>Ga0180436_10000013_pt1 | contig 191651 bp, 163 predicted proteins | sample SS_ome_2_FD_132434 | JGI IMG/M metagenome (GOLD analysis project Ga0180436, IMG submission 132434) | Hypersaline lake sediment archaeal communities from the Salton Sea, California, USA - SS_3_S_2 metaG | ecosystem: Environmental > Aquatic > Non-marine Saline and Alkaline > Hypersaline >...
CGGGCCGGATGGTCGGCACGGGGCACGGGATCCGAATCCGGCCCGTCTATGGGGCGAGCCATCGACTGCGGACGTCACCGTGCCGCGAACGGCGGACGAGCGACAACGGCGCGTTCCTTGGCGGAGCGCGCCATCCACTGCGGACGTCACCGCGCCGCGAACGGCGAGTCAGCTGAAACCGGCGCGTTCGAGGGCGAAGCGCGCCTAACGCAGGCCTTCGAGGTCTTCGTCGTTCTCGATCTTCGCGATGAGATCGCGCATCCAGGCCTCGTACGCTTCGCTGTCCCAGCTGCGGTGATCGCCGCGGCGGTAGGCCTGCGCGTTCCAGTGGTACTGCCAGGCGTTCTGGCGGTTGGCGCGCGCACAGTCGCGTTCGGCGATCTGCTTCGCGGGCACGCCGGCGATGATCGAGCCGGCGGGAAAGACGTCGCCTTCCTTGATCATGGCGCCGCCCGCGACGATCGAGCCCCGTCCGACGACGGCACCGTCCATGACGACGGCGTTGATCCCGATCAGGCAGTCGTCCTCGATCGTGCAGCCGTGGAGGGTCGCGTGATGGGTGATCGAGCAGAAGTCGCCGACCACGGTCGGATGGTCGTAACCGATGTGGATCATCACGAAGTCCTGCAGGTTCGTGTAGCGACCGATCGTCACGTGATGGGCTTCGGCGCGGACGACGACGTTCGGCCAGACCGAGGATTCCGCGCCGACGGCCAAGCGCCCGTAGAGCTGCGCGCTCGCATGGACGAAGACGCTCGGGTCGATCTGCTGCAGGTCGTCGTCGGTCATGCGGGTGGGCCTCGTTGGGGGCGAGTGGATGCGGGGCGTCAGTGGATGCGGGTCACGGTGTAGCCCGCCTTCTGCAGGAGCGCGGGCACGCCGACGTCGCCGACCACGTGGAGCGCGCCGACCGCGACGACGACCGTCTGGTCCCGGCGCGCAGGGTCCCGCGCGAGCGCGTCGAGCTGCTCGATCCAACGGAGATTGCGGTCGTCGAGGAGCACCGTGTAGACGCGTTCGAGCTCCGGCAGCTCGTCGACACCGGCCCGCGACTGCTCGACCAGGCTCGGGCGATCGCCCGTACGCCAGGCGTCGACGAGGGCGATCAGGTCCTCGTCGGCCTGGCCGAGCCGGGAGAGGGCATCGCGGAGCAGCAGGTCCTGCAGGGCGAGGGGGAGCTGGTCGAGCATGTCGAGCTGCTCGACGAAGGTCTCGAGGGCGAGGGTCTCGTCCCCTCCGAACCGCGCCATCACGGCGCTCTCGGCCGACGCGGCGAGGTCGAAGTCGGAGCGCTGGGCGATCAGCTCGACGAGTCCGACGGCGAGGAACCAAGGCTCGTAGAGGCTGCGCGCGCGTTCGGTCAAGCCGGCGGCGGCGAGCTCGGCGTCGCGGGCCCGGAGGACCGCATTCGTCTCCGGGGTCAGGACGTCGGGGAGGCGCTTGCCGCCCTGCAGGATGACGCGCTCGGCGGTCGCGTTCGCGACGGCGTCGGGGTCGAGCCCGCCGACGTCGATCTCGAGGACGAGCGTGTCGGCCTCGGCCAGGACGTGCTCGATCTCCGGGGAGAAGCGCCAGCCTTCGGCGGGGCCGAGATGGACGGTGCCCAGGACGAAGAGCGTCGGACCCGTCTCCGTGTCGACGCGGACGAAGGGCGGCCGGGCGAGGCCGTCGGCTTCGGGCGGGGGCGCGGGCGCGGAGGCGTGACCGCAGGCGCCGAGCAGCAGCGACAGCAGCAGGACGACGAGAACGGGACTGGCCTCACGACCGAGAAGACGAGCGCGTGCGCGCCCGATGCGGCGGATTCGAGCCACGAGGACCCCCCTTTGGCCGGGAGTCTACTCGTGGCTCCGGTGATTCTGCTACCGGTTCGCCCGCCGCGATCGGAACGTCCCGCCGCGGTCGATCCAGGAGACCGCCCCGCATGCGCGCCGTCGTCGTCGACCGACTCATGACGCCCGAAGAGCTGACCGTGCAGGAGATCGAACCGCCGGCCCTCGCGACCGGCGAGCTCCGGATCGAGGTCCGTGCGGCGGGCTGCAACTTCTCCGACGTGCTCATGCTGAAGGGCGAGTACCAGGTGAAGCCCGCGCTGCCCTTCGTGCCGGGTGGCGAGGTCGGCGGCATCGTCAAGGAGCTCGGGCCCGGCGTCACGGGCTTCGCGATCGGCGACCGCGTGCTCTCGCGCTGCGCCCTCGGCGGCTTCGCCGAGGAGGTGGTCGCGCCGGCGGCGCAGACCTACGGCCTGCCGGACGCGCTCTCGTTCGAAGCGGGGGCCGCGCTGCCGACCGTGTACCCCACGTCCTACGCGGCGCTCGTCTGGCGGGCCCCGGTCGCGGCGGGGGAGACGCTTCTCGTGCACGCCGCGGCCGGCGGGGTCGGTCTCTCCGCCGTGCAGATCGGCAAGGCCCTCGGCGCGCGGGTCATCGCGACCGCAGGCGGCCCCGAGAAGCTCGAGATCGCCCGCCAGGCCGGCGCAGACGTCCTGATCGACTATCGCCAGGAGGACTTCGTTCCGATCGTGATGGAGGAGACCGCCGGGCGCGGCGCCGACGTGATCTACGACTCCGTCGGTGGCGACACCACCGACCGCTCGCTCAAGTGCATCGCCTGGAACGGCCGGCTGCTCGTGATCGGCTTCGCCGGCGGTGACATCCCGAGCGTCAAGATGAACCGCGTGCTGCTGAAGAACATCTCCCTCGTCGGTCTCCACTGGAGCGCGTATCCCGAGAAGGAGCCCGAGGCGATCGACGCCTGCATGGAAGGGCTCTTCGAGATGGCCGCTTCCGGACGGATCGATCCGTTGATCGGCGCGCGGCATCCGCTCGAGGAAGCGGGCGAGGCGCTGACGGCACTCGCATCGCGAAAGACGGTCGGCAAGGTCGTGCTCGTGCCCTGATCGTCCGGACGGGCCGCCAAAACGAAGCGGGCCGACGCTCCGTGAGGAGCGCCGGCCCTTTTTCGTTTCGAACCCGTCGTCGTGGGCTAGCTGGCGCCCGCGTCGACCGCGGCGTCGCCGTGCTCGCCGGTCCGGATCCGGACCGCGTCCTCGACGGGCAGGACGAAGATCTTGCCGTCACCGATCTTGCCGGTCTGGCAGGCTTCCTGGAGAGCCAGGACGACCTTCTCCGCCATGTCGTCCGCGACGACGACTTCGAGCTTGAGCTTCGGAAGGAAGTCCACGACGTACTCCGCTCCGCGGTAGAGCTCCGTGTGTCCCTTCTGTCGCCCGAAGCCCTTCACTTCGCTGACGGTCAGACCCTGGATGCCGGCGGCGGCCAGGCCCTCTTTTGCGTCGTCGAGCTTGAAGGGCTTGATGATCGCTTCGATCTTCTTCATGGCTTGGTACTCCGTTCCCGATTGTTCGGGGGAGGGTCACCGGGGGACGCGCTGCGCCCCCCGGTGACGGGGGATGGGGATGCGTTAGTTCTCGCTCGTCGCGAGAGCGCTGGTGGCGAGGCGCGCACCGACCGGCGGGCCCGAGTCTTCCATGAAGCCCGGGGAGCCCGCGAGGTCGTAGGCGTGCATGCCGTGCTCACCGAGGTCGAGACCCTCGAGCTCTTCCTCTTCGCTGACCCGGAGACCGACGGTCGCCTTGAGCGTGAGGAAGATCGCCGCGGCGCAGGCGATGGTGAAGACCGCGTAGGCCGCCACGCCGATCGCCTGGGTGACGATGCTGTGCTCGGGGTTGGTCGAGAAGATGCCGACCGCGAGCGTGCCCCAGATGCCGCAGGTGAGGTGGACCGAGATCGCACCGACCGGATCGTCGATCTTGAGCTTGTCGAAGGTGACGACCGAGCCGACCACCAGCATGCCCGCGATGAGGCCGACGACGATCGCCCAGTTCGGGTTGATCACGTCCGCGCCAGCGGTGATGCCGACGAGGCCGGCGAGGATGCCGTTGAGCGCCATCGAGAGGTCCGGCTTCGAGCTGATGAACGTGTAGGCGATCATCGCGCCGATGCCGCCCGCCGCTGCGGCGAGACAGGTCGTGACGAGGGTGAAGGAGGTCAGGGTCGGATCGGCCGAGAGCACCGAGCCGCCGTTGAATCCGAACCATCCGAGCCAGAGCAGGAAGACGCCGACCGTGGTGAGCGGCATCGAGCTACCCGGGATCGGCATCAGCGTGCCGTCCTTCGTGTACTTGCCGAGGCGCGGGCCGAGGACCAGGGCGCCGATCAGCGCGCCCCAGCCGCCCACGGAGTGGACGAGGGTCGAGCCGGCGAAGTCGTAGAAGCCCATGCCGTCGAGGAAACCGCCGCCCCACTTCCAGGAGCCGGCCACGGGGTAGACCACCGCCACGAAGATCGCGGAGAAGATCATGAAGGACCCGAGCTTGATGCGCTCGGCCACCGCGCCCGAGACGATCGTCGCCGCGGTCGCCGCGAACATCGCCTGGAAGAGGAAGTCGGTCCAGTAGGTGTAGCCGCCGTCGGCGTAGGCCGGCGTGTTCGCGCCTTCCTCGAAGCCGGCGCCGATGCCGAACCCGGCGAAGCCGAAGAAGCCGTTGAAGTCGCCGGGGTACATCAGATTGAAGCCGCACAGGAAGTAGGTCAGGATGCCTGCGCAGATGATGAACGTGTTCTTGAAGAGGATGTTCGTCGTGTTCTTCGCGCGGGTGAGACCCGACTCGACCATGGCGAAGCCGAGATGCATGATGAACACGAGCGCGGCGGCCAACATCATCCAGACGTTGTTCGCCGTGAAGAGGGCGGGGGAGATCTCGTCGGCCATCGCGACGCTCGGCGCGAGGCTTCCGGCGATCACCGCCGCGGTGAGAAGAAACTTCCGGGACATGGGGTTGGACTCCAGTGGGGTTTGGGATCGGGTGTGGGACACTTGGTTTGCTTCGAGCGCTGACTCGCGTGGGTTCCCCGTCCCCTTGACGGCGATCGCACGAAGCGGTTGCCGTCGATAAGAGCAAGGCCCGTGCCAAATCCCTCTCGGGTGGATCCTCCGGTTCCTGGGTCCCGGGATGGGCCGGTTTCGGCGCATGTGACAGGCTGAATCACCCTTTCGACCGCCGGAAATGCCTGTACAGGCATCACATCTGCCCGAACTCCGGGCAAATGTGGGCAGACCTCCGCACGATCGGACTGCACGCGTGTGCGGCAGCGTGCTCGCCGTGCAGGCACCGGCGCGTTCGCGCCGTTCCAGGCGCGCCTGCCCCGTCTGCAGCCGAAGCACTCACGGAGTGCCCGCGCTCGGAGCAGCTGCGCGGGCTCAGCCCGTCGTGCGGAAGAGGCCTTCCTGGACCACCGAGGCGACGAGCCCGCCGTCGCGGCGGAAGAAGTGGCCGTGGGTGAGGCCGCGGGCGCCGGACATCGACGGGCTCTCCTGCGAGTAGAGCAGCCAGTCGTCCGCGCGGAGCGGTCGGTGGAACCACATCGCATGGTCGAGGCTCGCGGTCTCGAGACCGGCGTCGAAGAGGTCGATCGGATGGGGCCGCGCGGCGGTGTCGATCAGCGTCATGTCGGAGGCGTAGGCGACGATGCACTGGTGAATCAGCAGGTCGTCGGGCAGCCGGCCCACGGCGCGCAGCCAGATGTCGTGGGTGGGGGGCTGGACGCCGCCGAAGTAGTCCATCGGCTCCACGTGGCGGCTCTCGATCGCGCGAGGTCGCTCCACCCATTCCTCGAGGTTGCGGTGGGCCTCGCGATCACCGCGCGCGGCGATCGTCTTGCGCATGTTCGTCTGCCAGTCCTCGAGGGACTCCGGCGCAGGCACGTCGGGCATCGGCTTCTGATGGTCGAAGCTCTCTTCGTCCACCTGGAACGAGGCGCTCAGCGTGAAGATGGGGCGGCCGTGTTGGATGGCGCTCACGCGACGGGTCGTGAACGTCCGCCCGTCGCGCGTCCGTTCGACCTGGTAGACGATCGGGACCTTGGGGTCGCCGGGGCGTAGGAAGTAGGCGTGCAGCGAGTGGAGGGCGCGTCCCTCGACGGTGCGACCCGCGGCGACCAGGGCCTGTGCGGCGACCTGTCCCCCGAAGACCCGCTGGCGATCCTCGTCGGGCTGCTGTCCCCGGAAGAGATTCAGCTCGAGCGGTTCCAGATCGAGGGTGGCGAGGAGCTCTTCGAGTGCGCTGTTCATGGGTCGGCGCAGGGTAGGGGATCCGGGTTCCGCAGTCCTGCCGCGACACCTGTCAAACCGTTCGCGCATCCCGGCGGCAGCCGCCACGCAGCGGCACCCGGATTCTTCAAGCGGGTCGAGAGCGAACCCGATGAGATTGCCGGAGCCCTGTCCCGGAGATCCCGTGGTCGACTATTCGGTCCTTCCCTTGATGGCGATTCTCGTGTCGGCGGCGTTCGGCGCGGTCTCGATCTCCTGGGACTCCGAACGTCGAGGGACTCGTTCCATGGGCGCGCTCTTCGGGGCGATCTCGCTCTGGGCCCTCGTCGATCTCCTCACGTCGATGGAGTCCGATCCCGAGCGGGCGCGACGCATCATGGCCTGGACCCACGTCGGTCCGCTCCTGGTCGGCCCGGCCGTGCTCTGGGTCGTGGCGCAGATGCTCCCGCAGTCGCGCGCGCGACTCGAGGGCCTGGTCGTCCGGGCCGCGCTCGCCTCCGTCGTGGTCGGCGTCGGTGCGGCCTTCACGCCCGGGGTGATCCTCGAGATGGTGCCGACCTGGTACGGCTGGATGCCGCGCTACGGGCCCGTCTCGATCGTCCTGGTCCCGGTGGGTCTGATGCTGCCGGTCTACTCGGCGGTGCTCGCCTCGCGGATCCCGCCCCGGGAAGGGAACGCGGAGGTCGACCGCAAGCGCGTCGTCGGTCTGCGCGTGTGCATGGCGCTCTCGATCGGCATCGCGATGCCGACGGAGTTCCTTTTTCCGCTGCTCGGGATCCCGGTGCCGAGATTGGGTGCGCTCGGCGCCGCTCTGGCCTCGGCGATGGTCTGGATGCTGGTCCTGCACGGGACCGAGGATCTCATGCTCACGCCTCGCGGTGTCGCGCGGAAGATCCTCGCGGAGCTCCGGGACGGCGTCGTCCTCGTCGATCTCGAAGGGCGCATCCTCACGATCAACGCTCGCTTCGCCGAGATGGCCAGGCGTCCTTCGTCGGCGCTCGTCGGTCGCTCCCTGTCCCGCCTGCTCGATGCGCCGCTCAATCGGATCCTCGCGGGTGTCGAAGATCGGGAGTCGAGTCTGTACGGCGCCGACGCCGGCTCGTTTCCCGTCTCCCTGTCTTCGAGTCTCGCTCGCAGCCGGAGCGGCCGGCCGGTCGGCGTCGTCGTCGCGGTCCGCGATCGGCGGGAGATCGACGATCTCCGGCGCCAGCTCCTGTCGTCGGGGCGCCTCGCCGCGATCGGCGAGCTCGCCGCGGGCATCGCGCACGAGGTGAACAACCCCGTCGCCTTCATTCGATCGGACCTCAATCTGCTCGCGGAGCGGAGCGACGAAGTCCGCCGCGCGGTCGCGGGCACGACGCTCGGTCTCGACCAGCTGATGGTCTTCGATCGAACGGACGAGCGCCTTCGGCGGGCACGGGAGCGTCTCGATCACGTGGCGCAGGTCGTGGTCGACGTCCGGGAGTTCGCGCACGTCGGTGGGGCGGGGCAGGGGGGCAGTGACCCGGTGGCCGTCGTGGAGGGCGCGATGCGGCTCGCGCGGATGCAGCGCGGGGGCGACGTCACGCTTCGGGTCGCGCGCGTCGCCGGCGACGATCGGTTCGATGCAGGACAGGAGCTCAAGCAGATCCTGCTCGTGCTCCTGCGCCTGCTCGCGGAAGGGACGGAGAAAGGCGGCACGGTCGACGTCGACCTGCGCACCGACGGCCGCGAGCTCGCGGTCGGCCTCGCTGCTTCCCCGCTCCAGCCGGACGGTGCCGCGCTGCGGGCCCGATTCGAGGCCCTCGGCGCGGCCGGGCCCATGGCGACGGGCGACGCGGACCTCGGCCTCGCGACGGCGTCGGAGCTGATCGAACAGCTCGGCGGTCGGCTCGCGCTCTCGGGCGAACCCGCGTCCGGGATCCGCGTCGAGCTCGCGATGCCCCTCGTCGCCTTCGCCGAAGAGGGGGGACGCGGATGATGGCTTTCGCTCTCTTCAAGGCGGCGTGCGCGGTCGTCTCCGTGGCCCTGGCGGCCGGGCTGCTCGCCCGTGACCACGGCCTGAAGGCCAATCGCCTGATCGCGGCCTTCCTGTTCTGCAACGCCTACTGGGCGCTGCTCGAGTTCTTCCTCTACCAGACCTCGGATGCGGAGACGGCGACCCGCTACTTCCGCTTCATGGCGATCGGGTGGGTCCCCCTCGGCACGCTGTGCGCCCATGCCTCGTTGACGCTGTCCACGATGGATCGGCGATCGCTCCGTCGTCTGCTGCCCGTCTGCTATGCGGGACTCGCTATCACGCTTCCCTTCGCCGTCGGGACGGACTGGGTCGTGCGGAGCGCGAAGCCCGTCTCGTTCGGATGGAACGCGGACTTCGGGCCGGGCATGGCGGTGGCCTATCTGCTGATGGCGACCCCGCTGGTCGCCGTGCTCGCTTCCTGGCGCAGCGTGCTGCGCAACGGGGAGGGCGGCGGTCAGAATCTCCTCGCCCGGATCGTCTTCTTCGGGATCTCTTCCGCCCTCGTCTGCGGAACCCTGACCGCGGTGGCCCTCCCGATCCTGGACATCGAGGCGGCCGGGATCACGACGGCCCTCCTGGCGGGGTCGGCGTGGCCGTGGCCTGGACGCTGCGGCGCTTCGGTCACTCGCTCATCTCGGCCGAGGCCTTCGCGCGGGAGATCCTCGATACGCTCGAAGACGGGGTCATCCTGATCGACGACGACGGGCGGATCCGCGACGCGAACCGGGCCTTCCTGCGCTGGGTCGGTGAGCCCGAAGCGCGGGTGCTGAACCAGCCGGTTCGGGCCTGGCTGCCGGAGCTCGCGGGGAAGCCCGCGTGCAGCGCTCCCGTCGAAGGGTCGCGACTGGGGCAGGTTCGAACGCGGGTCGGCGAGACGGTGCCGGTCGTGATCTCGAGGCCGGTGCCCTGTGAGGGAGGAGGACGTCACGTGGGGCACGCCTACGTCCTCCGGGATCGACGGGAGATCGTCTCGCTCCAGCGGCAGCTCGTCGTCTCCGCGCGACTGGCGGCGGTCGGCGATCTCTCGGCGGCGATCTCCACCTCGATCAGCGAGCCGGCCGCCCAGCTCCAGGACGAGTTCACGGGGCTCGCGCTCGACTGGGGGAGCGCGGGGGATCTGGCGTTGCTGGCCGGGGTGGAAGCGGAGTGTGCCGAGGCCGTCGACGAGGGGCGGGAGCTGGTCGAGGAGTGCATCGAGGGGGCCGACCGGATCTTCTCGATCGTGCGGGAGGTCGCCGGCTTCTCGGGCGAGAGCGAGCGCGACGACTTCGCGCTCCATGCCCTCGACCCGATCGTGCATCGATCGGTTCGGATCGCGCAGGTCCAGGCGCCGGAGGGACTCGAGATCGAGGTGCGGGCCGATCCGGACGTCAAGATCCTCTGTCACTACGCCGAGATCGAGCGGGTCGTGACGAATCTGCTCGTGAACGCGCTGCACGCGCTCGCCGGCGAGGACGGAGGCGAGCACGTCGTCGTCGCGGTCGCGGCCCAGGACGGGCGCGCGCTCCTGCACGTCGAGGACGACGGCTGCGGGATCGACGTCGAGGTCCTCGACCGGATCTTCGACCCCTTCTTCACGACGAAGCCGGTGGGCAAGGGGACCGGACTCGGTCTCGCGATCTCGTATCACATCGTGAAGGCCCACGGCGGCGAGATCCGCGTCTCTTCGGAGCCCGGGCGCGGTACCAGCGTCGCGGTCGAGCTGCCCCGGGCACCGATCGGGGCCGACTAGTCCGACGTCGGCCGGCGACGTGGCCTTCGGACCCTTCGCACCGACGGCGGGCTAGTCTTGCGGCCCGATGCGCCGACGCACCGGTCGACCGAGGATGCGAGATGTCTGCCCAGGGAAGCCCCGCCGATCGATTGCGCCAGCTGCTCGCGCAGGACCGCCTGCACGTCACGCCCAGCTGCTTCGACGCCCTCTCCGCGAAGATGATCGAGCGGGCGGGGTTCGACCTCGCGTTCATGAGCGGCTTCGCGGTGTCCGCGGCGCGGCTCGGCATGCCCGACACCGGGCTGATCTCCTACGGCGAGATCCTCGATACCGGGCGCAACGTCTGCGACGCCGTGGACATCCCGGTGATCGGAGACGCCGACACGGCTACGGGAACGAGATGAACGTGCGGCGAACGATCGACGGCTACGCGCGGGCGGGCTTCGCGGCGGCGATGATCGAGGATCAGGTCGCCCCGAAGCGTTGCGGGCACACGCGGGGCAAGGAGGTCGTCGGTCGCGACGAGGCGACGCGTCGACTGCGGGCGGCGGTCGACGCACGCGAGGCGGGCGCGGACGTGTTGATCCTGGCGCGAACCGATGCGCGCTTCGGCCACGGTCTCGAAGAGGCGATCGAACGCTGCCGGATCTTCGCGGACCTCGGTGCCGACATCCTCTTCCTCGAGGCGCCCCGGAGCGAGGCCGAGATGGAGACCCTCTGCCGGGAGCTCCCGCCGCTTCCGAAGATGGCCAACATCGTCGAGGACGGAGACACGCCCGAGCTGTCTCCTGCCCGCCTCGAGGAGATCGGCTTCCGGATCGCTGCCTATCCCCTCACCCTGCTTTCGAGCGCGATGCGGGCGATGGAGCAGGCGCTCGCGGCGCTCGGGGGGCAGGGCGCGCCGCCGCCGCGCTTCTCCTTCGAGGCCCTCCGGGAGATCGTGGGCTTCCCTGAGTACACGTCGACGCTCGAGACCTACGGCGACGACTGAGCCGCGGCGGGTGCGGCGGGCCCGGCGGCCCGGACGGCCCGGGAGGCCTCCGCTCAAGCGCGGGCCGGCGCGCGCCGATCCGTAGGAGGTCCCCTTCCGAACGGAGCCCGCGATGACCGTTTCCGTCCAACCCGATTCCCGTGTCGAGCTGTCCGGCCTGCTGGTCCAGCCGATCGCTGGCCGGATCGCCGACTGGACCGAGAGCGGGAAGCTCGACGACGATGCCCTCGACGGGCTCTCGACCGAAGCCCGGGCCTGGGTGGAACACTCGATCGCGCCGACGGACTGGGCGGAGGTGGGCGACGTCGAAGCGCTCGTCGACCTCGCCGCCTCCCAGCTCGGCGGAGAGACGGGCCTCGTCGAGTGGGCCGACGAGATCGCGGCGGAGCTGCTCGGCGCGGCGCCCATCGCCGACGTCGTGGAGGCCGCCCGGCGCCTCATCGAAGACGGGCCCGGCTTCGCGGCGAGCCAGTCCGGGGACCGGCTCCTGCGCGCCGTTCGCTGGCAGTACGAAGGCGGCGCTTCGCACTTCACCGTCCAGCTCGAGGGGCTCGGCGCGGCGAGTGCGGCGCTCAAGTCGCTGCTCGGCGCGTGCCTCGCGCGGATCGCGAGCGCCGGCGATCCCCGTTCCTTCGACACGCGCTTCGCCGGCGTCGACGGTGAGACGCTCTCCGTCTTCGGCGAGCTCGAAGCGGAGGTGCTCTCCGAGAGCGAGGCGAGCCGTCTCCACCGGGCGGCGCTGATTCCCTGATCGACGGACCCGGGCCGGACGCGCGTCAGCCGCGAATCTCGACCATCGCGAGCATCGGTCCCGCCGGCATCTGCGGCTCTTCGAGGTCGACGCGCGCCTCGACCGTCGCCGCGCCTTCCCCCTCTTCGTCGATCAGGGTCTGCGTGATCGTGAAGGAGAGGTCCGAGTCGGCGTCGATCCGCGTCCAGTGTCCGCGTCGGGCCTCGGGATCGACCCGGACGGCCCCGAGAGCCTCGAGCACCGGCGCGAGCGCCGCCTCGAGTCGTTCGGCGGTCCACGCCTCCGGCCCCTCGGCGAGGCCGGCGGCGGCCCCTTCGTAGTCCCCGCGTGCGAGCGACTGCAGGACCTGGTGCAGCTCGGCCCGGACCCGCGCGTCGAAGGCCCGGCGATCGAGCCGGCGGGGCGCGCGGGGCGCGACGACGTCCTTCTCGGAAGGTCGGGCTTCCCCCGGATGAACGAGGCTCTCCCACTCTTCGACGAGGCTCGAATCGATCCGTGCGAGCATCGCCCGCAGGTACGCGATGATCTCCTCGACCTCGTCGTTGCGCGCGCTCTCCGGCAGGTTGCGCGCCAGCGTCGAATGGACCTGCGAGACGTACCGGAGCAGCACGCCCTCCATCCGCGCGATGCCATAGCGCTTGACGTAGTCCTCGAACGAGAGGAACCCCTCCCACATCTCGCGGACGATCGACTTCGGCGACACCGCTTCGTCGCCGACCCAGGGATGGTGTTCCCGGAACACGTCGAAGGTCTGGTAGAGGAACTCGGCGTTCGGCCGATCCCAGGTCACCCCTTCGAGCTTCTCCATCCGCTCCTCGTAGGGCACGCGCTCCGCCTTGAGCGCGGCGACGAGCTCCGACTTCCGCTTCCGCACCTGCGCCTGGAGCAGCGCGCGGGGATTCTCGAGGATCGCCTCGACGCAGCCGAGGACGTCGACGGCGTAGTCCTCGCTCGCCGGATCGAGGGCCGTGACCGCGTCGACCAGGTAGAGGGAGAGCACGTGGTGGAGGTTGAAGTCGCGCTGGAGGTCGGCGTCGACCCGCGCGCGCCCGTTCTCGATCTGCACGACCTCCGCGCGGCGCAGCGAGCGGAAGAGGACCGCGGCCTCGCGACGCAGCCGCTTCCTGCGGACCGGCGACTCGAAGCTCGCGTCGATCAGGGCGATCAGCTCGCGATAGCCCGATCCGGGCAGCGCCTGCTCCTCGCCCCGTTGGAGGAGCGCGACGAGGGTCGCGTGGGAGAGCTTGAACCGGGATCGCAGCGTCTCGGGCGGCTTCTCCGCGAGCTGCTCGAAGGTCTCGCGGGACCAGGAGACGAAGCCCTTCGGCGGCGGCTTCTTCTTGTCCTTCTTCTTGCCCCCGCCCTTGGCCGCCGCCTTCGCCGCTGCCCGGAGGTTCTCGATCACGTGCTCCGGGGCCTGGCAGACGACGCTGCCCCGGGTGTCGAAGCCGCGGCGCCCGGCACGCCCGGCGATCTGCTTGAAGTCGCGCACGGAGAGGAGGCCGACCTTCTCGCCGTCGAACTTCGTGAGGCCGGTGAAGAGGACGGTCCGGATCGGGACGTTCACGCCGACGCCCAGGGTGTCGGTTCCGCAGATCACCTTGAGCAGGCCGCGTTGTGCGAGCTGCTCGACGAGCAGGCGGTATTTCGGCAGCAGGCCAGCGTGGTGGAGCCCGATGCCGAACTGGAGGAAGCGCTTCACGTCCTTGCCGTAGGGCGAATCGAATCGGAAGTCGCCGATCGCCTCGGCGAGGGCCTTCTTCTCGTCCTTGTCGGTGATCTTGCCCGAGGTCAGGCCCTGGGCCTGCTCGGCGGCTTCGCGCTGGGTGAAGTGGACGATGTAGACCGGCTGCCGGTCGCTCGCGAGCAGGCCCTCGACGGTCTCGAGCAGCGGCGTCTCGCGATAGCTGAAGTCGAGCGGGACGGGACGCTCGTCGCTGTGGACGTGGGCGACCGCCCGGCCGGTGATCGCCTCGATCCGCTCCTCGATCGGCGCGGTGTTGCCGAGGGTCGCGGACATCAGCAGGAAGCGGGTCCGTTCGAGGATCAGCAGCGGGACCTGCCAGGCCCAGCCTCGATCGCGATCCGCGAAATAGTGGAACTCGTCCATCACGACGTAGGGGGCGTCGGTCTCGCTTCCCTGGCGAAGGGCCATGTTCGCGAGGACCTCGGCGGTGCAGCAAAGGATCGGTGCGGCCCAGTTGATCGCGGCGTCCCCGGTCAGCATCCCGACGTTCTCGGCGCCGAACGTCTCGCAGAGATCGAAGAACTTCTCGCTGACGAGCGCCTTGATCGGGGCGGTGTAGAACGACCGCTTGCCTTCGCACATCGCCTTGAAGTGGAGGCCCGCAGCGACGAGGGACTTCCCGGAGCCGGTCGGTGTGCTCAACACGACGTGATGGTTCGTCATGAGCTCGAGCAGCGCCTCTTCCTGGGCGTCGTAGAGCTCGAGACCCCGGTCGTCGGCCCAGCGGGAGAAGCGATCGAGGATCGCGTCCGGGTCGGCGAGGCCGCCTTCCGGCACCCAGTCGATCAGCGGGCGGGCGTTGGCCATCAGCCGTCTTCGGCGGCGCCGCTCGAGCGGCGCTTCCGATTCGATCGGGCCGACTCGAAGAGCGCGCTCGCCTTGTCGAGCAGGCCGGGCTCGCTCATGGGCGCGGGCACCTTCGCGAGAACGCAGGTCACGTTGTCGTTCCCGCCCGCTGCGTTCGCCGCTTCGATGAGATGCTCGACCGCCGTTTCGGGGCGGGCGACGGCCTGGACGACGGTCGCGATTTCCTCGTCCTCGATCATGCCGTGGAGTCCGTCGGAGCAGAGGAGGTACCCGTCGCCGGGCTCGAGCGCGACGGCCGCGAGGTCGACTTCGACGTCCTCGCGGACGCCCAGGGCGCGCAGGATCTGGTTGCGGCGCGGGTCGTCGCGCGCCGCCTCGGGCGCCAGGACGCCTTCGCGGACGAGCGTCGCGACGAGGGAGTGATCCTCGGTCAGGCAGTCGATTCCCTTTCCACGCAGGCGGTAGAGCCGGGAGTCGCCGACGTGCGCGACGGTCGACGGTCCGTCTTCGGCGAGGAGCAGGCACACGATGGTCGTGCCCATGCCGTCGAGGGTCAGGTCCTCGCGACTCGCATCGAGAATGGCGTCGTTGGCGAGGCGGACGCCCCGCTCGAGGCGGGACGGCCCGTCTCCATCGCCTGCGAGGACGGCTTCGCCGATCCGCTCGACCGCCATCCGGCTGGCCACCTCGCCGCCGCGATGGCCGCCGAGGCCATCCGCCACCACGAGCAGGATCTCTCCCCGATCCGGGTCGTCGAAGCGCCCGAACGCGTCCTGGTTCACCTCGCGGACGACGCCGACGTGGGTCGCTCCCGCGACGTTCGGCTCCCCGCGGCGCCAGACCGGGGCCGGAAACTCGCTCTGCTCGTCTTCTGAGGTGCCGGGGGCGCCGGCGGCATCGTCGTTCGCCAAGAGGAGTCCAGGAGGTTCGCGGTTCGGGGTCGGCCACGGCCAAGCTTACTGGCTCCCCGCGCCGAGGGCAGCGCATTCGCCTATTCTGCGGCCGCGATTCCTTCTTCCTTCCGAGGTTCCCCGCGATGAAGCGCGCCGAGAAGGCCGCCCGGATCCTGACGATGCTCGACGAGCTCTATCCGGAGCCGCCGATCCCGCTCGATCACGAAGATCCGTTCACGCTCCTCGTCGCGGTGGCCCTCTCGGCGCAGACGACCGACGAACGCGTCAACCAGGTCACGCCGGGGCTCTTCGCCAAGGCGCGCACGCCCGCCGCGATGGCGAAGCTCACGGAGGCGCAGATCCTGGCGGAGATCCGTTCCTGCGGACTCGCTCCCGGCAAGGCCCGGAACCTGAAGGCCATGTCCGAGATCCTCGTGCGCGACCACGGAGGCGTGGTGCCCGCCGACATGGAGGCGCTCGAAGCGCTTCCCGGCGTGGGCCACAAGACCGCGAGCGTCGTCCTGATCCAGGCCTTCGAAACGCCCGCCTTCCCGGTCGACACCCACATCCATCGGCTCGCCGCGCGATGGGGTCTCTCGGACGGAAAGAGCGTCGAGAAGACGGAGCGCGACCTGAAGGCCGTCTTCCCGCGCGAGGCCTGGGCGCGGCTGCACCTCTCGATGATCTACTTCGGCCGCGAGTACTGTCCGGCGCGTGGGCACGATCTCGCGACCTGCCCCATCTGCAGCTGGGCCGCTTCGAAGAAGCGCATGGCCGAAGAAGCCAGGGCCGGGGGCGGGGGGCCGCGGTCGCGCGCGGCGGTCGCGGGCAAGCGGGCGGCGAAGAAGCGAGGGGCGAAGAAGGCAGGGAAGAAGAAGGCGGCCCGCAAGCGATCGCGTTAGGTCCGCGCCGCGTGCTCAGCCGTGGTCGTGCGCCCCTTCCGAGCGCCGGATCAGGACGACGCGTCCGATCAGGGCCTCGGGCGCTGGCTCGTTCGGCTCCGTGATCTCGACGCGGCGTCCGACGACCTGGACGAGGCGGATGCCTTCGTCGGTCTCGACGAAGCCCTTCGCGCGGAGCAGTCCGGCGCTGGCCAGATGGGCTTCGATCGCCTCCTCCGACATCCCGGGTTCCGGGTTCCACTCGGCGGTCTCGAAGTGTTCGTGGCTGTGGGGCCGGGGCGCCGGCGCTTCGCCGCGCCGATCGAGCTCGCCCGCATCCGGCGGGAAGAGCAGGTCGAGGTCGACGTCGCCCTGCACGGCCCGGACCATCGGCGCCTCCGGTTCGATCTCGCGCAGCCGCGCTTCGACCGCCGGCCAGTCTGCCTCGGGGACGAGATCGACCTTGTTCAGGACGAGCAGATCCGCGGACTGCACCTGGTCCTCGAAGGTCCCTTCGAGGTCGCGTCCCTCCGCGAGCTGATCCGCGTTCACGACGACGACGGCCATGTCGTCGCCGATGAAGTCGCAGGCGGGCTCGCGCCAGAAATTCAGCTGGGTGTCGTAGGGGAGGGCGACGCCCGACGTCTCGATCACGAAGCGGTCCGGCTGGATCTCGCGCTCCAGCTCGACCAGCGTCTCGAGCAGGTCGTCCGAGAGCTCACAGCAGACGCAGCCGCCTTCGAGCTCGATGTAGGACTGGCCGCCCTGGCCGAGCAGCGCGCGGTCGATCCCGAGCTCCCCGAGCTCGTTGGAGATCAGGGCGACTCGGATCCCGCGTTCCGCGGCGTCGGCGAGCAGGCGCTGGACGAGGGTCGTCTTGCCCGAGCCGAGGAAGCCCGACAGCACGAGGGCGGGGATCCGCTTCTTCTCCGGTCCGCTCGGTTCGACCACGCTGCCTCCGAATCTCGGGCGAAGGCGCCCGCGGCGCGGGAGAGTAACCGTTCCAGGCGTCGGAGCGAATGAGAGCAGCCGGACGGGCTATCGTTGGTCTCGGCGAGCGCGGCCGCGCCTGGGCGCGCTTCAGGAGGAACGTCGTGTCGGATCGGGATTTCGATCTCTTCGTGATCGGGGCGGGCTCGGGGGGAGTGCGGGCCTCGCGCTTCTCGGCCCAGAAGGGCGCGCGGGTCGCCGTCGCCGAGGATCGCTTCATGGGCGGGACCTGCGTGAACGTGGGCTGCGTGCCGAAGAAGCTCTTCGTCTACGCCTCGCACTTTCGTGACGAGATGCACGACGCGACGAGCGGCTTCGGCTGGCGGGTCGACGGCGCCGCCTTCGACTGGCCGACCCTGCGCGACAACAAGACGCGCGAGATCGAGCGCCTGAACGGGATCTACGACGGGCTCCTCGAGAGCGCCGGCGTGACCTCGATCTGGGGGCGCGCGACGATCGTCGATCCGCACACCGTCGAGGTCGAGGGCAAGCGCTACACGACCGAGAACATCCTCGTCGCGACCGGCGGGTGGCCGACGGTGCCGGACATTCCGGGGCGGGAGCTCGCGGTCACGTCGAACGAGCTCTTCCATCTCGAACAGCTGCCGAAGAAGGCGATCGTCGTCGGCGGTGGGTACATCGCCGTCGAGTTCGCGTGCATCTTCGACGGCCTCGGTGTCGACGTGACCCAGCTCTATCGGGGGCCGCTCTTCCTGCGCGGCTTCGACGACGACGTCCGGACCCACCTGGCCGAGCAGATCCAGGGGCGCGGGATCGACCTCCGCTTCGACACCAACGTGACCGCGATCGCCGAGAACGGCGCGGGGGTGCGAGCGGAGCTCACGGACGGCTCGACGCTCGATGCGGATCTCATCCTCTTCGCGACGGGGCGCCACCCCAACGTCGAGAAGCTCGGCCTCGAGGAGGTGGGCGTCGAGCTCGGACCCGACGGCGCGATCAAGGTCGACGAGTACTCGCGGACGAACGTCCCGAGCATCTGGGCGATCGGCGACGTGACGAACCGGATCAACCTGACGCCCGTCGCGCTCCACGAGGGCGTCTGCCTCTCGGAGACCCTCTTCGGCGGGAATCCCCGGTCCCCGGACCACGAGAACGTGCCGGCGGCGGTCTTCTCGCAGCCGCCCTGCGGGACGGTGGGGCTGACCGAGGCGGAAGCCCGCGAACGCTTCGGGGAGATCGACGTCTACCGCTCGACCTTCCGCGCGCTCAAGCACACCCTCACGGGCGGCGAAGAGAAGACGATGATGAAGCTGATCGTCGACCGGGCCAGCGACAAGGTGGTCGGGCTCCACATGGTGGGGCCGGAGGCCGGCGAGATCGTCCAGGGCTTCGCCGTCGCGATCAAGGCGGGCGCGACCAAGGCCGACTTCGACGCCACGATCGGGATCCACCCGACGTCGGCGGAGGAGTTCGTGACGATGCGCGAGCCGGTGGGCGACTGAGGAGCCGTTTGCAGCGAACTTCGCTCGTCCTGACCGCGGCGCTCCTGGCCTTCGCGGTGCTGGTCTCCGCGGCGCACGCCGAGGAGCGCTACGACCGCCTCGAAGGGATGGACGCCGACGGGCGCATCCCGAAGGTGGAGAAGGACGCCTACGTCGACCATCCGGAGCGCTGGCGCTACCTGCCCGAGAGCCGGATCCCGCCGGGCGACGTCTTCGACCGGTTCCTCGTCTCTTCGATCGTCTTCCCGATCGTCTTCTTCAACTCCGACGTCGGGGCGGGTTTCGGCGCCGGGATCACGGACATCGATTTCCGGAAGCAGCGCCGCCAGGAATTCCTCGGCGCCTTCGCCTCCTACTCGACCGAGGGCCAGCAGAGCTACACGATGAGCTGGCGCCGCTGGCTCAAGCAGAAGGAAGTGCCGAGCGGCGGCGTGCTGCAGGAGGAGCGGAGCTTCCTCCGCGTCTCCGGCGGCTACCGGAACACGCTGACCCGACGCTTCTTCGGCATCGGCCCGAACACCCGCGAGCGCAACGAGACCAGCTACACCGACCAGACCTTCTTCGTCGAGGCGGGGATCGCGTACTCGCTCGAGGGCGTGCTCTCGGACTTCGTGGTCTCGGCGGGGCTGCGGAGCGAGACCCACTGGCTGCGGGGCGGCGAGGTCGGCGGTGTCCCGGACTCGGAGGACTTCGGGGCGCCCTTCCTGAGCGCGCGGACTGCGCAGCTCTTCGAGGAGGCCGATCGAAGCACGATCGGCTGGGTCGGCGCGGGGCTCGCCTGGGACACCCGGGACAGCGTGCGGAACCCGTATCGCGGACACGCGATCAGCGCCGCCGTCGATGCGGCCGTGCTCCAGGGGGACACGACCTTCTCCTCCCTCGGCGCGGTGGGCGCGATCTACTCGATCCGGGCGGACAAGGTCTTTCCCCTCCCGCCGCTGCTCCACGACGGAGGCGACGAAGGCGAGGAGCACCCGCCGACGGACAGTCTCGGGATCCACTTCCGGACGCAGCTCTCGTCGGGATCGCTGCCCTTCTACGCGCGCCCGACCCTTGGCGGCTCGCGGATCCAACGCGGCTACATCGCCGGGCGATGGCGGGACGACGCGCTCTGGGCCGCGGCGGCGGAGTATCGCTTCTGGGTGATCCCGCGCGGCTTCACGGTCTGGAAGAACATCCGCGTGGAGCGGATCGGCGGCGCGGTGTTCTACGAGGCGGGCGGTGTCGGGGAGGACGGCTTCGATCTCTTCAACTCGCGCGTACTCCATACGTACGGCTTCGGCGGGCGCGCCACGATCGAGCGCGCCGTCCTGTTCCGGCTCGATCTGGGCTTCTCGAAGGAAGGCATGAACTTCGCCGCGGGGTTCGGTCTCTCGTTCTAGCCGGAGGCCGTCGGCTGGCTGCTAGGCTGCGGCGATGAGGGATCGCGAAGCGCTGGTCGGACTGCTGGATCGATACGAGACGCGCCACCCGGACGAGGGGAAAACCCTCGACCGCATCCGCGCGCTCCTGTCCAACCGGGAAGACGCGTTCCAGCGAAGCTGCTTCGAGCCGGGACACATCACTTCCTCGGCCTGGATCGTGTCGCGCGAATCGGGCGCCGCGCTCTTCACCCATCACCGGAAACTCGAGCGCTGGCTCCAGCTCGGCGGCCACGCGGACGGAGAGACCGATGTCCTCGTCTCCGCGCTCCGGGAGGCGGCGGAGGAGTCTGGGCTCTCTGGATTTCATGCGCTGCCGCGCGTCGGCGGCCCCGAGATCCTCGACGTGGACGTGCACGCCATCCCGGCTCGCAAGGACGAGCCCGCCCACGAGCACCACGACATCCGCTTCCTGCTCGAGGTCTCCGAGGATCAGCCGATCGTGCGCGCCGAGCGCGAGTCGAAGGAGATCCGCTGGTTCACGCCGGAGGAGGTCGCCGCTCGGTTCGACGAGGAGAGCATCCTGCGCATGGCCCGGAAGGCGGCGGATTGGGGCCGGCGCTTGCCGGTCGGGCCCGCCTGAGGGTTGGTCTGTCCAACCGTCGTTTGGAAAGCGGGCGCGAATCCGATGGTGGACTCCCGGGGGGAGGGTCGATCCTTCCCCGATTTCCGGGGTCTCAAAGGCCGACCCCCGCTGCCTCCCAAGGCCGCGTGCAGGTGATTCCGCGCTCTCGCGGCCCTGAGTGCCTCGAGAGAAGTGTGCATCGCTCACAGCGTGACGGCATGGACTTTGTCACCGTTGGTCATGGTAGAATCCACTCATCTGGAGGGGCGGAGGTCGCAGCCATGCGGCGCAGGATCGCCGGACACGTCAGGAACCGAAATCGCGCTTCCGCGTGGGCCACCCGGCCCGACGGCACCTCCCTCGCCTCGCGGGCGGTCGGGGCGCTCGGATCCCTCGTGATCGCCTCGATCCTGGCCCTCGCCGGTCCCGCTGCCGCCGATCCCGCGAGCCCCGACCCCGATCCGATCCTCGCGAACGCAGCGATGCCGATCTCTCCGGCGGGTCTGCGGAGCCTCGAGGCGCTCCTCTCGGTTCCGCCGGTGCGCGACGAGCGCACGGCGGCCGAGCGGACCGACGTGTATCTCGCGGAGGCGGTCGCGCGTCGCGGCGGGGACACGCGCGTCTCGACGACCGGCTTCAAGAAGCGGAGCATCGACCTCTTCCGCGCGGAGCGTCCGGTCGAAGTCGGGCAGCAGGAGATGCTGCTCCGGCTGCGCTTGCGGGCGAAGTCCCGCGAGACGATGTCCGTGGAGCTTCGCTACTAGCGGCCGAACCGCTCGGCGTGCCCGGGGTGGCTATGCTCCCGCCCCATGACCGACCGCGTTCAGGATCTCCTCTCGTTCATCGACCGCTCTCCCACGCCCTACCACGCCGTCGCCGAGTCCGCGGCGCGCCTCGAGGCGGCGGGCTTCGCCCGGCTCGACGAGGGGGATCCGTGGTCGTTGTCCGCGGGTGATCGATGTTATGTCGTGCGCGCCGGCGGCTCGATCGCGGCCTTCGAGGTCGGTCGGTCGGCCCCGGCGGAGGCGGGCTTCCGGATCGTGGGCGCCCACACGGACTCGCCGAACCTGCGGATCAAGCCCGAAGCCGACGTCGCCGCGCACGGCTACCGACAGCTTGCGGTCGAGCCCTACGGTGGCGTGCTGCTCCACACGTGGCTCGATCGGGATCTCTCCCTCGCGGGGCGCGTCACGCTTCGCAGCGGGTCGGGAACCGAGACGCGGCTCGTCGACTTCGCCCGGCCGCTCCTGCGCGTCCCGAACCTGGCGATCCACCTCTATCGCGAGATCAACACCGACGGGCTCAAGCTGAACGCCCAGCGCCACCTCGCGCCGCTCCTCGGACTCGGCGACGAGGGCGCCTTCGTCGATCTGCTCTGCGCGGAGCTCGCGCGGGAAGGCGCCATGGTCGAGCCGGAGGACGTGCTCGCCTGGGACCTGATGGCCTACGACACCCAACCGTCCACGGTCTCGGGCGCCGAGGGCGAGTTCGTCCACGCTCCTCGCCTCGACAACCTCGCCTCGAGCCACGCCGGTCTCTGCGCGCTGACCACCGCTGCCGAAGCCGGGCCCGCGGACGTGACCCGCGTCGTCGTGCTCTACGACCACGAGGAGGTGGGCAGCCGCAGCACCCAGGGCGCGGGCGGCACCTTCCTCGAGGACACGCTCCGCCGGGTCGCGAACGCGGCCGGGGGCGGCGCCGACGCGATGGAGCGGGCCGTCGCGCGCTCCTGGCTGGTGTCCGCCGACATGGCCCATGCGATCCACCCGAACTACGCGGATCGCCACGAGCCGGGCCACCGGCCGAAGATCGGGCAGGGGCCCGTCATCAAGACGGACTCGAACCAGGCCTACGCGACCGACGCCGAGACCGCGGGCTTCTTCTCTTCGCTCTGCAGCCGGGTCGGCGTCACGCCCCAGAACTTCGTGACCCGCAGCGACCTCGGCTGCGGCTCGACGATCGGGCCGATCTCGGCCGCGCGCGTCGGCATCCGGACCGTCGATGTGGGGAACCCGATGCTGTCGATGCACTCGGTTCGCGAGATGGCCGGAAGCGCCGACGTCGCGCCCATGATCGACGTGCTGACCGAGCTCTTCCGCGACTGACGGTCCGACGGCCGCCCCGCGCAGGCCCGAAACGCGAACGCCGACCGCCGGACGAGCCGGCGATGGGCGTTTCGATCGGCCGCGAGCCCGCGGCTAGGCCGACAGGATCGCCCGGCCGATCACCTTGAGCTCGAGGATGGGCTTCGTGCCCTCGAAGATCGGGAGCACCGTCGCGTCGACCACGTAGCGGCTGATCGGGTACTCCTCGGCGTAGCCCCAACCGCCGTGCATGACCTGACCGGCCTGGGTCACGGACACGGCCACGTCGCAGGCGAGGAGCTTCGACTGGGCCGCGAGCGGGCCGGCGGCGCGCTCGTCCTCGTCGAAGGCGCGGGCGGCGGCGTACGTGATCGCCCGGGCGCCGGCGGTCTGGGCGACCATGCGGCCGAGGGTCCACTGGGTCAGCTGGAACTCGGAGATCGGGACGTCGAACTGCTTGCGGTCGACGACGTACTTGGCCGTCTCTTCGATCGCCGCCTGGGAGAGGCCGCAGCCGCGGCCGCCGGTCTGGAGGCGGCCCGCCGCGAAACCGGCCATCTGCAGGTAGAACCCGCGACCTTCGCCGCTCGCTTCGCCGACCAGGTTCTCCTTCGGGACGAACCAGTTCTCGAAGTTGAGCGTGTAGGAGTGCATGCCGCGGTAGCCGGGGGTGGCGTCCGCCTTGCCCGCGAGCTTGCCGCCGTGGGGCTGGGTGAACTCGAACGCGTGATCGCGGGTCGACTCCTTCGGCACGACGAAGAGCGAGAGCCCTCGCGCGCCGGACTTGGGATCGGAGTCCGTTCGGAGCAGGACCGCGAGGACGTTCGCGCGGCCCGCGAACGTGCACCACGCCTTCGGGCCATCGATGAAGTAGCCCTCGGCGCCTTCGAGCTCGCCCTTGGTCGCGCGGCACTTCACGCCCGCGACGTCGGAGCCGATGTCGGGCTCGGTGACCGAGATGCCGGCCATGATTTCGCCGGAGGCGAGCTTCGGCAGCCAGTGCTGCTTCTGCTCTTCCGTGCCGCCGCCCATGAGCGCCTTGGTCAGGATCTCCGGGCGGGTGATCAGCGAGCCCGCCGCCGCGAGGGACGCGCGGGAGAGCTCCTCGGTCGTGAGGATCATCGCGAGGTTGCCCATCTCGACGCCGCCGTACTCCTCGGGGATCGAGAGGCCGAAGAACCCGAGCTCGGACATCTTCTCGATGAACTCTTCCGGGATCGTCAGGTCCTGGCGGTGGATGTGCTCGGCGTGGGGCATGACTTCGTTGGCGCCGAACTCGCGGACCTGGTCGCGCACCTGCTCGTGCATCTCGTCGAGCCACCAGTCGTTGCGCCCGCCGGTCGCCGCGGCCTCGGCGCCGATCTCGCGGAGCAGGGACTCGGCGGTCAGGCGGCGGAGGGCCGTCCGGACGTCCGCGTTGAACGTCGACTCGATCGCGGCGTCGCCGATCCCGAGGTCGTCGACCGCGAGGGAGAGGCGATCGCGGAGGTTCGTCATCAGCTCGCCCACCGCCGCGATCATGACCTTCTCGCGCATCGGCGTGAGGTGGCCGTCGGCGGACCAGGCGTCGACCTCCTTCATCGTCTCGTGCGCGGCGACCGCTTCCGTCGCGGCGTAGGCGACGCGCTCGGTCAGGACCTGGTAGTCGTCGATCTTCTTGCCGTTCTCGGTCAGGGACTTGGCGGCACCGACGGCGTCGGCCAGCAGCTTCGAGCCGGCGTCGAGCACCAGGCGGGCATCGTCGAGGGAGGCGGTCATCTTCGTTGTTCTCCTGGGAGTCACGGGCCGGACCACGGGTGGCTTAGCACCGGGGGGACGGCATCGGGACGGGCTCCGGCAGCGCAGGCTCGCCGGGGCGGGTCGATCGTGGCTGGGTCGGTCAGGCTGCGGTCCCGCGCGGCCCGTCGGGGGCAGTGCTGCGGGCCGGGCGGGTCCGCGTCGCGTGGCCCGCACCTGCCTGCGTCGGGGCCGGGACGGCCACGAAGCGCGGGGATCATAGCGTGCGGCGACGGGGCTGGAGCGCCGGGAGACCGCGTCCGGTGGGGGACTGACGGTCAGAGCGCCGCCGGCAGGTCGTGTGCAGCCCCGGCGCGATCTAGCCGACGAGCCGGCCGATCGCGGCGACGGTCGGTGCGGCGCCGAAGAGCAGGTCGAGCTTCCGGCCGCCGTCGCGCTCCCGGACCCAGCACACCCCGCCGGCCTCGGCGGCGAGCACGCGGGTCACCGCCGCGTCCCAGGGGTTCAGGTCGCAGTCGATCATCGCGTCCGCCGCGCCCGAGAGGACGAGCATGTGTCCGAAGGCGTCGGTGTAGCCGCGCAGCTTCGGGACCGCGCCGGCCAGGGCGGCGTAGACCGGGCGGAGGCCCGAGAGATCGAAGCAGAAGAGGTCGCCGTGACACACGAGGGCGTCCTCGAGCGCTGGTCCGTCGGACACGCGGATCGCGGTCTGGCCCTCCGCACTCCGTCGGGTGATCCCGCGGCCGCGGGCGCCCGCGATGCGATCCCCCGTTGCCGGCAGGTCGATCACACCGACCACGGGCTCGCCGTCGACCACGAGGGCCACGAGGGTCGTGAAGAGCGGAATGCCGCGGGAGAAGGCGATCGTCCCGTCGATCGGATCGATGATCCACTCGCGCCGCGGGCCCTCGCCCGCGCCTTCGCTCGCGCCGAACTCCTCGCCGAGGATGGCGTCGTCGGGAAACGCCTCGGCGATCACGGCGCGGATCGCGCGCTCGGCCTCGCGGTCGGCCTCGGTGACCGGGGAGCCGTCGTCCTTGGTCTCGACGGCGACGTTCCGGAAGCGCGGCAGGATCTCGCCGCGCGCGCGATCGCAGGCGCGGCAGGCGACCTCGAGGGCCGCATCGAGATCGGCGTCCGAGATCGTCGCCCGTCCCGGCTTCGCGAGGACGAAGCCCTCGGGCATGGTTGCGCTCCCGCTCACGGCTGGGCTCCTCTCTGCCCGGACGGACCGCCGCCGGGAGGAAGCGCACGTCGAGCGGCCGCAGCATAGCCGGTTGCGCTGCGACCCATGCGCGCGGCGGCCGGTGGGCGCGTCGGTCCGGGAGCGATGCGGGACCCGGCCCGCGAAGCGAGTCGCGCCGTCCTAGTCGAGCGGCGCGAGGAGCCCGTCGTCCGCCAGTCCGCGCAGCCGTTCGAAGGGGTAGATCCCCGTGTCGTGCCCGTCGCTCCAGTCGATCTGGATCGCGTACCGGCCGACCGATTGGATGCCACGCGGCGCCACGTCCGCGGGGACCTCGGTCGGGTCGAGGAGCGCGGCGCCGCTCCACTCGTCGACGCAGTTCGCGCAGGCGCAGGCGAGTCGGAGGGCCCGGACGTCGATCAGGCTCTCGGCCCCGTCCGCCCAGCCGATCGCGAGGGTCCGCGCGTCGTGCTGCTCGATCCGGCTCGGAACGTGGGCGTCTTCGGGAGGCATGGCCGGCAGCATAGATTGGCTTCTCCCCTCCTGCAGCGTGGAGCGCCGGGAGGTCGCGGTCCGCGAGAAGACACGCGCCGAGGCGCCCCGCAGCTGTTAGAGTCCGCCGCCATGAGTGAAACGATCGCGATTCTGGGTGGTACGGGGGATCAGGGGCTCGGCCTCGCCCTCCGCTTCTGTCAAGCCGGCCGCAAGGTCATCATCGGCTCCCGCAAGGCCGAGCGCGCCGTCGAGGCGGCGGAGAACGTGCGCTCGCAGGTCGAGGGCGCGGACGTCGAGGGCTTCGGGAACGAAGAAGCCACGACCAAGGCCGAGATCGTGATCCTCTCCGTCCCGTTCGAGCACACCGCCGGCACGGTCAAGGGGATCAAGGAATCCCTCTCGGAAGGGCAGATCGTCGTGTCGATGGCGGTGCCGCTCGCGACGGCGATCGGGGACGGCCCCATGCGGACGATCTCGATCTGGCAGGGCTCCGCGGCCGAGATGGTGCAGTCGCTGGTGCCGAAGGGCGTCGCGGTCGTCTCGGCCTTCCAGAACGTCTCGGCCCATCGCCTCCAGGCGCTCGGCGAGACCGTCGAGTGCGACGTCGTGGTGTCGGGCGCCAAGGGGCCGCGCCAGAAGGTCATGGACCTCTGTCCGTTGGTCGACGGGCTGCGCGCCCTCGACGGCGGTCCGCTCTCGAACGCGCGGGTCGTGGAGGACATGACCGCGCTGATCATCGGCATGAACATCCGGCACAAGGCCCCCGACGGCCTCGGGATCCGCTTCACCGGCCTCCCGGAGTAGCGCCCGCCGGCCGTCCGGCGGCGGCCCGGTCGATCCGCCGCGTCTCCCCTGGTCCTCCGCGCGATTCAGCGCGCTGGAGGACCGGATGTGCGCTGAGCTGCAGCAAGCCCATCGTCTCGGCGATCCACGGGCCCGCGGTCGTGTCGCCGACCTCCGATGCGTCCCTCGGGTACGGGCTCCCGGGGTTCACGGCGCCGGATGCCGCGGAGGGGCTGGCGTCCCTCCGCGAGAAGCGCACCCCCGTCCTCAGCGGGCCCGCGAGCGAGTAGGGCCTCCGCCCGTGGTGGGCATTCGCCCCTCGGGAACGGTTTCTCGCAAGGCAACACCCGCGAAGACCGGAGATCCTCGATTTTTTCGCCTGGGGCCAGAAAACCCGAGTGGAATCAGTAGCTTGCAAACATCGTTTGGCATTACCCTGATTCTCCTTCAGATCCGGACCCTTGCGCGCCTCCGTTGAAGCGCCGCGGCAGTCACAATACCGCGTCACCTACTAGCCATTGTGGTCTGACGCCCGGGTGAGCACAATATTTTGTGTGTACCCGGTTGACGTACGTCAGCGATCGGGCAGAATCGCTCTCCAACGGGGATGTGAGGTTCCTCCTGTAGCCTGGGGGGGTCGCAACTTGGTGGTTGCGGGGAGGAACACGAACTTCGAGTGGGGGGAAGCCAAGCCGGAACTGACCGGGAAGCGACGGAGGCCGGATGATTCCGTGTTGTCGGGCCTCTGAAACGACCTGGGGTCGAGCCTGCGCTGAGCGCGGCTCGAAGGGTCGGTGACGAGCGGAACGCCATGCAAGGTTCGGGGGGCGCCGGGATTCTTCTCGGCGCCCCACTCATCTACAGCCTCGAAAAACAGGGATTTCGGACGAATGCGGCCTTTCGACAACATGAGCGCGCGATCGCGCGCGAAGGAGTCGTCGGCAGCCCAGGCATGAAGCCGGCAGCCCATCGGACCCGGCCTCCGGAGGGGGGCGCCGGGGCCAACAGAGAACCGACAGACACGCGCTGGACCATGTCAAGCTTCGGCGCGTCATAGAGACCTTGGGGGTAGCCACATGAGCGAAGATCTGGAGACCGGAACGGTGGACGCGGCGAGCGTCGATGCAGCCGAAGCGCCGGAGACTTCCTCGAAACCCCAAGGAAAGTCTTCGCGCAAGTCCGCCAAGCGATCCGCTTCCGGGACCGGTCTCACGATCGAGCGCTACTTCACGTCGCCCGACGTCGATCCCTTCGACACCGTCGAGTGGGAGCTCCGCTCCGCCACGATCGGCAACGAGAAGGGCGAGACGGTCTTCGAGCAGAACGACGTCGAGATTCCCAAGTCCTGGTCGCAGCTCGCGACCAACGTCGTCGTCTCCAAGTACTTCCGCGGACATATCGGCACGCCCGAGCGCGAGACCTCCGTCCGCCAGCTGATCGGCCGCGTCGTCGCGAAGATCCGCGAATGGGGCGAGCAGGGCGGCTACTTCGCGACCGAGGAGGACGCCCGCGCCTACGCCGACGAGCTGACCTACCTCCTCGTCCACCAGAAGATGGCCTTCAACAGCCCGGTCTGGTTCAACCTCGGCGTCGAGAACACGCCCCAGCAGGCGAGCGCCTGCTTCATCAACTCCGTCGAGGACACGATGGAGTCGATCATGGACCTCGCCAAGACCGAGGCCATGCTCTTCAAGGGCGGCTCCGGAACGGGCAGCAACCTCTCGACGATCCGCTCCTCGAAGGAGCAGCTCGCCGGCGGCGGAACGGCCTCCGGTCCGGTCTCGTTCATGCGCGGCTTCGACTCCTTCGCGGGCGTCGTCAAGTCGGGCGGCAAGACCCGACGTGCGGCCAAGATGGTCATCCTGAACGTCGATCACCCCGACGTGATGGAGTTCATCAACTGCAAGGCGGACGAAGAGAAGAAGGCCTGGGCGCTGATCGAAGAGGGCTACGAGGGCGGGTTCAACGTCCCGGGCGGCGCCTACGACTCGGTCTTCTTCCAGAACGCCAACCACTCCGTCCGCGTGACCGACGACTTCATGCAGGCCGCCGGGATCGGCGGGGCGTGGCAGACGAAGGCGGTCACCACGGGCGAGTCGGTCGAGACGCTCCGGGCGGACAGCGTGCTGCGCGAGATGGCGGACGCAGCCCACGTCTGCGGCGATCCCGGGATCCAGTACGACTCGACGATCAACCGCTGGAACCCGGTCAAGAACTCGGGGCGCATCAACTCGAGCAACCCCTGCTCCGAGTACATGTTCCTCGACGACACGGCCTGCAACCTGGCCAGCCTGAACCTCATGACCTTCGTCGCGGCGGACAGCGGCGCGTTCCAGGTCGAGGACTACCGGCGCGCGGCGGGGCTCACGATCCTCGGGCAGGAGATCGTCGTCGACTTCGCCGACTATCCGACGCCGCAGATCGAGCGCAACAGCCACTTGTACAGACCGCTCGGCCTGGGTTACGCGAATCTGGGCGCGCTGCTCATGGCGAATGGCCTCGCCTACGACAGTGACCAGGGCCGGAACGTGGCCGCTGCCCTGACGTCGCTCATGTGCGGTGAGGCGTACCGGATGAGTGCCGAGATCGCCGAGGCGATGGGCGCGTTCCCCCGGTACAAGGCGAACCGCAAGCCCTTCCTCGACGTGATCGAGATGCACCGCGACGCGGCCTACGCGGTCCCGCCGTCGGGCGTCCCGAAGGACCTGCTCCAGGCCTCGCGCCAGAGCTGGGACGCTGCGCTCGAGCTCGGAACCGAGCACGGGTACAAGAACGGGCAGGTGACCGTCCTGGCGCCGACCGGCACGATCGCGTTCATGATGGACTGCGACACGACCGGCGTGGAGCCGGACATCGCGCTGGTCAAGTACAAGAAGCTGGTCGGCGGCGGGTTCCTGAAGATCGTGAACAACACGGTCCCGATGGCGCTCCAGAAGCTCGGCTACGCGAAGCACGAGATCGACGAGATCGTCGCCTACATCGACGACCGGGAGACGATCGAGGGCGCGCCGGGTATCAAGGACGAGCACCTGTCGGTCTTCGACTGCGCCTTCCGGGCCCAGAACGGTGTCCGCTCGATCCACTGGATGGGCCACATCCGGATGATGGGGGCGGTCCAGCCCTTCCTCTCGGGCGCGATCTCCAAGACGGTGAACATGCCGGCGGACGCGAGCGTCGAGGACATCATGGAGGCCTACTCCGAAGGGTGGAAGCTCGGTCTCAAGGCCCTCGCGGTCTACCGGGACGGCAGCAAGCGGACGCAGCCGCTCAACGCCGGCCGGGATGTGGAAGAGACGACGGATGCGGGCGAGGTCGTGGAGCTCGACCAGTACCGGCCGCGCCGCCGGAAGCTCCCGGACGAGCGCGTCGCTTCGACCCACAAGTTCTCGATCGCGGGTCACGAGGGCTACCTCACGACCGGCCTCTACGAGGACGGCACGCCCGGCGAGATCTTCCTGAAGATGGCCAAGGAGGGCAGCACGGTCTCCGGTCTGATGGATACGATCGCGACGATGACGTCGATCTCGCTCCAGTACGGAGTCCCGCTCAAGGCGCTGGTCGACAAGTTCAGCCACACGCGCTTCGAGCCCTCGGGCTTCACGAACAACAAGGAGATCCCGATCGCCAAGTCCGTCATGGACTACGTCTTCCGTCATCTTGGCAACCGCTTCCTGGCGGAACCGGTCGCGGACGAGGCGGGCGAGGAGGCCGAGGGCGACGACACGGCGGTGCCGATCCAGATCCAGCCGGCGGCGACGCAACCGGCGCCGGTCGCTGCGGCGGGCGCCGTCGCGGGCGGATCGGGCGATGCGGCGACGTCCGCGGCGGGCGGTCAGACCCAGTCGAGCTTCGTGAACCAGGCGGACGCCCCGTCCTGCATGGACTGCGGCTCGATCATGATCCGCAACGGGGCTTGCTACAAGTGCCCGAACTGCGGCAGCACGAGCGGCTGTTCGTAGGCGGAAGGGTTTCGCGCGAGATACCCTCCGGTTCATGACGAACCGGATCTCTCGCGGAAGCACGGCACGAACGCACGAATCGAGGAACCCCGGGCGGAGACGTCCGGGGTTCCGTTCGTTTCGGGGCCTGCTCGTCACGGGACTCGCCCTGGCGCTGACGACGTCCGGCTGCGTGAAGCTCGACATCCTGAGCCTCGGCCCCGACGGTCCGCCCCAGCAGTCGATCGTCTCCGGAACGGCCGGTCCGAAGGTCCTCCTGCTCGAGGTCGACGGCGTCATCAACGGCGCGGAGATGCCCTCGTTCTTCGGAAGCTCGCCGAGCACCGTCGCGCGCGTGCGACGCGTCCTCGACCTCGCGAGGGAGGATCCGGAGATCGGGGGCGTGCTCGTCCGGATCGACAGCCCCGGCGGAACCGCCACCGCGAGCGAGCAGGTCTACACGGAGATCCTCCGCTTCAAGAAGGAGAAGGGCATCCCCGTCGTCGCCCAGCTCCTCACGACGGCGGCCTCCGGCGGCTACTACATCGCGATGGCCGCGGACGAGGTCCAGGCGCATCCGACGACGGTCGTCGGCTCGATCGGCGTGATCTTCACGAGCATGAACTTCGCCGGGCTGATGGAGAAGCTCGGGATCGAGGACCAGACGATCACCGGCGGCGAGTTCAAGGACATCGGCTCGCCCTTCCGCCCCCTGACGGCGGAGGAACGCGCCCAGCTCCAGTCGATCGTCGACGATCTCCATCTGCGCTTTCGCGAGGTCGTCGATCGGGGCCGGCCCGCGCTCGACGCGGAGCAGGTGGCGGCGCTGGCGAACGGCCGGATCTACTCGGCGCCCCAGGCCCTCGAGAACGGGCTGGTGGACCGGATCGGCGCGATGGAAGACGCGGTCGGGCTGCTCTCGGACCGGATGGGCGCGCCGGACGTCCGGGTCGTCGCCTACCACCGCCCGGGCCGCCCGCGCTCGAACTACTACATGCAGGCCCCCGGGCTCGCCGGTCCGCCGGCGCTCGATCCCGCGACGATGGGGCAGGCCCTCGCGCCGCTCCTCGGCCGGCCGGGCTTCCACTATCTGTGGTGGCCGGGCCTGAGCGGACTGCGTTAGGCCGCCCTCAGGCCCGGGGCGTGAGCCGTGCCAGGATCGACCGATCCGAGAGGCTGCTCGGCAGGTGCGGGTAGTCGGCGCCGTCTACGGGCTCCATCGTCGCCACCCGATCGAGCAGGGCCCGGACCGCCGCCTCGCCCTCGTGGCGCGCGAGCGCCGCGCCGGGACAGACGTGGCTGGCGGCGCCGAACGCGACGTGGTCCCGAGGGTTCTCGCGATCGAGCCGGAAGACGTCCGCGTCGGCCCAGCTCGCCTCGTCCCGGTTCCCCGAGCCGAGTCCGACCTCGACCCAGTCGCCGCGGCGGATTTCGACGCCGCCGAGCGTCGCGTCCCGCATCGCCCGGCGCGTGGTGCCCTGGACCGGGGAGTCGTGGCGCAGGGACTCCTCGAGATAGTTGGGGACGAGCGAACGATCCGCGTCGAGTCGGCGGAAGAGGTCGGGGTCGATCAGGAGGCGGTGGACCAGGTGGCAGAGGAAGGTCCGGGTCGTGTGGACGCCAGCGTTCACCATGAAGTGCAGCTGGGTCACGATCTCGACGTCCGTGAGCGGCTCGCCTTCGATCTCGGCGTCCATCAGGACGGTGAAGACGTCGCGCCCGGGCGGTCCGTCGCCGGCCCGGCGTCGCGCGAGCTCCGCGGCGAAATACTGCTGGATCGGCGGACCTCCCGGCCCGACGTCCGGAGAGCAGCGCCGCTTCATCAGACTCCCGTCGAGGGACCACTGCATGAACTTCGCCGCCGCGTCCGCCGGGTCGGGCAGCCCCATCATCCGCGCGAGGATCAGCCCCGGAATCGGCATCGCGTAGCCGAGATGGAGATCGACGGGATCGTCGCCCCGTTCGAGCAAGCGGTCGAGCAGGCCGTGGCAGGTCCGCTCGGCGTAGTCGCCGAGGGCGTTCACGCGATGGCGCGCGAAGCAGGCGTTGTAGAGCCGGCGGATCTGCCCGTGGCGCGGCTCCTCGATCTCGGAGAGGAAGAGCTCCGGCGGAGGTACGTCCTCGCGGCCGTCGAGCCCCGAGAGCGGCGCGAGGTCCGCGACGAAGGTCTCGACGTCCTTCAGGGCCCGCTCGATCTCTTCCCGGCGCGACAGGTAGAAGCCCTGCGACGAACGGCAGACGGGCTCCTCGCGCCGGATGCGCGCGAGCAGGTCGAAGGGAACGCCCTCGGCCGCGTGCTTCGGGTCCCGCACATCGAACTTCAGCTCCGCCATCGCTTCGTCCCTCCGTCGCGTCTCGTCCCGCCTTGCGACGACCCGGCCCGCGCTGGAAGGTACGAAAAAAAGCGGTGTAGAGTGATCGTCCCGGCCGGCCGGCAGGACGGGCGGCCGAGGGGGCGGCGACGGGCCGGCCGAAGACGGATCGGAGCGAACGGAGGGCAGGGCGGATGGCGGGATCGGGAATCGAGCCCTTCGAGATCGCGATCGACGCGTCGGTCCTCGACGATCTCCAGCGGAGGCTGACGAGCGTCCGCTGGCCGGACGCGGTCGAGGACGCCGGGTGGGAGTACGGAAGCGATCTCGACTATGTCCGCGAGCTCGTCGCCCACTGGCGCGACGGCTACGACTGGCGCGCGATCGAACGAAGGCTCAATCAGCTGCCGCAGTACCGGACCGAGATCGACGGGATCGGGATCCACTTCGTCCATGCGCCGGGGCGCGGCCCCGCTCCGATTCCCCTGCTCCTGAATCACGGCTGGCCCAGCAGCTTCTACGAGATGCACAAGGTGATCGGACCGCTGTCCGACCCCGCGGCGCACGGGGGCGATCCCGCCGACGCGTTCCACGTCGTCGTACCGTCGCTCCCGGGCTACGGGTTCTCCGATCGGCCGAGAACCAAGGGCGTCGACACCGCGCGGATCGCCGATCTCTGGAAGACGTTGATGGTCGACCGGCTCGGCTATCCGCGGTTCGGCACGCAGGGCGGCGACTGGGGAGCGGCGATCCAGACGGATCTCGGCAACCGGCATCCCGAGCACCTGATCGGCCTGCACTTCAACATGCTGACGCCGCCGGTCGACCCGGAGACGCTCACGCCCGAGCAGCGGGAATGGTGGACGGAGGTCCAGGCCTACCGCGACGAGGAGTGGGGCTACGTCCATCTCCAGCGGACCAAGCCCCAGACGCCGTCGTTCGCGTTGAACGACTCGCCGGCGGGGCTCGCCGCCTGGATCGTCGAGAAGTGGCGACGCTGGAGCGACTGCGACGGGGATCCGGAGTCGGTGTACACGAAGGACGAGCTGCTCACGACGATCATGATCTACTGGGTGACGGAGACGATCGGCTCGTCGATGCGGCTCTATCGCGAGACCTTCGGCCGGACGTCGGGACCGGGGCGCTACGAGGTGGAGGACGTCCCGGTCGGTGTCGCCGCGTTCAACGAGGTGAACCGGCCGCCGCGCGCCCTGTGCGAGCCCTTCTTCGACCTCCACCGCTTCACGGTCATGGAGCGCGGCGGCCACTTCCCGGCGATGGAGGTCCCGGCGGACCTCGTCGAAGAGGTCCGCGCATTCTACCGGCCGCTCCGGGAAGGCTGACGGGGAACGCTCGTCGGCGCCGCTCGACCCCGCCGCGGCTCAGCCGAGCGCCATCCCCTTCACGAACATCGCCGACTGGTCGCCCACGTAGACGAGCTCGCCCTCCTGACGGAACTCGAAGGCGTAGCGGAGGACGACGCGCTTCGGGCCGACGCGTCGCCGCGTCTCCGTCGAGACCAGCTCGATCGTAGGGCCGAGGCGGGCGAGCCGCTTGAAGTCGGCCCGGTGGATCCGGTTGCCGAAGCCCGCCCAGCCCTCGTCCCAGCGGACGCCGTGGAAGAGCCAGGCGTGCAGGCAGCCGAGGGCGCCGGTGACCATCACGAGCTCGGCGCCCGAGACGTGGGCCGGGTGGTTCGCGCTCGTTCGCTGGGCCTCGGCGAAGGGGAAGGCGCGGCCCCCGGTTTCGAGGAGGGCGTCGATCCGCCCCGCCTCGGCGTCGATCGCGGTGATCTCGTCGACGAGGACCGCGGGCTCCCGGTAGAGGAAGGTGTCGAGGAAGGCCTGTAGCTGGTCGGGGTCGACGACCGCAGCGCTCCGCGCGGCGAGCGGCGAATGGCGGGGATCGGGCATGGCCGGATTCTTCCATCCGGTCCGGTCGCAAGTCAACGGGGACGGCCGAGCCTGGAGGGCGCCTGCTGGACGGGTGGTCCGAGGGCGCTCGGGCCGGACTATGCTCCCGCTCCCCGACTCGCGCGACGCGCTGCGCGGGGCGGCGACGAAAGGAGCGAGGTGTGGCCCGGACCCCGAATCGAACGCGACAGGCGCTGCTCGGCTTTCTCAGCTGGGGACCGCAGACCGGCTACGGCCTGCGCAAGGTGATCGCCGGCTCGGTCTCGAACTTCTGGACCGAGAGCTACGGGCGGATCTATCCCATGCTGAAGGAGCTCGAGGAGGACGGCCTCGCGACCTCGGTCGAGCGTCAGACGCCGGGCGGGCGACCGACCAAGACCTACTCGATCACCGAACGCGGTCGCAACGAGCTCGACGCCTGGCTCCACGACGAGCCCGCGCCGCCGGCGCGCCGGAACGAGCTGCTGCTCAAGATGTTCTTCGCGGCCCAGGGCGACGACATCGATCCGACGGGCATGATCGAGCACTTCCGCGCCGAGAAGCTCGCGGACCTCGAACACCACGCGGAGATGCGCGAAGAGATCGAGTCGACCGACACGCCGCCGCCGGACATGAAGTACTGGATGATGACGCTTCGCTACAGCGAGCTCGAGGCGGAGGCCCACGTCCGATGGGCGGACGAGGTCCTGAAGGAGCTCGGCGCCGGCTGAGTCGCGGGAATCCCGGGACGTCACGTGACGCCGCGTCCGTCGGACGCGCTCCCGCGCGGCGCTACGATCGTCTCCGAGAGGAGCGCCCATGTCCGCCGCCGACGCGCTGACCACCGAGCAGGTCCTCGGGCCCGACGAGTTCAAAGCCCACGGTTATCCGCACGAGGCGTGGAAGACGCTCCGTCGCGAGGCGCCGGTCAAGTACTTCGGCATGGGCCCGCGCCCGGGCTTCTGGGCCGTCACGCGCCGCGCCGACATCGTCTGGCTCTCGAAGCAGCCGACGAAGTTCCTGAATGCCCCGCGCGTCGCCGTCTTCGCAGACAGCCCGCCGCCGGACCCGACGAAACCCAACCGCGCGATCCTCCGGCATCTCCTGAACATGGATCCGCCCGATCACGCCGAGTATCGGAACCTCGCGAGCGCCTGGTTCACGCCCCGCGCGATCGCGCGCCGGCGCCCCGAGATCGAGCGGATCGCCGACGACCTCGTCGAGGAGATCGGCGAGAAGGGTGAGTTCGACTTCGTCGAGGACTTCACGGCCCCGCTTACGCTCTCGGTCCTCGCCGACATGCTCGGCGTCCCGCGGAGCGACTGGCGCCGGATGTTCGAGTGGACGAACCAGATCGCCGGCGCGAGCGATCCGGAGTACCAGGTGGGCGGCGGCGACTCCGGCGAGCAGATGCGGCTCACGCTCCAGGAGATGAACGCCTACTTCGCCGAGATGGTCGCCGACCGGAGGGCCCGGCCGGCGGACGCCCTCGACGACATCGTGAGCGTCCTCGCGAGAGCGGACTTCCGGGGCGGCGAGGTCCCGACCCTCGAGCTGCTCTCCTACTTCGCGCTCCTCGTCGTCGCCGGCAACGAGACGACCCGCAATGCGGCGAGCGGCGGGATGCTCGCGCTGATCGAGAATCCGGGAGAGCTCGCGAAGCTCCGGGCGGATCTCTCGCTCGTCCCGAAGGCGACGGAGGAGATCGTCCGCTGGACCTCGCCGGTGATCCAGTTCTGCCGGACGCCGGTGGAGGACCTCGAGCTGCACGGCCAGAAGATCCCGGCTGGCGAGAACCTCTGCCTGCTCTATCCCTCGGCGAACCGCGACGAGGCCGTCTTCGAAGACCCGGACACGTTCAAGGTCGACCGCTCGCCCAATCCGCACATCGGCTTCGGGATCGGCGAGCACTTCTGTCTCGGCGCCAATCTGGCGCGGCTCGAGATCCGGATCGCGCTCGAGAAGCTCGTCCCGCGGCTCGAGCGCGTCGAGCTCGCCGGCGAGATGGAGCGGATGCGATCGAGCTTCCTCGGCGGGGTGAAGCGGATGCCGGTTCGGGTCGCGCTTCGTTAGGCGGTCGGGAAGGGCTCCACCCGCTCCCCGATCCTCCCCGAATCGATCGCCTCCCCCAGCTCCTCCGCCAGGACCCGACAGCGCTCGACCACGTCGTACCAGCGCGCGATCCGCTCGGGCTCGCCGAAATCCAGGAAGTCGTCCCGGTCCGGCACCTTCCCGCCAGGCAGCTTCGCCACGAACGCGTCGCTCGGCGCGATCATGACGACGTCGTCGAGGGCCTGCGCCGTCGGAAAGCGCTTCTTCCAGGGCTTGTCGAACCAGCCCGGGGTGATCTTGTCGAAGAAGTGGGGGAAGAGGACGAGGCGGTCGTCGCGCGCGAACGCGAAGTCGAAGTGGTAGTCGATGATCCCGCCGTCGAAGAGGGTTCCGGGGACGCCCGGGACGTCGCGCACGCCCTCCATCAGGAGCGGGATCGAGCCGCTCGAGAGGAGCGCGCGCGACACGCGCTCCGGGGTGAGGTCGACGGACGTCGTCGGGAGGTCGTTCCAGTCGAGCCCGGCACGGGGCGTCCGGAAGACGACCCGTTCGAAGTGACGGCCCAGGGCGCGGCGGGAGAAGGCGTTGGCGAGGGCGCCCGCGCCGACCTGGAGCTGGAAGGCGAGGCCGCGGTCGCGGCCGCGATCGCGGCGCAGGCGGGCGGCGACGATGTTCGTCCGGAGGTGCGGGTGCTCGCAGATCTCCTTGGCGCCCGAATCGCCGAGCAGCAGGTCGAGGACGCCGATGCTCTCCCGGGTGATGGCTTCCTTCGCGGGCGTGCCCTTCCGGTCGAGCTCGTCCTCGGCGTAGGACTGCTCGATGTAGGCCGGCTCGAAGCAGGTGAGGGCGACCTGCGGATCCGCCTGCGCATAGCACGCGTGTCGGAAGCTCCCGATCGAGGAGCCGAGGGTCTCGAGCGGCGTCGTGCGGGGGCGCACGAGCCGGTCGATCAGGACCGAGTCGAGGTGGCGGAGGACCAGCCACTTGGGGCCGCCCGACGCGCCGACCAGGGTCCCGAAGAGGTCCGGATGGAAGCCTTCTTCGCGGAGTCGCCTTGCTGCGCGAGCACCGGCGCGGATGACGAGGTTGCGTTCGCTCATGACGGATTGCGTAGGTTGAACGAAAAAGGGCCGGAGCGCGAGGCTCCGGCCCTTCGTCTTCGCGGACTGCGCGTCGACGCGACTACATCTTCGTGTAGTCGGGTCCCTCGCCGCCCTGCGGCGTCGTCCAGGTGATGATCTGGTACGGATCCGCGATGTCGCAGGTTTTGCAGTGGACGCAGTTCTCGTGGTGGATGAAGAGCTCCTTCTCTCCCGGGTTCTCCTGGGAGTCCACCATCTCGTACACCGCGGCCGGGCAGAACTTCTCGCACGGGTTGCCGTAGTCCCGGGCGCAGTCCGTCGCGCAGACGTTCTTGTCCGCGACCTTCAAGTGCGGCATCTGGTCCGACTCGTGGGCCGTGCCCGAGTAGCCGACCGAGTTCTCCTTCGAGAAGGTCAGCACGCCGTCCGGCTTGAAGGGCTCACGCTGGCGGCGGTCCTTCGGCAGCTCCCACAGCTTCTTCATCGCGCGGTGCGGCGCGTGGGTCTCGAGGCCGTCCTTGAGGCCGCGGCCCTTGGTCGGGACCATGAGCGGGATGTTGATCATGCCGAAGAGCGGGGAGATCTCGTTGCTGCCCGAGAAGTTCCGCGCCTCGTAGTGCTCCTCGTAGACCCAGCTGTTGCGGAAGCGCTCGGCGTAGTTGCCGAGGGTCTTGGTCGAGGTGTCGGCGGCCTTGATGCTGTCGATGATCGTCTCCGCCGCCATCATGCCCGACTTCATCGCGGTGTGGATGCCCGCGAGCTTCATGATGTTGAGCATGCCGGCGGAGTCGCCGACGAGCATGGCGCCGTTGCAGTAGAGCTTCGGGATCGCCCGCAGGCCGCCGGCGGGCACGCACTTCGCGCCGTACTTGACGAGCTCGGCGCCCTCGAGCAGGTCGCGCATGAACGGGGAGTCCCGCTTGAACTCCTGCGCGGCGCGGTGGGGATCGTTGTTCGGATCCTCGCTCGCGAGCGGCGTCACGAAGCCGTAGGACACGAGGTTGTCGCCCATATCGTAGAGCCACATGCCGTGGATCTCGCCGAGGAAGTCCGGGAACATCGAGCCGTGGATCACGCGGCCGGGCTTGTGCTTCTCCGGCTTGACCCGCCAGATCTCCTTGATGCCCGTTTCAAAGGTCTGCTCGCACTCGCCGTGCATGTCGAAGCGGTCGAGGATCGTCTTCGTGCAGGAGCCGCGGACGCCTTCGCCGAAGACCGTCACGCCGGCGATGATGTCCATGCCGGGCTGGAAGGTCGCCTTGGGCTTGCCGTCGTGGCCGATGCCCATGTCGCCGGTACGGACGCCGACCACGCGATCGCCCTCGAAGAGGACCTCCGAGGCGGCGAAGCCCGGGTAGATCTCGACGCCCTTCTCCTCGCACTTGGCGGCGAGGAACTTCACGACGTCCGACAGCGAGACGATGTGGTAGCCCTTCTTCTGGAAGAAGGGCGGGGTGAAGAGGGAGGGCAGCTTGACCGTGAAGTTCCGGAAGAACTGCCAGAAGTACGCCTTGTCGCAGGTCTGCTCGATCGGGAAGCCCTGCTCCTTGTAGTCGGGCATGAGCTCGGCGATGCCCTTCGGGTTCATCACCGCGCCCGAGAGCTGGTGATCGCCGACCTCGGCGGCCTTTTCGATCACGAGGATGACCGGGGGCTCGATCGGCTCCTCGCCGGTCTTCTCGCAGTTGGCGTTGTGCTCCTCCACCTGGTTCATCAGGTGGTAGGCGGAGGCAAGGGTGGCCGGACCGGCGCCGACGTAGAGGACGTCGACCTCCATGCTTTCGCGTTCGGGCTCGGACATCGCTTTTCTTCCTTTCTGGCTTACGGGGCGTTCCCTGGAATGGACTCCGGACGCTTCCGGGGTCGCCAGAGCGCTTCGCGGCGCGCTGGAGGGAGCCGTGAGAGGACCGGACAATAAAAGACGCAGCGTCTCGAAACAACGGGATCACGGTCAGCACAGGGGCTGAAACCCCCTTCAAACGCGTCTCAGCCCTGTCAGACGGGCTGCCGGCCCCCTGCACCGATTCGGTGCACAGGGGGATCGAGCCCCGATCCGGTTCCCGGAAATCGTGGTTTGGCGCCCGGCGGGGGCTCTCCTATGCTGCCGCGCGCACAAGCGCGGGCGCCGGTCGACCGATGGCGCTCGGGCCCCCCCGAGCAGTCTGCCGGTCCGTCAGATGGCGTTCCCGCGCCCGGTGGATCAGCACCACGCTTCCCCCGGTCGGGAGCCAGGAACCCCCTTCGATGTCGTCCCGTCGAGACGCAGTCCAGCATTCGTCGGAATTCGTGCAGCTCCTGCGAGAGTTCCTGACCGCCTCGGCCGAGCTGTCGTCGGCGCTCGAGGACGATGGGGCGCTCGGCTTCGACGCGTTGGCCCGCGCGGTCGGAGACGATCCGGCCTCTTCGCTGTTCCGGCTGAAGGAGCGAAGCCACGCGCTCTTCCGGAGCGAGGGGCTCGCCTCCGAGGCGGTTCGGCGCGAGGTGCTCTTCGACCTCACGGTCGGGGCGCTCTTCCATGCGGCGATGAAGCTTCGCGAGAGCCTGTATCAGCGCGACGTCTACGCGCCGCGGCTGGCCTCGCTCCGCGCGGCGGCGGGCGGCGATCCCGACGCGCTCTTCAGCGAGTTCGAGGGGCTGCTCGATCGGAGCGCGGGCCGCGTCGACGAGGGCCTCTCCGAAGTCCGGATCCTCCTCGCGCAGACCCGCGAGCAGTTCCACCGGATGCTCGTCGAGCGCGCCGACGAGCGCGGCGTGGTCCGCTGTCTTCTCCAGCGCCGGTCGCTGGTCGACCAGACCTTCCGGGGCGGCTTCGAGGCGCTCCTCGAGGAGATGTACGGCGACGTCGCGTCCGGGTTGGTCGAGGCGGCGCGCGCGCTGCTCCACAGCGCGTATTTCGTCGAGGCCGCGAAGGTGTTGCGGGAAGCGGCTCGTGAGTCGAACGCGCCGCGGGCGGAGATCGACCAGCTCGAACGCTACGCGGAGGGCATGCAGGCCTTCCTCGACGGCGACTATCCCTCGAGCATCGCCGCCCTCGAGGCCTGGGCCGATCTCGGTGGGCCCCTCGAAGTGCGCCGTTTCGCGCGCCGGGCCGCCTCCGCGCTCTCGCGCGTGGGCCGCCTGGTCGAGGACGACACGGACGGGTCGTCCATCGTCGACGCCGCCAAGCAGCTCCAGGCGCGGCTCGAGACCGCCTCGGGCTGAAGCTCCATCGGGCTGAAGCTGCATCGGCCCGAAGCTCCGACCTTCGCTGCGCTGGAGAGGGGCGCCGCGCCGACTCAGGCCGACGCGGCGACGGCGTCTCCGTCCTGCATCCGCGCGCGGACGATCAGGACGATGCCGAACGCGACCAGGCCCATGCCGATGAACTGGGCTTCGGAGAGGCCGAGGGCGACCCGCGCGTTCAGGCGCCAGAACTCGATGGCGAAGCGGCCGATGCCGTTGATGATCAGGAACTCGCCCATCAGCGACGCGCTCTTCTTGCGGCGCTGCCAGAGGAAGCCCGCGCCGAGCAGCAGCCAGACGGTCTCGTAGAGCATCGTCGGATGGACCGGGTAGTGGACCGGCGGCAGGCCGTTCGGAAAGGCCACCGCCCAGGGCAGGTCCGACGCCTTGCCGTAGTCGTCCCCGACGAGGAAGCAGCCCACGCGGCCGATCGCCTGGCCGACCGCGAGGGAGATGCAGGCCGCGTTCGCGAGCGGGATCGGCGGCACCCGCCAGTACTTGCAGCCCGCATAGCCGGCCAGACCGCCGCCGATGAAGCCGCCGTAGAAGACGAGGCCACCGCGGCTGAACATGGACTGCCAGAACGGATCGCCGTAGATCAGGTAGAAGCTGACGGCGTAGTAGAGCTTCGCGCCGAAGACGCCGCCCAGCATGATCACCATCAGCAGGTTGGCCGCGTCCTCGGGGTCGAGTCCCTCTTCCTTCATTCGGGGAAGCGAGATCCAGTATCCGACGAGGAAGCCCAGGGCCATCATCGCCCCGAAGCTCGAGATGGGCCAATCGAGGCCCGGAATGGTGAAGAGCACCGGATACATGGAATCCCCCTTGGCGGGCGCACGGTACGCGAAGGCCCGGAGGCGGGCAATCGGCCGCGCGTGCCCGACCGACCGAAGCGCTCGCCCTGACCTACGCGGAAGCCGCCGTCGCGGTTTCGTCGGTCGGCTCGGCGGGTCGGGGGAGCCAGACGCGGAAGCGGGCGCCGCCGCCCGGCGCGTCCTCGACGTGGATCCGGCCGGCGTGCGCCTCGACGATCTTGCGCACGATCGCGAGACCGAGTCCGCTCGATTTCCGGCTCTCGGGCGCCTTGCCCGGGTGGCGGGCCGTTCGGAAGGGCTCGAAGATCCGGGCGCGCTCCTCCGGCGCGATGCCGGGGCCGTTGTCGTCCACGTCGATCCGCCATCCGTCGCCGAGTGCCTCGATCCGGATCTCGATCCGCCCGGAGCCGTCCGTCGGGACGAAGCGGATGGCGTTGCCGACGAGATTCGAGAAGAGCTGGTAGAGGCGCGTCCGGTCGCAGACGACGATCGGCGCCTCGCTCGGATGGACGAGGGTGATGCCCGCGTCGTCGAGGGCGAGCTTCTGCTCGGCGGCCAGCTGCTCGAGTACGGCGACCGGGTTCACGTGGACCGGCGTGTTGGGGGTCTCTTCCATGCGCGTCAGCTCGAGCAGGTCGTGGAGCAGGCGCTCCATGTTCCGCCCCGCCTGCTCGATCCGGTCGAGGAAGTGCTGACCCGTTCGCCCGATCGGCTCGCCGAACTCGTCCCGGAGCAGGCGCGCGAAGCCGAGCACCGAGACGAGGGGAGAGCGCAGGTCGTGGGACACGCTGCGCAGGCAGGTCTCGAGCTCTTCGTTCTTGCGCGCGAGGGCGGCGGGCGCCGGCGCCGCCGCCGGATCGAGCAACACGACGCGAAGCGGCCGCGGCGCTTCGTCGCCGGTGTCGAAGACGTGCAGCCGATGCGTCTCATCGGGTGCCGGCCTACCGATGAGACGGGCCGCGATCGCGCGGGCGGCGGGGGTCGCGTCGCTCGACGCGCCGAAGCGCTCGGGGACGTGCGCGCCGAGGAGCGCCTCCGGATCGTGGACGAACACGACGCGACCGTCGTCGTCGACTGCGACGACGACCGCGTGCAAGGAGCCTAGGCCGTCGAGGAGCGCGCGCGAGGCGGAGTCGAGCAGCGGCCGCGGACGTGTCGGAGCAGCAGCGGAAGCCATGGGGGGATTTCCGAGGGGACGCGGACAGCGTGGGGGCGACTGACCGATCCGCGCCGCGTCGCGCACTCCGGATCGGATGGCGTCAACGTACCGGATCGCGCCGCGGAATTGAAGCTTCCGCGCCGGGACGGCGCGTCCCCGGTGAATCATTTCGGTGTCGCGTGGCCCCTGGGCAGGCGCGCCGGTACTCTGCCCCTGCGACGCGGCCGTCGGTCGGCGCCCGGGGTCGGGGCCGCGCCCGATCGAGGCGGTCGTGCGTGGAGGGTCGGAGTGGAGACGTCGCAGGCGACATCGGACGAAGCGGGAGCGCCTGTCGGGCCGACTCCGTCCGACGACGCCTGGCACGCCCTCGGCAGCCGTCTCTCGCCCCGCGCGCGAAGGGTCTCGACCTGGGCGCTCGTGGCGCTCGGCGCGCTGCTGGTGATCGATGCGCCGCCGATCCGGTTCGAACACGCCCAGGGCGTCGTCACCGCCGATGCAGAGCTCTCTGCGACGCGCGAGGCCGTGGGCGCCGCGCTCCGCGCCCACCTGCGCGACCGCCGCTCGGCGCTCTCCCGGGAGGAGGCCGAGCGCGTGATCGAGGCGGTGATGCGGAGCAGCCGACGCTACGAGCTCGATCCCTATCTGGTGACGGCCGTCCTGATCGTCGAGAGTGACGCACGACCCTGGGCAGAGAGCGGAAAGGGCGCGATCGGCCTCATGCAGGTCATGCCCTACATGGCGGAGAAGCTCCCGATCTCGGGCAACCTGGCGACCATCGAGAGCAACGTGGAGGCGGGCTGCTTCATCCTCGCCGACAACATCCGCCGACTCGGCGAAGCGCGCGGCATCTCGAGCTACTTCTGGGGGCGCCGGATCCGCGGCGTCGCCTATCTCCAGAAAGTGCAGCGCGCTCGCGAGCGCGTGCGCGCGGCGAGAGCGGGCTGAGTGCGCGATCGGATCCTTCGCAGGGAGAGCCAGGTCGTGCTCTCGGACCGGGGCGAACGCTATCGCCGGAGCTGGCTGCCGCCGGAGCCGTCGCGGGTGATGATCCTCGTCCACGGCTATGCCGAGCACGCCGGCCGCTACGACGAGATGGCGATGCACTTCGCGGAGCGGGGCTTCGCGGTCCATGCCTACGACCAGGCAGGCCACGGCCGGACCGCCGGGCCGCGGGGACACGTCGATCGCTTCGATCGCTTGCCGGAAGAGGTCGCGCGTTTCGTCGAGCTGGTCGGCCTCGATCATCCGCGCCTGCCGATCACGCTGGTCGGCCACAGCATGGGCGGACTCGTCGTGGCGTCCTCCTGCGCGCTCCATCATCCGCCCGTCGACCGCGTCGTGCTCTCGGGCCCGCTCCTGGCGCTCGGAGGCGGCGGTCTGCGCCAATCCCTCAGCCTGATGGCGGCGCGCGTGCTCTCCCTCGTCGCACCGAAGGTCGGCCTGGCCGCCGGCCTCGACCTCGAGGGACTGTCCCGCGATCCCGAGGTGATCCGGCGCTACGTCGAGGACCCCTACGTGAAGGACCGGATGACCGTGCGCTTCGCGGCCGGGATGAACGCGATGATCGATCGGACCGCGGCCTTCGCGGGGCGGGTCGAGCGTCCGATGCTGATTCTTCACGGCGGCCTCGATCCCCTCGCGGCCCCGTCCGGGAGCGAGGCCTTCCACGCCGGCCTCGCGCCCCAGATCGCGAGCGAGAGCGCGCTCAAGATCTACCCCGAGCTCCGCCACGAGATCTTCAACGAGCCCGAACGCGAAGCGGTCTGGCAGGACATGCTGGACTGGCTGGATCGCTGAGGCGGTCCAAGGGCGACGCTTCGACCCGCGAGGCGCGCCGCGTCAGACCAACGAACCCCGACACCGGACACCGGAAGGAACGAGACGAAGATGGGCGACGAGCTGACCCACCTCGATGAACAGGGCCGCGCGCGCATGGTGAACGTCGGCGAGAAGGCAGTCACCCACCGCATCTGCGTCGCGCGCGGCGAAGTCCGGATGCAGCCTGCGACCCTCGCGCGGATCGTCGAGGGGCGGGTCGCGAAGGGGGACGTCCTCGCGACGGCCCGGATCGCCGGGATCCAGGCCGCGAAGCGGACGGGGGAGTGGATCCCGCTGGCCCATCCGATGCCGATCGATTCCGTCGAGGTCGTCCTCGAGCCGGCGCCCGAGGGCGATCGACTGCGGATCGAGGCGCGGGTGGAGGCCCACTGGAAGACCGGGGTGGAGATGGAGGCGCTCGTCGCCGCGTCGGCGGCGGGGCTCACGGTCTACGATATGTGCAAGGCGGTGGACCGGGAGATGGTCGTCGACCGCGTGCGGCTGGTGGCGAAGCAGGGCGGGAAGAGCGGCGTGTTCGTCCGGAGCGGCGAGACGGACGTCGACCTGGCCGAGTAGCGGGCCCCGTTCGCACGGCGCCCGCCCGACGCGGAGTTGCCCCGAGGGGGTTCGCCTGCCCCGCCTGGAGCGTGAAATGGCCGAGAAACGCCCCGGAGATGAACGGGACCGCGAAAAAGGGCCGGTTTCGCAGGAACCCGGGGCCGAAGGCCGGGGTCTGTCCGCGCAGAGGCAGACACCGACCATGGCATACGAAATCGTCGAGAGAGGACCGATGGTGAGTGGCACGAACCCGCTGGCGCGTGAAGAGAATGCGCCTCGCGTGGTCGTCGAAGATCCCGACCGGGAGCTCATCGTCGCATGGCAGGCGGGCGACGAGTCCGCGTTCGAGGAGCTGATCCGGCGCCACGAATCGCGCGTCTATCGCCTGCTCTATCGCATGATGGGCAGCAAGGAAGACGCCGAGGACCTGACCCAGGAGACCTTCCTGAGTCTCCACCGCCACGGTCATCGCTTCCGGGCCGAGGCCCGCTTCTCGACCTTCGTCTACCGGGTCGCGGCGAACGCCGCGCTGAACCGGCGCCGTTCCTACGGTCGCGGTCGCGCACGGATCGACAAGCTGAAGACGCGGCAGCAGGCCGGCGACGACCTGCCGTCCGCGCCGCGGAATCCCGAGGACGCCACGCTGGGCCAGGAGCTCTCGGGCCACGTCCGCGACGCGCTCGAGACCCTGTCCCCGTCGCTGCGTATGCCGGTGATCCTGTACGACATCGAAGGCCTCGCCTACGGCGAGATCGCCAAGGTGCTCGGGATCGCCGAGGGGACCGTGAAGTCGCGAATCCATCGCGCGCGCCAGGCGCTGCGCGAAGAGTTGAAGGGCCTGCTCGGAAGCGATCCGCAGGCCGAGGGTCTCTAGAAGTGAACCACGCGGAAGTGAAGAAGAGCCTGGCCGACTACCTCGAAGGGGACCTCTCCCTGGAGCGTCGCGCCCTGGTCGATGCCCATCTGGACACGTGCGAGGAGTGCGCCCTCGAGGTCACCGAGCTCGAGCAGACGATCCTGATCCTGCGGTCGATGCCGGAGCCCGAGACGCCGCCGATGATCGCGGCGAACGTGATGCGGCGGATCCGGGCCGGCGAGACGGAGGTCGGCTTCTTCGAGCGACTCCGCCGACGGGTCGCCGGCATCCTCGAGCCGAGCTTCATGCTCCCGGCTTCCGCCGTCGCCGCCGCGGCGTTCGTCGTCGTCGTCGTCCAGGATCCGAGTCGCTTCGGGCTCGACGCGCTCACCGCGGCGCCCCGGCCGGCCCCGTCGTCGGCCCTCGAGGCCAGCGCGCCGCTGCCGCTGACGGCGATGTCCGTGTCCAGGGTCGCGGGCGATGCCCGATCCGCGGCGGCACGCGCGCCGGAGCCGCTGCCGCGTTTCCGATCGCGCGCGCCGGCCGAGGCAGCCGGAGGAGTCTTCGCGGGCGCGGCGCCGCCGTCCTTCCTCCTCGATGCGCCCCAGGGCTCCTTCACGGGCGGCTCGATCGACCTTCGCAATCGCGCCGTGCCCGTCGCGGCCCCGATTCCGCCGGGCATGCTCCCGGTCCGCCGAGACGCGAGTGCGGGGCGGGCCTTCGACGCCGTCCAGGCCGGCGGCCATGCGGGCGGTGAAGACCCGCGAGACGCGTGGATCGGGCTGGGACTCGAGCGTCCTGCCGACTTCGCGCGCTTCCTGTCCGGGAAGACGCTGGCCGAGCAGGAGCTCTGGGTCGAGCGGCTGGCGGACCGCGCGGAATCGCGCGGCCTGCTCGACGAGCTGGTCCAGGCCCTCGAGGCCACGCCGAACGAGGTCGGGGGCGTTCTGGCCGCCGACTTCCGGGCGGAGGCGGGGCAGCTTCGCGCCGCGTCCCGTTAGGCGGGACGCACCGCGGCGTCCCTCGCGGCCGATCCGCGCCCACGCCGCCGCGTCCGTGTGAGCGGACCGGACGACGGGCGTCCTTCGGCGGGGTCGTGCCAGCGGGCCAGGGCGGGCGTCCGCCGGTGGGCGTGTCCACGGCTTCACGTGCGCCGTGTGTGCCCGCGTTCTCCCGTTTTCCGTCGAGCCGGTCCCCGCCTACGTTGCGCGTCTCGAGAGGAGGCGCGGGATGCGGACGGCAGGAGCAGTCGAGGCGGCCGGAGCCGTCGAAGGGAGCGCGGTGGGCGTGGGCCGTCCGCGCGGAGAAGGGGCCCGTTCTCGAACGCCCGGGCCGCGGGAGCGCCTCGCCGCGCTCGGGGCGCCCGCGCTCTCGGACCCCGAGCTGCTCGCCCTCCTGCTGCGAACCGGGCGCCGGTCCCACGGCGCCGAGGCCGTGGCGCGAGAGCTGATCGCGGCGCGCGGAAGTCTCGACCAGCTCGCCGGCGCCGACTTCGCCGAGCTCGCCGCGCTTCGCGGGATCGGCGCCGCGAAGGCGGCGAGTCTCGTGGCGGCGTTCGACCTGGCCCGCCGACTGGCGGAAGTCCCCTTCGTGATCGGACGGCGGGTCGGCAGCCCCCTCGACGTCGAGCGTCATTTCCGTCCGCGACTCGCGCGACGCGATCGGGAGTCCTTTCACGTCCTGGCCCTCGACGGGCGACACCGACTGCTCCGGGAAGAGGAGGTCTCCGTCGGAACGCTCACCGCGAGTCTGGTTCATCCGCGCGAGGTGTTCCGGGGGGCCATCCGCGTCTCGGCCGCCGCGATCGTCCTGGTCCACAACCATCCGAGCGGCGATCCGAGCCCGAGTGCCGAGGACCGTTCGGTGACACGCCGCTTGTCCGAGGCGGGCCGGGTCCTCGGGATCGAGGTCGTCGACCACGTCGTCGTCGCGCGGGGCGGGCACTTCAGCTTTCGGGAGGCGGGGGATCTACCGCCTGACGACCGTTGATGCGGCGACCGTTGGGATCCCTGCGGGAATGTGACCGCGCGGTCTAAAGGTCGAAGGTCCGATCGGTCGATGGAAGGACGCCGGGAGACCGTCTCGTTGGCGGGGCCCGGTAGCGCCACGCCGACGCGCGACGCGGTCCTGGGGGGCCGGCGCGATCCACGGGAGAGCCAGGGGATGGCCCGAGTGAGCATGCAGGCCGAAGACGCCCGGACCGGGGCGGAGATCGAAGGCGAGCTCGATTCGTCCGACCGTCGCCGTTCCGCGCGCTCACCGCTCACGGTTCGGGTCGACTACGGGACCGTCGACGAGCTGTTCTCCGAGTTCACCCGCGACATCAACGAGGGCGGGCTCTTCATCGAGACCGACAAGCCCCACGCGCCGGGCACCGAGGTCACGATGCAGTTCCAGCTGCCAGGGAGTCGCGATGCGCTTCAGACGGTCGGCCGCGTCGTCCGCGTGACACCCGCCGCGCTCGGACATCCCGCTGGAATGGGCATCGAGTTCGACGAACTCACGCCCGACGATCGAATCAGGATCGACGAGATCGTCCGCGCCCTGCGCTCGAGTGGCGAAGCGTGACGCGTCCTTCCACGTCGGCCCTGAACGGCTGACCTGGAACGGCTGACCTGGAACGGCTGACCTAGAACGGAATGTCGTCGTCCATGGGCGGTCCCGGATCGGCCGGGGCCTCGTTCCGCGTGCCGCCTCCGCCTCCGCCTCCGGAATAGCTGCCGCCTCCGCCACCGCCCGAGTAGCCTCCGCCACCCCCGCCCCCGCCATCCGTGCGCGGGCCGATGAAGTTGACGTTGCTGGCGTTGATCTCGGTCGTGTACCGCTTGTTGCCTTCCTTGTCTTCCCATTCCCGGGTCTGGATCCGACCCTCGACGTAGACGGTCCGGCCCTTGGAGAGGTACTGGGCGCACATCTCGGCCTGGCGCCCCCAGACGACGATCCGATGCCATTCCGTCCGTTCCTGACGCTCCCCGCTCTTGTCCGTCCAGCTCTCGCTGGTGGCGAGCGTGAAGTTCACGACGGCCTGGCCGTTGGGCGTGTGTCGGAGCTCGGGATCACGCCCGAGATTGCCGACGAGGATGGCTTTGTTGACACCTGCCATGGTGGGGGCTCCATCGGGACGGGTTGGGGAATCCGCGGGCGGACTCGAGGGGGAAGGGGGCGCTGGGCCCGGGCCAAGTGTCCCGTCGTGGCCGAAAGGCGTCAAGGGAGGAACGGCCGGACCCTTTCAGCCAACCGGGGGCCACGGTATCCTGAAACGATTGTTCTCACCGGGGGGTGAGATCCAGGTATCCGAGAACCGTGCCCAGGCCCGAAGCGTCGTTGACGCCTCTTCGGGCAGGTTGTCGATGCGTGGAGGCAGCGACGCGGGACGTGAGGCGACGGGCGCTCGAAGAGCGCGCCGGCCGAGCGCCGATTCGGGTCGGGTCTCTTGCGATCGACGGTGAGAACCTGGCTCGATGCCCCCCGACCTCGACGCCGCTCGCGGCGATCGACTGCAGGCTCTCAGGGGGGCGACGATGGCCAAGGCGGCAGCGAAGTCGCGGGCGAAGCGCGGCGGGCGCAAAGCCGATCAGCGAAGCGAGGACGGGCCCGTTCTCGTCGCAGCAGGCTCCGAGATCGCAGGGCTCGTCCTGATCGGGCTCTCGTTGCTCGCGACGCTCGCCCTCGCGACCTACGCCCCCTCGGATCCGGTCGGTGAGCTGGTCGAGGTCTCGAATCGGGCGGGACCCGTGGGCGCGACCCTAGCGGGCGGGCTGCTGCGGGGCTTCGGGGCGGGCTCGATCGTGCTCGTCGCGGCCTGTGCGTTCCTCGGCGGGCGCCTCGTCATGAGCCTCGGGCTGCCGGGACTCCTCTCGCGCTTCTGGATCGGCGCGCTCGTCCTGATCCCGACCGTCGCGCTGCTGCCGCCTCTTCTCTACGAGCTGGCGCCGGGGTCGGTTCCCTGGATCGAGCCGGGATGGCTCGGCGGCCGGGGCGCCGAGATGCTCCGGCTGCTCTTCGGGAGCGCCGGCGCGCTCGTCCTCACCGGGCTCGGCCTCGCCGTCGGCGTGCTCTCGCTGTCGGGTGTCTCGAGCGGCGCGGTCCTCGGGGCCCTCGGTCGCGCCGCGGTCTGGACGATCGAGCGGGCGATGGCGTTCGGTGAATGGGTGATGCGGAGCCTGCGTCGGGCGATGGACTTCGCGGTCCACGTGACCCGCGGGTCGATCGCCGGGGCCGGTCGCGCCGTGCGGCAGGCCCGCGAAGCGATCACGCAGATCTCGGTCCGCCGTGAGCAGCGGGCCCGCCGCGAGCGCGTCCAGGAGCGCCGCGAGCCCGAGTTCAGCTTCGAGGAGGAGATCCGCGAGCAGGAGGAGCCGGCCTCGCCGGTGGACGTCCTCGCGGAGCCCGAGGAGAAGTCCGAGCCCGTCGCCCGCCGCATGCGGCCCGGCGAGGAGCCGGACATCGTCGACCACGACGAGGAGCGGAAGCGCAAGAAGAAGCCCGAGCAGGAGGCCTTCCAGTTCAACGAGAACGGCCCGACCGGCCCCTTCCAGCTGCCGGACGTCTCGCTCTTCGAGGCGCCGCCGGACGGAGAGCGGACCTACGACCGTGACTCGCTGCTCATGAACTCGAAGATCCTGGAGAAGAAGCTCCAGGACTTCGGCGTGACCGGGCGCGTCGTGCGCGTGCATCCCGGGCCCGTGATCACGATGTACGAGTACGAGCCGGCCGCGGGCATCAAGGTCAACAAGATCGTCGGGCTCACCGACGACCTCACGATGGCGCTCCGCGCGATCTCGATCCGGATCATCGCGCCGCTCCCGGGCAAGTCCGTCGTCGGGATCGAGGTCCCGAATCCGCAGCGAGACACGGTCTATCTGCGCGAATGCTTCGAATCCGACAATTTCCGCAAGAGCAAGGGCAAGCTCGCGGTCGCGATGGGCAAGGACATCTTCGGCAACTCGGTCACCTCCGATCTCGCGAAGATGCCGCACCTCCTGGTCGCGGGTTCGACCGGTACGGGCAAGTCCGTCTTCCTCAACTCGTTCCTGTGTTCGCTGCTCATGCGGTCCACGCCGAACGAGCTGAAGCTGCTGATGGTCGACCCGAAGATGCTGGAGCTGTCGATCTATGACGGGATCCCGCACCTGATCGCGGACGTGGTGACGAGTCCGAAGCGCGCCGCGGCCGCCCTCCAGGGCGTCGTTCGCAAGATGGAAGAGCGCTACCAGATGATGAGCGCGACCGGCGTGCGCAACATCGATCAGTTCAACGAGAAGGCGCGCAAGATGCTCGACGAGGGCGAGGAGTCCTTCGAGCTGAAGCTGAAGCCCGGGCAGACGCAACCCGAAGAGATCGAGTGGCAGGAGCTGCCCTACATCGTCGTCGTGATCGACGAGCTCGCCGACCTCATGATGTCCTCCGCCAAGGAGGTCGAGGAGTCGCTCCAGCGTCTCGCCCAGATGGCCCGCGCCGCGGGCATCCACCTGGTCCTGGCGACCCAGCGCCCGAGCGTCGACGTCCTCACGGGCGTGATCAAGGCGAACTTCCCCGCCCGCGTATCCTTCCAGGTCTCGAGTGGCACCGACTCCCGGACGATTCTCGACCAGAAGGGCGCGGACGACCTGCTGGGCATGGGCGACATGCTCTTCCTCCCGCCGGGAACGGCGGTCCTCCAGCGGATCCACGGCCCCTTCGTGAACGAAACCGAGGTCCACGACCTCGTAGCCTTCCTGAAGGACCAGGGACGACCGGTCTTCGACGAAGACCTGATGCGGGCGAACGAGGAGGCCGCGACGATCGAGAGCCGGGGCGAGGACGTGGACGAGATGTTCGACCAGGCGGTCGAGATCGTCGCGACGACGCGGAACGCGTCGATCTCCTACGTCCAGCGCCGACTCAAGATCGGCTACAACCGGGCCGCGCGGATCATCGAGCAGATGGAGCTCGAAGGGATGATCGGGCCGCAGATCGGATCGAAGGGGCGCGAGGTCCTGCTTCCGACGCCCGCGGTCGAAGAAGAGATCGACTGATCCGGCGCCCGAGCGCTTGCCTCCGGGCCCTCTCCGCATCCGGATTCCTGCGCCCGGGGGCTCGGCGAGCCTTCCCACATTGCTGCGCCCGCGAGCATTCCAACAGCGCTTCGGTCGCGGGCCGGAGGAGAATCGAGTGATGCGACGCGGGGCAGAGTGGGGACGCGCGATCCGCGGGGCGGCCTGTGCGGGTCTGTTGGCGCTCTCCGGTTCCGTGGCCGGTGCGGAAGCGCCGGCCTCTTCGTGCGCGGCCGAGGCGGGCGTCGAGACGGCGGCCCGGGTCCAGCGGCGCTACGACGGCATCCGCGATCTGGCGGCTGGATTCGAGCAGGAGAGCCGGTCGGCGACCTTCGGGGGGCAGCCCCTGATGGACGCGGACGTGAAGCGGGGCGAGGTCGTTTTCGCGAAGCCGGGGCGCATGCGCTGGCGCTATGCGGAGCCGGAGCCCAGCCTCGTCGTGAGTGATGGGGAGACCCTCTGGATCCACGACGTCGAAGGCGGGACCGCGACCCGCCTCGAGGTCACCGCCGGCTACCTGAGCGGGGCGGCGCTCCAGTTCCTGCTCGGGGACGGGGAGATCCTGGCGTCCTTCGACGTCGAGGCGACCCGCTGTACGCCCGAGCGGGTCGAGCTGACGCTGCTGCCGAAGGAAGACGCGACCTACGAACGGCTCGGCCTCGTGGCGGATCCGGAGACCGGGGACATCGTGGCGACCTCCGTGGTCGATCTCTTCGGGAACGAGACGGAGATCCGCTTCCGGGACGTCGTCGTGAACCAGACGCCGTCCGCCGAGACGTTCTCCTTCGTGCCTCCGGAAGGCGTCGAGTTGATCGACTACGCCGCGGGCGCGGCCGCGGGCACGGCCGCGGGCACGCCGGCGGACGGCGCCGACGACGGCTGGCCGAGCCCGGCCACGGAAGGCGCGGGCGCGCCCTGAGCCCCGCTGCCCGCCGGCGAGCCGGCGGCGGGAACGCCCGGGGCGGCCGAATCGACGCTGTTGGGCACTTCGGTTCCGCGCTCCGGCGCCGCCGCAAGGCAGTGCAAAGCGGGTCACGAGCAGTCCCTACGCAGCCGCCGCGCAGTTCGCCGCCGGTGCGATTTCGACGAGTTCGTCCGTTTTCCGGCATCCGAAGGGGCACACTGCCGCTTCGATTGGCAGTGGGAATCGTCGAAACCGCTCGGTGAAGCCAGGTGACTCACCAGGAGACGCCCGCGAAGGAGGCACATCGGGGCTCCGAAGTGCGTCCGATGGATGCACCGATCGGAGCCGAGGTGTTCGCATCGGAACGTCTAAACCATTGTAAAACAGGAGTTTATGAAGCTCGTTGCGGATCCGGTCCGGTTGACAGAGGTCGCTTCGCGGATAAACTCGAAAAATCCGAAAACGGCTTCAAATTCGAGGAGTTCAAGAGCTTTCCACCTGCGCGTCGCCTTTCCCTGTCGAATCACACCTCGCCGTCTCTGTGAGAACGCGGTGCGTGGGCCGAAGGAAGAGGAGCCGGAACGAGCGAAGACGCGAAGGGGAAGGTCGGATCGAGGTATCCGAGAAGAGGTCCAGGGGGCCCGCTTAGGCGAGATCGGCCGGGCGAAACGCAGGAAGAAGGGCCTCGAAACGTCCCTCTGATCTCCTCGAAGGCCCGTAGAGGAGCCCAGGACGGCCTGAAGAGCGGACCGCCGGTGGAAAGTCGGACGAGTCCGCGCAAGACGATAGATGGGCTCGACCGGCGTGAACCGGCCCCCTCGGAGGCCAGACGCCAGCAGCGGAGGAAGGGAAAGCGGGAGGAATGCTAGGCCGGCCCGGGACGACGGGGAGCGAGCGCGTCGAGGCTCTCGCCGGTGGTGTACTCCGGACACCGACCGACGGCCCTCGTGTGACGCCCCTGAGCCTGCCCTCAGGTCTCCGGCGCCCCGCCATGTCCCCGCCCTTCCAGCGGTTTTCGGATCGCAGCCACGCTGCTCGCCCGACCGCCGCGGCGGCCCCCATCGATCCAACGGAGCGCGCCCGTTCCGTCTGGGGAGACAGCTCGCTGTCCCCCGTTTCCCACTCCCCGGCAACACACACGCAGCCGCGCGAGCAAGTACTCGGAGCGCCTCGCGGGGAGCTCACGTTCCGTCCCCGGCGAGCCCGACGGAACGAAGCAGCCGAGATCTGGAAGGGAGCCGGCGTAATCCGGCACACCCTTTGCAGTACTGGACGGGTGAGGGATGCGGCCTTCCCGGCTGCGCAATTTTCTGCGCAGCGGGCTGGCCCGGGCAAGGCAAAGGAGAGAGCGCAATGAGCGAACATGATTCGGACTCGTCAGGAGGCGGCGGCGCTTCCCGAAGCAGTGGCGCTGGATCGCAGGGCGGAGGCTCCGGCCGGAAGGGATTCGTGCGCGACGTGATGCGGCGGATCAACCCCACGGGTGGAACCGGCTCGGCGAGCGGGCGCCCGGAGGATTCGGACTTCGCCCAGAGCGGCTCTCCCGAGTACGGCGGCGGTGAGGCGCCGCATCCGGGGAGTGGTCGCGCGGACAGCGAGGCCGAACGCCTGCAGGACGCGATGCGCTTCTTCGGCAGCGACTCGAACGAGTTCCGACACCGGCTCGACCGGATGCTCGCGGACTTCGAGACGCTGCGACGACGCTACGACCAGGCCCGCACCCAGCACCGGGACGCCGAACGGCAGAACGAGAAGCTGGTGGCGATGCTCCAGGAGGCCAAGCAGCAGATCGAGCTCTTGAAGGAAGAGGTCGACAAGCTCTGCGCACCGCCCAACACCTACGGGATCTTCCTCCGCGCCAACAAGGACGGCACGAGCGAGATCCTGATGGATGGCCGCCCCATGCGGGTGAACGTCCATCCGAACCTGGACCCGTTCCAGCTCGACGAGGGGCAGTACGTCGTCCTCAACGAGGCGTTCAACATCATCGAGGGCGCCGAGTACACCCAGCGCGGCGAGGTCTGCACGGTCGTCGACTCGATCTCCGACAGCCGCGTGATCGTCAGTGGTCACACCGACGACGAACGGGTGGTCACGCTCTCCGAGCCGCTGCGCCGGGAGACGATCAAGGTCGGTGATCCGCTGCTCGTGGACATGCGAACCATGTATGCCTTCGAGAAGCTGCCGAAGTCCTCGGTCGAAGAGGTGATGCTCGAGGAGATCCCGGACGTCACCTACGAGGACATCGGGGGATTGGGCGACCAGATCGAGATCCTGCGGGATTCGGTCGAGCTGCCCTATCTCCATCCGGAGGTCTTCCTGGAGCACAAGCTCAGCCCGCCGAAGGGCATCCTGCTCTACGGCCCGCCCGGCTGCGGCAAGACGCTGATCGCCAAGGCGGTCGCGAACAGCCTGGCCAAGCGGATCGAGTCCCGGACGGGGAAGGCCACCACGGCGTACTTCCTGAACGTCAAGGGCCCGGAGCTGCTCAACAAGTACGTCGGCGAGACCGAGAGCAAGCTGCGCGAGGTCTTCAAGAAGGCCCGCGACAAGGCCAGCCAGGACGTGCCGGTCGTCGTCTTCTTCGACGAGATGGACTCGCTCTTCCGCATGCGCGGATCCGGCGTCTCCTCGGACATGGAGGCCACGGTCGTGGCCCAGTTCCTCTCGGAGATCGACGGTGTCGAATCGCTCCAGAACGTGATCGTGATCGGCGCCTCGAACCGCCAGGACCTGATCGACCCGGCGGTGCTCCGCCCGGGACGGCTGGACCTCAAGGTCAAGGTGTCCCGACCGGATCGTGACTCGGCGATCTCGATCCTCGAGAAGTACATGACCGACGATCTCCCGCTCCACGAATCGCTCGTGGCCCGTTTCGACGGCGACCGCGAGAAGGCGTGCAAGGGGATGATCAAGGAGGTCGTCGACAACATGTACTCCGAGGGGGACGAGAACAAGTTCCTCGAGGTGACCTACGCCAAGGGCGAGCGCGAAATCTTCTACTTCAAGGACTTCTCCTCCGGCGCGATGCTCGAGAACATCGTCGCCCGCGCCAAGCGCAAGGCCGTCAAGCGCTTCCTCGAAGGAGGCGAGCACGGCATCACGGCCGACGATCTGATCGATTCGGTGCGCGAGGAGTTCAAGGAGAACGAGGATCTTCCGAACACCACGAATCCGGACGACTGGGCCCGGATCTCCGGCCGGAAGGGCGAGCGGATCATCAACGTCCGAACGCTCATCACCGGCATGGAGCGCAAGGAAGAGAGCATCGAGAACGTCTCCGCCGGCCAGGGGCAGTACCTCTGACCTCCGGCTGAGCGGAGACCAAACCTTCGGGTCGGCGGCGGCTGCCGAGCGGGAAGCAGAGCACGGCCCGCTGCCGACCCCGAAGGACGCCTTTTTCATCCGCAGAGCAGCGGAGTCTTCTTTTTCATCCGCAGACCAGCGGAGCCTACCCGGAGCGGGTCCACCGGTTTCGGGAATGTGGAACGGACGGGCGGGCGACGCCCAGGAGCTTCGATTCGAGATGGCGATTCCCACTGTCATGGGCACCGAGATCGAGTTCGGGATCATGGTCAAGAACGACCCCGACTTCGATCCCATCTCGTCCTGCGTCCTGATCGTGAACGCGTATCGCGAAGATCCGGACGGGCGGATCCTCTGGGACTACGACCAGGAGAACCCGCTCGCCGACGCGCGCGGCTTCCAGGTCGAGGGCGAGAAGTACACGCCCAACCAGCAGGAGAACATCGCGCGCAACAAGACGCTGATCAACGGCGCCCGCTACTACGTCGATCACGCCCACCCCGAGTATTCGAGTCCCGAGGTGACGAACGCCCGCGACCTCGTGATCCACGAGAAGGCGGGCGAGCGCGTGATCGAGATCAGCCGCCGCGAGGCGAACCAGCTGCTGCCGGAAGGCGCGCAGATGCTGATCTACAAGAACAACAGCGACCGCAAGGGCAACAGCTACGGCTGCCATGAGAACTATCTCATGGATCGCCGCACGTCCTTCAAGCAGGTCGTCGAGCCGCTGCTCCCCTTCTTCGCCACGCGCCAGATCTGGTGCGGCGCCGGCAAGGTGGGCAGCGAGAACCGCAACCACCCGTGCGACTACCAGCTCTCCCAGCGGGCCGACTTCTTCGAGACCGAGGTCGCCCTCGACACGATGGTCAAGCGACCGATCGTGAACACCCGTGACGAGCCCCACGCGGACCGCGAGAAGTATCGCCGACTCCACGTGATCGTGGGGGACTCGAACATGAGCGAGTACACGATCTACCTGCGGAATGGCGTGACGGCGATGCTCCTCTCGATGATCGAGGACGGCGCGATCACGAAGGACCTTTCGCTGCGTGATCCCGTGAAGGCGATCCGCGAGGTGAGCCACGACGTCAGCCTCTCGCAGAAGCTCACGATGGACGACGGGACGTCGAAGACGGCCCTCCAGATCCAGAGCGACTTCTACGAGATGATGCTCGCGTACACGTCGTCCCGGTCCCTCGATCCGATCCAGAAGGACGTGATCCAGAAATGGGGCGAGGTCCTCGAGGCGCTCGGCGACGATCCGATGAAGCTCGATACCCGGATCGACTGGGTGATCAAGAAGCGTTTGATCGAAGGCTACATGGACCGCAAGGGCCTCGGCTGGGACGACTCCCAGGTCCAGATGCTCGATCTCCAGTACCACGATTCCCGACCGGACAAGGGGCTCTACTACCTGCTCGAGCGCCAGGGCAAGGTCGAGCGGATCGTGACGGACGAAGAGATCCAGCATGCGGTCTACAACGCGCCGCCGGACACGCGCGCGTTCTTCCGCGGCGAGTGCCTGAAGCGATACCCGTCGGAGGTCTTCGGCGTGAACTGGGACTCGATCTCGTTCGGCCTCGAAGACGAGTCGATCAAGCGCGTCATGATGGCGGAGCCGCTGAAGGGGACGAGCGAGATCGTCGGCAAGCTGCTCGAGGAATCGGGGACGGCGGCGGAGCTGCTGGAGAACATGGGCGCCTGAGCGCGATTTTCGTCGTGCGTCCTTCGCGACGCGCGACGCTTTCTCGCGCGGCCTGACGGTCGCGCGGACAGGAAGGGCCGAAGAGCTGGTCAGCTACGATTCAGCGACGGTCCGGAGGTAGACGAGATGGCCAACTTCATCACGATCGAGCGGCTGCGAAAGCACTCCGACGACGAGGATCTGCTGATCTTCTCCGCGATGGCGGAAAAGGGCGGACAGACCCAGAAGAACAAGGGCGGCGGCAGCGACGACGGCGGCGAGAGTGCCGGCGACGGCGGCCAGAAGCTCAAGGAGAAGGGCGAGGATCTCAAGGAGGACATGGACAACCTCCTCGACGAGATCGACTCGGTCCTCGAAGAGAACGCCGAAGAGTTCGTGAAGAACTACGTCCAGCGCGGCGGCGAGTAGGGCTCTTTCTTTCGCGACTTCGTCGCGATGACAGCATGACGCGTCGATCGATCGGCAGCGTCGGTGTGAACGGTTTCTGAGGGGGGAACAGTGCCGCTTCAAGGCAACTACCAGGGCTCGAGCTTCTTCGAGCTCCTGCAGGTCGACCATCCGCATCTCGCGCCGGATCTTTCGGTGTGGGGCGAGAGCGCCGCGGCGCTCCGGCCGGAGAGCGTCCCGCACGGCACGACCGTGCTGACCATGAAGTTCGGGGACGGCGTCCTGGTGGCGGGCGATCGCCTCGCGACCGCGGGCCACTCCGTGGCCTCGCGCGACGTCGTAAAGGTCTTCGAGACGGATCCCTGGTCCGTGATGGCGATCTCCGGCGCGGCGGGACCGTGCATCGAGATGGCGCGCGTCCTGTCCGTCGAGCTCGAGCACTACGAGAAGCTCGAAGGCGAGTCCCTCGAGCTCGAGGGCAAGGCCAACAAGCTCTCTCAGATGATCCGCGCGAACCTGCCGGCGGCCATGCAGGGTCTGGCCGTCGTCCCGCTCTTCGCGGGATTCGACACGCGGCGGAAGACCGGGCGCCTGTGGAAGTTCGACATCACCGGCGGTCGCTACGAGGAAGGCGAGTTCGACGCCACGGGCTCCGGCGGGCTCTACGCGCGTGAATCGCTCAAGCACGGCTGGGCCGCGGACCTGTCTCGCGACGACGCGGTGAAGGTCGCCGTCGCGGCGCTCACGGCCGCGGCCGACGAGGACCGGGCGACCGGCGGCGTGGATCTCGAACGCGGGATCTACCCGATCATCAAGGTCTGCGACCAGAACGGACACAGCGACGCGACCGAGCAGGAGATCGCGGCGTGCTACCGCGCGATCCTCGAGGCGCGCGCGGCAGGAGGGAACCTCTGATGTCGATGCCCTTCTACGTATCGCCCGAGCAGGTCATGGCCGACAAGGCCGAGTTCGCCCGCAAGGGGATCGCGCGCGGCAAGTCCATCGTCGCCCTGGAGCACCAGGGCGGTGTGCTGATGATGGCCGAGAACGCGACGACGCTGAACAAGATCGGTGAGATCTACGACCGGCTCGCCTACTGCGGCGTCGGCAAGTTCAGCGAGTTCGACCAGTTGAGGAAGGTCGGCGTTCGTTTCGCCGACACGACCGGCTACGCGTACAGCCGCGAGGACGTGCGCGGGCGAAGCCTCGCGAACGCGTTCTCGCAGGTGATCGGCGACGTGTTCACCCAGCAGATCAAGCCGCTCGAGCTCGAGATCATCGTGGCCGAGGTGGGCGACGATCGGTACGAGGACCACAAGTCGAATTCCCTGTACCGGATCAAGTACGACGGCTTCATCAGCGATCATCCCGGTTTCGTCGCAATCGGCGGCAACGTCGAAGAGGTCGAATCCGTCCTGAAGAACGATTATCGGGACGGCATGCCCGCGGGGGAGGCGGCCCAGCTCGGGCGGCGAGCCCTGAGCGCGGGGGCAGAACGCAGTTCTGAATTGGATGCCGGCAGCCTCGAAGTCTGCCTCCTCGATCGGCAACGGACCGGCCGCAAGTTCTGCCGCCTTTCTGCCGATGAAGTACAAGGTATGCTCGACGGTAGCTAGCGGCGTGCTCTCGCCCCCGGCACTGTCGTAGCGGCCAGACGGCTGTCAGGCGGTATTCGTGCAGAAGCGCATCTACGGGATCGAGACCGAGTACGGGATCATCTTCACGCCGGAGGGGCGGAAGACCCTTCCGGTCGAGAAGGCGATCCGCTTCCTCTTCGAGAAGCTGATCACGACGGAGCACTTCCTGAACGTGTTCCTCGAGAACGGGGCCCGGTTCTATCAGGACACGGGCTGCCACCCCGAGTACGCCACGCCCGAGTGCATCTCGCCGAGCCAGCTCATCATCTACGACAAGGCCGGCGAGCGGATCCTCGAAGATCTCCAGATCTACGCCGAGGAGAAGATCCGCGAAGAGCGGATCGCCGGGAAACTCTCGATCTTCAAGAACAACACCGACTTCGTCGGCAACAGCTACGGCTGCCACGAGAACTACCTCGTCGACCGTGACGTGGACTTCTACTACCTGGCCGAGCAGCTGATTCCGTTCCTCGTCACGCGCCAGATCTACACCGGCGCGGGCAAGGTCTTCCAGACCCAGGACGGGATCCACTACTGCGTGTCCCAGCGCGCGCAGCACATCTACCAGAAGATCTCGGGCACGACGACGAACGATCGCTCGATCATCAACACGCGCGATGAGCCGCACGCCGACCGCGAGAAGTACCGTCGCCTCCACGTGATCGTCGGCGACTCGAACATGAGCGAGTACACCAACTTCGTGAAGGTGGGGACGGCCTCCGTCGTCCTGCAGATGATCGAGGACAACTACATCAACAAGGACTTCACGCTTCGCAATCCGGTCAAGGCGATCAAGGACATCACCTACGACTCGACCTGCAAGCGGCGCCTGCGCCTCGACAACGGCCGCGAGTACTCGCCGATCGAGATCCAGCGCGAATACTGCGAGATGGCCCAGAAGTACATCGAGCAGTATCCGGTCACCGAGGACCACAAGAAGGCCGTGCAGATGTGGCAGCACGTCCTCGACTGCCTCGATACCGACCCCGACAAGCTCGATCGCCAGATCGACTGGGTGATCAAGCGCAAGCTGATCCAGAGCTGGGTCGACAAGCACGACACGACCTGGACCGATCCGCGCGTGCTCATGCTCGATCTCCAGTACCACGACCTCCGCCGCGAGCGCAGCCTCTACTACCTGCTCGAGCGCAAGGGCGCGGTCGAACGTCTCTTCACCGACGAAGAGGTCGATGCCGCGAAGACGGCGCCGCCGCCGGACACCCGCGCGCGGATGCGCGGCGAGTTCATCAAGCTCGCCCGCGAGAACTCGATCCAGTACGACCTCGACTGGTCGAACATCCGCCTCGGCAACCTCCTGAACGTCCGGGTGATCTGCAACAACCCGTTCGAGACGGACACCGAGAAGGTCGCGGAGCTCGTGCGCACGATCCAGAAGACGAACCTGCGCAAGACCTCGCTCTCGAAGCTCGTCATCCAGTCCTAGTCGGTTCGCGAAAGCGGCGGGCCTTCGGCCCGACGATTTCGCGCACCAGGCTCACCTCGTCGCTCGATGGCGACGAGGTTTAGACGAGGCGGGGTCGTGGCGCTTTCACGCTTCGCGTGAGCCGGACTGCCTTCGTGTACGGTGCCGCCCGGAGGTCGCTGCCAGGGCGGCGCTAGGGGAGCGGGATCCAGGCGGTTCCGCGCTTCCGCAGGTAGCGCCCGACCTCGTCGGCGACGCGGTCGACGTCGGCAGGCCGCAGGGCGTAGTGCATCGGCATCCGGAGGAGCCGATCGCTGACCGCGTCCGTCACGGGCAGCGGTGTCTCTTGACAGCGGAGCTTCCGACCCATTGGCGACGAGTGCAGCGGCACGTAGTGGAAAGCGGACCCGATGTTCGCCTGTCGCAGATGGGCGATCAGGCCGTCCCGCGTCTCGCGGTCCGGGAGGAGGAGGAAGAACCCGTGGGCATTGTGCCGGGCTCCTTCCGGGATGCGCGGCAGGCGCGCCAGCGATTCCCGCTCGAGATCCGCCATGGCTTCCTGGTAGCGCGCGTGGATCGCGAGCCGCTTCTCGAGGAGCGTGTCCATCTCGTCGAGCTGCGCCTTCAGGAAGGCGCAGACCAGGTCGCTTGCCGCGAACGACGAGCCGACGTCGACCCAGGTGTACTTGTCGACGAGCCCCTGGTCGAAGGCGTAGCGATCGGTGCCCTTGTCGCGGATGATCCGCGCGCGCTCGAGGAGCGTGGCATCGTTGACGCAGAGGGCGCCGCCTTCCCCTGCGATGTAGTTCTTGGTCTCGTGGAAGCTGAAGCAGCCGAGGTGGCCGATCCCGCCGAGGGGGCGATCTCCGAGAAAGGCGTTCACCGCGTGGGCCGCGTCCTCGACGATCGAGATGCGGTCCGGCGGCGCGATCTCGCGGAGGGCGCCGAGGTCGCAGGCGACGCCGGCGTAGTGGACGGGGATGATCGCGCGGGTCCTCGGTCCGATCGCCGCCTCGACCTTCTCGGGGTCGATGTTGAACGTGTCCGGGCGGATGTCGACGAAGCGCGGCGTCGCGCCGGTACGCAGGATCGCGGTCGCGGTCGAGACGAACGTGTACGAGGGCAGGATCACCTCGTCCCCGGGGCCGACCTCGCAGAGCATCATCGAGAGCTCGAGGGCCGCGGTGCCCGAGCACGTCATCAGCACATGATCGATCCCGAGGCGGTCTTCGAGGATCTCCTCGCAGGCGCGCGTGAAGTGTCCGCCGCCAGCGAGCTGGCCGAGATCGATCGCCTTGCGGATGTTGTCGAACTCCCCGCCGGTCAGGTGGGGCAGGTTGAAGGGGATCCGCTCCGGCATCACTCGGCCTCCGTCGCGAGCCGAGGGATCAGGCGATCGGCGAGGCGGAGCGCGTCACGGCGGATGCCGCGGAGCATGCGGCTCGTGAAGTCGGTCTGCTGGTCGAGTCCGAGGAAGAAGAGTCCGGGCGCGTCGACCGATTCCATCTCGCGCATCGCGGGCAGGCCGCTCTCGGGATCCGCTTCGACGAGTCCTGCCAGGTGCCCGAGGGCCGGTCGATAGCCCGTCGCCCAGAGGACCGCGTCGTACACGTCGTGCGCGCCCCCGACGAAGTGGACCGTGTCCCCGTCGAAGGACTCGACGTCGGGGCGGGTCGCGATCTCGCCGCCCTCGATCAGCGCCCGCGCGCGCCCGCCCTGCATCGGGTGACCCGAGTCGCGCGCCGCAAAGGCCGGGTCGCGGAGTCGCCAGGTCTCGTAGGGGTAGTAGGCGCGGAAGCCCAGGCGCTGGACCGCGGGGGAGAAGCCGAACTCGATCGGATGGCGGTGGGAGATCGTGACGTCGAAGCCCGCGTCGTGGAGCTCGACCCCGAGCTGGCCGGCGGTGATCCGCGCGCCGACGATCAGGATCCGTCCCGTGGCGCCGCCGAGCCGGTCCCGCACGGCGTCGGGGCTTCCGTATTCCGGGACCGTCATCTGGAGCAGCTTCGCTGTGTCGGCGCCGGGGCGGACCGGGACGAAGGGGCGGCAGAAGTAGCCGGTCGCGTTCACGACGACGCGGGCTTCTTCTTCGCCGGCGCTCGTCTCCACGCGGAACCCGCCGGGCGGCAGCGCCGAGACGCGGGACACCTCGATCCCGGTCTCGACGGGGAGGGCGTGGCGCGCCGCGAACTCGAGGACGTGGGCGTGGAAGCGCTCGCGGTTCCAGATGCGGTCCCACTCGAGGAATCCGACCTTCGTATCGCCGAGGACGCTCGCGCCGACCGGCGAGTTGAGGCGCATGTCCCGGGGCATGCGCCGCCAGCTGTCGCCCGGGCCCTCGCCGCGCTCGAGGAGGCGGGTGCGCAGTCCGCTGCCCGCCATCCGGTGGGCCAGGTTGAGGCCGGCGGGACCGGCGCCGATGACCAGGACGTCGATCATCGACGGGCCTCGACGGCCCCGCAGAAGCCGGTCGGGACGATCCAGGGAGCGAGGGCCTCCTCGAGGCTCCGGGCGGCGTCCTCGAAACGCGTTGCCTCCAGATCGAAGAGGGCGCGACCGAGCTGCTGCCCGCTGTCGCGCAGTGCTTCGAGGGCATCGCCCGCGCCGACGTCGAGCTCGAGTCGCGCGAGTCCGGGGACGAGGTGGGCGACCTCGTCGACGGGAACGTCTTCGCGCAGGGTGCCGCTGCGCCCCGCGGCGACGACGAAGCTCGCGCCGGGCCGAGCCGACGCGGGCGCCAGCGTCGGATCCTCTCCGAACGCTAGCGTCGGATCCTCTCCGAACGCGGCGGCGATCGTGGCGGCGAAGAGATCGAGGCCGAAGCTCCAGGCGGCCAGCTGCGGAATCCAGTTCCCACCGAGTCGGGGGCCAGCTCGAGCACGATCGGCGGCCCCTCGGCGCCGATCCGGACGTCGAAGTTGAGGGGGCCGTCGGTGTAGCCCGCCTGCCGGCAGTGGCGGGCGAGCAGACGCCTCAGCTCGTCCTCCCTAGTCGCATCCAGTCGGGTCGGCATCGCGTGGCCGCGCACGATCGCGCCCTGCAGATACTTGTCGGTCACGAAGAGCCCGGTCACCCGGCCCGCCGAGATCCAGGCGTCCCCGCCGTACTCGGTCCCGTCCACGAATCGCTCGACGATCACCTCGCCCGAGAAGCCGATCGCCGCCGCCTCGAGGGCGGCGCGGGTGAGCGTATCGGTCTCCTCGGCGTGGACGCGGGTGACGCCCCGCGAGCCGGATCGGTCGGTCGGCTTGACGACCAGCTCGCCCCCGAGCGCCTGCGCCCGCGCGATCAGCGACGCCGTCGGCTCGCCCGTCACGAAGTCGGGACAGGGAAGGCCGACGTCCGTCTGGAGTCGCCGCAGGTTCGACTTGGGATGCCAGAGGTCGAGGGTCTTCGGGCGCACGCCCGGGAGGTCGAGGGCCTCGACCGTGGCCGCGAGGGCGGGCAGGGCGACGTCGGAGCAGCACGTCACGACGGCCTCGACACCCTCGCACCGCGCCAGCTCGACGATCCTCTCGACGTCCCGCGTGCTGACGTCGTAGGCGGCGTCGGCTTCGCGGTGGGCCGGGTTCGAGGGCACGTTGTCCGCCGTCAGCACGCGATGGCCCGCTTCGCGGGCCGCGTGGACCAGCGGCGTCTGGAGGGCGCTCGCGCCGAGCACGAGGACCTTCTTCATCGCTCCTCCGGTGCTTGCTCCGGCAGAGGCGCTCCGAGCTCCAGCTCGACGGGCGATCGCTCGTCCGTCGAGGATCGCACGACGTAGCGCGGTGTCCCCGAGAGCTGGACCACGAGGCGCATCACGTATTCGCCCATCACGCCGAGCGAGAGCAGGATCGTGCCCGACAGGAACGTGAGCAGGAGGACGAGCGTGGTGAAGCCCGGCTCCTGGATCGTCCCACGCCACCACGAGAAGAAGGAGTAGGCGCCGAAGGCGATGGAGCCCGCCGAGACCGCGAGGCCCAGCAGGCTCACCGCGCGCAGCGGGACCGCCGACCCGTCGAAGACCTGCCCGAGGACGATGCCGACCAGCCGGCCGAAGGAGTAGCCACTGGCGCCGTGGGCTCGGGCGTGGTGCTCGATGTCGATGTTCATCAGGCGTCGGGTGTTCGTCAGGATGATCGACGGGAAGACGGGGTCGATCACGCGACTGCCGACGAGGGTGTCGACGAGAGGACGACTGAGGATCCGGTAGCTGGTGGTTTCGAGATCGGCGGGACGGTCGTAGAGGCGCTCCTGGAGGCGCGCGAAGAGGCGCGAGCCCGCGTTGCGGACGGCGTTGTGCCGCTTTTCCGGGTAGCGGCCGATGATCGCGTCCATCCCGGGGTGGGCGAGGGCGGCCTCGAAGAAGCGCGGGAGCTCGCGCGGGTGGGTCTGGAAGTCATCGTCCATCGTGACGACCCAGTCGCCGCGCGAGGCTTCCAGCCCTGCCATCAGGGCTCGATACTGGCCCACGTTGAATTGGAGTCGGAGGCCGCGGACGAAGGGCTGCTCTCGCGCGAGGCGCTCGATGGCAGGCCAGGTCTCGGCGTCGGGAGAGGCGTCGTCGACGAGGACGAGCTCGAGCGCCTCCAGGCGGTCTCCCGCGTGGGCGGCGATCTCCTTGACGAGCTCGGGCAGCCATCGGCCGCTGCGATAGCAGGGGATGACGATCGACCAGCGCGGGCGGCGGGCCGGCGGCTCGGCGACACTCCGCGGCGTCGTGCTCTGTTCGCTCTCTCCGACCATCAGGGGTCTCGCTCCGTCGAGGGAGAGTGACACGTTCCAGCGTCCCTGCGGAGGCCGAGTTCCCCATTTCGGGAAACTCCCGGATTCTTGCGGTCCGGCTGCGCACGGATTGCACCGCTCGGGGAAACGGCGTGATCCCGGGTTGCCACTCCAACGGACCCGCCACGGGCGAAGGTCGGCACAGGGGAGACCGATGAGAGGAGAGGCGCGGCGGGCGGGTCCGACGGCTGCATGCTAGGCCACGGACGGGGCTCCGTATGCGAGCCCGGCCACAGAACCGATGGAAGACGAACGGCCTGCCTGCCCGACGGGAGGCGGCACGACCGGGGACGGGGTGATGCCGGCGCGGTGGATCGAGCGAGGGCTGCTCTGGGCGACACTCCTGACGGGGCCGTCGCTGGTCCTCCTGTATCTGCAGCTCCCGCCGTCGATCGATCAATGGCAGCTCGACTACACGGGGTGGCTGATCAACCTCGGCCACGCGCCGTACGTCGACATCCGGGACGGCAACTGGCCCCTCTCCCACTGGCTTCACGCGATGTCGGTCGCCCTCTGGGGGACCGACGTGTTCGGCTGGCGCCGCACGGACGTGCTCCTCCTCCTCGCGGCCGTCGCGGCGGGAACGCCGCTCGTCGCTCGGCTCGGAGGGCGGGCCGCGGTTCGGTGGTTCTGGTTCCTCCACCCCCTCCTCTATCTGACGACGGGCTCCTGGTTCGCGGGCCAGCGCGACGTCATCGCGGGGCACTTCGGGCTCGCCGCGCTCTCCCTGTCGTGGCGGCACCTCGAGAACCGCAGTCACCTCCCGGCGGCGCTCGGCGGAGCGGCCCTGACGGCGGCCGCCCTCGTGAAGCCGACGTTCGCGCTCTTCGCGCCGGTCGTCGCGCTGCTCGCGATCGCCCTGGCCCGGCGTGGGGACCTCGCCCCCCGCGACGCGGTGCGCGGCGTCCTCACGATCGCGGCATGGAGCCTTGCCGCGCTGCTGGCCTCGGTGGTCCTTCTCGCGCTCCAGGGTGCGCGCCCCGAAGCCTTCTGGGAGCACGCGATCGTCGCGATCGTGACGCGGGTCGCGTCCGACTCGGTTCCGCTCGGCGCGAGCCTCTACGAGATCCTGCGCTTCTGCGCGGGCGACTACCACTGGGTCACGGCGTTCGCGTGGATCGCGACCGGAGTGGCGTTCCGCGCGCCGGATCCGGGCCCACGGACCGCCGTCGCGCTCGCCTGGTCCGTCGCCGGGGTCGGCGCCGCTTCGTACCTCGTACAGGGACATAATCTCACGTACTACGCGGGACCGATCCTGGTCGGTCTCTCCGTGCTGGCGGCGGGCGCGCTCGGTTGGGCGACCCGGAGCGTGGAGGCGGAGGGTGCGCGTCGTTGGGTGGCGCTCGCCCTCGTCGCCCTCGCCGCCCTCGGCTCCGCGGCGAAGATCCGAACGAGCTACGCCGACCTGATCCTCGTGGTGGCGGGTCGCGGCGATCGCGCGACCTGGGAGGCCCGCTATCCGGCTGGAGACGGGATCGACCTCACCGAGGCGCGAGGGATCGCGGAGGAGCTCGCGGCGGCGGTGCCGCCCTCCCGCCCCCTCCTCGTCTGGGGACGGGCGAACGTCCTCAATCTGCTGGCCGAGCGCCCGCAGCCCACCGGCTTCTATCACCCTCCGCATTTCATGCGGGAGTTCCTGCCCGGGACGATCTTCGAGCCCTGGCAGGACGAGTTCATCGCCGACCTCGAGCGGGACCCGCCGCCGGCGGCCTGGGTCCGGAACGTGATGGACTTCGGCGAGACGCCGGCGAGCGTGTTCCTCGCGACGTGGCTCGCGGAGCACTACGTCCCGGGGCGGGCCGTCGCGTCCGGGCGGATCTACGTCCGAATCCCGGAGGCCGGGGATGAATGATTCGACGTCCGGCGTGGCCGCGCGGCAGGCGATTCCGCTCGCGGTCGCTGCGGCGGCGACGGAGGCGCTCCTGTGGATCGCCCTCGAGCGAAAGGTCGCGGTCCCCGCGGTGCTCGGTCTCGGTCTGGGGCTCGGCGTGCTGGGGGCGATCGTCGGGACGCTCGGGACGCGCATCGCGCTGCTGCCCGTCACGCGTCGGCTCGCCCTCGCGGCGGGCTTCGGGGTCGCGCTGCTTCCGCAAGTGGGCAACCTCGTCGGACGCCTGCCGATCCCCGGGTTCGCGAGCTCCATTGCGGTGCCGTTCGGCGCCCTCGTCGTCGGCACCGTCGCCGCAGCGCTCCTCGCCCTCCGCCCCTTCCGGCTGCTCTGTGTCGCTGGTGCGCTCCTGGCCTCCACCGCTGCCCTCGGCGCCTGGCTCGTCCCGCCGGCGCGCCCCCCGCTCGCGGCGCCCGGCACCTTCCCTGACGTCGTCTTCATCGTGATGGACACGACGCGTCGGGATCGCCTGTCGCTCTACGGGCACGATCGGCCGACGACGCCGGCGATCGATCGCCTGGCGCGCCACGCGCGGGTCTACGACGACGCCTGGTCCGCCGCCCCCTGGACCCCGCCCAGCCACGCGACCCTCTTCACGGGGCTGCTGCCCGCCGAGCACGGCGTCGACGGCGTGCACGTGCCGGCGTTTCCGCAGGCGTTGCCTTCGCTCCCGGATCGGCTCCAATCGGCGGGCTATCGGACGGCCGGGCTGGTCGCGAATCCGAACCTCCTGGGGCCGGGCTGGGATCGAGGCTTCGACGTCTACGCGCCCCCGTGGTTCGAGGGGCCCCACAGCCTGAACGGCTGGTTGAATCGGGGACTCACGCGAGGCCGACCGGCCTGGCTCGACGACGCGGCGAGCGACCGTGTCCTCGCGCGCGCGCGCCGCTGGTGGTCGAGTCGGACGGATGCGCCCCGCTTCCTGTTCCTGAATTTCGTGGATCCCCACGATCCCTATCGGCCGCTCGAGGTCGACACCGATCGGCTGCTCCCGGAGCTCGACCGGGCGGCGGCGTTCGCGGTTCCGCAGGATCCGCAGCGGTACGCGGTCGATCCCGGGGTCCCCGAGGACGCACGCGAGGCGATCGCGGCCCTCTACGACGCCGAGATCGCCGGCCTCGATCGTCGGCTGGGCGCCTTCTTCGATTGGCTGGCGGATCGGGGCGAGCTCGACGCAACCCTGATCGTCCTGACGTCCGACCACGGCGAGCGGCTCGGGGAGCGTGGAATGCTGGGGCATCTGCTCGTGATGGATCAGCATCTGCTCCGCGTTCCGCTCGTGATCCGTCATCCCCCGAGCGTCCCCGCCGAACGGGTCGCCGAGCGGGTCTCGTCCCGGGACGTCGCGGGCGAGATCCTGACGCTCCTCGGGCTCGATCCCCTGCCGGCGCCGGCGGGGGAGGGGCTCACGCGCTCGGTCGCGCGGACCCGACGGGTCGGGGAGATGCCGCTCGTCGCCCAGCACGGCCCCTTCGGTTGGTACCTCGATCAGCTCCGCCATCGCCGGCAGGGCTTCGAGCCGCCGCTCGCGATCGGTCACTGGACGCTGGTCGTCGCGGGCGACCACGCCCTCCTGTGGTCGCCCGACGAGGACGAGGAGACGGCGGTCGTCGTGGCGCTCGACGGGGACCCGTCCTGGTCGCGGAACCTCGCCTCGGATCGGCCCTTCGTCCGGTCTACACTGCTCGAGGCGGCTCGGTCCGCACCGCGATACACCGGGGGGCCCGCTCGTGCCGGCGAGATCGACGATGCGCTGCGTGAGCGACTGCGTGCCCTCGGGTACGCCGACTGACGGCGGCGCGCGCCGAGCGGAGGAGTCAGCCGCCGCGGGCGATCAGCGCGACCCCGGTACAGATCAGGAACAGGCCGCCGATCTTGGACGCGTTCATGGCATCGCCGAAGAAGAAGTAGGCGAGCCCGAAGACCAGCACGTAGGTCAGGCTCATGAACGGGTAGGCGTAGCTGAGCGGGAAGCGCTGGATCGCCGCCATCCAGAAGAGCGAAGCGACGAAGGCGGCAGCGAGGCCGGAGAAAATGAGCGGTCGGGTCAGGATCAGCCGGACCAGCTCGGGAAAGGCGGCGAAGCCGGAGGGCAGGGGCGGGAGCCCGGCCATCTGCTGCTTCAGGATCAGCTGGCCGTAGACCGTGAAGGCGATCGTGCCCAGGATGAGCACGTGTCCGGCCAGGTCGAATCGCGAGGTAACGGCGCCCAAGGCGGCTCCTTTCGGGTCGACGGGGGAGCGACGTCGACGATCCATTCGCTCGGCCGGACACCCTAGCGGATCGAAGTCCAGCACTCGGGGGCCCTGCGGCGCCACGACGGCGCGCCCCAGCGCGGATCGCTCGGCCGATCGGATCGCCTTCCGTGGCCCGATCTGGGGCGTTCTCCGGAGATCGCGGGCGCCCCTTGTGAGCCCGCTCACGTCGGGACGGGGCGAATTTCCCTTACTCGGCCCCCATTTGGCCTCAATGTCTGCGCCTCGTTGCCGATTCAGGACTACGGGACCCGATTGCCCCCGCTCTGCGGGTCCCTGAATTCAATCGGGAGAAGCGCATGCTGCTCGACGCCATCTTCGGAATGTTCTCGCACGATCTCGCGATCGACCTGGGAACGGCCAACACGCTCGTCTACAGCAAGGGGAAGGGCGTCGTCTGCTCGGAACCGTCGGTCGTCGCGGTCACGCGGGACACCTGGGGCAAGGCCGCGCGCGTCCGCGCCGTCGGTCACGAGGCGAAGGAGATGCTCGGGCGCACGCCGGGCAACATCGACGCGGTCCGCCCGATCAAGGACGGCGTGATCGCCGATTTCGAGATCACCGAAGCGATGCTCCGCTACTTCATCCAGCGCGCGCACAACCGCCGCACGCTCGCGCGACCGCGGATCGTCATCTGCGTCCCGCCCTGCATCACCAGCGTCGAGAAGCGCGCCGTCCGCGAGTCGGCGCTCTCCGCCGGCGCCCGCGAGGTCTTCCTGATCGAGGAGCCGATGGCGGCCGCGATCGGTGCCGGCCTCGACGTGACCGCGCCGACGGGCAACATGGTCGTCGACATCGGCGGCGGGACCACCGACGTCGCGGTGATCTCGCTCTCGGGCATCGTCACCAGCCGTTCCATCCGGACCGGCGGCGACAAGATGGACGAGGCGATCATCAACTACGTGAAGCGCAAGTACAACATGCTGATCGGCGAGCGGACCGCGGAAGAGGTCAAGATGACCATCGGAACGGCGTCGGCCGAGAGCTCCGTCGAAGAGATGGAGATCAAGGGCCGTGACCTCGTCGCCGGCATCCCGAAGGTCGTGACGACCACGAGCGAGGAGATGCGCGAAGCGCTCGTCGAGCCGATCCACGCGATCGTCGAGACGGTCCACCTCACGCTCGAGAAGACCCCGCCGGAGCTCGCCGCCGACATCGTCGACCGCGGCATCATGCTCGTGGGCGGCGGCTCGCTCCTGCGCGACCTCGACCACCTGCTTCGCCAGGAGACGCGCCTGCCGATCCTGCGCAGCGAGGATCCCTACACGGCGGTCGTCCACGGCGCCGGCAAGGCCCTCGACAACATCTCGCTCCTGCGAGAAGTCGCGCTCACCTGATCGCTCCGGGGCTTCGAGCAGTCGCGCCGACCTGATCGCGTCGGGTCCCTATTCCGGGGACATCGCGGCGAGCGCGAGTCCGATCGCGAGGCCTTCGTCGCCCTCGATCGGGATCGATCCGGCCAGGAACGCGTCCTGGGGATCGAGCTCGCCGCTGCGCAGCCTCGCGTAGGTCGCGGCATCCAGCCGCAGGGTGGCCGCAGGCGCGGGCAGTCCGTCCGGGGACACCGCCGTGTCCGGGACGACCCCGAACCACGCCTCGAGCACGAATCCGTCGTCGCCTTCGCGAACGAGCCGGATTCCGCCCGCGAGCTCGCGCAGGCTCCGCACGCGCTGAGCCGTGATCTTCATCTCGTCGCCGAGCCCGGCGAGCGCCCCGAGGAAGCCGAGCAGCGAGTCGCCGCAATCCGCGCGCAGCGCCGCGAAGTCCTCGCGCGTGTGGCGCAACACGAGGAAGGGAGGCCGGGTCGGCACCGCGACGCCCGTCATGACGCCCCGCTCCACGTCGTAGGCGAACGTCTCGTCGCCCACCACGACGACGATCGACGCGCGGACGGCTTCCATCTCCTCGAGCAGGGCCTTCGCCCCGGAGTCGGTGGGCGCCGCAGTCCGCTGCGCCGCGAGGGTGGCGTTGTACTGGGCGGGGACGCGATCTCGGTAGAAGTCGGCGACCGGGTCGCTCAACGCCGTCGCCTTCGCCGCTGGTACTCGTCGACGTTGCGTTCGTGCTCCGCGTTGGTCCGGGCGAAGACGTGTGTTCCGTCGTTCTTCGAGACGAAGAATAGGTAAGGCGTGTCCGCCGGCTCGACGACCGCGCGGAGCGCCTCGCGGCCCGCACTCGCGATCGGACCCGGGGGCAGGCCCCGGATCGCGTAGGTGTTGTAGGGATTGCTCGCGTCTTCGAGGTGGATGCGCTTCAGATTCCCGTCGAAGTCCGCGATGCCGTAGATGACCGTCGGGTCGGTCTGCAGCTTCATGCCGCGCTGCATGCGATTGAGGAAGACGGCGGCGATCAGAGGACGCTCGTGGGCCGCGCCCGTCTCCTTCTCGACGATCGAAGCGAGGGTCGCGTGCTCGCGCATGGACAGTGCGAAGTCCGGGTCCAGGTCTGCGATCTCGCGGCGGACCTCGAGGAACTGATCGACCATCGCGCGGACGATGCGCTCCTCGGGGAGGCCGCGCGCGAAGCGGTACGTGTCCGGGAAGAGGTAGCCCTCGAGGGTCGGTCCTTCGACGCCGAAGCGTTCCGGGCTCGTGGGGTCGAACACGATCGTGAGGAAGCGGTCGGCGTCGGCGAGGCCCGCGGCCTCGAGCCGTGCGGCGATCTCCGTCGCGCGGAAGCCCTCGGGAATCACGACGGCGTGGGTCTCGACCCGTCCCTCGGTCAGCGCCTGGAAGATCTCGGGCGTCGACCACGCCGTCGAGAGGCGGTATTCGCCGATCTTGAGCTTGGACGCCATGTCCTCGGACTGCGCGAACCAGCGTGCGACCCGCGCGTTGCGGATCACCCCGTCTCGCTCGAGCTCCGCCGCGACGCCCCAGAAGGAGTCCCCGGACTCGACGCGATAGGCGACCTCCCGAGCGGCGGCGTCACTCTCGGCGATCGGCGACAGCTCTCGTTGGAGCCACGCCCAGGCGACGCCGGCCCCGACTGCGGCGAGGAGAACGAGAGCCAGGAACGCGATCGCGAGCCGCTTCACGCGCCCGAACCTCCCTCGGCCGCTTCCGGTTGCCGGGCCAGGTAGGTCTGCAGGAGGATCGACGCCGCCATCTCGTCGACGGCGCCCTTCGCCCGCCGCTGGTCCCTCTTCTTCGCCGTCGCGGGCGCGAGCAGCCGCTCCGCCTCCTTCGAGGTCCAGCGCTCGTCGAGGGTGTCCACCGGAATGCCCGCGGTCTTCGAGAGCGCCTCGGCGAACGCGACCGCCTTCTCGGCCTCGGGGCCTCGCCGTCCGTCGAGATGGAGGGGGAGCCCGACGACGGCGCGTTCGATGCCGCGCTCGTCGATCATCGCTCGCAGGCGGGCCAGGTCCTTCTTCCGGCCCTGGCTGTCGAGGGTGCCGGCGGGAAAGGCGATGGTGCCGTCTTCGTCCGTGACGGCGAGGCCGATGCGTTTGTGGCCGAGGTCGACTCCGAGGATGCGCACGGGCGGCAGTGTAGCGGCGCCGATCCCGAGCGCGGTCCGGGGGCGTCAGCCCTCCTCGGTCCGGTCGAGCGCGGCGCTCGCCCGGTCGCGGATCGCCGGGGGGCCGTGGAGCGCGGCGCGGCCGAGGCAGCGCCGCGCTTCCTTCGTCGGAAGGATCGTGAGCGCATCGACCGTCATGAGCTGCAGCGCGTGCCAGTGGGCACGCCGGAGCACCGGACGGCGCTCGAGGATCGAGCAGAGCCGCGGGACCGCGCGCTCGTCGCCGAGCCGCCCGAGCACCTCGATGAGGGTGCAGGCGAGCTTCGTGCGCGTGTCGTGGAGGCTCGCTTCGAGCACGTCGAGCAGGACCGGCACGGCCTCGCTGCCGTCGCTCGTGGCGAGGGCGCGACTCGCGGCGGCGGCGATCTCCTCGAGATCGCTCGCGAGGGCGTCGTGCAGCGCGCGCTTCGACTCCTCGCCGGGCAGGAAGCTCAGCGCGCGGATCGTCTCGAGTCGGCGCGAGAGGTCGGGGACGCGCAGCGCCCGGATGAGGACCGGCAGGACGTCCGGGTTCTGGAGCTCTCCGGCGAGTCGCGTGCCGATCCGGGCCCGCGCGACGTCGTGGCCTTCGATCGCGCTCACGAGGGCCGGAATCGCGGCTTCGCCGAGTGTCAGGACCAGCCCGCGGAGCGGCGCCGCCGCCTCGGCGTCGGTCTCCATGGCGAGACGATCGAGAATCGGAACGACCGCCCGGTCGCCGAGCTGGAGAAGGAGCGTCGCCGCACGCACGCCGGCGGTGCCGGCGCGGGTGGCCCGATCGATCAGGAACTCGAGCCGCTCGCCCTGCGCCAGCGCGGCGAAGCTCGCCGCCGCGGCGCGGGCCTGGCCCGCCGGTCGTCCGCCGATCCCGACCGCGTGGTCGGCCAGGACGAGCATCGCCCGCAGGCACTCCTCGCCCGCTTCCTGCTGCCAGAGCTCCTCGGCCCAGATCACCACGTCGTCGACCCGTCTTCGGTAGTCCGCGTCCTCGACGGTCGCGTCGAGCTCGATGAGTCGTGCGCGGAGCTTCTCCCCCTGATCGTCGCTCGCCGGGGCCTCGAGGGGCGCTTCGTCCAGCGTGGGCTTCTCGTCGTCGCGGACGATCGGCGGGACCTCGCTGGACGAGAGCAGGGTCGAGGCGAGGGATGCGCTGGCGCGGGGCGGGGTCGAACGGAGGCGGGGCGTGTCGGGCGTGGCGCTCGGGTCGATGTCGTTGATCCGGATTCCGCTCGAGTCCCGCGCCGCGAGGGTGCGGGCGAGGTGTTCCGGGCTGGGGCTGCGATCATGTCCCTGCGCGAGCAGGTGGAAGAGTGCGGCGAGCGCGGTCCGGGTCAGGGTCGGATCGAGCCGGAGCACACGGACGCCATGCCGGCGGAGTGCCTGCTCGAGGTCCTCGATCGGGCCGCGGGATCCGGTCGGACCCTCGGTGCCGGGGATCGCGAAGCCGCGCCCCGACCGGTCGAGGTGGAGCTCGATCGCGCCGGCCCGATCGAGCTCGCTCCGGACCGCGAGGTGGGCGCGTTCGGCGAGCGGGCGGCGGCGCGCATCCGTCTCGTCGAAGAAGCGATAGCCCCGCTCGACCCGGGCCAGCTCGAGGAGCAGGCTCGCGTAGTCCGTCGGGGTCCGGAGGGCCCAATCCGAGGAGGCCGCTCCGACGGGGCTGTCGTCTTGGGAAGTGCGCATCGGTTGCCGGTCCTCATGGGGCTCATCGGCCTCTGGGACGCCGGTCTGTACCCTCGCCGGGCCCTTCGGTCGATCTCCGATTTTCGTCGATTTTTCGCCTTTTCGATTGACGCCGCTCGAAGCCGACGGCTACTTTTCGGCCGTTCGACGCCCCCCCGCGACGACGATGCCGCCGATCTCCCCGATCCGCGGTCCCGACAAGGTGGGATTTCCCATCGCCCCTCGAACCGGTACAGAGCCGGCCCGTCCGCTCCGCGAGGGCGCTGCGGGCCCCGCTTCATCGCAGGCCCGGAGGCAGATGCCCGGGCGCACGCCGACGGCGACGCGGGCAGTCGGCGACGCAGTCGATCCGGATTCCTCCTCCAGGCGTGCGCTGGACGGCCTGGCGCGCTGGATCGCCGTGGTCGGCGGGGCGGGGTACGCGCCGGTCGCTCCCGGAACGATGGGGTCGCTCGTGGCCGCGCTGGCGTTCGCGGGCGCGGCAGAGGCCGCGGCTTCGACGGGACCCGTGGTCGTGGCCGCGGGGCTCGGTCTCGCGATCGTCGTGACGTTCGCGCTCGGTACCTGGGCGTCCGGTCGCGCCGAACGCGTCTTCGGTCGACACGACGACGGGCGGATCGTGGTCGACGAGGTCGTGGGGCAGTGGCTGACGCTGGCGCCGATCGTTCCGTTCCTGGGTGTCCTCGATTCTTTTTCGCTCGGGCTGGCGGTCGTGACCGGATTCGTCGCATTCAGGGTGTTCGATGTGTGGAAGCCGGGGGCGGTCCGTTGGGCCGAGCGCCGGTTCGAAGGAGGGCTCGGTGTGATGGCGGACGACGTGGTGGCCGGCGTGTATGGCGCGCTTCTCGTCGTGCTGCCCCTCGGCCTCTTCTTGCACGATCGCGCCCTCGACGCGGGCGCGTCCGGCGCGTCCGGCGCTGTCGGCACTGTCGGCGCTGTCGGCACTGTCGGCGCTGTCGGCGCGCTGGGCACGATCGGGACGGGCTTCGTGGTCGGGGAGGCGCCCGCGTGAACGCCGAGATCATCACGATCGGGGACGAGTTGATGCGCGGCGAGATCGTCGACTCGAACAAGGCGCGGATCGCGGAGCGGTTGCTCCTCCACGACCTCGATACGCGCCATCAGGTCTCCGTCCTCGACGACCCCGCCGACATGCGGGACGCCTTCCTGCGTGCGGCGGAACGAAGCGACTTCGTGCTGGTTTCGGGCGGCCTCGGGCCGACGCGCGACGACCTGACGACGGAGGTCCTCGCCGAGACCTTCGGTCGAGCGCTCGAGCTCCACGCGCCTTCGCTCGAGGCGATCGAAGGTTTCTTCGCCCGGGTCGGTCGGGAGATGGTGGAAGCCAACAAGAAGCAGGCCTACTTCCCGCACGGGGCGGACGTGCTCGCGAACCCGATCGGGACGGCGCCCGGATTCTCGATGCGCGAGGGGCGCGCGACCTTCTTCGCGATGCCGGGCGTGCCGCGCGAGCTCGACCGGATGATGGACGAGCAGGTCCTGCCGCGGATCGCGGCGCGACTCGCCGCGGAGGAAGAGGGCGGGGCGGCCCGGCGGGTCGTGCGCGCCCAGCTCCTCGCGACGTTCGGACTCGGTGAGTCGACCCTCGAAGAAGAGCTGCGCGACCTGATGCGCGACGGCTCGGTCGAGCTCGGCTTCCGGACGACCTTCCCCGACAACTTCCTTCGTCCGGTGGCCCGGGCGGCGACGGCGGAAGAAGCCGACGCGAAGATCGCCGAGGCGGTGGCGGCGATTCGAGAGCGCCTCGGGGCGGTGGTCTACTCCCGGGAAGAGGGAATCGGGTCGACCGAGAGCAAGGACACGATGGAGAGCGTCGTCGGGTATCTCCTCGCGGAGGCCGGCAAGACGGTCGCGACGGCCGAATCCTGTACGGGCGGCCTGATCGCCGAACGCTTCACCGACGTGCCCGGCTCCTCCGCCTACTTCCTCGGCGGGGTGGTCTCGTATTCGAACGAGGCGAAGGCGGCGATGCTCGGCGTGCCCGAAGACATGCTCGAGACCCACGGCGCGGTCTCGGAGCCCGTCGTGCGCGCGATGGCCGAGGGGGTGCGCGAGCGCTTCGGGAGTGACTTCGGGATCGCGACGTCGGGAATCTCCGGCCCGACCGGGGGGACGCCCGACAAGCCGGTCGGCCTGGTCTGGATCGCCCTGGCGAGCGGAGCGGGGACCCACGCCGACTCCTTCGTCTTCCAGGTCGATCGGAGTCGACATCGCCGGCTGACCGCCCAGGTCGGTCTCGACTGGATCCGTCGGAGTCTGATCGGTGCGGAGCTGGTCGGGCCTTCGCTGCTCCGTCGCTCGGGTGGAGGCTCGGCGCCGGGGGGATCGGGCTAGACGAGGGGCGAGAAGGTCGGGCAGGTCAGCGACCCGACCCGCAGAAGATGGATCCGCCTCCCTCCCGGGTTCCGGAGGCGGCGGCGAACGAAAGACACGAACGAGAGACACGAACGATCGACGGGCAACCGGACATCGAAACGAGACGAGACGAGAGGAGGCACGAGATGGCACGAGGCAAGCAGGCAACGCCGAAGGCGAAGGTGGAACGGGGGGGCGTCGCCGAAGACGCGAAGTCGAAGGCGATCGAGCTCGCCGTCTCGAGTATCGAGAAGCAGTTCGGAAAGGGTGCGATCACGAAGATGACCGACGACGCCGTCGATCACGCGATCCCTTACTTCTCGAGCGGTGCCCCGAGTCTCGACATCGCTCTCGGGATCGGCGGCTTCCCGCGCGGCCGCGTGGTGGAGATCTACGGCCCGGAGTCGAGCGGCAAGACGACGCTGACGCTCCACGCGATCGCGGAGATCCAGAAGGTCGGCGGGGTCGCGGCGTTCATCGACGCCGAGCACGCCCTCGACGTGAACTACGCCCGGCGCCTGGGCGTGAACGTGGACGAGCTCCTGGTCTCGCAGCCCGATACCGGCGAAGAGGCACTCGAGATCGCCGACGTGCTGCTTCGCTCCGGGGCGATCGACCTGGTCGTCGTCGACTCGGTCGCGGCGCTCGTGCCGCGGGCGGAGATCGAGGGTGAGATGGGCGACACCCACGTCGGTCTCCAGGCGCGGCTGATGAGCCAGGCGCTGCGGAAGCTGACGGGGACGGTCTCGAAGTCCGGTGCGACGGTGATCTTCATCAACCAGATCCGGATGAAGATCGGCGTGATGTTCGGGAGCCCGGAGACGACGACGGGCGGCAACGCGCTCAAGTTCTACTCCTCCGTGCGGGTCGACGTCCGCCGGATCGCCGCGATCAAGGAAGGCGACGAGGTCACGGGCAACCGGACGCGCGTCAAGATCGTGAAGAACAAGGTGGCGCCGCCCTTCCGGCAGGCCGAGTTCGACATCATCTACAACGAGGGCATCTCTCGAGAGGGTGATCTGATCGACCTGGGCGTCGACGAGGGAATCGTCGAGAAGAGCGGCTCCTGGTATTCCTACGGCGACGAGCGGATCGGTCAGGGCCGCGAGAAGGCGCGCACCTTCCTGAAGGAGAACCCGGACGTCTGTGCTCGGCTCGCCGAGGAGGTCTATCTCGCGAAGGGCCTCAAGCTGGCGGTGCCGGCGAAGGGCCCGGAGGAAGTGACCGAAGACGCGCTCGACGAGGAAGCGCCCGAGGCCTGATTCCGGGACGACCGGCTCGGCCGGACGACCGGGCGGCAGGTCCGTGGACGGTTTTCGGTCTGAAAGCGATCCGGGTAGTGCGCGTTTCGATTCGAACGCGCGCCGTCGACTTCGAGAAGGCCGCGAGGATCGGTTCCTTGCGGCCTTCCGTGCTCTGGGTTCATGCCCCTTGCCGGTGGAATGCGGCAGGGGGCGGCTGGTAGGCTGCTTGCTCTCCAGTCGGTATTCGTCGCAGGGAAGCGACGGGGACCGGGCGACATGGGGCTTCGGATCGGAACCGGGCGGAGTGCGACGACGCTCTTCGCCGAGCGACAGCTTTCGATTCATCGGGCGCGCAAGGAGCGTTCGATGGAGCGGATTGCCTCCGGGCGGCGGATCAACTCGGCCGCCGACGACCCCGCTGGCTTCGTGCTTTCCCAGCGCCTCGAGGCGCGGATCCGCAGTACGCAGCAGGCCCGCCGCAACACGTACGACGGACTCTCCGTCGTCCAGATCGGGGAGGCGGCGCTTGGCGAAACGAGCGGGCTCCTCGTCCGGATCCGTGAGCTCGCGGTGCAGTCGGCGAACGGAACGCTCGGGGATGCGGAGCGTGCCGCGATCGGGGAAGAGGCGGAGGCGCTCCTCGACGAGGTCGATCGGATCGCCCAGACGACCCGGTTCGGTCGAACGCGCCTCCTCGACGGCACGACGGATCTCGCGATCGTGAGCGATGCCGATGCGACCGACCCGCTCGCGGTCAGTGCCGTCGACGCGACGCGCGCCGCCCTCGGTCTCGGGGGGATCGACCTCGGCGCCGATCAGGCGACCTCGCGTGCCGCATTCGATGCACTCGACGCGGCGATCGATCGGGTCGCGAGTGAGCGGGGGCGGCTCGGAACCCAGGCCAACGTCCTCGAGTCCCGCGCGCGGCAGAGTCTGGTCGAGGAAGAGAACCTCCGAGCGGCCAACTCGCGGATCGTCGACGCCGACATGGCGGAGGAGACCGCGGAGCTCGCCCGCTCCCAGCTGCTCGAGCAGACGACGATCCAGGTGCTCGTCGAGGAGCGGAAGCAGGAGAAGCTGATCCTCGAGCTCCTCGAGGCCGCCACGGAGAGCTGATCCGCACGTCCTGGCGAGGTCGGTCGGGTTTTCGCGCGGGATCCGGGGGGCGACCGAGATCCGGCTGCCGGCAGGGGCCGCCGTCCGGACCGAGGGCAACCGGACGAATGTCCCTCAAGTGTCTGATCCAGCTGAAGGTTTTTGCCCCGTTCCGCAGGGTTTCGTGTCTCGTGACACCGGTGGCCCCGGGGGCGGGCGGCGAGCTCCGGGCGGTTCCGTACCTCAAGCGAGGCGTCCCTCCGGACGAAAAAGAAAGGGCGGCAGCGGGCCCTCCGGTCCGGCTTGCCCCTGACGCCCGCGCGGGAACAGAGGACCAGAAGCTCCGATGGAACTGAACGAGATCCTGAAGGTCGCCATCAAGGGCGGTGCCTCCGACATTCATCTGAAGTCGGGTCTCCCTCCGATGTTCCGGGTCGATGGCGCGCTCGTGCCGCTCAAGAACGGCGAGCGGATCCTGCCGGACGAGCTCCAGAAGATCGCGTTCTCGATCATGAACCCGATCCAGAAGGCGCGCTTCGACGAGAACCGCGAGTGCGATCTCGCCTACGGCATCCCCGGCCTCGGCCGCTTCCGCGTGAACGTCTTCCAGCAGCGCGGGACCGTCGGCATCGTCTTCCGCGTCATCCCCTTCGGCGTGAAGACGATCGAGCAGCTCTTCCTGCCCAAGGTGATCGAGAAGATCGCCCGTGAGCACCGCGGCCTCGTCCTCGTGACCGGCACCACGGGCTCCGGCAAGTCGACGACCCTCGCCGCGATGATCGAGCACATCAACGCTGAACGGACGAGCCACATCATGACCGTCGAGGATCCGATCGAGTTCCTCGTCCGCGATCGTCGCTCGATCGTGAACCAGCGCGAGATCGGCGTCGATACCCACTCTTTCTCGTCGGCGCTCCGCGCGGCGCTCCGACAGGATCCCGACGTGATCCTCGTGGGTGAGATGCGTGACTTCGAGACGATCGAGACGGCGCTGACCGCCGCCGAGACCGGTCACCTCGTCATGTCGACGCTCCATACCCTCGACGCGACGGAGACGATCAACCGCATCATCTCGGTCTTCCCGCCCTATCAGCAGAAGCAGGTCCGGCTCCAGCTCGCGACGATCCTCAAGGCCGTGATCTCCCAGCGCCTCGTTCCCCGCGCCGACGGGAAGGGCCGCGTGCCTGCCCTCGAAGTCCTCGTGTCGACCGCGTACACGCGGGAGCTGATCGCCGACAAGGATCGAACGAAGGAGCTCCCGGACGCGATCGCCAAGGGCCACACGACCTACGGCATGCAGACCTTCGACCAGTCCCTGATGGGGCACGTGAAGGCCGGCCTCGTGACCTACGAAGAGGCGCTCAAGCACGTCTCGAACCCCGACGACTTCGCGCTCCGCTTCCGCGGCATCGCTTCGACCTCGGACTCGGACTGGAACGAGTTCGCCGGCGACGACGAAGAGAAGGCGGACGAGAAGCCCGACGACGGCGGCACCGACTCGCTGCTCGACGACGACGATTTCAACATCGATCGCTTCTAGCGCTCGCCTCCGCATCGACACCGACACGCGCGTCGGAGAGACGACCTACCCTCGATCCCTGGCTTGCCGACCGATCCGCGGTGCTATTTTGCGTCGCTGATCACGGAACGCCAGAGGCGAGGGAGTCGCATGCCGGAAACGGGCCTCACCGCTCACGATCGGACGGCCCTGCGCAGAGCGTGCACCGGGATCTTCGGCGACCTCGAAGCGGATCTGCTCGACGCCCTGGTCGACGGGTTCGAGGCCGTGGATGTGTTGGGCGGCGAGGCGCTGCTCCGCCAGGGAGATCCGGGCGACAGCCTCTACATCCTCCTGCGCGGCCGGTTGAGCGTGAGCATCGCCGATCCGGACACCGGCGAGGAGCGCGTAGTCGGAGAGACCTCGCCCGGCGACTCGATCGGTGAGATCGGCCTGCTCACGGGCGAGCTGCGGAGCGCTTCCCTGTGGGCGACGCGCGACAGCCGGCTCGCGCGTATGGGGCGTGCGACCTTCGACGCCCTCGCGGAGAAGCATCCCGCTCTCCTGCGTGGCCTGGCGGGCGTCGTCGTCGATCTCCTCCGCAAGCGAACTGCGACGAAGCGTACGCAGCACGCCGTCGGAACGATCACCGTTCTCCCGATCGTGGAGGGCCCGGAGACCCGCGCGTTCGCGGCGAAGCTCGCCGCCGCGCTCGCGGTCTTCGGCCCGACGCTCCCCGTCGACGCCGAGACGGTCGAGAAGCACGCCGGAATCGCGGATGCGCGTGCGGTCCGTCCCGGCAGCGACGAGGACGCGAGGATCGGAAGCTGGCTCGCCGAGGAGGAGGAGCGCCGTGCGTTCCTCGTCTTCCAGGCGGACGCGTCGCTCACCCCCTGGACGGATCGCTGTCTGCGTCAGGCCGACCTGATCGTCGCCGTCGGGCGCTCCGAAGACGATCCGCATCCGACCGAGGCGGAGTATGCGCTCGAAGCGCGGTCCACTCGAAGGCGATGCGAGGCGAGGCGGATCTGTTGCTCAGTCCCCCGGTCGGACGGTTCGGGCTGCTCGAATCGAATGCCTTCGATGCGATCGTCGAGGTCGGGTACGACCATGCGCGTGAGGCTCTGAAGGCATGGCATCCACGACCTGCCTTGCCCCATGTCGGCGCGCGGGGTGCGTTGCCGGAGGGAACCGAATAGATGGCCGGCCGACTCGCGCGTCTCGTCACGGGGCGGCCGATGGTCGTCGTCCTGATCGCCGCCGCGCTCACGATCGTCTTCGCCTCCCGGATCGTCGACCCCCGGACCGGCGACGTCGGCATCCGGATCGATCCGAGCTTCGACGCGATCCTGCCCGACACGGCCCCGCCGCGGGTCTTCTACGACTGGACGAACGAGGAGTTCGGAAACGACCGCAGTCTGATCCTCTCGCTCACGCTCGACGATGTGTTCACCGTCGAGAACCTCGAGAGGATCGCCCGGATCTCCGATCGACTCGAGGAGGCGGAAGGCGTCGATTACGTCACGAGCCTCGCGACGGCCGACCACATCGGCACGGTCGACGGCAGCGTCGAGACGCGGCCCTTCCTCGACCCCCTCCCGACGACTGGAGACGAGGCCGAGCGCGTCCGGCGTGCCGTCCACGGCAACCCCGTCTATGCGGGCAACCTCGTCTCGCCCGACTCGACGGCGACCGCGTTCATCGTCCACGTCGACGACACGCCCGAGCAGGCGTTCACCGACGCTCGCCTCGACCAGCGCATGTACGAGCTCGTCGTCGAGGAGAGCGGCGGCGGCGACGTCCACATGTCGGGCACGGCGCACATGCGGGCGGCGACGTCCCTCGTCCTCCGCTCCGACCTGATGTTCATGCTGCCGTCGGTCGTGCTCCTCATGGCGATCATCGCCTGGGCGAGCTTCCGTTCGCCCCGCGGCGTCGCGATCCCGCTCCTCACGATCCTGCTGGCGACGGTCTGGACCCTCGGCTTGATGGCGTGGCTGGACATCCCGATCAACATGATCACGACGATCGTCCCGGTCCTCCTCCTGACGATCGGGTTCGCCTATTCGGTCCACGTCGTCGCGGACTACTACGCGGCCTTCGAGACGTCCGAAGAGGAGGTGGCGTCCGCGGGCGGCCCGGCCGTCTGGGCGCTCGGCCACGTCGCGCTGCCCGTCGCGCTCACGTGCATCACGACCGTCGCGGGCTTCCTGTCGCTCATGATCAGCGACTTCCCGGCGGTGCGGGAGTTCGGGATCGTCTCCGTCTTCGGCGTGACCGCGACGACGCTGCTGACCCTCACGCTCGCCCCCGCGTTGCTGGAGCTGCTCGGGCCCCCCACGGCGAAGAGCCTCGATCGACGCCAGGAGGGCGGGGCGACTTCGGGCATCGAACGGGCGGTCGTCGCCCTCGGCCGTTACAGCATCGACAACCGCAGGACCCTGCTCCTCGCGGGCGCCTCGATCGCGGTCGTGACGCTCTGGGGCATCGGCCGGATCGAGATCGATACCCACCTGATCACGAACTTCTCGGAAGAGAATCCGGTCCGGGTCCACTTCTACGAGATCAACGAGAAGCTGGAGGGGGCCCGTCCGTTCTCCGTGGTCCTCAGGACGGACGAGGAGGAGTCGTTCCTCCAGCCCGAGAACCTCGAGGCGCTCGACGCCCTGACCGCGTGGCTCGCCGAGCAGCCGGAGGTCGGCGGCGCGACCTCCTTCGCGAGCTACGTGAAGCTGATCAACCGCGCCTTCCACGACGACGACCCGAGCTACCTGACGATTCCCGACGATCCGACGCTGATCAAGCAGTATCTGCTCTTCACGGAGACCGAGGATCTCGAGGACTACGTCGCGTCGAACTACCAGAACGCGCTGATCAAGGTCCGGTCGAAGTGCGAGACGACCCAGGAGATCGCCCGGCTCGCCGAGCGGATCGAGGCGCGCCTCGCCGAGCTTCCGCCCGCGCTCTCCGCGCAGGCCACCGTCACGGGAAACACCGTCGTCCTCGCCAAGAGCATCGACGCGATCGCGAACGGACAGATCGAGAGCCTCTCGCTCGCGGCCGTGTTCATCTTCGCGATCCTGGCGCTGCTCTTCTCGTCCGCACGCATGGGCTTCTTCGGGCTGGTGCCGAACATCCTGCCCGTCCTGCTCTTCTTCGGTCTCCTCGGGCTGACGGGACTTCCGCTGAACGCGACGACGGGGCTGATCGCCTGCGTCGTGCTCGGGATCGCGGTCGACGACACCATCCACTTCATGACGCGCTTCAATCGCGAGGCCCGCGATCTGGCCGACGAGAAGCTCGGCGCGCTGGCCGCGGTCAGCGAGCTGGCGCGGCCGGTCACGATCACGACGTTCTGTCTCTGCCTGGGCTTTCTGGTCTTCACGACCGGCGAGCTCCGCAACCAGATCGAGTTCGGCTTCCTCGCGGCGATCGTGCTCGCCTTCGCCTGGGCGGTCGACGTCACCTTCACGCCCGCGCTCACCTCGGGGCTCAGGATCGTGACCCTCTGGGACGCGCTGACCTACGACCTCGGCGAGGAGCCCGAGAAGCGGATCCCGGCGTTCGATGGGCTCTCCCGGACCCAGTCGAGAATCGCTGCGCTCATGACGCGGATCGTCGAGCGGCCCGCAGGCGAGCGGCTCTTCTCGATCGGAGACGAGGGGGACTGCCTCTATGTGGTGATCGACGGCGAGCTCGGTGTCACGATCCCGGGGCGGAGCGGGGTGCCGCGTCGGCTCTCGAGCGCGACGCGCGGGGATCTCGTCGGTGAGGTGGGGCTCTACCACGGCAAGCGGACGGCGGACGTCGAGGCGCTGACGGACGTCCGGCTCATGCGCCTCGATGCCGAGAACCTCGAGCGCCTGCGACGCCGCTATCCGCGGATCGGCGGGAAGCTGCTGTGGAACCTCTCGCGGATCATGGCGGGGCGACTCGCGCTCGCGACGGATCGCGAGACGGAGCTCGCGATCCGCCTCGAGGATCTGGGCGGCGCTGCCGACCGGACCTCCTGACGCGAGGTCGGCCTCGCGTGACGGGCTTCCGTCGCCCTTCGCCTCTGCCTCGGGCGCGGAAAGGGACTAGTCTTGCTCCGCTCCGGACCGACCCGGAGAGAGGCGTGCTTCCGTGTCCGATTCGAACTCCGCTCCTCCCGGCACTCCGCCCGCGGCTCCCGCGCGGGGAATCGGTGATCTGCTGAAGATCGGGACGCCGCTCCTCCTCGTCGTGCTCGTCGGCTTCGTGGTCGCCTACCGGTTCGTCGACCCGGCGCCGCCCGACCGGATCGTGCTGGCGACCGGCGAGGCGGGTGGGGCGTATGCCACGTTCGGCGAGGCCTATCGGCGGCGGCTGGCGGCGTTCGACGTCGAGGTCGTGCTGCGGGAGACGGCGGGAAGCGCCGAGAGTCTGGGCCTGCTCCGAGCGGGGGAGGTCGACGCGGCCTTCGTGCAGGGCGGGGTGGCGACCGACGCGGATCGCGCGGTCACCGAGAGTCTGGGCAGCCTCTTCTTCGAGCCCCTCTGGATCTTCCTGCGCGATCGCGAGGGCGCCGCACGGCTCACGGACCTCGCCGGGCTGCGGATCGCGATCGGTCCGGAGGGCAGCGGAACCCGCGCGGTCGCCTCGGAGCTCCTCGCGCGCAACGGCGTCGACGGTCCGTTCGCGCCGAGCGATCTGGCGGCGAGCGTCGATGCGCTCCTCGCCGGCGAGCTGGACGCGGTCTTCCTGATCGCGGGCGCCGATTCACCGGTCGTGCGCCGCCTGCTCCTGACCGACGGGATCACGCCCTTCTCGTTCCGTCGGGCGGAGGCCTACACGCGGACCCACCGTTTCCTCGCCCACGTCACGCTGCCGGAAGGCATGGCGGACTACGCGCGCAACCTGCCTTCGGCGGACGTCGAGCTGGTCGCGCCGACCGCGAACCTGGCGGTGCGCGACGGGTTGCACCCGGCGCTGGTGGACCTGCTCGTCCAGTCCGCCGCGGTGGTCCACGGCGAGGGCGGCGTCTTCGAAGAGCCGGGGGCCTTCCCGACGCCGCGGGCGATCGACCTGCCCCTCAATCCCGAGGCCCACCGCTTCTACGAGTACGGCCCGCCCTTCCTCCAGCGCTATCTCCCCTTCTGGCTGGCGACGCTGGTCGACCGGCTGAAGGTGATGCTGATTCCGCTCGTCGCGCTGCTGATCCCGGTGTTCCGGCTCTTCCCGCCGATCTATCGCTGGCGCGTCCGCTCGCGCATCTACCGCTGGTACACCGAGCTGCGCGAGATCGACCCGCGGAACCGGACCGGCTTCGACCTCGACCACGCGCTCGCGCAAGCTGAGCGCATCGAGCGAGAGGTCGCCGAGGTGGAGGCCCCGGCCTCCTACGCGCAGGAGCTCTACGACCTCCATCTCCACCTCGAGTTCGTCCAGCGCCAGCTGGCGGAGCGCCGCCGGACCGCGAACGCCCCGGACTGAGCACGGCAGGCGCCGGAAGCGGGGCGCTGCATCCCCGTCCCGGGGCCTTCCCGCTATATTCCGGCGGCCACGAGCCGAGGCGGATCGCCCCGGCGGCGACCGCTCGAGCCGGTTTCGAGGGCTCGTGCCGGGTGCGTCCGGCCTTCCGTCCACCCTCCCAGATCGCCGTACCGCTACACGGCCCGCTACAAGGGGTGCCCCATGTCCCTCCCGTCCCGGGAGATCCGAGAGACCTTCCTCCGCTACTTCGAGGAGAACGGCCACCGCCGCGTGGCCAGCGCCTCGCTCGTGCCGGACTCCGACCCGACGCTCATGTTCGTGAACGCCGGCATGGTGCCCTTCAAGCGGCTCTTTCTCGGCGAGGAGACGCGCGACTACACCCGCGCGACGACGTCCCAGAAGTGCATGCGGGTCTCGGGCAAGCACAACGACCTCGAGAACGTCGGCCGGACGCCGCGCCACCACACCTTCTTCGAGATGCTCGGCAACTTCTCCTTCGGCGACTACTTCAAGGAGGAGGCGATCGAGTACGCCTGGAAGCTGCTGACCGAGGGCGTCGGCTTCTCGCCCGACGACCTCGTCGTGTCGGTCTTCGAAGACGACGACGAGGCCTACGACATCTGGAAGGACCGGATCGGGCTCCCGGAGTCCAAGCTCTACCGCCTCGACGAGAAGGAGAACTTCTGGTCGATGGGCGACACCGGGCCCTGCGGTCCGTGCTCCGAGATCCATTACGACTGGGGCGCGCTCGCGGAGCACCCGAACGACGACCCGTCGAGCGAGACGGGGCGCTTCATGGAGATCTGGAACCTGGTCTTCATGCAGTTCAACCGGGACGCGAACGGGACGCAGACCCCGCTGCCGAAGCCGTCGATCGACACCGGCGGCGGGCTCGAGCGCTGGGCGGCGGTGCTCCAGGGCAAGCGTTCGACCTGGGAGAGCGACTCGTTCACGCCGCTCATCGAGCGCGCGGCGGAGCTCGCGAACGTCGTGCCCGGCTCGAGCGACGAGACCGACGTCTCGCTGCGCGTCGCCGCGGACCACGCGCGCGCGCTGACCTTCCTGATCGGGGACGGCGTGCTGCCGAGCAACGCCGGGCGCGGCTACGTGCTCCGGCGGATCCTGCGGCGCGGCTCCCGGCACGGGAAGCTGCTCGGCCAGGACACGCCCTTCCTCCACGGCGTCGCCGACAAGGTGATCGACGAGATGGCGGAGGCGTATCCCGAGCTCGTCGATCGGCGCGCGTACATCACCGACCGGATCAAGCGCGAAGAGGAGCGCTTCCTCGAGACCCTCACGAAGGGAATGGATCTCCTCGACGGCGAGATCGAAGAGCTGAAAGGGAAGGGCGCGACGACGCTCCCGGGCGACACCGTCTTCCGTCTCTACGACACCTTCGGCTTTCCGGTCGACCTGACCGCGGACATCCTCGTCGGCCACGGCATGACCCTCGACCAGGGCGGCTTCGACTCCGCGATGGAAGAGCAGAAGGCACGCGCCCGCGCGTCCTGGAAGGGCAGCGGCGACACGGCGGTCCAGGAGATCTACGGCCGGATCGCGTCGGACGTAGAGACGACCTTCCGCGGCTACGAGGCCCTCGAGCTCGAGGCGCCGATCACCGCGATGCTCTCGGGCGGCGAGGCGGTCGCGAGCGCGAGCGCGGGAGACGAGATCGAGCTCGTCTTCGAAGAGACGCCCTTCTACGCGGAGAGCGGCGGTCAGGTCGGTGACCAGGGCCGGATCACCACCGACTCCGGCGTCGTCGTCGTGCGCGACGTGCAGAAGCCTGTCGCGGGACTCTTCGTCCATCAGGGCGTCGTCGAGTCCGGTGAGGTCGCGGTCGATCAGGAAGCACGCCTCGAGGTGGACGCAGCGAATCGCCAGGCGACGGTCCGCAACCACACGGGGACGCATCTGCTCCATGCGGCCCTGCGCGAGACGCTCGGCGAGCAGGCGATGCAGAAAGGCTCGCTCGTCGGTCCCGAGCGGCTCCGCTTCGACTTCACCCACGACGCGCCGCTCACCCGGGAAGAGCTCGAGACGATCGAGGACCGGGTGAACGAGATGATCGAATCGAACCAGGGCGGCCAGACGCGCGAGATGGACTACCCGTCGGCGATCAAGGCCGGCGCGATCGCGATCTTCGACGAGAAGTACGGCGAAGAGGTGCGGGTCGTCTCGTTCGGGGACTGCTCGACGGAGCTCTGCGGTGGGACCCACGCGAAGGCAACCGGCGACATCGGGCTGCTGAAGATCGTGTCCGAGTCCGGCATCGCTGCCGGGGTGCGCCGGATCGAAGCGCTGACGGGGATCGGCGCGATCCGCCACATCCGCGAGCAGGAGCGCCTCGCGACCGACGCCGCGGAAACCCTCAAGGTGCCGCTGGCGGAGCTGCCGGGTCGCGTCGGCAAGCTGATCGAGGAGCGCAAGGAGGCGCAGAAGCAGATCGACGAGCTGCGGTCGAAGCGATCGAGCGGGGGCGGCGCGGACGACCTGTTCTCGCAGGCGCGCGCGATTGCGTCGCACGACGGCGCGAAGGCGATCAGCGGCGTCGTCGAAGACGTCGACGCGAAGGCGATGCGCACGATGGTCGACGACTACAAGAATCGCCTCGGCTCGGGCGTCGTCTGCCTCGCGGCGGCCTCGGGCGAGAAGGCGCTGATCGCGATCGGCGTGACGAAGGATCTGACGGATTCGCTCAAGGCCGGCGACCTGATTCGCGAGGTCGCGGCGGTGGTCGGCGGCGGCGGCGGTGGGCGTCCGGACTTCGCCCAGGCCGGCGGCAAGGATCCGGACAAGGTCGCCGAAGCGATCGCGAAGTTCGACGAGCTGGTGGGCTGATGAGCAACGCGTCGCAGCCCGGGCTCGAACCGTCGCAGCCTTCGCTCGACGCGCTCTTCCGGCCGGTCCGACGCCGGACGCGGGTCGTTCGCGTGGGCGACGTCGAGATCGGCGGCGACCGCCCGATCGTGGTCCAGTCGATGACCAACACCGACACGATGGACACGAAGGCGACCGTCGAGCAGACGATCCGGCTCGCGGAGGCGGGCTGCGAGATCGTCCGCGTGACCGCGCCGTCGATTCGCGATGCCGAGAATCTGCGCGAGATCCGCAAGGCGCTCCGCGAGGCGAGGGTCGACGTCCCGCTCGTGGCCGATATCCACTTCACGCCGAACGCGGCGATGATTGCGGCCGACATCGTCGAGAAGGTCCGGGTCAACCCCGGCAACTACGCCGACAAGAAGAAGTTCGAGGTCCGCGAGTACGACGACGCCGAGTACGAGGCGGAGATCGAGCGCGTCCACGAACGCTTCCGGCCGCTGGTGAAACGATGCAAGGCGAACGGCGTCGCCATGCGGATCGGGACGAACCACGGCTCCCTCTCCGACCGGATCATGAATCGCTTCGGCGACACGGCGGAAGGGATGGTCGAGAGCGCCCTCGAGTTCCTCGACGTCTGCGAGGACGAGTCCTTCCACGACGTCGTCTTCTCGATGAAGGCCTCCAACACGCAGGTCGCGATCCAGGCCTACCGCCTGCTCGCCGCGCGGCTGGAGGCGCGGGCACCGGGAGAGCCCTCCTATCCCTTCCACGTCGGCGTGACCGAGGCGGGCGATGCCGAGGACGGGCGCATCAAGAGCGCCATCGGGATCGGCTCGCTCCTCGAGGACGGACTCGGCGATACGATCCGCGTCTCGCTCACCGAGGATCCGGTCCGCGAGGTGCCGGTCGCGCGAGGGATCGCCGACCGCGCGGCCCGGGTCGCGTCGGCACGGGCGGGGCGATCGGAGACGATCGAGGTGCGCAGCCGCCCGATGCCCGACTACTTCGATCACGCGAAGCGGGAAACGGACGGGGCGTCCTGGGCGGGGCTCGAGGTCGGCGGCGAGGCCCCGGTCCGGGTCGAGCTCGAGGTGCCGGACGCCGGGCGCGATCCGAAGGGCGCGGCCGCGCGGCTCGCCCTGGATCTCGCGGGGCTGTCGGACGTGGCCTGCGAGTCGCTGCTGCTCGGGCCCGGGGAGGCCGGCGACCTGGAGGTCTTCCGGAGCGAGCTCGCGAGTCTCGGCGTCGAGCTGCCCTGCTCGGTTCGGATCGATTCGGCGGAGGCGATCCCCGCGCTCGCCGGCGGCGCGATCGGTCGCGTGGTCGCGACCGTCGACGAGGGCACCGACGAGGAGGCCCTCGGTTCGATCGGCGCGGCGGCCCGCGCGGCGGAGCTCGCCCTCGAGTGGGAGATCGACGCGCCGGATCACGCGATTCCCGGGCGGGTCGCGCGCGCGGTGGAGGCGGCGGGGGAAGCCCTCGCCACGATCAGTCTCGCGCCGAACGCTTCGCTGCACGACGTCCGGGTGCTCGTCTCCAGCCTCGCGGATCGGGACCGGTCCCGGTTGCCGATCGTGCTCCGCCAGGCGATCGACGCCCTGCCGGTCGCGGGGCTCGCCGGCGCCGGGGTGCCCGAAGCCTCGCTCCTCGACGCTTCGGTCCGGCTCGGCGGGCTGCTTTGCGACGGGATCGGAGACCTGGTCTCGCTCCGGACGGCCGCGAGCGCCGCGGCGACGGTCGATCTCGCCTATCGCGTCCTCCAGGGCGCGCGCCAGCGGACGACCCGGACGGAGTACATCTCGTGCCCTTCCTGCGGGCGGACCCTCTTCGATCTGGAAGAGACGACGGCCCGGATCAAGGCATGCACGGACCACCTCTCGGGCGTGAAGATCGCCGTGATGGGCTGCATCGTGAACGGCCCCGGCGAGATGGCGGACGCGGATTTCGGCTACGTCGGCTCCGGGGTCGGGCAGGTCACGCTCTACGTCGGCAAGGAGGTCGTGGCGCGGGCGGTGCCCGAGGCGGAAGCGACGGATCGCCTCGTCGACCTGATCCGCGAGCACGGCGCCTGGGTCGACCCGGCCTAGCCGCCGACGTAGCGCGGTCGTCGTGGAGAGCGTTCTCGGCCCGTGGCCGGGGGGCGTCGCGCGCCGACGCCCGGGGCCTAGCGGTCTTCGCCGAACCAGCTGCCCGGCGAGGCGACGTTCGGGAGCTCGCCTTCGAGTCCTTCGAGGTGGGTCGAGCGCCACTCTTCGACGAGCGCCACGCTCCGGGCGCCGTCGGTCGTCGGATGGTCCGGACCGACGAGCCAGATCGCGATCATCACCAACACCGCGGAGACGAGGGTGCCTTCGGCGATGCCGAGCGCGCCGCCTCCCACGCGATCCGCCCAGCCGAGACCGGCGAACTGCACGCCCTTCTTCATCAGGCGGGCGATCGCCCCGCACGCCAGGATCGTCGCGACGACGAGCAGGACGCCCGCGATCCAGGTCGCGGTCTTGCCGACGAGCTCGCCTCCGGTCCACTCGGTCAGCTGGAGCGTGAACGGATCGAGGAAGAGCCGCGTCACGATCGTGCAGAGCCCGATTGCGGCCAGGGAGAGGCCCTCGCGGACGAGGCCGATCCAGATCCCTCGGACGAGGGCGACGAAGATCACGGTCGCCGCGATCATGTCGATCAGCGGAAGGTCGTTCATGCGGAGGGCTCGCTCTGGCGGAACGGGGTCGTCACGGATTGCGCTTGCTCGCGAGGTCGGTGGTCTTCCAGCCGGCGACCGGCGTCTCCGGGGGCGGTGCCGCCGAATCGACCGCGGCGAAGGAGATCTCGGCGTCTCCCTCCTTCGTCTCCGCCGGTCGCGTCGGCGGTCCGGGGCGGTCCGCCGCCGCCTTCCGCCGGCGGCCTCGTACGAGCCGGAGATACATGCGGGCCTCGTCGCGGCTCGGGTCCTTCTCGAGGACGGCCTCCCACTCCGCGACGGCGTCGGCGGTCCGGCCCATCGTGTACCAGGTCAGGCCGAGCTGGACCTGGCTGTCGAGGAGCCCCGAATGGGCCGTCAGGATGCGCTGGAACTCGGTCGCGGCCTGAGCGGGCAGACCGGCTTCGCGGAGCGCGATGCCGAGTCGGTGACGAACGTCGTGGAAGGTCGGGCATCGCTCGAGCGCGCCGCGGTACTGCTCGATCGCCGCGCGCCCTTCGCCGGCCTGGACGAGCGCATCGGCGAGCGCCGCCTGCTGGTTGGCGAGCTTGCCGCGCGTGGTCGGATCGAGCCCCCCCGCGGTCGGGCGGCAGAGCTGGCTGGCGCGTTCCGCGTAGCCCTGGGAGCGCGCGTATTCGCCGCGTCGCTCGTGCAGGCTGGCGAGGGCGAGGAGCGCTTCGACGTAGGACGGGTTCAATCGGACCGCCTCGCGCAAGCGCTCGAGCGCGCCGGGGAGGTCCCCGCTTCGCTCGCACAACATCCCGAGCATGTAGTGGACGTCGGCATAGCGGGCGCCGTGAGCGACCAGTCGCTCGAGCTGTTCGCGCGCGACCTCGTCGTCCCCGCGCTCGAAGGCCCGTCGCCCGAGCATCAGGGTCTCGCGGTCGCTCGCCAGTGCGCCGAGCTGGATCCGCCGTGCCGCCGATCGGACGGCCAAGGGCGATTCGTCGCGAGCCTCTTGCGTCGTGCCCGACGTCCCGCGATCCGCGAGCGGCACCTGCGGCAGAGACTGATCCATCGCGATCCCCCCGGAAACGCTGTCCAAACCCAACGTCCCGCGAAGGATGACACCTCCCCCCGCCCAAGTCGAGAGGCGCGCAGCGCCGAAGGGCAAGGCCCCCTCCCCGGAGCCCTCAGCGCAAGACGCGCCCGCCGAAGGGCGCGTCGAGAGGCGCGCAGCGCCGCACGGACTAGTCCGACCGGGCGATCCGTGCTCTCGCGCGCCGCGCCGCCGGGGTCTCGCCGTAGTTCTCGACGACGACGTGATAGAGCCGCAGCGCCTCGTCCTCGCGTCGCATGTTCTCGAGGCAGACGCCCAGGCGATAGAGCGCCTTCGCGTCCATGCCGAGACCCGGGTACTCGTCGAGGACGCGGCGATAGCGCGCCGCCGCCGACTGCCAGTGGGTCCGGTCGAGATAGAAGTCGGCGATGTGCAGCATGTTCTGCGCCAGCCGCGTGCGGAGCGACACCATCATCTCTTCGCCCTCGCGCGTCTCCTCCGCGTAGGGGTGGTTGCGGATCAGCTTCTCGAGGGCGGTGGTCGCTTCGACGGTCGAGCTCTGGTCGCGGTCGACCGACTCGATCTGGTTGTAGTGGCACTTCGCGGCCCGCAGCAGCGCGTAGGGGACCTGGGGATGCTGCGGATGGAGGTCGGCGAAATCCTGGTAGTAGGAGAGGGCCTCTTCGAAGCGGTCGTCGGCGAAGTAGGCGTCCGCGATCTTGAGCTGCGCGCGCTCCTCGTAGTCGCTGTACGGATAGTTGTCGATGATCGCCTGGAACTTCTCGATCGCGGCGTCGTAGTTGACGTTCGGGAAGATCCCGAGGATCCGACGGCCCTTCAGGATCTCGAGCCCGTCGGCGTACAGCTCCTCGGCCGGCTTCACTTCCTCGAAGGTCACGGTGTCCGAGGCGCAGCCGCCCAGGGCGAGAGCGAGGGCCGTGAGCACGATCCACGGCACGCTTCTCTGGGTGTGCGGCGTTCGGCGCGGCAAGCGCGGACGGTTTCGGGCGGGGGCGATCGGCGGCAAGGTGGCTCTCCGGGGGCGCAGCCTATCCGTGTGGGCAGGGCCGGTCAATTCGACCCGCGGAGGGTCGGTCGGGTTCCCTCGAGTGCGGGGTGGAGACCGCGATCGGCGCAGCGGAGGGGCGGATCGTCGCCGGCGCTGCTAGCCTGCGGCGCCCCAATTTCCCCGTCGCCCCCGCCTTCCACGCCGGGTTCGAACCGGGCGCCCCGCGCGCGGCGCCGTTCCGACGGGTCTATGGAGAACGAAGACATGGATCGAGAATCGGTGGATCGCCTGCGTTTCGATCGTCGGCTCCAGAACCGACGTGACTGGATCGAGCCGACCGACGTCGAGGCCCACCTCGAGTCCCTGCCGGACGTGTCGGACAAGATGACGACCGCCGCCGAGCTCGAGGCGGAGGAGGAGGCCGCGCGCGCGAACGTCGAGGCGGGCTCCGCGAGCCAGCCCGCGTCGGAGCCGCCGGCCGCGCCGACCTTCGGCGGTCCGACGACCGTCGGTGGCGGTGGCTTCGGCGGGGACGGAACGTCCTTCGGCGGCTAGGCAGCCGCAGGCGCCGGCGGCCAGGCAGCCGCAGGTGCTCGTGAGCGGTCGCCGCCGCGGGCCGTGCTGCCCACGCTCGGTTCACTGCGTGCAATCATGATCAAGGAGAAGCTGGGCCACCGCATCGACGGTTGGATCCACACGGCCTTCCCCTTCCTCTTCTGGTGCCCGATCCCGCCCGACGCGATGACGGTCGCGGGGACCGTGGTCGCGGGGGCGGCCGGCCTCGCGTTCGCGCAAGGGGCGCTCCTCGCGGGCGGGCTGCTGCTGATCGCCGGGGGCTTCTTCGATCTGGTCGACGGGGTGGTCGCGCGCCATTTCGGCATCGCGACCCGGTTCGGCGCCTTCCTCGACTCCTCCCTCGATCGCGTGGTCGACATCCTCGCGATGCTCGGACTCGTCGTGTTCTACGAGCGGGCGGGGGAGGACGGCTGGGCGCTGGTCTGCGCATTGATCCTCGTCGCGACCGTCCTCACGTCCTACGCCAAGGCGCGGGCGGAGCTGCTGATCGAGCGGATGCCGGGGGGGCTCCTCGAGCGGGGCGAGCGGATCGGCCTGCTCGCGATCGGCAGCGTGACCGGCCTCCTCGAGCCCGTCCTCGTCGTGCTGGCCGTCGGATCCTGCGTGACGGTCGGGCAGCGCTTCCTCTACGCTTATCGCGAGATGGCGCGCCTCGATCGTGAGGACGAACGAGCGTGACGGGGGCGCATTCCCTTCCCTCGCAGAGGAGCTGAGCGCGATGGCGGATCAGGAAGATGTGGGCCTGCCCAAGGTCGACTTCTCGACCTTCGTTCTGTCCCTGGGCACGACCGCCCTCTACCAGCTGGGCGCGGTACCGGACCCCGCGACGGGGGAGACGGCCGAGGCGGATCCGCTCGTCGCGCAGCAGACGATCGACACGCTCGAGATGATCCGCGACAAGACCCGCGGCAACCTCGACGAGGAGGAGCGCAAGCTGATCGACTCGCTCCTCTACGAGCTGCGGATGCGCTTCGTCGAGACGGGGCGGTGAGCCCCCGCGTCGAACCCGACCGCCTCCTCACGCTCCGCGCCCCCGCCAAGGTGAACCTCGGGCTTCGTCTGACGGGGCGCCGCGACGACGGGTACCACCTGCTCGAGAGCCTCTTCGTCCCGCTCGTTCTCGCGGACGAGATCGAGCTCCGCTGGTGGGCGGAGGCCACGCCGGAGAGCAGGCTCGCGGTGGAGATCCCCGTCGAGGCGGGGCTGCCGAAGGCGCTCGCCGAGGTGACCGGGGGCCCGGACAATCTGATCCTTCGGGCGGTCGAGCGCTTTCGCGAGGCCTACGCGCTCCCCGGGCGGGTCGACGTCCGATTGACCAAGCGGATCCCCGCCGGGGCGGGGCTGGGAGGGGGATCGAGTGATGCCGGGGCAGTGCTCCAGGCCCTCGCCGGGCTGATCGACGGCCCGGCGGAGGGGCTCGCGGAGGTGGCGCTCGAGCTGGGGGCGGACGTGCCCTATTTCCTGGCCCCCGAGCCGGCCCTCGTGACGGGGATCGGCGAGCGGATCGAGTCCGTCTCGGGCGTCCCGGCACTCGATCTGGTGCTGGTCAACCCGGGGATTTCCGTCGCAACGGCGGAGGTCTACCGAGTTGCCGACCTGCTGCGGGATTCGTTGACGGCTTCCGGGGCAGGCTCTACGATGCGGGCGATTTCGGGACTGGCCGGTGAGGCGGGGGCGTGGAAACACGCCCTCGGGGATCTGCTGGTCAACGATCTCGCTCCCGCCGCGATTCGCCTGTGCCCCCCGATCGGTCGATGGCTCGACCGTCTTCGAGAGGCCGGCGCGATCGGTGTCGGGATGTCCGGAAGCGGGGGCACGGTCTTCGGCGTCTTCGAGGAGGCGACCGAGGCCGCTCGAGCCGAGACGGCACTGAAGCGATCGAGCCTGAAACCCGATTCCGAAAACGACATCGACGAAGACGGCCCCTGGATCCGTGTGACGAGGGTCGTCTCCGACAACTGACTGGATCCGAAGCACCTTCGGACGAGATTTCTTGGGGCGTCGCCAAATGGTAAGGCAGCGGCCTTTGGAGCCGCCATTTGTAGGTTCGAGTCCTACCGCCCCAGCCATGTACCGAGTGAACGGGGCGGCCGGGCGCCCAAGGCGCATCGAGCCAGGAATGCGGCGTCGACCGTGACCGGCCCTGGGGCCAGGACGAACCTCTGACCGATTCAGCAATGGGCAACACCACCCAGAAGGCGAGACGCATGCAGGATCTCAAGCTGTTCAGTGGGAACGCGAACGTCGCGCTCGCTCGTTCGGTGGCCGCCTATCTGGACATCGAGCTCGGCCGGGCCGAGGTCGGGACGTTCAGCGACGGCGAGTGCGCGATCGAGATCGGTGAGAACGTCCGCGGTCTCGACTGCTTCGCGCTCCAATCGACCTGCGCTCCCCAGAATACGCATCTGATGGAGCTGCTCATCATGATCGACGCGCTGAAGCGCGCGTCCGCCCGCCGCATCACGGCGGTGATCCCCTACTACGGCTACGCCCGACAGGACCGCAAGGTCCGGCCCCGCGTGCCGATCACGGCGAAGCTCTGCGCCGACCTGATCCAGACCGCCGGCGCGGACCGCTTGCTCTGCATGGACCTCCACGCCGGCCAGATCCAGGGCTTCTTCAACATCCCGGTCGACAACCTCTACTCCACGCGCCTGATGCTCGACGCGATCGAACGTCGCATCGGCTCGAACGTGACGGTCGTGTCGCCGGACGCCGGCGGAACCGAGCGCGCCCGCGCCTACGCGAAGCGGCTCGGGGCGAACCTCGCGATCATCGACAAGCGCCGCGAGGTCGCGAACGTCGCCGAGGTCATGAACATCATCGGCGACGTGCAGGGCCAGACCTGCATCATCGTCGACGACATGGTCGACACCGCCGGGACGCTCTGCGAGGCGGCGCGCAGCCTGATGGACGAGGGAGCGACCGCGGTCCACGCCGCGATCACGCACCCGGTGCTCTCCGGGCCCGCGCTCAAGCGGATCGCCGAATCGCCGCTGGACCAGGTGATCGTCGCCGACACCATCCCGCTCCGTCCGGACGCGGTGGACATGGGCAAGCTTCACGTCGTCTCCGTCGCCGCTCCGATCGGCGAGGCGATTCGACGGATCAACAACGAGGAGAGCGTCAGCTCGCTCTTCTAGCCAATTCATCCCAGCACGGTGCGCCGCCGAAGGGTGGCGGCAGCACGGACCCGGGACGACCGAGAGGTCGGTCTCGACGACCTCCCCGACGCTACGCGCGGGCAGAGCGAGACCGACGAGGAGAATGACATGGGTGATGTGAGTTTCGCTGTCGAGGGACGCGAGTCGCGCGGCAAGGGCGCGGCGCGAGAGCTGCGACGAAATGGCCTGGTTCCGGCCGTGGTCTACGGCGGTGGGCGCGAGGCGACGGCGATCCAGATCGACTCGGCGAAGTTCGAGCGGCTGCTCGAGACGAGCCACGCGGGCGTGAACACGCTGATCGATCTCGAGGGATCCGACGCGGGCGGCAGGACCGTGATCGCGAAGGAGCTCCAGCGCGAGGCCGTGCGCGGCAAGCTGATCCACGTGGACTTCTACGAGGTCGACCTGACGACGAAGATCGAGGTCTCGGTCCCGATCCACCTCGTCGGAACGCCCGCCGGCGTGGTGCTCGGCGGTGTCCTCGATCAGCAGATGCGCGAGGTCACGCTCATGTGTCTGCCGAACGCGATCCCGGACGAGGTCGAGGCGGACGTCTCTGGCCTCGAGCTCGGCGACTCGCTCCACGTCGAGCAGCTCGTGATCGCCGACGGCATCGACGTCGCGACCGAGCCGGAGCTGACGGTGGCTACCGTCCTCGTCCCGCGTGGTCTGCGCGACGCGGCCAGCGGTGGCGCGAGCGAAGAGGGCGGCGAAGCCGGGGGCGAGGACGCGCCCGCGGCGGATGCTGGAGACGGCGGCAGCGACGACTGATCGCGGCTCGGTCGCGCGTCGCCTGTGCGGCGCGACCGGCTCTTCGGGTGCGGGACACCGATCCGTCGGCGTCAGCCTTTGGCGGGCGAGGGCGGCTCCTCGTCCACGCGTCGCTCGAGTGCGATGGGATCGACGCTCGAGGTGGTCGTGCTGACCAGGAGTGCCTCGGAGAACGCGATCCGGTCGGCATCCGCCGGTCGTCTGCGGAGCGGCATGCGTGCCGCCACGTAGACGACGAGCGAAGCGTGGATCGCCGCCGTGAATCCGAAGAGGCTCGCGGGGCCCCAGCGGTCCATGAGCGTCGACGCGATCAGGGGGCCCGCGACGGCGCCGGTCGCATAGACCAGCAGGAGGCCGCTCGCGGCTTCGACGTAGCGCGTCGGCTCGACGAAGTCGTTCGTGTGCGCGACGGCGATCGCGTAGAGCGGAAAGGCGAAGACGCCGTAGCCCATCGCCACGACGAGCAGTCCGGGGATCGCGCCCGGGGCGAAGAGCGTCACGGCCAGACCCGCGGCCCCCGCCCCCAGGCCTGCGCCCTGGATCACGCGCCGTCGATCGACGCGGTCGGAGAGCGTCCCGAGAGGCCACTGCCCGATAGCTCCGCCGAGCACCGCGGCGCTCATGAAGAGCGCGACCTGCGACGCGTCACCGCCGCTGGACTGGACGAAGAGCGGAGCGAGCGACCAGAAGGACCCGTTCGTCAAACCGACGACCAGGCAGCCTGCCACGCCGATCGGCGACGTCCGGTGGAGTCGCGCGAAATCGATCCGCGCGGTCTCGATCGCGCCCGGCGCATCGGCCCGCGTCAGCGCCAGCGGAACCGCGGAGAGGGAGATCAGGATCGAAGCGAAGGCGAAGAGGGGGAAGCCGGAGGGCTCCGAGAGCACGAGCATCAGCTGGCCAACGGTGATCACGGAGAGCTGGATGATCGTGTAGATCGAGAAGACGAGGCCCCGATCTTCGTTGCTCGACTTCTCGTTGAGCCAGCTCTCGATGATCATGAACAGCGTCGCGAAGCAGAGTCCGGTGATCGCGCGGAGGCCCCACCAGACGAGCGGAAGTGTCACGACCGCGTGGGCGAGGATCGTGGTCGAGGCGATCGCGACGACGGCGGCGAACGCACGGATGTGGCCGGCGCGCTCCACGATCGGGGGTCCCGCGAAGCAGCCCGCGGCGAATCCGACGAAGTACGCGGAGCCCAGCACGCCCAGCGACATCGGCGAGAAGCCCTCGATCGCGCCTCGCACCGGGAGCAGCGTGCCCTGGAGTCCGTTCCCCATCAGGAGCAGGGCCGTGCTCGCGAGGAGCGCGAGAACCGGGGCGATCACGCGAGTCATGTCTTCGTCTTCTCGGCGCGCGAGGGGCCGGGCGGTGGCGTCGTGCGGAGCCGAAGTCGCTCTCGCACTGCGCGCGAGCCGCCTCTATTCGGGCGGCAGAAGCTATAGCAGGCCGATCGGGTACGCTGCCGGGCGCTCGCGCCGTCCCCGCGGCGAGGCGTGCCCGGGCCCGGCGCGCCGCCCGGGACGGGATCAGCATCGATCGGGCCGGCCTCCGAGAGTCGACCCGGGGAGGCACGCGCATTGTTCGACCGGCTTCGTGATCTCCTTCGAGGGGCCTTCGGGAGATCTCCGAGCGCCGCGGAGACAGGCATCGCTCCGGCGACGGAGGAGGCTTCCCGGCCCCCGCCCGTCTGGCTGGTGGTCGGTCTCGGCAATCCGGGACCGGAGTACGCTCTCACGCGCCACAACGCCGGCTTCCTCGTGCTCGAGCGGATGGCCGAGCGCCACGGTGCGGCCTGGGACGACGATGCGGAGCTCCAGGCGCGCGTCGCATGGGTCGACCTCGCTGGAGCGCCGACGCTCCTGCTGGCGCCACAGACCTACATGAACCGCTCCGGGCAGAGCGTCGAGGCCGCGCTCGCGCGGTGGACGGACCTCGATCCCGAGCGCGACCTCGTCGTGGTCTACGACGACCTCGATCTTCCGACGGGCCGGCTCCGCCTGCGGCCATCCGGCGGCGCCGGGGGGCATCGGGGCATGGGCGACATCCAGGCCGTGCTCGGGACGAAGGCGATCCGGCGGCTGCGGTTCGGCGTCGGGCATCCGGGCAAGGACGGTCCCCCGGTCGTCGATTACGTCCTGTCGCCCTTTCCGGAGGACGAAGCGTCGCTCCTCGAGACCGCGATCCTGCGGGCAACGGAAGCCATCGAGGAGATTGCGTCGGACGATTTCGCCGCGGTCATGGGCCGGTTCAACGCAAAATCCTAGATTGTCCGGCCAAAATCCCGCCTGGCTCGCCGGACAATCGGGATTGTCGGGGCTTTGTCCGGCTGATACTTTCCCACCGTCATGGCCTCCCCCAGCCCCCTCCTTCCGTTCGCGATCGACGAAGCGAGCGCCGAGCCCGCGTACCAGCAGATCGCGCGGCAGATCCGGCGCGCGATCGAGTCCGGGGACCGCGCGCCCGGCGAGCGTCTGCCCGCGATCCGGGCCCTCGCGGGCGAGCTCGGGGTCCACCGCGACACCGTCGCGCTCGCCTACGAGTCGCTCGGAGAAGAGGGCTTCGTCGAGGCCCGCGTGGGCTCCGGCACCTTCGTGCGTTCGTCGCTCGCGTCCTGGGCGGAGGCAGCGCGAGACGGCGCGACGTCGGGCGCCGTTCCCTTCGAACGAGAGGTCGAGCTCGCCCTCGCGCCCTCGGTCGAGCGGCTGATCACGCTCGAGAATCTGCGTCCGAGCTACGCGCCGGACGACGAGACGGTGGCGCTCCATCGGCTGATTCCGGATCCGCGCTTCTACCCGATCGACGAGTTCCGCGCCTGCGTCGACGCGGCGCTGCGCGAAGAGGGCGCCGAGCTCTTCTCCTACGCCGCGCCGGAGGGCGACCTCGAGCTCCGGCGAGCGATGTCCGAGCGCTTCGGGCGCTTCGGGATCCGGCAGGTGGCGGAAGAGCACGTGCTCTGTCACGGCGCGAGCCAGGGCATCTCCCTCGCGCTCCGGCTGTTCACGCAACCGGGCGACCAGGTCGCCGTCGAAGTGCCTACCTATGCGAACGTGTTGTCCGCCTTCGCCGGTCTCGGACTGACGGCCGCGCCCGTCGCGATGGACGACGAGGGGGCGGACCCGGACGCGCTCGACCGGGTGCTCGCGAAGCCCGAGGTGAAGGCCTTCTACACGATCCCGAGCTTCCACAATCCGCTCGGCACGACGACGAGCCTCGAGCGCCGCAAGCAGATCCTGGCCGTCGCCGAACGGCACGGGGTCCCGGTGATCGAGGACGGCTTCGAGCTCGACCTGCGCTTCCGGGGAGAAGAGGTGCCGCCCCTCGCCGCCCTCGACGAAGCGGGGATCGTGGTGCTGCTCTTCTCGTTCTCGAAGTCGCTCTTTCCCGGAGTACGCGTCGGTTCGCTGTCGGCCCGCGGTCGGGTCCTCGAAGGGCTCGTCGCGCTCAAGCACGCGACGGATCTCTCGGACGCCCCGTTGCTCCAGGCTGGCCTCTCCCGCTTCGTGCGCTCCGGTGGCTATGACCGCCATCTTGCGAGAATCCGCAAGGTGCTGCGTTCGCGGCACGCGGCGCTCGAGGAGGCGCTGGAGAGTTCGATGCCCGGGGGCACCCGTTGGACGAGTCCCGACGGCGGGTATCAGCTCTGGGTCGAGCTGCCGGACGCGCTGGATACGCGCGATCTCCTGCCCGAGGCGGCGCGGGCGGGCGTGCTCTTCTCGCCGGGCACGCTCTTCATGCCCGACGCCCGACCCTCGAACGCGCTCCGGCTGACCGTCGCCGCGGCGAACGAGGACGAGATCGCTCGGGGCGTCGCGGCGCTCGGCGAGGTCGTCGAACGATCCGGGGAGGCCCGCCGGACGGCGGGACGCCGCCCCGGCAACCACCTGTAGAGAACACGCACCCACTCTTTCTTTCGAGTTTCAAGGAGCATCCCATGTCCGAACACAACGGAACCAACGGCAACGGCGCGCTGCGCCGCGGCGCGGACGCCTTCGAGCTGAAGGTCGGTCTCGCCGAGATGATGAAGAACGGCGTGATCATGGACGTCGTCGACCCGGAGCAGGCGAAGGTCGCCGAGGAAGCGGGCGCCTGCGCCGTGATGGCGCTCGAGCGCGTGCCCTCGGACATCCGCAAGGACGGCGGCGTCGCCCGCATGAGCGCGATCGAGATGATCGAAGGCATCCAGAAGGCCGTCTCGATCCCGGTCATGGCGAAGGTCCGGATCGGCCACATCACCGAGGCCCGCGTCCTCGAGGCGATGGGCGTCGACTTCATCGACGAGAGCGAGGTGCTGACCCCCGCCGACGACGAGCACCACATCGCGAAGCACGACTACCGCGTGCCCTTCGTCTGCGGTGCGCGCAATCTCGGCGAGGCGCTCCGGCGCGTGGGCGAGGGCGCGGCGATGATCCGCACCAAGGGCGAGGCCGGCAGCGGCAACATCGTCGAGGCGGTCCGTCACCTGCGCACCGTCGTCGGCGAGATGCGCGCGATCCAGGCGCTCCCGGAGGAGGAGCTGATGTCGACTTCGCGCGACATGGGCGCTCCCTACGACCTCGTCCGCTACGTGCACGAGCACGGCAAGCTCCCCGTTCCGAACTTCGCCGCGGGCGGCGTCGCGACGCCGGCCGACGCTGCGCTGTGTCGGCAGCTGGGGGCCGAGGCGGTCTTCGTCGGCTCCGGCATCTTCAAGAGCGCGGATCCGGAGAAGCGGGCGCGGGCCGTCGTCCACGCGTGCACCCACTGGGACGACCCGGAAGAGGTGCTCAACGCGTCGCGCGGCCTCGGCAGCGCGATGGAGGGGCTCGCGATGGAGACCCTCGACGAGAGCGAGCGTCTGGCGAACCGCGGCTGGTAGTCGAAGGCCGCCTGCGCCGGCCCGACCACGGGTCGGGTCGGCGCGAGGCGTCCGCGAGGAGATCCCCGTGACGGCGTCCCGTCCGATCGTCGGCGTCCTGGGTATCCAGGGCGACATCGAGAAGCACCTCACCGCCCTCGAGCGCCTCGGCGCCGAGGGACGGCGCGTCCTCGCGCCGAAGCATCTGGAAGGACTCGTCGGGCTCGTCCTGCCCGGTGGGGAGAGCACGACGATCTCGAAGGGACTCGTGCGGCACGCGCTCGTGAAGCCGATCCAGGAGTACGCCGAGGCCGGCGGCGCGGTACTCGGCACCTGCGCGGGCGCGATCCTGCTTTCTCGCGAGTCCCGCAATCATCCCGTGCCGACACTCGGCCTCGTCGACGTGGAGGCCGAGCGGAACGCCTACGGCACGCAGACGGACTCCTTCGTCGCGCCCGCCGATCCGGACGGCGCGAGCGACTTCGCGAACATGGAGTGCGTGTTCATCCGAGCCCCGCGGCTTCTCGCGCCGGGGCCGGAAGTCGACGTCCTCGCACGGGTGGACGGGAATCCGGTCCTCGTGCGACAAGGCAACCGCTTCGCCTGCACGTTCCATCCGGAGCTGACGGACGATCTGCGGGTCCACGCGGCGCTGCTCGGAGCCGCGCTGGACTGATCGCCCGCGGGCTCAGTCCGCCGCCGCCGCTTCGGCCGCTCTCCGTTCCGCGACCCGCTCGCGCGCGGCCTCGTAGAGCGTCCGCATCCCGTCGCCGAGCGTGAAGTCGATCAGCGGCGTCATCGTATCGGCGTAGTCCTCGAACGATCCGATCGTCCGCTCGGAGAGGGTGCCGTCTTCGATCTCGAAGGCCGTGAGGTCGCGAAGCCCGCGGATCCGCGTCGCGTCCCGGCGGAAGGTCATGGCGAGGGCGCGGAACACGGAGTGCTCGTCGTCCTGGAGCTTCCCGCAGGTCGGGGCGTAGTCGTCGAGGGTCCAGGGCGTCTCCTGGAAGTCGAAGTTCTTCGCGAGACCGTGCTCGTGGTTGTGGAATCGCCACCAGTCGCCGCCTTCGCGTTCGAGCCCGAATTCGAAGGCACCCTCCGACCAGCGCCGGGCTTCGAGGGGGAAGGGATGGAGAGGGCCGTCGCCGAGGCCGACGTCGGCCACGAAGGGCCGGCCGAGGTCGACGAGCAGGACCATGTGGTTGCCGACCGCTTCGTCGCCGAGCCGGTCGCGGTAGACCCCGCCGCCCAGCCTGTCGACCCGGAAGCCGAGCTCCCTCAGCACGCACGAAAAGAGCCCGTTCATCTCGTAGCACCAGCCGCCGCGGCGCTCGTCGACCAGACGCTCCATCCAGCGCTCGGGCACGAGTCCCTTCCGCTCGCCGAGCTGGATGTCGAGGTTCTCGTACGGGAAGGTCCGCAGGTGCGCCTCGTGCAGCCGGGTGAGGGTGTCCTCGTCGGTGTCGAGGGGGCCCGAGAAGTCGACCCGGTCCAGGTAGGGCGTGACGTCCATGGGCCGATGGTGGCTCGCGCGGGTCGCGCGGGCCAGCGTCCTGGCCTCGCGTCCGACAGCCGGCGCGGCGGCCTGCCGGGCAAGCCGCCGCGCCGATCCCGGCGACGCCGTGAGGGCTAGCTGCGCGTTTCGCGTCGGCGGACCGCCAGTACGAGCGCCCCGACCGCGAGGCCCGCCGCCAGCCCGGGCTCCGGCGTCGGGATGTACGCCTTCGATCGCCAGAGGAAGGGCGTGGGGTCCATCGACGTCGCCCCCTCGCGCGGATTCTGGGGATCGGGACCCGGATTCCAGCCGTACATCGTGCCGCTGATCTGGTAGTAGGGCTCGATCAGGTCCTGCGTTCCGTTTCCCGGACCGACGAAGTAGGTGAGCTTCACCTCTTCGATCACGGTCTCGTCGACGACGCCCGAGTAGAGGCGGTAGATCGAGCGGGGCTCGTCGGCGGCGATGTAGTCCTCCACGACCCGCGCCGGATCGAGCAGCTCGACTTCCCTCGCCGGCTCGAAGACCGGCAGCGCGTCGTAGAGTCCGGCCGGCCCGTTCTCGCCGAAGTAGACCGTCGTCTTCGCGCCCGGGCCCACCGCCGGGATGCCGTCGATCTCGTACTCGAAGTTCGCCGCCGCGCCGACGACTTTCGTCGTCTCCTGGTTGCCGCCGTCCTGCACCGTCTTCAGGTTCGCGAACGCGACCTCGTCGAAGCGGATGCCCTCGCGCTGGAGGCCGAGCTCCGAGAGCAGCTGGGTCGCTTCGTTCTGGAAGAATTCGCTCGCCTGGCCGGGCTGGAGCTGCAGGGCCTCGAACAGGTCGTTGCCCTGCTCGGGGAAGAGCGACTCCTCCATGTAGAAGCTCGCGCCGGAGCGGAAGACTTCGATCGTGCGCCGATCGGGGTCGGTGAACATCACCGCCGCGATGCCGCTCTCGTCCTCGTCGAAGCCCATCTGCTCGGGATCGAACTGGAAGCGTTGCATCATCGCCTGGACGAGGGGACCCGGGTTGGTCGGATCGATCGGCTGGACTTCGAAGATCGTCACCGCTTCCGGCACGTTCGGCATCGGGGCGGGCACGCTCCAGGTCGGCGTCGGCTCGACCTGCGGGATCGAGCCCGGGACGACCGAGAGGTCCTTGTCGGGGCCCGGGCCGCCATTGGTCTCGTTGTCGGCGAGGCTCGTTCCGGCCATCAGGAGGCCCGTCGCGAGGGCCGCCCATTTCGAGAGTTGGTTCGTTCGCATGGTCTGTCTCCTGGGATCCTCAGGAGGGCGGGTCTGGCCGCATCCTCCCCGGACCCGGGTTTCCGGTCGGGTGGGTCGGCTCAGTCCGTGGACCAGCTCAGGTAGTAGAGCGTCGTCGGATTGTCGGGATCCGGGCTCACGTAGCCGTGGCCCCAGAGATGATCGTCGAACGTGTTCGACTCGGCGTTGTCCGCGCGCATGTAGGCCGCGCGGGTGTCGTTCTCCGAGAGGATCGTCGCCTTGATCCAGGCATCCCGGACGCGCCAGTCGTACTTGCCCGCGTACTTCACGAAGTCCCGGCCGCGGGTGTCGACATCCTTGGTGACGGTGTCGTACGAGAAGATGTAGTGGAGTCCGTCGAAGACGGGCCATCCCCAGCGGTCCCACTTGCCGGCGTTGTCGGACAGGACGAGGCAGGCGTCGAGGATCAGCCACTCGAGGTCCTTGTTCCCGAGCTCCGCGTCGCTCCACCGGAAGAGCCGGTCGTCCTGGTTCACGCCGAACCAGACGCCGTCCTGCGTACCGTGTCCCGCGAAGAGCGTGAGGTCGACGTCGTCGACCCAGCTCGAGTCGGTCCCGCCATTGGACGGATCCTTGAAGTCGCGCTCCCAGGCGTTGTCGTCGGTCCACGCGAAGTCCTCGACCCACGACGGCGTGTGCTGCGCCAACGCCTGCCGGAACTTGATGCCCTCGGGCACCGTCTTGGGGAGATCGTTGGCCGTCCCGTTGTATTCGCCGACGGCCTCCCAGCCCGCGCAGTTGCCGATGCAGTCTGCGCTCGCCTCGGTCCCGGCCGAGAGCCCGAGCGTCCCGGCGAGGGCCAGCGTCGCCATTGCCTTCCATCGATTCATCGATCGTTCCTCCTGTTCGGGGCTCGACCTGGCGGCCGCCCCCGGCTGACCTCGCGGACGAGGTCGATGTCGCCAGGGTGCGGCGGGGCGGGCGGGGGCACTGTGAAGGGCTTCGCGCAGGCGTCGATTTCCCCTCGGGAAGCGGCGAGGGCGATCACATTCTTCCGCGCGGCGGCGGCGTGGGCCCGATCGGGGCTCGACGACTGTCGTGGGGCGAGCGCCTGTGGTACCCATAGGCGCTTCCGAAAGCGGGGTCCGCGGCCGTTCCGGCCTGCGACCCCTTCATCAACCCATCACCTCGGTCATCCCATCCGGTCTGCGGAAACCCGCCGCGGATCGGCCTCGCGTTCCCGGCCCGACTCCCGGGCGGATCGCGCGGAGCGGCGCGGATGGCCCGATCGCCGAGCGCGATCGTCCAGGAGGAATGTCTTGCGGGAATACGAAACGACGTTCATCGTCCAGCCCGAGATCTCGGACGAAGGCAGCCAGGCCATCCTGTCGAAGCTCGACGGGATCCTCGAGGCCGGCAGCGCCACGCGGCTCATGTGTGAGGATCACGGCAAGCGCAAGCTCGCCTACGAGATCCGCAAGTTCCACAAGGGCCACTACTACACCCTCCAGTTCCTCGACGGCGGTGCCGTCGTCCCGGACGTCGAGCGCGCCCTGCGCCTCGAGGAGTCGGTGCTCCGCTTCCTCACGATCCTCGTGACCGAGGAGGTCGAGGACATCGACGCGCGGAAGGCCGTCGCGGCGGAAGCCGAGGTGGAGCAGCAGAAGCGTGCCGCCGAGCGCGCGCAGCGCGAGGCCGAGGAAGCGGCCGCGCGTCGCGAGCAGGAAGAGGCCGAGCGCCAGGCTGCGGCCGAAGCCGCTCAGGCCGTCGCAGCGGCCGGGGAAGCCGAAGCTGCCAGCGAGGGCGAGGCCGCGCCGGAAGGCGAAGCCGCTCCGGCCGCTCCGGCGGAAGAAGCCGCCGCCGATGCAGAAACCCCTGCTGCCGATGAGGAGAAGCAGTCGTGAGCGAAGAGACGCCGCAGCCGCCGAGCGGCCCCGCCGCTGGCAACAACCCGACCCCGCCCTCCGGTCCTGCCGGCGGGTCCACGCCGCCGTCCGGTCCGGCCGGTGGCCCGCCCTCGGGCCCGCGTGGTGGACCCGGAGGCCCGCCGGCGGGCCCCGCCGCCGACCGTGACCGACCGCCGCGCCGCGACGATCGCGGTGACCGGCCCGATCGCGGAGATCGCGGAGATCGAGGCGATCGACCGGAGCGACCCGCCCGCGCGCCGCTGACCGTGAAGGGGCGCCTGCGCGCCGCCGCGCGGAAGAAGGCCCGCAAGTCCGCCAAGAAGAAGGGCATGTTCCAGCGCCGCAAGGTGTGCCGCTTCTGCGCCGACAAGAACCTGACGATCTCCTACAAGGACGTGAAGACGCTGCGCCTCTTCATCACGGAGACCGGGAAGATGACGCCGCGGCGCATCTCCGGGACCTGTGCGAAGCACCAGCGCCCGCTCGCCCTCGAGATCAAGCGCGCCCGCCAGCTCGCGATGCTGCCGTACGCGCCCAGCCACTTCTAACTTTCGATCGCTCCGCGACTCTTCGCTTTCGATCGCTTCGCGATCGAGGCACGCAGGCCGGAAACGGTCGGTCGCGAGGACAAAGGAGATCGACATGGGCATGGTCCAGGTCATCCTCAGTGAAGACGTGCACGCCCTCGGCGACGCGGGCGAGATCGTCTCGGTCAAGCCGGGCTACGCGCGCAACTACCTCATTCCGCAGGGCAAGGCGATGATCGCCACGGCCGAGCGCGTGAACGAGGTCGAGCACCAGAAGCGGGTCATCAACGAGAAGCTCGCGAAGGAGCTCTCGGACCTGAACGCCGTCAAGGCGAAGCTCCACGGCATGAAGCTCGAGACCCTGGCCCAGGCCGGCGAAGAGGGGAAGCTCTTCGGTTCGGTCACGGCCGCGAATCTCGCCGAGCTGATCGCCGAGCAGGGGCTCGAAATCGACAAGCGCAAGATCCAGCTCAGCGAGCCGATCAAGATGGTCGGCGAGCACACCGTGAACGTCCGCCTGCGCAGCGACGTGATGGCCGACTTCAAGGTCACCGTCCTCGCCGCCAGCGCGCCGCCGCCCACGGACGTGGTCGAGGACGAGGGCGCCTTCGGGAGCCTCGGTGAAGAGCCGGAAGCGCCCGTTGCGGAGGCCCCGGCCGAAGACGGCGACGAGGAGGCGAAGGCCGAGGACTGATCGGGCCCTCCGCCCGATCCTTCGCCTGCTCCTTCGCCTGCGGGCGCTCGGCGAGTCCTCGCCAGCGCGCCCGCTCCGAACGAAACGAACGCCCGTCCCGCTCGCGCGGGGCGGGCGTTCGCGTTGGGGCCGATCCCATCTCCCACCCCCTTGGGCGGGTGGTATGATCGGGAACCGCATCGCCGATCGCGTCCGACCCGTCCGCGTCGGAACAGGCTGCGGCGCCCGATCTCGGGCACCACACGGAACGAGCAGGGGAGTTCCATTGGCCGATTTCGGCAATCGAGGGGATCGCGAAGGGCGCGGGAGCTTTGGGGGGGACGACCGTCGTGGCTCCTTTGGACGCCGCGGGGACGACATGGGGATCGACGAGCTCTCGGGCCGCGTCCCGCCCCACGACATCGAGGCCGAGAAGGCGGTCCTCTCCGCGATCCTGCTGGACAACGACGCGATCCACGCGATCGTGACCGAGGTCGGCGAGGACGACTTCTATCACCCGTCCCACCAGATCCTCTACCGCTCGATGGCGCGGCTGCGGGACGAGAACCAGCCCGTCGACCTGACGACCCTCGCGGCCTTCCTGAAGGGCGAGGCCCTCCTCGACAGCGTGGGCGGCGCCGTCGCCCTCGCCGAGATCGCCGACTACGAGGCGACCCCGGCGAACATCGTCCACTACGCGAAGATCGTTCGCGAGTGCGCGATCAAGCGCCACCTGATCTCGACCGCCTCCGAGATCGTCGCGCTCGGCTACGAGCACGGCGAGGAGGCGAACAGCCTGCTCGACGAGGCGGAGAGCAAGATCTTCGCGCTCTCGAAGGAGAAGGCGAGCTCGAGCCTCTCGCCCATGTCCGTCGAGATGCACGACGCGGTCAATCACATCGACATGTTGATGAACCGCTCGGGCGAGCTGACGGGTCTCACGACCGGCTACGAGAAGCTCGACGAGATGACGGGGGGGCTGCAGGGCGGCGACCTCTTCATCCTCGCGGCGCGGCCGTCGATGGGAAAGACGGCCTTCGCGCTCAACGTCGGCCGCAACATGGCGATCGACCACGGCAAGAAGGTCGCGATCTTCTCGCTCGAGATGACGACGCGCTCGCTCGTGATGCGCATGCTCTCCACCGACTCGCAGGTCGACTTCGGTCTCTTCCGGAGCGGCCTGATCTCGACGGAGGCGCACTCGCGGCTGATGACGGCGGCGGGGCGGCTCGCGGAGGCCGGGATCTGGATCGACGACACGGGTGCGGCCTCCGTCCTCGAGATGCGCGCCAAGTGTCGGCGGCTCCACTCGATGAGCGGCCTCGACTGCGTGATCGTCGACTACCTCCAGCTCGCCCGCGGCGACCGGAACACCCAGAGCCGCGAGCAGGAGATCTCCGAGATCTCCCGGGGCTTGAAGGGCCTGGCGAAGGAGCTCGACGTCCCGGTGATTGCGCTCTCCCAGCTGAACCGCGGGCCCGAGACGCGCAAGGACGACAAGCGGCCGATGCTCGCCGACCTGCGCGAGTCCGGCGCGATCGAGCAGGACGCGGACGTGATCGCCTTCATCTACCGCGACATCGTCTACAACAAGGAGACGGAGTTCGAGAACCTCGCGGAGCTGATCATCGCCAAGCAGCGCAACGGCCCGACCGGCACGGTCAAGCTCGAGTTCGAAGGCCGCTTCGCGCAGTTCCGCGACTGGCCCCTCTCGGACAACCCCTACGAGGACGCGCCCGGCGGCGACTTCATGGGTGACGGCCCGCCGCCGCTGCCCGACGACGGCGGCTACGGCGGCCCGGACGTGTTCGGCGGCGGCGGGGGCGGTGGCTTCGGCCCGGATACGGATCCGGGCGCGTTCTAGATGCCGAGCCTCCGACGCCCCCGCGCGATCCGCCCCGGTGCGCGCATCGCCCTGGTCGCTCCGGCCGGACCGCTCGACCCGCTCGCCCTCGAGAGCGGGCGTACGCGCCTCGAAGGGCTCGGCTTCGAGGTCGTGACCCGCGAAGACGTGCTCGAGCGCGACGGTTATCTCGCGGGCTCGGACGAGCGGCGCGCCGAGGAGCTGATGGGCTTCGTGAACGACCCGGACGTCGACGCGATCGTCTGCGCGCGCGGGGGCTACGGCTGCCACCGGATCGTCGATCGTCTGGACGCCGACGCCTTCCGGAAGGCCGCCAAGCCGCTGGTCGGCTACAGCGACATCACGACGCTGCTCCTCTGGCAGCGGAAGAAGGCCGGGCTGCTCGGGATCCACGGCCCGATGTGCGAGAAGCCCGGGAGCCTCGACGGCGAGGCGGGCTCGGCCCTCGTCCGGGCGCTCCAGGGAACCGGGCCGCTGCCGCGCTACGAGGGCAAGGCGATGGTCGACGGCTGGGCCGAGGGGCGCCTCGTCGGCGGCTCGCTCACGGTCTGTGTGGCGAGCCTGGGGACGCCCTGGGAGATCGACACCCGGGACGCGATCCTGATGCTCGAGGACGTGACCGAGCTGCCCTACCGCGTCGACCGCATGCTCCAGCAGCTCAAGGCGGCCGGGAAGCTCGACCGGGTCGTCGGCGTAGCGCTCGGGAGCTTCACGGATTGCGACGACGAGCGGGCGCCGGAGTGGACGGTCGAACGGCTCTGCGAGGAAGTCTTCGGGCCGCTCGGGGTCCCGGTCGTCTCGGGCCTGCCCTTCGGCCACGGGGCCGAGAACCGGCCCTGGCCCTTCGCCGGGCGGGGCGCGCTCGACGGCGCGCGAGGCGAGCTCGAGATTCTGGAAGCGGCCGTCAGTTCGCGGTAGGGTCCGCGACGAACGGGGGGGTAGGCACGCATGAAGCGGAGTCTGATCGAGCGGAAGCTCGGCAAGGTCGAGACCGCGCTCGACAAGGCGATCGAGAATCAGGAGATCCCGGGGGCCGTCGTGCTGGCCCGGATGCCGCGCGAGGGCGAGCTCCTCGAATACTCGTGGGTGCGCGGACTCGCGGCCGCGAGGCCCGAGCGGCTGCCGATGCGCCGGGACACGATCTTCGACCTGGCGTCGCTGACCAAGCCGATCGCGACGACGACGGCGATCATGATGCTCCTCGAGGAGGGCTCGATCGCCCTCGACGACCCGGTCGCGAAGGTGCTCCCGACCTTCGCCGAGCGCGGCAAGGAAGAGGTCACGATCCGCCACCTGCTGACCCACTCTGCGGGACTGAAGCCGGTCCGGGAGTTCCACGAGCTGCTGATCCAGAAGGAGCGCAAGACCGGCGAGCGCCTGATCGGGACGCCGGAGGGCAAGGCGTGGATCGTCGACCGCGTGCTGCGGAGCGCGCCGGTCCACGAGCCGGGCGCCGCGGCGGTCTACGGTGACCTCAACTTCATCACGCTCTCGGCCCTCGTCGAGGAGGTCTCCAAGCAGCCCTTCGACGAGTTCTGCGAGTCGCGGATCTTCACGCGGCTGGGCCTCGTCGACACGCGCTTCTTCCCGATCCCCGTCGACGGCTCCCAGGCCGCCCCCGAAGCGGTCCGCCATCGCGTCGCCGCGACCGAGAACTGCGCCTGGCGCGAGCGGATCGTCTGGGGCGAGGTCCACGACCCGAACTGCTCCGCGATGGGCGGCGTCGCCGGCCACGCCGGGCTCTTCTCGACTGCGGACGACGTCATGCGCTTCGCGCAGCTCTTCCTCGACGCGTACCACGGTCGGAACGAGTCGCTTCCGCCCGAGCGCGTGCGCGAGTTCTGCGAGAAGCAGTACATGCCCGAGTCCTCCGACTGGGCGATCGGCTGGGACACGCCGACCAAGGGCGTGTCGACGTCGGGCGAGCTCTTCAGCGAGAAGTCCGTCGGACACACGGGCTTCACCGGGACGTCGCTCTGGATCGACCTCGAGCGCGAGCTGATCGTCGTGATGCTGACCAACCGGATCCACCAGGTCGTGAAGCGCAGCAAGTTCGCCCTTCGCCCCAAGATCCACGACGCGATCGTCGACGCCTTCACCGCGGGATGAGCGCCGCGCGCCCGAGTGCAGCATGAGCGCGGCTCCGCCCGACCACCAGCGTCCGTTCGATGCGGACGCCCTGCGCCGCGTCCACTTCGTCGCGATCGGGGGGACCGGCATGGGCTCCCTCGCCGGTCTCGTGAAGGCCCGCGGAATCGAGGTGACCGGGTCGGACAAGAAGCTCTACCCGCCCATGTCGACGGCCCTCGCTGGCTGGGGGATCACGCCGCACGAGGGCTTCGATCCCGCCCATCTCGAGCCCGGGCCGAGCGGCCTCGCCCCGGATCTCGTCGTGATCGGCAACGCCGTGCGCGCCGACAACCCGGAAGCGGTTGCGGCGATCGCGTCGGGCGTGCCGTACCGCTCGTTCTCCGATGCGCTCTACGAGCTGGCGATCGCCCAGCGCCACTGCATCACCGTCAGCGGGACCCACGGCAAGACGACCACGACGAACCTGGCGGCACACCTGCTGCTCGCGACCGGTCGCGACCCGTCGCTCCTGGTCGGTGGCATCAGCCTCGACTTCGACGGCTCCTTCCGGGAAGGGGCGGGCGAGCACTTCGTGGTCGAGGGCGACGAGTACGACACCGCCTTCTTCGACAAGACGCCGAAGTTCCTCCACTACAAGCCCGACACCCTGATCCTGACTTCGGTCGAGTTCGATCACGCCGACATCTACCGCGACCTCGACCACGTGAAGGAGGCGTTCCGGGCGCTCGTGGCGAGCCTGGCGCCGGACGCGCGGATCGTGGCGGCGCTCGGGTACGACGGCGTGCGCGACGTGGTGGCCGGCGCGCCCTGTCCGGTCGTCGGCTATGGCGTCGAGAAGACGCCGGGAGAGGCGGTCCCGGACGGCGTGGTCTGGTGGGCGTCCGACCTCGAGCCGCAGGCGGATGGCCTCCGCTTCACCCTGACCGACCGGGAGGCCGGCCGGAGCCATTCGATCACGAGCCCGCTCTTCGGTGCGCACAATGCCGAGAACGTGGCTGGCGTCTTCGCGGCGCTGGTCGGGCAGGGCGTTCCGGTCGAGGCGCTCGCCGAAGCCCTTCCGTCCCACCAGGGGGTGAAGCGCCGGCAGGAGGTCCGCGGGGTCGCGGCGGGCGTGACGGTGATCGACGACTTCGCCCACCATCCGACAGCGGTGAAGGGCACGATCGAGGCGATCGCCCAGCGCCACGCCGGCAGTCGCGTCGTCGCGCTGCTCGAGCCGCGGACGAACACGAGCCGTCGCAGGCTCTTCCAGGACGACTACGTCGATGCCCTCCTGGCGGCGGACCGGGCGGCGATCGCCGAGGTGGGCGACGAGCCGATCTACAGCATCACCGGCGAGGTGAGCGAGACGCTCTCCGCCGAGGCGGTCGCCGGCGAGCTACGCGCGCGCGGCCGGGACGCCGCGGCCTTCGCCGAAATCGACGACATCGTCGACTGGGTCGTGGCGGGGCGGCAGGAAGGCGACGTCGTGCTCGTGATGAGCAACGGCGCCTTCGGTGGGATCTGGGAGAAGCTGCTCGCCGCGCTCGAGTCGGCGAGCTGAAGCGAAGCCTCGGGACTAGGCCGCGTCGCCCGTCCAGAAGGCCTCCACGCGCTTCGCGTCCATGGGGATGCTCATCATTCGCTGGATGCGTCGATCCTCGATGGTCGCGACGACGAGGAAGCGCGCGTCGAGGGCGTGGTCTCCCCGCGTCGCCTGCGAACGGCAGATGACGGCGGCGCGGCGATGGCTGATCAGGATGTCCTCGATCTCGGTCTGCACACCGGCCTGCCCGAGGTCACCGAGGTCCGCGAGGTACTCGAAGATCCGATCGGGTCCCTTGATCTCGCCCTGGTGGGGGCCGGCTCCCATCACGTGCCAGACGATGTCTTCGGCCCAGAGGGCGCGGAGCGTCTGTCGATCTCCGGCGCTGGCGGCCTGCAGGCAGTGGTGGAGGAGGAGCGAGTTGGGATGCTCGATCATCGTTCTCTCCTGGGGGCGACGACCCTGTGGAAAGGACTCGGGCGGACCTGGATCCATTCCAGGTGTCGAGCGACGAGGGGGCGGGGGCAGCGTGTTCGGCAGTCGGTCGGAGAGAGGAAGCGTCGCGGGTCGCTGAGTCGATTCCTGACGGTTCGTCGAATCGGGCGCATCTCGACTATAACCCGCTCCTTGCACGATGCGCGGAAGAATCTGTCGGATTCGCATAAGATCTCGCGATGTCCGCTTCCCCGCATAACGTCCTCGGTCTCGATCGCGTCGTCGCGATCCTTGCTAGGCGCTACGCGTTCGACCCCGTAGGTAGAATTGCCGGGTTCGCGGAGCGTGACGAAGGGAGAACGCCCCGCTTCGTGTTAGGGCGCGCACGAGAGGGCGTGGTCTGGCGCTTTCGTGCCGATGTCGATCCGAGCCTCGTCGTCGAAATCGGGCGCCTCGCGGCGCGAGAGAAGGGATTTCCCATCGACGGGACGACGCCGCAGGAGCCCGAGCGCCTCGCGGCGATCCGGAAGCGCGTCGATCGCGCGGTGCCGATGGCGCCGGTTGAGGGGCGGACCCCGCATTCGGATCCGGTCGACGGGCAGCCGGGCTCGGGGTCCGCCGGGCTGCTCGCCCGACACGAATGGGTGTCACACGAGGGCGTCGTGGTCGGGGAGCTGTGGACGATCGAATGACCGGGGTCGTCCGAGCGAACGCCGCCGCCGGGTCGACGGGGCCTGGTCGACGGGGCCTGGTCGACGGTGCCTGGTCGATGGGGCCTAGTCGACGACGGGGACGCCACCCCGCGTCCAGCCCAGCGCCTCCACCATCGCGTGGTAGATGTAGCTCTGCTCGCGGACGCCGTGGAAGAGCGCTGCCCGCGCGCCCGTCGCGTAGATCGGCACGTCCTCGCCGGCGTGGGTCTCGCTGCTCATGGGGACGGTCGCCTCCTGCAGGAAGGAGGGGTCCTCCGTGTCGACGTCGCCGAGATCGGGGCGGCCGTCGGTGATCCCGCGGAAGCTGCAGGGACCGGCCATCGAGGCGCAGGGCTTGTGGCCCCACGTGTGATGCCCCTCTTCCTGATCGTCGCTCGCGCCCGAATAGCCGGGGCCGTTCGCGTAGGAGAGCGTCGTGTAGGGGAGGTCGAGCCCGTCCCGGCCCTCGACGTCGCCCGTGCCGCGGAACCAGTCGACGCCCACGACCTTGCCCAGGATCGGGTTCCCCCGCTTGGGGTAGCCCGAGATCGTGAGCGTGTGGCTGTGGTCGGCGGTCACGACGATCAGGGTCTCCGCCGGATCGACCTTCGAGAGCGCCGTCCGGACGGCGTCCGAGAGGGCGACGGTGTCGTCGAGGGCGCGGCGGGCATTGCCGGCGTGGTGGCCGTGATCGATGCGGCCGGCTTCGACCATCAGGAAGAAGCCGTCCCGATCCCGGGACAGGACGTCGATCGCGAGCCCCGTCATCTCGGCGAGACTCGGCTCCCCGGATTCGTCGTTCGCCCGGTCGGTCTCCCAGTTCATGTCGCCGGGCTCGAAGAGGCCGAGCACCGGGCCCGTCGTGGCGGGATCGATCGCGTCGAACTGCGCCTGGTTCCAGACGTAGGCCGCGCCCTCGCGTCCTGCGACCCACTCCGCCGGCAGGTCCCGCCCGTCGACGCGCTCTCCGGGGCGTCGGGCGTCCTCGGGATCCGCCTGACCGGCCGGGAAGAAATGGCGTCGACCTCCGCCGAGGGCGACCTCGAGGCCGTCGCCGTGCCCCTCCGGACCGCCGAACTCGACGAGCTGTCGGGCGATGTCCGGGAAGCCGGCTTCGCGGGCGCCATCCGTCATCCGCCGATCACTCTCCCAGAAGCGGAAGGGGACGTGCGCATAACATCCGGCCGGCGTCGCGTGGGTCACCGTCGCGGTCGAGACGACCCCGGTCGCGAGGCCCCGCTCCTCCGCCTCTTCGAGGATCGTGAGGACGCGCGCCGCCTCGACGCTCGTGTGGTCGCCGCGGCGGATCGACTCGTCCACGCCGAGCACCCCGGTCACCGTCTTCAGTCCGGAGACCATCGCGGTCATCGTCGAGGCCGAGTCCGAGACCTGGGCGTCCACGTTGTAGGTCTTCGAGAGCGCCACGTGCGGGAAGGTGTCGAAGGAGAGACGGTGCTCCTCGCCGGTCGCGCCCTGTCGCTGACCCTCCAGGATCCGCGCGGCGGTCACGGTCGAGATGCCCATGCCGTCCCCGACGAAGAGGATCACGTTCTTCGCGGCCGGGCTCCCCGCGACGAGGGGGGCGGACGCGGCGACCTGCCGGCGGCCCGCGGCGAACCAGGCGTTCTCCTCGCGCGGGTCGGGCTCGGAGGACACGGCGACGCGGTCGCCCATCCAGGAGGCGCAGCCGCTGGTGGCGACGGCGATCAGCAGGAGGACGAGTGAAGGCGTGCGAGGCATGGGGCTCTCCAGGTCGCGCGGAGCGCGCGGGGATCAGACGTCGAGGCCGACCGAGCGCATCAGCTCGAGTGCGTTGCTCTTCTCGACCACGCCGGGGCGCAGACGGTAGTCGAACTCCATCTTGCCCTCCTCGAGGTGGTCCTCGAAGTGGACGTTCGCCATCCGGCCCTCGCTCGCGTCCACCATGCGGGTGAGCGCGAGGTCGTGGGTCGTCACGATGCCGAGGGCCCCGTGCTCGACGAGGCCGCGGATCACCGCTTCGGCGCCGATGCGGCGGTCGTGGGAGTTCGTTCCGTGGAGGATCTCATCGAGGAGGAAGAGCGCCGGCGGCGCTCCGCGCGAGATCTCGACGACCTGTCGGAGCCGGACGATCTCCGCCATGAAGTGGGATCGGCCGTCCTGCAGCGAGTCCACGATCCGGATCGAAGCGGTGAGGCGCAAGGGGGAGAGGCGGAGGCGCGTGGCGCGGACGGGCGCCCCCGCGAGCGCGAGGATCGCGTTGCAGCCGACCGTGCGGAGCATCGTGCTCTTGCCCGACATGTTCGAGCCGCTCATCACGAGGGCGCGCGGGGCGTCCCCGAGCCGCAGGTCGTTGCGGACGCACGCGCTCGCGGGCAGCAGCGGATGGCCGAGCGCTTCGCCCTCGAAGACGGGCCCCGCCTCGACGATCTCGGGAAAGGGATCGTCCGGATGTTCGTAGGCGTAACCCGCGAGCGCACAGAGCGCCTCGATCTCGCCCGCGGCGGTGACCCATTCGGCCAGCCGGGGGCCACAGCGCTCCCGCCATCGCTCGAGAGCGAGGGCGGAGTGGGTGCCCCACAGGAGGAGCGCCGCGATCGGCGCGAAGAACTGGTTGTGGCGCATGTCGCGCCGGTCGACGAGGCGACGGAGCGCGGCGAGCTCGCCCGAGGGCGGCCGGCCGGTCGTCTGGAGTGCCGTGACGCGGCGGGCGAGGAGCGGCGCCTCGAACCGTTCGTCCTCGACGCAAGCGAGCAGCGCGGCGGTCCGGGCGAGGGCCTCGACCGGCGTCTCCGCCGCGGCCAGGACCGGCGCGACGCGGCCGCGCAGGGCCCAGGCGAGGGCACCCTGGACGACCAGCGCGAAGGCGAAGGGGACCGGGCCGGCGCCGGTCCAGATCCAGAGCGCGATGCCGCCGAAGGACAGGGCGGAGGCGGCGGCGGCGAGCACCGTGAGCGCCGGGGGCAGCCCGGCGGCCGGCGCGGCGGCCCAGCGCTCGAGCGCCTCCTGGGCCGCGCTCGAGCCGGCCTCGTCGCCCGCGATCGCCATCTCGAGGCGCATCGAGAGGCGCGACCGCAGCTCGTCGACGGCGGCCTGCCGTTCCCGGATCTCTTCGGGGGGCGCCCCTTCGAGCAGCCACGCCGCCAGCCGGTCGCTGCCGGGGGGCGTCCGCGTCGTCGCGAGCAGCTCGAAGAGGGAGCCGGGACCGAAGACGTCGAGATCCGGGGAGTAGGGATGTTCCGGATCACGGTAACGCTCTCCGGTGTCCCCGCGTCCCGCCCAGGCGTCGTCGAGGCGCGCGAGCCCGTCCTCGTAGAAGCGGCGCATTCGCGAGGCGCGCCCTTCGCGCTTCAGGACCCGATCGTGGGCGACGACGAGGGCCGCGAACGCGACGGCCGGGGGGACCACGCTCCAACGCGGCAGGTCACGGGTCCCGAAGGAGAGCCAGGCCGCCACGGCGAGGAGCGCGAAGCAGAGGAGGCGGGCCTTCGCGGCGAGGGACGAGCGACGCTGCCAGACCGCTTCTTCGCCCGTCGCGCGTTCGAGTCCGGCCTCGTAGGTCGATCGCGGGGAGGCGGCCGATCCTCGTGTCTCCGGCTGGTCGCTCATGGCGGTGCGTCCCCGTTCACGAGAGGGCGAGGAGCCGCGCGCCGTTCGGGAGCGTGGTCGCGCCGGCGATGGCTTCCCGGATGAAGGCTCGTGCGGACACGACGGCCTCCCGGAGCGGGCGACCCTGCGCGAGGCCAGCGGTGATCGCCGCCGACAGAGCGCAGCCCGTGCCGTGGACCGGGTCCCCGGCGATCCGCTCGCCGGGCAGCCATTCGCTCGCGATTGCCCCGTCGGCCTCGCGCAGGACGAGGAGGTCGTCCGCATCTCCGTCGAGGTGTCCGCCCTTCAGCAGGAGGCCGCCGAGCTCGAGCTCCTCGACCAGCTGCTTCGCCGCCGCCTCGCCGTCCCGGCGGCGCGGGAGCGCGTCCCTCATCAGGGTCTCCATCTCGGGCCAGTTCGGCGTGAGCAGCGTCTTGCGGAAGGCGAGGTCGCGCAGGGCCGGGTAGGCCCTGCGTTCCAGCAGGGCGCTCCCGTCGCTCGCCAGCAGGATCGGGTCGATCACGACCGGGATCTCCGGAAAGGGGCCGAGGGCGAGGGTCGTGTTGCGCACCGCGTCGTCCGTCCCGAGCATGCCGATCTTGATCGCCGAGGGCCGGAGCGCGTCTAGGGTGGTCCGCAGCATGTCGAGCAGGGACGACGGAAAGACGGGCAGGACCTGGCCCACACGAAGGCCGTCCTGGATCGTGAGGGCGGTCGGAACGGCCCCGCCGTGGACGCCGAATCGGTGGAAGACCTGGAGGTCGGCCTGGAGGCCGGCTCCGCCGGTCGGGTCCGAGCCGGCGATCGAGAGTGCACTCTGCATGGGGCGCTGATGGTAAGTTTCCGCCTCCGGACGCGCATCCCGCGCGGGTCGGATTCGGGGAGGGGACGTGCGCGGCCCCGGACATTCAGTCTCTTCGAGCACGGGGTGGATCGGGGCGGGAATCGCGCTGGTCGTTGCGCTCGCGGCCTGTCTCCCGCCGAGTAACCTCGCGCGGGCGGCGAGTCCCGCGCCCACGACCGTCGTGCTCATCTCTCTCGACGGCACGCGCCCGGCCGACCTCCGGCCCGAGGGCCTGCCGAGCCTGCTCGCCCTCGCCGAGCAGGGGGCGATCGCCGAAGCGCTGGTCCCCGTCGATCCCTCGAATACGTTCCCGAACCACGTGAGCCTCGCGACGGGCGTGCGCCCCGAAGTCCACCGCCTCGTGAACAATGCCTTCGTCGATCCGGAGCGCGGTCGTTTCTCGAGGATCGCGCCCAACGAGTGGATCGAGGCCGAGCCGATCTGGTCCGTCGCCGAGCGGAACGGCGTCCGCGCCGCCTCCTACTTCTGGGTCGGGTCCGAGGGACCCTGGTCCGGTGGCCCGGGGCCCAGCGAGAACCGGAAGTTCTCGTCGCTCACCTCGGAGAAGACGAAGGTGAACCGGATCCTCGCCTGGCTGGCCGAGACGGATCCCGCGAAGCGCCCGCGGCTCGTGACGGCCTGGTTCCACGGGGCCGACCACGAGGGCCACGAGCACGGACCCGGCGCCCCGGAAGTCGCGCGCGCCCTCGCGCCCCAGGATGTGCAGATCGCCCGGCTCGTGAGCGAGATGGAGAGCGCGGGACTCTTCGCGACGACGACGCTGATCTTCGTCTCCGACCACGGCATGGTCGGCGCCGAGCGACGGATCGGGCTCCAGGCCCGCCTGCGGGAGGCGGGGCTGCGGGCCTCCGTGCTCGGGATCGGGGGCTTCGCGAGCGTGATGCTCGACGGTGGGAGCCGCGGCCAAACGGGCGTGGCGCAGGCGGTGGCGATCGCCCGAGGGCTCGGTCTCGAAGCCCATGCGCGCGAGGCGGCCCCGGCCGACTGGCACGTGGACGATCCGCGCTTCGGGGACGTCGTCGTCCGCGCCCCGATCGGCACCGCGATCGTCAGCGCCCGGAGTCGCGATCTGGGCGGCTTCCACGGCTACGCTTCCGCCGCGCCGGAGATGGCGGGACTGCTCGTGGCGCGGGGACGCGGCGTCCGGCCGGGGACCAAGCTGGGACGCGTGTCGAACCTCTCCGTCGCGCCGACCGTCCTGCGGCTGTTGGACCTGCCGGTGCCCCCCGCGATGGAGGCGCCGGCGATCGAGGGACTGCTGGTCGGGATCGCCGAGCAGAGCGACCGGAACGAGGAGTAGAGCGTGAGGGCTCGAGCACAGCGTAGTCGCCACGAGGGAAGGGGGCGCGTCCTCGTCGGGCTCGCCCTCGCCGCGCTCTTCGGCGGGATTCCGCTCGTCGCGGCGGCGCAGGAAGCCGAGGACGTGCGTGTCCCGGAGAGCTGGTTCGCGACCGCGGTCGTGCGGGGCGACGTCGGAATGCAGATGATCGACTACTGGTCGCGCGGCCCGAACATGCGCGCGCGGACGCTGATGAGCGGCCATCCGATCACGACGATCGTCTTCGGCGGCCGCTACGTCGCCTACGACGAGCTGACCGGAAAGGGGATCGACATCGGGCGCGCCCCCCGCGCGATCGCCGACGACGCGAATCGGCTGCGGCCCTTCGCGTTCGAGCTCGACGAGGTCCGGGCCGCCGGAGGCGAGCGGATCGAAGAGCTCGTCTTCGGCGCGCGCAAGGGCGAGATCTGGCAGGTGACCGACGCCCGCGGCAAGCGGAAGGTCTGGGTCACGGTCGGGACGCCCAGGGTTCCGCTCCGCTTCGAGTCCTTCGAGCGGAAGGCCGGGACGACGATCGACATCGACTACCAGAACTGGATCTTCGACCTGGAGATGCCGGACCCCTTCTTCGCCCCGCCGCCGGACGTCGAGCTCGAGCGCCTCGAGTACGACGTCTATCTGAAGAAGTCCCTGGAGGCGCCGGTCGGGACCGTGCCGGTCCTCTATCCGGACCTGCTCCACGGCCAGCCTCCGGCCTGACCGGCGCGAGCGGCCCCGGATTTCCGCGCCCGGGACCGAGATCGTCGTCAACTTTGCCGCTCCGTCGTTCGATCCGACTCCGAGATCGTCCGAGTCGGGCCGTTTCCGGCACGGACGCTCGACGCCGGTGTGCCGCTGCCGGAACCTCCTGCCGGGGCGGTGACACCGACTCCTCGAAGGGTCGACCACGAGACATGACGAACGCACTCGCGCGCGCGATCGGATCGCGACGTGGACCGGAGCCCCGGTTCGCGAGTGCAGATCTGCGTCCGGGGCTCGTCTTCGGGCTCCTGCTCCTGGCGCTCCACGCCCCCGTCGCGTCGGCGGAGTCGGGGCGTCCCGGTGCCGATGCGACCCTCGCCGAGATCGAACGCTGCGTCGCCGACCATCTGCCGAACACGGCCGGGGTCATCGACTTCCGGGTGGAAGCCGTCGACCGGACCGGCGTCGCGACTGCCTCCCGGGCCGAGATGCGCTGGCGACAGGACGCGTCGTCGATGATGCAGCTGGTCCTTCGCGTGTCGGAGCCGGCGGAGACCGCGGGCACCGCGCTCCTCGTCGTCGACCGGGAAGCGGACCAGCCCGAGTTCTTCGTGCGTCTGCCGGAGATCGAGAAGGTGCGCCGCGTGCGTTCGAAGCGACTCCGGGGCCCCGTCCTCGGGACCGACTTCAGCTACGAGGACCTGAAGCGTCTGCGCGATCCTCTCGACCGCGCGGACCTCGAGGTCGTCGGTCTCGCCGCCGTCGAGGATCGCCCTGCGTGGCTCCTCGAGGCCGTGCCGAAGCCCGAGGATCGTTCCGAGTACGCGCGCGTGCTGACCTTCGTCGACCAGGCGCTCTGCATGCCGCTCCGGATCGACCTCTACGGCCAGGACGAGAAGCTGCGCAAGAGCCTCCACGCACCGATCGCCGAGATCCGTGAAGTCGACGGCGCCGAGCTGCCGCACGTCTTCGTGATGGAGGACCATCGGCGCGAGACCCACACGGTCGTCCGGATCGAGGACTACCAGGGTGCGGCGGATCTCCCCGCCGCCCAGTTCACCAGGCGGGCACTCGAAGGAGCGCCTCCCGCGGCGACGGCCCGCTGAGCGGCGCGTCGCGATTCGCCGAGCGGGTCCTCGCGCGGCCCGCGGCCGTCGCTGCGTGCCTCGTCGCGCTCTCCCTCTTCGCGCTCGCCGGGATCGTCGATCCGCTCTCGGGCGCACCGCGCCTGCGCATCGATCCGTCCCTGAACGAGATGCTGCCCGCGGACGATCCCGCGCGCCGCTTCTACGAAGAGCTCCTCGAGCGCTTCGGCAGCGACGACGTGGTCCTCGTCGGCCTGATCTCCGACGCGCTCTTCACCCGGGACGGTCTCGCGACCCTCGAGCGGACGAGTGACGCCCTCGCGCGGGCGCCGGGCGTGCAGCGCGTCGAGTCGCTGGCGACGGCGGTCCGGATGCGGCCGATCGAGGACGACGTCGAGATCTCGGGCTTCTTCGACGATCCGATCGAGAGCGATGCGGCCGCCCGCGCGCTCCGGGAAGAGCTCCTGGACGACCCGCTCCGCGCGGGCTCCTTCGTCTCCGTGGACGGCCGCGCGACCGCGATCCTCGTGACCTTCGAGCGCGTCCCTGAGGACGAGTTCCTGGCCCGAGGACTCGATCTCGGGGTTCTCGAGATCGCGCGCGCCGAGGCGGCCGACATGCAGGTCGTGATGGCGGGGACGCCCCACGTGAAGGCCGAGGTGGGGCGGCTGCTCGAAGGCGAGCTGGCGGTCATGGTCCCGATCGTCTTCGTCCTGATGAGCGTCCTGTCCTGCGCGTTCTTCCGCAGCGTGCGTCTCGGAATGGTGCCGCTCGCCGCCGTCGCGACGGGGCTGCTCTGGACCGTGGGCGTGATGGGCTGGGTCGGGCACGACCTCAACATCGTCACGACCCTGATCCCGCCGCTCGTGCTCGCCCTCGGCTTCGCCTACGCGACCCACGTCGTCGCCGGCTTCGCGGCGGACGGCGAGGCCGGTCCGCCGCGGGCACGGGCGAGGCGCGCGCTGGCCCACGTCGCCTTTCCCGTCACCTTCACGGCGCTCACGACCGCCGCCGGCTTCCTCTCCCTCACGAGCAACGGGCTGTCGGTGATCCGGGGCTTCGGGATCTTCGCCGCCGTGAGCACGGCGGCCACGCTCCTCGCGTCGCTCACGCTGGTCCCGCTCCTCCTCTCGCGCGGGCGGAGCGGGGCGGACACCGGCTCGAACCCGACGACGGACTTCCTCGACGCGCGCTTCGCCGCCCTGGCCCGGTTCGACGCGCGCCACGCCACGCCCATCCTCTGGATCGGCGCCGCGCTCGTCGCGTGCGCCGCCTTCTTCGCGACGAAGATCGAGGTGAACCTCCCGGTCATCGAGAACTTCCGAGAGGATGCGGAGATCCGCCGGGCCTACGAGACCGTCGACGCGCTCTTCGGCGGCGCCAACCAGTTCTTCGTGATGCTGCGGGCGGAGGAGCGCAGGGCCTTCGAGGATCCCGCGCTCCTGCGCGCGGTCGACGCGTTCCAGACCTGGCTCGCGGAGCAGCCCGAGATCGGCGGCTCGACCTCGGTCGTGCAGTATCTCGAAGTGCTGAACGCCGGGCTCGGACCCGAAGCGGGCCCGGTCCGGCGGATCCCCGACAGCGCGAACCTCGTCGCGCAGCTCCTGCTCTTCGGCGCGAACGAGGAGCTCGACGTGCTGCTCGACCGTGCACATCAGGTCATCACGATCATGGTCCGTTCGACCGCAACGGAGACGAGTGAGTTCAACCGACTGGCCGAGCGGATCGATGCTCGCCTCGACGAGCTCCCGCCGGGCATCACCAGCCACACGACCGGAAACGCGATCCTGCTCACCCGCGCGGCCGACCGGATCGCCCTCGGACAGGCGAAGAGCCTCGCCTGGGCCGGCGTGATGATCGGGCTCCTGCTCGTCGTCTACTTCCGCTCGCTCCGGCTCGGGCTCTTCGCGCTCCTGCCGAATCTGCTCCCGGTCGGCCTCTACTTCGGCCTGCTCGGCGCGACCGGGATCACGCTCAACAACTCGACCGCGCTCATGGGCTCGATCGTCCTCGGCATCGCCGTAGACGACACGCTTCATCTGGTCGTCGAATTCCGGCGCGGTCTCGAGGCGGGGCTCGCCCGCGAGCAGGCGCTTCGCGAGGCGCTCGTGCGCGTCGGTCGTGCGATCACCTGCACGACGCTGGCGGTCTGCACGGGCCTGCTCGTCGTCGGCGCGAGCGCGCTCCAGAACCAGGCGGAGTTCGGGCTGCTCGGGGCCGCGACGCTCCTGATCGCCTGGATCGTCGACGTGACGATCACGCCGGCGATGTGTCTGCGCTTTCTCGAGCCGGCGGCGCAAGAGACGACCCCCTGAAGGGCCCTTTCGCGAGGCGCGGAGCGCCGACCGGTGTCAGTTCACCCAGGTAATGTTCGCGTCCGCCACCGGCGGGTTCTGGACCGCCAGCATCGCGACCTTGCGCGCGACCTCGCCGGCGATCCGGCGAAGCGCGGCGCTCGACGGCGAGTCCGGCTGGCTCACGACGATCGGCTGACCGACGTCGCCGTCCTCGGCGACGCGCGGGTCGATCGGGACCTCGCCGAGGAAGTCGACGCCGAGCTCCTCGGCGACCCGCTGGCCGCCGCCCTGGCCGAAGATGTAGTACTTCTTGTCGGGCAGCTCGCTGGGCGTGAAGTAGGACATGTTCTCGACGATGCCCAGGATCGGAACGCCGACCTTCTCGAACATCTGGAGACCCTTGCGAGCGTCGATCAGCGAGAGGTCGTTGGCGGTCGTGACGATGACCGCGCCGGAGAGCGGGGCCATCTGGGTCAGCGTGAGCGCCGCGTCGCCGGTTCCGGGCGGCATGTCGACGATCAGGTAGTCGAGCTCGCCCCACTGCACGTCGGTGAGGAACTGCTTGACGAGGCCGTGGACCATCGGGCCGCGCCAGATCACCGGCGAGTCGTCGTTCATGAAGAACGCCATCGACATGAGCTTCATGCCCTGGCCGATCAGCGGCATGATCTTGCGGTCCGGGGTCGTGTCCGGCCGGCCGTGCACGCCCGCGAGGAGCGAGAGCGACGGGCCGTAGACGTCCGCGTCGAGGATGCCGACCTCGGCACCCTGGTCGCGGAGCGAGAGCGCGAGGTTGATCGCCGTCGTGCTCTTGCCGACGCCGCCCTTGCCGCTGGCGACGGCGATGATGTTCTTCACGCCGGGCAGGTTCACCTGCTGGTCGCCGCCCCCGCCGCCCGTCCGACCCGCCTGACGGGTGTTCGCCGTCATCGTGACCGCCGCTTCCTCGACGCCGTCGAGGGCTTCGACGCGCTGCTTTGCGGCGGCCTTGAACTCGTCCTTGACCGGGCAGGCCGGCGTCGTGAGCTCGATCGAGAAGGAGACGGTCGGGCCGTCCACCTTCAGGTCCTTGATGAAGCCGAGATCGACGATGCTCTTGCCGAAGTCGGGGTCGATGATCGGGCGCAGGGCATCGAGGACCTGCGCGGGGCTCACGGGGTCGGCCATGGGGCGTTCCTTCTGGTGGGGTCGGGTTCCGGAGACTTGATGGGGTCGGGCCGGGACGGATTCGGGACGTGGACCGGGGGCCGGTCGCGCACGCACGCGCCGTGGCCGCTCCGCCGACGCGGGGCATGGGGCTCTGGACCGGGCGCGGGCGGAGCGTAGCAGCTCGACGGGTGCTCGGCGGCGAGGTCGCGGAGCCGCGAGTGGCGGCTAGGATCCGCCGTCGCAGCGCGGCGAGACGACCGTCCCGGCACTGCGCGCGGAGGCAGGGCACCCGATCGATGAGCAACTACGACGAGGCACTCGAACGTTTCCAGCAGGTAGGGCTCGAGTACGCGGGGGGACTCGCGAACCACGGACCCATGGGCGCGGAAGCCCTCGAGCGCCTGGGCCACCAGGCGAAGATCCCGGCCTTCGTCGACGTCTACGCGCCGCGCCTGCCGCCGCTCGAACGCGGGCGGGCGATTCCGCGAGAGGACTGGAGCGAAGCCCTCGGCCGAATCGAGCGCGCCCCCGACTGGGTGACGACCTTCGAAGCGCTCGCGCTCGACGGGGACGTCGGGACGCTCCTGCGGAGCGAGGTTCCGGGTCTCCTGCCCGGACTCTTCGCTGCCGCGGGGCACGGGCTGCTCCGCGTCGTGCACGGCTTGCGCGCGCTCGAACACGAGGATCTTCCCGCCCGGCGCCGGGAGGTGGCCCATGGCCTCGCGTACTGGGCGGCCCGCTACCAGACGCTGCCGGGAACGCCGGGAACGCCGGGGGCGACGGGGACGGGGACGGGGATCGGGAAGAGCCTCGACGAAGCGCTCGAAGCCTGGCCCCTGTTGGGCGAGGCGGACGCGCGAGAGGGCTACTTCTTCCGGGTGGTCGAGCGGCTCGACGACTGGGGGGACTTCGCGCAGGCTGTCGAGGCGGCGCCGCTTCCCTCTCCCGACGGCGTCGACGCCTGGCTGGACACGCTCTGCCTTCGTGCGGCCGGTCTCTACGTGGACCACCCCGAAGCGCGGATCGCGTACGTCCACGCGCTGACGATCCCTTCGGGCCTGCGGATCCTGTTGCCCTACCTGGACGCCGCCGACCGCGTCGCCGCCTGCGGCTACGTCCTCCAGGCCGTCGGCGCGCTCCACTCGATCTTCGGAGCGTCCGACGGCGCGCCCGAAGACGACGAGGAGGTCGTGCGCGTCGCCGGGGACTGGGACGAGACCCGCTACCACGCCGCGTGCTCGATCCAGGAACATGCGATCAAGATGACCGAGGCGTGCTGGCGCGAGGATCGCCGGTCGCCGGATCCCGTCTTCCAGCGCGCCGGCGCCGACGCCGCGCTCAAGGTCGGCGGGCGGAGCGACGCTCCCGTCTGTTAGGCCGCGGCCGTCTCGGCCGGAACTTCGGGCTTCGACGTCGCCCGGCGAAGGACCTCGAGGTAGCCGTTCGAGACGAGCGCGTTCTCGAGCAGGCCCTTGTCCCGAAGCATCCGGTGCATCTTCGGCAGGTTGTAGTGGGGCACCGTCATGAGCAGGTGGTGCTCGAGGTGGTAGTTGACGAAGTTCGGGGCGAGGAAGAGCCGCTCCCACCACGAGGCGATCGTGGTCCGCGTGTTGCGCAGCGGGTCTTCGGCCGGACCGGACATCGCGTGCTCGCCGATCGCGCGGATGCGGATCACCAGGCGATAGGTCGTGAAGAGCGCGACGACCCAGAGCAGGTAGAGCTCCGGGCGGCCGAAGCTCGCCGGGACCGCGAAGATCGCGAGGTTCGTGATCGCGACCGGCGCGATCTTGTGCCAGCCGACGTCCGGCTTCTCGCCCGGCTTGAGGCCCTGGTTGCGCTGGGTCCGCCGGTTGCCCCAGCCCATGTCCCGCAGGAAGGTCTGCTTGATCTGCGTCCATCCGGTCTGCCCGGAGAGGTCGCGCCAGACCTTGCGGCGGAAGCTCGACTTCGTGAGCGGGAAGGGCAGGGTCAGGGACAGATCCGGGTCGTCCTTCGTCCCCGTCTTCGCGTGATGGATCAGGTGGTAGGGGCGGTAGGGCTTCACGTCGGACCAGGTCGGATAGGCGCCGAGCCAGTTGCCGACGAGGTCGTTCCACTTGCGGTTCGAGAGGAACGCATGGTGGGCGGCGTCGTGCATCACGATCGCGAAGCCGAGCTGACGGCCGCCGATCAGGCAGAGCGCCAGCGGAATCGTCAGCACGAGCCAGAGCCCGCTCGAGAGGCCGACCAGCGCCATCGCGCCGAAGACGACGGACCAGTTGAAGACGAGCGTCCAGACGCTCCGCTTGTCGTCGAAGGAGAGGATCGCGGTGCGCTCCTCCTTCGTGAACTTCGAGAGCCAGTGGGCGTTGCCGAGGATCGGCTCTTCGGGGGCGTCCTGGATCTCGTCGGGGGGCGGGGCGGTGACCATCATGGCTGGATCTCCGGGTGTGCGCGCTCACGCGCGCCGGGCTTCAGTGGAGCGCGGCCGGTCGATCTCCCGCGGCATCGCGGGAGTCGAGGGGCAGGGCGCGGTGGGGAACGTCGTGGCGCGAGAGGAAGCGTGCCCAGGCGTCGCGGCCGAGGGCGTCGTAGTGCTTCATCGCCTCGAGGAGGGCGGCGAGAGGCGCCGGGTCGAGGATCTCCGGGGGAAGCAGCGGATGGCGGACCAGCTGCCGGAGGATGCGGCCGCCGACGAGGAACGACTCGATCATCGCCTCCTCGTCGGAGAGGCGGGGCAGGCGCGCTTCGCTGTCCCGCAGGTCCGTGAGCGAGGCGCGGCACTCGTCGGCGAGGGCCGCCGCGTCCCACAGGCTGCGGGCCTCGAGGTCGCTCGCCGGATCGAGGTCTCGGACGAGGAAGACGCGGCCGAGCGCCGTGTCGGTCGCGTCGACGCCGGTCGCGAGGGACACGAGCTGGTCGCGCACGGCGTCGATTCCGCCGCGCAGGTTGTCGGGACGGAGCGAGAAGCCGGTCTCGAGCTCCCGGAACCCGAGGAGCTCGAGCGCTCGCTCGCGTCGGCGGCGGGCGGGCCCACGTCCGAGGCGGGCGCAGTGGACGGCGAGCCAGTCCCCGCGCCAGGCGCGCTGGCGCTGGCCGAGGTCGCGCCAGCTGCGCAGGCGTCCGCTGATCGGGGCGACCGCCGGGCCCAGGCGGTAGCGCCCGCGCTCGTCGCGTTCGATCCGACCCGACGCATAGAGCCGGGCGAGGCTCACGCGGACGTTGTTCTCCTCGATCCCGAGGAGCGCGCCCGCCTCGATCAACGCGCGCACGGGCATCGTCCCCCGACGCAGGGTCGAGAGCAGGTCGAGCACGAGGCTGCGCGCGGTCGGTTGCTGCACGGCCGATTGATTACCCTATTTCGAGATATGGTGCAAAAATTGTAATGTCCGGCTCCGAGGCGTGACCGGCCGCAGGGGCAGGCGGACCCACGCCGGTTTCCCCCGGGGCGGCCGAGGCGCGATGAGGTACTCTCCGGCGCGTGCCGACCCCTTCCCGCAAGCTCTGGATCTTCCTGCCCACGTTCCTGATCACCTTCGTGATCGACAAGGTGACGAAGATCGCGATCGTCGAGCGCTTCGCGTACGGGGAGCGTCTCACGGTGATCGACGGGTTCTTCAACCTGACCCACGTCCGGAATCCCGGCGGCGCCTTCAGCTTCCTGGCGACGATGTCGGACGGGATCCGGCAGACCTTCTTCCTGGGGACGGGAGCGCTCGCGGTCGGTCTGCTCCTCTACTTCCTCGCGAAGATCGAGCCCGAGGAGCGGCTCGCGCCGCTGGCGATCGGGGGCATTCTCGGCGGCGCCCTCGGCAATCTGACCGATCGGCTCTACTACGGCGAGGTGATCGATTTCCTCGACTTCCGACTGATCGGCGGATACGTCTGGCCGACCTTCAACATGGCGGACTGCTGGATCGTCGTCGGCGTCGCGGTGCTGATGCTCCAGATGTTATTCGAGGGCGAGCCGCAGTCGTCCCCGAACGATTCGCCGACCCCGAACGGCGAGCTCGGCGCCTGACGCGGCTCGTCGGCGCCCGCCGCGGCCCGACGTCCGTCGTCGCGTCGAGGGGGGCCTGGCGTCCGTCATCGCGTCGAGTGGGGTTTAGCGTCCGTCGTCGGCGGCGCGCCCCGCCGGCGGAAGGTTGCCCGCGAGCACGCGGAGGACGTTGTCGCCCATCACCTTGCGGACCTGCGGCTCGGTCAGTCCCTCGTCGAGGAGGGCCTGGGTCAGCGCCGCGAGCTGACTCGTGTCGAAGCCCACGGTCGTGCCGCCGTCGTAGTCCGAGCCCAGTCCCGCGTGGTCCGCGCCGACGAGCCGGACGACGTAGGCGAGCGCGCGGGCGACGTCCTGCATGCTCGTCCCGCAGACCGCCCACTCCCAGTAGCCGATCCCGACGACGCCGCCGCCCTCGGCGATCCGGCGTACGTGTTCGTCGGAGAGATTGCGCTGGTTGTCGCAGGTTCCGCGCACGCCGCCGTGGGAGAAGACGGTCGGCCGCGTGGACAGGTCGAGGGCCTCGTCGACCGCCCGCGGCGCGAGGTGCGCGAGGTCCAGGGTGATCCCGAGCCGCTCCATCTCCAGGATCGTCGCGCGGCCCAGGGGCGTCAGGCCGCCGCGTTCGAGGCCGTGGGCCGAGCCCGCGTAGTCGTTGTCGAAGAAGTGGGTCAGGCCGATCATCCGATAGCCCGCATCGAAGAGGCGCTCGAGGTTCTCCGGGTCGCTCTCCATCGCGTGCGCCCCTTCGATCGAGAGCAGCGCGCCGGTCACGTCCGCGCCAGCCGCACGCGCGTCCTGGAGCGCGGCGAGATCCGCCCGCGTCCGGATCACGACGAACTCGCCGTCGGAGGCCGCGGCGAAGTCCGCGAGGCGATCCGCGGCGTGGAGCGCCCGCCCGATCGGACCGAGCAGCGCGGTCGGCGAGAGCTGGACCACGCCCGCGAGGGTCAGCATGTCGAGGCCGTCGCCCTCGTTCGACTCGATGTTCAAGCCGTAGGGCACGATCGTCGGGAGCGAGAAGACCTGGAGAGCGACGCCTCCCTCCTGGAGGCGCGGGAGGTCCACGTGTCCCATCGTGCCACGCTCGAGGAGGTCGCGACCGAAGAGCAGCGAGTCCGCGTGCAGGTCCGCGACGAAGCTCGTTCCGTGCAGAGCCTCCGCGCGCGGTCCGACTTCCGGCAGTCGCTCCGGCACGACGACGTTCACCCAGCTCTCGAGCCGCAGGCCGAGGTAGAGCCATCCCAGGACGAGGATCACGCCTAGGATCGACGCGTAGCGGGCGGCGGTGCTGGGCGCGGGCATGCGGCAGGGCTCCCGGAGGTCGATTCGTGGAGGCGAGCGACCTCCGCTCGATCAGGCGATCAGGCCGGCGAGGCAACCCGTGAGACAGGTGGCGATCGTTCCGGCCAGGATCGAGCGTAGTCCAAGCCGTGCCGCTTCGGACCGCCGTTCGGGCGCGAGGGCTTCGAGGCCGCCCAACAGGATCGCGAGCGAGCCGAAGTTGGCGAAGCCGCAGAGGGCGTAGCTGGCGATCAGCGCGCCGCGCGGGCCGATCCGACCGTCGGCGATCGCATTCGCCAGGTCCTGATAGGCGATGAACTCGTTGAGCACGGTCTTCACGCCGATCAGCGCCCCCACCTCGCGCGCTTCGGCCCAGGGGACGCCCATCAGGGCGGCGACCGGTGCGAAGAGCAGCCCGAAGATCGATTGCAGCGTGAGATCCGGCCACCCGACGAGGCTTCCCAGCGCCCCGACCGCGCTGTTCGCGAGGGCGATCAGAGAGACGAAGGCGATCAGCAGAGCGCCGACGGCGAGGGCGAGCCGCAGTCCCGCGAGGGCGCCGGCGGCCGCCGCGTCGATCACGTTCGCCGCGCGTTCTTCGTGGGCCAGGGCATCGCCGCTCGCGGTCTCGGGCGTGCCCGTCTCGGGAATCATGATCTTCGCGACGACCAGCGCGGCGGGGGCCGAGATCAGGCTGGCCACGATCAGGTGCCCCGCGTAGGTCGCGGCGCCGAGGATCTGGGCGTAGGTGACGAGCACGGTGCCCGCGATCGTCGACATGCCCAGGGTCATGAAGGCGAAGAGCTCGCTGCGGGTCATCCTCGCCAGGTAGGGGCCCACGACGATCCCGGATTCGATCATGCCGACGAAGACGTTCGACGCCGCGGCCAGGCTCTCGGCGCCGGACACCCGCATCGAGCGCGACAGCGCGTGCGAGAAGGCGCGCACGATCGGCTGGACGAGGCCCGCGTGGTAGAGGACGCCGAAGAGCGTGCCCATGAAGATGATGAGCGGCAGCACGCCGAGGGCGAAGCTCTGGCCGGTGTCGAGCAGGGGGCCGAAGAGGAAGCGCGCGCCCGCCTGCGACCACTCGACGAGCAGGGAGACGAGCCGCTCGAAGAAGGGGAGGATCGCGTCCCGGATCGGGGTCGCGAGGAGCAGCAGCGCGATGGCGAGCTGGAGCGCCACGCCCGCGAACACCGTCCGCCGGTCGATCGCGCGTCGATCCGTCGAGCAGAGCGCGGCGAGGCCGAGCAGGGCGACGAAGCCCAGGGCCGAGACCGCGCGCAGCCCCGCTTCACTCACCCCGCGTCTCCGCGGAAGCGCGCCACGAGATCCGTGGTGGCCCCGACGGGATCGTCCGCGCCGGCGACGACCGAGATGACCGCGAAGCCCGCGACGCCGGCCTCGCGCAGGGCGGCGACGTGCTCCGTTCCGATCCCACCGATCGCGACGAGCGGGCGGGGCGCGGCGAGCGCCGTGGCTTCGCGCAGCGCGTCCAGCCCGCGCTGGTCGTATTCGGAGTCCTTGGAGGTCGTTCCGAAGACCGGTCCGAAAGCCACGTAGTCGACGTCCTCGTCCCGCGTCGCACGGAGCTGCGCCGGCGTGTGGGTCGAGCGGCCGACCGCGAGGCGTTCGCGGACCTCCTTCGGCAGTGCGTCCGGCGGCAGATCGTCCTGGCCGAGATGGACCGCGTCCGCCTCGGCGAGGAGCGCCAGGTCGAAGCGGTCGTTGACGACGAAGCGGGTCCCGGCTTCCCGGGTGAGGGCCCGGATCTCCCGCGCCCAGGCGAGGACCTCCCGGTCGGTCGCGTGCTTCGACCGCAGCTGCACGACTGGCGCGCCCCCCGCGCAGGCGTCCCGGGCCTGCGCGACGGGGTCCTTCGGCCAACGCGGATCGTCGTCGGCGAGCACGTGCAGACCGTGATAGTCGAGGCCGCGGTCGCCGGCGCCGGGCAAGGGCTCAGCTCCGCTTCGGGAGCTCGATCGCGAGCTCGGTGATCTTCTTGCGAAGCGTGTTGCGGTTGATGCCGAGGAGCGCGGCCGCCCGGATCTGGTTGCCCCCGGTCCGCTCGAGCACGACCTCGAGCAGCGGCCGCTCGACGCGCTCCTGGATCTCGCGGTAGAGGTCGCCTTCGTCTTCGCTCCGGGCGAGGAGGGCCTCGACATCGCTGGTGACGAGGGATTCCAGGCTGGTCGTCGGGGCCGGCGTCGGCGTCGTCGACTCGAGGAAGTCGAACTCGTCCGGGGCGAGGATGTCGTCGGTCGAGAGAACGAGCGCCCGCTTGATCGCATTCTCGAGCTCGCGGACGTTGCCCGGCCAGCTGTGTCGCTCGAGGCGCTCGATCGTGGCGTCCGGCAGGCTGACGGGGCCTTCGGCGAGCTCCGCTGCGTACCGTTCGACGAAGTGCTGGGCGAGGGTGCGGACGTCTTCGAGGCGCTCGCGGAGGGGCGGGATCGAGAGCGGCACGACGCGCAGTCGGTAGAGCAGATCCTCGCGGAAGGAGCCCTCCCGGACCCCGGCGTCGAGGTCGCGATGGGTCGCGGCGACGATCCGCACGTCGACCAGGATCGGGTCACGGCCGCCGACGGGCGTCACCTCGCCCGACTGCAGCACCCGAAGCAGCTTCGCCTGGAGGTCGACCGGCATGTCGCCGATCTCGTCCAGGAAGAGCGTGCCGCCGGAAGCTTCGCGGAAGCGACCCGCCCTTGCACTGGTCGCGCCGGTGAAGGCGCCGCGTTCGTGGCCGAAGAGCTCGCTCTCGAGCAGCTCGCGCGGAATCGCGGCCGCGTTCACCGCGATGAAGGGACCCTCGCCGCGTGGACTCGCCGCGTGGATCGCGTGGGCCACGAGCTCCTTGCCGGTGCCGCTCTCGCCGGTCAGGAGGACCGGCACGTTGCGCGGGGCGACCTTGCCGACGGTCTTGAAGATCTCGAGCAGCGCCGGGCTCGAGCCGACCAGGCGATCGCCGCCGGGCGAGACGGCGCGACCCATCTGGCGCCGCAGCGAACGAACCTCGTCCTTGAGGGCACGGGTCGAGCGCGCCTTCTCGGCGAGCGCTTCGACCTCGGCGAGGGCGAAGGGCTTGACGAGGTAGTCGAGGGCCCCTGACTTCATCGACTCGACCGCGTTGTCGAGCAGGTTCTGCGCGGTGATGATCACGATCGCGACGTCGCCGCCCGAGGCGCGATGCTGCTGGAGGACCTCGATCCCGGTCATGCCGGGCATCCGGATGTCGAGGAAGGCCATGTCGAAGGAGCCGCTCGCGAGCTCCCGGGCCGCGGCCTCGCCGTCCTCCACGGCGACGACCTCGTGGCCGAGTCCCTCGAGGACCTCCTGCAGCACGAAGCGGATCGAGGCTTCGTCGTCGGCGACGAGGACGCGCATGGCGTCGCTGGAAGAGGTCATGGTCGGGGCTCCTGAAGCGCCGGGTCGGGCGGTGGGAAGAGGGGCGCGAGCGGGAGATCGACGGCGGCGCGGGTGCCTTCGCCCTCCACGGAGTCGAGCCGGAGTCGGCCTCCGTGGCGGCGGATCCAGTGCCGTGCGACCGAGAGGCCGAGGCCGGTGCCGCGTTCCTTGGTCGTGTAGAAGGGCGTCGAGAGCCGGTCGAGGACGTCCGGAGCGATGCCCGGTCCCGTGTCGGAGACACAGACTTCGATGGTGGGACGCGGCCGTCCGTCGGGACCGACGAGGCGGTGTTCGAGGGTCATGCCCGTCGAGAGCGTGAGCGTTCCACCGGTCTCCTCCATCGATTGCATCGCGTTGCGCGCGAGATTCAGGAAGATCTGCTGCAGCCGCGCGGGGTCCGCCTTCAGCTCCGGCAGCGACGGGTCGTAGACGCGCTCGACGCGGATCTCCTCGTAACCGCGTTCGAGCTCGAGGAGGTCGAGCAGCGAATCCAGCGGCCGGTGGATGTTCACGTCCTCGAGGTCGAGCTCGTCGCCGCGCGCGAAGACCATCAGCTCGTCGACCAGGCCGGAGATGCGGTCCACCTCGCCGACGATGAGCTGGGCCGCCTTCTTCGCGCGATCGTTCTGGGCGCCGAGCGAGAGCAGCTCGGCGGCGCCGCGGATCCCGCCGAGCGGATTCTTGACCTCGTGGGCGATGCCCGCGGCGATCTGGCCGTAGGACTCCTGCCGCTCGCGCTCGCGGATCTCCTCGCGGAGCGAGCGCGCGGCGCTCCGATCCCGGATCGTGACGGCGAGGGGACGGGCCGTGCCGGGACGTGGGTGACCGTCGCCGAGCAGCGAGACCGAGACGTCGACCGGGATGGGCGTCGCGAGCGGACGCGGGAAGTCGACCTCGTCGTGGATGGCGGGCCGCCCCGACAGGCGCACCCGCTCGACGATCCGGGAGAGCGGATGATCCGGACCGAGCGTGTCGGTCAGTCGCTTGCCGGCGCTCGTCTCGAGGGCGGCGGCGTCGAGCAGCCGCCGGGCCTCCGTATTGCTGAATTCGACCCGACCCGCGTCGTCGAGGACGACGACGCCTTCGAGGAGTGCATCGAGGATGCCCTGGAGGTCGAGGGTCATGGATCTGCCTGTTTTTTGGGCAACTGGGACGCGCGCGAATCTAGCCGGGGGAGGGTTTGCTGCAAGGTCGAGAATCGGCACAGGTTTCGCGCGCCTCCTGACTCCGGTTTCGGGAGCAGGCCCCGCGGGCGTGCGCCTCAGGGCTCCCCGGATCGCCCGACACCGGGTACCGTTCGGGTGAAGCGGAAGGCCGCGCTGGCGCCGCGATCGGTCGGCGGAATCTCCACGGGGGAGTCGCGGCCGGTCGCGCGGAGCGGGGCGAAGGAGTCGGGAGCGCGATGCGGCAGGGACTGACCGTCGCCGAGGCCCAGGCGGCGATCCTCGAGGAAACGCCGTGCCTCGGGCCCGAGACGATCTCGGCGTCGGATGCCGCCGGGCGCGTGCTCGCCGAGGCCATCGTGTCGGCGCGTCGCCACCCGCCGGCGGACTGCTCGGCCATGGACGGCTACGCCGTCCGGCGCGGAGACCTGCTCGGGGCGAGTCCGGACGCGCCGCGCACGCTGCCCGTCGTCTACGAGGTGCCGGCTGGGGGCCAGGCGGCGCGACCGCTCGAAGCGGGCGAGGCCGCGCGGATCTTCACGGGCGCGCCGATTCCGCCCGGGGCGGATGCCGTCGTCATGCAGGAGGACACGGATCAGGGCGCCGATCGCGTCGAGATCCGAACGGAGCCCGCCGAGCGGGCGAACGTTCGGGACGGCGGCGAGGACTTCGAAGTCGGCGATCGACTGATCGACGAAGGCGTCGTCCTGGGCGCCGCCCACCTCGGCGTCCTCGCCTCGCTCGGCAGGACGATCGTCTCGGTCCATCAGCGGCCGCGGGTCGCGATCCTCTCGGGCGGCGACGAGCTCGTCGAGCCGGATCGCCCGGCCGATGGCGGGCGCATCGTCTCCTCCAACTCGTACACCCTCGCGGCCCAGTGTCGTGAGATCGGTGCGGAGCCGATCTATCTGGGCATCGCCGAGGACACGCCGGACGCGATCGAGACGCGCATGCGCGCCGGGCTCGGCGCCGACGTCCTCGTGAGCAGCGCCGGCGTTTCGGTCGGGGACCACGACCACGTGCGCGACGTGCTCGAGAAGGTCGGCTGCCGGCTGCGCTTCTGGGGCGTCAAGATGAAGCCGGGCTTCCCCCTCGCGTTCGGCGTGATCGAGCCGACGGGGCAGCTCGTCTTCGGGCTGCCCGGCAACCCGGTCTCGACCGCCGTGACCTTCGAGGAGTTCGTCCGGCCCGCGCTGCGCAAGATGATGGGCCACCGCGCGATCCACCGTCCCGTCGTGCGCGCGACCCTGACGGATGACTATCGGAAGAAGGCCGGCCGCCTCCACTTCGTGCGCGTGACCCTCGAACCGAGCGCCGAGGGGATCCTCGCGCATCCGACGGGGAATCAGAGCTCCGGGGTGCTCACCTCGATGATTCGCGGCCAGGGGCTGGCGGTCGTGCCCCTCGAGTCGGACGGCGTCGCCGCGGGGACCGAGGTCGACGTCCAGATCCTGGATTCGACGTTCTTCGATCGGAACGAGCGGGGCTTCTGAGGCGATGACCCTCTCCGGAGCAGGGGCGATCTCGTCCGCGCAGGCAGGTCAGGCGCGTATCGGGAACGTGAGCGCGGTGCTCACCGGACGGGCCGCCGCGTCGGCGGAGAACCGGGCCGCGGCGCGTGCGCTGCTGGACGGGAGCTTCGTGGACGTCCGGGAGACGGAAGCGGACCTGACGGCCTGGCTCGCCGCCCTCGAGGCCGGGACCGGCGATCGGGTGCTCTTCGCGGTGGTCGGAGAGCGGGCTCCGTCGCGGGTCGCGGTGCTGGCGCTGGTCTGCTGGCCGGAAGCCGACGCACTCGTCTTCCGCGACGGCGAAGACGATGCGGAGGCCGGGGCGCTCGTCCTGCTCCGACGCGAGTCGATGCTTCCCTCGGCGCGGGACGCCGTGTCGCGCGGGGAGGCGGATCCCTTCGTCTGGCTGGACTCGATCGAGGCGGAGCGCGTCGGGCCGGTCGAGCTCGGTCTGGCGCTTCCGTCGGCGGAGGCCTGTTAGGCGAATGCTCGACCTTCCGCGTCTCCAGCGCTTGAGCCTGACCGCGCGGCCGATCTCCCAGCGGATCCTCGGGCGCCTGCTCCACGCGAACTACGTCTACCTGCCCGGCGTCGAGCTCCGGGTGGAGGGCGAGGAAAACCTGCCGGAGGAGCCGGTCATCTACGCGATGAACCACACGGACCGGTACAACTACTGGCCCTGGCAGTACGCGATCTGGAAGCGGTGGGGACGCTTCACGGCGGCCTGGGTCAAGGGCAAGTACTACGAGAACCGCCTGCTCGCGCTCTTCATGGAGAGCATGCTCCAGCTGCCCACGGTCTCTCGTGGCTATCTGATCACGAAGGATTTCCAGTCGGTGCTGCAGCGCACGCCGACGGATCAGGAGTACGCCCTGCTGCGAGACGTGGTCGATCGTCGCGCGGTCGGCGAGGACGCGCCGCTGCCGGCCCCGCCCGACGTCCCGGAGCGCCTGCTGCGCAAGCCGCGGAGTCCCCTGGGCTTCGCCTTCGAGCCCGCCGACGGCGACTACGCGGACTACATCTGCGCGCTCTTCCAGGCCATGATGGCGCGCTTCGTCGAGCTGAACGAAGAAGCCCGGGCGCTCGGCATCGATCTCCTGATCTTTCCGCAGGGCACGCGCTCGATCCGGCTGCTGGAGAGCCACGTCGGGATCGCCCAGATCGCGCTGCATCTGCGCGCCCCGATCGTGCCCGTAGGCTGCAACGGCTCCGACACGCTCTATCCCGGCGGCTCGCCCTTCGCGAAGAAGGGGAGCGTGACGTACCGGATCGGCGAGCCGATCCGGTACGAAGACCTCGCGCCCTTCCACGTCGCCGAGAAGTTCGCGCCCTTCACCGCCGCCGCCGAGCGCGACCACGCGAAGGAGTTCCGCGGGATCGCGGATCGGGTGACCGAGGGGATCGAGGCGCTGCTCGACGAGCCCTATCGCCGCGCTCCGCGCGCGTCGGCCGGGAACGACGCCGGGCGCAGCTCCGATCGCTTCGTCTAGCCGCGGCGCTTCCCGGCACGGAACGCTTCGAGCATCGCCGTCGTAGAGACTCCCTCGAGCAGCGGCAGGCGGGCGACCCGACCGCCCCAGCTTTCGACGTCGTCGCGCCCCACGATCTCGTCGAGCGCCCAGTCGCCGCCTTTCGCGAGGACGTCCGGACGGAGCGCCCGGATCGCGCGGATCGGCGTGTCCGCGCCGAACCCGACGACCCAGTCGACGCAGGCGAGCGCGGCGACGACCTCCTTGCGAACCCGGGCCGGCTGGATGGGCCGCTCGGGTCCCTTCAGCCGGCGGACGCTCGCGTCGAGGTTGATCGCGACGACGAGCCGGTCGCCGAGGGCGCGGGCCGCTTCGAGGCTGCGCACGTGGCCTGCGTGGAGAAGGTCGAAGCAGCCGTTGGTGAAGACGATGGATTCCCCCCGGCGCTTCGCGCGCAGGACGGCGCGCTTCGCTGCGTCGAGCGTCATGACCTTGTCCCGGGCGCGGGGGACCGACGACTTCGTCATGACTGGTCGTCGCCGTCGTCGAAGAGGAACTGGAGCGCCTTGAAGGGCGCCTTGATCACGTCGGGGACGCCGGACATGATCGTCTGCATGGGCAGCGCATCCACGTCCGGATCGCCGAGCGCCCCCTCGACCTCGAAGTAGGTCCCGAAGAGGCCCCGCTCCGAGCCGGGAAGAAAGCTTCGGACGAGCGGCAGGTTGTCGAGGAACGCCGACGGCTTCCGGAAGAGGAAGATGCCCACCACGCTGCGGATCGTGGCGGGCTTCGGGTTCGTGTCGATGTCGGCGCGGGCGTAGACCCGGAGCGGTCCCTCGATCTCGAAGTCCTCTACCGCGATCACGCCGCGATCGATGGAGAAGGTGCCCTCCATCGTCTCGTAGGCGAGCTGGTCCTCGTTCGCGAAGGGGTTGTAGCCCTCGGTCGCCTTCGCGAGACGGAAGATCAGCGGGAGGCTCGTCTTGACCGTTCCGTCCCGGGCGTCCGCGCGGACGCTTCCTTCGAGCTCCGCGATGAAGTTCGTCTTCGGTCGGACGCGGCCGACCAGGGAGCCCGTCGCTTCGATGCCGCCGAGGGCGAGCCCGTCGGGCAGCGCGACGAAGGGCCCGATCTCGTCGAGGCGTGCGTCGGTGAGGGCGAAGCTCGTGTCGAAGCCCACGGTGTCGTCCCGATCGAGGTCGACCGCCATGCGTGCCGCGAAGGTACCCTGGGCCTCGACCTGGATCTCGAGGTCGTCGAAGTGCATGCGCGTCTCTTCGAGACGAACCCACCCGGTCGCACGCTCGAAGGGCAGCCAGCGTCGCGGGCGGAACTCCATCTCGAAGCGCCCCTGTCCCCAGCGCGCCTCGGGCATGGCGTCGGGTGCGTCGAGCTCCGCGACGACAGGATCGCCTTCGGCTTGCGATCCGCCCGCGCCGCCGGGGGCGGCGGGCGGCGGGGCGTCGGTCGTCCGCTCCTCCGGCGGTGTCAGGGAGAGCGTCGCCGAAACGGAGGGCGCCTTCGGGTCGTTGAACCAGACGACCTCGCCCTTCACGCCGGCGCCGCCCCAGCGCCCCTTGCGGACGGTGACCTCGAGACCGCGGCGAAGGGGCTCGACGAGGACTTCGAGGTCTTCGAGGGGCCAGCGGAAGATCGGGTGTTCGAGACGGTCGAGGGCGAGACCGATGCGCTTGAGGGGCGGCAGAGCGTCGGGGTTCCGGGGCGCGAGGATGCCCGAGAGCGGGCGGAGCCCGGGGAGGGGCGGCGGGCTGCGCCGGATCTCGCGCTCCTCGGGGCGGGTGCGCGCGAGGACGGAGAGGCCGTTGATGACCGCGTTCATCTCGGGGAGGGGCGTGCCTCGGTAGCTGCCGCGGCCGTTCCGGAAGACGATCTGGTCGCCGACCCACTCGACTTCCCCTTCGATGTCCTCGATCGCATCGCTCGGCCCGCTCTTCACGACGACCCCGTCGAAGGAGCCGCCGAGGACGAAGCCGGCCGGCAGGTCGCGGGCCGAACCGCTCACGAAGTCCCGCCAATCGCCCAGCGAGGCGGTGCCGGCGACTTCGATCGACTTCACGCGCCCGGCGACCACGCGCTCCGTCAGGCGGGCGATGGTGAGTGCGGTGGCCGAGTCGTCGGCGAGGGAGTCGGCGAAGCGCCGGAAGGCGTCGAGGTCGACGCCCCGGGTGCGGGCCTCGATGTGGGCGGGCGCGAGGCTGCGGATCGGCCGCTGGACGGTCCCCTGGAACTCGAGGCCGAGGCGAGGGCCCTCGAGGCGCGACTTCACCAGGCGGATCTCGATCGGGTCGACTTCGAACTCGGCCTCGAACTCGACCCGCTCGCGCTCGAGGAAGAGGCCTGCGCGCTCGAGGCCGAGGGTCGCCTCGTCGACCGCCCCTTCGAGCGCCAGTCGATGGAGACCGCCGCTGTCGGTGAAGAGGCGGAACCGCGTGTCCAGGGTGCCTTCGAGTCGGGCGAAGCCCGCGAGATCGCCGATCGGCGCCTCGGCCGCGGCCAGCGGGATGTCGGACACGCCGAGGCTCCAGACGAAGTGGCGGCCCTCGGCGCGATGCACGCCGAGGGTGAACGGGAAGGGCGCGTGGACTCCGTCGAGGAACACGCCCCGCCAGTCGATCGCGATGTCCCGGGAGAGCCAGTGACGCTCCGCGGTCCCGTTGAGCAGCTCCGCGCGCAGGCTGGCCGGCGGCCCGTCTGCGGTCGGTGGACCGATCCACTCCAGGGTGCCGTCGACCACGACGATCCGGTCGGCGGCGTGGAAGTCGTCGACGACCCGGCCCGCCGCCCCGTCGAGCTCGGCCAGCCGCGCGAAGACCCGTTCGGCCGGCGCCCGATCGTCGAGTCCTTCGTCGGGGTAGGAAGAGGGCGCGGGCAGCGGCAGACCGACCCAGCCGCCGTCGACGTCCTGGACCAGGCGGACGTGCGGCCCCTCGAAGACGATCGTCGACAGCTCGAGCCGCCCGACCATCAGCGCGAGCAGGTCGACCCAGGCGATGATCCGCCGGGCCCGGAGGCCGGGCGGGGCGGCTTCGATCGGGCTCGGGTAGGCGGTGAGATCCCGGGCCTCGACGCGGAGACCCTCCTCCCAGCGCACGTCGACCCCGCTGATCGCGACCGGTCCCTCGAGCAGGCGGGTCAGCTGCGTCTCGATCTCGGTGTGTAGAAGACGCGTGCCCAGCCCGGAGGACACGAGGTAGCCGGCGGCGATGCCGACGAGGACCACGGCCATCCAGAACAGGCGCATCCAGCTGCGCCGCACCGGCGGAACCCCCCGAAAATAGGCGCGCGAAGCTAGCAAAGCGGCTCGTGCAGCCTGCGCCTCCGGCGTTCGCCCCGAGTAGAAACCCCCTCGTACGCGTCACGGCGATCCGCGAGTTGCGTATCCGAGATGGCGGATCTGCCGGCGCACGAACCCTCCTTTCACTCAATGAGGGGTCACGAACCGGCGATCAGTGCGGGCAGGTCGCCGGTTCCACGCAGGTCCTCTGCATCGGCACCCGACGCGCGGGCGAGCCTCCCAAAAGCGCTCCAACGAGGTGAATTTCCTCAAGAAAGACCTTGGGACCGACGAATCCCCGAATGATTCAAGTGACGTACTCCGGGAGCAACTCCTGGAGCATCCGAAAAACGGGGGTGTGATTGTGATGGATTCGATGAACGCTCAGGAAGAGCGCGTACCGAACCGTGTTCGAGAGCTTCGCGAGAACAAGCTCATGACGCAGGCGCAGCTGGCGCGGAAGGCCAAGGTGGCGCTGCGGACGATTCATAGCGTCGAGAAGGGCATGAACTGCCGCATGGATACCAAGCGGAAGATCCTCCTCGCGCTGGGGCTCTCCTTCGAGGACAAGGACCAGGTGTTCCCGCCGGTCTCGCGCCCGATGGGGTTCCCGACCACGCACTGAGCGACGGTTCGGCGCGGAGCACTCGATCAGGAAGCTCCGCGACACCTTCGAAAGCGCCCGGGGCGAAAGCCCCGGGCGCTTTTGCGTACCGGGCCGCGGATCTCGGGGCCGATCGCCCTGGCCTCGGGTTTCGCGGCGCGTCCGCCTGCTTTGTTCACGCGTGAGCGCGGCTGCTACCCTCCGTCCTTCCGCGGCCCTGGCGCATCCCGCGAGGCCGCCCAGGAGCCCCGTCATCGCCGATCGAGTTTCCATCCTCGCGGACGTCGCGGAAGTCGTCACGCGCTCGCACGATCTCGAGGAGACCCTCGCGAACGTGACGGACCTCGTGTCGAAGCGGCTCGATGCGGACGTGTGTTCGATCTACACGGTCGACCCGGAGATGAACACGCTCGCGCTGGCCTCGACGATGGGGCTCGAGGCGCAGGCCGTCGGTCGGGTGGAGCTGCCGGTCGGGGAGGGGCTGGTCGGGATGGCCGCGGAGCGCGGTGAGCCGATCGCGATCGAGGACGCGAAGTCCCACCCGAGCTACCGCTACTTCCCGGAGACCGGGGAGGAGCGCTTCGCCTCGCTGCTCGCCGCGCCGCTGATCGTGCAGGACGTCGTGATCGGGGTCATCGTGATCCAGACCGTCGAGCCCCGCCGCTTCGACGAGCCGGACATCGAGCTGCTGCAGACCTGCGCCTCGCTCCTCGCGCCGGTCGTGATCAATGCCCAGCTGCTCGCGCTGATGTCTTCGCCGGCGGAGCAGCGCGGGACCGTCGTCGAGAAGATCGTCGCCTCCGACCGCATCCGGGCGCGTCAGCGCGAGGCGGGGGGACGCGAGCCGCGCGCGGAGAAGAACGTGATGATCCGCGGGCTGGCGACCGCGCGGGGCGTGGCGATCGGTCCGATCTTCCAGATGGATCGCGACGTCGAGCTCGCCCACCTCGACTACGAGCCGGCGCCGGAGACGGCGGACGAGCACGCGCGCTTCAAGCGGGCGATCGGCGTCGCGCTGCGTGAGATCGAAGACATGCGCGACGTGGTGCAGGAGCGCTTCGGCCCCGAGTTCGCCGCGGTCTTCCACGCGCAGATCCAGATCCTCGAAGACAAGGGCTTCGTGACCAACGTCGCCCAGGCGATCGACGCGACGGGCAGCGCCCGGACGGCGCTCGCCCAGGTTCTCGACACCTATCGCCAGACCTTCGAGCGGATCGAGGATCCGTACTTCCGCGAGCGCGGGACCGACATCGCGGACGTCGGCAATCGCGTGATGGAACGCCTCCTCGGCCTGCGCGACAAGCTCGAGCCGATGAAGCGCGGCTCCGTCGTCGTCGTGGATCAGCTGCTGCCCGCGATCTTCGCCCAGCTCGAGATGGACAAGGTCGCGGCGATCGTCGCCGAGCACGGCGGGCGGACGAGCCACGGCGTGATCTTCGCGCGCACCCTCGAGATCCCGACCGTGACGGGGGCGACCGGCTTGCTTCGGGAGGTGCGCGAGGGCGAGACGGCGATCGTCGATGGCGCCACGGGGACGCTCTATCTGTCCCCCGACGACGCGTTGATCGGAGAGTTCGAGCAGGCCCAGCACAACTTCGAGGTCGCGGTCGAGCATCTCGATGCGATGCGCGAGCGGCCGGCGGAGACCCTCGACGGTCGGCGCGTGAAGCTGTCGGCGAACGCCGGGCTCCTCGCCGACCTCCGCCTCGTCGACAAGCACGGCGCCGAGGGGATCGGTCTCTTCCGAACCGAGCTCCTCGCGCTGGCTCATCGCGGCTTCCCGAGCGAAGAAGAGCAGGAGCAGCTCTACCGCCGCGTCGTCGAACACATGGAGCCTCGGACGGTCACGATCCGAACCCTCGATCTCGGCGGAGACAAGGGCATCCCGAACATCGGTCTCGACGACGAGGAGAACCCGCAGCTCGGCTGTCGTTCGATCCGGCTCACCCTCGAGAACCGACACCACTTCCACGCACAGCTGCGCGCGATCCTGCGCGCGAGCACCCTCGGCAACGTGCGGCTGCTCCTGCCGATGATCGGGAGCCTGTCGGAGCTGCGCGAGGCGAAGGCGGTGATCGACGAGGTCCGGCTGGACCTCGAGCGCGAGGGCAGCCGCTTCGATCCCGATCTCCCGGTCGGCATCATGATCGAGGTGCCCTCGGCGGCGATCACGGCGACGACCCTCGCGGAGGAATGCGACTTCTTCTCGATCGGGACCAACGACCTGACCCAGTACACCCTCGCCGTCGATCGTGGCAACGAACGCGTCGCGCACCTCTACGACTCGCTCCACCCCGCCGTCCTCCACCTGATCGAGTCCTCGGTCCGCGCCGCGCGCGCCGCGAACATCCCGGTGTCGGTCTGCGGCGAGATGGCGACGAATCCGCTCTCGGTGCCGATCCTCGTCGGCCTCGGCATCGGCGAGCTCTCGGGGACCCCCGCTTCGGTCCCCGTCGTGAAGGAGATCGTCCGGGCCCTCGACTCGAGCGAGGTGGAAGAGGACGCCCGCGCGGCACTCGGGGCGAGGACGGCCGCCGAGGTGCACGCCATCGCCGCGACGCGACTACGCTCCGCCGGGCTCACGCAGCACCCGGACATCGGCGACTGGCTCGAGCAGCTGCTGGAAGCGGCCCTCTCGCCGATCTAGTCGAGGTCCGCCTCTCACGGAGAGCGAACGCCGCGCCGAGAAGGGTGGGGCCCCGTCGGCGCGCGCTCAGCGCTCAGCGTTGGAGCAGGACGGCGTCGGCCTCGTGGTGGAGCTCGACGAGCGTCTGCTCGAGGCGGCGGGCGAAGGCCTGTTCCGCGCCGTCCTCCGTGGTGTCTTCGGGGATGGTCATCGATTCGCCGTAGACGACGACGACCCGGGCGAAGGGGAGGGGGAGGAGGCTCCGGTCCCAGCTCGACAGGCGGTGGGCCGGGCGGGCGGAGAAGGCGACGGGCTGGATCGGGACGCCGGTGTGGCGCGCGATCGCGATGATGCCGGTCTTGGCGACCCGTGCGGGGCCACGGGGGCCGTCGACGAGGATCGCGGCGGTGGTGCCTTCGCCGAGCAGGCGCACCATCTGGCGCAGCGCCGCAGAGCCACCCCTGGAGCTCGAGCCCCGGGCGGGCTCGGCGTAGCCGAGCGCGAGCAGGGCGCTTCGGATCAGGTCGCCGTCCCGGCTGCGGGAGACCGCGACGCTGTACCGGCGATCCCGATAGAGCCAGGCGCACGGGACCATCGACTCGTGGAAGAGCGCGGCCAGCCGCGGCGGGTCCGACGGGCTCGGCGTTCTCGGGTCCTGGCCGCGGACCTCGATCCGCCAGGTGGCGCCCAGCAGACGAAGCAGGGCGCTCGTGGTCAGTCCGAAGAGCCAGAGCCCGAAGCGCGCCCACGGCCCCCGTTCGCGGAGGCCCGGCACGGGGCGCTCGGAGCCGTTCGTCGGGGGCTGGGAATCGGGCGCGGGGACCGGCTCGCTCATCGCTCCGCAAGGCTAGGGCAGCCCCGGCCGAGCGGCCCTGGAAAACGCCGGGCGTCGCGCCCGCCGCGTCCCGTGGCGGTGCGTCGGGAGGGTCCCTGTGGTACCCGTTGGCCTGCGCTGGCGTGGTCCCGAGGGGATGAAACCGTCCGGATCGCGCGGGGTTATGCTGCCCCCGCCCGCTGGCCCCCCGACCCGATCCGACCCTGCGCACGCCTGGAATCCATGAGCGACTCCGCACTCACGATTGCCCGCAACTACCTCGACCTGACGAAGCCGCGCCTCCTCCCGATGGTGCTCTTCACGGGTCTGCCCGTGCTGCCGATGGCGGCGGGCGGCTGGCCGAACGTGGGCTTCACGTTCCTCGTGATGACCGGCATCGCCCTGGCCGCGGCGTCGGCGAACACGCTGAACGCCTACATCGAACGCGACAAGGACGCGCTCATGGAGCGGACCAAGTCGCGGCCGCTCCCGTCGGGCCTGATCGCGCCCCGGGCCGCGCTCCTCTTCGGCCTCGCCCTCGGCGTCCTCTCGACGGGGCTGCTCTACGCGGTGAGCGGGATGCCCGCCGCGCTGGTCGGCGTGGCGTCGATCCTCTTCTACGTCTTCGTCTACACCGTCTGGCTGAAGCCCCGCTCGATCTGGAACGCGGTGATCGGGGGCGCCGCCGGCGCGGCCGCACCGCTGATCGCGGACGCCGCCGTCAACGGCACGATCGGCCCGGCCGGGTGGACGCTCTTCGCGATCGTCTTCTTCTGGCAGCCGCCCCACGTCTGGGCGATCGCGCTCTACCGGAAGGACGACTACAAGGCGGCGGGGATTCCGATGCCGCCCGAGGTGATCGGCGACGAGGCGACGCGCAAGCGCGTCGTCTGGTACACGGCGGGGCTGCTTCCGGTGACGGTCGCGCCCTACTTCCTCGGGCTCGCCGGGCCGATCTACTTCGCCGTCGCCGCGGCGAGTGGCGTCTGGTTCCTCTACCGCTCGGTCCGGCTCTTCCAGGAGCGGACCGACGAAGCCGCCCAGGGCGTGTTCCGCGTCTCGCTCGTCTTCCTGTTCGCGGTCTTCCTGGCGCTGCTCGTCGACCTCGTCGTCTTCGCGTAGCCCACGCGTAGGCCCCCGCGCGGGAGCGGTCGCGGGCCGGCAGACTCCCCCTTCGCTCGGTTAGGATCGACCTCGCGTCGCGGTGCCGCGACGAAGGAGTCGTGCGTGAGCGAAGCGAGCCCGTATCCCCTGGCCGGCCTGCGGGTCCTCGACCTCTCGATCGAGATCGCCGGACCCTACGCGACGAAGATGCTCGTCGACGCAGGCGCCGAGGTCATCAAGGTCGAAGGGCCGACCGGAGATCCGCTGCGGCGGTTCAGCAGCTCCGGTCAGGACCTGTCGGATCGAGACGGGGCGCTCTTCCAGTTCCTCAACGGGGGCAAGCGGAGCGTCGACTGGGACCTCGAGCGCGACGCGGATCGCGAGGCCTTCCTGCGCCTCGCACAGACGGCGGACCTCGTCGTCGAGAGCGGGGGCGCGGGTTGGCTCGAGGCGCGGGGGATCGACTTCGAGACGCTGCGCGCCCGGAACCCCGGACTCTCGCTGGTCTCCGTCTCGCCCTACGGACGCACGGGGCCCTGGGCGACGCGGCCGGCGACGGACTTCACGCTCCAGGCCGAGGTGGGCTCGACCGCCTATCGCGGGCTCCCGGAGCGGGGTCCGGTCTGCGCGGGGGGGAGGCTCGGGGAGTACGCCGCGGGGTCGGCAGTCGCCGTGGCGGTGCTCGCGACCTGGCGGTCGGCGAGGGCGAGCGGGGTCGGGCTGCACGCGGACGTGTCGATGCTCGAGGCGCTCTGCCTGAGCTTCACGACCTACCACGACCTCTTCGGTCAGTTCGTCCCGGGCTTCGCGATCCCGATCGCCCTCGAGACGCCGTCGATCGAGCCCTGCAAGGACGGGTGGATCGGTCTCTGCACGTATACCGGACAGCAGTGGAAGGACCTCTGCGCGCTGATGGGGCGGCCGGACGTCGGCGAGGACGAGCGCTTCTACGACGGCTCCGCACGGATGCAGCACCTCGACTTCATCCTCGACGTGATCCACGGCTGGACGAAGACGCAGACGATGGCCGAGGTGACGGAGCTGGCCGGTCTGATGCGCATCCCGGTCTCGCCGATCGGCGACGGCAAGTCGGTCCTCGAGTTCGACCAGTTCCGGGAGCGCGGGGTCTTCCTCGATCATCCCGACGGGTTCAAGGCGCCGCGCGTGCCGTACCAGGTGCACGGGATGCCTTTGCCCGGGTTCCGCAAGGCGCCGGTGCTCGGCGCGGACCGGGCGGCGATCGAGGCGGCGCTCCCCGAGCCCGCGGTGTCCGAGGCGCCCGTCGACGAGTCGAAGGTGAAGCCCGCCTTCGACGGCCTGCGGGTCGTCGATCTGACCGCGTTCTGGGCCGGCCCCTTCGCCACCTGCATCCTCTCGACGCTCGGCGCCGACGTGGTCAAGGTCGAGTCGATCCAACGCCCGGACGGCATGCGCTTCGCCGGCGCCGTGCCCTCGGAGGCGCTCTGGGAGACTGCGCCGATCTTCCACGGGGCGAACCTGAGCAAGAAGGGCATCACGCTGAACCTCGATGCCGAGGAAGGCAAGGCGATCCTGCGTCGATTGCTCGAGGACGCGGACGTGGTGATCGAGAACTTCTCCGCGCGCGTGATGGAGAACTTCGGTTTCACCTGGGAGGTGCTGCACGAGATCAACCCGCGGCTGATCTCCGTCCGCATGCCGGCGTGGGGGCTCGACGGGCCCTGGAAGGACCGGACGGGGTTCGCACCGAACGTCGAGCAGGCGAGCGGCCTCGCCTGGATCACCGGCTACGAAGACATGCCGCTGATCCCACGCGGCGTGTGTGATCCCCTCGGCGGGATGCACACGGTCCACGCGCTCGCGATGGGACTCGAGGAGCGGGAGCGGACCGGGCAGGGAATGCTCGTCGAAGTGCCCCTCGTCGAGCCGGCCCTCAACATGGCCGCGGAGCAGGTCGTCGAGTGGACGGCCTACGGCGCCTTCCTCGAGCGGCGCGAGAACCGCGGGCCGCTTGCCTGCCCGCAGGCCGTGTTCGAGACGCGGCCGTCGGCCAGGGAGTCTCGCTACGAGAAGAAGCACCTGGCTCTCGCCGTCGCGACCGACGCGCAGTGGGAGGCTCTGGTCGGCGTGATGGGGCGACCGGGCTGGGCCGCCGACGAGCGCTACCGGACCGAGGCGGGCCGGCGCGCCGCCGAGGACGAGATCGAAGCCCGCCTGGCCGAGGCGTTCGCGGACGAGGACTGCGACGCGATCGTCGAGCGGCTGCTCGACGCCGGCGTTCCCGCGGCCACGCTGGTGAACGGGTACATGATCTCCCCGAACCCGCAGCTCGAGGCGCGCGGCTTCCGGCGCCCCCTCACCCACGCCGTGAAGGGCGAGATGCTCTACGCGGGCATGCCGTTCACGCTCTCGAACGAGGCGGCGAGCGTCTACGCCTGGGCGGCGCCGACGATGGGCCAGCACAACCGCGACGTGCTCCAGGGCGAGCTGGGGCTCTCCGACGACGAGCTCGCGGCGCTCGAGGCGAAGCAGGTCATCGGGACGCGACCCGCCTTCGACGTCTAGTCGTCCGGGGCCGCGCGCCTCGCTCAGCTGTCCGGGAACTGCTCGAGGAAGCTCTCCGCCTCTCGGATCGATGCGTCGATGTCGCGAATCAGGTTCGCGACGTCGCCCTCGATTTCGCCGACGGTTCCCTCGAGCGCGGCGATCGCCCGGGCGTTCAGGCTGTGCTTCATGAAGAGCACCTGGTCGCGGAACGCGTGGAGGACAGGCGGCATCTTGGACTCGGCACGCTTCATCGCGGCGATCAGCTTCTCGTAGCGCTGCTTCGTGTCGCGCAGGCTCTGTTCGCTCGAACGCTTCAGCGATGCGCTCGAGTAGAGAGCGATCTCCTCCTGCCACTCGGCGAAGAGGTCGGCGGCGACCTCCTCGATCGACTCGATCCGCTCGCTCACGTCGTCCGCCCGCGACTGCGCGGCCTCGTACTCGTCGTTCAAGCCGTTGTAGACCCGCTCGAAGTCGCCGCCGTCGTAGTCGGCGGCCTCCTTGAAGCGTTCGTAGGTCGACTTGATCTGCTCCTGCGCTTCCTGCTGGTCCTCCTGTCCGGCTTCGATCCGGCTGCGAAGGATGTCGCGCTTGTGCTGGCCGATCTGTTCCATCGCCGAGTAGTAGGCAGTGTTGCAGCCGGCGAACGCGAGCGTGATGAGGAGCAGGACGAGGAGTCTCGCCTGCGGTGTGAGGCTTCGAAGGTTCATTCGGTGTCTTTCTCGAAGGGAGCGAGCATCAGCCGAGGATCGCGCGGAACGCCGCGCGGACCTCGTTCACGAAGATCTCGGGCTGTTCGAAGGCCGCGAAGTGGCCGCCCTTGTCGAGGTCGTTGTAGTAGGCGAGCTGCTCGTAGCGCGCCTCGCACCAGCGCTTCGAGGCCTGGAAGATCTCGTGGGGGAAGACGCTCACGCCGACGGGAACCCCGACTTCCTGCATCGGCGGGTTGGCGAAGCTCTCCCAGTAGAGGCGGGCGGACGATGCGCCCGTTCCGGGCCACCAATAGAGCATGACGTTGTCGAGCATCTCGTCCCGGGTGAGGGCGTTCTCGGGATGCCCGTTGCAGTCCGTCCAGCTCCAGAACTTCTCCATGATCCAGGCGGCCTGGCCGGCGGGCGAGTCCACGAGGCCGTAGCCAAGCGTCTGCGGGCGAGTCGACTGCTGCTTCGAGTAGCCGGAGTCCTTCTCCTGGTAGTGCTGCATGCCGGCGAGCGCGCGCTGCTCGAGCTCGGTCAGGTCGCTCATCGACTCCTCGGTCGGCGGCGCGATCGCCATGTTGAGGTGGATGCCCTGGCAATGCTCGGGATCCTGTCCGCCGATGCACGTCGTGACCATCGCGCCCCAGTCCCCGCCCTGGGCCACGTACCGGTCGTAGCCGAGCCGCGCCATCAGCTCGGCCCAGCTGTCCGCGATCTTGCCGAGGCCCCAGCCCGTCTCGGTCGGTTTGCCCGAGAAGCCGTAGCCCGGGAGCGACGGGCAGACGAGGTGGAACGCGTCCTCGGCCTTCCCGCCGTGGGCGACGGGGTTCGTGAGGGGCTCGATCACCTTCTGGAACTCGACGATCGAACCGGGCCAGCCGTGCGTCAGGACGAGCGGCGTGGCGTTCTCTTCCGGGGACTTCACGTGGACGAAGTGGATGTCGAGGCCGTTGATCTCGGTCTTCCACTGCGGGAAACGGTTGAGGAGCGCCTCCCTCGTCTTCCAGTCGTACTCGTTCTGCCAGTAGTCGCAGACTTCCTTCATGTAGGCGAGCGGGATGCCCTGCTCCCAGTCGTCGACCGTCTCCTCGTTCGCCCACCGCGTGTTGGCGAGGCGCTGCTTCAGGTCGGCGATCTCCTCGTCGGAGATGTTGATTTCGAAGGGAGTGATCTCGCTCATGGCGTCGCGCTCCGCGGCTCGGGCTCGAGGGCCCCGGGTGGAAGTTCGGGCGAAGCGCGATGATGGAAGAAGGCATGCGCGAAGTCGAGGGGCGCGTCCGAATCCTTGTTCGGCAGGGCGCCGCGCATCCCCGATCGGCACGCCGCGGTCGTCGGTCGCGAAACGATCAGTCGTCCGAGTAGATGACCGACTGGCCGTGTGGCTCGAAGTCCGACGTGAGGCGCAGGAAATCGTCGATCGTCCACTCGCCCTCGTGGACCGCCTCCTGGCCGACCGAGAGCGGGTCGAAGAGGCCGACGCGGTTCTTCTCGACGTAGAAGATCTCGCCGTTCCACTTGGCCGCTTCTTCGTGGCAGAGGGCCGCGATCATCCGCGCGATGTTCTCGGGCGGTTGCAGCGCGGCGAGGAGGCCGGCCGCCATCTTTTCGCCTTCGGCGCCGCGTTCGCGGAACTCGTCGATCGCGGTCGTGACCATGCGCGTCTCGGTGGCGGCGGGGTTCACGGCGTTCACGGTGATCCCGAACTCGCCGAGGTCGCGGCTCGCCACGTTCGTCAGGCCGAAGACGCCGCCCTTGCCGGCGCCGTAGGCCGCCTGCCCGGGGACGCCGAGGAGCCCGGCGCGCGACACGACGTTCACGATGCGCCCGTAGCCGGCGCGCTTCATGTGGGGCGCAGCGGCGCGCAGGCAGTAGAACGTGCCGTGCAGGTGGCTCGCGACGACGCGGTCGAAGAGCGCGGGGTCGTGGTCCCAGATCGGGACCGAGGCGGACAGTCCGGCGTTGTTCACCAGAATGTCGAGGCGACCGAAGGTGTCGAGGGCGGTCTCGACGATGCGCTGCGCGGACGCCCACTCCGCGACCGAGTCGGCGTTTGCGACCGCTTCGCCGCCCGACTCGCGGATCTCCCGGACGACGCCGGCAGCGGGGGAGGCGTCCGGATCCGCCCCGTCGAGGGCGCCGCCGAGATCGTTCACGACGACCCGGGCCCCGCGACTCGCGAGGGCGAGGGCCGTGGCGCGGCCGATCCCCCGGCCGGCGCCGGTCACGATCGCGACGCGGTCTTCGAGAGCCTGGGACACGGGCGCCTCCGGGAGTCGGGTCCGCCGCGTCGGTGGCCGCGGCACCCGACAGCGTAGCGAGGGGGGCGCCGCCGCGGGACGTTCCGTCGCGCGTGGAGCGGCCTCATGGGGGGACGTTCCGACGGATACGGAGCGGTCCCATTTCGCGGGACGCCCGGTCGGTTGCGGAGCAACCCCTCGCCGGTACAGTCGGTTCATTCTCAGGGCGGGGTGGAAGTCCCCACCGGCGGTGTGCGACGGAAGTCGCGAGCCCGCGAGCGCTCGTTCTGCGACCGGGGGAGGGTGCGACGATTCGTCGCTCGGTCCCTCCAGGCGGCTCCGATCACGACGTGACGGCGACGTCTGGCGCAGGACGAGGTCAGCAGATCCGGTGAGAAGCCGGAGCCGACGGTGATAGTCCGGATGAAAGAGAAGATCGTCGGGAGACGCGATGCACGGGTGTGCCGCGCCTTCTCGCGATCGGTGCGCTCTGGGTGCTCGTGAGGACACGGGACGCAGGTCCCGATCGCAGAGGAGAGTCCGATGACACCCACTCGTTACGCATTCGTGAAGGCCGGCTGGCACGCCGACATCGTCGACGAAGCCCTCGGCGGCTTCGGCGAGATCGTCGGAGCGGAGAACGTCGACGTCTTCGACGTGCCCGGCGCGTTCGAGATCCCGCTGCTGTCGCGGGATCTCGCGAAGACGGGCCGCTATGCCGCCGTCGTCGGCTGCGCCTTCGTCGTCGACGGCGGGATCTATCGCCACGACTTCGTGGCCTCGACCGTCGTCGAGGGGCTGATGCGCGCGCAGATGGACAGCGACGTGCCGGTCTTGTCCGTCGTGCTGACGCCGCACAACTACCAGGAGACGGACGACCACAACGCCTTCTTCCGAGCGCACTTCGTCGAGAAGGGCCGGGAGGCCGGTCGGGCCGCGCAGATGATCGAGAAGACGCGGTCGCAGATTCCGCGTTAGGCGGAGCGCGCGGCGCGGGCTCGGGCGGCGGCTTCGGCGAGCGGCAGCGTCACGCGGATCGTGATGCTTCGGCGAGCGGCAGCGTCACGCGGGTCGTGATGGCTCGGCGAGCGGCAGCGTCACGCTGATCGTCGTGCCGACGTGCGGCGTGCTCTCGATCGCGAGCACGCCTTCGTGGTCCGTGACGACGCCGTGTGCGACGGAGAGGCCGAGCCCCGTCCCCCCGGCTTCGAGTCGGGTCGTGAAGAACGGGTCGAGGACCTTGTCGACTTCGTTCGGGCCCATGCCCCGACCACGGTCTTCGACCCGGACGATCGCGTGGTGCGAGGTCCGTTGCGTGCCGACCCGGATCGTCTGGCCCCGACTCGAGGCTTCGACGGCGTTCCGGACGACGTTGAGGAAGGCCTGCTCGAGCTCGATCGCGCTTCCCTGGATGGGCAGCGGCTTGTCGAGGCCTTCGGTCTCGATCGTCGCGCGGCGGGCCCGCGCGTAGGCCTCGGTCGTGTCGCAGGTCCGGCGGACGATGGCCGAGAGGTCCTCTTCGACTCGCTTCGTCGGTTCGTTTCGGGCGAACTGGAGCATGCTGGAGACGATCCGCCCGCAGCGGCGCGCCTGCTCGACCGCGTTCTCGAGCGCCCGGCGCCACTCCTCGCGCTGCCCCGCGGAGCCGTCCTCGGTCGCGAGGGCGAACTCGGCCGCCATCTGGATCGAGCCGACGGGGTTGTTGATCTGGTGGGCGATGCCGGCGGCCATCGTTCCGAGCGAGGCGAGACGGTTCGCTTCCTGCAGCTTTCGGAGGGACTCGCGAAGCTCGTTGGTCCGCGATTCGACGAGGCCTTCGAGGTGGGCGTTCAGCGCCTCCCGGTTGCGTTCCTGGGCCGCCCGGGCGGTGATGTCGCGACTGGTGATGACGGTGCGCATCTCGCCGGAGGCGTGGTGGACCCGATGGAAGGTGCACTCGAGCGTGACGGGGCGTCCGTCGTCGCGATGATGGGCCAGGAAGGTCATGGTCCGATCGGGGCTGGCCTCGATCGCCTCTTCGTCGATCTCGTTCGGCGAAGGGGAGATCTCGATGGCGCTCCGATCGACTCCGACGATCTCGGCGGGGTCGAGTCCGAGCACCATTTGATGGGCCGGGTTGGCGTAGACGATCGTGCCGGCCTCATCGAGCTCCACCACGAGGTCCGTCGAGTTCTCGACGATGTCCCGGTAGTGGGCGGCGAGCTGCTCATGAAGTGCCGCGGCGTCCTCTCTCTGGGCGGAGAGGAAGGCGCTGATCTTGACCGCCGCGAGTACGACGCCGTCGACGAACCAGAGGGCGATGCCCGTCGTGTTGGGGATCCCGAAGGCCGGGGCCATGCCGTCGATCCAGGAAACGGCGGCGATCGTCGGGAAGCTGAATCCGAGCGCGCGCGCCGAGGGCGAGACGCGCCCCTCGCGCGGGCGGAGGAGGAGCGCGCACGCCCAGGCCACGCAGACCGTGCAGAAGGCCGAGGCGAGGGCGCGGTTGCCTAGATCGCCCAGGAACGGGTAGAGGCCGATCCGGAGGGGGACGACCGAGAGGAGGGCCGCCGTCGCCCCGCGCGGTATCGGCGCGTCTCCACGGCTGAACTGCCAGGCTCCGTGGAGCAGGAGGATCGAGAAGGCCGAACCCAGCAGCAGGTAGGCGGGGAGGAGGAGCGGGGAGGCGTCGAGGAAGGTCCGGCTCGCTCCGGCCGCGACGAGGCTCAGCCAGGCGATGGCCCACGAGCGACCGCCGGCTCCTTTTTGCCATAGAAGGCGGAGAGGAGCGCGATGATGGCGACGAAGAGGGCGCCGATGGGATAGATCGTCCGCTCGTCCACGGAACAGCTCTCCCGCGGCGCTCAGCCGACGATGTTGACGAGTCGACCGGGGACGACGATCACCTTCTTGGGATCGCGCCCTCCGAGGCTCTTCTGCACGTTCTCGACCGCGAGGGCGGCTGCCTCGATCGCGGCGTCGTCCGCGTCCGCCGCGACTTCGATCTCACCGCGCTTCTTGCCATTGTGCTGGACGACGAGGCTGATCGTGTCGGCCACGAGCAGGCGCTCGTCCGCGACCGGCCAGGGGACGTAGGCGAGGCTGTCGTCGTGGCCCAGGAGCGACCAGAGCTCCTCCGCGAGATGCGGGGCCATCGGCGACAGCATCAGGACGAAGGCCTCCGCGCTCTCCCGCGGAAGCGCGCCGTCCTTCGCGACGTCGCGGGCGAAGACCATCAGCTTCGAGATCGCGGTGTTGAAGCGCATGTTCTCGAGGTCTTCGGTCACGCCCGCGATCGTCTCGGCGGTCAGGCGCCGCTGCTCGTCCGTCCCCGATCCGTCGGTCGGCGCGACGAAGCGTTCGTTCTCGTCGTCGCCTTCGTGGAAGAGCCGGTAGGCGCGCTGGAGGAAGCGGTAGATGCCCTGGATGCCCTCGGTCGACCAGGGCGCGGACTTCTCGAGGGGCCCGATGAACATCTCGTAGAGGCGCATCGAGTCGGCGCCGTGCTCCCGGACGACGTCGTCCGGGTTGATCACGTTCCCGCGACTCTTCGACATCTTCTCCACGACCCGTTCGAGCGGAAGCGAAGGGTCTTCGGGGTGGACCGCGTTGCGGTCCTCGTCGAGGGTCACGTCCTTCAGCTGGAGCCAACGCGCCTTGAGCGCGCGGCCGTCGGCCTTCGCGACGGGACCTTCGTCGGTCTCCTTCACGGCGTCGCTCGCGAATCGCTCGACCGTCCTGCCCGGCTCGTCGCTCGGGTTGTCGTCGTAGTAGCGGAAGCTCTCGCCCAGGATCATTCCCTGGTTCACGAGCTTCTGGAAGGGCTCCTTCGTGGAGACGAGGCCCAGGTCGTAGAAGACCTTGTGCCAGAAGCGCGAGTACAGGAGGTGGAGTACCGCGTGCTCGGCGCCGCCGACGTAGAGGTCGACGGGCATCCAGTACTTCTCGGCCTCTTCGCTCCAGGGGGCTTCGTCGTTCATCGGGTCGAGGAAGCGCAGGAAGTACCAGCAGGACCCCGCCCACTGGGGCATCGTGTTCGCGTCCCGCAGGACCGGCCGCCCGTCCGCGTCCGTCGTCTCGATCCACTCCTTCACGCGCGCGAGCGGCGGCTCGTAGCCCTCGCCGGAAGGCTTGAAGTCGTCGAGCTCGGGCAGCGTGAGCGGCAGGTCGGACTCGGGGATCAGCGCGACGCTCCCGTCTTCGTGGTGGACGACGGGGAAGGGCTCGCCCCAGTAGCGCTGGCGCGAGAAGAGCCAGTCGCGGAGCTTGTACGTGATCGTGCCCTGGCCGAGGCCTTCCCGCTCGAGCCACTCGATCATCTTCGACTTCGCGTCCGCGGTCTCGAGTCCGTCGAGGAAGCCCGAGTTCGTCGCGGTTCCGGGGCTCGTGTGCGCGGCCTCGGTGACGTCACCGCCGGCGACGACCTCGACGATCGGGAGATCGAAGGTCTTCGCGAACGCCCAGTCGCGTTCGTCGTGGGCCGGGACCGCCATGATCGCGCCGGTTCCGTAGCCGGCCAGCACGTAGTCCGCGATCCAGATCGGGATCGACTCGCCGTTCGTCGGATTCTTCGCGGTGGCGCCGGTCCAGACGCCGGTCTTCGCGCCGGCGTCCGCCATCCGGTCGCGTTCGCTCCGGCGCGCCGACCGCTCGACGTACTCGTCGACCGCGGCGCGCTGGTCGTCGGTCGTGATCTGCGAAACCAGGGCGTGCTCCGGCGCGAGGACCATGTAGGTCGCGCCGAAGAGGGTGTCGGGCCGGGTCGTGAAGACCTCGATTTCCGTGGCGTCCTGTCCGTCGACGACGAAGCGCACGTTCGCGCCCTCGGAGCGACCGATCCAGTCGCGCTGCATCTTCTTGATCGGCTCGGGCCAGTCGAGGTCGTCGAGGTCTTCGATCAGGCGGTCCGCGTACGCCGTGATCCGGAGCATCCACTGCTTCATGGGCATGCGGACGACGGGGTGGCCCCCGACCTCGCTCTTGCCGTCGATCACCTCTTCGTTCGCGAGGACCGTGCCGAGCTCGGGGCACCAGTTGACCGCGACCTCGGCTTCGTAGGCGAGTCCCCGCTCGTGGAGCTTGCGGAAGATCCACTGGGTCCACTTCACGTAGTTGGGATCGGTGGTGTCGATCTCCCGGGACCAGTCGTAGGAGAAGCCGAGCGACTGAATCTGCCGCTTGAAGTTCGCGATGTTGTTCGCGGTCGTGATCCGCGGGTGGGTTCCCGTCTTGATCGCGTACTGCTCCGCCGGCAGGCCGAACGCGTCCCAGCCCATCGGATGGAGGACGTTGAAGCCGCGCATGCGCTTGTAGCGGGCCATGATGTCGGTGGCCGTGTAGCCCTCGGGATGGCCCACGTGGAGCCCGTCCCCCGACGGGTACGGGAACATGTCGAGCACGTAGTACTTGGGCTTCGAAGGGTCGATCTCGGCGCGGAACGTCTCGTGTTCCTGCCAGAACTGCTGCCACTTCGATTCGATCGCGGACGGGTCGTAGGCCATGGCCCGCAGAGGATGGGGGGTGCCCTGCGATTCGTCAATGAATCCGGGCGATTGCGGCCGGTTCGGCGCGCCCGGGGCGGTGTCGGGGGACGCGGGAAGCCGGAGAAACGCGATACCGTCGGGCGCGATGAGCTCTCAACCCAGCGACATGACCGTGTTCGTCGTCTCCGACGGAACCGGCGACACCGGCAGCGCGGCCGTCCGCGCGGCGATGATCCAGTTCCGCGACCGCTGGCGGCTTCGGGTGTTCCGCGACGCGCGGACGATCTCCGAGGTCCGCCGCGTGGTCGAGCTCGCCGCGGAGGTGGGCGCGCTCGTCGTGTTCTCGCTCGTCGAGGGCGACGTCATCGAGGCGCTCCAGCGCGAGGCCGAGGAGCGCGGCGTCGCGACGGTCGACCTGCTCGGTCCCCTGATCATGCGCGTGGCCCAGAAGCTGAAGGTCGAGCCCCGCCACCAGCCGGGCCTGCTCCATGGCTTCTCCGAGGACTACTTCGACCGGGTCGACGCGGTCGAGTTCGCCGTCCGCCACGACGACGGCGCGAACATGAGGACGCTCCACGAGGCGGACATCGTCCTGACCGGCGTGTCGCGAACATCCAAGACGCCGCTCTCCATGTACCTCGCCCAGCGCGGCTACAAGACCGGGAACGTCCCGCTCGTTCCCGGCCTCGATCCGCCGACCGAGCTCCTCGAGGTGAACAAGAAGCGCGTCTTCGGTCTCACGGTCGATCCCGGGACGCTCCTCTCGGTCCGCACGGCGCGGATGCGCTCGATGCGCGGGAGCTCGGCGAGCGACTACACCGATCCCGACCAGGTCATGCTCGAGCTCGACCGCGCCAAGAAGCTCTTCCGGGCCCACGGCTGGAAGCAGGTCGACGTGTCCGGGCGCGCCGTCGAAGAGAACGCGTCGAAGATCATCGTCGCGTACGAAGAGACGTTCGGGGACTGACGCCGTCGCGCGTCAGTCCGGGGCGCGCGTCTCCGTCTCACCGTCTCCGGCCCCCGCGCTCTCCCCCGCGTCCGTCATCGCCCGCGGACACTCGGACAGGAATTCCCACGGCGACCAGATCGCGCAGCCGGCGCTCCGGGCCCGCCCGGCGACCTGACGGTCGCGGGTCACGACGAAGGTCCGGTCGGGCGCCACTGCCCGCCGAGCCCGGCGGACGATCCAGTCGTCCGCGCTCTCGACGTAGACCGTGTGGACGAGGGCCGCGGTCGGGCGTCCGCCGGCCGCGAGGGGGCGGCGCGCCTCCAGCTGGACGACGGGCTCCGCCCACTGGGCCCAGGCGGGGCTCGCGCCGTCGAACGCGACCCAGAGCGTATCCGTCGCGATCGGCCACTCCGCCGCGAGGCGGAGGAGCCGTTCCCGTTGGCTGCGTCGCCACCACCCGCTCGCGCGCTCGTGGTCCTCGAGCACCGCGTGGAGCACGTTGAACCCGTCGATCAGGATCGTTCGCTGATCTCCCGGGTCCGACGCGCTCGCCTCCTCGAAGGCGGCGTCGATCATCGCGCCGACGCGTCGTCGATCGGCGTGGCGCCCAGGCCGCTCGCGTCCGTCGTCGTCCACTCCGCCTCCTCGACTCCCGCGAGACCGAAGCGCGTCTCGGGGACGACCAGAGCGTACTCGCCCGCGAGCGAGGGACCCGTTCGAAAGTCGAAGTCGAGCTCGAAGTCGAGCTCATAGGCGGCCCAGGCGAGGCCGAAGGCCATCGTGGCCAGGATCGCGACGATCGCTTCGAGGAGGCCGTCGAGGCCCGCGGCATCGATCGGCGCGCGTCGCCCCCGCTCGCCTCCGGTACGCGGGAAGGCCTCGGGGCTGATCGTCAGTCGCTGCCGCGCCGGGGCCAGACCGCGACGGCGACGCGGCGGCCGCACCAGCGGCGACGACGCCCGCTCGGCGCGGCGTCGCGCCGGAGACGCGACGCCGCGGGGGCGACGGAAGTCGGCGGAGAAGACGAATTCGGTCTGGTCCGTGGGGTCGTTCGTGGGGCTCGTCATGCTGGGGGACTCCGGTTTCGGGAGGGGGCGACCCGAGAGTGGGACGGCCGGATGACAGTTCCGGTCACGAGGGTGGAAGGCCCCTGCGGTCGGTGATCCAGCGCACAGGCCCCGTGCTTGCGCCGACACGGGGCGTGGCTTATCCAAGCCCGCATGGAGGCCGTGAAGCCGGAGAATCGAGCCCCGACCCGCCGCGTGGGCGTCGTGCAGATGCGCTGCGAGCCCGACCACGCGCGCAATCTCCGCCACGCCCAGGACGCGATCGCCGACGCGGCGCGCGAGGGCGCGGAGATCGTCTGCCTCCCCGAGCTCTTCCGGACGCCCTACCTCTGTCAGAGCGAGGACCCGGCGCGATTCGACTGGGCGGAGCCGATCCCGGGACCGTCGACGGAGCGGCTCTCGAAGCTGGCGTCGGATCTCGGTGTGTCGATCGTCGGCTCGCTCTTCGAGCGCAGGACCGCCGGGCTCTACCACAATACGGCGGTCGTGATCGATGCCCGCGGCGAGCTCGTCGGGCGCTATCGCAAGATGCACATCCCCGACGACCCGCTCTACTACGAGAAGTTCTACTTCACGCCGGGCGACCTCGGCTTCCAGGTCCACGCGACCGAGGCCGGGAATCTCGGCGTGCTCGTCTGCTGGGATCAGTGGTTCCCGGAGGCGGCACGGGCGACGGCGCTCGCCGGCGCGGAGATGCTCTTCTACCCGACGGCGATCGGCTGGCAGTTCGACGAGGGCGACGAGATCGACGGGGCCCAGCGCGACGCGTGGACCACGATCCAGCGCGCCCACGCGATCGCGAACGGGCTCTTCGTGATCGCGGTGAACCGCGTCGGCCACGAGACCCTCGACGGTGCGGACGGGGACGGGATCCGTTTCTGGGGCTCCTCGTTCGTCGCGGATCCCTTCGGTCGCGTACTGGCGACGGCGCCGGACGACGACGAGGCCGTGCTGGTCGTGGAGTGCGATCTCGCTCGGGTCGAGCAGACGCGCCGCGACTGGCCCTTCCTGCGCGACCGCCGGATCGACGCCTACCAGTCCCTGGGGCATCGCTTCGTCGACGATCCGCAGGCGCTCGCACCGACGCCGGACGAGCGGGCCGCCTCCGCGGTCGAGGACGGGTCGGGCTCCGCGTGAGCCCGTCGGATCGTCTGTGGCCCGCCGAGTGGGCGCCCCATCGAGCGACCTGGCTCTCCTGGCCCCACAGCCGGGAGACCTGGCCGGGGGCCGGGCTGCTGGAAGCGGTCGAGGACGCCTTCTGCGAGATGGTCCGGGCGATCCTCCCCGGCGAGGCGGTCGAGATCAACGTGGCGAGCCCTGCCATGGCGGATCACGCTCGGACGCGCCTCGAGAGCGCCGGGATCGCGGATCTCTCGAACGTGCGGTTCCGCGGGATCCCGACGGACGACGCCTGGGTGCGCGATCACGGCGGGATCGTCGTGTTCGCGCGCGAGGCCTCCGGGCGCGTGGAGCGCGTCCTGCTCGATTTCGAGTACGACGCCTGGGGCGGCAAATACCCGCCCTGGGACCGGGATGCGGCCGTCGGCGAGCAGATGGCCCGAGTGACGCGGATGCGCCGCGAGTCCGTCGACCTCGTGCTCGAAGGTGGATCGATCGAGGGCGACGGGGAGGGAACGCTCCTGACGACCGAGTCCTGTCTGCTGAACCCGAACCGGAATCGGCCCGGAGTCGACCGCTCCCGCGAGGCGCTCGAGGCGATGTTCGCCGCGCGCTTCGGGACGAAGCGGGTGCTCTGGCTCGAGGACGGGATCGAGGGCGACGACACCGACGGCCACATCGACGATCTGACGCGCTTCGTGGCGCCGGGGCGGGTGGTGACGGTCGTCGCCGACGACGCGAGCGATGCCAACCACGCGGTTCTGGCTCGCAATCGCGAGCGGCTGCGCGGGATGGAGGACGCGCAGGGGAGGGCGCTCGAGGTGGTGGAGCTGCCGAGCCCGTCGGCCTTCGACGGGCCGCACGGTCGGGCCCCCGCCAGCTACGCGAACTTCTACTTCGCGAACGCGGGTCTGCTCCTCCCGGTCTTCGGTCAGCCGACGGACGCCGAGGCGATCTCGATTCTCGAAGGACTGCGCCTCGACCGGCCCCTAATCCCGATTCCTGCGCAAAACCTCGTTCTAGGACTGGGGGCGGTGCATTGCCTGACGCAGCAGGAGCCGGCTCTGTCGGAGGCGGGGGCGCTCTCGGGCTGAACCCTGCGGGGGGGCCGGGTCGAACCCCGAGGCGCGGTCGCGCCCGCCCGGGTTGATCGGTCGATCATCTTTCCACGTCCCTATCTATAAGTTAAAACCCGGGTGCGCCGGCATTCCGGCTTTCTCACGGGCCGGACCGCTCCGCCCGTCCGCCCGAACTCCGGGCATCCTCGGACGCTTCCCGTGTAATATCGGGGCCTTCCGACTCTTCCGTTTCCGATTCAACCTCACTTCCGAGAGGTCTCAGCCATGGACGTTTCCCGACATGACATCGTCATCGTCGGCGGTGGAGGCGCGGGTCTGCGCGCGGCGATCGAAGCCGCCCAGAACAACCCGGGTGCCTCGATCGCCCTCGTGTCGAAGGTCTACCCGATGCGAAGTCACACCGTGTCCGCCGAAGGCGGCGCGGCGGCCGTCGCCCGAGACGACGACAACCTCGAGCTCCACGGCTTCGACACCGTCAAGGGCTCGGACTTCCTCGGCGACCAGGACGCGATCCAATACTTCGTCCAGGAAGCGCCCAAGGAGCTCGCGCTCCTCGAGAACTGGGGCTGCCCCTTCTCCCGGAACGAGGACGGGACGGTCGCGACCCGCGCCTTCGGCGGGATGACGACGAAGCGCACGTGGTATGCCGCCGACAAGATCGGCTTCCACATGCTCCACACGCTGTTCCAGCACTCGATGCGCTTCAAGAACATCGTCCGCTACGACGAGTACTTCGTCTCGAAGCTGCTGGTCGACGACGGCGTCTGCCGCGGCGTGGCGGCCCTCGACATCCGCACGGGCGAGTACCACACGATCCTCGGTCGCGGCGTGATCCTGACGACCGGCGGCGGCGGCAAGATCTTCCCGTTCACGACGAACGGCACGATCAAGACCGGCGACGGCATGGCCCTGGCCTACCGCGCCGGCGTCCCGCTCAAGGACATGGAGTTCGTCCAGTACCACCCGACCGGTCTCCCCGGCACGGGCATCCTGATCACGGAAGCGACCCGCGGCGAGGGTGGCTTCCTTCGCAACAATCAGGGCGAGCGCTTCCTGGTCGAGTACGACTACGGCGTCGGCAACAAGGCCGAGCTCGGGCCGCGCGACATGATCTCGCGCGCGATCGTCCAGGAGATCGAGGCGGGCCGCGGCTTCAAGGGCCCCTACGGCGAGTACGTCCAGCTCGACCTGACCCACCTCGGCGAGGACAAGATCGACTCCCGACTGCCCTTCGTGCGGCTGCTCGCGAAGACCTACGTCGGTGTCGATCCGGTCCACGAGCCGATCCCGATCCGCCCCGTCGTCCACTACATGATGGGTGGCGTGGATACGGACATCAACGGCGCGACCGAGCTGCCGGGCCTCTACGCGGCGGGCGAGACGGCCTGCGTGTCGATCAACGGCGCGAACCGGCTCGGCTCGAACTCCCTGACGGAGTGCCTCGTGTTCGGTGCCGCCGCGGCGAACCATGCGATGGACTTCTCGAAGGGCTCGAGCGACGGAAACGAGGCGGCCCTGACGGCTCAGGCCGAAGAGGAAGCGGCCCGCGTCGACGAGCTCCGAGGCCGCAAGAAGGGTGGTGAGAAGATCTCGGCCATCCGGCGCGAGCTCAACAACGTGATGGAGTCGGCCTGCGGCGTGTACCGCGAGCAGGAGTCGATGCAGCACGGCGTCGGGGCGGTCGCGCAGCTGCGCAGCCGCGTCGCCGACCTGCGGCTCGAGGACGACAGCAAGGTGTTCAACACCGAGCTGATCACCGCGCTCGAGCTCGCGAACATGGTCGAGGTGGCCGAGACGCTCGCCGTCTCCGCGGCCCACCGCAAGGAGTCCCGCGGCGCGCACACGTGCAAGGACTTCACGACGCGGAACGACGACGATTATCTGTATCACACGATGGCGTACCACGACGCCGCCGGGCCGCGGCTCGGCAAGAAGGACGTGGTGCTCGGCAAGTGGGTGCCCGAGGAGCGGAAGTACTGATGTCGACGACCGAAAAGACGATCGTGATCTCGCGGTTCGATCCGGACAAGGACGAAGCGCCGTACACGCAGGAGTACCAGGTTCCCTGCGACCCGAGCTGGAAGGTCCTCGACGCCGTCAACTTCATCAAGGACGAGCTGGACGCGACCGTGTCCCACCGCTGGTCCTGCCGGATGGCGGTCTGCGGCTCCTGCGGGATGATGGTGAACGGCGAGCCGAAGCTGACGTGCAAGACCGCGCTCGACGAGTACGGCGATCGCGTCGAGATCGAGCCCCTCGCGAACTTCCCCGTCGTCCGCGACCTCGTCGTCGAGCTCGACGGGTTCATGCACAAGTTCGAGAGCGTGAAGCCGTGGATCAAGCGCGTGAAGGAACGCGCCGAGGACATGGAGAACTTCAACGAGAAGGGGACCTACTCCCAGTCCGCTGAAGAGCTCGGACGCTTCAAGCAGTTCAGCATGTGCATCAACTGCATGCTCTGCTACGCGGCCTGCCCGGTCGTCGCGAACGAGCCGGAGTTCCTCGGGCCGGCAGCGATCGCGCTGGGCCATCGGTACAACCTCGACACCCGTGACGAGGGAACCGAAGAGCGGCACGAGATCTTCCGCGGCGAGGGAACGGTGTTCAGCTGCTCCTACGCCAACGAGTGCTCCGAGGTCTGCCCGAAGGGCGTCGACCCCGCGGCCGCCGTGAATCAGGCGAAGTTCGGTGCGGTGATCGACTGGGCCAAGGGCCTCGTCCTCCCCCGCGCCCCGCACGCCGCCGACTAGACGCTGCGTCGATCGCGCCGGGTCGACCGGCGCGACGCGCGCCAAGATTCGAGAGAGAGAAAGAGGATCCAACCATGGCTGGACCTGCCCACCCCGAAGCGATGGCCCCGCCGAAGCCGGGCCGAACCCGAACCGCGCCGCCCCAGATGCCCTCCACCTGGTGGAGTTCGCCGCGGATTCGGACCTACCTGCTCTTCGACGCGACGGGGATCATCTACTTCCTCGTCGGCTTCCTCGCGATCAAGATCGTCGGCCAGCTCGGCGCCGGCCCGATCGCCTGGCAGGCCCAGATGAAGGCACTCGAGAACCCGATCTACATCCTGTTCCACGTCGTCGCGCTCGCCAGCGTGATCTTCGTGGCGGTGCGGTTCTTCCGGCTCTTCCCGAAGGCCCAGCCCCCGGCGATCGGTCCCGCGAAGCCGCCGCCGGGCCCCGTCATCCACGCGGGGCTCTACGTCCTGTGGATCGGCCTGACCCTCGTCGTCTCCCTCGCCCTCGCCGGAGTGATCTTCTAATGCGCACTCTTCTCCTGAAGCTCGAGCCCATCATCTGGTTCATGTTCGGTCAGGGAATCATGATCGGAACCATGCTCATGACGGGCTGGATCCTGGTCATCGGAATCCTGATGCCCCTGGGAATCGTGGATCCCATGAACCTCAACTACGTCCGCGCGCAGGAGCTCTTCACCGCGAGCGTCCTCGGAATCCCGATCGCACAGCTCCTGCTCGCCGCGCTCCTCGTCCTTCCGCTCTGGAAGGGCGCGCACCACGTCCGGTCGCTCCTCGTCGACCTCGGCGGCGGCGAGCGCGACCCCCTCGTCGGCACCGTGCTCTACCTCATCGCGATCGTTGGGAGCGTGATGGGGATTGGGGCTGTGGCGGGGATCTAGCTGGTCACCGGACCTGTCATGTCCGCTGCCGAGAGCGTGACTAGGAACGTTGCGCCGCCTTCGGTGTTGGGCTGAAAGTCCAAGCTGCCACCATGAGCGGCGACGATCTTTCGGCAGACCGCTAGTCCCAACCCGGTTCCTTCACCTGCCGCCTTCGTAGTGAAGAACGGGTCGAAGATCTGCTCAGCAACTTCGTCCGGGATACCAGGGCCATCGTCGCTGATGCGCAATGTAACCGTGGGGCCAATCGCCGCTGCCTCCACGGTGATCGAGCCGTGCCGGTCGCCGATCGCCTCAGCAGCGTTCTTGACCAAGTTGAGGACGACTTGGCTCATCTCAGTCGGGTGAGCCACCACCGCGGGAAGATCCGCGGGAGGCTCCCAATCGATAGCGATACCCGCGCGCTCGATTTCCGCACTAACCAGCTGCAATGCGGAATCCACCGACTCCACGAGATTGATCTCGATTGGGTCGCTGTCTCTCGTGGGGCTCGCGTAATCTCTAAGCTCCCCGACGAGCTTCTGCGTCCGGTCGAGGCCGTTTGTGACGATCTGCGTCAGGTCGTTGATCGCCTCTGCTAGTTCCGCCCCGCCTGAGCTTTCAATTTCGTTCCGAAGCTCGAAGCCTAGCCGGGAGACGCTTTCAGGATTGCTCCAGTCGATCGCGGCCGCCGACTCCGCGATCGAAGTCACCTCCTCAACGTAAGTACCCAGCGATCGGGCAGCATTGAGTGCGTAGTTCACGGGGTTGTTTACCTCATGAGCGATACCTGCGGCGATCTCGCCAACAGCAGCCAGACGCTCGGATTGGATAAGCCGGTCTTCCGCCATCTTTAGGTCGTCGAGCGCCGTTGCGAGGGCCTCATTGCGGGCTGCTAGGTCGCGCCGCGCTCGATGAAGTGCTGCGTGCGATCGGGCACGAGCAAGAAGCTCTCTAGGGTGGAAGGGCTTCGTGACGTAGTCGTCGGCGCCGAGCTCGAGTCCCTCGATCTTCATCTCGCTCTCCGCTTTCGACGAAACGAGCATTACGGGGACTCGGTTCAGGCGTTCGTCGGACTTGACTGCTTCGCAGAGTTCGATCCCGGACATCTCAGGCATCATGATGTCGCTGACGATGAGATCAGGAACGAATCCCTGAAGCTGGTCCATTGCTTCTCGCCCGTTGCGCGCTGTGCGAACTCGAAAATCCTTCTGAAGAATGAATGAAATGAGTTCACGCATGTCTGCGTTGTCGTCCGCGACCAGGATCTCGGGTCGTTCGTCACCTTCGGCGTGTGTGACCTTTGTGAACTCGCCTTGCTGCCCCTCCCATCGCTCAACCGATCGGTCGAGGTCAACAAAGCTCAATTCGCCTGAGGACGTGTTTGCTTCGTCTCCTCTCTCGCGGTCGCCTTCCAGTTCGGCGCGTGCGATCGAGATCGAATCTGAAGCCGCAACGTCGCCTGACTCCGCTGCAACCACGACTGCTTCTTCCGGCGCAGTGTCCGAAGTGCCAGTGGGTAGGTAGAAGCGCATTGTCGTGCCTTGGCCGAGCCCGTCGCTCTCCGCCCAAATGCGTCCTCCATGGAGCGTGATCAGCTCTTGGGTTAGAGAGAGGCCGATGCCCGTTCCTTCGTGCATGCGAGTTGCGGATGCGTCGACCTGGGCGAAACGGTCAAACACTCGACCCAGCTGGTCAGTGGCCAGGCCAATTCCGGTATCTCGAACGAAGATCTCGACGCCTTCTGGCACCGCTTCGGCTCCAACAGAGATTCTTCCGCCCGACTCCGTGAACTTGAGAGAGTTTCCGACGAGGTTTACGAGGATCTTCTCAAGTGCCTCCGAGTCTGCGAATAGAGTCGGTGCGGGCGTCGGCACCTGGCTCGCTAGCTCGATGTTCTTTCGTTCGGCCATAGGTCGCGCGCCGACAACGATATTCTCGACAAGTCCGTCAAGCTCTACAGGAGCTCGATGGATGTCGAACTGGCTGCTCTCCAGCTTAGCTAGATCAAGCAGGTTGTTGATCAGCTTCAGGAGTCGCTGCCCATTTACGTGCATAGTCTTGAAGGTCTTCGCGACCTTCGGATCGACGTCGCCGTAGTCCCCAGCTCGTAGTCCTTCCAGTGGCGCGAGCATCAGCGTGAGAGGCGTTCGTAATTCGTGATGGACGTTCGCGCTGAACCTGGTCTTGAGCTGATCCATCTCCCGAAGATGCGCCTCCGCCTCTACTAGGCTCTGTCTCTGCTTGAACTCCTGGAATCGCATGCGGTCGAGAAAACCGGCGCACAGCATCGTCATCGCGGCGCCAGCGAACACGAAGAACACCTTGAGTCCGAAAGAGTCAGGGGTCGGGTCGCCCATTAGCCACGGCCCAAGAGCGAAGGCTGATGCCATGCTACCCGCTACGAAACCCGCCTCTGCTGCGGTCATCGGAAGGACAACTCCGATGCCCAGGAAGACCAGGATTAGACCGGTGTAGTAGACGGCTGTAGCTTCGCCGCCGCCGAAGATAAGCGCGAGCATCCCCAATCCGAGGGAGTAGCAAGCGCCGACCATCGCGGTTCGAGGATGCCTCGGGGCTGTGACGTAGCAGGCGGCAAGAGCGACGTTGATGACCATTCGCGTCAAGAAGAAGTCCGCGAAGAGGTCTGGGAACGAGTAGTAGTCGAGGACGAGGAAGAGGTTCTGGATAACCCAGCCCATCGTGGTCGCCATGCGTGTGGCCGCGGCGATTCGTGAGTCCGCGAGTTCTTCGCGATACCCAGCGTACGTGCCCGGGCGGACCTGCACGGGCTCGTCTTCGACTATCTCACGTTTGACCGAACCGCTTCTCATCCCAACGAGAATCGGAGGTCCGGGATGCCGACTTGATCTACTTCCCTGCGGGGGAGGGCGTGGGCTTCGCGCTCGAAAAGCGGTGTAGCAGGGCGGGAAGGAGTGAAATGTCGGCGACCAGGCAGACAGTCATTACCGACGCCATCAGCACCCCCAGATTCCTCACGAAGGTGAAGTCGGACAACGCTAGGAGAAGGAAGGCGGCGCCTACAACGAGCGTGGTGTAGGTGATGGCGGGAAGGGCGTGCGCAAGTGCCGACGCGAGACGGTTTTGCCGCTCAGGCACTCTGGCCCGTTCGATAAACGCGAAAGTTACGTGAATCGTGTCGTCGACAGCTATCCCAAGCGCCAAGCTGCCTACGAGTACTGTTCCGGCGTCCAACGGAATGTCGAGAGTGCCCATCGCGCCGTAGATGAACAGGAGTGGGACAGCGTTCGGCAGAAATGTTGAAAACGCGAGCCCGGCCTCGCGGAAGGTCGCAACGAGAATCACTGCGATCGCGACAAGAGCCGCGGCGAGCCCTAGGATTTGGCCCCAGGCGATCGAGTCCTGCGCTCGCGCGAACTCGAACATCACGCCTGTGCTGATCGCGTCGGTCTTGGCTGGCCCGTTGGCCAGCCACCAGGATTCCGCGAACGCTGCCACTTCTAGTATCTGCGCGGATCCGTTGTTGTCGACGCGTACGAGGATGTTTGCAGCCGTCCGATCCGCCGAGACAAGATCATCGATCTGGTCGACGCTTTCTAGAAGCAGTAGGTACTGTTCAGCTAGTGCGCCCGTGGGTACGTGTTGGGGACGGGTCGCCGAGAAGCCTTCATGAATTTGAATGAGCGGGTCGGCGATGGACACTGTCTTTCCGACCTCGGGAAGTTCCGCAAGAGCTTCGGAAAGGTCTGAGATCGCACGGAGCGTATCGGCCTCGAGTATTGAGTCGTCTTCGGACTGCGTCTCGATGATCACATTGATTGGGCTTATTCCTGCAAGGGCCGACCGAATGCTCTCGTAGTCGTCTCGCGTTCTTGTGCCGGTCTCAAACCATCGGGTTGCATCGGTGTCGACGTGGATGAGCTGAATCCCGAATGATGCGAAGGCAGCCGCCACGGCCCATGTAGCAACCATCGCCACGCTCCTTCGCGAGGCGGCTCGAGCGAGTCTCGGGGCGAGCGTCCCGGCAAGTAATTCGAGACCCCGTGCTCGGCGGACCGGACGACCGTCGAGAGTCAATACGGCTGGAAGCAGGGTGAGGGTCAATGCAGTTGTTGCCAGTACACCGACCGCTCCAAATGAACCCACGTAGCGGACTGCGTCCACGCCGGTCAGGGAACTTGCGAGGAAGCCGATCGTCGTCGTGAGACCTGACAACGCAACCGGTGGAGCGACTTCCGCGACGCGCGACGAGAATTCGTGCATGTGGTACCCCGGCGCTTCCAAATCTCCGCCGCGAGGCACTCTGGAGGCTGCCGTCAGAACGTGCATTCCGTAGGCCGCCGCTAGCGCGACCACGAGGGGTGGGAGAATGACCATCGTGAAGGACATCGGGATTCCGGCCAGCCCGATCGCCGAGAGCATGAGCTGATTGGCGACGAGGCCGACGGCTACCACTCCCAGCGCGGCGGGCATTGAGCCGTAGACCAGGACTATCAGGACCGCGACTGCGATGACGGAAAGCGGGGCGAATGTGAGCAGCTCCGATCGCGTCTGCTCGCTCGTCTCCTGCTGGAATACAGGCACGCCCGACACCCAGGCTGATCGAGAAGCTTCATTCGACGTTGCGTCGCTGACTGCCTCAAGAAGTGCGGGATAGTACGGCGCGGGGTTTGCTTCGAGGACGAGATTTATCGCTGTCGTCTTCTGAGCCGAATCGACAAGGTTGCCGCGAATAATGCGGTCGCGCTGAGAGAGCAGGCGCGCTCTGGAGATGCCCCCCTCGTTGATCTCTTCGGCGTCTAGGAGCGGAGGGTCGAGTTCGAGGGCGGATTCGCCGTTCACGTAGATGGTCGGTTGCGTCGCGACGCTGTCTACTCGGCGGACTCCAGGGAAGTCCTCGAAGATACGTGAAAAGCGAGCGACTTCCTCAAGGCTGTCTTGGCTAAATGCGTCGTCGCTCTCAAACGCCACGACAACGATCTCGTCGCCGCCGAAGAGTTCAAGACTCCTTTGGTAGGTGCCCCAGGCGGGCGCGGCCTTGTCTAAGACGCTCTCGGCGGAGGCTTCGACTTTGACTCTGAGGAGGGCCGGGACGCAAGCAAGACACACTGCCGTCCAGAAGGCCAACACAGCGCGTGGGCGAGCGACTCCGAGTCGGACGAGACGCCGCGGCAGCGATTCCATGTCGGAGGTGGCGAGCATCGTGGTGGCAGCGATTCCGTTAGGGGTATCCGCAGCTACTCACGCACGCGTGGCTGAGCTGGTAGAAGGGTTGGCCTAGGCGACGGTTAGCTCGAGGTAAGCGACGTTGCCCAGTCGGTCTTCGAATACTCGCTCGACTTGGATCTCCCGCCCGATGCCGGCGGATCGACCGATTTCACGCAGCTCGGTAGTCGTGCGGTAGGTCAGGTGCCAATCCATAAAGGCGTCCATGTATCCGCGACCCCAGTTCGTTGGCGTGAAGTTGCCCACGAGTAGCCGACCACCAGGAGCAAGAGATTCGGACAGTCTGCGGATGAGTCTCCTGCTGACACCGTCCGAGAGGTAGTCAAGGAGGCCGGCTGCGTACGCGAAGTCGATCTCACTTGCTTCGATCCGTCCCGCGATCATGTCTCTAACGCTTCCGCGAACGGCGCGGACAGGCACTCCATGTTGAGTTGAGCGAATGCGTTCGAGAGCGTGTTCGTCTTGGTCAACTGCGAGGAACTCGCCGAGTTCGGATTGAGTTCTAGCGTCGAGCAGCTCAAGCTCGCGAGCGTGACCACAGGCCATCGAGAGCACGCGCGCTCCTGTTTTTGCAGCGACCGTTGCAGAGATCCGGCTGGCGAGCAGCTTGCGACGCTCGACCACGCTTCGGCCGCTGCTGGTGAGAGCGGTCGCCTTGAAGACTTCGGCGCCGACGGGCGAAACGTCGGAGCCGGGCGTCGCATCGTAGATATAGTCAAGCATCACGGCGTCACCCGCGAAGCCGCGCGGCTTTAGTAGCGCCCGTCTCGTGTACGGATCTTCTAGGAGGATTCTGCTGATCGGATGGTCTTGGCATTCGGGCGCGAGGTCATGCACCCAAGCGTCTTGCTCGTTCCGTTGTTGGATCGCCCAAAGCCCAACTACAAGGTCTTCGACGGCCTTTCGCGTCGTATGGAGGCTGTTCGACCCGACCAGCATTCGGTGGGTCTCGTCTAGCAGTCTTCGCAGCGCGACGCGGTCTCGATTGCTCCCGCTCGCTCGGAGATCTGCGCGTTCCGATAGTCCGCCGCGGCTGTCTTGAAAAGATTCGGTGGTCATTCCATCGCCATACGTGAACTTCCAAGCATACCCTGATTCAAGCGTTTAGGGAAAAGCCTGATGCGAAAAGCACGCGCTTCGAGTCTGCTCGATTCTTATGGCATGGGCAAAGACACCCGAATCTTGGGCGTGGCGAGGGCATAGCAGTGATGGCCGGCAGCAGGCGGCTTCTGCGGCAGCGAAGGCTCGTTCTGGCAAGTGTCTCGAACGCCTGTCTATCTACCGCGTGCGTGAGCCGGAAGGCGGTGGCCAAACAGCTGCGCGGATCACCGACCTGAATTCGAGGCAGAGCTGAAATCGAACAGCGTTCTTGACTTGCACGCTTCCCGGCCGCAGAATCCGCTCGTGCCCGGGGGGGCGAGAGGGGGCGACGGCTAGATTCGAGGCGAAATTGGTGGAGGCTCCCCAGTCACGATTGGTCGGTATCGAAACCAGCGGTGCAAACGTGCGATCGAAGCACGTCCACAACGCTGTGACGATCTGGCTACCCTTTCTCGCGATGGTTGGCGCCGCATTCAAGTCGCCGCCCGCATCTCTGGCTACTGCGGTCGTCGCTGCTGTTTTCTTCCTGCTTGGTGGTATCGGTATTCTCGTCGGACTGCACCGGTACTTTTCGCATCGGTATTTCGACTGCGGTCCTTTCTTGCGTACGTTTTTGGCGGTTCTCGCAACGTGGGCTTGGCAAGGGCCGATCGTGCAGTGGGTCGCCGACCATAGGCGACACCATCGATATGCTGATACGCCGCTCGATCCCCATTCCCCGTACTTCGTGAACGGAGAGCCGGCGTCGTCTACCGCTAGAGGGTTTCTCCACTCGCACCTAACGTGGATGCTGGCTGGTGACTACACCCAACCGGCGCGGTACGCGGCAGATACGCTGAACGACCCGATCTCGAGTTTCTGCAGCCGCTATCACTGGCCCTTAGCCTGCACCGGCTTAGTGTTGCCAGCAGTGGTGGGCTGGCTGATCGGTGGCGCTAGCGAAGCCGCCAGCTGCCTGGTTTGGGCCGGTTTCGCGCGAGTGGTTGTACTACAACACCTGACTTGGGCTATCGGTTCGTTTGCGCACATGGTTGGAACCAAGGCGCCGAATGCGAAGGATGAAGCAAGAGATAGCGTTGTCCTATCAGTCTTGATGTTCGGCGAGGGGCAGCACGCCTTCCATCACGCGAACCCGAATGCTGGCTTGATGGAGCCAAGCACGCTCGACGCAACCGGGGCGCTCCTGCGAGTGCTAGAGCGCGTCGGGCTCATCTGGAATCTCAAGAGGCGCTGAGTCGCGGCTTTTCTGGCCCGTATGTCGCGATTCTTGTGGTGGTCCGCAGATGCAACCACCCCGGCCACTTGGCTGAGATTCTGTGGTCGCTACAGGAGCGTTGATCGCCTGGGGGGCATCGCCCATTCAATTGATAGGTGCGATCGGCAATTGGCCTCGCTTTCGAGCCGATGCTTCGCGCTGCGGCGACTACCACAAGGTACCTCTGTCCCTCACCACTGCTCTACTGAGCATCTGGTATCAAGCAGCCACGGATTGCTATTTCGCGACTAGCGATTGCGCTTCGCGGACGAGTCTAGTTGCTCGTGGCAGTTCGTAGTCGCGCAGAACTCGAGCAGCCTCATCTAGTCTTGGTTTGCAGATCGAGCCGGATTCGCCTGACTCGACCATGCATCTCGCAAGATCTGCCTCGGCGTAGGCATACCAGCTTGGAGCGCCGCGCTCGCGCTCCTGTGATGATGCGTGCATGAAAAGCCCTGCTGCGATCTCGCTCATGCCTAGCGTGTGCGCCACTAGGCCTGCGTATCGCGCAAGAGACCCGAAGTAGCCAACGCCATAGCCGATAGTCGCGCAGCGATCTCTCAATGGCTCCAGCATCTCGAATAGCTTCTCGCACATTCCCTTGTTCTCAAGGGCTGCGAAGACCTCAGCACACATCGCCAGGGCTTGTCCGCCTCCAGGCTCGGAGCCCATTAGGCGAAGGTCGTGTTCGCTGAACCGACACGAGTAGGAGTGTGCCTTCTCGAGTGCGCCACAGTGTATGTAGAACCACGGCACCGCAATTCGCCAGTGGTACATCCATGCCTGCTCTTCGGCGAAGGCCTCTATCATTCCTAGCGCTTGATCGAGTCGGTCCTCTTCAACGCATCTTAGGGCTAGGTGCGCGGCGTATGTCTGGAGGCAGTTCTGGTCGGGCGATGCGCCGGCGAGGGCCCGAAAGTTCTCCGCGAGTCCCTCGGCCGTTCTGATCTCTCCGCGTAGCATCGCCAAGGTGGAGTCGTGCGCGAGGGGGTACCACCGGTACTGTGGTAGGTCGAGCTGGGATGAAATCGTCCGATATCGCTCATTCTCTCGTTCTACCTCAGGGATATTTCCAAGCTCTAGGTGCGCCGTGATTGCGCGTGTGTGCTTTAGCAGCGTAGTCGGATGATCCGATGCAACGTTCGCGATCTCGCCAAGACTCTCCACGTACTTCAATCGCTCAGGAGCGCGTGCTGGGCCGTGTAAGGATTCCGCGCGGGCTGAGAGTGCTGCAATGAGTGCATCTCGATCGCCCGATTCGATCGCGAGATCGAGCGATGACGCTGCGAGGCGCTCGACTCTGTCGGGGTCGCGTGTCCATTGAATTGCCTGAGAAAGGTGCGCGATTACCCTTGCCCGAAGCGCGGCCATCTCCTCATCGAGGTCTCTCAGCGCTTCTTCTAGTAGTCCAATATGCGTTGCGTCGTTGACTCCTACCTCGATTGAAAGAAAGTCCGGAGCCAGCTGCAAGGCCGCTAGTGCAAGTGACTCTGGGAGTCCGGAAGCGCGCGCAAGGTTCGCGGACTCGATGAGCGTGGCTCGCGACAAGATTCGATCGCCCGCGTATAGGGTTGCACGGGCAAGATCTCGCATTAGCTCGCATCGCGCCTGGATGCTTCCGTCGGCGGGCGATAGGTCAAGCGCTCTGCTCAGGTACTTTGAGGCGATCGAATACGCGAATCGCGATTCCGCTTCTAGCCCCGCTAGGCGAGCGAAGCGTGACGCTGCGGATGCGTCGCCAAGCGGCGCGGCTCGTGACAGGTGGTCGGCGATCTGAGCGGTTCTGGAATGAGCGTGGGGGAGTCGTTGGAGTTCCGTGGCAATCGAGAGATGAAAGCGTCGCTTGAGGGACGGGTCGAGACTGCTGGAGAGCGATTCTCGCAGCAGGCTATGAGAGAATTCATAGTCGGAAAGGTTTTGGGTTAGCAGCCAACTCCTTGTTGCGAGCGTCAGTTCTTCGGCGACTTCTTGCACTGATCTGCCGACTACCTCAGCTAGGAGCGGGGCAGAGAATCGATCGCCGATTAGCGCTGCTACAGCGAGCGTTGACCTCACGTTTTCGGGAAGGTCGGAAAGCTGCCGCGAGACGATTTCTCGGCCCGAGAGCGACTTGTCGATGCTCCTTTCGGTCTCTATGTCACGAAGTAGGCGCGTGATGTAGAACGGGATTCCTTGAGATCGGTCGTGAAGGGAGCGACCAAGTTCGAGGTTGTTCTCGTCTCTGGGGCCAAGGATCTCAACAACATCCTCCTTTGATAGCGGATCGACCCTCATCGAAAATGAGCTGTCGAGGCTTCGTATCTCGCTCAGGCGATCTGCGCGTCTGTCGGTGAACGTCGGTGGACGATGTGTCGCAATGAGCAGAATCGGAGCGCCTTCGATCTCTTCAGAGAGGCAGGCGAGGAGGTCAAGTGAGTCGAGATCGGCCAAGTGGACATCTTCGAAAGCCAAGACGATCGGAGTGCTTGATGACAGCGTTCGAAAGGCCGAGATCCAATGGTTGAAGAGGGAGAAGCGGTCAACCGGCCCTAGTTCCTCACGTTCGGGTTGGACGGAGCCAAGTATCTCCGGGTGAACACTTGCGAGCTTTCGTGCCGTCCGAATGAACTCGGACTCGACTCCCTCGATTGCGAAGGCCGATTGGAGTGCTTGGGTCCAGGGCCAGAAAGGGGGCGCTCCGTCGATTAGCGAGCATCGCGAGACTACTGACTCGAAGTCTTTGCCAACTCGCCCGAGGAACTCGGAGAGCAGTCGCGTCTTTCCGATTCCAGCTTCGCCGTGGATCGCGACCGTCCGCCCGCTTTTCCGCCTGCGCACGTCGGAGGCGATGTCGAGCAACGTCGCGAGTTGAGGCTGTCGCCCCGCGAAGGTCAGTTGTCGCGCCAACTCAGGCTGGTCTCCAAACCGCGTGTCGTCGGTATCGACCGTTGGCAGGAAGCGGTAGCCGCGAGCGCGGACGCTTCCGATTATGCTGGGGTCGCTTGCGGAATCCCCTAGTGCGCGACGAATCTCCATGATCGTGGTCGGGATCGTTGCCGCGCTTAGGGCAGCGCTCTGCCATACTTCTTGGCGAAGTTCCTCTTTGGAAACGATCCGGTCGCGACGGTCAATCAGATACACGAGAGCGTCGATCGCGCGCGAGCCCAGCTCGATGGGGCAGCCGTTTCGGTGAATCTCGAAGAGAGCGAGGTTTAGTTCGAAGTCGAGAAAGCGGATGAGTCTCATGAGCGGGCCCGGAGTTTGAATTGGCTTTCGGCATCACAGTAGAACTGGATCGCCTAGCATTCTGGCCGCTGGCACTATCAGAAGTCGATCAATCCTTGGATTCCAATGGCGCGGCAGCCTTCCCGCAGGGAATCGGCGCTGAACTAGCGACGTCGATCCCGCCGCGTCCCGCGCCGCGCCCTACGCCCATCCACCACAATCCCCCCAACCGCTTCGAGCGCCTCGGTACACCCCGGGCATCCGATGATCCCGACCGAGACGCGCTGGGTCGGCTGGGCGTGAAGCCTTCGGCCGCGCGCGGTGAGCGTTCGACCGGAGGGGCGCTCCACGGGGGCGCCATCGATCGGGCGGCCGTTGAACTCCGATTGAACCTGCTTCGGGCCGGTTCGCGTGAAGCGGCCCTGCGATTCGATCGAGACGTCGGCGCCCGCCACGGAGGGCAGGGCGAGCGCGGCGCAGGCCGCCAGGCTCGCGATCAGGGCCGGGATTCGGGGGTGTCGCCGCATGGGATGGCTTCCTCTATCGTTCGATTCGACCCGCCGGCGTCGCGCGAGCACGCCGAGGGATCCCATAAAACGTGGGTAGATCGATACGATTATCGCGGAATTGCCGCTGAGATGCGCCTGAGTTGCGTCTCGGGCTGAGCGTACCGGCGCGATCTCCGGTGGCGCCGGTCGCGACTCGGACGCCCGCGATTCGGAACGGACGCTCATCCGCCAGCCCTGGAGACCCCCCAATGAACTTCGGATTCAACGAGGAGCAGGAGCTTCTCCGCGCCGAGGTCCGGAAATTCCTGGACCAGAACGCGCCCCTCGAACGTGTGCGTGAGATCGTCGAGGCCGAGGACGGCCCCGGAACCGATCCCGCGCTCTGGGCCCGGATGGCCGAGCTCGGTTGGGTCGGCCTGAACATGCCCGAGGCTCATGGCGGCGTCGGGCTCGACCTCGAGACGCTGCTCGTGGTCCTCGAAGAGACGGGTCGCTCGCTCTTTCCTTCGCCGCTCATCTCGACGGTCCTGGCGGCCAAGGCGATCGAGCGCTTCGGCACCGACGAGCAGCGGGCGCGCTGGATTCCGGGCCTCGCCGACGGCTCGAAGGTCGGGACCTTCGCCTTCATGGAGCGGAGCGACACGCTCGGTCCGGAAGGGGTCGAGACGCTCGCCAAGCCCGATGGCGACGAGCTGATCCTCTCGGGCGAGAAGCTCTACGTGAGCGACGCCGCGGCGGCAGATCTGCACGTCGTGGCGGTTCGCTCGGGATCCGACGCCCAGTCGCTCTCCCTCGTCGTCGTCGAGAAGGGAACCGCCGGGGCGAGCGCCGCCGACTTCGAGGCGATGGATCTCACGAAGCGGATCGGCAGCCTGACGCTCGAAGACGCGCGGGTCGGAGTGGACTGCGTCCTCGGTGACCAGGGTGCGGCTTGGCCGGCGATCCAGTGGCTGCTCGATCTCGGCGCGGCCCTCGTGACGGCGGAAGCGGTCGGGGCGGCCGAAGCGGCGCTCGAGATCACGACGGAGTTCGCGAAGGGACGCGTCCAGTTCGACGAGCAGATCGGCAAGTTCCAGGGTGTGAAGCATCCCCTCGCCGACATCTACGTCGACGTCGAGTCGTTCCGTTCCCTCGTCTACTACGCGATCTGGGCCCTCGACCAGGACGCCGACGACGCCCGCGTCGCGGTCTCCCGAGCCAAGGCCTATTGCGCCGACGCGTTTCCCAAGGCCGGGATCATGGGCGTCCAGCTCCACGGCGGCGTCGGGTACACCTGGGAATACGACATCCAGCTCTATCTCAAGCGCGCGAAGTGGGTCCGGCCCATGTTCGGCGACGCGGACTACCACTACGAGCGCGTCGCGCTCCTCGGAGACCTCTAACCATGGATTTCCAGCTTTCCGAAGAAGAAGAGGCGTTCCGCAAGGAAGTCGTGGGCTTCCTCGACGAGCACCTGCCGGAAGGGACCGAGCGTACGCCCGAGTTCCAGGCGAAGTGGACGAAGTCGATCCGCGAGAAGCGTTGGGTCGGCTTCTCCTGGCCCGAGGACGTCGGTGGTGGCGGCGGCGGGATCATGGAGCAGGTGATCCTCAAGGACGAGATGGCGAAGCGGAAGGCGCCCGCCCTCGGCTCCTGCTTCATGGGCCTCGCCTGGGTCGGCCCTTCGATCATCCAGTACGGAACCGAAGAGCAGAAGCAGAAGTACATCCCCGACATCCTCGACGGGAAGTACCAGTGGTGCACCGGCTACTCCGAGCCGGGCTCGGGCTCCGATCTGGCGAGCCTCAAGTGCAAGTGCGAGCGCGATGGCGACGAGTACGTCGTCAACGGGCAGAAGATCTGGACCTCGATCGCCATGTGGTCGAAGATGATGATCCTGCTCGTTCGGACCGAGACCGAGGTCGAGTCGAAGCACGATGGGATCACCTGTCTCCTCGTCGAGATGGACACGCCCGGGATCGAGGTCCGGCCGATCAAGAACATGAGCGGCGGCGCGATGTTCGCGGAGGTCTTCTTCGACAACGTCCGCGTCCCGGTCGAGAACCGGCTCGGCGACGAAGGGCAGGGCTGGCAGGTCACGATCTCGGCCCTGGCGAGCGAGCGCTCGTCGATCGCCGAGGTCCACGGTCTCGTCCGGAAGATCGAAGAGGTCAAGGATCTCGCACGCAACACGATTCGCGGCGGTCGCGCCATGAGCGACGACCCCGGCATCCGTCGACGGATCGCGCAGGCGGAGACGAAGGTCGAGGCGATGCGTCTGAACGGCATGCGCTTCCTCACCAAACAGCTGAAGGGCGAGCCGCTCGGCTCCGAGACCTCGATCAACAAGCTCCACCGCGCCGACCTCGAGATCGGCCTGGGCGAGCTCGCGCTCGAGATCATCGGCTCCTCGTCGACGCTCATGGGCGGCGAAGAGGCGGTCGACGGCGGGGCCTGGGCGAAGTACTCGCTCAACTGGCCGGAGGTCGTGATCGGCGGCGGTACGCCCAACATCCAGCGGAACATCATCGCCGAGCGGATCCTCGGTCTGCCCAAGGACTGAGGTCGAAAAGATGGCGATCGAAGCTTCCGCCCTCGAGACGCGTCTGCGCGACGCCCTCGAAGCGTCCCACGTCGAGGTCGTGGACGAGTCGCACCTGCACGCCGGCCACGCCGGTGCGCGAGACGGGGGAGGGCACTACCGCGCCGTCATCGTCTCGGAGAAGTTCGACGGCTTGAACCGGGTGAAGTCGCAGCAGCTCGTCTACGGCGTCGTCGACGACTGGATGGGCGGCGAGATCCACGCGCTCAGCATGAAGACGTTCACGCCGGAGGCCTGGGCCGCGCAGGAGTCTTGAGCGCGGGCAGGAAGAGGAACTCGACCTCCGCGCGCACGACGACGCGGTCTCGCGCTGGGGCTTCGGGCGGCTCGCCTTGTTCGGTGTGTTCGTCAGGCTCTCGGATCGATCGATCCCGGGGCAGGAGCCCCTGCAGGCCTGGATTCAGCCTGCTGTCGCGGTGATGTTCGCGATCGCAGCCCTCTGGACGAGCCCACGCGTGCATTGGCCGTGATCGTTGGAGCCATACTGCTGTTCCTGGGCCAGGGAATGGTCTGACGGTTTCGTCGCGAGTCTCGGGCTGTAGCCCGTCGACCGGATTGCTTCGGATCGGGTGAACGTCCGAGGCGAACTGCGTTCCCTCGGTCTCTGCGCGAGCACGCTCCTCATCGAAGCGACCGGACAGCCCTCCGCCGTTCGGCGGCCCGGGTCGCGTGCGCCCGCACCTCCCCTGGCGCACCATCGATCGCCGAACCGTGAAGGTGAGGAGAACGAGATGCGACTCGACGAACCGCGGCTGGCTCCGCTCGAGCCCGAGGAGATGCCGGCAGACATCGTGGAGATGTTCGGCGATACGCGCCTGCTGAACATCTTCCGGACGATCGCGCACCATCCCGAGCTGATGAAGTCGTGGATGGTGTTCGGCGGGCACATCCTCGGAAGAGGGACCACGCTCTCGCCGCGCGATCGGGAGATCGCGATCCTGCGCGTCGGCTCGCTCTGTCGTTCCGGCTACGAGTGGTCACAGCACGTGCGCATCGCGCTCGGCTGCGGAATCTCCGAGGAGGAGATCGTCCGCATCCACGAAGGCACCGCCGCGGAGGGGTGGACCGACGCCGAGCGGTCGATCCTCGACGCGACCGACGAGCTGGTCGCCGACGCGTTCATCACCGACCCGACCTGGAAGCGACTCTCCGACCACTACGACACGCAGCAGCGGATGGATCTCGTCTTCACCGTCGGCCAGTACAACCTCGTCTCGATGGCGCTCAACACGCTCGGCGTCCAGCTCGAAGGCGACGCTTCGCGTCTCGCGCCGCCGCCGGGGGACTGAGCGCGCCGCCGTTCCGCTCTACGTGTCCGCGCCGGGCTCGAGAAACGCGCACATCGACGGGCTGAGCCGCGAAGCATTGCGCGCCCGGTCGCTTCGTTTCGCGCGGTCATCCCCGAGCCATCGACGACCGTCTTGCTGGCGCTCGGGCTCGCAGCTCTCCGCTCGCGCGGCTCGGTGTTTCGCTAGTGCGCGGGCGTGTCCGCTACGTCCGCCGGAACCGCTTCACCGCCCATCACGAGCACGCGCTCCGCGAAGCGCCATCGCCCGTCCGCTTCCTTGCGTAGACGATCGTGGTATCGCCCGATCGTCGCGACGAGAATGCCGTCGGGACCGGTGGCCAGCGCGCAGAGATCCGTCCAGACGAGGGCATGTGCTCCATCCGCGTCGAGATCGATGACGGGCGCCAGAACGACGTGCTTGCCCGGCGCATCGGGCTGCATGCCCCCGATCTCCCGTTGGATGGCCGCGCGTCCCTCGTGCACTTTGCCCCAGACCCGGAACACTGCGTCCTCGCAGAAGAGTCGCCCCCAATCCTCGAAGCGCTTCGAATCGAGGAGCTGTCCATAGATCGCGATCAAGCGTCGGATCGCTTCGTAGTCGTCCATTCGAATCCCCCACCCGCGGAACCGGGGCCGCCCGCACGCCGCGCCCGGACGCGCTCGAGTATCGTGAATCGTCCTGCGCTCGGCTATGGCGAGCGTTTGCAAGCGCGCGATGATCCGATCCAGCTCTGCTGAAACCCCGTCGTGAAAGGAAAGCCCGTGAAGCCCTCAGCCAAGAGATTCGAAGGACGCCGGGCCTTGTTGACCGGAGGCGGCTCCGGCATCGGACGCGCCAGCGCGCTCCGGCTCGCTCAGGAGGGCGCGGCGGTCTATCTGGTGGACGTCAACGAGGCGGGTGTGCGCGAGACCGTCGAATCGATCCGCTCGGCGGGGGGCAAGGCCGAAGCGAGCGTCTGCGATGTACGCGATGGGGAAAGTTGCCGCGAGGCGGTGGACGCGGCCATCCGATTCCTGGGAGGCCTCGATGTGCTCTGCAACATCGCCGGCGTTCTCCACTACGGCGTCTCGAGCGAGACGGACGACGCAGACTGGGATCGCGTGATCGGCGTCAATCTCACCGGCACGTTCTTCATGACCCGCGCCGCGCTCCCCCATCTGCGAAAGCCGGATTGCGCCGTCGTGAATCTCGCCTCGGCGGCGGGTGTCCAGGCCGTCCCCTACGCCGCGGCCTACTGCGCCTCCAAGGGCGGGGTCGTGATGCTGACGAAATCCCTCGCGATCGAGCACGCCAAGACGGGGCCCCGCGTCAATTGCATCTGCCCGGGTGGCGTCGCCACGCCGCTCGTGGCGAATTTCGAACTGCCGGAGGGCGCGGACGCGAGTCTGTTCGGACACATCTCGTCGCGCATGCCCACAATGGGGCAACCGGAGGAGATCGCCGCGATGGTCGCCTATCTCGCGTCCTACGAAGCGCGATTCGTGACGGGTTCGGCTTTCACGATCGACGGCGGGCAGGTCGCCTGAGCGCGCCGCCGTTCCGCTCCAGGTCTCCGCGCCGTCCTCGAGAAACGCGCGCATCGACGGGCTGAACCGCGGAGCGTTGCGCTCCCAGTAGCGCCGGCCCCCGGGCGAGAACACCACGCCCCGGTACGAGCGCAGGCTCGCCTCAAGCCCTTCCTCGTCCATCGGCAGGCTCCGGTGCGGGTCCACGACCGTCTCCCGTCAGCCCATGGCCTCACCCGAACACGATCTCCGCCAGCCCGTCGAGATGGACGATGTCCGGCGTCGTCGGGACGAAGATGAACTCGTCGCAGCCGATGTCCTCGAACCGTTTGACCGTGTCGCGGATCGCTTCCGGCGTGACCGTGCGGACGGCGGCCAACAGCTGCTCGACCTGGCCCGGGAGGACGTTCGGGTAGTACTCCCGGAAGTACGCCTCGAGGTCCTCCGCGGTGCGCGGGCCGGCTGAGTAGTAGCAGCCGCAGACGAGGCGGGGCTTGCCTTCGCGCTCGGCCTCGCGCCAGGAATCTTCGGCGACGTCGAACATGCCGCGCGCTTCGACCGGGTCCGCGCCGAAGCTCCAGGTCACGACGCCGTCGCAGAAGGGACCCGTACGACGGAGCGCCTTCGGGCCGTTCGATCCGAGCAGGATCTCGGGTCCACCCGGGCGGACCGGTGCGGGGCCGATCGCGCGCGTGCCTTCGATCAGGGACTCGCCCTTGAAGAGCTCGCGGATCGTCCGGAGGCTCTCCTCGAAGCGCTGGCCCCGTCCTTCGCGCGGGCTCGGCGCGACGTCGTAGTCGTCGAGGGGGGTGCCGAGACCGACGCCGAGGGAGAAACGTCCGCCCGAGTAGTCGTCCAGGCTGAGCGCCTGCTTCGCGACGACGCCCGGTGGATGGATCGGAAGGATGATCACGTTGGAGAGCAGGCGGATCGTGCTCGTCACGCTCGCCGCGGCGGTCAGCGAGAGGACCCAGTCGTACCCGGAGTAGGTCAGGCGCTCGCCCATGCAGAGCGAGGCGAAGCCCGCCTGCTCGGCGCGCCTCGACCACTCGAGGACCAGGTCCCGGCTCGTGCCGCGCAGGTTCGTGGGTAGACCGACTCCGACTTCCATTGCTTCCCCTGTCTCGTTCGAGGTCCGGCGAACGCTAGCGCTCGAGCGCCGGCGTGCCTCGCTCGGCCTCTTCGATCGGGCGTGCGTCGTAGTCCCAGAGCCAGCCGGGCATCTCCGGCGGCGGCGCGCCCACGACTTCGATCGTGGCGCCGGAGTAGCGGGCGGCGATCGTCGCCTTGTAGAGGCGCGGGTTCGGGAGATAGGAGACGATGCGGAGGTCGGCCATCTCGCTAGCCGGCCTCGGCCGCGTCGAGCTCCGCCGCGATCCGCTGGAACGTCGTGTAGAGCTGGGTCGCGATCGGGAAGCCGGCGTAGTGGGCGAAGTGAGCTGCGAACTCGCCCATCTCCTCGCGCGAGAGGTCGCCGCTCGTGAGGGCCGAGCGGACGTGGACCTCCATCGCGGTCGCGGCTCCCGTCATCGCGATCGTGGTCAGCGTGACGAGGCGCCGCTCCTTTCGCGTCAGCCCCGGTCGCGTCCACACGTCTCCGAAGACGTGGTCGAGGGCCGTCTCCTGGAAGAAGTCCGGCGGGTTCTCCGGGGCGGGGAACCCGTTCACTTCCTCGTACTTGGCCCTTGCTCTCGACCGCCGCGCGTCGTCGCCCATCGTCATCGCCTCCTCGACCGGAGACGGTAGGGGGACCCGGGACGGCGGGGCAATCCCGCCCGCCGCCCCCCGCGCGCCGCTAGGCGGCGTCGGTGACCACGCGCCCGACCCGACCGCTGCGGCGGCTGCGGACCGACGCGGCGAGCTCGCGGAGCAGGCCGTCGGTCTCTTCGAAGCCGATGCAGGCGTCGGTGATCGAGACGCCCGGCCGGAGCGCCGCGCCGGGCTTCCAGTCCTGGCGTCCCTCCTCGAGGTGGCTCTCGAGCATGACCCCGAGGACGTCGTTCGATCCGTTCCGGACCTGCCGCGCGACGTCGCGGAGCGCCTCGCCCTGGAGCGCGGGGTCCTTCTTCGAGTTGCCGTGGGAGCAGTCGACCATGACGCCGCGCTTGTCGAGCCTATCGGCGACGGCCTGGACGCTCTCCCGGTCGTAGTTCGTGCGGCCGCCGCCGCCGCGCAGGACGACGTGGGTGTCGGGGTTGCCGGCGGTCTTGACGACGGCCGCGGTCCCGTCCGCGCGGACGCCCAGGAAGGAGTGGGGCGCGCTCGCCGCGGTCATCGCGTCGATCGCGACCTGATGTCCGCCGTCCGTTCCGTTCTTGAACCCGACGGGCATGGACAGGCCGCTCGCCATCTCGCGGTGGGTCTGGCTCTCGGTCGTGCGTGCGCCGATCGCGGCCCAGGCGATCGCGTCCGCCAGGAACTGCGGGGCGAAGGGGTCGAGGAACTCCGTCGCGCAGGGCAGGCCCAGGTCGTTCACCTCGACGAGCAGCTGGCGGGCGAGGGCGAGTCCTTCGTCGACGTGACACGAGCCGTCGAGGCGCGGGTCGTTCACGAGCCCCTTCCAGCCGACCGTCGTTCGCGGCTTCTCGAAGTAGGTGCGCATCACGACGATCAGCTCGCCTTCGAGCTCCCTTGCGAGCGGCACGAGGCGCTTCGCGTACTCGATCGCCGCATCGGGATCGTGGAGCGAGCACGGCCCCACGATCGCCACGAGGCGCCTCGGGTCGCGCCCGTGCATCGCGTCGCGGATCGCCGTCCGCGCGCGCAGGACCGTCCGCGCGCCGTTCGTCGAAATCGGATGGGTCGTCTTCAGCTCTGCCGGCGCCGGCAGGGGGTCGATTGCCGTCAGGTTGCGGTCTTCCAGGGAACTCATCGGAATCTCCGTGCTGGGGGTCGGCCGCGCCGCCCGCGCTTCGAGGCGGTTGGCGAGGCCCGGAAAAGAAACGGCCCCGAGAGGTCTGTCCTCTCGGGGCCGTGAAAGCTTCGGTGGCCGTCTTCTTTCGGTCTGTTCGTCTCTCTCGGAGTCTAGACCTCGGCGCACCCTTCCACGGCCCCCGAGGCATACCAGCCCCGGGCGTCCATAAAGAAGGGATACGAAAAGAAGGTCGCCGCCATGGCCGGTTTTATACACCCGGCCGACGGGGCGGGCAAGCAAGCGTGTGCAGGCGCGCCTGAGCGCGGTCTCACCCGGCCGCCGCCGCGTTCCAGCCCTCGACGAGCTGGGCGCTCTCGTGGATCGCGCCCTCCTTGACGGCATCGGCGATCGGGAAGGGCTCCGGTCCCTTCGACTGGACGTCGCGCCAGGACTTGGTGAGCTGCGTGCCGCCGTCCTTCGCCTCGAGCGCCCAGTCCTCGACCATCGTGAAGACCGTGTTCTCCTCGATCCGCTCCCGGGTGAAGGGCGCCTCGAGACCGAAGGCCGTCGAGACCTTCACGACGATGACGTCGTCCGTCGTCTCCGCTTCCACGACCTCGAGCATCGACACGCCCATCTCCCCCCGGCACCAGATCGCGCGGCCCGGCTCGAGGACGCCGCCCTCCACGGGCTGGGGGAAGTAGTCGAGAATCCGGTCGGGCGTCATGATGAATCCGCGGACCTGCTCGGGGGTGGCGTTCAGCTGCATGACTTCGGTGTGGACGAGACTCATCGGGTTCCTCGGCGGACAGGGTTGATACGAGGCGAACGAGCGTAGCCGGTCGGGCTTCCCTGTCGCACACTCGCGCGATGCCCCTCGACCCTTCGATCTGGTCCGATCGCCCCTTCGGCCCGGCCGCCTTCTCGCTGGAGGGGCGCGTCGCCCTCGTGACGGGCGCGGCCGCGGGGCTCGGGCGCGCGACGGCTCTCGGGCTCGCGCGGTGTGGCGCCGCGGTCTCGATCTGCGATCGCGACGAAGCGGGACTGGCTGCGTGCGCGAAGTCGATCGAGGCCCTGGGACGCGCCACCCACTCGGCGACCATCGACGTGCGGGAAGAGGACGCCGTCCGCGCGTGGGTCGAAGCGACGGCGGACGCGCTCGGCGCGATCGACGTACTCGTCAACAACGCGGGCGGTGGCTTCTGGTCTCCCTTCCTCGACGTGAGCGCGAAGGGGGAGCACGCCCTCGTGCGCGAGAATTTCGGGACGGTGACCGCGTGCATTCGGGCGGCCGTGCCGCACATGCGCGCGGGGGGATCGATCGTGAACGTGACGAGCGTCGAGGCCCACCGCGCCGGGCCGGGATTCGCCGTCTACTCCGCCATGAAATCCGCGGTCGCGAGCCTGACCAAGAGCCTCGCCCTCGAGCTCGCGCCGCGGCGGATCCGGATCAACTGCGTCGCCCCCGACATGATTCCGACCGGCGGGATCGACGCGGTGGGCGAGGACGCGGATCCGGGGATCCCGGGGATCGCGGAGACGCCCTGGCCCGAAGCCGGACACCCCGACGACTGCGCCGCCGCGGTCGCGTTCCTCGCCAGCGACGCGTCGCGCTTCGTCACGGGCTCGACGATCCACCTCGACGGCGGAACCTGGGCGGCGGGCGGCTGGAAGCGACGGGACGACGACGGCTTCGCCCTCTAGACGATCGAAACAAGGAGAACACGATGCACGCCTTCCTGACCCACATGCGCGCCAAGCCGGGGCAGCGCGACGAGGTGATCCGCCTGACGACGATCATGCTCGAGCAGACCCAGAGCGAGGACGGCATCCCCGTCTACGTCTTCTCGACGGCCCAGGACAGCCCCGACGACTTCTACTTCTACGACATCTACGAGTCGGAGGCCGCGCGCAAGGCGCACGAGTCGACGGACAAGTTCCGGGAGACGATGCCGGCGCTCATGCAGGTCGCGGACTTCGTCTCGGTCACGGTCCTCGATCCCTACGGACCGATGAAGATCACGCCGCCCGGGAGCTGACGCGCCGCGCCGGCACCCGGCTAGACCACGAAATCCGCGATCCAGCGCTCGAGGGAGACGTGGAAGCCGGCCGCGTTCTTGTGGCCCCCGCCGCCGTACGACACGGCGACCTTCGAGACGTCGACGTCGCCGATCGAGTAGAGGGTCGCGAAGACCTCGGATCCCTCGACGCGATAGACGAGCCCCCACTCCTTGCCGAAGGCGGCGCGCTTGGCGATCTCGTGACCGATCTGCGAGCGGTTGATCGAGGCGTTCACCGCTTCGACCCGCTCGGTCCCGAGGACGACGGGGCGCACGTGCTCGAGCCGTCGCGCGACCTCGATCCGATTGGCGCGCAGGATCGGCTTGCCCTCTTCGACGAGCTTCTCGATCGGCTCGGCGGCGAGGCGATCCCAGGTGGCCCAGTCCCGCGGATACGAAGCGATTGCCGCGTTGACCGCATCCGAGTCGGGCAGGGCCCAGTTCCAGAGGTCCTGGTCCTCGACGTAGCGGAGCAGGTCCGGCGTCTCGGTCTCCGGATGGAAGGCCTGCCAAGCGAGCACCGAGCCCGAGTGGCCGAGGTCGAAGTGGAGGACGTGGCCGTCCGCTTCGTATTCGTTGACGACGCTCGGGTCGCTCGCGAGTCGGTCGCGGGCCGTCACGTGGTGGTCGAGGATCAGGACCTGCGCGGCGACGTCGGCGAGCGAGCGGAGCTCCTGCCGGGCGGGCGCGATGTCGACGAAGGCGACGAGGGCGTCCTCGCAGTCTTCGAGCCGGACGCGGTCGTCGTGGCTGCGCGCGACGTACCAGGCGTCGTCGCCCCAGGCCTGCCGGACGGCCCACGCCGCCCCGAATCCGTCCGGGCAGCCCGCGTGATAGAAGCAGCGTTTCTTCAAGGTCGGTGTTTCCGCCGAGTCCGGTCGGGGCTTCGTCGCGGGGGGTCGGAAGAGTGTAGCGGCCCGGAATCGCAGGGGAATCGCCGGGATTCGATGACGTGGGGGAGGGGGCGGGCTAGCTTCCGCCCGCCCTCGGAGTCCGGATGTTCCACCCCATCGAACGCATCGCCCTCGCGGCCCTCGACCGTCCCGCCAAGGCCGCCGAGTGGCTGCGAATCGTCGACGGGCTCCACGCGGATCCCGGATTCTGGTGGCTGGACAGCGCGCTCGAGACGGGGCGGCTGGGTCGCCACTCGTTCGCCGGCAGCGATCCCTATCTGCGGCTCTCCGCCCGCGTGACCGGGGGCGGCGAATCGCTGGTCGAGATCGACGTCCAGCGCGGCGTCCGGGCGGGGCTCGATCGCGGGTATCACCGCGTCGAGGCCGATCCGATCGAGACCGCCCGCGCGCTCCTCCCGCGCGCCGACTCCCTCGTCTACTCGACGCGGACGTCGAGCCGCTCGGGCAATCGACGATGGCACGAGGTGGCGGGGCTCTCCGCTGGCCTCGATCTGCCCTTCCTGGGCGGGGCCGTCGGCTATTTCGGCTACGAGCTCGGCGGCGCACTCGAAGCCCGCATGCAGTTCGGGAACACCGACGATCTCGGGCTGCCGGACCTCTCCCTCGCCTTCGTCGACCGCGTGCTCGGTTACGACCACGAGGCGGAACGGCTCTGGGTCTTCGGCCTCGGCTTCGGGGATGCCCGCTCGAGCGACGGCGCCGGTCCGAGAGAGACCGCGATCGCGCGGTCGCGGCACGTCGTCGACGAGGTCGCCGCCCGCGTCGAGTGGGTCCTGTCCGAAGGGCCGACACCGCGGCGTGTCGCCCAGGCCTCGCCGCCGCGCCCGCTCGAGATCGATTCGACCGTCGACGCGAGCGGCTACGTGAAGGCCGTCGACACCGTCCTGCAGGAGATCGAGAAGGGAAACGTCTATCAGGCGAACTTCAGCCAGCGACTCTCCGTGCCCGTCTCGGAGCCGCCCTTCGATCTCTACGGGCGGCTGCGCGAACACAACGCGGCGCCCTTCGGCGCGTACCTCTCGCTGCCGGAGGCCACGATCCTCTCGAGCTCGCCCGAGCGCTTCCTGCGCGTCGACGCGGCCCGACGGGTCGAGAGTCGGCCGATCAAGGGAACCCGCGCGCGCGGCGCCGACCCGGAAGAGGACGACCGGCTCGCCCGGGACCTCGCGGCGAGTCTGAAGGACCGGGCCGAGAACCTGATGATCGTCGATCTCGTCCGGAACGATCTCGGGCGGGTCTGCACTCCGGGCTCGATCTCCGTTCCCGAGCTCATGAAGATCGAGACCTATGCCGCGGTCTTCCAGATGGTCTCGACGGTCGTGGGCGAGCTGGCGACGGGGCGCGATGCGTTCGATCTCGTGCGCGCGACGTTTCCGCCGGGCTCGATGACGGGGGCGCCCAAGCTCGAGGCCGTGCAACTACTCGAGGAGCTAGAGTCCGACCGCCGGGGGGTGAACGACA
>Ga0180436_10000014_pt1 | contig 191648 bp, 170 predicted proteins | sample SS_ome_2_FD_132434 | JGI IMG/M metagenome (GOLD analysis project Ga0180436, IMG submission 132434) | Hypersaline lake sediment archaeal communities from the Salton Sea, California, USA - SS_3_S_2 metaG | ecosystem: Environmental > Aquatic > Non-marine Saline and Alkaline > Hypersaline >...
TCCCGTGTGGAAGCAGCCGGTGACGCTCGAGATGTTCGGACGTGCTCCCTCGGAGGAGAAGCGGGCGGTCGTGGAGGCGATGTCGCTTGAGGACCACGCGGCGGTGCTCGAGAAGAGCCCCGTGTGGAAGCAGCCGTACGGGCTCAGCTTCATAGAGCGCATGCCCGCGGAGGACAAGGCGGCCTACCTGGAGCGGATGAACAGCGACATGTGGCCGGTCTTCCTGGAGCGCAGCCCGGTCTGGAAGACCGAGTACGGCATGAGTTTCTTCGAGCGGATGCCGGAGACGGAGAAGGTGGCGGCGTTCGACCGAATGAGCATCGAGCCCAAGATCTCGTATCTGCACAAGAGCCCGGTCTGGAAGACCGAGTACGGCATGAACTTCTTCGACCGGATGCCGCAGGCGGAGAAGGTCGCGGCGTTCGACCGGATGAGCATCGAGCCCAAGATCTCGTATCTCCACAGGAGCCCGGTCTGGAAGACCGAGTACGGCATGAACTTCTTCGACCGGATGCCGGAGGCGGAGAAGATCGCTGCGTTCGACCGGATGAGCATCGAGCCCAAGATCTCGTATCTCCACAGGAGCCCGGTCTGGAAGACCGAGTACGGCCCCAACATGCTCGAGAGAATGCCCAAGGAGGAGAAGGCCGCTCTGTTCGACCAGGCTTCCCTCTCTGAGCGCGCCGACGCGTTCGGCAGGCTCTCTGTGGAGAGCAAGATGGCGCAGCTCGGTCGGAATCCGGCGTGGCTCCAGCCTGAGGGCCTGGACTTCTTCCAGCGCATCCCGCAGGGGCAGGCCGCCCAGCTTCTAGACAGAATGGCCGTTGAGGACCAGGCGGTTCTCTACCAGCGGATGCAGAGCGCCGGTACGGCAATGGAGCAGTCGCTGAACTGATGACCTACAGGTAGTTCGCCAGTGTCTCGAGTCGGTCGACAGTCAACTGACGCGTGAACGCGGTGGCCGGACGAGGGACACGGCGAGAGCGAGGGAGATGCCGGAAGTCGCGGCATCTCCCTCCGCCTGCATGTTCGGGTCTCGTGAAGAACGGGGTCCGCGTTCGCGCACATACCAATCGCTCGCGGGGGCTACGACGATGACCAAGGCCATCCTGAGATTGCTGGTCCCTCTACTCGTGACGGTGTCCGTGCTGCCCTCGTCTCCGTCCGCCGCCCGCACGGCCGAAGAGGAAGAGCTTCGATACCGCGTCATCCTCACGGAGGACCTGAGGCTGCTCTACTACGACGAAGCGCACGAGTACGTCACTCCACACCTTGCTCGCTGCTTCGAGAACGCGTTCAGCTTTCACAAGGAGCTCTTTGACTACGACCCGAGCGAGGCCGTCACTGTCAGCCTGCAGGACTTCGACGACCACGGCTACGCGGGGACGACGGCCATCCCGTACAACTTCATAACGCTGGGGATCGAGCCTTTCGAGTATGTGTACGACACGTGTCCTACCAACGAGCGATTCAACTGGGTCATGAACCACGAACTGGTTCACGTCGTGTGCTGCGACCAGGCCGCAGGGACGGACCGGTTCTTCCGCCGTCTCTTCTTCGGGAAGGTTGTTCCGACGGACGAGGACCCGGTGTCGGTCTTCTACAGCTATCTGACCAACCCGAGGTACTACTCGCCCAGGTGGTACCACGAGGGCATCGCTACTTTCCTGGAGACGTGGATGGCGGGCGGCATAGGCCGAGCTCAGACAGGATACGACGAGATGGCCTTCCGGACCATGGTCCGCGACGGCAGCTACTTCTACAACGTCGTCGGGCTCGAATCGGAAGGCACGGCCATCGACTTCCAGATAGGACAGAACTCGTACCTCTACGGCACTCGGTTCGTCAACTACCTGTCGTATCGATACGGTCCCGAGAAGGTCCTCGAGTGGTTCAAGCGCGTCGACGGTTCCAGCCGCTACTTCTCCAACCAGTTCCGGCGCGTCTTCGGCGTGCCGCTGCACGACGAGTGGTCCACGTGGATCGACTGGGAGCACGACTGGCAGCAGGTGAACCTGGACTCGATCCGCCGCTTCCCGGTGACGCCGTGCCGCCCTCTGTCGGACCAGCCGCTGGGTTCGGTCTCGCGCGCGTTCTACGACCGCGAGCGCGGCCGCCTCTACGCGGCAGTCAGATACCCCGGCGAGTTCGCCCACGTCGCATCCATCGACGTCCGGACCGGAGACGTCGACCTCATCTGCGAGATCGCCACGCCGGCAATGTACTACGTCTCCTGGCTCGCCTTCGATCCCGACAGCCGCACCGTGTTCTACACGACCGACAACGGCCGGCGCTGGAGGGATCTGCATGCGCTGGACCTGGAGACGGGGAAGTCTCGGCTCCTATCGAAGAACTGCCGGACGGGCGACCTGGCCTTCAACCGCGCGGACGGCTCTCTGTGGGGCATCCAGCACCACGAGGGCAAGTCGAGGCTCGTGCGCTTCCCTCCCCCCTACGACCGCTGGCAGGAGGTCCTGGTCTTCATGTTCGGGAAGGACGTGTTCGACATCGACATCTCCCCGGACGGGGAACGCCTTACGGCTTCGCTCGTGGAGGTCAGCGGGCGCCAGCGGCTGATCTCGATGACCATGGAGGGTCTGATGTCATGGGACCCCTCGTACGACGTGCTCTACGAGTTCGCCGACAACGCGCCATCGAACTTCGTCCATTCAGAGGACGGCAAGCATCTGTACGGCACCTCCTACTACACCGGCGTATCGAACGTCTTCCGCTACGACTTCGAGACAGGCGAGATGGAAGCGGTCACCAACTGCGAGACCGGATTGTTCCGGCCCATCGAGGCGTCCGCCGACTCGCTCATCGCGTTCGAGTACACCGGAGCCGGTTTCGTCCCGGTGATGTTCGCCGACGACACGCTCGAGGACATCAGCCCCGTGCGCTACCTCGGAGCCGCGGTCGCCGACGAGCAGCCCATCGTGCGGGACTGGATGCTGGGTTCACCGCGCGAGGTAGACCTGGACTCGCTGACTGTCTACTCCGGGGACTACAAGGGGCTCATGAGCGTAGGTGTGGCGTCGGCGTATCCGATCGTTGAGGGCTACAAGGACCACGCCGCGCTCGGCGTAAGGCTGAACCTGACCGACCCCGCCTGGATGCACAGCATCAACATGACCGCGTCCTACACTCTCGATGAGGACGCGCCCGAGGACGAGAGGCTTCACGCCATGGCGCGCTACAGGCACGGTCGGTGGACCCTCGAGGCCGCGCACAACCGCGCGGACTTCTACGACCTCTTCGGACCGACGAAGTCCAGCAGGAAGGGCTATTCCGTCTCTGCGTCGTTCCAGCACCGGTTCCTTGACGAGCCGCCGCGCTCCCTGAGCTTCGCGGCTTCGGCCGCCCACTACGGGAACCTCGTCCGAATGCCCTACGCGCAGAACATCGAGACGTCATACAACCGCTTCCAGACGGCCGGGGCCGAACTGACGTACACCAGTCTGAACGGTACCATCGGTTCGGTCGAGGCCGAGCGGGGGCTGATAGCCAGACTGTCCGCGTCGGACACGTACGTCCTGCAGAACCACAAGGTCAAGCTGAGGGCGGACCTTACGCGTGGATTCCTGCTGCCGCTCGACCACTCTTCGGTCTGGCTCATGACCTCCTTCGGATACTCGTTCGGCGAACTCGAGGACTCGTTCTCGAATTTCTATTTTGGGGGCTTCGGCAACAACTGGGTCGACAACGGGGGGATAAACCGCTACCGGCGCTACTACAGCTTCCCGGGAGTGGAGCTCAACAGCATTGCGGGAACGACATACGCCAAGGCGACCGTAGACTGGACCCTCCCGCCCGTCAGGTTCAAGCGTCTGGGGTTTCCCGCGCTCTACGCGAACTGGGCGCACCTCTCGTTGTTCGGCTCGGGCATCGTGACCAACCCGCACGAGGAGGAATGGAGGAGCGAACTCGCCAACGTTGGGGCCCAGCTGAACGTCAAGGTCGTGCTGTTCTCATCGCTCAGTTCTACCCTGTCATTCGGGTACGCGGCGGCCTTCGAAGAGGGATTCCGGCCCGAGCGCGAGTCGATGGTCTCACTGAACATCCTGCACTAGCACGGACCGCGGGAGACCGATGTGGAGCACGTCGCGAAGATCGCCTTCAGCCTGCTGCCGGTCCTGGGCTTCCTCTTCGCCCTGAAGCTGATGGACGGCTACAAGCTGATCCGCCTCGACTCGGTGATGGTGCAGGTTGCGGCCGGCCTGGCGGTGGCCGTGGTCGCGCTCTACGCCAACCGCTCGTTCCTCGGTCTCCTGGGGATTCGGACTGCGCACTACTCGCGCTACGTTGCCCCCTTCGTCGAGGAGTTGCTCAAGTGCGCCTACCTCGTCTACCTGATACGCGCGAAGCGCCTCGGCTTCATGATCGACGCGGCCATCTGCGGCTTCGCGATCGGTACCGGGTTCGCGCTCGTTGAGAACGCCTACTACATCGGGTCGGACGAGAGTCTCAGCCTCGCCGCGTGTGTGATGCGCGGGTTCGGGACGGCCGTCATGCACGGCGGGGCCACCACCGTTTTCGGGATCCTCTCTCAGAGCATGTCCGAGCGCTACGTCGTCAGGAGGGCGTTCGTCTTCATACCCGGCTACCTGGCGGCCGTCGTCTTTCACTCGCTGTTCAACCACTTCCTCGTTTCCCCCGCACTGACGGTAGCCGGGCTGGTTCTGGTGCTGCCGCTTCTGCTCGTCGTCGTGTTCCAGCAGAGCGAGCGCCGCGTCCAGCGCTGGCTCGGCACGGGTCTGGACGCGGACTCCGACCTGCTCGCGATGATCAACTCGGGTCGGATATCGGACTCTCGTATCGGACGATACTTGTCGTCGCTCAAAGAGACGTTCCCTCCGGAGGTTGTCGCGGACATGCTCTGCCTGCTGCGCCTGCATTGCGAGCTATCGATCAAGGCGAAGGGTGTTCTCTTGATGAGGCAGGCCGGATTCGACGTTCCACCCGACCCGGAGGTCGAGGAGAAGCTGGTCGAACTGGAGTTCCTGGAGAGGAGCATCGGCAAGGCCGGATTGCTCGCGATGGCGCCGTTCCTGCACTGGCGCACGCGCGACCTCTGGCAGCTTCACATGCTGGGGAGAGGGAGAACACGCGGGGGGCGCTGCTGACGCAAACGGGGCTCCTCCGTGTTGCTTGGTACGGGGGGCGCAACGGTCGGGATATCGCGTAGGGGATGGCCCGGGTCGCGCGAGCGCATGGGGGCGCTCCTGTAACGCTACCGCCGGCGGTGAGTGGCCTGAAGCTACGGCCGCCTGAGGACCTCAGAAAGAGAGTGTCCCGCCATCGCGGGCTTCGGGCGCCCGTCCAGGACCTCACGGACCTTGGCGTTGAAACCGTCCACGGTGAACGGCTTGGCCATGAAGTCCGAACGGTCGTCGCTGTAGACCTCGTGCTGGTTGAGCAGCGCGTCGTCGTAGCCCGAGATGAAGAGCACGGGCATGTCCGGGCGGTCCCTTCTGAGGTATTCTGACAGCCTCCTGCCGTCCATACCCGGCATTATGACGTCGGTTACCAGCAGGTCGATGTCGCGCATGCGCTTGTGCCAGACCTCGCGGGCCTCTTCCGCGTGCTCAGCTGCGAGCACCTCATACCCCCTGTCCTTGAGCGCGCGTGAAGCCAGGGTCCTGACGACGAGGTCGTCCTCCACCAGAAGCACCGTCTCCTTGCCGCCCTTTACGGAACGCCGGGCGGTCTCCCCCGTTCTGCCGCCCTGCCCTTCTCTCAACGGCAGGAAGATACGGAACGTAGTCCCTGCTCCGAGGTGGCTGAGCACGTCGATGAAGCCGCCGTTCTGCTTGACGATCCCGTAGGTGGTCGCGAGACCCAGGCCGGTACCCTTCGCCTTGTCCTTCGTGGTGAAGAACGGCTCGAAGATCTTCCTGAGCGTCTCCTCGTCCATTCCGACACCGGAGTCGCTGACCTCGAGCATGCAGTACTCGCCCGCCTTGGCCTCCGGGTTGAAGTCGCAGTCGGAGTCCGCGAGCGTCACCCAGGCCGTTCTCAAGGTGACCGTCCCGCCGTCGGGCATCGCGTCACGTGCGTTGACCACCAGGTTGACGAGGATCTGATCGATCTGGACCGGGTCGATGAGCACGTGCACCGGGTACTCGGAGATTATCACGTCCAGCCGGATGTCCTCCCCGATCACCCGCTCGAGAAGCTTGTGTGATTCCTGCAGGACCGAGTTGAGGTTGACCACTGCCGGAGCGATCATCTGCTTCCTGCTGAAGCCAAGCAGCTGGTTAACGAGGGACGCCGCCCGCTTGCCGGCCTTCTTGACCTCGTCCGCGTACTCGGCGCGGGGGTCTGCCGGGTCGAGCTCGCTCAGGAGCATGTCGGAGTAGCCTATGATTGCCGTGAGGAGGTTGTTGAAGTCATGAGCGACCCCGCCCGCCAGCCGCCCGACGGCCTCCAGCTTCTGGGAGTGGCGGAGCTGTTCCTCGAGCTGCGCTCGTTCCGCCATCTCGTCGGCGAGAGCTCTGTTGGCCTCAGAGACCTGCCGAACCCTGCGCTCCAGCTCGAAGTTGAGTCTCGCGGCCTCCTGCTGCCTGCGACCGACGGTGCGTCCCATAAGTCCGAGGATGACCGGTGACAGGTCGACGATCCATAGGATGGACGGAGTAGACTGAACCCAGAACATGCTCTCGAGCGTCACCTGCCGCTGCTGGAGGGCCAGCTCAACGAACGTGGCGACGACAGGGAGCAGGAACCCGAGAATGAGACCGAGGGACGTGTAGCTCCACGTCGCGGTCTTGTAGTGGTTTTGTGACAACGTCACCGGTCCCTCCCAGGGGCCAGACAGGCACGGGCGCGCGCCACACGGGCGCACACGTCCATGGGTTCTCTACCGGTTCTATTGCAAGGGTGGTGCCAGAAGGCATGAACCGACGGGGACTTCACGGGGGCTGTAAGGCGCTAACAGGCAAGCGGTTGCGAGGCCGCAAGCGGCCCGGGACGCAGCCCGCGGGGCCGCCGCATGAGTTCGGGCTCACTTCCGTGCGGCTGGTGAGCCTGTATGCACTGCCAGCGGGCGCCTGCCCAGCGCGCCCAGCATCGACCCCGCCACGACGAGGCCGGCGCCCAGCAGGCTGGTCGCGTCCAGGCTCTCGCTGTCAACGAGCATCGGGACCACCCGTGCGCCTATCGTGACGGCCGCGATCGTGACGATGGGGGTCAAAGACAGGACGATGCTGACGCGCGAGGCCTCCAGGTGCTCGAGCGCTTCCGCGAAGCAACCGTAGGCGGCCAGCGTGTTGAAGGCGAGGAACACGAGGAGTCCGACGCCGAGGGAGTCGAGAGTGAGCGCCGCCGCGGGCCGTGCCAGCGGGAGCAGCAGGACGGAGCTCACGACGTAGATGACCACCATGATGCTGGGCGAGGACATGACGCTAAGAAGCTGCTTCTGGGCGAGCGCGTAGGCTGCCCACGTGATCGCCGCCGCGACTATGAGCAGGGCTCCAGCGAGGAAGCGGCCGTCCCCGGAGCCCGACACAAGACCCGGCAGGTCGTTGTGGAAGAACATGGCGAACCCCACTGCGAGGACGCCTATGCCCAGTAACTGGACGCGGCTGAGTCGCTCGCGGAAGACGATGAGGCCGCCTACGAGGAGAAAGGTCGGAGCCAGCTGGATGAGCACCTGCGCACCGCTCGACGTCAGGAAACGCAGGCTGAGAACGTAGAGGATGTAGTTGGCGACAAGGGCCACAGAGGCGACCGACAGAAGGGCGAGCGTACGGCGCGCCCCGGCGACTCCCGGTGCGAGAGCGGCGAGCCCCCTCGCGCGCGCGACCGGGATGAGTAGCACGAGCCCCGCGACCACGAACCGGTACCACGTGATCGTCACCGGGTCCATCTGCTTGAGCAGACCGCTGAGCGCAATGGGCAGCAGCCCCCAGATTGCCACGGCGCCCAGCGAGAGCGCGAGTCCCAGCTGCCACCTGCCACTCGTCGTGTGGAGCCCGCCGCCGTTCCTCATGGGTCCTCCGCCTCACCGGACGCCGCATCGCTGCCCGCACAAACGGACGCGACCGCTCCCATTCTGAGGGAACGGCCACGTCCGTCCAACCGAATACTGATTCCCGTGAGGTCGGAGCGTCCGACCGGTAGGCCCGAGCGCTACTTGAGCAGCGTCATTTTCCTGACCACGCTCTCGTCGCCGGTCGCGAGCTTCGCGAAGTAGACGCCCGAGGCCAACCCGCGGCCGCGCTCGTCCCTGCCGTTCCACACCACCGAGTGTAGTCCTGGCTCCAGGGGGCCGTCCACGAGTCTGCGGACGACCTGTCCGCTGACGTTGTAGACGACGAGCTCGATCGGTCCGGAGCCGGCGGGAACGTCGAACGCGATGGTCGTCGTCGGATTGAACGGGTTGGGCGCGTTCTGCCTGAGTGTCAGCACGTCCTGGACCGGGGCGTCGTCGTCGACTCCGGTCGTAGACCCGAACCACGACAGCGTCCTTGCGACGAAGGTCTTCTGGTTGTCGGGAAACGCCCCGTCGGTTTTGATGTCCTCGAAGGGGAACGTCAGGTACACGAGCTTGTGGCCGTCCTCTTCGACCCTGATGCCCTTGACCCCGACCGGGCTGGTCAGGATCGACTCCGCAGGAGCCGAGATGTACACGGCGTCGCTGCAGGCCGGCGGGATGGGTCCCGCGATCAGGACGAGCGACATGCCGTCGCTGATGGGATCACCCGTGATCCCGTTGACGACGAACCCGCTGTTGTCGCACGCCCAGGCGTCAACGTGCAGGTAGTCCTGAACGAACGTGTTGGGAAGCGTTCTGCCGTTGAGATACTCCGCGCTCGCGAGAAGGAGGTTGCCTCCTCCGTCGAGATAGGTCATCAGGTTCTGCTCGTCCGCGGCCGACAGGTAGGTCGCGTCGCCGGCGCCCGTCGTCCACAACACCGCCCAGTAGGAGGAGAGCCTCTCGAGAGACGGGCGCCCTCCGGTACGCGTGGTCCAGGTCATGGCGGAGTAGCCCGTGTCCGCGAGAGCGGTCTGCAGATAAGTCTCGTAGCTCGCCCCGTCGTCGTCGTCGACTATCAGTATGGACGGGGCCTCGACGAACGTCCCGAAGGACGACGAAGTGCTGCTCTGCGGGTCGAGGCTGCTGTCTGCCGTCAACGTCGTGACTGCCAGTCCTGCGTGCGTGCCCACCGCGTCCGTGACTCTGACCTCGAAGGTCCTTTCCTCCCCCGGGCCAAGAACGAACTGGGTCGGACCCGATTGCCAGCTCCCTCCGGCCTCGCGGAACTCGGCCGTCCAGTCGGAAGGACCAACGCCGTCCGGCAGTTCGTCGTGTGCGATGCTCAGAGTGACCGTGTCACTCGCGGGGGCCCAGTTCTTCAGGACCGTCGCATAGGTGGCCGTGCCGCCGAAGCCGAGCTCGGTCGCGTGGGTCGCCGTCTCCATCTCGAGCGCGTAGGCCGCGTTGTAGAAGTCGAACGTCATCGTCGGGCCCGACGAGCTGATGTTCTGGAAGAAACACCCGGACTCGCTGCCGTCCCACCAGCCGGTGTTCGGGTACGTCACCGGCGTGCAGGCGGTGTAGCCCGGGGCGGCGTAGAGGTCGCTGCCGTCACCGTAGTTGACGTGGTTCTCGCGGTCACAGTCCCCGTCGGCCTGCACCAGCGTCACGAGGTAGTGCGACTCGGGCGTCTGCTGCTGGTTGTTGTTGCTGCCGTTCGTGTCCACGTGCCAGATGGCCGCGCCGTGGTCCGGGATGCCCGCGTCCCTGCCGGTCCTCTGCCTGTTCTCGATGAGGTAGTACTCGTTCGCCAGAGTGGGGTGCTCGAACTTGCACATGACGTTCGTGCCCGCAGGGAGCTCGAGGCCGTCGGTCGGAGCGGTCAGAACCGTCACGTCCGCCCACCCGGCATCGTACTTCATCCACGCACATGGCTCGATGGGGTTCGTGCCCGGGCCTGCCGAACACATGAGGCAGAACTGCCCAACTCCGGACGAGTCTCCGCCGTAGTCATAGAGGTCGGGCCAGCCCATCACCATGTGACCGTTCTCGTGGCAGAACGTGCCGAGCCTGAGCGAACTGCCGAGGTTGGTGATCTGGTAGCGCTGCGTCCTGACGCCGTCGCGGACCCAGGTGAGCCCGCCGCAGTGCGGCCACAGGCCCTCGGCCCAGGCGTTCCAGGTGTCGCCGGCGTAGAAGCAGTTGACCGCGTCGATGATGCCGTTGCCGTCGGAGTCGTACTGGCTGAAGTCGAAACCGCTCGCGTCCAGGTCCTCCAGCGCCTCGACTATGAGCGCGCGGGCCCTGGCGCCGTATGAGATCGAGGCGTTGCAGTAGTAGGCCTTTGTCTCGTCCGCCCTGTAGTAGGCGTCGGGAACGAAGTTGGTGTAGCTGAGCAGGTTCTCCGAGACGTCCTGGAAGTAGTCCCAGACGGACCCGTTGTTGCCGTAGCCCGAGTAGCCCGGTTTGTTGCAGTAGTCGTCGATGTTCGCCGGAGGGATGCTCCAGGTGTCGTCCGAGAAGTCAACGATCAGTGTGATACCGACGACATCGCCGGTCGAAGTGCTCCTCCCGCGCTGCGTCTCATCGAACGAGCCACCGTAGGCCGCGCTCTCGAACTCCTCGCGCACGGCGAGTGCCTTCACGCGCGCCGCCTCAGGAGTCACGCGGACGTGCTTCCTGACGAGCCTGGTCGGCGCCGGCTCTCCCGCCGGAACGCCGGTGGAGACGAGTTCCGTTCCGTCGCTGGAGAGCGTCGCGTACGACAGCAGTCCGGTGACCGGGTCCCGCACGACCGTGTACCCGTCGACGGTCTCGCCGACCGCGTAGAACTCGTCGCCCCACACTCTCAGCTCGACGGTGGTCCCGTCGGGTTCCCTGATGGGTACGATCTCCCCCTGGATCGGGGCCGCACTCGCGGCCGCGGTCATCAGGAGCGTCGCTGCCGTCGCCGCTATCGCCGTCGCTGCTCGTTGTCTGTTCATCGGTCCCTCTTTGTGACTGAAGGGAGCGCACGCGCTCCCCCCATGGTTCGCCGGTCAGTGTACACACTTGGCACTATAGCATGAAATGACCGCCGGTTCAATCCTCGTGACAGGGAGGTTCAGCAGCTTCGTGCCACCAGTTGTTCTGATGCCGTCGCCCGGGGCAGGTTCCGGAGCCCCAGTGCCGCACTCTTCCCTCCCCCTGCACCGCCCTGCTACTGCTCCAGCCACCCGCGCTCGCGGAACTCCCGCTCGACGACGCGGGCCCAGAGCCTGATGCCCTCGGCGCTCAGGTGGATGGTGTCGCCGGGAGGCATGAGTTCGGCGGGGTCCAGACCCTCTCGCTTGACCTCATTCGCCATGGAGACGAACGCAAGACCCGTGTCGTCGACGAGACCCTGGAACGCGCAGGTCACCTTGCCGAAGTCGAACTCAGCCTCAAGTTCGTAGGGCGCCGTGAGTTCGGCAGCCGCCTCCTCGCTGATCTCTGGTAGATGCAGGCACTCGACCACCAGGAACTCAGCGCCGCTCGCGTTCGAGCTCTCCCGCATCCGCCGCACCAACCTCCTCGTGATCGCCCACCGCGCGGACTCGTTCTCGTCGTACACGGTCTTGTACGGCGTCAGCTCGTAGTGGTCCTCTAGAGGGAACACACCTCCGCCGTTCTCCGCTCCGCGGAATCGCTTTCCGAACTTGCTCACGGCCAGACCGAACGTGCGGTAGACGAGGGAATACTTCCACAACCTGCCGGAGGTCCTGTCGCCGCCGGCGCTCACCTTTGCTATCGGGTAGCCTCGCTCGATCAGGCGAGTCGTGTCCTGTTCGTCGATCTCGAACCACGGCTTGGCATAGTCCTTCCCGTTGTCGCGTATGTCGTTGATGCAGAAGGTGTAGACGACGATGTCCGGGTCGAACGCCATCGCTATCCGTTCCAGGAGGATGAGACACTGGTCGGTGCCGTACGCCCTGACCCCGCAGTTGAGAACCTCGTACTTGCCTCCGAGCAGTTCCTCCAGAACGACGTGCGGCCGTTTGGGCGGGTCCACCTCCCACGCCTCGGTAGTGGAGTCGCCGATGAGCAGAACGCGAGGTCTCGATTTCTCTATGTCTCTTTCCTCGTCAGTGAAACCGCGCGAGTTGACTTTGACCTCGTGCCCCTCGCGACCGCGGCGCGGGTAGTACCTGCCCTCCGACAGCGGCCTGTGGAAGTGGCCAAGCAGAGGCGAGAACTGGATGACGTCGCGGTCTCCGTGGCGGGAGCCTCGGATCCCCAGCGCGAAGTAGGCGACGGCGTCAAGGACGGCGACGCACACGACGATCGCGATTACGAGCACGACGATGTTGCTCAGGCAGGAGTGGCCGCGGTGTGGCACGAGGACCTCCGAGTTCGTTGGCGTGAGTGGCGCCTGCGGGAGGGGCGCTGGTAGTGCGGCAACGATAGCACACGAGGGGTGGACCGAGAAGCCCGCTGGTAGAGCCACGATCCGGGCTCCCCGGAAAAGGCGAAGGCCCGCCGCGAACGGCGGGCCTTCCACGCTGGTACCCCCGGCAGGACTCGAACCTGCGGCACCAGGTTTAGGAAACCTGTGCTCTATCCACCTGAGCTACGGGGGCTGTCCTTCGAAACGGGGTCGTGCGGTCGGCGCGATCCCGTCTGCTATTCGGAGTCGTATTCTATCAGGCTGAAGACCTCGCGGTCACCCAGTTTGTCCCGACCTCGAAGGAAGACGAGGTCTATCAGGAACGCCACGGCGACTATGTCCCCGCCGAGTTCCTCGACCAGCTCACACGCGGCGGCGGCCGTCCCCCCAGTCGCCAGGAGGTCGTCCACTATGAGGACCTTCTGCCCGTGACTGATGGCATCCCTGTGGATCTCGATGGAGTCGGTCCCGTACTCGAGCTCGTACTCCGCGCTGACCGTCTGCGCCGGCAGCTTCCCGGGCTTGCGCGCGGGAACGAAGCCCACCCCCAGCTTGTACGCCACGCCCGCGCCGAAAACGAACCCGCGCGACTCGATGCCCACGACGACGTCGACGTCGGCGTCCGCGTAGGGGTCGGCGAGGGCGTCGATGGCTCCTCGAAGCCCCTCCGGGTCCTTCGTCAGGGTCGTTATGTCCTTGAACACGATACCCGGCTTGGGGAAGTCGGGAACGTCACGAATCAGGCTCCTGAGGTCCATCTGAACTCCTTCCGCGCTGCGCGGGGCCGTCGCTCCGGGGCGTCGCTCCGGGCACCGACTCGGGTCAGGGCAGGTGGTCCAGAGGATCGACCGAAACGCCCTTGTGTCTCACCTCGAAGTGCAGGTGCGAGCCCGTCGCGGCTCCCGTCGAACCCACGTATCCGATCGTCTGTCCCTGGGTGACGGGATCCTCCATCTTGACGATGATGCGCGACAGGTGCCCGTAGACGGTGATCACGCGGCTGCCGTGGTCCAGCATCACGACATTCCCGAAACCGCTCATCCTGCCGGCGAAGACGACCTCGCCGGCAGCCGCGGCAAGCACCCTTTCCTCCCTGACTCCGTCTATGTCTATTCCCTTGTGGAACGTGCTGCCGCCTGCGCCCGGGCTCTTCCTTGGTCCGAACCCGCTGGTCACCGAGCTTCTCCCGCGCCCTGCCAGCGGCCAGGCCAGGTCGACGTCCCCGATGTTGCCTGAGCCTCCGCCTCCCGAGCGTCCGCCGGAACCGGATATGCTCTCGGGCAGCTTGACCGTCAGCGTCCTGGTCGCTCCCGGGATCAGCAGCTTCTGTCCGACGGCGATGTCGTAGTTCGTGAGGTCGTTGGCCTCCATCACTTCGTTGAGCGACACGCCGTAGGTCTTCGAGATCCTCCAGAGCGTCTCGCCGCGGCTGACCGTGTGATAGACGCTGCCGCTCGAGCTCCCGCGCGATCGCGGGGCCGAAACGGTCCCGCCGTCGTACGAGGGCCTGAGCGGCGTGCATCCGGCGCACAGTGCCAGCGCGGCGACTGCCATGAGCACGGCCGCGGGTCGAACGGCTGTCGCTAGTCTTCCAGTCAAGCGTCCCGCCCTCCCATTGCCGGGCCGGAGGCCCGCAGGGTCGGAACTCGTTCGGCCCGTCGGGCACGAACGCCCGACGACCCATCTAGAACCGCACGTCGAATCCTGCGAACTCGCCGGTTGCGGCTTGCCACTCCAGACGGACGCTGCCTACGAGCCCGTGGCGTGGTCCGCGTTCGAGATCGCGAGCGAGCGTCTCGAGCGACTCGCGTGGTCCCTCCGCTACTACCTCGACGCTGCCGTCCCGCAGGTTCTTCACGTAGCCCGTGAGGCCCGCGTCGCGGGCGGATCTCAGAACGAAGTAGCGGTACCCGACTCCCTGGACCACGCCGCGCACCGAAGCGCGGACTCGTGTCGGTGCGGTGCTCACCGCCGACCTACCGCGGCGAACGCCAGCTCTACGGCCTGCTCGGCGTCGTCAACCTCAACGACACCTTCGCCGGAGAACGGAGGCGACACAGCGAACACCGGCTTCCCCATCTTGACCGCAAGGGCCATCTCGGAGACCGTTCCGTAGCTGCCGCCGACACCTACGACAGCGTCGGCCGCGAGGACGTTGACGACGTTCCGCGCGTGCCCCATGCCGGTGGGTATCGGCACGCCGATGTATGCGTTGGCGTCGTCGGCGCTGTCACCGGGCAGTATCCCGACGGTCAGTCCACCGGCCTCGGACGCTCCCCTAGCGGCCGCCTCCATGACGCCGGCTAGGCCTCCGCAAACAAGAACGCCGCCTCGGCGAGCGATTCCAGCACCTACTCGCTCAGCGATCGAGGCGGTCGCCGTGTCACAGCGTCCTGCTCCCACAACCGTGATTCTGACAGGGCGGGCCATGCAAGCCTCCCCCTGTAGGTGTGGTCGGGGCGAGAGGATTTGAACCTCCGACCTCACGGTCCCGAACCGTGCGCGCTAACCGGTCTGCGCTACGCCCCGACGTAAACGTGAATACTACACTAGAGACGCCACAGATGCAAGACCCCCTGAGCCGCCAGCGTGACGACCACGCCCGCGATCAAGATGCCGCAGATGATGGCCGGGATCGCGAATCTGGGCCTGACGCCGAAGAGGTGCGCCGCCAGCGCGCCCGTCCAGGCCCCAGTGATCGGCAGCGGGATGGCCACGAAGGCCACGAGCCCAAGCGCCTCGTACTTCTCGACCAGACCGCCCTTGCGCCGAGTGCGGTCGAACAGCCTCGTCATGAAGCGGTCCATGGGCGGCCACTTCCTGAAGAAGCCCTCCAGCGGTCCCATCAGGTAGAGGATCGGGATGATGGGCAGGAAGTTCCCCGCCGCGCAGATCAGGAAGGCCGACCGCCAGTCGATGCCGAGGCTGAGGGCTACGGGTATCCCTCCTCTTAGCTCCGCGATCGGCAGCGCCGACACGACGAACGCGACGAGCTCCCTCGGGAGCCCCGACATGATGTCGACCAGACTATCGATCATCGTGGTTGCCGGCTTCCTTTCCCCAGCCCTCGCGGCCTACGAGCGGGACGAACACGCATCCACCCGCGTCGTGTGTCTCTGTGGTTCCTTGAGACCTCTCTATGATCCTCAGCTGCTGGAGTCCGTGACCGCCCACCGGAAGGACCATGATGCCCGGGTCGGCCAGTTGCTCGATCAGGCTCGGCGGCACTTCCGGCGCCCCGGCCGTTACGATGATCCTGTCGAAGGGTTCGAACTCCTTCCAACCTATGGTGCCGTCGCCGACTCGTATCGCGACGTTCGCGTAGCCGAGCTCCTCTATCGTCTCTCTCGCGCGGGCCGCAAGCGCTCCTACGCGCTCCATGCTGAAGACCTGCTCCGTCAGCTCCGCCAGCACCGCCGTCTGGTACCCCGACCCCGTGCCAATTTCGAGCACCCTCTCTGAACCGGACAGCGCCAGCTCCTGTGTCATCAAAGCCACCATGAACGGCTGCGAGATGGTCTGGCCCTCACCGATCGGAAGCGCGTGGTCACCGTAGGCGCGGGCCTCCAGGCCGGCGGCCACGAACAGGTGCCTGGGAACCCGGCGCATGGCCGCGAGCACGCGGTCGTCCGTTATCCCGCGCGGCTCCAACTGCGTGCAGACCATCTCGTCGCGGAGTGACTCCCAGTCCATCAGGCGTCCTCCCCGCCCGCGTCAGACGCGCCCGTGTCTCCCGCGGCTTCCACCACACCCTCCATCGGCCACTCGCGAAGGACGTCCATCGCCGCGTAGTCCGTCAGGTCCAGGTTGACTGGAGTGACCGAGACGTATCCCTGTGACACCACCGCGAAGTCGGTGTCCGGGTCGTTCTCCCAGGTCGACAGCTCGCCGCCGATCCAGTAGTAGGTGCGGCCGCGCGGGTCCTTCTTCTCTATGACGGCCTCCTCGTAGACTTGCTTGCCCTGCCGGACGACCTGCACGCCCTTGATCTCGTCGCCCGGGATGTTGGGCACGTTGACGTTCAGCAGCGTCCAGTTCGGGAGGCCTCTTTCAAGCACCATCAGCGAGAGGTCTCTGGCCACCTGGGAAGCCGCCGCGTAGTCGTAGTCGCGCTGACCGGAGTCGCAGCGGCAGAGTGACATAGCGATAGACGGGATTCCAAGAAGCGTCGCTTCCATCGCTGCGGCGATGGTTCCGGAGTAGGTGACGTCGTCGCCCATGTTCGCGCCGCGGTTGATGCCGGAGACAACGAGGTCGGGTGGTTCGGGCATCAGCATCTTCAGTGCGAGGAGGATGCAGTCGGTCGGGGTCCCCGCGACCGCGAAGACGCCCTCTCTGATCTCGTGGGCTCTGAGAGGGACGTCCATCGTCAGGGAGTGGCTGGCGCCGCTACGCTCGCGGTCCGGCGCCACTACGGTGACATCGGCGATCTTACGCAGAGCGGCCGTGAGAGCCTTGATGCCCCTCGCGTGCACTCCGTCGTCATTGCTGACAAGTATGTGCGGCCTGCCCAACGCCTCTCCCCTCTCTACCGCCAGAACATGCTGCGCCCGACGAGCCTGACGAACCTCAGAGTGTCGACGAACGGGTTGATGTGGCTGACGGTTCCCCTGTAGATCGACTTGATGCCCACCGCGGCCGTCCTGTATCCGCGGCGCGCCGCCCTGATGAGCAGCTCCGACTCCGTGTCGTAGCGCGTTGTCACGAACGACTTCACCACGTCGCGGAGCACCTTGACCTTGATCAGCCGATAGCCGCTCTGACTGTCTGGTATCTTCTGCCGGGCCAGGAACGATACGACCCTGGAGGTGGTGCGGTTCGTCCAGATCCGAAGCCTCGGCATGTCGCCGACGGCGTGCATCCTGGTGCCCACTATTACGTCGGCGTCACACTTCTCGACTGCCTCGAGGAAGTCGGGAATGGCCTCGGGGTCGTGCTGGCCGTCGCCGTCCATGGTGATGACGGCGTCGTAGCCCTTCTCGACGGCGTACTCGAAACCGGTCTTGAGCGCGGCGCCCTTGCCGCGATTGACCGCGTGTCTGAGGACGTGCGCTCCCACCGAGCGGGCCGCCCCGGACGTGTCGTCGGTCGAGCCGTCATCGACCACGACCACGTCGAGCCCAAGGTCGAGCGCCTGAACGCCTCGCACTACCTCGCCGACCTCGTGCTCGAGGTCCTTGCACGGGATGATGACGAGTGTCCTCATCGCTCGTCTCCGGCTCAGTCCGCTTCGAAAGGCTCCTACCTGCCCGACCTCTCCGTCAGCGTACGCATCCGCCTCAGTTTCTGACGGTCGTGTCTTTGTGCGCTGTCCTGTCCCCAGATGCTGCGAAAGACGTACCACTGCTCGGGGTGCTCTCGGACGTAGCGCTCGTAGATCCTCGCGAGCCTGTCAACTGTGTCTCTTACATCGGCCTCGAAGTCGTCCGTAACTCGGGGTGTGACGGGGTCGTCGACGACGAAGCGGTACTTCCCGCTCTCCGTCATCAACATGAACGTCGGGACTATCACGGCGTTGAATCGTCTTGCGAGCGCCGCGTGACCGTCCGGCATAAGAGCCTCGCGTCCGAAGTACGAAACGCGGATCCCCTGTCCCGTTACGGGGCGGTCGCCGACGATCGCTACCAGGTGTCCCCTCTTCAGCGAGCGGAAGCACTTGTGGAACGACGTCACTGGTACTACGTCGATGCCCTTGTCGGCCCTCCGGCCGTCGAAGAAGCGGGTGACCCTTCCGCTTTGGTGCGCGTCGACGAGAACTGAAATAGGCCCCGCGAGAAGCCCCATCGCCGCAGCGCCCAGTTCCCAGTTGCCCAGATGCGCCGTGGTCGAGATCGCCGGTGTATCCGGGCCTGCGTGCGAGGCCAGCCGCTGCATGGCCTCGAAGCTGTCCTCCGTCAGGTGGTCGCCGAGATTGTCGCGCGTCACGAGCGGCATCCTCAGGAACTCGGTGACGAAGATGGAGAAGTTCGAGAAGATCTCGCGTCGAAGCCGCCTGAGCTCGCGAGGCGTACGCTCTCCCCCGAACGCCACCTCGAGATTGCGGAGGAGGTTGCGCCTGTTCCTGCGCTGGACGAAGCACATCAATCTGCCCACCACATGTGCGAGCTTGCGTGCGGTGGGCAGTGAGAGGCTCTTAGCCAGAAGTGCTCCGAGCTTGTAGACTACGAAGGCTACCATAAGCTGCGTGGACATTCTGGGTCGAGCTGCTTGCGTTCTGTTGATGGTCGGGGCGACTGGATTCGAACCAGCGACCCCTAGCCCCCCATGCTAGTGCGCTACCTGACTGCGCCACGCCCCGACGGGCTACAATCTAGCACGCGAGGCGCGGCCAGACAAGCTCTAAAGGCCCCCTGGGCCCCGGAATCACGTCTCCACGTGCTCCGGCCTCGGGTCCCGCAGCATCAGGTCTGCGATGGCCTCCCGAGGCGGCTTGCCGTCGAACAGAACCAGGTTCATCTGCTCGCAGATGGGCATCTCGACGCCGAGCTTCCGCGACAGGCCGGCCACGCTGCGAGTGGTCCGCACACCCTCCGCGACCATCACCATCGAGTCGAGGATGTCCTGCAGCGAGCGGCCCTCGGCGATCGCCTCGCCGACGAATCGGTTGCGGCTGTGCTTCGATATGCAGGTCGTTATCAGGTCGCCCATGCCTGACAGTCCCGCGAACGTCTCTGCCCTGCCGCCCATCGCTACGCCGAGCCTCGTCATCTCCGCGAGTCCTCGCGTCAGGAGCGCACCCTTTGTGTTGTCACCGTACCCGAGTCCGTCGCAGATCCCAGCCGCTATCGCGATGACGTTCTTGAGTGACACGCCGAGCTCGACCCCAACCAGGTCGGTGTTGGTGTACACACGCAGGTACTCCGTCATGAAAAGCTCGCGCGTGATGACCGCGGTCGCCTCTTCGAGGGCTCCCGCCACTACCGTCGTCGGCAGTCTGCGGCTTACCTCCTCCGCGTGGCTGGGCCCGACGAGCGAGGAGATGGCGTGCGCGTCTGAGCGCCCCAGTTCGGCCGAGAGGACCTCGGACATTCGCATCAGAGTCTCGTTCTCGATGCCCTTAGACACGTTGATCACCGGCGTGTCCGACTCGACAAGCTCCGAGACCCTCTGGGCGACCGATCTGGTCACGTGCGACGGAACCGCGAACACGAGCGCCTCGGCGTCGTCCACGGAGGACTCGAGATCGTCAGTGAATCTGATGGACTCGGGCAGCCTCACCCCCGGCAGGAACTTCTCGTTCTCGCCGTCCCTGCGCACGGCCGCAACCTGGTCCGCGTCGAACTCCCACACCGTGACACGGTGTCCGTTGTCGTGAAGGACGAGCGCGAGCGTGGTCCCCCAGCTGCCGCCTCCCAGCACCGTGACGCGTGTCATCTCTCTTCCCCCTTCTCCGGACTCCGACCGAAGCGGTTCTCGGTTCCGTTCAGGAGCCGCCCGATGTTCGCGCGGTGGCGAACGACGACCACTATCGCTACAAGAAGCGCCGTGAGGGTCAGGGCGGTCGGCCTTTCGGTCCCAACAAGCCTGGACTCATACCAGATGGCCCACGGAAGGAAGGCCGCGGCCGTCACGGAGCCCAGCGAAACGTAGCGCGAGGTCAGGACGATCGCAAGCCACAGCAGCACGGCGGCCAGCGTCGCCAGCGGTGCCATTGCGCCGAACACGCCGCACGCCACCGCGACGCCTCGCCCGCCTTTGAACCGCGCGAAGACCGGCCAGATGCTGCCGGCGACCGCGGCCAGTCCGGCGGCGAGCCTGACGCCGGTCGGCCCGAGAGGCGACACGGCGCCGAGGGCGCCGGCCACGAACAGCACGGCTGCCAGGCCCTTGGCGATGTCCACGGCGAGCACCGGCGCCGCGGCGCGCGGGCCGAGCGTTCTCAGGACGTTCGTGAACCCCGGGTTGCCGCTCCCGACCGACCTGATGTCTACTCCTCGGAGCCTCGCCGCGATGTCGCCCGTGGGTATCGAGCCCAGCAGGTACGAGATGGCTATGGCCAGTGCCGTCTGCACGTGGATGCTCCCGCTTGCGTCGCGTCAGCGCCGCTTGCGCACGCCGATCCTGATGGGCGTGCCGACGAAACCATACTCCCTGCGCAGTTGATTCGCAAGGTAGCGCCTGTAGGTGTTGTCCACGGCTCTGATGTCGTTGGTGAAGACGACGAAGGACGGCGGTTTCACGCCGATCTGAGTCGCGTAGAGGATGTTGACGCGCCGACCTCCGGGCGGAGGCCTGTGCTCGACCGCCGCCATGATCGTCTCGTTCACCCTCGCGGTCGGAATGCGTAGCGAGGCGTTCTTCTCGACCTCAGCGGCCAGCGTAAGAACCCTGGCCACGCGCTGGCCTGAGAGCGCGGATATCTGAACGACCGGCGCGTGTCGAGCGAAGGGAAGCTCCTCCTCCGCGTGTCTCACGTAGTCGCCGGCGGTCGAGTTGTCCTTCTCTATCAGGTCCCACTTGTTGAAAGCGATCACCAGGCCCTTCCCCGCCTCGTCGGCGAAGCCCGCGATGCGCGCGTCCTGCGCCACTATCTTCTCGGCCGCGTCGACGACAAGGACCACGACGTCCGCGCGCTCGATGCTCCGGAGCGACCGCATCGAGCTGTAGAGTTCCACACCTTTCGGGATCTTCGACTTGCGCCTGAGGCCCGCCGTGTCGACGAGGACGAAGCGCTCTCCGTCGTGCACCACCACGGTGTCGATGGCGTCGCGAGTCGTCCCTGGCGTGGAGTCGACGATGACCACGTCGTTGCCGACGATCCGGTTGACGAGCGACGACTTCCCGACGTTCGGGCGGCCGACGAAGGCGACCCTCACGCCCTCGGCGCTCTCCGCCTCGACGGCGGGGATCTCAGAGATCAGACGGTCGAGCAGGTCGCCCGCACCACGGCCGTGGAGCGCGGACACCGGCGAGGGATTGCCGAGCCCCATCGAGTAGAACTCGTGTATCTCCATCTCGTGGCGGTTCGAGTCGACCTTGTTGACAGCTAGGATGACCGGCTTGTCGGAACGCCGCAGCATGGCGGCGATGTCCGTGTCGACCGACGTGGGGCCCGTCTCGCGGTCCACGACGAACAGGATGGCGTCGGCCTCCTCTATGGCGCTCGTCGCCTGGACGCGAATCATGCCGGACATGCCCTCGTCCTCGGCCGGCACCAGCCCGCCCGTGTCGACCAGCACGAAACTGCGCCCGTTCCACTCGGCCTCGTGGTAGTTCCTGTCGCGCGTCACCCCGGGCTGGTCGTCCACGACGGCGACGCGCGTGCCGGTGATGCGGTTGAACAGCATCGACTTGCCCACGTTCGGTCTGCCGACGATCGCCACTATTGGAAGCGAGGCCGAGGTCGTTTCGCTCATCTGTGCGTTCCCGTGTCCTTCCCGGTCATTACCGCGGGCGCTCGAGCGCCGCAGCTACAGCTCCTACCAAGTCGTCCGTGACCACCACCGTCCTGCCGGCGGACGATGCTATCTCCTCAGCGGTCATGCCGTCCAGCGTGACACCGTCCACGTTGAATGCCGCGGCCGGCAGCAGTGCCAGGTCCGGGTCGCGGGCCCGCAAGAGCGCCTCGACCATGTCGACCCCGGGCACGAGCCCGGCCACCGTCACGCTCCGTCCGAAGAGGGTGTTCGGGGACGCGATCACCTCCAGCGAGAGCCCCTCGCGCTTCGCCAGAGTCTCCGAAAGAACGCCCTCGATGAAGGGAGCGGCCAGTTCGCCCGTGACAAGGGCGACGGCCAGCGACCGGCCGCCGAGGTCCGGAAGCTCTTTCGCGCGGTCGACCAGGTCGCGCTCGAAGGCGCGGAGAAGCCCCACCCCGTTCTCCAGCTGCGGGAAGTCGCCGTAGTCGTCGTGCGACGGCAGCGGGCGTCCTGCCAGCAGGTAGATCTCGTCGGCGCAGATCGTCCCGGCCGGTCCGTCGCCCGCGTGCCGTTCCGCATACCGGTCGACCGCATCGAGCGCTCGCCTCGCCCCCTCAGTTGTCAGCGGCGCGATTTCGGGCAGTCCGGAGCGGTGCTCCGTCAGCCCGACAGGAACGACGGCCACCGATTCGACGGTGTCGCCCAGTTCGTGAAGGTGCTCTAGGGTGTCCTCGAGCACCTCCCCGTCGTTGATCCCCGGCACCAGCACGACCTGCGTGTGGACCCGGATTCCGGCTTCGCCCAGACGCCTGAGCGATCCCAGGATGGGCGGCGCGTCCTCCGAACCCAGCAGCCGGCGCCTCACGTCGTCGTCGGTCGCGTGAACCGATACGTAGAGCGGGCTGAGACGGAACTCCGCGATGCGCTCGAAGTCCGACTCGCTCAGGTTCGTCAGCGTGATGTAGTTGCCGTAGCTGAACGACAGCCGGTAGTCCTCGTCCTTGACGTAGAGGCTCTTCCTGAGCCCTCCGGGCAGCTGGTCGACGAAGCAGAAGACGCACGCGTTCCCGCAGGTCCGCGTCGATGGTTCCCCCACCTCGAACCCCAGTTCCTCAGGTCGAGCTGTCGGCAGCGTGACACTGCTTCGTCTGCCGCCGCGGGAGAACTCGAAGACAGTCTCGGGTTCGTCGAGCCAGTCGAGGGCGAACGTGAGGTCCAGGGCGTCCGTGACCTCACGCCCGTCGACCGACAGCAGTTCGTCGCCGGCGGCGACCCCGGCTTCGTCGGCCGGGCCTCCCCGCTCGACCCTCGTGACACGCATCTGCCCCCCCGACACGGCGACGGCCCCCGAGCGGCCCGCATGCGGCGGACGGCGGGGGCCGGCCAAAGAAATGGAGCGGGCAACGGGACTCGAACCCGCGACTCTCAGCTTGGGAAGCTGATACTCTACCAGCTGAGTTATGCCCGCTCGCAAGCTCACTTCATACTGCTCAAATGGATACACGACGCGGGAGCGCGAGTCAAGCCGATTCGCCCCGCAGGGCCGCTCACGGGCCCTCCGGGCGGATACTGCGTCATCGGTCTGATGCCGTCAGCTCGCTCGCCAGGTGCTCCGCGTCCAGTCCGTCCGCGTCGTGCCACGCCACGTCCTCGAGGCCCCGGAACCAGGTCATCTGCCGCTTGGCGTAGCGGCGCGTGTTGACCTTGATCCTCTCTACGGCGCCCTCGAGACTCCCCTCGCCTCGTTCTACCAGCGGGAGCAGCTCGCGATAGCCCACAGCGCTCGCGGCAGGCATGCCGGACGAGAGCGCCCCGCTCGCCGAGAGTGACTCGACCTCCTCTAGCAGACCGTCCTCCATCATCCGGTCGACGCGTCGGTCGATACGCGCGACGAGCTTCTTGCGATCGAGCCCGAGCCCGACGTAGCGCGGCGAGCAGGTCGGTCGCCTCGACGGTTCACGCTGCCACTCCGAGAGCGGGCGTCCCGTGCCTTCGAACACCTCCAGCGCGCGTATGACCCTTGAGGTGTCGTTCCGGTGGATGCTCGCGGCCGACGCGGGGTCGACCCGGGCCAGTTCGGCGTAGAGAGATGCAGTGCCGCCTTCCTCGGCTCTGTCCGCCAGTCTCTCCCTTGTCTCGGGGAAGCGGCCCGCCCCCTCGAACAGCCCCTCGAACAACGAGGACAAGTAGAACCCCGTCCCCCCGGCGACGACCGGCCTGACACCTAGGGCGACGAGATCGCCTATGACGCGCTCGGCGTCTTCGGCGAACCGTGCCGCGTCGTATGTCTCGGAAGGGTCTACGATGTCGATGAGGTGGTGCCTGGCGAGGGCCTGTTCTTCCGCCGTGGGCTTCGCCGTTCCCACGTCCATCCCGCGGTAGACCTGCCTCGAGTCGGCGGAGACGATCTCCCCGCCACTCGCACGGGCGAGCGCGATGGCCAGCGCGGTCTTGCCCACGGCCGTGGGTCCGATCACGGTCAGCACTGTCTGGCGCGGGCCGTCAGCGCGTCCTTCCATCATGTTCTTCCGAACCTCTTGTCGAGCTCCTCCGAGGTCATTCGCATGAAGGTCGGGCGGCCGTGGGGGCACGAGTAGGGCAGCTCGGTCGCGAACAGCTGGTCGAGCAGAGAGCGCATCTCCTCCTGCGTCAGTCTGTCGCCCGCCTTTATCGCCGCCTTGCACGCCACGGTCTTCGCTATGCTCTCGACTAGATCGCGCACGTCGGCTTTTCCGGACGGCAGCTCCGTGAGGATGTCGTGGAGAATCCTGTCGTGCGGCCACTTCGGGAACGCACCGGGAACGGCTTCGACCAGCACGGTCCTGCCGCTCATCGAGCGGATCGTGAAACCCAGCTTGTCGAGGAGGGGCTTGACGTCGTCGAACGACTCCCACTCCCCGGGTGACAGCTCCACGGTCACCGGGAACAGAAGCTGCTGGCTCGGCCCGGTCTCCGCACTGCCCTCGAGAGCGACACGCGCCTTCTCGTAGAGCACGCGCTCGTGGGCCGCGTGCTGATCGACGACGAGCACGCCCTCGCGGGTCTGGACGAAGATGTACGACTGGTGCAGCTGCCAGAACTTCGCGTGCTGTTCGTCCTCCTTGGTTTCGGACCGCAGCTCGTCGTCCGTCACCATCGAGAGGCTCGTCTGCGCCTCTCCCTCGCGGACCACGCTCGGGAATGCCAGCTCCTGCGTGGCGACGGCCGCCGCCGCGACCTGCTGCCCGGTCGCGGACCTGGCCGCACCTCTCGCCTCGTATGTCGACAGCGTGGGCGCCGTGTCGTGCGACATCAGTGAGGCGCGAACCGCGTTCTCCACCAGACCGAAGATGCGGCGGCTGTTGCCGAAGCGCACCTCACGCTTGGTCGGGTGGACGTTGACGTCGACTATCGAGCCGTCGACGGTCAGGAGCAGGAAGACCACCGGGTGCCGGTTGGACGGAAGAAGCTCCCCGTATCCGGCCCGCACCGCTGCTCCTATGAGCCTGCTTCGAACCGGCCGGCCGTTGATGGCGATGACCTGCTGGGCTCCTCTCGCCCTCGCGATGGTCGGCCGTCCCACGAGACCTGTGACGGAACCTCCCTCGTCGTCAAGCGAGACAGGGAGCATCTCCGCTGAGGTCGCTCCACCGACGACGCCGGCCACGCGTTCCGCAAGAGAGTCGGTCGGCATGAGCCCGAGGGCGAGCTTGCCGTCGACAGCTACGTCCAGCCTGATCGCCGGGTAGAGGACCGCGTACTCGGTCAGAAGCTCCATGATCCGTCTGACCTCTACGCTGTCGCTCTTGAGGAACTTCCTCCGCGCCGGAGTGTTGTAGAAGAGCGACGACACCTCGACGGTGGTGCCTCTCGCACGACCGGTTGGTCTTACGTCGCGCACCTCGCCGCCCACCAGATTGACCTCTGTGCCCTCTACTTCGCCGTCCTCGCACGTGACCAGCCGCATCCTAGAGACGGACGCGATGCTGGGAAGCGCCTCGCCGCGGAAGCCCAGCGTTTCTATGTCCTCCAGCTCCTCGGCCGACGAGATCTTGCTGGTGGCGAAGCGGTCGAAAGCGGCGAGGGCGTCGTCCCGATTCATTCCGGCGCCGTTGTCGGAAACTCGTACGAGGTCGCTGCCTCCACCCTTGATGTCGACAGCTATCTCGGTCGCGCCCGAGTCGATCGCGTTCTCCACCAGCTCCTTGACCACGGAGAACGGAGCCTCCACGACCTCCCCAGCCGCGATCATGTTCGCGACGCTGTCGCTCAGGATCCTGATCCGGCTGCTACCCACGCTTCACCCGCTTCCTCAGTTCGACCAGCTTGTCGAACGCCTCGAGGGGAGTCATGCTCTCCATCTTGAGCCCTTCGATCTCGACCTCGACCTGGGACGGCCCGGAACCGAACAGCCCCAGCTGACCCGTGTCGCGCCGCAGCGGGCCGTGCTCCCCTCCGGCGAGGCGCGGCACTTCGTCGGCCGTATACTGCGTGGACTCGAGGTTATCGAGCACCTCTCTCGCGCGCATGATGACCTCGCGCGGGATGCCCGCGAGCCTGGCGACCTCTATGCCGTAGCTCTGGTCGGCCGAGCCCGGGACTATCTTCCTCAAGAAGACTATCGAATCCTCCGTCTCCCTTACCAGCACATTCATGTTCTTGAGTCTCGGCAGGACGTCCTCGAGCTCGGTCAGCTCGTGGTAGTGCGTCGCGAACATGGTCCACGCACGCGCGTCCTCTCGGTCGTGAAGATACTCGGTGACGGCCCACGCTATCGAAAGCCCGTCGAAGGTGCTGGTCCCCCGCCCGATCTCGTCGAGGAGTATCAGGCTTCTTCCTGTGGCCGCGTTGAGGATGCCCGCGGTCTCGCTCATCTCGACCAGGAAGGTGCTCCGCCCGCGTGCGAGTGCGTCGGTCGCGCCGATGCGCGTGAAGACGCGGTCCACTGTCCCTATCGACGCTCTCGACGCCGGAACGAAGGAGCCCATCTGCGCCATTACGACCGAGAGGGCCACCTGGCGGAGGTATGTGGACTTGCCCGCCATGTTCGGCCCGGTTATCAGGAGTATCTGTCTGGACTCCGCGTCGAACGCCACGTCGTTAGGCACGAACGGCTCACCCTTCAGCAACCTCTCGACGACCGGGTGACGACCCTCGCTGATCGACAGAGCGTGTTCGTCGCTCATGTCCGGTCTGACGTATCTGTACTCCTCGGCGACGGTCGCCAGCGACGCGAGCGTGTCGATCTCCGCGAGCACGGAGGCTGCCTTCTGCAGACGCGGCGCGTGCCGCGCCACCTCGGCGCGCACAAGCTCGAAGAGCTCGTGTTCCATCCGGAGCATGTCCTCCTCGGCCGTCAGGACCTTCGACTCGTGCTCCTTGAGCTCGGGAGTGACGTAGCGCTCGGCGTTGACGAGAGTCTGCTTGCGTATCCAGTCGTCCGGCACGAGGTGCGCGTGCGGTTTGGTCACCTCGAGGTAGTAGCCGAACACCTTGTTGAAGCCGACCTTGAGGTTCGGGATGCCGGTGCGTTCGCGCTCGCCCGCCTGCAGCTTGCCGATCCACCCCTTTCCCTCACGCGCTATCGCGCGTACCTCATCGAGCCCGGGGTCGTGTCCGTCACGGATGACGCCGCCGCTCTTGAACGTCGCCGGGGGGCTGTCGACTATCGCGTCGGCGATGGTGCGGGCGACGTCGGCGACCTTCGGGAGCTCCGTGCCCCGAGCAGCTACCGCGGGCGAGGCGCAGGACGACAGCAGCTCGCCCAGAGCGGGCAGTTCCTCGAGCGTGCGCCTGAGCGAGGCGAGGTCGCGCGGGCTCGCGTGACCCGAGGCAACGCGGCCGACCACCCTGGGGATGTCACACAGCTCCGACAACACGCCCGCGAGCCCCTGGCGCACCGCGCGCTCGCCCAGGAGTCCCTGGACCGCGTCGTGGCGCGCGCCGATCTCAGCGAGGTCAACGAGCGGATAGAGGACCCACTGGCGCATCAGACGCGCCCCCATCGGAGTCTCGGTCCTGTCCAGCACCGAGAGCAGCGTAGCCTCCGGGAAGCTCCTGTCCAGGGGCTCGACGAGTTCGAGGTTCCTCTGCGTAGTCTCGTCGAGCACCATGTTCTCAGTGTTCAGGACCCTCCGGAGCGACGTCACCTGCGCAAGGTCGCGCTTCTTGAGATCCGTGAGATAGCGCAGGGCCGCGCCGGCGGCCGCCAGTCCCTCCTCGAGGTCGGTGCAGCCGAAGCCGTCCAGGTTAGCCACTCTGAAGTGGCTCTCCAGCGTCTCTCTCGCCTGTTCCAGTCCGAACTCCCAGTCGGCCACCGGGCTGACCGGCACGTCAGGCAGATCGTCGAGGAGCGAGCGGAGCGGCTCCTCTTCGGTCTTCCCCTCCGGTACGACGACCTCCGAGGCATCCGCCCGCAGCACCTCACGTCTAAGGTCGCCCGGTACGAGTTCGGTGACCGTGAACTCCCCGGTGGAAGGGTCTATCCTCGCTAGACCGGTCCTCTGGGGTCCGGGAGACAGAGCGACGAGGAAGTTCGACCGCCTCTCGTCCAGCATCGTCGAGGAGAGGATGCTCCCGGGGGTGATGACCTCCGTCACCTCGCGCCTCACGATGCCCTTGGCCTGCTTCGGGTCCTCGACCTGGTCGCATATGGCGACGCGGTAGCCGGCGCCGACCAGACGGGCCAGGTAGGAATCAAGCGCGTGGTGAGGGACGCCGGCGAGCGGCACGGGGTTCTTGCTGCCCTTGTCCCGGGTCGTCAGCGCGAGGCCCAGAACGCGCGCCGCGACCTTCGCATCGTCGAAGAACATCTCGTAGAAGTCGCCCATGCGGAACAGGAGGATCGCGTCCTCGTGCTGGGACTTGATCCTCGTGTACTGCTCCATCATGGGCGTCAGCTTCGCCAAAGACCCTTCGCCTCCTGCGAATGAAGAACCACCGGCGCTCGAGGCCGGTGGTCGTCCGGCGGCATCGCGGTCGCTATCGTTCCCCGGTCTCGTCCTGCGCGCGATCGCCGTCGGTTCCGGACGGGCCTTCGGGCGTGGTCGCGTGCTCGCCCGGTCCGGCCGAGACCGTGTCCGGCGGAGGGATACGTCTCAGTCGCTCCCTCGCTATGACCGCCTCGTAGCTCTCCGGGTAGCTGGCCACTATCGACTCGAGCGCCGCCCTCTCCCTCTCGGTGTCGCCCGCGCCCCCGAACGCTTCGGCCGCTCCGGCGAGAGCTCTCACGCGAATCTCGCTGTCGGCGTACACGCGGGCCGTCGTCAAGAACCGTTCGGCGGCCTCGGCGAACCGACCGAGCACGAGGATCGAGCGAGCCAGCCCGACCTCTGCGTATGGCGTGATCTCGCCCGGTGTCGCGCCCCACTCAGCGATCTCTCTGTACAGCTCGGCGGCCTGCCCGGCGTCTCCGGAAGCCAGCGAGCTTCGCGCCCGCTTGAGGTCGGCGATGCCGGGGCCTCGCGCGTTCGAGTGTCTTGCTGCCGCAAGGTACTCGTGGCCCGCGCTGGTATAGCGTCCCTCCGCGAAGAAGCTGTCTCCGCGGAGCATGTGGGCGGTCTCGAGGACCTGGTCGCTCCGCGAACGTTCGATGGCTCTCGAGGCGTAGGCGCGGCACTTCTCCGGCGCCGTGGCGATCCTCGCCGCCTCCAGGAGCACCGTCGCGTCCCTAGCCAGCGGACCGCCGTTCTCGTCGACCAGTCCCGCCAGGTAGTCCTCGGCGTCCGCTACGAGCCCCTGACGCTCGAGCGCGCGCGCCTTCTCTATGGCTTCATTTGGAGTGGGAACGTCGTCTGACGCGGCGGGCGTCGAAGCCAGAAGCACGAGAGCCGCTACCGCGAGCGCGGACGGCACCGCGCTCCCGCCGGCTGCGCGTCTAGCACTCACGGCTTAGCCACGCTCGACACGAACTGCAACGCCAGCCGGCTTCCTCGAGAGTCGCCCCGCAGTTCTCGCAGGCTCGCGGCTCGCACTGGCCGCTCAGGCTGTCGAGCAGCGACACGGCGGCCTGAGCCGCCTCGACGTGGCGGTCGTGTCTCATCAGAATGTCTATCAGCTGCCTGTGTCCCTCGAAGGTCGCGCCCTCGTGCTTCACGGCCTCGCGCGCCGTACGGACGGCCTCCTCCACGGAGCCCTTCCGCTCCTGCATCCGTGCCAGTCCTGCGAGGGCCTGAACGTTGGAGGGCGACTTCGCCACCAGTTCCTCGTAGATGCCCATCATCCGGCCGTAGTCGCCCATGTCGAAGTAGGCGCGCTCGAGCCTGTCGAACGCCAGGTGGGCGCAGTCGGGACGCTCGGACACCAGCCGCATCCAGTAGGCGACAGCGCGCTCCGTGTCGTCCTCGCGGGAAGCTATGTCGCCCAGGTGCAGGTAGGCGAGCACGGCCGCCGGGTCTTCCTTGAGCGCAGTCTGGAACTCGGCCTTCGCCGTCCTCGAATCGCCGCGCTTCATCGCGAGCTGAGCCAGGTGGGCCCGGTAGACGCCCAGAGAGGGCTCGCCCTTCGGATTGGCGCTCTTGAGCATGTCCCTGTGCTTGTGCAGCGCCTTCTCGAGGTCACCGGCCGACTCGTAGGCGTCACGCACCATAGCGAGGACGGCCGGGTCCGTCCTCTCGCTCTTCGGCAACGTGTCGAGGTGTTCGAGGACCTCGCGCCATCGCCCCGCAGCGGCGAGGTCGCGGGCAAGGCTCTTGATGGTCTCGTTGCGTATCGCGACAGGGAGCTTGCGCTTGACGAGCAGTTCCCGGTGGATCTGGATGGCCTGACGCACCTTGCCGCGCTCGCGCAGAATGTTGCCCAGCTTGACGTAGGCGTCAACGTTCCTTGGGTCGTCGCGGACAGCGCGGGTCAGGTGCTTGAGCGCCAGGTCGCGGTCGCCGGCGATGAGCGAGTCCAGACCCATGTGGTAAGGGGACTCCTCAGCTTCGAGACGCCGGGAGTTCGACAGACGTCGTCCGACGAACCAGAGCGCGGCGCCCACCACGACCACTACGGCAATGATGATCACGATGCCCATGCAGGTTCCTCCGCGCTAGGCTCCCGGGCCCGCATCGTCGATCCGCTCGGCCTCCCCTTCGATCTCCTGAAGGGAGATGCTGTGGAGACCCCTTATCTCCTGGTTCAGGTCGGCGTTCTCGCGCTTGAGGGCGCGTATCTGGCGCCTGAGCGCCACCTCGTGGAACACGGAGACGACGAACCAGACGACCGCTCCGAGGACGAACGCCTCGAACAGGAGCAGGACGAGAGGTGTGTTCGGAAAGATGAGCTTGTTGTGCCACAGCTTCACGGTGGCCGTCTCAGTGCCGTTCAGTATCGCGAAGCCGGTGACTATGACGACGAGGATCAACGTCAGGAGCATTCTGACGACCCACACGGCGTTTCCCTCCTGTGGTCGGGACGCTACCCATGCGGCTCGCGCGCTTCACAAGTGACGGTGTCGTCGCACGTTCCGCTTCTTACAGGCCGGTCGGGGCAAGCGATAGTCTATCAGCGGCCGAGAGCGGCCCGCAAGGGGTTTCTAGACGGCCCGGGCGGCGCGGCCGCCGCCCTCCGCCTGGCGAGCCTCGCGCCCGTGGAGCGTCCACGCGCTCGCACGGGACACCTCCGTCAGGGCGATGCATCCGGCGAGAGACGGGTCGCCGGGGAAGACCACGGCCTTGGCGGTCCGGGTCCTGCCGAACAGCAGGTCGGGGTCCTTCTCGCTGGGCCCCTCCACGAGCACCTCGACGGTCCGCCCTGCCAGCCCTCCATTGATCTCCGTGGTCACTCGCTGCTGGAGCCGGATGACCGTCTCGAGCCTCTCTGTCTTCTCCTGCTCGGGGACATCGTCCTCGAGGTCGGCAGCCGCGGTCCCCTCCCTCACGGAGTACCGGAACATGAAGGCGGAGTCGAAGCGCACGGTCTCCATCAGCGACAACGTCTCGCGGAAGCGTTCCTCGGTCTCGCCGGGGAATCCGACGATCACGTCTGTCGTGAGGGCAACGTCCGGTATGCGCGCGCGAATGCGGTTGACCAGGTCGAGGTACTGATCGCGCGAGTACCCGCGGTTCATCGCCGCCAGCGTCTCGCTCGAGCCGCTCTGCACAGGGAGGTGTATGTGTTCGCACGCCTCGTCGAGCGAAGCGACCGCTTCGATGAGGTCGTCGGAAAGGTCCTTGGGATGCGACGTGGCGAACCTGACGCGCTTGAGCCCGTCGACCTCCGCGACCGCGCGGAGCAGGTCGCTGAATCCGCTGGCCCCGTCCCGGTAGGAGTTGACGTTCTGCCCGATGAGGGTGACCTCACGCGTTCCGAGCGACACGAGCGATTCGACCTCGGTTCTCACCGAACCGAGCGGGCGGCTGCGCTCGCGCCCCCGAACGTAGGGCACGATGCAGTACGTGCAGTAGTTGTCGCACCCTCTCATCACGCTGACGAACTCGCGGAGGGAGGATTCCACCACGGCGGGACGAGCGTCGTAGGACTCCGTGTCGCTGGCGTCGGCGGCGACGGCCGTGCTGCCGGACCTGACGGTCTCGAGCACTTCCGGCAGTCGCCAGTACTGGTCGGTTCCCACGACGAAGTCCAGTCCCCTGACGTCGCGCAGTAGACGGGCGCCCATGCGTTGGGCAACGCACCCCACGACGCCCAGTATCGTGTCCTCTCGTACCAGGCCACGGAGGTGCTTCAGTCGTCCTATGACGCGGGTCTCGGCGCGCTGGCGGACGCTGCACGTGTTCACGATGACGACGTCCGCGTCCTCGATCCCCCGAGCGCGTCCGTTCCCCTCGGACTCGAGTATCGACCGTATGAGACCGGAGTCGTACTCGTTCATCTGGCAGCCGTATGTCTCTATGTAGACTCTCATGAGCTCCGAACCAGGGGGCTCGCCACATTCAGCTCTCGGTGCCCGCCATCGCCCGCCCTCGCGTCACGCTATCGTCGGCAGCCGTGACTGTCACGTCGACGAACCTGTTCCTGAGCGACGGGTCTCCCTCCACCTCGACTCTGACGTAGTTGGACGCGAGGCCCGACAGCGGTCCCTCTTCTTTCCGCTCCTCGACGAGAACGCGAAGCGTCTCCCCCACCATCCGCTCGCGGAACCCCATCGAAAGGCGCGCCCCCAGTTCTCTGAGGTGCTTGCTCCGTCTCTTGGCCTCGTCCGCCGGCACCCTGCCGTCCATCTCCGAGGCGGGCGTTCCTGACCTCGGCGAGAAAGAGAACACGTGCAGATAGGTGAAGGGCAGCGACCGGATGAGCTCGACGGTGTCAGCGAAGTCCTCGTCGGTCTCGCCCGGGAAGGCCACCATGACGTCCGTTCCAAGCCCGCAGAATCGGTCCTGGTCCGTCACCCGCCGCACGGCCCGGGCGTACTCGTCTCTCGTGTAGCCCCTTCCCATTCTCGCGAGCACAGCGTCCGAACCGCTCTCCAGCGGGATGTGAAGGTGATTGCAGACCTTGTCGTTCTCGAGCACGGTGGCAGCCAGCTCGGGCGTTAGCTCGCGTGGTTCCACCGAGCCGAGCCTGAGCCGCTCCAATCCCTCTACGTCGGACAACGCGCCGAGCAACTCGGGCAGACCGTTCCCTCCCGCGCCCTCATACGCCCCGATGTGTACGCCCGTCAGTACCGCCTCGCGATAGCCGTTGGCCGCCAAGAGCGCTGCCTGCCGCACGACGTCTCCGAAGTCCCGGCTGCGCGCCGGGCCCCTGGCATCCGGCACTGCGCAGTAGGCGCATCTTCGGTCACAGCCGTCCTGTATCTTGATGAAGGCGCGCGTGTACCCTCGGAAGCGCTCGATGTCGAAGGGTTCGAACGGCTGACCCCCGATCGGCGGGACCGACACTTCCGCGGGCCGCGACCCGGCCTTGAGCGGGGGCGCCCCACGCCTCTCTTCTCGCTCGAGCCGCTCGGATACGAGTTCCGCGAGGTCGCGCTTCGCGCTGTTGCCGACCACCATGCCCACCTCGGGCATGTCGGCCAGGGCGTCCGGCTCGCGCTGGGCGTAGCACCCCGTAGCGACGACCAGCGCGCCGGAGTTCCTGCGAGATGCGCGGCGGAGCATCTGGCGCGATCGGTAGTCGCTGCGTCCAGTGACTGTGCACGTGTTGACGACGTAGACGTCGGCGTCAGCGTCGAACGGGACCACCGTGAAGCCCCGCTTCTCGAGCCGCTCGGCCACGCCCTCGGTCTCGTACTGGTTCAGCTTGCACCCGACCGTCATCAGCCCGACGGTCCTGCGTTCTTCTTCCACCGGTCGCTCCGTGGTTGCCGGACGCGCGGCGGGGGGACTCTCCTTCGAGTCCCCCCGAGCATACCGCGGTCCGAGGTCGTCGTGAGTCGCTCCCGTGACACGGGGTCTCGGGCTCGACTACGCGTCCTCGGGCTTCTCCTCTTCCGTCGCCTGCGGGGCGTCGGCCTCCGGCTCCGCCGCCTCGGCGGGCGCCTCGGACTCGGGACTCGCTTCCTCGGCGGGCGCCTCGTCCTTCGGCGCCTCGTCCGCTGACTCCTCCGCGGCGGCGTCCTCGGCCACCGGCTCGCTCTCGGCGCTCCCGGTCCCGGCCTCGGGCTCCTTCGCCTCGGGCTTCGCCTCCTCGGTGCTCGACTCCCCGGCCTCTGCCTCCTCGGCCACCGGCTCGCTCTCGGCGCTCCCGGTCGCGGCCTCGGGCTCCTCCGCCTGGGGCTTCGACTCGTCGGCACTCGGCTCCCCGGCCTCTGCCTCCTTGGCCTTCGGCTCGTCGGCCTGCGCCTCCGGCGTCTCCTGCTCCTCGGGCTTGAGAAGCTCCGGTCGGATGTCGTGGGCCGACACGTACTCGGCCAGGACCTCCTCCGGCTGCTTCTCCATGTGCGCCTTCACGGAGAGGACGATGCGACGGTTCTCGGGAGAGACCTCGATCACCTCCAGCGGCAGTGAGTCGCCGGGCGCGAACCTCGCCTCTATCTTGCTGATCTCCGGCAGCGCCAGGTGGGACATTGGTACGAACCCCTCGACGTCCTGCGGCAGGTCGACTACGATCCCCGACTTGTGAATGCGGCTGACCTTACCCTCGACCTGCGTGCCGGTCGCGTACTCCTGCGCCAGCTGCTCCCAGGGGTTCTCCATCGACTGCTTGATCCCAAGCGAGATGCGGTGCCGGTCCTTGTCGATACCGAGCACCATCACTTCCACCTTCTGTCCTCGGTGCAGTATCTCGCTCGGATGCTTGATGCGCTTCGTCCACGACATGTCGCTGATGTGGACGAGCCCGTCCATACCCTCTTCGAGCTGGACGAACGCACCGAAGTCCGTCAGGTTCCTGACGCGTCCTTCGATCCTCGAACCGACCGGGTACTTCGTGTCGAGGTCCTGCCACGGGTCGCTCTCGGTCCTCTTGAGCGAGAGGGATATCTTTTCCTCCCCCTTGTTCACGTTGAGCACCTTGACCTCGACGATGTCGCCTATCCCCAGGATCTTAGAGGGGTGTCGGATGTGCTGCGTCCAGGACATCTCGGAGATGTGAATGAGGCCCTCGACGCCCTCCTTGAGCTCGACGAACGCGCCGTAGTCCGTAATGGACACGACCTTCCCTCGGACTCTGGAGTTGACCGGGAACTCCTCCTCTACGTTCTCCCACGGGTACTCGGCGAGCTGCTTGAGTCCGAGCGATATGCGCTCGCGCTCCGGGTCGTAGTTGAGCACCTTGACCGTCAGCTCGTCGCTGATCGCCACGAGCTCGGATGGGTGCCTGATGCGGCCCCAGCTCATGTCCGTTATGTGAAGAAGCCCGTCGATGCCGCCGAGGTCGACGAAGGCGCCGAAGTCCGTGATGTTCTTGACGATGCCCTGTCTGATCTGGCCGACCTCGAGCTCAGCGAGCAGAGCGGTCTTCTTCTCCTGCCGCTCCTCCTCGAGCACGACGCGCCTGGAAATGACGATGTTCCTCCGCCTCTTGTTGACCTTGAGGATGCGGAAGCGAAGGGTCTGACCGAGCAGTTCCTCGAGGTTCGGGATGCGGCGCAGCGCGACCTGCGAACCGGGCAGGAACGCCTCGACGCCGAACAGGTCGACCTTGAGCCCGCCCTTGATCCTGCGCTTGGGCGTGCCCTCGACGATCGTCTGCTCGTCGTGTGCTTCCTTGATCTTGTCCCAGACCTGCAGGAAGTCGGCCTTGCGTTTGCTGACCCTTACCTCGCCGTCCGAGTCCTCCGTGGCTTCCAGCAGGACGCTGATCTCGTCGCCGGGCTTGATGGTCTCCGGCTCCGGGAACTCGTCGAGCGCCACGCGGCCCTCTGACTTGAAGCCTATGTCCAGCATGACCTCGTTCTCGGTCACTGCGAGGACGGTGCCCTTGACGAGCTCACCCTCGGTGATCGAGCGGAGCGTCGACTCGTACATCTCTGCCATCTGAGCGTACTCGTCGCGCGTGTATCCCATTTCGTCGAGGTCGTCGTCGGTGACGGTCGCGATAGCCGCCTCGAGTTTCGCGGCTGCCGCCTCCGCTGCCGCTACCTCGGGGTCAACCTCGACCTCCGGCTCCTCGGGAGCGGCCTCGGTCTCCGACGTCTCGTCGGCTACCTGCTCGCCCGCTGGGTCCGGCTCCGGCTCCTCAGTCGTCTCGGTCACTACGTCCGCGCTCTCGTCGCTCACGGGCGCGGTCTCTTCCGTCTGCGCTGCATCGAACTGGTTGGGGTTGAGTTCCTTTTCCTCGAACATGTTCTCCTCTCGAATCCACATCTTCTGCCGACTTGGGGCGGCTTGCCCTCCCGGTCATCCGGGAAACCTCAGATTCGCTCGACCGCCGCGACCACTTCGTCCACGATCCACTGCGGCGTCGACGCGCCTCCGGTTATGCCAACTTCTTCCTTTCCCTCGAACCACTCGGGCTCGAGTTCGTCCGCTGTCTCTATGTGGTAGGCGTCGCGCCCCGCCTCACGGCAGAGCTCCCAGAGACGCCTGGTGTTGGCGCTATTCCTGCCGCCCACGACCAGCATAAGGTCCACCTCGCGCGCGGCCTTGAGCGCGCTCTCCTGGCGCTCGAACGTGGCCTCGCAGATCGTGTTGAAGACCTTCAGCTCCCGGGTTCTCGGAAGCAGCTCCGACACGACCGCCGACAGGTGCTCCTGCGGCTGGGTCGTCTGACACACGACGCCGTATCTGTCCGCCTCGGGCAGGTCGGAGACGATCGGAGACGTCCCGTCGACCACGGTCGCCACTCCCTCGAGGCTTCCCGTTATCGACAGGACCTCGGGGTGGTCTTCTTCTCCGACGACGACGACGGCGTGTCCCTCGCGCTCGAGCTGCACGGCCCGGTCCTGCGCCTGCTTGACGAACGGGCAGGTGGCGTCAACGATCGTCATGCCCTTCTCGGCCGCCTCGTCGAGCACGCGTCTGGGGAGCCCGTGCGACCGAACGACCAGAGTCCCGCCGTCGACGTCCTCCAGACTCGTCACAACGCGCAGGCCCTCTTCTTCCAGACTCGCGACGACCTGGGGGTTGTGGATGATCGGGCCCAACGTGACCACGTCGCCCTGACCTCCCCTGGCGGCCTCGAACGCCATCTTGAGCGCCCGCTTGACGCCGAAACAGAAGCCGGCGCCTCTCGCGACCATCGCCTTCACGCCCCCTCGACCTCCCGCCTCAACTCGCCTATCGCCTTCGCCACCCGCTGTGAGAGCTCCCGGTAGTCGTCCGCCGAAGCGGCCTTCGTGGCCTCGATCGCGGGGTCGAAAGCTACGCGCAGCCTCCTCCTGCGGAGGAACGCGTCGGCGAGCGCGTTCGAGCCCGAGATGTACGCCGGAACGACCGGCGTCTCGTTCATACAGGCTATGAACCCCACTCCGGACTTGGGGTCCGTCACCTCTCCGCTCGCGTTCCGTCCGCCGCCCGGGAAGATCAGCAGGACCTCACCGTTCTGCAGTATCCTCGCCGCCTCCCGCAGCGCGGTTCTGTCCAACACGCCTCTTCGCACAGGCAGCGCGTTGAAGGCGCGTATCAGCCACGCGAGGAACCGGCTCCTGAAGAGCTCCTGCTTCGCGACGAAGTGGATCTCCCGCTCGCAGCCCAGCCCGACCAGGATCGGGTCCCAGTTCGAGACGTGGTTGCAGGCGATCATGACCGGGCCGGTCGCGGGAATGTTCTCCGCGCCTATCCTGCCGTATCCCCAAAGAACGCGCGCGAGCGCGAGCAGGAACCACCGGCTCACGCGGTAGTGCAGCTTCACTGGCCGCTCTCCCCGCTTCCGCCGGGAGGGGCTGCGCCCCGTCCGACGGCGAGCTCGATGACACGCGCCACCTGTTCATCTATCGTCAGCGAGGTCGTGTCGACCTCGACGGCGTCCTCCGCCTTGCGCAGCGGGCTGTCCTCACGTGTCGAGTCGCGTCTGTCGCGTTCAGCGATCGCGCCCTCGATCTCCGCCAGCTCGCGCTCCGCTCTCTCGCGCGCTCCGGCGGACTGGCAATCACCCGGCAGCGTGCCGCCCGACTGCAGGGACCGTCTCCTCGCTCGCTCTTCGATCGTAGCTACGAGGAAGATCTTGAGATCCGCGTCGGGGAAGACGACGGTCCCGATGTCGCGTCCCTCCATCACACAGCTCTCGCGGCCGCCGATCGCGCGCTGTTGTGACACAAGAGCGGCTCGCACTTCCGACACCGTCGACATTACGGACGCGGCGTCGCTGACGTCGGACGAACGAATGGCCTCGGTCACGTCCTCGCCGTCCAGCAACACGGGTCCCCTGCCCCGTTCGGTCAACTCGATGGACGCGGCCCGCGCGACCTCGCCGAGCCTCGCGTGCTCGCCCATCCCGACCGCCAGCCGAATGGCCTTGAGCGCAGCCGCGCGATACATCGCGCCACTGTCTATGTACGTGAAGCCGAGCCCGTCCGCCACCAGCTTGGCAGTCGTGCTCTTGCCAGAGGCGGCCGGCCCGTCGATAGCTATGATCAGGCTTGTAACCCTCGTTCGATAAGAGAGGATGGGGTTAGAGGTCTGCCCAGTTGGTGTCACTAAGCCTTCACACTATAGCAGGTGATTATAGCCAGCGGAGTGGGCGCTGGCAAGTGGTTTCCGCTCAGTCCGCGTCCAGCCCGACGGCCGCGCGCAGGGCCTTGACCTCTTCCTCCGTCAACCGTCGGAAGCTGCCGGTCGTGAGGCCGCCCATCGACACCGGGCCCACCCGCGTCCGTCTGAGTTCCAGCACCCGGTGGCCCACCAGCTCGAACATCCTCCGGACCTGTCGCTTCCGCCCCTCGTGGATGGTCATCTCCGCCACGGTGCGGCCGCTCCCCACTTCGACCACTCTCACCGTAGCCGGGAAGGTCGTCCGCCCGTCGAGTTCCACTCCCGTCTCGAGCCGCATGCGCTGCGCTTCGGCGAGCTCGCCCTCCGCCACTACGTCGTATACCTTGTCCAGTTCGAACGAAGGGTGGGCGATACGATGAGCCAGCTCCCCGTCGTCGGTCATGATGAGGAGACCTTCTGTCCCGACGTCGAGCCTGCCGACCGGCACGACGCCCGAGGGAAGGTCCGGCGCTATGTCGGCGACCGTCGGTCTCCCCTGAGGGTCCGACATCGTCACGACGTAGCCGGCCGGCTTGTTGAGCAGGACGTACGTGTGCCTGTCCGGCAAACGAACGGCCGCGCCGTCCACCTCGACGCGGTCGTTTTCGGGATCCACCTTCGTCGCAAGGTCGGTGACCGTCTCCCCGTTGATCGTTACGCGGCCGCCAAGGACCAGCGGCTCGGCTCCGCGGCGCGAGGCGACCCCGGCCCTGGCGAGAAACCTGTTAATCCTCATCTATCTCGTCGATCAGGTGCTTGTCATCGATGGCGTGTGTGTTCCCGTGCCCGGGGAACCCGGTGCTGTCCTCGAACGAGGAAGCGTCGCCCTCGGGCGTCAGCACCTCTCCTCGCTCGACCTTGTCCGCGTCGTGCAGGACAGGGACTACCTGTCCCAGCTCCTCGTCGGTCGGCGGGGGGATCTCTGCGTCGGCATCCGTGGTCTCGTCGATAGGCGCGCGTTCGTACGTTGCGTCGTCGCCGTCCCCGGGCTCCTCGCCGGTCTCACCCGGAGAGCCGGCGAGCGCCGCGTCCTCTCCATTGACCGGAGGCATGCCCGGCACCTCGGCCACGGACTCCGCGCCCTCCACCGCCAGTTCCATCTCGCCTGGCTTGAGGCCCAGGACCTCCGCGAACTCCTCGAGCCTCGGAAGGTCGGTGACGAAGTTGAGCCCGAAGTAGCGCAGGAACTCCTTGGTAGTGCGGTACATCAGCGCTCGGCCCATGCCCGGGGCGCGCCCGGCGATGGTGATGAGGTCGCGCCTCATCAGCGTCGCCAGCACGCCGCTCGAGTCGACGCCCCTGATCGCCTCTATCTCAGCCCTGACTATCGGCTGTTTGTAGGCCACTATCGCGAGCGTCTCGAGCGCCGCCTGGCTTAGGCGCGTCGGGATCCTGCCCTTGTGCAGCTCCTTGATCCATTTGGAGTACTCGGGCCTCGCGTAGATCTGCCACCCGCCGCCAACCTCGGCGAGAGCGTACGGGCGCTCCTCGGTGTCGAACTGCTCAGAGAGCTCCTTGAGGGCCGTGCGGATCGCCTTCCTGTCCGCCTCCTCGATGTAGTCGCAGAGCCTGTCCAGCGGCACCGACGAGTCGGCCGCGAACAGGATGGCTTCGATGATCTTCTTGACGTCGGGCTCGGCCAAGATCACTCCTCCACTCTCGCCTGGATCTCTATGTCTCCGAAGTTCCTTTTCTGCACCGCCCGCACCTCGCCGAGCCTTATGAGCTCCAGAAGCGCGATGAACGTGGCGATGATCTCGAATCTGCCGGCGCCGTCACCGAACACCTCGGCGAACGGAATGGAACTACGCTCGGACATGACGGTCCTGATGAGGTCGATCTGTTCCTCGACCGTCACGGTCTCCATGTCGACGGAGTGAACGTCGACCCGCTCCGGCACACGCGACAGCACCTCTCGCAGGCTGTCCACGAGGTCGAAGAGAGTGACGTCGCGGAGGAACTCCTCGATGTCCATCTCCTCTTCCTCGAAGTCCACGTAGCTCTTCGGATCGACGCCGCGCGGGAAGTAATCCCGGCGCTCCTTCTCCTGCTCGGAGAGGCGGCCCGCAACCTCCTTGAACTGCTTGTACTCGACGAGCTTCCTCACCAGCTGCTCGCGCGGGTCCTCCTCCTCTTCCTCGTCCGTCTCCTTCGGCAGGAGCATCTGGACCTTGATGCGTATGAGGGTCGCGGCCATTTCGAGGAACTCGCCGGCCAGCGCAAGGTCGAGCGATTCCATGAAGCTGATGTACTCGAGGTACTGCTCGGTGATGATGGCTATGGGGATGTCGTAGATGTCGATCTCGTGCTCGCGAATGAGATGGAGCAGGAGGTCGAGCGGTCCCTCGAAGGCCTCGAGGCGCACCTCGTACACCGGGCGCCTGACCAGCGTCGGTTCGTCTTCCGCGGTCGTGTGCGCCGACCCTCCGGCGTCTCCCGGAAGGTCTGCCGGCGCGGCCTCGGCACCCGCCGTCGCCACCGCGGCCGTCTCCGGCGTAGACCCGGCGGCCGGGTTCTCTGGTCGTTCGTCGTGCTGCATGCCCTTGGCCTCTGGTGCGGCTTCTGTCTTCGACTCGGGTGTCCCAGGTTCGCGAGAGACGCTATCAACTCTTGCCTCGTTCGTCAAGCTTCCCACCAGGCGGCGGGCCAGCTCGCGCTCCTCGTCGTCCGACGTCACCGCGCCGTTGAGGCGGGCGCCCAGCAGCGCCGACAGGATCTCCCCGATCCGCGGCCCCTCGGGCACACCCATCTCGCGCAGGTCCGAGCCCGACAGCGCGGTCGTCGTTCCGCGCAGCTCAGACTCGAACCGTTCCATCCTCTCGGCAGCCGGACCGGTCGCTACCGCCCTCGCGAGAGTCGTGACCTCCGGGGTGAGCCCGTGCAGCAGCTCGAACAGCCTGCTGGGGTCGGGCTCCGCGTCGCCAGACAGCTCGGGGAGTACCTCACCCTCGAGCACGGTCAGTTCTCCGACCGACTCGCGGACACGCCTTCCCATGGCGAGCCTCTCGACGACGGAGGACCTCGTCGAGGACGGCACCGGCCACAGCAGAGCCAGAAGAAGCGAGACCCAGCGCTCCGGCGACCCGTCTCCGGCGGCTTCTCGCGCGCCCCGAGCCACGCCGTCCGCTCGCGCTGGTGGCCACGGGGTCATGCCTGCGACCGCTACGACGGACTCACGCACCGAAAGCGGGACGTCCCACCCCTCGACCAGCGACGGCAGTATGCCCCAGTCGATGAGCCTGAACACCGGCGGCCAGGGGTCTTCCTCCTTCAGTATCAGTTCGATCTCGTTCGCCAGCCGCTCGCCGCTGACCGTGTCGGTCCGGCGCTCTTCGATGGCGCGCCTCATGAGAGCCTCGGTGGTCGCGTCTATGGCCAGACCGAAGCGAGCGCTGAAGCGCACTCCGCGCAGGACCCGCGTCGGGTCGTCCTCGAAGCTGACGTCGGTCATTACGCGAAGCACGCGGTGCTTAAGGTCGGCCCTGCCTCCGTGGGGGTCCAGCAGCTCCCCGAAGCTCTCGGGAGCGAGTTCGATCGCCATGGCGTTCACCGTGAAGTCCCGGCGGCGAAGGTCGTCGACCATCGGGCCCGGCGTGACCGTGGGCAGTGCGCCCGGTCGGTCGTAGACCTCGCTCCTCGATGTCGCCAGGTCCACCTTCCTTCGTCCGGGCAGCGCGAGGATCACGGTCCCGAAGCGAGTGTGCGTCTTTACCGACCCCCCGAGCCGCTCCGCCGCTGCCTCCGCGAAGGACACGGCGTCTCCCTCGACCACCACGTCGAGGTCCAGATTCGGCAGCCCCAGCAGCAAGTCCCGGACGAGGCCCCCCACGGCGTAGGCGCGGGTTCCCAGGTCGTCGGCCAGCTCGCCGAGCGACCGGAGAAGCTCGGCGTCTTCGTCCGCGAGCTTCGAGGCCACGTCGATGCTGTGTCCGTCCTGCGTCACTTCAGCCCCTTGGGTGGAAGGTCCTGTGTATCTCCTTGAGATACTCGCGGTCGACGCTGGTGTAGATCTGTGTCGTCGAGATGTCCGCGTGCCCCAGCATCTCCTGCACGACCCCGAGATCGGCGCCGCCCTCCAGCATGTGAGTTGCGAAAGAGTGGCGCAGTGAGTGCGGCTTGACCCGGTCCCTTACTCCCGCTCTGCGCACCGCCTTCTGGAGTATCTTCCAGAAGCCCATTCTGGAGAGCGGGCGGCCTCGCACATTGAGGAACACCACGTCGGTGGCCGGTCCCCTCGCGGCAAGCGGTGGACGAACGTCGCGACGGTAGCGAGTGGTCCAGTCTATCGCCTCCGAGCCCACGGGAACGACCCGTTCCTTCGAGCCCTTCCCCATGCATCGGATGTAGCCCTCATCGAAGAAGAGGTTGGATATCTCGAGCGTGATCAGCTCGCTGACCCGCAGGCCGGCCCCGTACGCGACCTCTATCATGGCGCGGTCGCGGATGCCCAGCCCGGTGGACGTGTCCACGGCCTTCAGGATCTCCTCGATCTCGTGGACCGAGAGCACGTCCGGGAGGCGCCTTCGGAACTTCGGCGCGTCCACGTCCACGGTCGGGTCGCTGGCCCCGTCGCGCGTCACGACCAGGTATCGATGGAAGCCCCTTATGCAGGAGAGGTTCCTGGCGACGCTTCTGGCTGAGACGCCGTCGTCCATTCGAGCGGCCGTGAACTCCGAGACGTCTCTCGGGCCGACGCTCTCCGGCGACGTCTTCCCTCTGGACGACAGGAAGGACGCGTATGAAGCGAGGTCGCCCCTGTATGAGGCGACCGTGCTCTGCGAGAGGCCCCGCTCGACTGAGAGGTGGTCGAGGTACTCGTCTATCGCGGCCTCCATCTCGGTGACTCTAGCGACCTCAGCTCCGGCCTTCTTCACCGTCGCCGCCTTCCGATTCCAGCAGGAAACGTATCCGCGCCCTCTGCGACCTGCTCCCCGCCCCCAGTGCGAGCCCAGTCTGTCCCGTCTCGATCTCGATGAGACGCCGCTTCATGTCGGGGCCGCCCCCGGAGTAGCCGCCGATCGTCCCGTCGCTGTTTACCACCCTGTGGCACGGCACGACGACCGGCAGTGGGTTCCGCGACAGCGCCTGGCCGACGGGACGTGTCGCCCGTGGCGCGCCGATCTGGTCGGCGACCCACTTGTACGAGCGAAGCGTCCCGTAGGGTATCTCGCGCACCACTTCGAGAACGCGGCGGTTGAACTCGGTCACGCCGGAGAGGTCCAGCTTGTGCGTGAATGGCCTACTGTCACCGGCGAGGTAGTTCCGGATGGAGTCGACGATGAGCCTCAGGCGTATGCGGTCCTCCACCGCCATGACGCGTTCGCCTCGCGTCTCACGCGCGAGGGCACGCTGTACGTCGAGGTCGGGCGCGAACGTGACCATCCGAAGCCCGAGGTCGCCGGCCGCGACCAGGAAGCGTCCGAGTTCGGTGTCGAAAGTGACGTAGCGGAGCATCTTCACCGCTGCGCCTTCCTCCTCACGCTCCGGAAGGAGCACTACCTCCCGCTTCTTCGAGCGCCTTCTTGACCCTTCTTGCCGTTTCGATGCCAATGCCCGGAACCTCCGCGATCTTCTCAGGCTCGCTCCTAGCGATCGCGCGCACGGACCCGAAGGTACGGATCAGGGCCTCCTTGCGCGACGGGCCGATGCCGGGCACGTCGTCCAGCAGCGACCGCCGGGCCGCGCGCTCTCGCAGGGAACGGTGATACTCGATGCTGAACCGATGCACCTCGTTCCGCACGCGAACTAACAGCTTCTTCGCCGGCGACTCGGGAGGCACCGGGAGCGGGGTGGCCCTGCCCTTGACGAAGAGCTCCTCGTTCTTCTTCGCCAGCGCAACCAGCGTGACGCCCCGCGCGCCGGTGCCGCGCAACGCGTCCACGGCCGCGGACAGCTGCCCGTTGCCCCCGTCGATCAGGACGAGGTCGGGCAGCTCCCGCTCCTCTTTGATCAGCCGCCTGATGTGTCGTGAGACCACCTCACGGATACTAGCATAGTCGTCGCCGGGTTTCACCACAGACCGGACGCGGTACTTGCGGTAGAGACCGCGCTCAGGTCGGCCGTCCCGGAACGCAACGACGGTCCCTACGGCGTGAGAGCCTGCCATGTTGGAGATGTCCACCCCGGAGATGAGCCTCGGAGGCCGCGTCATACCGAGCGCCTTGCCGAGTTCCACCACCGACGCCGGGGCGCGGCGCTGCTCGAACGCTCTCTTGAGCGCCTGCCTCGCGTTCGTCCTCGCGAATTCCACGAGGAGCCGCTTGTCCCCGCGCTTCGGACACCGGAGCGACACCTTGCGCCCGGTGGTCTCGCTCAGCCAGGACTCGATCGCATCGCGGTCTGGCGGGTCGCCGTCGAGCAACACCTCGGGGGGAGCGCTGCCCGACAGGCTGTAGAACTGCTTGACGAATGTCTCGATGACCTCGTCGTCGCCCGTCCGGGGTCCGAGTTCAAGAGGTACGTTCTCGCAGGCCACCAGCTTGCCCGACCTGACCTTCATGACCGATGCTACCGCGTATCCTTCGTGGCGCGCCACCGCGACGACATCGCGGTCGACTGGACTGGTGGTAAGGACGCGCTGCCGTTTGCCTATCTTCTCTATGTCAGCGATGCGGTCGCGCAGGTAGGCCGCTTCCTCGAACCGCAGGGACTCGACCGCCTCTTGCATCTGCTTCGTGAGAAGCTCTACGACCTCCCCGGCGCGTCCTTCGAGGAACAGGACCAGCTCGCGGACGATGGTCGCATACTCCTCCCGCGAGACGGCGTCCACGCACGGGCCCAGGCAGCGGCCGATCTGGTAGTTGAGGCACGGTCGTGGTCGCTTCTTGAACGTAGCGCACTGTCTGATGGGAAACACCTGCCGGATGAGGCGCAGCGTCCGGCGCATCGCCTTGGCGTCCGTGTAGGGCCCGAAGTAGCGCGACCCGTCCTGCGCAACGACGCGCGTGACGTAGACGCGGGGGAAGTCCTCCGCGAGGGTCAGCTTGATGAACGGGTAGCGCTTGTCGTCCTTGAGCTTGACGTTGTAGCGCGGCCGGTGCTCCTTGATGAGATTGGACTCGAGGACGAGCGCCTCGGTCTCCGATTCGGCGACTATGAACTCGTACGAGGCGAGCTTGGCCCGGAGCGCCTGGACCTTGACGTCGGGGGACTCGCCCCTGGAGGTGTAGGCGCGCAGGCGGCTTCGGAGGTTCTTCGCCTTCCCGACGTATATGATCTTCCCGTTCGCGTCTCGTAGGATGTAGACGCCCGGCCTTGTGGGCGCCGTCGGGAAGCTGCCTCGCTGTTTCCGGACGTCGGTCATGTTGTCGGTGCGTCCCCGCTTTCGTTCCCTGTGGCTCTTCAAGGTGGCCGCAGGGACAGCCTAGCCCTCCGCGAGCGCCCGTGTCAACCGGAGCGCCGCCTGCTCGTGAGGGCGGCTGCGCGCTGTCTCGGCCTTGACTCCCCCGCCCGGTGATGGTATATTGGCTCCTTCGAGGGATGACCGGTCCCGGGGCCGCCGGCCGCCGGGGCGCAATCAGTTCGCATGGAGGTAGTGTTGCCCCAAAAGAAGTCAGCGATTAAGCGACGCAGGCAGGACGAGAAGCTGAACGCGCGGAACCGCGCCATGAAGTCCAAGATGGCGACGGCCGTCAAGAGGGCCGAGAGCGCGCCCGCCGAGGAGCGGGAGACCGCTCTCAGGGCCGCGATCTCTGTGATCGACAAGGCCGTGAAGGTAGGCGTCATCAAGAAGGCCACGGCCGACCGCAAGAAGTCTCGCCTGACGAAGGCCGTCCTCAACGCCTAGCGTCTCCGCTCTCATCTGAGAGACGAACGCCCCCTCCGCTCGGAGGGGGCGCTTGCATTGTGCTTCACGCGGTCCCACCGGCCGCGCCCGGGTCAACGTCGCGGTCAGCCAATGGTCTGCAGCATGCGGAGTACGCCCTGCACGGCGTCGTCTACCGGCAGTTCGGTTACCTCGCCTGTCTTCCTGACACGCGCTTCCACCACACCCTTCTTCAGCCCTCTGTCTCCAACGGTGATTCTGAGCGGCATACCGACCAGGTCGGCATCCTTGAACTTGACGCCCGCCGAGTCCTCGCGGTCGTCGTAGAGGGTGTCGACCCCGGCGGCTTCGAGGTCCTTGTAGAGCTTCTCGGCGACCCCAACCGCCTCTTCGCTCTTCATGCTGACGGCGAGCACCTCGACCGAGAATGGAGCCACAGAGAGCGGCCACGCGATCCCGTCGTCGTCGTGGTGCTGCTCGATTATCGCGGCCACGGTGCGCGAGACGCCGAGTCCGTAGCAGCCCATGATGAAGGGCTTTGCGACGCCGTCCTCGTCGAGGAACGTCGCGTTCATGCTCTTCGAGTACTTCGTGCCCAGCTTGAAGGCCTGGCTGACCTCGATTCCCCTGAACGAGTCGAGCGTCTTGCCGCACTTCGCGCAGACGTCGCCCGTCTTGATGAGGACGATGTCGTGGAAGGCCGCGGGTTTGAAATCGCGCCCCGGGTTCACGTTCCTTACGTGGACGTCGGCCGCGTTCCCGCCGACGACCGCATTGACCAGCGGTTCGACCGTGTGGTCGGCGATGATCTCCACGCCCTCGAGGCCGAGGGGACCGGCGAAGCCGACGGGCGCGCCCGTCACATTCTCTATGACGTCTGGCGGCGCGGGCACGACCATGTCCGCGCCCAGAGCCATAGCGAGCTTCTCTTCCTGGATCTCGCGGTCGCCTCTCACTAGCACGGCGACGGGCCTGCCGTCGGCCTCGTAGATGATGGTCTTGATGAGGCGCCAGGGTTCGACACCCAGGAACTCCGATACCTCCTCTATGGTCCTTGCGCCGGGCGTGTCCACGCGTTCCATGCTCGCGGGCGAATCGTCCTGCGCAGGCGACGGCACGCTACCCTCGGCGCGCTCGTCGGTCGCGGCGTAGCCGCACTCGCAGACGATGATCTCGGACTCGCCCGTGTCCGAGAGCACCATGAATTCGTGAGAGTGGCTGCCTCCGATGGCGCCCGTGGCGGCCTCGACGGGCCGGAACGTCAGCGCGCAGCGCTCGAAGATTCGGTGGTAGGCGTCGCAGATCTCGTTGTAGGTCGCGTCGAGCGACTCGTCGTCGCGGTGGAAGCTGTAGGCGTCCTTCATCAGGAACTCGCGCGAGCGCACGACGCCGAAACGAGGTCTCAGCTCGTCGCGGAACTTGGTCTGGATCTGGTAGACCGTGAAGGGAAGCTCGCGATATGAACGCACTTCGTTCCTGACTATGTCGGTGACGACCTCCTCGTGCGTCGGCCCGAGCGCGAAGTCGCGCGCGTTCCGGTCCTTGAGCCGCATCAGTTCCTTGCCGTAGACCGCCCATCTCCCCGACTCCATCCACAGGTCCGAGGGGCTCAGGACGGGCATCAGGATCTCCTGGCAGCCGGCCTTGTCCATCTCGTCACGCACGATGCGCTCGACCTTGAGGAGCGCGCGGCGCCCTAGTGGCAACCAGTTGTAGACGCCCGAGGTCAGCTTGCGCATGCATCCGCTGCGCAGCATGAGCCGGTGGCTCGTGGTCTCCGCGTCCGAAGGGTCTTCCTTGTGTGTGGGGATCAGTCCCTTACTCCAGCGCATCGTCCTCCTCGTTCCTGTCCGCGCCCCTGCTTTCGGCGCCCTCGCGTTCTCTCAGTCCTGTCAGTTCGTCGTACAGCTCAACGATCCCCGGGAAGTCGAAGTCACGCATGTTGCCCTCCCAGCCCCAGAAGTCGTCGAGCATGCGGTTGCCGGCGCACTCGTACTGGTACGCCTGGGTGAACATCTCCAGCTTGTCGACGGCCCGCACCAGCCTGCCCTCGACGGACGACCGCTCCGCGAACTCCTTCCAGAGCGCTACGTACTCGTCGCCGCCTTCGATACCGTCGAAGAGCCGCTCCATGATCCTGAGCTCTGCGGCCTCCTTGACGTCCTCGCCGAGGATGCGCGATGCTGGTGCGTGGATGTCGCCGAGCATGTGCTCGGGGAGATCGTGCAGGAGGGCGATCTTCAGCAGCTTGCCGGTGTCGACCTCGACTCTCAGCCGGTCGGCAAGCAGCATCGAGATCAGCGCGACGGCGAACGAGTGCTCGGCGACGCTCTCGCCGTCGGTGACGCCCCTGACGCGCCAGCCCATCCTGGGGATCGTCTTGAGCTCGTTGCACTCGAGGATGATCTCGAGCAGTCGCGAGGTGCCCTTTCCTCTCCACGTCGTCATAGATCGCCTCGCTTCCTGAGACCGAGCACGTCCCTCATGTCGTAGAGGCCCGGTTCGCTTGCTGCGGCGAACCTCGCGGCCCTGACGGCTCCTACAGCGAACGCGCGCCTCGAAAGGGCCACGTGCTCCACCGAGAGGGTCTCGAGGTCCGACATGAACTGCACTACGTGCCTGCCGGCAACGGCTCCTCCCCGGACCGAGTGAATCGCTATCTCTCCGTGCCCGCGCGGCACGTCAGGGCCGGTCCTGCCGCCCCGAACGACCGTACCCGCGTCCTTTCCCCTGGCGCCGGCGATCGCCGCGGCCGCTGTCAGCGCCGTGCCGCTCGGTGCGTCCTTCTTGCCCCGGTGATGAGTTTCGACGATCTCGACGTCGAAGCTCTCGTCCAGAGCGGCCCCCGCCCGTTCGAGGAGGGCGAAGAGCACGTTCGCTCCTACGCTGGTGTTGGACGCCAGTACCACCGGGACCCGCTCCGCGGCCCTCGAGACAACGCTCTTCTGCTCGTCCGAAAGGCCGGTCGTCGCCACGACCAGAGCCTTGTCTGCCTCCGCGGCGAAATCCGAGCAGGCGACTGCCTGCGCGGGGGTCGAGAAGTCCACGAGCACGTCGAACGAGTCGCTGTCGAGGGCGTCCAGCGAGCCGAGAATCACCGCGTCGCCCCGAAGCGGTCCGGGCCGCACATCGCCGCACAGTCTCGCGAGCGGGCGCCCGACGCACTCGTGACCGGGCTCCTCCACGCCGCCGGCCAGACGCGCCTCGATGGAGCGGGCGAGCTCGCCGGCCACAAGGCGGCCCGTCCTGCCGCAGATTCCGCACACTACGACCCGTACCACAATGCCTCCGCCGACGGTCGCTGCAACACGACCGCCACGTGTAAGGATGGCGTTCCTGAAGGACGTTAGACCGGATTGTTCCACCGAGAGGGTGTTGCAGTCAAGGACAGAAGCTGGTTGGACTGGCGCGGGCCGCGCCAGTCGCGGGCGCCGTTCGCTGCTAGGAGGTGCCGGAGCCGTTCTCGGCGGCGGGCACGCGCTCCTCGGGACCGCGCTTCGCAGAGGCCTGGAGTGTAGAGCGCACGGCGCACGAGATGTCCTGTGGACCGAACGGCTTCTGGAGGTAGGTCGCCGCACTTCGGGAGAGCTTGTTGACCTCCTTCTCCTGAGGGAAGCCGCTCATCACGATCAGGGGGACGTCGAATCCCTCTCCCAGCAGCTCCTCCCACATCTCCCTGCCGCTCATGCCGGGCATGACGACGTCGGTTATGACGAGCGAGATCTCATCGGCGCGCTTGGCCTCGTCGATGGCGTCCTGACCGTTGGCGGCGACCACGACCCTGTAGCCGCTGGCCACAAGGGCCTCTCGGACCATCGCGCGGACTCCCGCGTCGTCCTCGACGACGAGGATGGTCTCTCCGCGGTTGGACGTGGCGACGTCGTCGTCGGTCTCGCAAACCTCTTCCTTCTTTTCGGGGGCCCTGACGGGCAGGTAGATGGAGAAGGCCGTTCCCTTCCCCAGTTCGCTCTCGACGTCGATGAACCCGCCGTGACGCCTGGCGACGCTGAACGCGATCGACATGCCCAGACCCGTTCCGCGCCCCGACTCCTTGGTCGTGAAGAACGGTTCGAAGATGCGTTCCTTCGTTTCTTCGTCCATGCCCGTTCCGGTGTCGGCTATCTCGAGCACCTGGCAGCTCTCGACACCGGGCACTGTGAACCTGCGCGAGAGGGGACCGAACATCGGCATTTGCTTCGTGGAGATCCTGATGGTGCCGCCCTCCGGCATCGCGTCCCTCGCGTTGATCGCGAGGTTCATCACGAGCTGATTGATCTGCTGGGCGTCGCCTACGATCGTGTCCATCTCCTCCGCGAGATCGAACTCGACGGTGATCTTCTCGCCTAGCATGCGCTCGACCAGCCGCATGGTCTCGCTGACGGTCTCGTTGATGTTGACGGGGCCCGTCGTCGCGGTGTCGCGTCGGCTGAAGGTCAGCAGCTGGCGCGTCAGAGCGGCCGCCCGCTCGCTCGCCATGACGATCTCCTTGAGTCCGGGCATGTCCCGGTACTCCTCCGGGAGTCTGGACGCCATCAGCTGCGCGTAGCCCTGTATGGTGGTCAGGAGGTTGTTGAAGTCGTGCGCAACGCCACCCGCGAGCTGACCCACTGCCTCCATCTTCTTCGAGTGGTTGTACTCGGCTTCGAGCTGTGCCCTCTCCTCGATCTCGCGTTCGCGGGCCAGTGCGCCGGAGATGAGCCCGGCGATGACTTCGAGCAGGTGCGTGTCCTCTGTGGTCCACTGCTTGCCTCTGGCGCAGCGCTCGAAACTGGTCCACCCGACCAGGGAACCGTGCGCCTTGAATGGGATCAGGAGGAGAGACCGGATGCCGTCCGCCATGAGAGGTCCGCCCTCGTCCTCGGGGAGTCTCTCTGCGTCGTCGACCTTGATGACCTGTCCCCTGTCTACCGACTCCCTCCACGCGGAGATGCTCTCGGGTGCAAACGTCGAGACTCCTTCCCCCGGACTGAGCGTGACGGAGCGCCACTCGTGCGTGACGCTGCTCGACTGCTGGCCCGCCTGACGCTGCAGGATACGCAGCCTGTCGAGAGACCACCCGCGCCCCACGCTGGCGAGGACCTCCTCGAGGTGCGCGGCGGGCGAATCGTAATCCTGAAGCAGGGTCGACGAGACGTCGTTGAGAAGAGACTCGTATACGACCTGCTGCTGGAGCGCCTCTCGGGCCAGAAGGTTGGTCCTGTCGACCCAGAGGATGGCGCACATCGATATGAACAGGTCGAGGTCGTGGCCCGTCAGCTTGGGAGCCTGCGCCGGGTCTTCCGACAGGGTTCCGGCGACGAGCACCGTCTCCATGCGCCCGCCTCGAGTGTCGGGGATCCACACGAAGTAAGGGAGGCCGAAGGCGTCCCGGATGGCCTCTATCCACGGTTCGTCCGGCGTCTCACCGTTGACCAACTGAGGTCTCGTCCAGGTGTCCCTGCTCCCGAGCGGGAGCTCGAGGACGGGGGGCTGCTCGTCCGACGCGAACCCGAGGGCGGCGACGCGCTTCAGGCGCTCCCCGGAACCGTCCGCCTCCAGTATGACCGCGCTCTTCATCCAGAGCTCCGACACGATCGCCTTGAGGGCGATCCTGTACAGCTCCTCGAGCGAAGGAGCGCGGCTGGTGCTGTACTGGAACCCCGTCAGGAAGCTGAAGGCCTTCCTGGACCGACGTACCTCCTGGGTCAGGTGCATGACCTTGTAGTCAGCGCGTACGACCTCGCCGCCGAGCTTCTCCAGCCGGGATCTCAGTCCCGTGAGCTGCCGCTCGAGGTCGTCGGTCCGGGATTCCTTCTTTTCGAACGAGTCGGGCAACCTCTAGCCCTCCGAAAGGACGATCAGCACGCCGGTCCAGTCGAGCGCGCGTGAGCCACCCATGAACGGGGCGATCTCAACACCCGAGTAGAAGCCGAGGAGCGGCATCTGGGAGCCGATGGTCTCCTGGATGATCGCGCCCTCCTCAGTGCCCGCGCCGGAGAAGCCGCTGGTTCTGCCCGCGCAATCGATGTAGAGCGCGAGGAACGGGTCGGACTTGCCGATGCTCGAGAGCACGTCGTTGGACATCTGGCGGGCCGAGCTGAGCATGTGCTCGTTGCTGCGCCTCATGATCTGGACCCTCTCGCCCGGACCGAAGTCGGACTCGAACAGCACCACCGAGCCCTCGTCAGGGTTCGCGGCTGCGATTAGCCTGTTGACGTACTGGTTCTCGTCGAAGTCACCGTAGGGGTCCGCGCTGTAGTTGGCGCCGAGCGTCACTAGCAGCGAGTACTGCTGCCAGTCGCGCGCCGCTCCGGCTCCGATGATGTCCTCGATCACGTCGAGTGCCGGTCTACCGTCGAGTTCGCGGACGACGGGCCCCTCTATGCTCGTGATGGTGTGGTAATCGCTCGCGGGCTCGCAGCCGTGACTTATGCCGTGGTGCACCTTGCAGTCCCCCGAGATGACGACGCCGACGGCGTGCTGCTCAACGGCGAGGTCATTCGCGAAGACGTACGAACCACTGAACTGGTAGTCCTTGAGCATGCCGCCGCCAAGAAGCGGAGCGTGGGAGCTGCCTAGACCTCGCTCCACTCCCCTGAGAAGCTGGCTGCCGACGTTGAGTCTGGGCATGGGCGGGGGAGGCTCCTTGATCGAGTCGTAGAAGAGCAGGATGGCCTGGGCGTCCTGTTCGGACATCCCGGCGAGCCGGTGTCCCAGCTCTTCGCCCGCGCGCTCCTCGCCCTCCTTGAGACCGCCGACGGTCACCGCGTCGAATCTCATCGAATCGGACGAGACCACAGCGACGCCGGCCTCGTAGCCGCCGTAGCTCGACTTTTCGTTGGTGATGACGCCGACGCCGGTGCCTCCGATCAAGGTGCTTTCGCCGACGACCTCACGCACTGCCTTGAGGAAGTTGATGGGGTCGTGGTTGCCGCCACAGAACGCCACAGTGAAGTCACTCCTTGAGAGCGACCCGTTGTTCATCGCCTTCTCCGCACACTTGCGTCCGGCCTCGAGCGAGTCGGTGTGGTCGACGTACCCGACGCCTGATTTCACTGATCTCATGCCGTCCTCTTTCTGCTGGGTCTGCGAGCCCTCCCGCGGCCACTCCGTGGGAACGCGCCCGGTCAGCCGTGCCCATGCCCTTTCGCCGCCCACTCTCAGCGGACGGACCTCATCGAACGGAATCAAAGCAAGACCCGTTCCAGCAGGAAACGGCCCAAAGCAGCATTGAGGGGGTCTGGAGGGCGATTGTGTGAAGTGGACGGCTGGGGGACCGGGGCCATCCAGCTGCTCTCGCACGATGCAATACGGGGTGCGCGACCCGTGGGCAGACAGGGTCAGAAGTTGAACAGGGAGGTGCGCCGCTCGAACGAGACGGGCGGCGGCCCAGGAGGCCGCCGCCCGGTGGTGCCCGCCGCGCGCCGCGAGGCCGGCGCGCGGGCCCTTCTAGTCGTGTCTCGCGTCCTGCGCCGGAGTGATCCTGGCCGGTGTCGACGAGCGCGCGCGCTGCCGTCGCTCGAGATGGTACTGCTCCTTCTCGGGCGACCAGCCCATCATCCGCACCTTGTCGCCTCTGGCGATGGTGATGAGATGGGGCACGCAGAAGCCCGACGTCTTGTTCTCCAGGCTGCCCAGTAGCCTGCTGGCCTCCTCACCGTTCACGATGAAATGCTCCGCGCCCGGCGCGTGAATGCCCCACGCTGCGTAGTAGGGCATCACCCGGAGCGATGCCAGCTTCTCGTACAGACGCTTGAGCACTCTCGGGTCGTCGTTGATCCCCTTGAGCAGCGGGCCCTGCTGAAGCATGACGATACCGGCGTCGCCCATCATCTTGAGGCCCTTCTCGACCTCCGGCGTGATCTCCCTCGGGTGCACGAAGGACGTCGTCATGAAGACAGGATTGTGCTCCGCGACCATCCTGACGAACGACTCAGTGATCCTCGAAGGAGTGTAGATGGGCGATCGCGTCGTGATCCTGATGATCTCGACGTGGGGTATCCTCCGGAGCGAAGACAGGTAGAAGTGCAGTTCGTCGTCCGTGAGTATGAGCGGCTCGCCGCCGGTTATTATGACGTCCCGGATCGAGGCGTCCTTCCTGATGTAGTCCAGGGCCGTGTCGCACTCGTCCTGCGTCAGGTGCTTCACCTTGCCGCCCTTCCGGAAGCAGAATCGGCAGTGCGAAGCGCAGGCGAGCGTGGGGATCAGCAGGAGCTTGCCAGGGTACCGATGTACGATGCCGGGGCAGGGCTGATATCGGGCCTCGTCGGCGTGCACGTCATCGTCTTCCTCACCCGCTCTGTGACGAAGCTCCTCGGACGAAGGTACGACCATTCTCCTCAGGGGGTCGTCCGGGTTCCTCGGGTCGATGAGGCTCGCGTAGTGTCGCGAGATCTTGACCGGGTACTCATCGCGCAACTCGTCGATCGCCTCAACCTCTTCGTCGGTCAGGTCGATGAGCTTCTCCAACTCCGCGCGCGTCGTAATGAGGTGGCTGAGTTCCCGCTGCCACTGTTCTCTCTGAGCCATCCGTGTCTCCGTTCTCCCGTCGGGCAGGGGCGGTCCGTGTAGCGGCAAGAGGGGCCGCGCTGCAATAAAGCAAGCCGCGACGCGCGGTCTCTCCTATTGCGAGACCTCGCTACGCGGCAGCCGACGGGTTGACTGTCAGTTCAGATATTAGGGCCGGTCCCCCGGGCCTGTCCAGTCATAAGTTCGGTGGTGTGGCAAGGGTCACCGCGTCCAGATGATGGCGCCTCCAGCCGTGTTCTGCAGGTCGGCCGGATAGGGTGGCCCCGTGAGCGGCGGGTCGTTCGTCCACGTGTTACCGATCGCCCAGAGAGTCGCCGTCGTCTGGTTGCTGAGGCCGACGAGCGTGTTGCCGCTGATGGTGTTGCCGCCCGCGCTTCCTCGGGCTCCACCTCCGAGGTCCGGTTCGGTCAGCAGCCCTCCTCCGCCGGCGGCTATCACCCCGAACACGTTGTCCGTGATGAACGTCTCCTCGACGAGCGGGTCGGAGTCGCGGTTGGCATAGATGCCCTCCTGCCAACCGCTGATCTCGCAGCCTCGCACCGTGCAGTGCGAGCCGTAGTAGACCTCCAGGGCGCGGCCGGTGTGAGGCGACGCGGAGTTGATCAGGTGGCAGTCCTCGATGACGACATCGTTGGCGCGGTCTCCCCTGCCGCCATCGGCTCGCATCGCTGTGTAGCCGAACGGCCCCTCCACGGCCACGTTTCGAACCAGGCCTCCGCCGGTCGACAGCAGGGCCATCTGGTCGTCCTCCCGGTTGCGTATCGTGAAGCCGTCGAGGGTCGCGCCGTCGCCCAGGCGGACTACGCACAGGTCCGAGCCCGACCCTGAGACCGCGCAGGTCGTCCTGTCCTCCCCCACCAGTGTCACTCCGGCAGGGACGAAGAAGGACCCCGACTCGCCGTGGTCGGGGTCGTATTCGCCGGGCATCGCGAAGAGCGTGTCTCCGTCCGAGCAGAGGTCCAGCGCGTAGGTCAGCGTGCGGAGTGGGCTCGTCCACGCGCCGCCGCCCGCGTCGTCAGTGCCGTTCATGGCGTCCACGTAGCGGATGGTGAAGACGACGTCCAGCGTGTCCGAGTCCGTGTGGCCGGAGTCCGTTCGGGAGACGGCCGAGACGACAACACGGCCCCCCGTCGGAACGGCGTCCGGGGCGGTGTAGATGCCGGGGTTCGTCTGGGTGACTGTGCCGACCGTCGAGTCGCCGCCGAGAACGCCGTTGACGTACCAGTCGCAGTCCGGGGCGTCGCGCCGGGAGTACAGAGTGACGGCCTCGACCGGCACCTCGCGTGTGATCTGCACCCTGCCCGCTCCCAGTGTCATGCGCAGCCCGTTGGGTTCCGCCGGGCCGCCGCCACCACCGCACCCCGCCGCCGTCAGCATCGCCGCGAGCAACGGGGCCGAGAGTGATGGGGCCGAAAGCGACAGGGCCCGGAGCGACAGGACCGCCTTTGCCCTTCGGACCGGCTTCGACACGGCTACCTCCCCCGGGGCGGCTGCCCGGACGGACGGTCGTTACATCAGGCCTTCGAGTACGGCACGCCGGCCCGCGCCCAGTCGCAACGCTCGACGTCCCGGATGATCACGGTCACGGCCTCCGGTGGCGCGCCTGACGTGCGCACCACGGCGTCGGTGATCTCCCTGATCATCTTCTCCTTAGTCTCTTCGTCTCTTCCACTGAACATGGAGATCTCTACGAGCGGCATGCTTCCTCCTGGCGTCTTACTGCCTCGTGTGCGCTCTCATCAGCGCCAGCGCGTCGGACATCCTCCGTTTGGTCTCGTCGTTCACTCCGACGAGCGGCGCCCTCAGCTCGCCGCTGTCGATGAGTCCCAGTTCCGCCATCGCGTACTTGACGGGACCGGGACTGGTCTCGATGAAGAGGGCCTTAGAGATCGGGCGCAGCGCGTGGTGCAGCTCAACGGCCCTCGCCGGACGCTCGGGATAGGCCTCCACCATCTCGGCGACCATCGCCGGAAGCACGTTGGCCACGACCGACACCACTCCTCTGGCTCCGACCGACATCATCGGAAGAGTCAGCGGATCGTCGCCCGAGAGCACGGTGATGTCGCACAGCTCGAGGATCTCGCTGACCTGGTCGACCGAGCCCGACGCCTCCTTGATCGTCGTGACGTTCTCTATCTCCGACAGCCTCGCGACGGTCTCCGGCGTCATGTTGACGCCGGTGCGGGACGGCACGTTGTAGAGCATTACGGGTATGCCGACCTCCCCCGCGACCGCCCTGTAGTGTTGGTACATCCCCTCCGGAGTCGGCTTGTTGTAGTAGGGCGTTATCACGAGCGCCCCGTGCGCCCCCGCGGCCTCAGCGGCCCTGGTCAGGTGTATGGTCTCCGAGGTCGAGTTCGATCCCGTTCCCGGGATCACCGACATCGAGTCGCCGACCTCTTCGAGACATATCGCCAGAAGCCGGAGCCGTTCCTCCGACGTCAGCGTAGCCGCCTCTCCAGTGCACCCGGCCGGCACCACGCCGGATGTGCCGGCCTCGCGGTGAATGGCCAGCAGCCGGCGCAGAGAGGGCTCGTCCACCTGCCCGTCCTTCATCGGCGTGACGATCGCAACGATCGAGCCCTTTAACATCGGTCCTCCAATCGTGGGACCTCGGCCTGTCTCGGCCCGCGTCCGGTCCCGGTAGTTCGTTCCCGGTCCCTCAGCTCTCCGACTGGTCCAGCGCTCCCTCGAACACGATGTCGGCGTTTCCTTCTAGCGTGACGTCGCAGAAGCCCAGCTCGCTCATGTAGAAGCCGATGACCAGTGTGTCGCCGCCTCTCGTGACGACCGACACCGGCGGCTTGGTCTTCCCCAACGCCGCTGAGACCAGCGCGGCTGCCACGGCGCCGGTGCCGCACGCGAGCGTCTCGTCCTCCACGCCTCGTTCGTAGGTTCTCAGCGAGAGAGTGCTCTCGTTGAGCACCTGCATGAAGTCCGCGTTGGTTCCCTCAGGCATGAAGTCGGAGTGGTAGCGCACGATCCGACCCACCTCCACCACCGGGAAACTGTCGATGTCGTCGACCTCGCACACGGCGTGCGGAACGCCTGTGTTGATGCGGTGCAGCTCGCGATTCACGCCCGCGAGCAGTAGCGGATTACGCAGCATTATGGCGCGCGGGTCGGCCATGTTCAGCCGCACGTCGCCGCCGTCGAGTACCATCGCCTCGTGCAGACCGGAGCTGCTCTCGAAGGTCATGCTCCGCGCGGCTATCGCCTTCTCGAAGGCGAACCTGGCGACGCATCGGCCGCCGTTCCCGCACATGTCCGCCTCGCTTCCGTCCGCGTTGAAGTAGCGCATCCGGAAGTCGGCTCGGGAGCTCGGGACGACCAGTATCAGTCCGTCCGCGCCCACCGAGAAGCGTCGCCTGCAGAGCTGTTTGGCAAGCTCCCTTGCGTCGGCTCCGATCCGGTTCTCACGGTCGTCGATCACAACGAAGTCGTTGCCCGCCCCCGTCATCTTTGCGAATTCCAGAGCTCCTCCTCCCCGGATCCCGTTGGGGCACCCTCATCCAGAGGGTCCACGATCTCTATCTTTATGCCTGTGGCCTCGGCCCCGGGTTCGGTGATGCGAGCCTCGACAGCCGCGATGGCCCCGGCCTCTTCCCGGACCGAGTATACCCCATCCTCGTCCACGTCGAGGAAGGCCACGACCGTGTACGGGAGTTCCCTCGCCGCGACCCCGTTCACGATGAACGCTCCGTCGGGGCCTGTCGTTGCTTCGTATCTACATCGCTCTATCTCGCCGGACTGCGCCCGAAGGGAACGCCGGCACACCCAGACCGTGGCGCCAGGCACCGGCTCCCCGGCTATGGCAACCTCACCACCCACGACTCCCGTGTCCACAGTCGGGCCGGTGGAGAACGTCAGGACGAACGCGCTGTCCATCTTCACGCCGTGGTAGTCGTCGGCCGTCTCGGCAAGTCGCACGACGAAAGTCGTTGACTCCGGCAGTGCCGCCTGAGGTCGAACGACAAGCGCGTCGCCTTCCCACGCGAAGTTCTTGAGCGCCGTCGGCGGCGCGATGGAGAAGCCGCGTTCGACGTTGACGCGGTTCATGCTCTCGCTGAACTCGAGTCGGATCATCGTGTCGAGCGCCACGCCCTTGGCTGCCTGCTGAGGCGCGGACGATACGACGAGCGGCGGTGTCGTGTCCGCGGGACCTCCCCCGGGCATGCCTACGCGCGCACACCCGGCAGCCAGCATGGCGGCAGCTGCGAGCGACGCAGGCCAGAGGCGTCTCGCTGAACTCATCAGCGCTTCCCCATCAGGTCGACCATGATCGCCTTCTGAGCGTGGAGTCTGTTCTCGGCCTCGTCGAAGACCGCGGACTGCGGTCCGTCCATGACCTCGTCCGTAATCTCCTCACCTCGGTGAGCCGGGAGGCAATGGAGCACTATAGCGTCGGGAGCGGCTCCCGCCAGAAGGTCGTTGTTGACCTGATACGGACGAAACTGCTTCTCGCGCTCTGCCTTCTCAGCCTCCTGCCCCATGCTGGTCCACACGTCGGCGTATATGACGTCGGCGCCGGCCACGGCCTCGGCCGGGTCTCGCAGCACGGACACGGTCGCCCCCTTCCCCCGTGCCTCCTCCAGCAAGTCCTTCGCGGGCTCGTAGCCCGACGGCCCGGCGATCCTGAACTCGAAGTTGAGCACGCCGGCGGCGTTGATCCAAGAGTTCGCGACGTTGTTGCCGTCGCCGACGAAGGCTACGACCATGCTGTCTATGTCCTTGCCGCGCTCCCGGCAGGTCATGATGTCGCCCATGACCTGACACGGGTGGTTGAAGTCGGTCAGCCCGTTGATCACCGGGACGTCGGCCGCGTCCGCAAGCTCCGTGCAGTTGGAGTGTGCGAAGGTCCTGATCATTATCCCGTGGACGTAGCGCGAGAGCACCTTGCCGATGTCGTAGGTCGATTCCCTCTGCCCCATCTTGATCTCGGCGTCCGTGACGTACATGGGGTGGCCGCCGAGTTCAGACACACCAACCTCGAAGCTCACGCGGGTCCTCAGCGACGGCTTGTGGAACAGGAGCCCCACTGTCCTTCCCGCGAGGTCGTTACGGCCGTTCCTGTCCTTCTTCAGTTCCGCCGCGAGATCCAGCAGGTCGTACATCTTCGCGCGGTCGATGTCGGCGATCGAGATGAAGTCCTTCATTGACCCTCCTGTTGGTGTGCTGCCGCTCCTGCTCCGCCCGGCGCCGGGGTTGCCTGAGCAGCCCGCCTCCAGCCTCCGGGCCCCGGCTAGGTGGTCTATGCCCTGGGGTGGGCCTTCTTGTAAGCGTCCTTCAGTCGTTCCGTCGTCACGTGCGTGTAGATCTGGGTGCTCGACAGGCTCGCGTGGCCAAGGAGTTCCTGCACCGCTCTCAGATCGGCGCCCGCGTTGAGCATGTGCGTCGCGAACGTGTGACGCAGAACGTGAGGGCTCAGCTGCCGCGCCTCCGACACCTGCCTGAGGCGCTTCGAGACGATCCTCTGTACGCTGCGTCCCGACAGCTGCCCGCCACGAGAGTTGAGGAAGAGGTGCTCTCCGGGCGAAGCCCCTCCTCGCGCCGACAGGTATCTCGATATCGCGGCGAGGGCGGAGCTCCCCAGGGGGACCACGCGCTGCCTGTCGCCCTTCCCGGTAACGCGGACCAGCCCACCCGAAGTGTCGACGTCCCTCACGACGATGTTCGTCAGCTCTGACAGACGGATGCCTGTGCCGTAGAACAGCTCCAGTATGGCCCTGTCCCTCAGCTCGCTCAGCCTGGGTTCGGCCGGGCACTCGAACAGGAGGTCGGTCTCACGACGGGTGAGGAAGGACGGCAGTCGCCTCTCCGGCTTCGGCGCGGACAGGCCGAGCGTCGGGTTGGCCGCTATCAGCCTTCTCTTGGTCAGGTAGTTCGAGAACGAGCGGAGGGACGCGAGCGCGCGCTGAACAGAGCGGCGCGCGTAGCGCGTCGAGACCATCCACGCGATGTATCGTCGCACGGCCTGCGGGCGGAAGTCCGACAGGCGGGGCCTCTCGTCGTGCGTGGTCTGCGCGAGATGGTCTGCGAACCGGCGGAGATCGCGCCTGTAAGCGTCGACCGTGTGGCGGGAGAAGTTCCTGCGCTCGAGCTCCGCGAGGAACTCATCGACGGCGCCCCGCAACAGCCGGCCGCTCCTCTTCCTCGCGCCGGCCGTGCGGGCTCCGCCCTTCTTAACGCCCTTGCTCGCGCGTGCCTTACCGGTGCCGCTGGTCTTCTCACCGGCGTCTCGTTTCGTGGACGCTGCCACGCTCACGCTCCGGTCTGACGTCCCGGCCCTGGTGGCGGGCCCTCCGGGCTAGACGTCGTCCGTCTCTCGTTCGGGTGCGACCCGCTCCCCGCATTCCAGGCAGACGAGTTCCTTGCCCCGGCTCTTCGTGTTCTTCTCCACCATGAAGCTCGCCTGACAGGACGGACAGGTCACCGGGACCGGCTTGTCCCATATGGCGTACTCGCACTTCGGGTAGTTGCTGCACCCGTAGAAGGTCCGCCCGCGCTTCGAGCGTCGCTGCACCAGTAGGCCGTCACAGCCCTCCTGCGGGCACGAGACGCCGGTCGGCAGCGGCATCGTGAACTTGCACTCCGGGTACCTCGAACATCCGAGAAACTGGCCGAAGCGTCCGTGCTTCGCGACCATCTGCGCTCCGCACTCTTCGCAGGCGACGTCGTACTCCTCCGGCTCCTCGCCCGGGACCGGCCGCGAGAACTTGCAGTCCGGGTAGGTCGAGCACGCGAGGAAGCGACCGTTGCGGCCCCACTTCTCGACCATGACCGACCCGCACTTCTCGCACTTGACGTCGGTCTTCTTCAGAAGCGACTGCTTGAGGTCGGGGATCCTGTCCTCGACCTCGTCGAGGGTCTTCCTCAGGGGACGATACATGTCCCCGACCACGTCGGTCCACAGGTCCTCGCCCGACTCGACGCGGTCGAGCTCGCCCTCCATCTGCGCCGTGAAGTTCACGTTGAAGATATCTGAGAACGCCTGCTCCAGCAGTCTCCACACGGTTCGCCCGAGCTCCGTCGGAGCGAACTGCCGCTTCTCGAGCGCGACGTACTTCCTCTTCTTGAGCGTGTCGACGATGGTCGCGTAGGTGCTCGGGCGACCGATGCCCTTCGCCTCCAGCGCCTTGATCAGCGTCGCCTCCGAGTAGCGGGCGGGCGGCTTGGTGAATCGTTGGTTGGCCGCCATCGATCTCACTCCGAGTACGTCGCCCTCCGAGAGTGCGGGCAGTTCCTTGATGTCCGACCACACCGCCGAGTAGGCGGCGGTCCATCCCGGGAAGGCCACCACGGACCCGGTAGCCTTGAAGGAGTGGCCGTCCGCGTCGATGGCCAGCGTTGTGTTCTCGTAGACGGCCTGCGCCATCTGGGTCGCGACGAAGCGCCTCCAGATGAGCTCGTACAGGCGCAGCTGGTCGTTGTTGAGAATGCCCTTCAGCGACTCGGGCGTGCGCGCCACGGACGTCGGTCGGATGGCCTCGTGCGCGTCCTGGGCGCCCTTCTTCTTCCTGTAGTGGCGCGGCTTCTCCGCACGGTAGTCCTTTCCGTAGGCGTCAACTATGTGCTCGCGCGCCTCGCCGACGGCCTCGTTGGACATTCGTGTCGAGTCCGTTCGCATGTACGTGATGAGGCCGACCCTCTCGCCTCCGACCTCCATGCCCTCGTAGAGCTGCTGCGCCAGCGCCATTGTCCTCTTGGACGTGAAGCGCAGGCGGTTCGCCGCGTCACGCTGCAGCGTGCTCGTGATGAACGGCGGGAGCGGGTTGACCTTCCGCGTGCGCTGCTTGAGGCTTGCCACGGTGAAGTCCCTGCCCTTGAGCGCGTCGACAATGCCCTTGGCCTTCTCGCCGTCCACTATGCGCGCCTTCTTGCCGTCGATGCGCTCGAGCCGCCCCTCGATATCGTCGCCGTCTCTCGTCTTGAACACTGCGTCGATCGTCCAGTACTCCTCCGGTACGAACGCGTCGATCTCGTCCTCGCGCTCGCAGATCAGCCTCAGGGCGACCGACTGCACGCGGCCGGCGGACAGCCCGTAGTAGATGGTCTTCCAGAGAACGGGACTGACCTCGTAGCCGACGAGTCTGTCGAGAACCCGCCTGGCCTGCTGCGCGTCGACCTTGTTCATGTCGATGGCGCCGGGATTCTCCATCGCATCGAGGATCGCGTGCTTGGTTATCTCGTTGAATACGACCCGTCGGACCTTGTCCTCCGGGAGCTTCAGCAGTTCGGTGATGTGCCAGGCTATCGCTTCTCCCTCGCGGTCGAAGTCGGAGGCCAGGTAGACCATGTCGGCGTTCTTTGCGGCGGCCTTGAGGTCCTTCAGGACCTTTCCCTTGCCCCGGATCGTGATGTACGTCGGCTTGAAGCCGTCGTCAGTGTCGATGCCGAGCTTCTTCTTCGGCAGGTCGCGCACGTGTCCGATCGACGCCATGACCTTGTAGCCGCGGCCCAGGATCTTGTTTATCGTTCCGGCCTTCGCCTTAGACTCGACTATTACCAGCGACTTGCCCATCGATTCTCCGGATGTCGGCGGTCCCCCCGCCGGCCGTCAGTCCCGCGCGCCGTCTGCCTCGGCGCTAACTGTCGCGTCCGCAGCACTTCTTGTATTTCTTCCCGCTACCACACGGACACGGGTCGTTCCTGCCTACCTTCTTCGCCCGCTTGACGGGAGCCCGCTTCGGCGCTTCCGCGTCACTCCTGGCTCCTCGCTCGGAACTCCTCCTCCCGGGTGGCAGTGGCATACCGGACGCCGGTGGACCACCCGACCCCGCGCCGAACTCCGGAGGCGGAGTTGTTGATGTCACCGAGCCGCCGGCCGGTGACGGGACTGCCGGCTTGACGGCCGCGTGCGACGCCGCCCTCGCGTCCGGGTGTGAGGCGGTTCCCTCGAGCGCCCTCTGCGGCTGCTCCTGGGGCGGCTGCACCTGAGCGCGGAACAGCAGCTGCGCCGACTCCTCCTGGATCGACTCGATCATGGCCATGAACAGGTCGAACGCCTCGGCCTTGTACTCGAGCAGCGGGTTCTTCTGTCCGTAGGCGCGGAGGCCGATGCCCTCGCGGAGCCGGTCCAGTTCGTAGAGATGGTCTCGCCAGTGCCTGTCTATGACCTGGAGCATCACCAGTCGTTCGAGACGGCGCATCAGCTCCGGGGTCAGCTCCTGTTCCCGTCGCTCGTAGGCCATCGCCGCGGCCTTGTTGAGGTTGTCCCTGAGAGCGTCGACAGTGATCCCAGCGACGTCGACGTCGCCGAAGTCGACGTCGATCAGGAACGTCCTCCTCATGTCATCCTTGAGGCCATCGAAGTCCCAGGTCTCCTGTATGTCGCCCGTGCTGGTCCGCGCCGCGACGATCCTGTCGATGATGTCGGTGAAGATCTCCGCTATGTCCTCCGACAGGTCTCCGCCCTTGAGCGTGTTCAGGCGCTGAGCGTAGATGACCTCGCGCTGCTGATTGAGCACGTCGTCGTACTCGAGGAGATGCTTCCTGATGTCGAAGTTGTGAGTCTCGACGCGCTTCTGCGAGCGCTCGATCGCCCGGGTGACCATCGGGTGCGTGATCACCTCGCCCTCCTGCACGCCGAGAGTCGTCATGACCTTCGCTATCCGCTCCGAACCGAAGAGCCGCATGAGGTCGTCCTCGAGCGAGATGAAGAACTGCGACCCGCCCGGGTCTCCCTGACGGCCGCTGCGTCCGCGCAGCTGGCGATCGATGCGCCTGGAGTCGTGCCTCTCGGTACCTATGATGCGAAGGCCGCACGGCACGTCCTCGAGGCACTTCTCGGTCCAGTCCTCGTGACCGTTGGGGCAGTTTGCGCAGTCCTTGTCCTCGCACTTGAGGCAGCAGCGCTCGCACTTGAGCACGCCCTCGCCCAGCTTGATGTCCGTGCCGCGTCCCGCCATGTTCGTCGCGATGGTCACGGCGCCGGCCTGCCCCGCGTCCACCACGATCTCCGCCTCGCGCTGGTGGTGCTTCGCGTTCAGGACGTTGTGCGGGATGCGCTTGCTCTTGAGCAGACGCGAGATGATCTCGGAGACCTCGACGGTCACCGTGCCAACGAGTATCGGCTGCTTGCGCTCGTGGATGCGCTCGATCTCCTCGATGGCCGCGGCGAACTTCTCGCGACGCGTCTTGTAGATCAGGTCGTCGTAGTCCTGGCGGCGAATCGGCTCGTTCGTCGGGGCGACGACCACCGGGAGCTCGTAGATCTCGGCGAACTCGTCCTCTTCCGTCTCCGCCGTGCCCGTCATTCCCGCGAGTTTGTCGTACATGCGGAAGTAGTTCTGCAGAGTGATCGTCGCGAGCGTCTGGGTCTCTCGCTCGATCTCGACGCCCTCCTTGGCCTCGACGGCCTGGTGGAGGCCGTCGGACCAGCGTCGGCCGGGCATCAGGCGTCCGGTGAACTCGTCGACGATCATCACCTTTCCGTCCTGAACGACGTAGTCGACGTTCTTCTCGAACACGGAGTAGGCCTTGAGCAGCGCGCCCACGTTGTGGATGCGCTCGCTCGTCTGGGCGTATGCGAGGTGCAGTTCGTTCTTGCGCTTGGCCTTCTCCGCGGCGGGCTGCGACTCGTCGGCGTCGACCGCGGCGAGCTGCTCTGAGAGGTCGGGCAGCACGAGCAGGTCCCGCTCCTCAGGCGACAGCGCGTCGCGACCCTTCTCGGTCAGAGCCGCGTTCCTGCCCTTCTCTTCCATGACGAACAGGAGGTCCTCGTCGAGCTGCGTGAGGACCTTGTCGCGCATCAGCTCGTTCTCGGTCCTCTGGACCTCGGTCTTGAGCGAGGGATCCTCGTAGAGCCGCATCAGCCTGCGGTGCTTCGGCGCGCCTCGCTGGATCTGGACGAGCTTGACCAGCCCCTCGTACCGCGTGTCGGTGTTCCTGAGGAGACTCTCGGCATCGTCTATCATCGAGTTGACGAGTCCGGTCTGCTTCCGGACCAGCCTCTCGACCGGCGACTTGAGCTTGTCGAACATGTGCGTAGAGTGCTCGACTACGCCGGAGATGATGAGCGGCGTGCGGGCCTCGTCGATGAGGACGCTGTCGACCTCGTCGACGATCGCGTAGAAGTGGTCCGGCTGGACGCGGTCCTCGAAGCGGACGGCCATGTTGTCCCTGAGGTAGTCGAAACCGAACTCGTTGTTGGTCCCGTAGGTGATGTTCCGTCCGTACTGCTCCTTGCGTTCCTCGGGCGTCATGCCCGTCTGGATGCACCCGACGGTCAGCCCCAGGAACTCATAGACCGGCGTCATCCACTCGGCGTCTCGACGGGCCAGATAGTCGTTGACCGTAACGAGGTGCGCTCCACGTCCCGCAAGCGCGTTGAGGTAGAGAGGCATGGTCGCCACGAGGGTCTTGCCCTCGCCGGTCGCCATCTCGGCGATCCGTCCCTTGTGCAGCACGACGGCGCCCATCAGCTGTACGTCGAACGGGACCATGTTCCAGGTGATTGGCAGACCGACGACGTCCCAGGTCTGTCCCACGAGGCGCCGGCAGGCGTCCTTGACGACCGCGAACGCCTCCGGCATGAGGTCGTCGAGCGTCTCCCCGTTCGCCAGGCGCGAACGGAACTCGTCCGTCTTCGCGCTGAGCTGCTCGTCGGAGAGCGACGAGAGCGTCTCGTAGACGGAGTTGATCGACTCGACCTCGGGGGCCAGCTTCCTGACCTCGCGGTCGGTCTTCGAGCCGATGAGCCTTTCGAGGAACTTCTGGAACAACATTGCCTCCGCTCGAGACGCCTCACGGCGCCCGTCTGGGAGCCGCGCGCCCGGTCTGATCCGCCTCACTTCAAGTCAGCCTGACAAACTAACAGAGTGTCTCAGAACGTGCAAGCGTGGTCTTTTCGGGGTTCTCAGACGGGTTCTGGCGGCCCGGAGGCTTCGTCAGGGCTCTTCCGGGGCCGCGACCGCGATCTTGACCTCTGCAGTATCGTGGAAGTACTCGCCCGATGAGTAGGTGGGTGTGGCCGTGATGCTGAGGGTGTAGCTTCCCGGAGGGACAGGTCTGCCGCGTGGCCCCGTCGTGCCGTCCCAGGACTCGACGTTCTCTCCTACAGCGCGCCGGCGGTTGCTGACGATCGCGCACACCTTCCTCCCTCTTTCGTCCAGAAGCTCCACGTTGACGCGTGACGTCTCCGTCAGGAAGTAGCGCAGCCTGAGCCCCTGCTCCCCCGCAACTATGCGGTCCGGCTCGGCCTCGACGTCGAGTATGTCCGACCCTATCCAGAAGTACTGCGCGCCCGCGCGCTCCGTGATGAAGATCTGGCCGAAGCGCTTCCAGAGCGTGATGCCCCTCGGTTCGTCCATCTCCATGTCCCCGGTTCCGGGGCTGCCGACCGAGGTGACGTAGCGCATGCGCCGGTCGAACTTGTGGATCCGGCCGCCGGACCTGTCAGTCGCGTATACGTTCCCGTAGTAGTCGATGGCCACACCACCGAAGCTCGCCTCGGCGACAGGGACGTCGGCTGAGTTCAGAGAGGCGACGATGCGCCCGTCCGTAGTGAACTTGGAGATCCTCCTGCCGCCGCTGTCGACGACGACAACGAAGTCCTGGCGTCTGCTTATCCACGGGTCGTCGGCTTCGACGACCGAGATGCCGGTAGGGCTGTCGAGGGAGAGGCCCGCGCTGTCGTCGCCTGCGAACGAAGACACGAAGGAGCCCGTGGACGTCAGGGATACGACGCGGTCGTTTCCAGTGTCCGCGACATAGAGCTTTCCCGACGCTCCCATCGAGACGTCCGAGGGCCGCTTGAGCGGCGAGTCCGGGACGTAGAAGTGCTTGACGAAGCGAAGCCCGTCGTCGCCGTAGAGGAGCCGTACCACGCGGTCGTTCCCCGTGTCCGCCACGAAGACGTTGCCGCGCGAGTCGGCCGCGATCCCCAGGGGGTCCCGGAACTGCCCCTCGCCGCCGCCGGGCTCGCCGAAGATCTCGACGGTGGTCAGAGAGGTGTTGTAGATGATCTCGCTGTTGCCCGAGTTGAGCCCGAAGACGGTCAGCTCGTCGTCATCGGACGAAGTGGAGGGATCGTCGAGCGCGTCGAGCTTGACCGCGGCGATGCCGGCCGGCTCGTTGAATCTCGTCCTGGTCCCCAGGTAGACGAACAGGTGGAAGCTCGTCGCGCGGTGTAGCCCTAGACAGTGACCGAACGGCGGGTAGACCAGTGTCGTGGGCTCGTCGTCGCGGGCGGGGGCCGCCGCGGCCGCGAGGAGAAGGGCCAGAGCGATGAACGACACGCGCGCGGCGGGCCTCACGGAAGCTCCTCGGTCCTGAGGACGCGACGCCCGTCGATGCGGAGCCTCCGCTCCGCCAGGAGCTGCAGCGCCTCGGGGTAGATGCGGTGTTCCTGCTCCAGTATGCGCTCCGACAGCGACTCCTCAGTGTCGTCGTCCATCACCGGTACCGCCGCCTGGGCGATGATCGGTCCGGTATCGACGCCCGCGTCGACGAAATGCACGGTCGCCCCCGACCACTTGACGCCGTACTCGAGCGCCTGCCTCTGGCCGTGCAGACCCGGGAACGACGGCAGGAGCGCTGGGTGCACGTTGACGACGCGACCCGCGTAGCGCTCGAGGAAGTCGTCATGGAGTATCCTCATGAACCCGGCGAGCGCCACGACCTCGACACCGTGTTCCTCGAGCACCTCGACGTAGCGTTCCTCCGCCTCCGGCGTGAGCCTTGTCTTGAAGCGGCCCGGAGCAACGCGGATCGCCGGGACGCCGGCGGCCCTCGCCCGGTCCAGCGCGTGCGCGTTCTCGACGTCGCTTATCACTACGACAACCTCGACGTCCGTCTCGCCCGACAGAGAGCTGTCAAGGATCGCCTGGAGGTTCGAACCCCTTCCCGATGCGAGCACTCCAACCTTGAGCTTGTCCAAGTGTGACCTCCAGTACGAGACGACTACCGTGGCGCTAGCTCCGCGCCGCTCCCAGGCTCACGCGGTAGAGCTCGCGCAGCTTCGCCCTGTCCCCGTCCGGCAGGAAGGCCGCGTCCGCGCTCGCCAGGACCGATCCGGCGATGGTGTCCGCACCCGCGCCGGCCGCGTCCGAGGCCAGCTCATACTCCCTGCTCAGTGTCGTGTTCGAGAAGAACCTGTTGTCCGTGGCGAGCGCGACCGGCACCCCGGCTTCCGAGAGGACCGTCAGTGGATGCTCGGACAACGCAGCGACGGCGCCAGTGTGCAGGTTGCTCGAGAGGCAGATCTCCACCGTTACACCTCGTTCCGCGAGAAGCGAGAGGACGGAGTCGTCCGACGCGGCGGCGACGCCGTGGCCTATGCGGTCGGCGCGCAGGCGCGTTACGGCCTCGGCGACGTGCGACGGTTCTTCTCCCTCGCCAGCGTGTATTGTGATCCCCAGGCCGGCGTCGCCCGCTCTCCGTATCGCCCGTTCGTAGCGTCCGGCGTCGAACAGCGACTCGTCGCCGGCGAGGTCGATGCCGCATACCCCGGCGTCCGCGTGGCCGATCGCGAGGTCGACCAGGCCTCCGGCCTCGTCGGTCGCCATTCCCTCGAGTATCGAGAGGATAACGCGGGCGGACAGCCACTCTCCCGCCGCGCTCGCGTGAGTCTCTCCCACCCCCTCTTCCGTTCCCCGCAGGACGGCCTCGACTGCGTCTCCCGCCGTCAATCCCTCTCGCGTGTGCAGTGCGGGGCAGAAGCGGACCTCGAGGTGCCTGACACCGTCGCGGTAGCAGTCGCAGACCAGTTCGCGCGCGACCCGCGCGAGCGAGGCTCTCGTCTGCATCAGGCCGATCGTCACCTCGAATCTGCTGAGACACGACCGGAGCGACATGCCGGGCCGGAATCTCAGTCGCGCGAGGAAGTCGTCGCCGCCGGTCGTGGCCGGCAGGAGGCCCGCCGAGCGAGCGAGGTCGACCAGCGTGTCGCCCCTGATGGAGCCGTCGAGATGAACGTGGAGGTCGGACGCGAGCATGGCCGCTCCGAGCGTGCGTGAATTCGGTAGTGTGCGCTTGACTGAGCGTCGATACGAATCATAAGGTCGGAGTGCCGCCGGAGTCAACAACGAGGGCCGGGGTGCGTCCCCGGGGCAGACGGGGTCGAGCGAGCGAATTCAGGCCCTGGAGATACGTCACTGAACGATGTCATTCCAGCAAGGACCGTTCTGTCGAGCGGTCTAGTTCTCCTGACCGTGACGCGGAGGCGTCTGCCCGTCGTGGCGGCGCTCATCATGTACCGTGCCGGGTCGCTCTACGAGCCGCACGGCAAGAGCGGGCTGGCGCACCTCACCGAGCACATGATGTTCCGCGGGACACCGACGCGGCCGCAGGGCGACATCGATCGGCTCATCGGACGTGTCGGAGGGGCCAACAACGCGGTCACCACGAGCGACCACGCGACGTACTACTTCACACTTCCATCGGAACACTGGGCGACCCCGCTGGCCATCGAGGCCGACCGGATGTGGAACTGCGACCTCGACGAGACCACCTTCGGGACCGAGCGCAGGGTCGCGCTCGAGGAGCGAGCCATGCTGGACGACGACCCGGAGGCGCTGGCCTTCGAGGCCGTCGACTCGCTGGCCTTTGAGGGGCATCCGTACGAGTATCCCGTGGTCGGTTTGTCCAGCGACCTTGAAGGCATGACCGTCGACGACGTGCGGGACTTCTACGACGACCGCTACCGCCCAGCCGAGGCCGTGCTCGCGGTCGTGGGAGACGTCAGGGAGGACCAGGTGGCCGCTGAGGTCGAGCGGCTCTTCGCGAAGGGGGCCCAGGTCCCGCGGGCGTCTGCGGTTACGGCTCGGCTGGAGCGGACCGACGGCGAGGCGGTCGCCAGGAGGGCGACGGCGGCCGGGGTCGATGCTCGGCCCGGCGCGCGCGGGTCCGGTCCGAGGCGCACGACGCTCTCGGGCGCGTCCCCCGTCCCACGGGTGGTGCTGGGCTACATGACGCCGGAAGCGATGCACGAGGACACGGCGGCGCTCGAGCTGCTGTGCGCGGTGCTGTCGTCCGGGCGCAGCTCAGTGCTCTATCGCGAGCTGGTGGACGGCTCGGGTGTCGCAACGGAGGTGTCCGCGTACAAGTTGCCGCAGGTGGAGCCGGGACTCCTCTACGTCGGAGCGACGCTCAACGCCGGCGAGTCGCCGGAACGGTGCGAGGACCGTCTCACCGGGCTCATCGGTGACATCGTCAGGGACGGCGTGTCGGAGGCGGCGATGGAGCGCGCGCGTAACCTGACGCTCGTTGACGTTATGATCGGACGCGAGACGTGCCTGGGGGTCGCCGGCGCCGTTGCCTTCTGGGAGTCCCTCGGTGGGTGGCGACTGGGCCGAGACCACGAGGAGAGGCTCTCACGGGTGACGTCCGACGACGTGCGCCGCGTTGCTGAGGCCTACCTCGATCCGGACGGAAGGAGCAGCGCGTGGCTGGTCCCGTGAGCCGAGGTCCGGAGAGGGTCGTCCTCGACAACGGACTGACCGTGGTCGTGGAGCGGGTGCCGTCCGCGCCCGTGTTCACGGCCATGCTCGTCGTCGAGGCCGGCTCGCGCTTCGATCCGCCCGGCAGAGCGGGTCTGGCGGCGCTGACGGGTGGGGTACTCGTCGAGGGTACGAACGTCCGCTCGGCCCGGTCGATGGCGCTGGCCGTCGACTCGCTGGGGTCGGCCCTGGACTCCGTCACCGGCTACGAGACGACGGCCGTGGTTGGCAGTGGTCTCGGGGAGCACTGCTCAGAGACGCTCCTGCTGCTCGCCGAGGTCGTGACGTCGCCCCGCATGTCCAGGTCCGCCGTCGAGGAGTGTGTGCGGAGACAGGTCTCGGAACTCGCCGACGACTCGGCACAGGCCTACGAGCGGTGCCGGCAGGTCTTCATGAGCACCGTCTTCGACGGGCACGCGCGGGCCAACCCGGTCGGAGGGCTGGTCGATGACGTCTTGGCGATGACGCACAGAGACACCGACGCCTTTCACCGCGCGTTCTACCGGCCGGACCGCGCGGTGCTCTCGATCGCCGGCGACCTGCCTCGCGCAGAACTGGTGGAGGCCGCGAGCGAGAGCCTTGGCGGGTGGACCGCGCCCGCGGCGGCCCAGCCTCGAGAGCCGGAACCGCCGTCGCCGGCGGAGGGGCGTCGCGTGAGCTTCACTCGAATGGACAGCAGGCAGGTCCACGTGATCGTCGGAAACGTCGCGCTCGCGCGGTCGGACCCGCTCTACTACGCGGCTGCGGTCATGGACGTCATTCTCGGGGACAGCGCCGGCTTCGGGTCGCGGCTCGCGACCAGGCTCCGCGAGCGTGAGGGGCTCGCCTACGTCATAGAGAGTGACGCGTCCGGGACCGCAGGCGTCGAGCCGGGCGTCTTCTGGGCCTACTCGGCGACGTCGCCGGGCCAGTTCGAACGGCTGCTCGAGGGACTAATGCAGGAGCTCCTGCTCATGCGCGCCGAACCTCCGTCCGACGACGAGTTGGCCGCGGCGGTCGGTTATCTGACGGGACGCGACGTCCTGGACCGCGAGACCAGCGATGCAGTGGCTGGGCGTCTGGTGCATGCGGAGCGCCACGGTCTGGGACTCGACTTCGACGAGCGGTTCCCGGAACACGTGGAGTCGGTCACGCGAGAGGCCGTCCTCGAGGCCGCCCGCCGGTTCATAGACCCCGATACGATGACGCTGGCCGTGGTGGGGCCGCTCGACGCCGAAGGAGTCTCCTTCCCCGACCTCAGCTGACCCGGCTGCGCCCCCCCCCTGCCGGTCAGTTCTCGAACGACAGCTCTCTACCGCTGAGGACGCACCTGGCCTTCATGCTCCCCCCGCAGAAGTCCACCACGACGGCGCCGTCCAGATCGGTGCGGGCGACCAACGCGCCGGCCCGGCGAATCCTCCCGAGCGCGTCGTCGCCTGGATGTCCGTGCCGGTTTCCCGCCCCCGTCTGCACGACCGCGAGAGACGGGAGAACGCGTCCGAGGAACTCGGTGGTCGACGACGTGTCGGAGCCGTGGTGCGGGACCTTGAGCAGGTCCGCCGCGATGCCGCGCGCCCCTAGGAGCCTCCCTTCGGCAGCATCTTCGATGTCGCCTGTCAGGAGCACCGATCCACCTGCGAGGTCCGCGCTCAGCACGACCGACGCGTCGTTCTCGGAGCACCGTCGCGCGAACTCGCGCTCGGGAGACAGCACCCGCACGCTCGTGCTTCCGAACGCCATCGTGCGGCCTCTGGCGACCTCGACGACGCGAGTCCGTCGCTTGCGGGCGAGTTCCACTATGGACGCGAGACGGGGGTCGGCGGTCCTCCCGGGCGGCAGCGCCAGCGTGTCGACCCTTACGGCTGCGAGGACGGACGCGACGCCGCCGTAGTGGTCCGCGTGAGCGTGTGTGACTACGAGCATCCGGAGTCTTCCTATCGCCTCGCGCTCGAGGTACGGCACCACGACCGCGGCTCCCAGGTCGCGCGGCCTCCAGCTTCCTTCCGCCCTCGAGTTGTCGTCGTAGCGAAGGAGCGTGCCGGGGCCCGGACCGGCGTCCACCAGCACGTACTGCCGCCGCGGGAGTTCCAGCAGCACGGAGTCGCCCTGGCCGACGTCGAACAGCACCACTCGCGGATAGCTGCGGCCGGGTCCCGCGACCGACAGGACGACGGCCGCCGCCACCGCTGCCGCGACTAGCGCGCCACCCGCCCCACGGGCACGGTGTGTCCGTGCCCTCAGGACGATGGAGAGCCCGGCGACCGCTCCCAGCGTGGCGGGCCAGAAGCGTGTGGCTACGCCGACGCTCGACCACGGCGCCGCCCCGAGGAGACCGGTGACGGCCGCGAGGAGCGAACACGAGCTCCATGCCACGGCCCCGAACGCGGCGGACGGCCAGGTTCCCAGAGCGTCGAAGGCCAGAGTGGCCGTCCCGGAGGCGACGGACAGCCCGGCCAGGGGCACCGCCGCGAGGTTGGCGACGGGCGAGATCAGCGAGAGCCTCCCGAACGTACCGACGAGCACGGGGGCCACGCCGGCCTGTGCGGAGAGCGAGAGCGCGAGCGCGGCCGAGGTCCAGTGGGAAAAGCGCCCGGCGGCGGGAGCGACGCGCTCGATCACGGACCTCATCGCGCGGGCAAGCGGTTCGTGCAGGAGCAGGATGCCGATGACGGCGGAGAAGGACAGCTGGAAGCCGAGGTCGGACAGACATCCCGGTCTGGCGATCATGAGCACGATGGCAGCTGCGCCCAGCGAGTTGATCGGGCAGGACGCGCGTTCAATCAAGGGGGCCAGCATCAGGAACGCGGCCATCAAGCTGGCCCGCACGACCGACGGCCGCGGTCCCACGACCGCTACGAAGCCGACCAGCACCGGAAGCACCAGTGCGAGCGCGGCGCGACGCGGCACGCGCAGCGATCTGAGAACGGCGTGCGCTATGAGAACGACGAATCCTACGTGCAGTCCGGAGACCGCCAGCACGTGGACGGTCCCCGACCTCCGGAAGGCCTCGGAGAGCTCGTCGGGTAGCTCCCGTGTGCGTCCGAGCAGCAGTCCCACCAGCAGCTCGCCGGAGACGCCGGGCACCCGCCGGCGTATCGTCGCCGACACCCAGTCGGCCGGACCCACCCGACGGTCGTCGGCATCGAGGGCGACGATGGCGCAGCTCCGGAGGGTGCGGTGCACCCCCCGTGAGCGCAGCCACGACGCGAAGTCGAAGGCTCCGGGGTTGCGCGCGGCCTCAGGCGCCGACAGCACACCCTCCAGCGCCGCCACGTCGCCTGCGCCGGGGCGTAGGGCTCCGCGCGGCCAGGAGACCCACAACGGCCCCTCCGCCGGCACGCCGTCGACCTCGAGGGCGTTTGCTACCACGTTCGTCGCTCCCGAAGCCGAACACCTGACCTCGTTCACACGGACCCGAACCGAGACCCGCCCCGAGACCGCGCTTGCGGCGACGTGCTCCCGGGGCACCATGGACCGGTGAACGACGCAGTGCGTTCCGCCGGCAGCGACAAGGGCCGCCAGGAGCGCCACCTCCGTTGCGAGCGCCGGCCGTGCGCGACCGGTCCCATCGCAAACAAGGTTGACGGCCGCCGGCAGGGCCAGAAGCAGCGTGACCGCCAGCGTCCAAGGATGTGCGAGGACGCCGCGAGGGACGACCCCGCGCGCCAGGAAGGCGCCCGCCGCCAGCGCCAGTGCGGCTACCGCCGCCGGAGCGCGCGTGCCGAGGGTCTTCATGTATCGTGCTCAGGGTGTCGTGAAGGTGTGCCGCGGTCCGACCCGGGGGCATGGCAGGTGCCGTCCGCGTGGTCCGACCGGGTCAGCGAGTCCGTAGGCAAGCACGTCCCGTTCCGGAGATGCGGCGGTGCGAGTTTGCTCGACTGGTCGACGCTCAGCTGTTAACATCGCTGAGCATCAGAGCGAAAGACCCCGTCCGGCAAATGCTTGACAGCATGTAGTTTGTATGATACTATGGAAGTGAGTTGGGGGGCACCCTCCGTCGGGAGGGCGGCGGGCGGAGCAGGAAGGAGTCAGGACGCCATGACACCCACTGCCAAGATACTGGGCGTGATAGTCCCCGTTCTCGTGGCGACGACGTTCTGTCTCAGCGTGCCGTTCATCCTCATCGTAGCCGATGTGGTCATACTGGCGGGCGCCGTTGTGGCGTTCGTCTCACAGAAGCGGACCACCATCGCCGTCCCAACTGAAGATCTGCCCGAACTGGAATAGGTCCCTTCACAGAGCAGAAGCTGCGGTGGTCGCTGGTCTATCGACTAGTGGTCCTCTTCCTTGTCCACCACCAGGTTCGTCACCGTCCCGGTAACGCCCTCGATGGTGCGGAGCTGGTTGAGGGTCAGGTCGAGCAGCTCGTCGAAGCTCTTCGCCTCCACGAGCGCGATGATGTCCTGGTCGCCGCTGGTCAGGTCGGCGGACGTCACCTCATCCCGCTCCCGGAGCAGGTCCCTTACAGCGCGCTCCTTCCCCGCCGCGACGTTGATCTTGACATAGGCTCTCGCCACGCTCACCTCCCTGTGTAGTTCCACGAGTTCGGAGTGGCCGCGCCGGTGCGGTCCGGAGGCGGCACGTCAACAGCATGCCCCAAGACCGCGCCCGTGTCAACCTCGCGACTCCGGCCGGCAGACGGGCGCCCCGCGTTCGCGCCCGGAGAGGCGTCCCCTGGAAGCGCCGGTGTCAGGCGGTGACGACCACGTAGTCCCGGTCGCGCAGGCTCGCGACGACGACGCGGTCGATACCCGCGCCGGCGCCGAGGATGAGGTCGGCGGTCCGGAAGGCGGTCTCGCGCGACGCAAGGTCGCTCTTGTTGAGCAGCGGAACGACCCGTGCGCCTTCCGGCGCCCGTCGGAGTCCGCCCGAGCGGTGAGTGATGACGGTCGCTATCGTCGATGGCGTCACCGGGCCGCCGCCCGCCAGTGACTCGACCAGCTGCGGCCTGTGGACCCGCCCCTCCTCCACCTCGACGCCGATCGCGTCGAGCCCCGCCATCGGAACGAGCAGGTCGCACGCTCTCGGAACCCGGGGCTCGTCCTCGCCCGGCGCCTTGAGCGGGAGGTGCCGCGCCCCGTCCGCCTCCACCAGGAGCGCGTCCGCGCCCCCGTCCGTCCTGAGCTTCGCCAGCACCCAGGGGTCCAGGCCTATGAACTTGCCGTCGGTCCCCCTGCCCGCCGACACGAAAACAGGAGCGGGTCCAGCGAGCGCCCCGGCGAGAGCTTCACCCGGGGCGTCCCCGAGTACGGCGACCGTGCGCATGGACTCGGCCACCCTGGGTCCCATTCGAGTCGTGGTGGAAGCAACTACGCGCCAGCCGGCGACGGTCAGCTCCCTCGACAGCTCGAGGATCGCGGACGTCTTGCCCCCTCCGCCCACGAACGCCACCAGTTCGCCTCTGGCAATCCCGAGCGCGTCGGACAGAAGGTCGAATCGCTTCGTCAACTCAGGGTGTCCTGATACATGACCACTCTGTTCTTGCCGAGGCGCTTGGCACGGTACAGAGAGATGCGGTCGGCCTTGTCCATCAGGTCGACCTTGGAGGAGGCGTCCAGCGGGTAGAGCGCCGCGCCGATGCTGATGGTCAGGTCCCACGTCGGGCTCTGCGATGAGCCCGTGATGAAGCTGTGCATGGCGATCGCGCCGCGCATTCGCTCGGCGACTATGAGTGTGCTCTCACGCGTCACCCCTGGCAGTATGACCGCGAACTCCTCGCCTCCGTAGCGCGCCACGATGTCGACCTGGCGGGCGTTCTCCGTCAGTATCTTCCCCACCTGCCGCAGGACGCTGTCGCCGGCGGCGTGGCCGAGCGTGTCGTTCACACGCTTGAAGTCGTCCAGGTCGCCTATCAGGAGCGCCATGGGGTTCCCGGTCCGCCTCGAGCGTTCGATCTCTCGCTCGAGCTGCTCATCGAAGTAGCGACGGTTGTGGATCTGACACGTCTGGTCGATGAAGATGAGTTCCTCGACCTCGAGCCGTCGCTTGATGAGCCCCGCGGTGAACTCGGCGATGAAATCGACGACCGCGACCGCGTTCGCGTCGAACGCGTGGTCGCGGCGGCTCGAGACCCCGAGCGTTCCGTAGACGTACGCCTCCGCCTTGAGAGGCGCGACGATGACCGACCCCGTTGCGCTCCCTGGGAAGTACCTCGAGTGCTTCGAGTCGCCTCGGACATCGACTATCGACAGGGGCTCGCCGGAGGTCTCCACGCGCTCTCTGACCTGAGGAGGGGCCACCTGCTCGTCCTCGGTCGTGGCGCAGACGTCGGAGAACTCCGTGAGGTTGGCGGCCTGCGAACTGGCGAGCGCCTTCGACATCGCGAGGGCGACTTCGTCGCATCCCGTAGTGCTCTTGAGAAGGTCGTAGAGGTAGCCGATCGCCCCGGCCAGATCGGTCCGGCGGCTGGAGGCCGCGACCGCCCGTAGGAAAGGCATCGTCAGGACAGCTCCGGGCACTCCCGGAGGCAGCGTCAGCGTCCCGCTCCCCGACGATCTCTCCGCACGCGCGCCTCCGGATACGGCAGGCGCCGAATCGGCGTCCGGTCTGCCGGTGGCGACTCCCTCCGCGCCCGTCGAGTCCTCGTCGTCGGGCGCCGTCAGAGGCAGCGAGACCGTGATGGTGTCCAGCGTTAGCAGGTTCCGGTATGTGAGGGTCTCGGCGCCGTCCTCCTCTGCCCGAGACAGGCGCTTCATGTAGCCCTGTTCGCAAAGCCGCTCGAACAGGCGCACGGCCGTCCTGCGAAGGTGCACGCCGCCCTCGGACGCCATCAGCGCCCTGTAGAGCTCGAGCCCGCCCTCATCCAGACGGTCTGTCGGGAGCAGCCGCGTAAGCGACTCCCTGTTGGCTACGACCCTCTTGCTCATAGTGGTTACGCGCTGGGCTATTGTTGATGGCGTCACACATCGTGTCAGGCACACTTCTTTCACTAATCATACACGATTGACAAGTTTCGGTCAATGTGATGGGACCCGCGCACCTCGCGCGATTTCGCTTGCATGAACAAGCGCTCGGAGGATAATCTCGCCGCTCGTGAAGCCTCGTTCGCTCACACTCGCACTCGTGGCCGTCGTCTTCCTCGCTGGCTGCGCCTCGACCTCGCGGGACCTTCCCGTCGGGGACGAGATCAGGACGCTCGCACAGGACGGTGCGACCGCGGCCGAGTCGATCGCGGCCGCCGACGAACTCTATCGCGAGGCTCTCTCCCACTACGTCACGGACGAACTCGACAAGGCGCGTCCCCTACTCAGGCGGGCGCTCGCCGAGCTGGGTGATGCGCATCCTTCGGACAGGACACTTCGAGCGCAGAAGTCGTCTCTTTCATCCAGGGTCGAGTACTTCCTGGCGGCCATCGAATCCCGTGGCGGCGGCACGAGCCAGACGGTGTCGACCGAGCCGGCCCGCCTGGACACGATACCCGTGTCGGTGCTGCGTCCCCTCGAGTCGTCCGAGACGTGTGGGACTCCCGTGGTCACGGTGACGAACGAACGTGTCCAGAAGTGGCTGGACTACTTCACCGGTAAGGGGCGCAAGGACATGCAGCGGTGGCTCTCGAGGGCCCCGCGCTACCGACCTATGGTGGACCGAATGCTCGAGGCCGAGGGACTGCCGCGTGAGCTGTTCTACCTCGCTGTCATCGAGAGTGGTCTCAATCCGAACGCCTACTCGAGAGCTCACGCAGCCGGTATGTGGCAGTTCATCTCGAGTCGGGCGAGGATGTACGGTCTGAAGGTCGACTGGTGGGTCGACGAGAGGCGCGACCCCGAAACGGCCACCAGGGCCGCCTGCACCTATCTCAAGGAGCTCTACGCGCGCTTCGGTTCCTGGGAGCTGGCGCTCGCCGGCTACAACTCAGGAGAGGGGCGTGTGGAGCGCGCGCAGCGCAAGCGCCCGTCGTGCCCCGACTACTGGTGTCTGGACCTGCCAAGAGAGACCGAGAACTTCGTTCCCAAGTTCATGGCCGCGCTGATGATCGGCTCGAACCCGGAGGAGTACGGCTTCACACCGGCTACGTCCGCTCAGCCTCTCGACTACGACACGATCGAAGTGCGTGACGCGGTCGACCTCCAGGTAATAGCGGACGCGACCGGAACGACATACGAGGAGATCAAGCGGCTCAACCCGGCGCTGCGCCGGTGGTGCACTCCTCCCGGCGACTCGTCGACTCGGGTCCACGTGCCGACCGGCACCGGGCGCGTGTGCCTGGCCGCGATCGACGCCATCGCGCCGGAGGACCGCGTGACCTGGCGGCGCCACCGTGTTTCGAGGGGCGAGACCCTGTCCGGGATCGCGAAGGCGTACGGTACGAGCATCTCGGCCATAACCTCGGTCAACGACATCCGCAACCCCCACCGCATTCGCTGTGGCAGCTACATAGTGATCCCGATCGGCCCAGGCTCCGACAACGTCTACGCGGACTCGGGCGGGACCATCAGCTACAGGGTCAGGCGCGGCGACACGATCACGTCGATTGCCAGGAAGCACGGCAAGAGCACGCGCGACGTGCTCAGGTGGAACGGGCTGGGCTGGAACTCGCGCATCTACCCCGGGGACGTGGTAACGATCAGGAACATGTAGAGCCGTCCCGGCGTCACGGGGCGCCATCCCCGGAGACCGGCTAGAGAGGGCCGGGTTCTGTCGGTACTCTCGTTTCGACGCAAAGCGATGACACGGAGCAGAGAAAAGCCCCGGCTCTGAAGAGCCGGGGCCTCTCTTTGCGCATTGACTGCGTGGGGCCTCTTCGCGCCGGGCGGCAATGCCTCAACGGCGCAGTCGGCGGGCCGCTACAGGCGCTTTCTCTCGATTGCCTCTGTGTCGATTTAACGCTCGCGCCCCCCGAGAAGCGCGCCGCCGGGCACGTCAGATACGATGGCCCTGATCATGGTGTCCGCTTGGGTTCTGAGCTCCCAGGTGCTCCAGTTGTACCGGAAGCTCTTGTAGTCTATCGGATCCGAGTGGTCCTCGTAGATGTACGGGTTGAGGCGGACGTCCCACTGCAGCCCGGCGTAGAACTTCTTGTCCGGGTAGTGTGAGTTGTTCGTGATCTCGACCGCGTTCGGCAGTCTGACCTCGACCCACTCGTCCTCCGGGTAGCCTCCAAGCTGCAGGTACCCTGCGTTGCCGGCCGCTCCGGGCAGGCTGTCGCCGGCAGTGACGCGCCACACGAAGGCCGTGAACTCCTCCGTCGTCGGAAGCTGAGGATCGACCGGATGCGAGATCTGGTCGTTGGCGATGTAGTACTTGATGGCCACTACGTAGTTCGCCCAGGTCGGCGCCTGGAACCTGACCGCCATACGCTGGTCCGGGAAGCCGGTCACCGTGTGGTCGTAGCTGTTGTAGACACCATCGTCGTGGAGCAGTTCTTCCTCTTGCCCCTGGACCTCCCAGCGCACTACGACCGGCACCGTCGACACGTTTCCGGCGTCGTCGTAGGCCTCGAGACTGTAGATCAGTATCGTGTCAGTGTTGCCCGCCGACAGCGATGGTGACGAAGCCACGATGTCGTAGCTGAGCACGCCCGTGCCCGGTTCCTCGACGTACTCGCTGGGCTCGAACTCGTTGATTCCGTACCGCAGTCTGGCCCCAGCGGCCGTCGTGTCGGTCGTTCCGGCGATGGTGACCCTGGGCAGTCCCGTCTTGTAGTAGCCGGGGCCCCAGTAGCCCGGGTCGTCGATCCACTCGGGATCGATGGTGCCCGATATGTCCTCGAACGCTACCGGAGGGGCCGTCTGGTCGAGCCTGACCGTGATGGTCGGGGTGTCTGCCGCCAGCGACACGTTGCCGTATAGGTCGGTGATGCGGGCTCTGATGACCTTTGTGCCTTCATCACCGAGATCGATGTCGGCAACGGTGAACAGGCCCAGCGAAGTGTCCATGTCACCGGCATCAATGGCGACCAGCGCCTGATCGCTGCCCATCATCACGTCGTTCACGAAGATGTCGACGGTGGCACCGACCTCGGCGCGTCCTCGAACGTTGATGACGCGCTCGTTCAGACTGGACAGGTGTACGGGGTTCGTGATCGACGAACCCGTGGGTGCCTGCTCATCTGGCGACATGAGGTCCTTGCTGCAGCCGCCGGCGAAGAGCATGCCGAGGACCGCAACGGCGGCGACGAAGGCGAACCGCCTGGCGTTGGACTTCATCATCTGTTCCATCTCCTTTCACGGGAGGGCAACGTCTGATTGGGATCCGGTCCTCCCAGTTCCTTACCCGTCCGGCCGGTTCAGCCATCTATCGATCCGCTCTAGAACGCGTAGGAGGCGGACACTCGATGGCTTGAATCGAGATACTCGTGCTTTCCGAATGCGTAATCCACCGTGAATCCTGCGAGGCTCAGCCCCGCTCCCGCGGTCAGCTGGCCCATTGCCAGCCCCGCTCTCACACCGACCATCTCTCTGTATACGAACTCCAGGCCGTAGTGCGTGTCGGCCGACACCGAACCCATGTGGTACTCGTCTGCCAGGAGCCTGTTCTCGAATCTGACGTCGGCGTCCGCGGCCGCCGTAACGACGCCGTCCATCGACGCGACCGGCATCGAATAGGCGACTCCCAGCTTCACGGACGGCATGATACGCTCACGTTCCTTTGTGTCCCACGCGAGGTACGTCGTAGTGGCATCCTGGACGTTGAGTCCCAGTGTCGTCCCCTCGGTGAGAGCGTACTTCGCGCCCAGGTCGAAACCGACGCCGTAGCAGGAGTAGTTCCCGATGACCTTCCTGATGAGCTTGAGATTGCCTCCCAACCTCAGGCGGTCGGACGTCCGACGCGCATACGATATCAGCGCGGCCGTCTCGGCGTCGCTCTCCCAGGAGATCCTGGTCTCGTCGTAGTAGATCCTCTCCTCGTCGGACTCGAAGTCGGTGAACGGGATGTCGTCGACCGCCAGTCGAACGAACGTCACGGCCAGCGCGGACTCCTGGTCCAGAGGGTGCACGTAGGCGCCTGTGTCGTAGTTGACGACGTCTCCGAACGTCTCAGAGTGCATGAGCTGCACGGCTCGCCTCTCGACGTCCGCCACCCCGGCCGGATTCCAGTAGCCGGAAGTGACGTCGTCAGCCACCGCCACGAAGGCGCTGCCCATGCCCAGGGCCCGCGCCCCGACGCCGTGCGTCAGGAACTCGCCGGCGTACTTGTTGGCCGCCCCGGCGACGGTCGCCGACGCGGCTAAGACCGCCAGCGTCACGAACAGGATAAACCTACCCGAGCGGCCGCGGCGGGGTCTCCGCGCTGTCGTTCTGGTCCGGTCAATCTTCATCAAGTCCACTTCTAGCATGGCTGACGTCCCCTGTAAAGCCCGAATTCACGGGCACATGGGGCGCTGCTGGCGTCGCTTCACCTCCGAACCCGATGCCGCGGCAAGAACGAGCGAGCCCGGGGTCCCTGTTCGCGACGGCTCCGCGCCCTATGAGCTCCGCGCGCAGCCGTTCGTTCCTCCGGGCAGTCCGCGCAGAGTTTCTGTCCACGCTATTTAGACGCTCGGAGAGCCTCATGGCTTCAAGAAGGTCGTGCTCCTCCTCCGCGAGGTAGCCCAGGTCGATGCGGTGCCGCCTGAGCCACTCATGAGAGGCGAGCCCGTGGTCGAGCATGTACTCAAGCGTTGCGGCGGACAGCTCGCTGAGCCGCGCCCTTTCCTCGTCCTGTCGCACCTCGACTGGCCGTGCTGGCTGAAGCACGCTCACGCTCTCTCCTGTGACGGGGGGGTACCGTTCGGTCGCGGTGGTGCGCGGACGCTAGCGCACCAGGATCATCTTGCGGGTCTCCTCCAGCTCGCCGTGGCGGAGACGGTAGAGGTATACTCCGGCGGCAACGTCGACGCCGTATTCGTCTGTTCCGTCCCAATTCACCTCGTGGTCGCCCGCCGAACGTGTCTCGTCGACAAGCGTGCGGATCAGGCGCCCCTGGATGTTGTAGACGGCCAGCTGGACGTCGGCTTCGGCCGTCAGCGCGAAACTGATGCTCGTCGAGGGGCTGAACGGGTTCGGGTGGTTCTGCTGGAGGGATATCCGCGCTTCCTGTGACGCCTCCCCTTCGGCGCCCGTGTCGCTCGGCGCGTCGGCGGAGGTCACGGTCACGTCGTCGATGTAGACGCCCTCGGCAACATCAGAGTCGTCGCTGGTGAAGCTGAAGCGGACCTGAAGCGTGTCTCCCACAGAGCCCTGAAGCGAATAGCGGTACTCGAGCCAGTCGTTTCCGATAGAGCCAAGCAGGTCCAGCGCTCCTCCGCTGCCTATGAAGTCCAGCGTGTCCACGGGGGCGCCGTCCGCCAGCACCTGCACGTAGAAGCCGTCTTCGTGATATATGGGGAACTCATACCAGCACCAGAACGACAGCTCGGCTCCGGACCCGAGCACGAACTCCGGTGAGTCCAGGTGCGCATCCGCGTTGTCGGCGTACTGCCAGACTCCCTCCGCTCCGACGTACCAGCTCGTGGCGCCCGAGTGCGACCGGTGCGCCGTGAGAACCCACGTGTCGCTCGCGCCCCCGTGAGTCCATCCGGGCGCGCCCGACTCGAAGTCGAAGGCGAACCCGGCCCCGCCGACGGCGACTCGCAATGTCGTCTCGGTGTACAGACCGTCGGACGTGGAAGCCTCCACGGAGAGCTCCGGGAAGCCCGGCGAGGGGAGGTCGGGTTCGATGTCGATGTCAAAGACCACCTGACCGTTCTCCCCCGCTTCGAGCGAGGGCAGAGATGCGGTGCCCGTGACGACCTGCACCCCGGGCTCCATGGAGGTCAGGGAGAACAACGGCGAGGAGGCGCCGGCGAGCCCCTCGTTCTTCACAGCGAGCATCAGCCGCACGCCCTCTCCCGGCTCCGCGACTCCGTCTCCGTCGCCGCCCCACGTGTCGTCTACGGAGTATCCTTCGACGACGAGCACCGGCGCCGCTACGGTCAAAGCCACGCTGCCCGCCCAGGTCACGCGGGCAGCGGCGGACGTTATCTCGACGTCGAGGACCACGACGTGTCCGTTCGGACACTCGGGAGCAATGGACACCTCGAAGCTCGTGGCGGCGGGCGCCGTCGCGCCACCGGCGATGTCTCCGTAGTAGGACTGCGCCGACAGGACCTCGACCATCGGGTCGTCACTCGACAGCGACGCCTCGACACCCGTAGCTGCCTCGTTCCCGAAGTTTCTCAGGGAGACCGATACTCCGACGGTCTCACCCGGTCCGGGGAGCCCGTCCGCGTTGCCGCCCGCAGCGTCGTCTATCTCGCTACCAGAGGTTCGCAGGAACGCCCCTGAGAAGACGACGGGAACGGCGCCCTCGTAGGGTCTGCAGTCGGGAGCGGTCACCGTGATGAGGACGCTGTCGGGGAGCACAGTGTCGATCGACAGCGTCACGGCGCCGTCCTGCGACGTGCGGTCACGCTCGTAGACATCCTGGCCGTTGGTTGCGCACACGAGGGCGCCCTCGACGGGTCCGCCGGAGGTCCTTACCACCACGTCGAGCGCCGAGGGGCCCGGGAGTACGGAGTCCGGGTGCGTGACCGCGAGTGCGGCCGGTTCAGTCGTCCAGACGGGCATCTCCGGGTCCCCGAGCAGGTTGAGCTGGTACTGGTGCCAGCGGTAGACGTTCTTCTCCTGTGAGAACGGTATGAACCTCGCCTTTGCCGCTGCGAGAGCGGCGCCGGCGGACGTCACACGCTCCGAGAACAGGACCCGGTAGAACTCCTGCATGAAGCGCTCGGAGTAGCCGTAGCCAGGGTTGCCGGGAGAAGCCCAGCCGTAACGGCTGTTGCCGATGAACGCGACCGCTCCGCCGCCCGAGCTCTGAAGGAAGCGCTCGGCGATGCAGGCCTCCGTGAGGTCGAAGGCCGCCGGCCAGCACCCGATCGAGTACACGAGCGGCTGTCGGCGCGCGTTCGTCAGGTCGGCGATCTCCCAGCGGTGAAGGTCCCCGTCCCCACAGCCCATGACGGTGTACCACGCGTGGCCGCTGTGCAGGAAATGCCCCACTCCGTCGTTTATCGCGGCGCGCACGGACTCGCCGGACTCGTTGCCGAGCGTCTCGTAAAGCTTGTTGATGGGGTCGTATCGCGGTGGCACGTAGTCTCTGTCGATTCGGTTCAGCGCGATGCCGGAGTCCGTGTAGGGGTCCTGCCATAGGACCTCCGCGGCCATGAGCATGTCGAGCTGGAAGTCGTCGACAGGCGTCCGCTCGTAGTCGATCAGCTTCGACACGAAGGCCTCGGCATTGTCCAGCGAGGTTATCGGCGCCCTGCCCACGAACACGTCCGGGTACAGGTCGACGTCGTCCTCGAGCTCGCCGTAGATCCCGTCGCCGTCGGCGTCCCAGCTGCCGTCGAGGTCCGAGAAGTACGAGTCGCAACCGAGCTCGTCCTCCTCGGGGTGTCCGCCTGCCTCGGACGTCATCGCGTAGGCGCGCCTGGCCGGCACACGGTCCGTGTCGCCGGCGAGGAGGAACCACGTTGCGCCCCAGCTGTCCCGCGCGTCACGGATGAAGTTCCGGACACGCTCGGCGTCGTCCGCGCCGGGGTAGTTGTCGAGCACCCACGAGACCTGGACGATCGTCGAGGGGACTCCCTTGCGCGTCTTCCACTCGGCCAGAGGTCCGAACGGCTCGGCGAAGTAGGCGTTCTGCACCAGGATGACGTGTTCGTAGTCCCCGTCCTCCAGACGAGTGGCGGTCGCCGCCGTCGGGCCCGTCGCTCCGATCGGCGGGACGTTCTCGGAGAGGACCGCTACCACGGCGCGTTGACGGGGCGCACGCGGGCGTGGAGACATCCGCTCCGGCGGGTCGTAGTCGACCCTGAGCGAAATGTTGCGGAAGAGACGCAGCTTGCCCGTGGCCGGCAGGAACTGCACCGGGTGAACGCGTATGCCGACGAGGTCGGAGGAGGCAAGTCGGCCGGACGAAGCCAGTTCGACTATCTCCGGCGGGTAGGGACGTCTGCCCTCGTAGACCGACGGTGCAGGAACGACAGGGTCGGGGACCGGCAGGTCGAGGCCCCGGACCGGCAGGATCCTCGGGTGCTGGGCGGGCCGCGGACGGAACCGCCCCAGGAGCTCCGAACTCTCGGCGGAGGTGATCTCGATTCCCGTGACTCGAGCTCCCGGGGGCAGGGCCAGCGTCAACGACAGGAGCGGGAGCTCGGGAGAGCCCGGTTCGGTCGTCAGGTCGCAGCCGCGTAGCCTGACGAGGTCGTACCCACCCGCTCGCTCGAGCGTCAGGTCGAGTTCGTCGAAGACGAGCGTGTGCTCTATGGATGCCGCGAGCCCCACTGAAGCTGCCAGCAGGGTCGCGACGACTGCAAGAAGCGCCCGCCCTGTCATTCGGGGAAGCATCGGGTCTCCTCCAGGCGTCATCCGTGAGGACGCGTACGGGCCACCGCTTCGCCCGGGCGGGTCCGCCCGGATGCCGTGTGCTTCCGAACGCGCCGCTCGTCGGTGGGTGAGCTGTCCAGTCGGATCGACGTTACGCTAACTCAACGATGATACTTCCAAGGGGAGGTGTCAAGGGCGCGGCCCGCGAGGCCTGAGGGGCGGTCACACGAACCCTGGCACGGCACGGTCAAGTGCTTGGCAGGTCTGTTCTTAAGGGGCACTCATCGCACTCGGGGGTCGGACGGCAGTAACGCTTGCCAAGTTCTACCAAGAGCGCGTGGCACTCCCCCAGCGTCACGTGGTCTGCACGGAGCGCGCTCTCGAACACCAGCTGCAGGTCGGCGTAGGACGCGCTTGGCGAGACGATCCTGTGTCTCTCGGCGTAGCGCCTCGCGTACGCGTCGACGACGAAGACCGGCCGCCGAGCCGCATAGACAAGGACCGCGTCGGCCGTTTCAGGCCCAATGCCCGCGACCGAGAGCAGCGTCGTTCTGAGCCGTCCCGTTTCCATACCGAGGAGGGCGGGCAGGCCGCCATAGGAGCGCGAGACGATCCCGCTCAGCCGGGAGAGCGTGGCCGCCTTCCTCCTCCATGAGCCGGCCGGCCGACAGAGCGCCTGCAGCTTCTCGGGAGGGAGACCGCACATGATCTCCGGCTCCATGGCGCCTGCCTCCCGGATCGCGCGAAGCGCGTGCTCCACGTTCCGCCAGGACGTGTTCTGGGTCAGGACCGCGCCGACCATCACCTCGAATGGGCCTCCGCCCGGCCACCAGTGCTGGCGTCCGAAGGCCGAGAGCAGCGTCTCGTAGGCCCACCTCAGGCGCTCGTCGGTCCCTCGGGCCTGGGCTCCATCGCGGCTGACCGGTTGCGGGTCGCCTGGTCTCAAGCGACGATTCCTCCAGGAAACGACGAAGCGGCAGAACGTCCGTCCGCTCTGCCGCCTGCTGGTGTTCGCATACGTGGTGCCCGGAGCGAGACTCGAACTCGCACAGGCATACGCCCACCACCCCCTCAAGATGGCGTGTCTACCAGTTCCACCATCCGGGCACGTATTCGATGGCAGGGTCTCTGGTCCGCGTGCGGCCTCTCGACCCTGGCAGTATCCTAGTCCTACTCCCCTTCCGGGGCAACAGGAATCTCGTCTGCGGGCCGGCCGCCGGCGGCCGCGTCTTCGACCTGGTCCGCCGAGCCCTCTACAGCTTCCCCGGCTTCACCGGCTCCGGGAAGTTCCGCAGGAACACCCTCGGTCGGAGTCCCGGACGGGACGGCCTCGCCGGCAGTCGTCGCTGCGGCCGGCTGTCTGCCCTCGAGTCCCTCCGAGACTGCGCCGCCGCCCAGCGTCGCGCGCAGCGTGAAGGCCAACGCCAGCGACGTCACCATGAAGGCGATCGCGAGATAGCGCGTGGACTTCGTCAAGAAGGTCGCGGCCGCCTGCCCGCCGAACACGGCGCCGACGCCGCCGGCTCCGCCGAACGCGCCGGCCAGCCCTCCGCCCTTCCCCGACTGCAGGAGCACGACTACGATCAACCCCACGCAGACGAGTATGTGGATTCCAAGGATCACTCCGAACATCTGTTCCTCCAGTGGGATTCGCTCACGGGCCGCCGCGAGCGGGCTCTATCCGGCCGCCCTCACGATCTCGGCGAAGCTCCCCGCATCGAGGCTCGCCCCGCCGACAAGCACGCCGTCGACCTCGCTCTCGGCCATCAGGCTGGCGGTGTTCTCGGGCTTGACACTGCCGCCGTAGAGAATGCTCATCCCGTCGGCGGCAGACCTCCCAAACATATCAGCAACAACGTTGCGAATCAAGGTGTGAGCCTCGTTCGCTATTTCGGGCGTGGCCGTCTTGCCTGTCCCGATGGCCCAGACGGGCTCGTACGCCACGATGATGCGTCCCACGTGGTCCGGCGCCACGTCCTTCAGGGCTTCCCTGACCTGCCTCGCGAGGACGTCCGCGGTCGCGCCTGACTCTCGCTCCGCGAGCACCTCTCCCACGCACACCACAGGCGTCAAAGACCCGTCGAGCACGGCCCCGAGCCTTCTTGCCACAGACTCGTCGGTCTCTCCGAACAGGGTCCTGCGTTCCGAGTGCCCGAGAAGGACATGCGTGACGCCAACCGCCTCGAGCATCCCGACCGAGACCTCACCCGTGAAGGCGCCGCCGGCCTCCCAGTAGACGTTCTGAGCTCCGATCCGTACGTTGGTCTCCCTGGCGGCGTCGACCGCCGTCTCGAGCGAAACGAACGGCGGAAAGACGATGACCTCGGCCCTCCCGGAGATGCCTGCGAGCTTGTTGCGAAGGCCGATTATCGTGCTCCGCGTCTCGGCGGGCGTCTTGTTGAGCTTCCAGTTGCCCGCCGCTATGATGCTGCGAGTGCTCACGCGAGTCTCCTATGCGTCCGACAGCGCGTCTATGGCCGGCAGCGGCTTGCCCTCGAGGAACCTGAGGGACGCGCCGCCTCCGGTCGAGATGTGAGTGACCCGGGCCTCGAGTCCGGCCGAGACCACGGCCGACGCCGAGTCCCCGCCTCCTACGATACTGATGGCGCCTGCTTCCGTCCGAGCCGCGACGGCTCTCGCAACACCAAGCGTCCCGGCGGCGAAGGCCGGTATTTCGAACACGCCCAGCGGTCCGTTCCACGCGATCGTGAGCGCCCGGGCGATCTTGCGCCCGAACTCGTCCACTGTCTGCGGTCCTACGTCGACACCGTGCCAGCCGTCCTCGATGCCGTCGATGTCCACCACCTTGCTCGTCGCGCCCTCTTCGACCCTGTCAGCGACCACGATGTCGGTAGGAAGCACAATGGACTTCCCCGCGTCCTGGGCCTTCTCCAGCAGTGACGCGGCCGTCTCGATGCGATCCTTCTCCAAGAGCGAATCGCCGACGCCCTTGCCCTGCGCCGCGAGGAAAGTGAACGCCATCCCCCCGCCCACCAGCAGTTCGTCGACCTTGGGCAGCAGGTTGTCTATGACGCCTATCTTGTCAGAGACCTTCGCTCCACCGAGTATGGCCACGTAGGGCTTCTTTGGATCGTCGGTCGCCTTGGACAGGTTGACGAGCTCGTTCTCTATCAGGAAACCCATCGCCCTCGTCTCGAAGAACTCGGTCACCCCCACCGTCGAAGCGTGTGCCCTGTGCGCCGTTCCGAAGGCGTCGTTGACGTAGACGTCACCCATGCGCGCCAGGCGACGGGCGAAGTCGCTCTCGTTGGCCGTCTCGCCCTTGTGGAACCGCAGGTTCTCGAGCAGCAGGATGTCGCCCGGTTCCATTCGCGCCACGAGGCCCTCTGCCGTGTCGCCGACGCAGTCAGGGGCCGTCGCCACGTCGCGCTCCAGTAGCTGCGCCAGTCTCTCGGCCGCCGGTCTGAGGCTCATGGACTGCACGACGCTGCCTTTGGGACGGCCCAGGTGCGAGGCGAGGACCGCCTTTCCCCCTCCGTCCACGATGTGTCGGATGGTCGGTAGCGCCCGCCGGATCCGCGTGTCGTCAGCGACCGCGCCGTCGGGTGTCAGTGGAACGTTGAAGTCGACGCGTGTCAGCACACGCTTGTCCTTGAGCCCAACGTCTCTGACATGCAGTTTGTTATACATCGTTACTGCCTCACTTGCTCGCGACGAGCCTCATCATGTCGACCATACGCGACGCGTAGCCCGCCTCGTTGTCATACCAGCCGAAGATCTTGACCATGTTCTCACCCATTACCTTCGTCAGGCCGCTGTCGAAGATGCAGGAGTGCCTGTTCCCGACGATGTCGATCGAGACCAACGGCTCATCGGAGTACTGAAGGTAGCCGGCCAGCGGCCCGCCTTCCGAAGCGGCCTTGAACGCCGCGTTGACAGAGTCCGCCGTGGCGGCCTTCTCCGTCTCGACGACGAAGTCAACGAGCGACCCGTCCGGCGTGGGCACACGAACCGCGAGGCCGTCGAGCCGGCCCTTGAGCTCGGGCATTACCGTGGTGATGGCCTTCGCCGCGCCCGTGGTCGTCGGGATCATGGAGACGGCGGCCGCGCGGGCACGCCGGAGGTCCTTGTGCGGCAGGTCGAGTATACGCTGGTCGTTCGTGTAGGCGTGAACGGTCGTCATGACGCCCTTGGCAACGCCGAAGTTGTCGTGGAGCACCTTGATCATAGGAGCCGCGCAGTTCGTCGTGCATGACGCCGTCGAGATGATGTCGTGGCTCGACGCATCGTACTCACCGTCGTTGACGCCCATGACGATCATGATGTCGGGGTCCTTGGCCGGCGCGGAGATCATCACCTTGCGCGCGCCTGCGGCCAGGTGCTTCGAAGCTCCGGGCCTGTCTCGGAATGCGCCCGTCGACTCGATGACCACGTCGACGCCAAGTTCCTTCCACGGCAGCTTCTCGGGGTCCCGCTCTGAGAAGAACTTGAACTTGTCACCGTTGACGGTGATCGATGTGTCGTCGTGCTTAATGTCCGCCTCGAACTTCCCGTGCACCGAGTCGTACTTGAGCAGGTGCGCCATTGTCCCCGAGTCCGTGAGGTCGTTGACGGCCACGCAGTCGAACCCGTCCAGCTCCTCCGCCCCGCGCAGCACCAGTCTTCCGATCCTGCCGAATCCGTTGATCGCGTACTTGAACCCCATGGTTCCTCCTAGGCCTTTCCGCCCGAACCGAACAGCTCTATCTTGGACCTGATGACGTCCTTCATACCCTCGATCGCCGCGCCCAGTATCTTTCGCGGGTCGAACACCTCGGGGCTCTCGGTCAGGAACTGCCTTACGCGCCCCGTGAATGCGAGCCTGAGGTCCGTGTCTATGTTGACCTTCGATATGCCCCCGCTGATGGCCTCGCGGATGCTCTCAGGCGGCACGCCCTTCGCGCCCGGCAGCTTCGCGCCGTACTTCGTCGCGAGCTCGAGCACGTCCGGAGGGACCGCCGACGCGCCGTGAAGCACGAGAGGGATGGAGACGCGGGCGGCGATGTCGTCGAGTATGCCTATGGCGAGCTTGGGCTGCGCCTTGAACTTGTATGCGCCGTGCGAGGTTCCGATCGCTATCGCGAGGGAGTCGCAACCCGTCCGCTCGACGAACTCCTCCGCCTGCGCGGGGTCGGTGTAGACCGCCTCGTCCTCAGAGACGGAGATCTCGTCCTCCACCCCCATCAGGCGTCCCAACTCCCCCTCCACCGACACGCCCTTCGGGTGGCACATGTCGACGACCTTCCTCGTCATCTCGATGTTCTCGTCGAACGGCAGGTGCGAACCGTCGATCATGATGGACGACCATCCGTTGTCGAGGCACGCCTCGATGACGCCGAGGTCCGTACCGTGGTCCAGGTGTAGTGACGCGGGAACTCCGGTCTCGTCCGAGAGGTTCTCCACCATCGCGTGGATGTTCGCGTAGCCCGCGTACTTGATGGCGGACTGGCTCGTGGCAACGATTACAGGCGACTTGAGCTCCGCCGCCGCCTCGAAGATCGCGCGCGAGATCTCTATGTTGCTCGTGTTGAACGCTCCCACGGCGTATCCGCCCGCGCGCGCGGGTATCATAAGGTCGCTGTTGGTCTTCAGTCCCATTTTCTCTGTTCCAGTCCTTCCTGCCTCATGGCCATCTTAGTTCTGGTGACATGATGCCTCGCGGAGGGCCGCGTCCGCCTGCCTGATGTCTTCTGACCTCGGTACTCGGGGAAACGGGCAGCGCGTCTGGCTCTGCTCTCCCTCAGAGGGCACCTCTTCACCACCACTCGAGCGTGGCCCCGAGGCCTGAGAGCACGGACCCTGCCATTGAGGGCAAGTCTCGCTCTTCTCCTCGCTCGCACATTGGAGGGTTCCCCAGTCACCTTCTTCACAATAAGGTCTACAAGATCGAACCCACTCAGTTTCCTATAGTCGATGTATCCCAAGTTCTTGAGCGGTCCAGGAACAGGCGTGTCGTCCATCACTACCGGCAGCAGGCATTCGCTTCTCTCCAGCAACGCACGTGGAAGTGCCATTCTGCGCTCGTACGTAGGCCAGACCTTCCGGCAGTAGTCAGCAGACAAGAACAGCAGCACGAACCTGGCTCGCCTGACGAAGACATCCTCAAGGTACTCGGCTAGGTCCCTTCCCCAGTGCTCCACAGATGTCTTGTCGATCATCCACACACGGATTCCACACATCTCGAGGCACCTCTTCACACCTCGCACGAACTCTAGGTCCTCGCTAGCATAGGAGACCGCAATCTCATACTCGAACTCGGGAGCCATAGTCCCTCCCGTCGGATTAGGAGGCGCCCGGCCTAGCCGAAGAATGTCCTTGCCACCTCGTATAGCTCCGTGTCGACGAGCTTCAGGCGCTCGATCGCGTGAGACATCTCGATCGGGATGATCTTGTCCCCGTGCAGGCTGACCATCTTCCCGAACTCCCTGGCGTGCACGAGGTCCGCGGCGAGCACTCCGAATCTCGTCCCTAGGACCCGATCGAACGCAGTCGGCGTGCCGCCGCGCTGCGTGTAGCCGAGCACCGTGACCCTCGTCTCGAAACCGGTCTCGCGCTCGATCTCCTTACCCAGTACGTTGCCGATGCCGCCCAGGCGGACGTGTCCGAACGCGTCCGTGCTGTCCTGCTGGAGTACCAGCTCGCCGTCCTCGTCCGTCTCACCAACGTGGTCCGCAGGGAGCTTGGCGCCCTCGGCGACGACTACGATGGAGAAGTTCTTGCCGCGCGCGTGGCGCTTCTTGATGATGTCGAAGACGTCCTCGAGCTTGAACGGGATCTCGGGTATGAGAATGAGGTCGGCTCCGCCGGCGATGCCGGACTTGACGGCTATCCAGCCCGTATGGCGGCCCATAACCTCCAGCACAACGACGCGGTTGTGGGACTCGGCCGTTGTGTGAAGCCGGTCGATGGCGTCGGTGGCGATGTGAACGGCCGTGTCGAAGCCGAACGTGAAGTCCGTGCCGTTGATGTCGTTGTCGATAGTCTTCGGCACGCCCACGATCGGGAGCCCCTCGCGGTAGAGCTTGTGGGCGACGCCCAGCGTGTCCTCTCCGCCCACGGCGATCAGCCCGTCGAGCTTCTCGACCTCTATGGTCTTCTTGATCGCCTCGAAGCCACCCTCGACCCTGTAGGGGTTCGTGCGGGAGGTGCCCAGGATCGTCCCTCCGCGCGGCAGGATGCCCGACACCTGCTCGAGGCCGAGCGGCATCTGGTTGTTGTCGATGACTCCCGCCCAGCCGTACCTGAAGCCGACGACAGTGCCCCCGTACTTGCCCATCGTGCGCCTGACGATGGCCCTTATGACCGCGTTGAGTCCGGGGCAGTCGCCGCCGCCCGTGAGGACCGCGACCTTCATGTGAACCTCCGAGTTGGTCGTCTCTTACGTCGTTCGCGGCTACTTCACTCGAACTTGGCATTCTAGTGGCGCTTGGGTCGCCAGTCAACCGCTTTCGCCCGCAAGGGGACTCCTGACGGCGTTCTGACGCGTCCAAGGTCGTTCCCTGAGTTCCGAGGCGTCGACACGGGCGTCTGAAGCGCCTCCGGACCGTGTCCCCGCGACCGCTAGGCAGAAGATCGGGGCGGCCACGGACCGCGCCAGAGCGTGTGCCGCTGCCGCCATCGTGGCCCCTGTCGTGACGACGTCGTCTACGAGCAGGACCGGGCCGCGGAGCGGGCGTCCGGTCGGAGCGAACGCGTCGGAGCCGAGCGTCAGCCTCGACGCGCGGTCCGATACCGCCTGTGCACGGTTCGTCCTCACCCGACGCAGGCCGGGGACGTGCATGATACCCAGGAGAGCGGCAAGGCGCGCGGCCACGAGTTCGCTCTGGTCGAAGCCCCTCGCCCGTCGCTTGACGGGCGAGAGCGGCACGTGAACCAGGACGGACGGGCTCGGGCGTAGTCCTCGCGCCGTCGCCTCGGCAAGGGTGGCCAGCGCAGGAGCGAGCGAGGTCCTTCCCGAGTACTTCAGCGCGTGGACGAGCGCGCGCGTCGCCCCTCCGAACTCGAGGCAGTAGCGAGCCCTCATCTGCCGAGCGCACTCCCGGTCGAGGTCGGGTGGAACGGGCAGAACGACCTCGGACGGACGCGGGATCAGCGTGCGGGCGCAGTCGATGCAGACGTGACTTCGGTCGACGGGCAGAGGCGCTCCGCACGAGACACACGAGTCTGGAAGGAGGAAAGCGAGGAGCGCTCGAACGCAGCTTCTCGCCGGTCCGGCGGGCGGTCTGACCCACAGCTCGGTTGCCACGCGAGTGTCCCGAGGGGCGGCCGAGCGTCAGGCGGGCCGGTCGGACCCGGCCTGCCGCGAGAGGCGAAACAGGAAGAAGACCGCGATGACGATGAGTCCGATCCCCACCGCCTGGTTGTTCGTTAGAGCGAAGGATCCCAGACGCAGAGCGATCGACTCGGTCTCGTAGTGGCGGATGGGGTCTATGAAGAAGCGTGCCGTGGAGAGGAGGATCACGAAGAGCCACAGCAGGAATCCGTCGAAACGCCTGCGCCTGTCTACGAGGATGAGTATCGCGAACACGACGAGAGCCAGGAGAGATTCGTATATCTGTGTCGGATGCAGGTGCGCGCCGGGGAACGTCATTCCGGCGTTCGACTCCGGCGCGAATACGACTCCCCAGGGGTGGTCACAGGCGTGTCCGAAGCAGCAACCGTTGAGGAAGCACCCGATGCGCCCTATGGCAACTCCCAGCGCCAGCGAGGGCACCAAGATGTCGGCTCCCGCCCAGATGCTCATCCCTCTGCGGCGGAAGAACCAGAGCCCCGCGAGCGTTCCCGCGATCAGCCCACCGTATAGAGCTAGCCCTCCCTCCCAGATGCGAAGTATGCCCGAGAGGTCGTGCTGGTAGTGCTCCCACCTGACGAAAACGTACGCGAGTCTCGCGCCCAGGATGGACACGATGATTACGATGACGGAAAGGTCGATGACCATGTCCGGGTCGTATCCGCGCGCGGCGGCGCGCCTGCGGCCCAGCCAGATTCCGACGAGGAACGCAATGGCGATCAGGAGTCCGTAGCTTCGTATTGGAAGCGAGCCGATGTGGAAGAGAACTGGCTTCAAGGAATCAGTACTCCATCCGTCGTAGACCCATGCCGAGGACTATCCCTATCGACGCCAGTGTGACCAGAAGTGACGAGCCGCCGTAGCTCAGAAGCGGCAGCGTCATGCCCGTGACGGGCGAGAGCCCCAGGGTCACGCCGATGTTGACCGTCGACTGTATGAACAGCGCGCTCGCGATCCCGACGATCACGAGTCCGGCAAACCTGTTTCTCACGGCACCGGCGAGCCGTAGCATCCTGACGACCAGGAACAGGTACAATCCGAGCACCAGCAGACATCCGAGAAAACCGAACTCCTCGGCGAGCACCGAGAAGATGAAATCGGTGTGCTGTTCCGGCAGGAACGCGAAGTTCTTCTGCGTGCCCTGCAGGAACCCCTTTCCCATCGCCGACCCGGAGCCGATCGCGATCTTCGACTGGATCAGCTGGTAGCCGGTGCTGAAACGGTACTTCTCTGGATTGAGGAAAGCAAGGATTCTGTGCCTCTGGTAGTCCTCGAGGTGCGACCAGAGGAAGGGGCTCACCTGGCCGGTGACGACACTCGTGAAGAACACGATCAGCTTGTCGGCCATGAAGATGCGCGAGACGTACAGGAAGCCGCCCAGAAGCCCGAGGAAGACCACCCACGCGATCCAGTTGAAGGCGAGCACCATCGACAGGACGGGCATCAGCAGAAAGAGTAGCAGGATCGGACGCGCGCCCGCCCAGTACAGCATAGGAGGAAGTAGCAGCAGGAAGATTATCGACGTGCCCAGGTCGGGTTCGCGCAGGATGAGCGCCGTAGGCACAAGCACTATCGCGAGCGGCAGCAGCAGGTGAACGGGCCGGTCGAGCTTCGTCTTCCTCCTTGCGAGGTACCTGGCAAGCGCGAAGATCACCGCGTACTTGGCGAACTCGGACGGCTGGAAACGCATGAACCCCACGTCGAACCAGCGCTTCTCCCCGGTCTTCCCCACCCCGACGAACAGCACCGCCACGAGAAGAACGATTGCCAGCCCGTAGAAGATCGGGGTCAGCCCCTCCAGCGAGTCCTGGCTGAAGAGCGCGGCGCCGGCCATGAGAAGCGCGCCCAGCCCCGCGACCATCAGCTGCCGCTTCACCAGCGGAGACATCGATTCGGCCGACTGGTCGTAGGTGGCGCTGTAGATCATCGCTATCCCTACAGCGACGATGGCGAACGTCGCGACAACGAGGCCCGCGTCGAAGTCGCGGAGCTGTCTACGTCCCAGCATCGTCACCTCCGGAGACTCCGGGCCTGATCTCGCCGGGCAGCCCGCGCGGAGAGTTGAGGAAGCGCCCGCGCTCCTCCTCGTCTTCAGCGGGCGGCGGCAGCTCGGTCGGGGGAGTCTCGGGCGCGAACTCCAGCGACTCGTCTCGACGTGGGTAGGGGACCGACGGGTAGACCTGGGGCGCGTCCTCGATGCGTAGGTAGGCCTTGATGACCTCCCTGGCCATGGGTGCCGCTATCGCACCTCCGCCTCCCGCGTTCTCCGCGATCACGGCCACGGCTATCCGCGGGTTGTCAGCCGGGGCGTAGGCGATGAAGCAGGAGTGGTCCTCGCCGTGCGGGTTCTGCGCCGTCCCGGTCTTGCCCGCCACCTCAATACCCTCTATGCGGGCGAGCTTGCCCGTCCCGTTCGGGGCTTCCACCACGTTGCGCATCGCCTGTCTCAGCAGCTTCATGGTGCTCGGCCGGAACGGAAGCCTGTAGGCGACCGTCCGCCGGGATGTCGCGATCGTCCGCCCGGAGTAGGTCTCTGAACGCGAGAAGAGGTGCGGCGTGTAGACGACGCCGGAGTTCGCCACCCCGCACGCGAGACACGCGGCCTGGAGCGGCGTCACAAGCAGCTCGCCCTGACCAATGGACAGGTTGATGACAACGCCCTTGCTCCACTTGCGCCGCCCGTAGCGCCTGTCATACCAAGCGGGGGTCGGTACGTTGCCTGCTACCTCGCCGGCGATGTCGAGTCCGGTCTTGCGCCCGAGCCCGCTGCGCTCGGCCCAGTCCATCAGCTTCGCCACCCCGAGCTTGGCTCCGACCTGGTACATGAAGACGTCGCATGACTCCACGATGCCGTCGAGCACGTCGGTGACGCCGTGCCCCTCGGCCTTCCAGCAGCGAAATGTGCGGATGCCGTACTTGTAGGAGCCCCTGCACGTCACGACCGTGCCGCGGCCTATGGCGCCCTCCTCGAGGCCGGCGCCGGCGGTGATGAGCTTGAACGGGCTTCCGGGCGGATACACCGCCTGTATCGTCCTGTTGAGCAGCGGGTGCGTCTCCGAGGTCGTCAACTCGCTCCACTCTTCCGGAGTGACCCCGTCGGCGAGAGCGTTCGGGTCCGGCGCGGGGTGCGAGGCCATCACCAGGACCTCGCCTGTCGAGGGCTCGATGGCGACTATGGCGCCAGCGACGTGTTGGTCCAGCTCGCGCTCCGCGACCTTCTGCGCCTCTGCGTCGATCGTCAGTACGACATTGTGTCCCGGCCTCACCTGCTGCGACGGACCGCCTGCGAACGGGTAGAGCTCACGGCCGGCCGCGTCGCACACCCAGTACTCCGCGCCGTCGCGGCCGCGCAGGAGCAGCTCGTAGCGCTGCTCGACGCCCGACTTCCCAACGACGTCGCCAGGGGCGTACCCGAGAGGCTCCATTGACTCGAGTTCACGGTCCGAGACCTCTCCGACGTAGCCGAGCGAGTGCGTGCACGTTCCCCCCGCGAAGTAGCGTCGCTTCGGCGTCTCCTCGACCTTGACGCCCGGAAGTTCCGACCGTCGCTCCTCGATTCGGGAGACCTGAGACAGGTCCGCGTCCTCGACCAGCGTCACGGCACCGTAATACCTCATCCGCGTCTCGAGCAGCTTCTCCGCGACGAGGTCGCGCTCGAGTTCCAGCAGCTCCGACAGCACGTCGGCGAGCGCGTCGTCGTCGCGGTTGCGCATCCGCGAGAGCGTTATTGACAGGGAGACCCGGTTGTCGGCGATGATCTCGCCGTTCCTGTCGAGCACGAGTCCACGTGGGGCGCGAACCTCGAAGCCCTGCACGTAGTTGTCCTCGGAGAGGTCTCGGTAGAAGCCCCCTCGAGCCAGCTGAAGCCACCCGAGCCTGAGCACGATGACGGAGAAGATGACCAGCGCCGCGAAGCGCATGATCCTCGAGCGTGCTCTGAGAACGTCGAGCTCCGCGAGGGCGTTAGACGCGCGTGCCACCGACTATCGACCTCCATCCCAGCGCGCGCGCCAGCACGTACAGAAGAAGCGCAAGCGCCGCCGTGTAGGCGGCCCCGGCGAGACCGAACCTGCCCATGAACCTCGCGAACATGTCGACGTGGTTGCGGTAGTAGACGACGTAGAAGATGAGATCGTGGGCGAGCGCTGCTCCGAACAGAAGGGACATCTGAACGAAGACGCTGCCGCGGAAGAGGTGTTCCCAGGCGAACGCGCAGGCGAAGCCTACCGCCGACAGGGCGAGCGCGTGCAGCCCGAGGTACTCGGGCTGCTCCGAGTCCACGACCAGTCCGACGATGAACCCCAGTATGGTCGCGGGCCGCGCTCCAAGGACGAGACCGGCGTACGCGATCACCAACACCAGGAAGTCCGGACGCGCGCCTCCGATCTCGATCTCGGGGGCCACAGCCGAGTCGAGTATCACGGCCAGGACCGCCAGTCCAGCGAACCAGGCGCCTCTCATGGCAACCCCTCCAGAGCGGCGCGCTCGCTGTCTAGCTCCCTCAGCAGACCCTCGCGGAGTTCGTCCATCTCTGCGGGGTTACCCGGCCTTCCCGTCAGGACGAAGACCTGCTCGACCTTCGAGAAGTCTACTGAGAGCTCTACCTCGATCGACATCGTCAGGGGACCCTCGACGGCGCTGACCACACGCCCCACGCTGATACCGGGCGGGTAGACGTCCCCAAGCCCTGAGGTCACTACGAGGTCGCCCTCCTTTATGTCCGAGCGCGCCTGCACGTAGTCGATCTCCCACGTGACCCGTCTGGACGCGGCGCCGAACCGCGGCTTGACGACACCTCTGACCCGACCGCGCTCCGTGATGACGCTGACGCCGGAAGATGCGCTGGTCAGCGGTTCCACGAGCGAGTAGTTCGTGCCTACGCTTGCTATCTTGCCCACGAGCCCCCCGGGAACCACGATGGGCATGCCGACGACCAGGCTGTCTCGCAGACCCTTGTCTATCTTCATGCCCTCCACGACGCGGCCTCCCGGCATGCCTATGACCCTCGCGGGCACGATCTCCGCCAGTTCCTCCTTCGGGAAGGCCACCAGGAAGCCCATCAGTTCCCTGAGGCGTTCGTTCTCGTGCCTGTAGTCGACGAGGGCCGCGCGCTCGATCATGAGATCGATAGCTATGCGGCGCAGGGCTGCGTTCTCCTCACGCACGCGGCTTCGCTGGACGATGGCCGTGGAGGCTCTCTCTATCGGACCGAGGATGGCGCCGGACAGGATGGTGGACACAAAACCCTTCGCGCCCGGTGGCAGCGAGAGGCACACGAGCGACAGCAGCACGCACACGAGGAACGTGGTGAGTTCACGGTTCCCGCGGAGAACCCGGGACAGTTGGGCGAGCATCCCGTCCTCCTACCGCTTCGCTGACCTCATCAGGACGGGTTCGTAGTGGGCGATGCTCTCGAGGATCTTGCCGGTGCCGAGCACGACACAGGTCAGTGGATTCTCGACGACGTTGATCGGCAGCTTGGTCTCTTCGCGGAGCAGAACGTCCAGGCCGCGAAGGAGCGAGCCCCCTCCCGTCATGACGATGCCGCGATCGACCAGGTCGGCCGCCAGTTCGGGCGGCGTCTCCTCAAGCGAAAGCTTGAGCGCTTCGACGATGGCGGAGATCGGTTCCTGCAGCGCCTCGCGTATCTCCTCGGAAGTTATCTTCAGGGTGCGCGGCACGCCTCCGACGAGGTCTCGGCCTTTGACGTCAGCTTCCATCTCTTCTTCGAGCGGATACGCGGAGCCGATCTGGATCTTGATCTGCTCGGCCGACTGCTCCCCGATGAGGAGGTTGTACGAACGTCGCAGGTGGTTCATGATGGCCTCGTCCATCTCGTCGCCACCTACGCGGACCGAGGTGTGATTGACGATGCCCGAGAGGGCGATGACGGCGATCTCCGTCGTGCCGCCGCCTATGTCGACCACCATGTTGCCCGAGGGTTTGTCGACTGGAAGCCCCACGCCGATGGCGGCCGCTATGGGCTCGGCCACCAGGAAGACCTCCCGGGCGCCGGCGTGCTCCGCGGAGTCCTGTACGGCCCTCCGTTCGACCTCGGTGATGCCCGAGGGGACGCAGATGACCATCCTTGGCCGCACAAGCAGCCTGCGGCGCTGGACCTGCAGTATGAACTCCCTGAGCAGGTCCTCCGTGCCCTCGAAATCGGCTATTACGCCGTCCTTCATGGGTCGCACGGCCTTGATGCCGTCCGGAGTGCGGCCGAGCATCTCCTTCGCCTTGCTGCCGACAGCCACGACCTTGCCGCCCTGCTTCTCGACGGCGATCACCGACGGCTCGTTGAGGACGACGCCCCGGCCCTTGACGTAGACGAGGGTGTTGGCCGTTCCGAGGTCTATGGCGACGTCGTTTACAAGTCCAAGCACGGAGTCGAACAGCATGGCGTCATTCCGTTTCCGGCGCGTGCCTTGGTCGTGCGGGTATGTGCGTCAGAGGTGCCCCGCTTCCTTGAGACTGACGAATCCCTGGCTGCCGAGCACGATGTGGTCCAGTATCTCGATTCCGAGTATCCTGCCGGCCTCAGCCAGACGCTCCGTCACCGCGATGTCTTCGCTGCTGGGCTCCGGCAGTCCCGACGGATGGTTGTGAACCAGCACGATCGCCTGCGCGCTCTCGGCGACCGCCGCCTTGAAGACCTCTCGGGCGTGAACTATCGAGGCGTTCAGCGAACCGATCGATATCGTCCTGACGCCCAGGATCCTGTTCTTGGTGTTGAGGAGGACGGCTCTGAAATGCTCTCTGTCGAGGGTGGACATCTCCCTCATGAACATGTCCGCCACGTCCTCCGGACCCGACAGGTACAGCCTGGGGGACCCGGACTCGTGCGTTGCCAGGCGCGACGCCAGTTCCCTCGTCGCCGTCAGGCGCGACGCCAGCATGTCCCCCACGCCTCGGACGCGCTTGAGGCTCGACGGCGGCTCCCGCAGGACGCCGTTCAGTGACCCGAATCGCTCCAGGAGCTCCCGGCCCACGCTGTGAGCCGGCTCACACCCCGTACCGCCGGCGAGCAGCACGCACAGGATGTCCAGGTCCGAGCGTCCGACGGTCGGCAGTTCTCCGGCAGCGGCCCCGATCCACGCGCGTCCGCGCGTCTTTCTCTTCCCCACACCTCACCCCCGCCCGATTCACGGGACAAACTAGCACAGCGTCCCGAAAGCTATCAAGCTGTTTCTCCCCCTCCGAGTGCGCTCCTTACGCGCTGCGACGGACGCGCAATCAGATCGAACCCGCGTGCCCCGGTCACCGTGACCCGTGCCAGGTCGCCCGGTGCCAAACCTCCGGTCTCGCCCTCGAGAAAGACGATCCCGTCCATCTCCCAGGCCTGTCCCGGCGTCCTTGCCTCCGCCGGAGCTGCTACCCCCGCGCTCGCGTCCACCATGACGTCCAGCTCGCGGCCGACCAGTTCGCGTCCGCGCGCCTCGGTGACGACCTCCATCGCTTCGATCAGAAGCCGTGCCCGCTCGGAGGCCGTCTCGGCGTCGACCTGTCCGGGCATCGAGCAGGCCGGCGTGCCGTCCTCGGGAGAGAACTCGAAGACCCCGAGGTGGTCGATGTTGCCGGCGCGGATGAACTCGTGGAGCTCCCGGAAGTCGTCCTCGGTCTCTCCCGGGAAGCCAGTCATCACGGAGCTCCTTATCGCTATGCCCGGCACCGTGCGTCTGGCGCTCCTCAGCAGGGCGCGGATCCGCTCACCGTCGGTGCGGCGGCCCATGCGTTCGAGAACCCGATCGGAGATGTGCTGGATGGGCATGTCGAGGTACGGGACGACGGACGGGATCCCCGCCATCGCCGAGAACAGCTCCTCCGTTACGTGCGCGGGATGCGTGTAGAGAACGCGGACCCACAGCACGCCGGTGTCATCGAGCGCGGACAGAAGATCGGGTAACGGAGTATCCGATGCAATGTCCGTGCCGTAGGCAGTTGTGTCCTGCGCGATGAGATCGACCTCCCGGACGCCCGACTCCACGAGGTCCAGGACCTCCCTTACGACGGAGTGTGGCTCGCGGCTGCGCAAACGACCACGAAGCGTTGGGATTGTGCAGTATGCGCAGTTGTTGTCGCAGCCGTCGGCTATCTTGACGTACGCGAGGTGCGCCGGTGTCCCTAGCACGCGCGGCGACGCGTCGTCGTAGAGGGCGTAGGGCACCCCTACCCGGTAGACGCGGCGTCCCTCCAGGACCTCTCGCACGACGTCGTCGATCCTCTCGAAGTCGGAACACCCGACAACGCCGTCCACACCAGGGAACATGTCCCACGTCCGCTCGCCGTATCGCTGGGGCAGGCAGCCGGCGACGACCACGCGCTCAACCAGGCCCCTGTCCTTCAGCGCCAGACACCCATCGATGACCTCTCGCGACTCCTGGACGGCCGCGGCTATGAATGAACATGTGCTCACTATGGCGACGTCGGCTTCTGCGGGGTCACCGGCGAACTGGTGCCCCGCTTGGGCCAGAATGCCGAGCATGACCTCCGTGTCCACGAGGTTCTTGGGACAGCCGAGTGTGATGAAGGCTATCTTCACTGGATTCCGTCGCTCTTGGTCCGGGTGGCCGCCTTCGATACGCCCGCGCGTGGCGTCCGTGGCTTGAGTGACAGCTCGGCACGAAGCTGAGCCGCCTATCCTCCTATGCGCTCGGCCCCGGGAGGGGCCTCGAACGTGAAGTCGGTGGGGTCTGTCTCGACGCCGAAGCGGGTGTCCGAGATGCTGTAGCTCGTGGTGTCGCCCGACCGCGTGTGAGCCGACATTCCCGTCACCAGGGTCCGGCTCGGGTCCACTTGGACCTCGAGGCGCGCTGGCTCACCCGTCCCCTCGGCCGGGACGAGGAACAGGGTAGCGCTGGTGACGGCGCTCGCGGCCGACTCTATGCCGTCGGTCTGGTCCGGCCCGGTGTAGGGATCGTTGGGGTCCGGAACGTACTGCCTGAGGACTCGAGGCGGGTCTATGACGGTGTCGTCGGCGCCGATGTCGGTCGCGAAGTACTGGTTCGTCTCCGCCATGTAGACCCACAGCGTGTCGCCGTTGGAGACGATGGAGCTTCCGTCGTCGTATACCACCGACAGGTTGGACGGGCGTTCGAGGAGCAGGACGCCGTTCGACTGGACGGACGTGTCGGCCAGCGCCCAGTAGCTCTCCTGAGTGAAGAGGATGCGGTACGAGCTCTCCGACTCGTACCGTTCGATCAACCGCTCGATGAGATTGCGTGCGATCGTCGTCTCACGCTCGACGCTCTCGTCGTTCTGTCCGGTCACCGCGAGACCGACGGTGGAAAGAGCCGCTATCAGGGATACCGCCACGAGCGCTACAGCCTCGCGGCTAGTCCTCGTCCTCCTCTTCCTCATCCTCCTCCTCATCCTCCTCGTAATCCTCATCCTCGTCTTCCTCGTACTCCTCGTCTTCGTCGTCCTCTTCGTCTTCCTCCTCCTCCTCCTCTTCCTCGTCTTCCTCCTCGTCTTCCTCCTCGTCTTCCTCCTCGTCTTCCTCCTCGTCTTCCTCCTCCTCCTCGTACTCCTCCTCTTCCTCTTCCTCTTCCTCTTGCTCTTCCTCTTCGTCGTCGTCCGGCCCGGCGGCCTCCGGTTCTTCCCACTGACCCTCTGGATATCCGTCGTTGCCGCCGCCCGCATCTTCAAACGGCTCGGCCACCGCGGTGGCCACGCCGGCCGCAAGGTCCTCAAGATACTCAGGTCCCACGAGGACGTCGCGCGCCTTGCTGCCCTTGAAGGGGCCGACTATGCCGTTGCCCTCCAGGAGGTCCATCAGTCTCCCCGCTCTCGCGTACCCGACGGACAGGCGGCGCTGCAGCAGCGAGGTGGAACCCATCTGCGTGCCTACGACGACTTCGAGAGCCTTCTCGTAGAGCTCGTCCTGCTGGCTGGCGGCGAGCTTGCTGGCGACGCCGCCCTTCTCCTCGAGGTCGAACATGTAGTCGGGCGGTCCCTGCTTCCGGAGGAACGCAACGAGCCTCGCCGTCTCCTCGTTCGAGATGAAGGCGCCGTGGAGACGGATCGGGTCCGGCTTGCCGGTAGGCAGGAAGAGCATGTCGCCGTTGCCCAGGAGCGTCTCGGCCCCGTTCCTGTCCAGGACCGTGCGGGAGTCCGTCATCGAGATGACGCGGAACGCCACTCGCGAGGCGAAGTTGGCCTTGATGACGCCGGTGATGACGTCCACCGACGGCCGCTGCGTCGCGAAGACCAGGTGGATGCCGACGGCGCGCGCCATCTGAGCCAGTCTCTGCACGGGTGCCTCGACGTCGCGCGGTGCGCGGACCATAAGATCGGCGAACTCGTCGACGATGACAACCACGTGCGGAAGGCGGTGCCTGTCTCCCTCGGGCAGACCTTCGAGTTCGGTTCCTTCCTCTATCCGGCGATTGAACCCGTAGATGTCGCGAACGGTCAGCGTGGACAGGATGTCGTAGCGCCGGTCCATCTCGCTCACGAGCCACTGGAGCGCCATGCCGGCCTGCTTGGCATCAGTGATGACCGGCGACAGGAGGTGCGGGATGCCCGAGTAGCGCGGCAGCTCGAGCCTCTTCGGGTCTATCATCAGAAAACGAACCTCGGCCGGCGTCGAGCGGAACACGATACCAGTGATGAGAGCGTTGAGGCAGATGCTCTTTCCAGAGCCCGTCGCGCCCGCGACCAGCAGGTGCGGCATCTTCGCAAGGTCGGAGCACGCGACGCGGCCCGTTGTGTCCTTTCCGAGCGCGAGAGGTATCTCGGACTTGAGCTGCTGGAACGCGTCGGCTGCGAGCGTGTCCTTGAGGTAGACGACAGCGGGGTGCTCGTTCGGGATCTCGATGCCGACCGCGCCCTTTCCGGGGATAGGCGCAATGATCCTGATCGCGGTCGCTTTCATCGCGAGCGCCAGGTCGTCCTGCAGGTTCGCGATCCGGCTGACCTTGACTCCCCGCGCGGGCTCGATCTCGAAGCGGGTGATGACCGGCCCGGGGTGCACCTGGACGACGGCGGCCTCGACGTCGAAGTCGGCGAGCTTCTGCTCGAGCAGTCTCGATCTGGCGAGAAGCTCGTCGCGCGAGACCTGGTTGTGGCTGTCGGGCGGCGGGTCGTCCAGAAGCGACAGCGGCGGAAGCGTGAAGTCGCCAGGCTGCGGCACGCGCTTTGGCGGCCGCCTTTTCTGCGTCGGGCGTCTCGACTCCACGATCTTAGGAATGGACGGGGTCCTCCGCTTGGGTCTGGGCGGCGGTTCCTCGTCTCGTGCGGCCTTCGCGGCGGCCTTCGAGTCCGCTCGTTTCCTGCGTGGAGGCTGCTCCTCCTCGTCGAACGCGTCTCGCTGTCTGGAGCGACGGCGTGCCGTCTCTCTCGCTGCCGAGGCTCTGGTCTTGCGCTTCTTCGGTTTGCGCGCCGGACGCTCGCGGTCGGCGAGCGACACCACCCAGTCCTTCGCGGATTCGGCCAGTCCCGCCAGCCACTCGCCCACGGCGATGAAGGGCGTCGCGAGCGCGTCGAAGTCGAAGTCCGTCGTCAGGAGAGCGACCACGACGATGGCGCCGGCTCCAGCCAGGAACGTGCCCACCCGTCCGATGTGACGGATGCCGAGGTCCGCAAGGAGCGCCCCTGCCAGCCCCGTGATGCCGGTCGTCCCCTCTCCGCCCACCGTGTAGATCAACGCCACGGCCAAGAGCGAGGTCACGAGCACGAAGACGCTCTTGAGCGCGAGCGGTCCGGGCTCGTCGTCGGCAATCCTGTTCCACCCCCACATGACGAGCAGGACCGGCACCACCCACGCGCACAGCCCCAGCAGATCGAACATCCAGCCCGACACCTGTCTGTTCTGCAGCCCGAGTTGCGTCGACCAGATCTCAGGACCCAGGTCGTCAGACATCGCGAAGTAGACGTGCGTGGCGAGGCTTACGGCCACCAGCAATCCCAGGAACAGCAGCAACACTCCGACGAGCTGCCGCCTTCTGTCGTCGGTCATGTGATCGAAGAGTCCCACGTCTCAGGTCCTCCGTTCGTGATGCCTCTGTCGCTCACCGGGGTGTCTTCGTCGCCCGGCGCTGTGCCGCCGTGACGAGCCCGCCGTTCCCACGCTGAGCTCGTATCGGTCACCGCGCTCGGCGGCTACCGACGATTGGAGTTCTGAAGGGAGATTCTGCCGTCCACGACGACCGGGACGGTGCCGGACCTGTCGATCCGGGAACAGAACTCGAGGTCCTCCACGAACCCGAGTTCCGCGAGGCGCAGTCCGTGGGTAGAGCTCCGCACGACCTCGCCAGCATCCTCGAACCCGGCCGCCAGTGTCCGTGCGGCGACCGCGCCGTCGTTGAGAACCGTCTTGGCCCTCGTGCCGCTCGCTATCCGATCGACGAGGGCGCCGCCGCACACGAAGTCCTCGAGCGACAGCTGACCCACGTTGCCCGCGCAAAGCACGGCGACCTTCCGGGCGCGGCTCGAGATCACGTGCGTCACCACCGCGCTGAGGTTGAGGAAGCACCCCAGTACGATCTCCCTGGCCGCGGCGCTCCGCGTGATTGCGACCGTGCCGTTGGAGGTGGAGAAGATGAGTGTTTTGCCTTTCACCACCTTCCTAGAATACTCGAGCGGGGAGTTGCCCAGGTCGAACCCCTCGATCATGAAACCCTCCCGCTCTCCGCCGAGAAGCGTCTTCTTGCGGTCGAGCGTCGGTATCAGCCTGGTGGCGCCCTCGACCGAGGCCACGGGGATTATGCGCTCGACGCCGTTCTCGCACGCCTGGACTATGGTGCTCGACGCGCGCAGTACGTCGACGACGACGACGAGCTTGCCCTTGGCGTCCGCCTCGGAGAGTTCACCGTGGTGCGTGTAGAGGCTGAGTTCCATGACTAGACGGCTCCGACAAGCTCCTCACGGGCTTTTTTTTTCCGCTCGAGCGATCCTGTGTCGAACCTGCCGGAGACGAATTCCGGATCGTCCATCATCGCTGAGTGGAACGGTATCGTCGTGGCGACCCCGACTATGACAAACTCCTCCAGAGCCCGCCGCATGCGTGAGATGGCTTCCTCGCGCGTGTTGCCGTATGCGAGGAGCTTGGCGATCATAGAATCGTAGTGCGGGGGGATGACGTAGCCGCTGTAGACGTGCGTGTCCACCCTGATGCCGGGGCCGCCAGGCACGTAGAACTCAGTGACCGTTCCGGGGCACGGCGCGAAGTCACGCTCGGGGTCCTCCGCATTGATGCGGCACTCTATCGCGTGACCTCGCAGGCCCAGCTTGTCCTGCTCGACCTGTATACGCTCCCCTGCCGCGATGCCGATCTGCTCCTTGACCAGGTCCACGCCCGTAACGAGTTCCGTCACCGGGTGCTCGACCTGTATGCGTGTGTTCATCTCCATGAAGTAGAAGTTTCCGCCGGAGTCCAGAAGGAACTCCACCGTTCCAGCGCTGAGGTAGCCCGCGCCCTTCGTTCCGCGCACCGCGGCCTCACCCATGGCTTCGCGGAGCTGCGGTCCCACACCGGGCGACGGCGACTCCTCTATGAGCTTCTGGTGGCGCCTCTGAATGGAGCAGTCTCTCTCGCCGAGGTGGACGACGTTGCCGTGGCTGTCACCCAGCACCTGGAACTCGATGTGCCTCGGCCCGAGGATGATCTTCTCGAGGTAGACGTCGGCGTTCCCGAACGCCGCTTCGGCCTCCGTCCTGGCCATCTGGAAGCCCGTTTTCAGCTCTTCCAGGTCGCTAGCGGGGCGCATGCCCTTCCCGCCGCCCCCCGCGGAGGCCTTGATCATGACCGGATAGCCCAGAGTCTCCGCAATCTCGGCGGCCTCCTCCACGTCTTCGACCAGACCATCGCTTCCGGGGATCACCGGCACTCCCGACCGCGACATGATCTCACGGGCCTGCGCCTTGTCTCCCAGGGCGCGCATCATCTCGGCGGTCGGTCCGATGAAGGTGACGTCGTGAGCCCTGCACATCTCCGCGAAGTCGGCGTTCTCCGCGAGGAACCCGTAGCCCGGGTGCAGCGCCTCGGCGCCCGTCACCTCGCAGGCCGATATGATGGCCTTGACGTCGAGGTAGCTGAGTCCGCCGTGGGCCGGGCCCACGCAGACCGCCTCGTCCGCGAACTTCACGTGGAGCGAGTCCTCGTCGGCCTCCGAGTGTATGGCGACGGTCGGAATGCCGAGTTCCTTGCAGGCTCGCATCACGCGAAGCGCGATCTCGCCTCTGTTGGCGACGAGCACCTTGCTGAACATGCGTGTTCCGCCTCTCGCCCCGTGGCTCTAGTCGGGTTCAACCATGAAGAGCGCCTGTCCGAACTCGACGGGCGCGGCGTTCTCGACAGCGACGCGAACGACCGTGCCGCTCACCTCGGACTCGATCTCGTTCATCAGCTTCATCGCCTCGACGATGCAGACGACCTGGCCCTTGCTGACGTGGTCGCCCTGTCTTACGAAGACTGCCGCGTCCGGTGAAGGAGCCGCGTAGAACGTCCCCACCATCGGCGACACGATGGGCACGAGTCCGGAGTCGCGGTCCTCGGCGGAGATCTCCGCTTCTCCGGAGTCCTCGGACTGCGTGGGAGCCGGAGCGGTGACCGAGACCTGCTGGGTCGGGACGGTCGCGGGGGCGGCCGCCGTCGAGCCCTTCACTATTCGAACTGAACCGAACAGGCCCGCTACGGTCAGTTCACTGACGTCACTCTCCTCAACGAGCCTGATCAGCTCCTCGATCTTCCTTCTGTTCATTCAACCTCCATGGGACAGGCAGAACAGCCCCACAGTGCGTCCCTCATACGCGCGAGACGTACCCGCCCGTGCGGGTGTCGATCTTGAGCGTCTCCCCCTCCTCTATGAACAGAGGAACCTGTACGACCGCTCCCGTCTCCAGGGTGGCAGGCTTCGAGCCGCCGGACACCGTGTCCCCCTTGACCCCGGGGTTCGTCTTGGTGACGAGAAGCTCCACGAAGTTGGGCAGTTCGACGATCACAGGCGTGTCTCCGTCAAAGAGCATCTCGACTTCCAGCCCATCCTTGAGGAACTGGGCTTTGGTCTCTCCGATCTCCTCTGACGACAACGCCAGCTGGTCGTAGTCGTCCAGCTTCATGAAGTTGTACTGGTCGTCCTTGTAGAGGAACTGGGCCTTCCGGCGTTCCAGCCTGACGTCGTCCACCTTCTCGCCGGCGCGCCACGTCACCTCCAGCACCTTGCCGGACTTGACCTCCTTGAGCTTGCTGCGCACGAAGGCGCCGCCCTTCCCGGGCTTGACGTGGAGGAACTCGACGATCGAGTAGAGCTTGCCGTCCTTGCGGATGACCATTCCGTTGTAGAAGTCGTTGCTTGTAGCCATTTCACCTCATGATCGTGTCGTGTTGTTTCCGCCTCGAAGACAACGGATGCAGGATACAATCCGCCCTGTACCCCGTCAATACGTATGTTAGGGGCCTGCTTGAGCCCGAAATCGGGCGCGTCCCGGGAACCGGAGGTCGGTCCGGAAGCCGGGACGCGTAGGAGACGGGCTGCTCGACCCGTCAGCTGTGTTCGCTGTGCGCTGCCGCGAGTCGTTCCCTGTACTGACCGAGCGCCTCGCGGGCCTTCTCGTTGCCGGGCTCCCGTTCCAGTATCCGTTCGCAGACCTCCGCGGCCTTCTCCGGGAGGCCTTGGCGCGAGTAGATCTCTGCGAGGGTCAGGGTCGCGATGCTCGTGGGCCCCAGCTCGGGCGGCTCTCCCTGCTCGTTGCCCGCGGAAGGCACGAACAGGTCGGCGAGGTGCGCCAGTTCTTCGGAGAGGCTGCCGGTCGCGCCACCGGTCCGGAACTCCGATCCCGGCATCGCGGGCTCCCCGGCCACTGGCTCTGCTACCTCGGGCTCCCCAACATCGGCCTCCAGAACCTCGGGCTCCGCATCTTCGGGTTCCCATGTCTCGGGTTCCTTGGCCACCGGTTCCGCCGCCTCGGTCGGCGCGACGTCCGACCCCGCGGCGTCGCTCTCGTGTTCCGAGGTCACGTTAGGCGCAGGCTCCGGCTGGGATGATACGAACGCTCGAGCTTCGGCGTTCCCCGGGTCGCGCTCGAGGACGAGGCCGTAGGTGACGAGCGCCCCCTCACGGTCACCGGTGTCCGCGAGCGCCCTGGCGAGCACGATGCGGATGCCCAGGTGCCCGGGGTCGGCGTCCACGCCTCTGCGCGCCGCCTCAAGGGCCTCCTCGGGGCGTCCCGACAGCCTGTAGGCCTCGGCGAGCGGCGCTGACGCCCTGGCAGGGTCCGCTTCCACGGCGTTCCTGAGCGCCGGTATGCGCTTCTCGAGGTCGTTCTCGTCGGGTGTTGTAGGGGTCATCCAGGGAGTCCTCGCGTCGTGTGCCTCAAGTCTGTTAGCTCGACGGAAGGCGAAGTGAGGCTATCAGAGCCTCTTACGGCTGTCAAGGTGTCGGTCCGCCCGCTCTGCGGAGTCCGCGTCTACCCTGCCCTCGGAACGGCCGCGCCCTACCAGTTCACTTCACCTCGAACGTGTGCGCGATCGCGTCGAGGTTGCGCATGAGCGCGGTCTTGTCGTAGCTGGGCGCGAAGAGGCTTACGTCGAGGAGGTACACTCTGCCGCTCCCCTCGTCGTAGAAGCAGTATGTCCGGAACGGACCGCCGCCTACCAGTTCTCTGTTCCCCCACCAGGCGGAGACCCGCACTGCCTTTCGACCGGCGAACTCCACGTACTCGGCCTCGACGGGACGGTTCCACTCGATGGCGTCACCGTCGAAGTAGGCGCCGGCCACTTCGTCGCGAGCCGCGATCGCGTACTGCTCCGACACGTACTCGGGACCGCCCTGCGTCCAGTAGAGGAAGACGGTCCTGTCCGGTCCGGTGCGCCTGAAGAACACGAACCCGTCGGCGAAGTTGGTAGTGAAGAGGTCGTAGCCGGTTGGTGGTGACACGGACCAGCCGAAGCGCTCCTCCATGGCGGACTTCATCCCCGCCTCGGCCGCGGCCTCGACCAGCGAATCGGCGAGACGTTCGACCGCGGCTTCCTCGATCGCAGCACGAACCTCCTCGCCACGTTCCCTCAGAAAGGACTCGACGGAGGGTAAGTCGTCGCCGATCAGCGCCGCCACGACCTGGCGCTTGGCCCACACATCCTCTGCGATCATGAGCTCAGGGGCGCCTGCCCGTTCCAGGCCCGGGAACACCTTCCGGGCCATGTCGGCCACGCCGCCCCCCTCCCTGCTCCCCACGAGCAGAACGTGTCGGAGGCTCTTGAGGTCCCCCGCTCTGTCGGCGGTGGTCACCGTCGTACTGAAGAGCGGCTCCCCCAGGAGCCAGCTCTGCTCTCCCTCCATCGTCGCCACCGCGAGCCCGGCTATGTCTCCGGCGCCCGCGTCGTGGATGATGACGAGATCGTTGCTGTCGCCCACGGCCGTCACGACGGGTCCGGAACACGATGTGCACGCCGCGAGCGTCGCCACGGCAATGAGCCACAGAATGGTGGCGCGCGCTCTTCTCGTCATGTCTACCTCCAGATGCTCAGGTCTCGCCAGTCCATCTCCGGGACACCGGGAGGGATGACCAGCTCGTACTTCTTCCGGTCCACGGGCTCATCCCCCTTGAGAGTGTCGTAGCGTATGGTCACCCCGAGTTCGCTGCTCGTTCCCTCGAGGGCAGTGAGTTCGACCTCTCTTGGAACCGGCATCGACGGCTTCCAGCCGTGGCCGGAGTAGGTCACTCGCACGCTATCGTCCGAGTCGGCCCTCCCGAGTTCCAGGGCCGTCACGACCATGAGCTCCTCGTCTATCTCGACGCGTACGCGCGCTCCGCCGGCGCGGCCGTCCAGACGGAGTCGGCCGCCGCTTCGCGTCGACGTCACGTCGGTCAGGTCGGCTATGAAGGACGGATCGGGCACTCCGAGCACCAGGGCGGCCGGGTCCAGCCATTCGATCTCACCGGCCACGTCGGACACGCAGCCGGTGATCACGAGAAGCCGCGCGGGAAAGAACATGCGGGCGCAGTCGCCCTCCATCGTGCCGAGGGCGGTGAGGTTCGCCCCCATTGTGCCAAGCTGTGGTCTCAGGTCGGCCCGTAACCAACCGGGCCGGTCGTACACCACCGCGAACGATACTTTGAGCGTCCGCCCGGTCACACTGATCTCGCCGTCACCGGTACCCCGGCATGCATCGACAGAGGGGTGCGCCGCCGCCAGTCCATCCACGATCTCGGCGAGTCCCGCCGGCCCAACGGGCTCCGTCACGGCCGGTCCGACCGAACAGCCTGCCAGCGACAGGAGCCAGCAGAGCGCCAGTGCCCGGGTCAGCGCGAGAGGGACTGCTCTCATTCGTCGTCCCCCTCAGGCTGGCTGCGGAGCCTCTCGGGCACCTTTGCGTCCACACCGTCCAGTCTCTCGAGCGCCGTGCCCCGGCCGGGCTGGCGTTCGAGCGCGCGCATCCAGGCTTCTACGGCAGCGTCCGCGTCGCCTGAGGCGAGCAACACGTCTCCGAGATGCTCCAGCACGACGGGGTTCTCGCCTCCGAGTTCGATGGCGAGGACGAGTTCGCGGCGCGCCTCCTCGATATTGCCCAGCCTGAAGTGCGTCCATCCCAGTGTGTCGCGCAGGAACGGGTTGTCGGACTCCAGAGAAACGGCCCTCTGCGCGTAGTCGAGCGCGTGGTCGAGGTCGCGGTCCTCATCCGCGAGGGTATACGCGATGAAGTTGAGCGCGGTGACGGACTCGGGATTCGCCTCAAGCAGCTTCTCATATGACTCGACGGCTCCGTTGGTGTCGCCCTGAGAGAAGTAGGTCGCTCCTCGCGCCCGGAGTATCGCCCTCGTCTCCCCGAAGCGCGCGACCGCCGAGTCAAGCACGGCGTGCGCTCGCTCGTGGTCGCCGAGCATGGAGTGTCCCGCGGCGAGCGAGATGAACTCCGGCTCGACGGCGCGGAACCTCGAGTGCACCCATTCGAGCAGTGGAACGCCCTCCTCGGGCCGGTCGAGCGTTATCAGGAGCCTCGCGAGCATTCCGCTGACCGCGCGGTCTCCCGGGTTGAGTCGCGCCGACCTGCGCAGGTAGACCACAGCCTCCTCCGACTCCCCGAGCAGCAGGAGAGTCCGCCCGAGCATGGATGCGACGTCCGGGTCGAGGGAGTCGGAGACCGCCCTCGACCTGAGGTACTGCTCGCCCTCCTCAAGCTTGCCCTGAGAGAGCAACGACTGGCCGTAGAGCACCGCGAACTCGCGCGGGGCGGAAGGCCCCCTTGCGACGTCTCTCAGGAGGCGCTCCGCCTTCTCGGCCTCGTCGTTCACCAGGAGGATCTCCGCGTGCGTGGCGGTCGCCTCCAGGTCGCCGGGACACAGCGCCATCGCCTGTGCGCTCTTCGTCAGCGCCTGCTCCGCCTTCCCGAGCGCGTAGAGCGTTCGCGCGACGGCGGTTCCCAGCTCGCAGTGGCCGGGGTCGATGGCGTCCGCCCTGCGGTACTGGACCAGGGCCTCGCTCAGACTGCCGCTGACCTCGAGCAGGCGCCCCAGGGAGTAGTGCAGGTAGGCCTGTGAGTTAGGGTGCGGCCTGCTGGGTCGAGTCTGTGCGGAAGCCACGCTACCGGGCATGCAGAGGGCGAGCACCACGGCGGCAGCGACAACGGTCCTTCCGATGCTGTTTGTAGGCGCGGTCTTGCGCAATTATCCTCCTGGGTATTCCCGAACGACACAGTCTAGCACGGTGGAATGTGCCCCTCAAGCGTCTCGAGCCCCCCAGAGAGCGTGGCCCGGCCGCGGCCGTGGTCACGGCGGTTCTCTTGGCTCCGGAGACGCACCTGTGCTATCGTGAGCCGGAGCATCATGAATTGACGTGCGGCACGGGGCGTCCAATTCACGCGGAGGCGCAGATGTCGAATAGAAGAGCGGCTCACGGACCAGAGAGCGGCTCACGGAGAGGAGACCTGTTATGAGGTGGACTGCCAAGGCGGTCTTTCTCCTGTTGGCCCTTCTGCTGTTTCTGACGGCCGGGTGCTACACGGTCCTACTGCACCCCACCGGAGGGAACATAGTCCAGGAGGGTAGCTCCTACAGGAGCTGTGCGGACTGCCACGCGGACGCGCACTACTACCATCCATACGGCCATCCGTACTACAGGTACGGTCGGTCGCACTACGGGTGGAGCGGCTACTACGGGTCGCCGTGGTGGTACTACGACTCCTGGTGGTGGGACGACGGTCATCACCACGGTCACGACCACGATCATGATTACGATGCGCCGGACGTCGAACAGGGCACAAGGCACCTCTGGAGTCCGGGCGGGTGGGCCACAGGAGGGTGGGGCTTCACCAAGCCGGGTTCGTCGCCGACGCGACCCAACAGGACCGGCGACTCCGACGCGAGCGAGGAGAGACAGGAGGAGAAGAAGGAAAAGAAGAAGGAAGAGAATAAGGACGACAGGAACCTATGGAAGAAGCCGAAGAAGGGCTTCTAGCAAGGAGAACAGGATGAGGTCTGGAAGAACCGCAGGCATCCCGGTCCTTGCTGGGGTCCTTGCACTGTTCCTTGTCGGAGCGGCCTCGGCCGACTCGGGCTTCGTCGCGCCGCTCACGGAGATACCGCTGACCAACCAGCTCCCGGCAGGAGCCAGGGCCGCGGGCATGGGATTCGTCTCGATGGCGATCGCGGACGACGCCACGTGCATCACGACGAACCCGGCGGCGCTGGCACGGTTGAACCGCGTGGAGCTGTCTGGTGGCTTCAGAAGGAGTTCCTTCGGCATCGAGGGCGGGATGGCCGGCAGCGACTTCGCGACCGAGCTGAGCGGGACCGACTTCACGTCGGTACGCTTCGCGTACCCCTTCCCAACGTTCCGCGGTAGTCTGGTCTTCGGGCTCGGCGCCGAGCGGCTCTACGACTTCGATGCGGACAGGCTCGCGGCCTACCAGGACGAGATCTCGTGGCAGGAGAACCCGGGGGAACCCGACGAGACCGGCGTCTGGTCCAGCGAGGAGGACTACGTCGCCGAGGGCGGCATCACCTCGCTGTCCGCGGCCTGCGCCGTAGACGTGTCGCCAGCCATTTCCCTCGGCGCGGCGGTCTCCTACCTGACGGGCGACTACAACAGCACCTTCATGTGGGACGTATACGACGACCTCGACGTGTCCGAGCGATACACGGACGTTCACATCATCGAGCAGTACGACTCCAACGTATCGGGGATCAGGGCGACGCTGGGCGGGCTCTTCTACGTGTCCGAGCAGCTGTCGGTGGGTGTGGCCATAGACACGCCGACCTCTTTGACCTTTGACGGCACCGAGGTGAGCTACATCCGACAGGTGACGACGAATCCCGATTCCACTACGGCCTACGAGGTGAGAACTCTCTTCACCGACGAGGTGACGCTGCCGTTCTCCTTCCGCGGAGGCTGTGCCTACTCCCCGGTCGACTTCGTGGTCGTGGGTGCGGACGTCTCGTTCACGGAGTGGTCGGACATGGAGTACGCTGGCAGGTTGACCGAGACCGAGTCAGGCACGGACGGTCTGTCTCGGCGCTCGCTCTACGAGGGTACGTTCGGCTTCGGGATCGGCGCGGAGGTGACGGTGCCCTCCTGGCCGCTGCGGGTCAGGGGTGGCTACGTGTCCCGTCCACACGCCTTCAAGGGCCTCGAAGTGGACACGGACCGCTCTTATCTCACCTTGGGCGCCGGCGTCCTGATCGACACCGTGCTGGCCGTGGACATCGCGTGGCTGCACGGGACCTACGAGCGTTCGGACGAGGATTTCGCCTACAGCGAGACCGTGGACGACGATGCTTTGATCGTGGAGGCGACCTACCGGTTCTAGTGACCGCGGTAGCGGCCAGCCTTGACGGAGCAACCTGGACCAGCAGAACGGCCCGGCGCGGAAGCGCCGGGCCGTGTTCGTGTACGTGGTCTCGAGGTCGACAGACGCGCGCCGGTCCCGGCGCGGACTAGGTCCTGGCCGCGTGCTGGCGGACGTACTCCTCCAAAGTGCTCTTGGTAGCCGGGTCGAGACCCGTGAAGAAACAGGCGATCCTGTAGCCGCCGTTCTCGTCGGTCGCTGGCTGGCACCTGACAACGACCGCCTGCACCTTGACGACCTCGTTCTTGACCTGTCCCTTCTTGCTCTTCAGAGGCAGGACCATGGTCACCTGGAGCTTCGTCAGTGGAGATACGAAGTGGCCGACGTGGCAATAGACGCCCTCGGCCCCCACGTTGATACTCTCCGTCGTGACGGATTCACCGGGGAAGACCTCGTCGGACCCGGACAGCTGAAGGGCGATCTGCGCGTCAACACGCTTCGACTGCCTTCGCTCCTTGCCCGACCAGTTGTCCTTCTTCGTGTCGCTCATCGTGCCTCCGGGATGGGCGGTGCCCGCTCGGTGTCCTCGCGCTCAGGCCGCGTTCAGCCGCTGGCCGGCCGACGTGACGAAACGAGGGCCGCCGAGATGGTGCAGCGTGTGATAAGGGTCCGTCAGAAGCAGATGCCCGTCGAAGGCGCGTTCTTCGACAGCCGCGGCGACCACCTCGCCCACGAAGAGCGTGTGGTCGCCTGTAACAGGCGCCTCGACTACTCTGCATTCCGCGTGCCCGAAACACTCTGCAACAAGGGGCGCCCGGACCACCTGCGCCGGCGACTCCGTAAGGCCGGCGCCACCGAACTTGTCAGAGTCACGCCCCGAGACCGTGCCGCAGTGCCATACGGCGTGCAGCAGATCGGACCCGGGGACGTTGACCACGAACTCGCCGGAACGCTCGATGATGTCGTGCGAGAATCTAGCCGGCGCTATCGCTATCGCGAGCATGGGCGGCTCCATGCTGACTGGCGTCGCCCACGCAAGTGTGATCAGGTTGCTCCGTTCTCCGTGCCTGCACGAGGCCAACACCGTCGGCCCGTGGTTCACGAGCCTCGCCACCCTCTTCACGTCGAGCGACCTCTTTGGCACGGTGAACGTCCTTGCCTAGCGGCTCTTCTTCTTGTGACGGTCCTTCCTGCGTCTCTTCTTGAGCTTGTGCTTCGCCATCTTGGCTCTGCGCTTCTTCTTGAGACTAGACATGTGCCTCCTCTGACGTTCCGCTGCCGGGGGCGGTTTCGCCGGGGGCTTCCGTCGCCCTCTCGGGACCGTCCCAGTTCACCCTCTCCTTGAGGAACTTGCTCGGTTTGAAGACCGGTACCATCTTCGCGGGGACCACCACCTTCTGCGAGCGGTCCCTCGGGTTATACTTCATGCTCGCCTTGCGCTTCTTGACCTTGAACGTGCCGAATTCCCTGATCTCTATGTGTTTGTGCTGGGCAAGCGAGGCCTTGATGGCTTCCAGAAGCGCCTCGACGACCTGCGCCACATCCCGTTTGGTGAGGCCTGTCTTGCCAGCGACGATGTCCACAAGGTCGGCTTTCGTCATGGCCATGAACCTCCGTGTCTGAGCCCGTCTCCCTTAGCCCGGAGCGCGCGGGTCTCCACTCCCTCAGCGCGGCCCTTGTGGGCCGCGCGCTCGGGGTTCACCCCGTTGGTTCGCTCCCCCAGGAAACGAGTCTCACTCGTCCGCCAAGGATTCGCCGTGAACATCCTAACAACGATGACGGGGTCTGTCAAATCCTTTTGTGCTGGTCACTTGGACGGCCTGTAGATGTAGTGCGCCCCCGGGCTCGAGGTTTCCGGAGCGACCAGGCCGGAAGCCGCGCCGGTCAGCAGCTCCCAGAGCGTCAACCTCTCCCGCCTGACGACCTCCTGCACTCTCGGCCGCCCCTCTACCCCTCCCATCCGTCCGGCCACCAGAACGGCATCCTCGAGCGTGCCCAGGACGTCGACCAGACCTGCTTCGAGCGCCTGCCTGCCGGAGAAGATGCGACCGTCGGCCAGCGCGCTGACCTCCTCGATGTCCATCTCCCTGCCCTCAGCGACGGCCTCGACGAACTGCGAGTGAATGTCGTCGATGGTCTCCTGCAGCAGAGCCCGCTCCGCGTCTGTCATCTCCCGGCTCCAGGACCCCGTGTCCTTGAACTCGCCGCTCTTGATGACATCGAAGTCCATCCCTATCTTAGAGAACAGCTCCTCGAGGTTGGTGAAGGACATCACTACGCCTATGCTGCCCGTGAGCGTGCCCGGGTTCGCTACGATGGTGTCGGCGCAGCACGCGACGTAGTAGCCGCCGGAGGCCGCGACGGAGCCCATCGACACCACGACGGGCAGCCCGTCGCGCTGTATCCCCCGCACGTACTCGTAGATTTCCTGCGAGGCCGCCGCTCCCCCGCCCGGGCTGTCCACCCTGAGCACAACTGCCCGGACACCGGGGTCGTCGGCCATCCATTCCAGGTCGTCGATGACCTGCCTGGAGTCGTAGATGCCTCCCTCGATGCGCACCAGACCGACACGCGCGCCGTAGCTCGGGAACGAGAAGCGCTGGCCCAGAAGCGACTCAATGGCCACCATCGTTACCAGGAAGACGACCAGCAGCACGGCCGCTCCGATCAGCCATCCCCAGATGCATCCCTTCCGTGTCATTTCGGGTCGCCTTTCTTGTCGAGGACGTCTCCCAGACGGGCCATCACGGCCCTGACGATCTCCTCTTCGTCGAGACCTTCTGTTCCTGGAGAGGTTTTCGGGGCGCCCCTCGTCGCGTCCACCGGCGCCGTACTCGCAGCCCCGGCCGTTGCGTCCACTCTGCCATCCGGGGGCTCGCCGCCTCCCGCTCTCGTGCTCGCGCCGGGGCCGTCGCAGGCACCGCACTCCGAGCATTCCAGCGTCGCTTCACCGAGACCCAGCTGCTCACGAACATTGAGCAGCTTCCGTACATCCTCCGTCGAGAGCGGCGAAACCCCGCCGAGCGCGCGAGCTGCCAGCGTGATCTCGGCGAAGTGCTCGACGGTCTCCATTCTGAAGTACGCCTGCGACAGGTCGCCTCCGAGCGTCAGGACTCCGTGGTTGCTGAGAAGGACCGCGTTGTACCTGGGCACGAGGTCGCGGACCGACCGGACCACCTCGTCGGTGGACGGGGTCGCGTACTCCGCGAGTGGCACCTTCCCGAGGGTCAGGATGACCTCGGGGAGCACGCACTGTGCGAGCGGCTGGCCCGCCACCGCGAACCCGGTCGACTTAGGAGGGTGTGCGTGCACGACGGCGCCCACGTCGTCTCGGAGCTCGTATACTGCCAGGTGCATTGGGAGCTCCGACGTTGGCGCGGCCGAGCCGGAGAGCTTCTTCCCGTCTCGCGACACCACGATCAGGTCGGATGGGTCCATGAACCCCTTCGACACGCCGGTCGGCGTCACGAGTATGGACTCGCCGACCCGCGCACTGATGTTCCCGTCGTTCGACGCGACGTAGCGGCGTTCCCACAGCCGGCGGCCGATCTCGACTATCTCGCGTCTTGTTTCGAACTCCGAGCGCACGCCGACTACTCCTCGATATCGATGCTGTCGATGACGCCGACGATGACGGTGCGTATGGGCGGGTTGTCCAGCTTGGTGACGAGTCCCGCCGACCCGCCCTCATCGAGCACGAGGACGGTGTCGCCGTCGCCCGCGTCGACCGAGTCGACGGCCAGCTGCGAATCGCCGGTTGGCTCGCCACGCTCCGATAGCCGCTCTATGACGAGCAGCTTCTTGTCCTTGAGCGTGGGGTGCTCGATCGTGGACACGACCTCACCTATGACCCTGGCAATGAACACGCCTCCACCTCTCGTCGCCGCCCGTCTGTCACGAGGGCGTCGTGCGGATCTCGTCCACGATGCCGACTATCGCCGCGTCCACGGGGTTGAAGCGCTCCTCGAGCGCCTTCGATGCCTCTCGCGATTTGACGATGTACACCAGCTGACCGGGGGCGGCACTGACCGTGTCGGCCGCCACGAGCGGCCGGCCCTTGTCCTTCAGGTCGTGAGTGACAGGCTGAACCAGAAGGAGCCGGTACCCGACCAGGGTATCGACCTTCTGAGTTGCCCACACTGTGCCCACAACCCTGCAGAGATGCACGCCCTATCCTCCTACAACACCGCCGCGCCCAGGTCCTCGTGCGGGCGCGGGATGATGACGCTGCGCACCAGGTTGCCTCCGTCCTTCGCGACGCGGAGAGCGGCTTCGACGGCCGCCTCGACCTCGAAGACCTCTCCCGTGAGCGTGAAGAACGCCTTGCCGCCCAGTCCCTTTGCAAGCCGGATCTCGAGCAGCGTCACGGGAGCCGCCTTGGCCGCCGCGTCCGCGGCCTGGATCGAAGAGGCGACCGTGAACGTCTCGATGACGCCGAGCGCCCCGAGTTCCTCGACCTCCGTGGCGCCCAGTATCGCCGGGAAGACCGATGGGTGCACGTGAGGTATGAACATCGTGTCCACTACGACGTCGCCTCCGACGTCGACGCCGCTCTTGAGCGACGACTCGACAGACTCGACGTCGCCGGCCACCAGGACCATGTACTTGCCGGGACAGATAGCGGTAGACTCGAGTACCTCTACCCTGGCGGTCTTCGCCATAGCGTCGGTGACACTGATGCCGACGGCGATGCTGACCGTCTCGATGAGCCCGATGGCCTCTCTCACAGCGTGGTGTCTCCGTGTCCTGTTCAGGGCCGCCGGTCGGCGGTGACAACAACGGCCGTCTCGTCGACGGAATCCACCGTCCCGGCGATGCTCGCGTGCACGCGCGCGCCCAGCGCCTCGGACGGACGTTCCGCCACCACGTCTCCCTCCAGCACAGCAGCTCCGACCTCGACCGAGGGCTCGGCCGGTTCGCCGACGTGCTGTTTCATGAGGAGCGTCACCCTTCTGGGCTCGACCGCCTCGCTTGCGAGCGGCGCCTCCCCGTCGTATCTCTCCAGCCCGAGCCGCCTCGTCAGCCGCGAGGTGGGGATCTGTCTGTACTCCCTCACGCCGTCAGGAGCGAGGTCGGTCCTGGTGTGAGGATTCGGCACTCCCCTGCGGGCGAGTTCCGCCTTGAGGTCGGCCAGTATGCGTCTCGGCTGTATGCCCAGAGGGCAGGAGAAGAGCTCGCACATCCCGCACTCGCAGCACAGGTAGGCCGAAGTGATGTGCGCGTGGTTGACGTCTATGTCGTCGTACTGCACGGCCCTTACCGTCCGGTGAGGTTCCAGGTCGTGCCCCAGCAGGTAGCGCGGGCAAAGCTCGGTGCAGGCCATGCACTGGCAGCAAGCGGCGCGCGCCAGCCGCAGCACCTGTTCCTCTCTGGCCGACATCGAGCCCACCAGGGGGTGATCGACCGGAAGGACGATCACCCCCGAGACCGTCTTGGTCGTGGGTTCCCCGTCGGCCGCGAGGTGCCCCATCATCGGCCCGCCCACGACCACGGCGAAGTCGTCGACGGTCGTTCCACCCGCTCGCTCTATGAGGTGTCCGATGTCCGTCCCGAGTGGTGTTACGAAGGTGCCTGGCGACGACACCTCTCCCTGGACGGTGACCATCCGCCTCGTGACCGGCCGTCCCTCTGCGGCGTCAGCAACCTGCGCCAGCGTCGTCACGTTGCTGACGACCACTCCGACGTCTGGCGGGATGCCGCCTTCGGGCACAACTCGGCCCGTGATTTCGAACACCAGGAGGAACTCGTCGCCGGCCGGGTAGACGTTCGAGAGCGAAATCAGTTCGACGTCCTGCTTCCCCTGAAGCGCTTTCTCCATCGCGACCAGGGCGCGTTCGTTCTTCCGCTTGAAAGCTACTACCGCCCTGCGGGCGCCTACTGCGTCCCTCACGAGCTCGAGGCCCCGGACGACCCGCGCCGCGTCGATCGCCATCAGCTCAGTGTCGGCCCTCAATAGAGGTTCGCACTCCGCGCCGTTGGCGAGAACCACGTCGGCCGAGGACGCCGCCTTCACGTGCGTCGGGAAGCCGCCACCGCCGGCGCCGACGACGCCGGCCCTCTCTATGGCTGTGACCGTGGAGCCGGCCACGTGCACCTCCGCTGGCTTGTCTCCCGAAACGCGTGCGCTGACGGTTGCTTCCGCCCGCCTCTGGGGCGGCTACACGATGCGGAAGTAGTCGACCAGAGTGCACCTGCGCTCGCGCGTGAAGGTCGACGCCTTCGTCAGCCCCTCTCCCGTAGGGCTCGCGATCGTGAACGTGGTGAAGCCCTCGCCGCCGAATCCGAGTCCGGCGTACGACGGGCCGTTCTTTACGAATATCGACACATTCATCAACTTGGCCATGCGCGAGAGCCTGTCAATGTTGCGCGAATGGATGACGGCCGTGTGACCGAACCCGCGCTCCGCTTCCCTCGCGAGGTCGATCGCCTCGTCTGCCGTATCGACCGGCACCAGAGGCAGGACAGGCATCATCTGCTCCGACCAGACCAGCGGGTGCGAGCGGTCCGCCTCGAAGAAGGCCAGTCGTGCGCCCGGTCGGGTCGGGATCCCGGCCCGCTCGAGGATGACGCCGACGTCCTTGCCGATGAGGTCCCTCGCGACCGGCGCGTTCTTCCCGGGGCTGCACCCCTCCGGGAAGATGACGTCGCGCAGCCGCTCCTCCGCCGGTCCTTTGACCTCGACTCCGCCGGCTTCTGAGAGCGCTTCCCTCAGTTGTGGGACGATGCTGCGGACCGCTATGATCTCCTTCTCGGCGATGCAGACGATGTTGTTGTCCAGGCTGGCTCCAGCGACTATGTCGCGCCCAGCCCGCGCAATGTCCGCCGTCTCGTCTACAACGACGGGAGGGTTCCCGGGGCCCGCCGCCACGACCTTCTTCCCGGACTGCATCGCGGCGCTGACCACTCCCGGACCGCCGGTGACCACGAGCAAACGGATGCCCGGGTGGGCCATGAGATGCTGGGCCGTCTCGATGGACGGAGAATCGACGGCGTGCAGCAGCGCGCGCGGCCCTCCGGCCTCCGAGATCGCCCTGTTGAGGAGGTCGATGCACGTGAGTGACACGGCTCTCGCGCCGGGATGCGGGTTGAACACGACGGCATTGCCGCCGGCGACCATGCTCAGCGCGTTGCAGATGATCGTCTCTGTGGGGTTCGTGGAGGGTGTTATGGAACCGATGACGCCGTAGGGAGCGCGCTCGACGAGCGTCAGGCCGTGGTCACCCGAGTATGCGACCGCACCGAGGTCCTCGAGTCCCGGAGTGCTGACGGCGGCCAGGCGGTTCTTGCGCAGCTTGTCTTCGTACCTGCCCAGCCCCGTCTCGTCGACCGCCATCCTCGAAAGCCGCTCGAGGTTCTCGAGCATCGCGCCGCGCATCGCCTCTATTGCGGCCGAGCGGGTCTCGAGCGACATAGAGGCCGACTCTCCGAAACTGGTCTCCGCCGCGCGGACAGCGCTGTCTATGTCCTGGACGATACCCCTTCCGTCGAAGGGCGGAGGGGCGCTTGGTGCGCCTACCGCGACGCCCTGCGCAGCCAGCTCGCCCACTACGCGGTCTACTATGGCTCCGATCCCGGTGTCCTTCTCGGCCATCGACGGGCGTTCTCCGATGTCGGACCGGTTGAGTCCGACGCTGTGCGACCGTCGCCGGAGACGGCGAGCGGTTCCCCCATGCGTTGCAGCGATCCCACGAAGGCGGAAGCTCCGCGCCGTGTGGCCGGTCGGACCTCCTGCTCACCAGGGATCGCCGCAGCGACGTTTCTTGGTGGTTGGGACGCTACTTCGTGTAGACTTCCTCGCCCCCGAGCTCGATCGAGTCCACGATCGCCATGATGACCGCATCCGCGGGCCGGTCCTGCGTCAGCGTCGTCTGCCTCGCAGAGCTGCCGCTGGCGTACAAGACCACCTCACCCGTCCCCGCGCCCACGGCGTCGACGGCAACCACGAACGTCCCGGTCTCGTTGCCCTCGGGGTCGATCTGGCGGACGACCTGGAGCTTCGTTCCGACCAGCCCCTCGTCCTTTCGGGTCGAGACCACTGTTCCCACGACTCTACCGAGATTCATATCTACTTGGACTTGGCTCCGGCGGTCTTGCCGATCGGCAGCACGTCCTCGAGGCTCAGGTGCGGCTTCGGGATGACGTGAGTCGAGATGAGCTCCCCGACCTTGCTGGCCGCCGCTGTTCCGGCGTCCACCGCCGCGCGAACGGCGGCGACGTCGCCGCGGACGATCGACGTGACGTAGCCGCCGCCGACCTTCTCGTAGTGGACCAGCGTGACCTTCGCAGCCTTCACCATGGCGTCGGATGCCTCCACCATGCCGATGAAGCCGCGCGTCTCGATCATTCCAAGGGCCTCGCCCATTGCATCCTCCCGTGAGCGGAATCCGTTCTCCGTCACTGCGTCCGTCTTCGTAGCGGCCCGCGCGGTAGCGCGGTCCGACCGTTCACTCTCTAGGGCTCGAGCAGCACGCTCTCGAGCATCTCGTGCGGCGCCGGGATCACGTGGTAAGACACGAGCTCGCCCACCTTCTGCGCTGCTTCCGCGCCCGCGGCCACGGCCGCCTTGACGGCGCCGACGTCACCGCGGACCAGCGTCGTGACGTACCCACCGCCGATCTTCTCGTACTTCGTAAGCGTGACGTTCGCCGTCTTGACCATGGCGTCGGTGGCCTCGATGAGGCCGATGACGCCCTTGGTCTCTACCATGCCCAGTGCTAGTCCCGGCAAGTATGGTACCTCCCAATGTGCTCGCGCCCTCAGGATCAGCGCAGGATCTTCACGGTCATCGGCAGCCGCACGCCGGCGGCGTTCGCGTCGTCGGTGTCGAGATGCAGCTCGAGCGCCATGTCGTTGCCTACTCGAACGAGGACGTTCTCGAGTACGAGCGCCCGCTCTCCGTCGAAGCGGACCCTGACGTGGTCCCCGTCGGACACGTCGCGCTCCTTCGCATCTCGCTCGGTCATGTGTATGTGTCTCGTAGCCATGACGACTCCCTCCTTGAGCTGGATGGAGCCGGCGGGCCCGACCACGGTGATTCCCTCGCTGCCCACGAGGTCGCCTGAGCGCCTGACGGGCGGATCGAGGCCAAGCCTCCTCGCGTCCGACCGCGAGAGTTCTACCTGCGTGTACGTTCGAACCGGTCCGAGGACGCGCACACCTTCCAGGGCCCGCGTCGATCGCCCAACCAGGGTCACCGTCTGCTCGGAGGCGAACTCGCCCGGCTGCCTGAGGTCCCTGAGCTTCGTCAGTCTGAACCCCTCGCCGAACAGGCGGTCCAGCGCGCCCCTCGCGACGTGGATGTGGCGGCCGGAGACCGCCACGGGGATGTCCCCTTCCCTTCCGGCGGCCGAGTCCGCGTCACTCTCGGACTCTCCCGTCCCCTGCCTGCCGGGCCCGTCTCCCTTGAGCCTTCTGATGACCTCGGAGGCGAGCCTCTCGACCTCGTCCATGCGGTGTCCTCCGAGCGGCACAGACACACAGGCAACGGGCAGCGATAGCCGCAACTCCACAAGGGAGCGCGGCTTCCGTCCCGAGTGAGCGCGAGTCTAGCACCGGGCCCAAAACCTGTCAACGGAAACGCATAGGGGGTTCTTGCTGAGGAATCCAGGCCAGTGCAGGCCAGCGGAGCCGGTCGAGGCCTTCCTCCCTGCGGGGGAAGCGGGCCGCCCAGGAGCTGCTGCGACGTCGCCGCGTGACGCCCTTGGCACGCGAGACCTCCTGGCGGGAGGGCCGCCGCCTTACCTCTCCTGCGGCGGTCGTACATACAGCGCCCCCCGCATACATGCCGTGCGATCAGGTTCGGTACGACTCATTCTCTGGGATGGGGATCAGCCCACGACCTGGCGACTGCTCACGAGCATGGCAGGGGACGCATGTCCCTGTATTCAGCTGTCTGCAGGTCCAAATTGCAGGAAGTGTGCCCAACTCTTGTCCAGGAGCGTATGCAGCCTCCAGAGCATCTCTAAGCGCGTTTCAGGGGCTGCTGCGTTCCAGGCACGCAGCCTGGAACGTGCGCAGGGCTGCAGAGCGCGCGTCGCGCATTGCACAACTACTGTCGTTTTGCATGGGAAGTGGTTCGGTGGCGCCACCGGTGCCGAGCGGGGACGCCCAGGACGGCCTCAGGGCTCGAGGGTGTCCCCGGCGGTCAGCCGGAGCCCGCGGCGATATTGGCAGGCGAGCAGGTAGACCATCACGTCTCGCGAGAGGGCCCGCAGCCAGAACGCGCCGGCCAGCCACTTGACGACCGTGTAGAAGAACGGGTTGGTGGCCGCGGCTATCGCGAGCTTGCGCAGTCTCAGCGGCACGGGGTCGCCGGGCCCGACCGGCATGAGGACGTCGGCCGAGAGCTCGCGGGCGCGGTGCGGGTGCTTGGCCAGCAGCCTGCGCAACGGGCGAGCCGTGTCGATGCGCTTCGCGAGAACGTCGTCGAGCGACTGGTCGTGGAGGTGATAGGCGACGGCGTCCGCGCAGAAGAAGAAGGCCAGGCCAGCCTGGTCCTCGAGACGGAACGCGAGTTCGGTGTCCTCGAAGCCGTACCGTCGGAAGGACTCGTCGAATAGCCCGACGTCGAGGAGCGGCTGTCTCGCGACGGACGCGTTGTTGGTTACGAAGTAGCGCGAGGGACAGCGCGAGCCGGGCTCGAGCCGGTGGACGCCCATCTCGTCGAGGTAGGAGTAGACGGTGGCGTGTCCGAGTTCGGGCGCGGTCACGGCGCTGCCGACAGCCACGGCGCCCGCGTGCTCTTCGTGGAAGCGCACGTGCTGTTCCAGGAAGTCGGGATCGCAGCGCATGTCGTCGTCGACAAACACGACCAGATCGCCGGTCGCCGCGCGTATGGCCGTGTTCCTGGCGGCGGCTCTCCCCTTGTTGACCTCGTGTGAGATGGCGACCAGCGAGTAAGGGACGTCCAGCCCCTGCAGGTAGTCGGCGGTGCCGTCCCCGGAGCAGTCGTCCACGACGACGACCTCGGTGCTGTCCGACGGATAGGTCTGCGCGGCCAGAGAGTGGAGCGTGGGTTCGAGAAACTCGCGCTTTCTGTAGGTGGGAATGACGACGCTGACGGACCTCGAAGCCACCCTACTTCCTCCACCGTTCGACCAGTTCGACACAGAGTTCTTCCATCCGCGCCATGTGCGCCTCGTGGTCGGCGCGCGCAGCGGCCAGGGCCGCGCTTCTTTCGCCGAAGGTCTTCCGCTCGTCGGGCGAGTCGATGAGTCTGAGGATGGCCTCCTCGAGGGCGGACTGGTCGCGCGGCGGAACCACGAGACCGTTCTCCCCGTCCGTTACCCACTCGAGGGCCGAGTCCAGGCTCGAGACCACGACGGGCGTCCCGCATGCCATCGCCTCGAGAAGAGACACGGCCGTCGCATCGACGGACGGGACGCTCAGGAATGCGTCCGAGGTCACGAGCCACGCCGCGAGTTCCTCGTGCGGTATCTTACCGACGAAGTGCGCTCGCGCGTCCACTCCCAGTGCGTCCGCCAGGGCGCGGAGTTCCGAGTCGTCGCCCTCGTTGCCCGCCATTATGAAGTGCGTCTCGGGACGCTTCTCGAGCACAGGCGGGATCGAACGCACGATGAGGTCGATGTTGTAGTAGGGCTGCGTGAAGCTCCGTATGCTGATGACGACCGGCGCGTCGGCAGGTATCCCGAGCCTCTCTCTGACGTCGGACGGCGCGTCGGGCCGGAACGACCTGAGATCGACCCCCCACTGGACCACGTGGCAGTTGTCCGCCGGCGCACCCATCTCTATGGCCTTCTCGAGGATGTCCGCGGAGTCCCCGGTGACCAGGTCCGACCGCCGTAGGGACGCCCGCGCGAGCCTCCCCTTGAGGAAGGAGGTGTGCGGCGTGAGATACACGTCGTCGCCCCAGACCGTCAGAGCGTGCGGATGGAACCCGGAGAACGCGCCCCAGTAGCCGTAGCCGGTCAGGAAGTGCGTGTGCAGGAGGTCCGGCTCGATCTCCGCCAGGATCCGCCTGACGCGCCGCAGCGCGACGGCGTAGTGAAGCGGCTTAAAGGGGATGCCGGTGCGGATATCGTATACCCTGACTCCCGGGATGGGTTCCGGCTGCACGGTCATCAGATGAACGTCGTGACCGCGCTCGACGAAGTACCCGAGCCAGCGCTCGGTGTGGATGTGTCCGCCTATCGAGAGGTATGCGATACGCATGGGTCCGCGTGAGGACGCCGGCGGCTACTGAAGCGCCAGGTCCAGTCCCTCCTCCATTCGCGACTCGGCCAGCTTCGTGTGGCGCCTGAAGTAGCCGGCCGCGACCCACACGAAGAGCCACACGAGAGGCACTAGCTTGAAGCCGTGGTGAAGCACGTGGATGAACGCGCTCCAGGCAACCTCGGGATTGTCAACCGGCAGGTCGTAGAAAACGAAGAGCGTCGGCGCCGCGGCCAGCGCGTATATGACCCAGAGCACCCGCGCGCGCGTTCTCGCGTACAGCAGCACGAAGACGGGCAGCAGGAGCACGTAGTGATACTCCCAGACCTCCCGGAAGACGAAGAAGTAGGTCATCGTCCACAGGGAGAACGCTTCCATGAAGTCGAACGGCCTCCTGCGGAACGTTATCCAGAGACTCGCTAGCGTTGGTATCCCCATGATCGCCGCGACGCCGATACGTGTGACGGAGAGACCGACGGGTCCGAGGCTGGCGAAATGTGCCGACGCGCCCGGGAAGAAGCGCATCTTGAGAACCATGAAGAACGCGACGGCGCCCATGTTTCCCGGATAGGGCGTCAGGAACAGGTCGAAGTTGTCGTGTGTGAACTGACCCGTGCCGTGCGGTCTCAGAAGCAGATACGGCACGGTCGTGGCCGCGAGAAGGAGCACCGCGATGGCAACGGAGCGATGGCGTCTGACCCGCAAGAGGATCGGGACGTACAGCACGGTCAGGTGTTTGATGACGACGCTCGCCCACCACCAGGCGTCGGACAGCAGTCTCCTGCCCCGCATGTGCGCGAGGGCGAAGGCGAACGTCATCCCCGCCATGGCGAGATTGAGCTGTCCCATGTACTGCTCTATGTAGTGTGGCGAGTACATGAGCCACATCGCGGCGAGGAACGCGAAGAGGTCGTCGTCTCTGGTCATCCGCCTGGTCGCCCAGACGCAGAGCGCCAGCACGACCTCGGTCAGTATCACCCAGATCCAGTAGGCCACCCTTGGTGGGACGGCGTTCGCCGCAACGCCGATCGTGTACGCGACGAACGGGAGGTAGCGGTAGAAGTACGCGTAGGGAACGACACGGTCCGGATCGTCCATCGGACGCGTGTATATGCTCTCGCCGTCCAGGACGTAGCGCCCAGCCTGATAGAACGCGTAGAAGTCGCTGCCCTGTCCTTCCCCGAGGTTGTGCATACCCTCGGTGAAGAGAGGATTGAGGAAGTGCCCGGGGTCCACGAGCGACGCCACGAAAAGCACGTGGACGGCAAGCGCCACTATCAGGAGTACGCGCGCGCCTGTGCTCATGCTCCTCTCCTCCTACCTGCCCACGACGCGCTTGGCGCCTCGGTACCAGCTCTTCTCTCGGAAGAACCGCGCAATCGGCACGTCCTCCGTCCCGAACGACGCCTTGAACGCGCGCACGCCCTCGATGCCGGCGCTCGAGCCCAGGTCGTAGAAACGATGCCCGTCCGCGATGCCCTGCTCTATCGCCCTCGCGTGGAGCAGGTTGTTCGGCGCGAGCGACTTGGCTGCGTCCGTCGACACGTTGCCCCAGTTCATTATGACGCCGTGCGAAACGAAGTTGAGATCTCCCGCTATCACGTCACCGTCGTGCACCGCGAGCCACATCTGCACGGACCTCGCATCGATGCCCGACAGAGCGCTGAAGAACTCGACGCCCGGCCTGGGCTTGACGTTCCACTCCCGGCTGCACTCCTCGAGCACGCGGTGGTACGCCAGGAAGTCCTCTTCCCCCTCCGCTCGGCGGACCGCAACTCCGGACTTTACGGCCTTGCGGATCTTGTTGCGCGCCGACCTGTGGAAGCGGCCGTGCACCTCGTCGTAGTCCGCGTCGAGGGGTACCACCTGCACGGTCTCGCTCTCGCGAGCGAACCCGGGCAGAAGCCGCTCCGTCACGCGCCCGGCTCGGTCCACGACCTGCGCGAGTCCGACGCGGACCGACGCCGAGGACTCCTCGAACGCCGAGAGCAGGGCGGCCGCCGCGTCGCCCGCTCCCACGCCTGCGACCACCGGTCCCCCGAAGGTCCCGAAAGCCATCGACTCCAGCGTGGTCGCGCCGAGCCTCGGCCTCTCAAGCACCGGCATCACGCCGACCAATCGCCCCGCGTCTCTCGCGGTCAGGTGCGACGCTCGAAACCCCGGGAGGGTCGACGTCAGCAGGTCGGACCACTCGGGCGTGTGAAAGAAGGTAGCAGCCTCGTCCTGTTCGACGAGGCGGCTCCATTCCAAGGTATCGAGTGCTGCTCGCGTCTCGATGTCCAACGCCCCTACCTCTTGTAGTAGGCCAGGAGCTTCTTGATCGCCTCGACCACGTCGCGAGCGTCGTCGTCGGTCATCGAGGGATAGATGGGCAGAGACACAGCCCGCTCGAAGAACGCTTCCGTGACGGGGAAGCTGCCGCGGTCGTGGCTCAGGTGCTTCTGATAGAACGCGTGGTAGTGGACCGGTATGAAGTGGACGCTCGTGCCGATACCCTCGTCCTGAAGACACCGAATGAACGTGTCGCGGTCGATGCTCAGCGCGTCCGGGTCGAGCGTGACCGGGTAGAGGTGCCACGCGTGCGTGGCGTCTCCCGAAGGCGGCGGCACGGCGACGCCGGGCGTCGCTCGCAACTCGCGCCCGTAGATGCCCGCGATCTCTGCGCGCCTGCTCCTGAAGTCTTCCACGCGGTCCATCTGTCGAAGACCGAGCGCCGCCTGCACGTCGCCCATGTTGTACTTATAGCCGGGCTCGTGCACCTCGTAGAACCAGCTACCGCGCTCGGAGTACCGGTTCCACGCGCCGCTGCTCATGCCGTGGAGGCTCATGGTCCCTATGTGTTCGACCAGTTCGGGGTCCTGAGAGGTCAGGCATCCTCCCTCTCCGGTCGTGATTCCCTTGGTCACGTAGAAGCTGAACGAGGTTGCGTCGGCCACGGAGCCCACGCGCCGTCCGCCGTAGTCCGCTCCCATGGCGTGCGCCGCGTCGCCGAGCACCTTGACGTCGTGGCCCCTCGCGACCTCGAGGATGGCGTCGATGTCGCACGGTCGACCACCGAAGTGCACCGGCACGACGACCTTCGTTCTCCCGGTGATGGCCGCCCCCACGGCCTCCGGCGTCACGTTGAGCGTGACCGGGTCGACGTCCACCAGGACCGGCTTGGCGCCGAGGTGGACGGCGCAGTTCGGTCCTGCGACGAAGTTGAGCGTTGGGAGGATGACCTCGTCGCCGGGCCCGACGCCGAGCGCTATCATCCCGAGATGGAGTCCCGCGGTGCAGGAACTCAGCGCGGCCGCGCGCGGCACGCCCACGTAGTCCGCGACCGACTGCTCGAATTTCTTCGTTCTGGGGCCCACAGTCAGCCAGCCGGACCGCAGCGTCTCCACGACCTCCGAGATCTCCCCGTCGCCGATCGACGGCAGCGCGAAGGGCAGGAAGTCATCCCTGACGGGTCGTCCGCCCTCAATCGCCGGTAGAGCCCTCTCCATCCTCGTCCCCCGCTGGCATGTCCTCGAAGAGCTGTCGAAGACGCAACATGACGCCCTCGCGGTCGCCGCCGGCCGCGAGTCGTTCGAGTTCGTCGGAAGCGGCGGCCGTCCTCTCGGGCGACGCCGCGTCGGACTTGAGGACCAGGATCTTGTCGTACTGGGTCCTCGCTAGCGCCTCCGATGACGACCAGAGCTCCTCGTGGAGTTTCTCGCCCGGGCGGAGGCCGCAGTACTCTATAGCGATATCCGTGCCGGGTTCGAGCCCCGACAGTCTTATGACGTGCTCAGCGAGCTCGGCAATGCGAATTGGGTCGCCCATGTCCAGCACGAATATCTCGCCGCCACGCCCAGCGAAGCCGGCCTCCAGCACCAGCATCGCGGCCTCTCTGATGGTCATGAAGTAGCGTGTGACGTCCGGATGGGTCACCGTCACGGGCCCCCCGAGCCGCACCTGCTGCTGGAACATCGGCACGACGCTGCCGCGGCTTCCGAGGACGTTGCCGAACCTGACCGCGATGAGCTTCGTCGGGCAACCCGCTGCCGTCTGGCGGAGCATGACGAGCTCAGCGAGACGCTTCGATGCGCCCATCACGCCTCGGGGGCGGACGGCCTTGTCGGTGGAGAGCATGACCAGACGGTCGACCCCATAACGCGCCGCCGTCTCGATGAGAAGCCGGGTCCCCATCACGTTGTTCATGATGGCTTCTTCCGGGAAGAACTCCATCAGGTGCACGTGCTTGTGCGCCGCTGCGTGGAAAACGATGTCCGGACGGTGCTCCGCAAAGAGCTTGTCGAGGGACACGCGGTTCGTCACGCTGCCGATGATGGGCTCGCGCGCGACGTCGGGGTGGTGGATCGCCAGCTCGCGGTCGATCTCGTAGACGCTGTTCTCGCCCCGGCCCATCAGGAGCACCTTGGCAGGCTCGAAGCCGGCGACGAGCCGCACGAGTTCGGAGCCGATCGAGCCACCCGCTCCGGTGACCAGTACAGTACGACCGGAGAGGTACTCCGTCATTTTCTCCGCGTCGAGCGCTACGGTCTCGCGTCCGAGAAGATCCTCGAGTTCCAGTCCCCTGATCTGGCTTATCTCTACGTCGCCGAGGATGATCTCCCACACGCCGGGCACGATCTTGAACGAACGGTCCGTGTCCTCGCACAGGCGGACAACCTCTCGTATCGTGTGGCCGGAGGCCGACGGGATCGCGATCACGACCTCCTGGACGTCGTGATCCTCCACGACCCGCGGGAGGTCCACGATGCGGCCGAGCACCTCCGCGCCCGCGATAGTCTTGCCGTGCTTCGACGGGTCGTCGTCCAGGAAGCCGACGACGACGTAGCCCTGTTCGGGGCGCGACGCCATCTCGGTGGCCGCCATTGTCCCGGCGGAACCGGCGCCGACCACCAGCGTTCTCACTCTGTTCTGTGTCTCGTCCATCGTCGTCCGTTCATGGGAGTTCAGGCGCCGCTCCGGCGCCGCGGCCCTGTCCTGTCGGAGCCTGTCCGATCCGGGCTATCTGATAACAGCTACCTTCGTGAAGAGCACCTCTCCGGACGGGGTTTCCACCCGAACGATGTAGACGCCGCTCGGAACCTCATTGAGGTCGGCGTCCAGCGAGTCCCATCGGAAGGGCTCGCGCCTGGCCGGGAGCTCTCGGACACTCTGGCCCGTTATGTCGAAGACCTCTACGTTCGAGCCCTCGGGCGCGCCGAGAATGATGACCCCGCGCTCTGCCGTCTCTCCCTCCCGGTACGGATTCGGGTAGACGAACACCCTGGCCTCTGGGCCGAAGCCGGACTCGAGCACGTTGAGGTACGTCTCGCTCGTGCTCTGGTCCTCGGTCACCGCCCACACCGTTCCGTCGGTCTGATCGACGGCTATCATTATGGTCGCGTCGTCCTCGAGACCGTCGCTCGAGTCGTAGTGCTGGGCGATCTCGCCGCTCGCATAGAGCATCACCACGCCGTCGTCCGTGGCGGCCCAAACGTGCCCCTGGGCGTCGGTCGCGATGTCGTTGACGCGGTCCGACGGGAAACCCGCCACCTGGGTCCAGGTCCCGCTCTCCGGTTCGAAGACGGCGATGCCGTTGTCACCCCCAAGCCACATCCGGCCGTCGGGTCCGGAGCGCAGAGCCCTCACCGCGTCGCTCGGAAGACCCTCGGTCGCTCCGTAGTGCGTGAGAGTATCGTCGTCCGTGATCGTGTAGTCCCCGTAATCCCAGACGTCGACCCCGGCGCGGTCATAGACGATCCACAGCCGTTCCCGCGCGTCGAGCTCCAGTCCACGGACGTCCTCGCTCGTGAATATCCCGGGTTCGAACGAGTCTCCGAAGGGGAACCATTCGTCGTCCTCAGTCCCCAGCCCGTTCTCCACCAGCAGCTCGATCATGCTGGACTGGGTTCCCGACTCGTCCCGGATACCGAACCACTTGTTGCCGTCGGCGTCCTCGACCATCGAGAAGACGCGCTTGCTCGCTAGCTGAGAAGGATAGCTGTAGTAGCTCCAGGTGTCGTCGTCCTTCAAGGCGAAGGTCCCGCCGTCCTCCAGCCGGTCGATAGTTGAGGAGCCGTCCTTCGCGGTCCACTTGTCGCCCGCCGCGTCCACGAACATCACGTATCTGAACCTGTTGCTGCGAATCCCTCCGTCGTCGGTCGTGTGCAGCACCCAGTTCGCCCCGTCGTACCCCATGATCGCGTCGCTCAGTGTCGAGAACCACACGACGCCCCCGTCCATAGCGATGTCCAGAAGTACCGGCCGACCGTCACCCGGTCCGTCCGGCAGTTCTACCTGTTCCCACTCCTGCGCACCCGCCGTGAGGTGGACGGTCAACGCGACGAGAAGCAGCAGCCACAGTGGTATCCGCATGATCTCTAAGTCCCTTCATCGGGGTTCGTTGACAGAGCCGCGACCGGCGGCTTCCGAGCCCGTCCAGGCGTCGGCCCAGCCGAGCGCGCACTGCGCGAGCCAGCGCATCAGTATCTTCGCGTCGCCTCCGAGCGACCAGTCCTGCACGTAGTAGGCGTCGAGCGCCGCGAGTTCATCCTCGCTGACGTGCCCCTCGCCCACCGACACCTGGGCCAGACCGATCATACCCGGCCTTGCGTCGAATCTCAGACGGTCGCGCAGTCCGAGGTCCTCTACCCGGACGGGCGCCACGGCCTGCGGCCCGACGAAGCTCATCTCACCGCGGATGACGTTCACTGATGCGGGCACGAGAGACAGGCCTCGTCGCAGCACGAACCTCCGCAGCGCAGAAGGGCGCGACGTCGGGTGAAGCACGTACATCCGGAACGTCCGTCCGCCCAGCCCGGCTCGCTCGATTGTCGTTACGGGAGCCCTGCGCCTCGTCAGCAGCGTGACCAGACAACTCAGGGCCAGCACCGGCGCCCAGAGCGCGATGAGGACCGCGGCGCCGGCCACGTCCAGCACTCGCTTGGTGCCAGCTCCCGCGCGAAGCAGCGCCTCGCGCTCGAATGAGACGACCGGCAGGTCCATGAACTCCTCGACCCGCGCGCGCTGCGTCAGGATCCCCGTCAGCCCGGACACCATCTTGACATCGACCCCGGTCTTCCGTGCCCGCAACAGGAAGTCGGCGATCCGGTCGTGCGAGACCGACGGGTCCGCGAAGATGACCTCCCCTATCCTGTGCTTCTCTATCAGGCCGGGTAGCTCGTCAAGGCCTCCGAGCACCGGGAATCCCGGTTCGGCCTCGACGCCGTCGACGGTCACCAGTCCCGCGACGTCGTAGCCCAGCGCCTCGTGGGCCAGCAGTCGCTCGGCCACGCGGCGCGAGGTGTCGTCCGTGCCGACGACGGCCGCCCTCGTGAGGTCGAAACGTCCGGCGCGCACGAGGCCGTGCGTCTTTCGCAGGACCACTCGCAGGAGGACCGTCAGGACCACGGCCAGAACGCAGAACGCGCCCACGAGCACCCTCGAATAGACTATCTGCGAGGTGAGGAACGTGCTGGCCATCAATATGATCGCCGCGACCACCGTCGCCCGGAACACCCGTAGGGTGATGTCGGACGCGCGCTCACGCTCGATGGTCGAGCCGTACAGCCCAAAGAAGGCGTACGAGAACACGAAGATCAGATTGGCGAAGGCCAGGAACGTGCTGTATACCGACACTCCGAACATCGGCTTCGTCAGGAGTCCCCTGAGGCTCGACCTCAGCACGTACGCCAGCGAGAATCCGGCGTTGATCGCGAGGAGGTCGGACACGAGGAGGACCGAGTTGGTCAGCACCCGCCTGTACTTCTTCAACCCGTAGATCGCCTTTCCCCACTTCTCATAGAAGTGGACCATCGACAGACCGTGCGTGATCAGCTGCCTCGACAGCCCCGGCCTCGCGCTCTCGCGCGCATGCCTGTGCTGCATCACGGAGTCGGCGACGTAGTAGACCTTCCACCCGCTCTGCCAGACTCGGTAGCACCAGTCGACGTCCTCGAAGTACAGGAAGAACCGTTCGTCCATGCCGCCGAAGTCCGACAGCGCCTTCTTCCGGACCATCATGCAGGCGCCGATGACCCAGTCGACCTCGCTCGACTGCTCGTGGTCGTAGTCGAGCATCAGGTATCGTGAGATGGTGCGGCCCTTCTCAAAGAACCTGCCGAGCGGGGTCCGCCTCAGCACGAGCGTCCAGAACGTGTAGAAGCGCCTGCACGAGTACTGAAGCGTGCCGTCCGGGTTGAGAAGCTTGGACCCCGCGATACCGGCGTCCGGGCGCTCCTCCATGAACGCCAGCAAACGCTCCAGCGCGCCTTCCCGCACGACGATGTCCGGGTTGAGGACCAGCGCGTACGGCGCCCTGGCCTCAGCGATGCCCTGGTTGACGGCTCGCGAGTACCCGAGATTCGTCCCGTTCGCGACGACCCGGGTGTAGGGAAACTCGCGGCGCACGTACTCGACCGTCCCGTCCGACGAGGCGTTGTCGACGACGATCGTCTCCAGACGCACGGAGGCGCCGGTGTCGCGCACCGACGCCAGGCACTCGCCCAGCTCCGGCAGGCTGTTGTAACCGACGATGACGATCGATACCTGAGGACCCGCGCGCTCCGCTACGGCCTCCGCAGTATCCTCTCGGCCCTCAGGCGCCATACCAACCACATCGCCTCCCATACGATCCGCCTCGACATCTTGGACGTGCCGGAGTGGCGATCTACGAACACGATCGGGATCTCTACGATCGAGAACCCCTTCCTCCAACTCCTGAAGTTTACCTCTATCTGGAAGGAGTACCCGTCCGACCTGATGGTGTCGAGTCCGATCTCGGCGAGAACCTTCCGACGGAAGCACTTGAATCCGCCGGTGGAGTCCCTGAGGGGCAGTCCCGTGATGATGTGCGTGTACACGTTGGCGAAGTAGCTGAGGAACAGCCGGCGGAGCGGCCAGTTGACGACGTTGGCGCCGGTGATGTAGCGAGAGCCCAGCACGACGTCGTGCGTCTCAGCCTGCTCGATCAGATCGGGTATGACGTCGGGGTCGTGCGAGAAGTCGGCGTCCATCTGGACGATGAGGTCCGTGTCACCCTCGAGGAGGTGCTTGAAGGCGTGAACGTATGCCGAGCCCAGCCCCATCTTCCCGGGGCGGTGCAGCACCTTGACCCTCGGGTTCTCGGCCGCCACCGAATCCGCGAACTCGCCCGTGCCGTCCGGCGAGCCGTCGTCCACCACAAGGAGGTGTATCTCGGGCGATTGCTCCAGCACCCGCGGTATCAGCTCCTCGAGGTTGGCCCTCTCGTTGTACGTCGGGACGACTACCGTCGTCTTCATGCGGGCGCTCCCCTCCTGCCCGGCGCGCTCGGCCAGACGGCGAGACCCACCAGCACGACGGCGGCTAGCAGCGTCAGGACGAGGCCGTTCCTGAGGTGGGTCGGTACGTACCTCATCGTCACGGTGTGTTCACCGGGCGTGAGGTAGACGGATCTCAGTGCGTAGTCGGTCTGGTATATGGTCGTCTCTTCACCGTTTACGGACGCCGACCAGCCCGGAGGATAGTATACCTCCGAGAAGACGAGAAGACAAGGTTGGCGGACGCTTGCCCTCACGACGATCTCCTCAGGCTCGTGCTCGACCAGTTCAACCTCGCTGCCTTCGGTGCTGCCCCCCAGAGGGCCGGGCAGCTCCTCCTGGACGATCGCTGTCGTCATCGGATTGAAGTTGTCGACGCCGACCTCGGCGAGGGCCGCCATGTCCGAGCGGACCTGTTTCGCCGAGCCCACGAGGAACACCCTTGGCATAACGGCGAGGTTCTCGTAGACCCCGGGCGCCACTGGGCGGAACGCCGGGTGCTCCAGTCCCTGACCGCCGACGAGGTACTTGACGTTCATGAGCGCCAGTAGCTTCATGTCGCCGGTACTAAGCTTGCGCAGCAGCCCCTCCGCGACGGCCAGCTTCGCCGGATGGTACCCGGACACCGACTCTATTCGGTGATACATCCATGCGTTCGACGAGAAGCCGCTGTCCACCGACGCGATGCGGAAGGGCCTAGCCTGCGACTGCAGGAACGTGATGGCGTCGTTCCGCGGGTAGTAGCTGTCGAGGTCCCTCATCTTCTCCGGTCTCATGAACCGGGCGTCGACCACGGCCACGTCCCAGACTACGATGCCCAGAAGCAGTGCCAGCACTATGAGACGTTGGAGCTTCCTGGTGCCTGCCACAAAGATCGCGACGCCTGAGGCCGCGGCGAAGGCGAGCAGGATGCCAGCGTCCCTGAAGGCCATGCGTGACGCCCGGACGCCGAGTTCCCTCAGCGCCGAGCCCGCCGCCCCCGCGTGCTTCGCCATGAGCGCCGCGGTCGCCGACGAGCCGAGCGAGCCGCGGGAGGCCATGACGAGAAGGGCGACGACCACACCGACGGCCGCGCACCCTATACCCCACTTGAGGAAGCCGACCTTCTTCTCTCTGTCAACCTCACCAAGCAGGATGGACGCGCCGTATCCGGCGAGCGCCGCCAGCGAGAACTGCGCGATAGTGAGCGACATCGCCGGGACGCGGAACCTCCGGAAGCCCGGCAGGACGCCGTATATGAAACGGTAGACGGGCCCTATGTGTCGACCGAACGCCATGAAGAGGCCGACCGCCACGAGGAGCCACAGGAACACCACTCCGCGGTCCCTGCGCCGCACGAACGAGAGGGCCGCGAGGCACAGCACCACGTAGCCTACGTAGTGTGATACCTGCTGGAACGGCATCGTTCCCCAGTACGTCTCGTTGGCGAGACCGTAGAAGGACGGTACGAGGAACGTGAGCAGTTCCTTCGGGTGGAGCGACCACATCACGGCGTTCTCGAATCCCATCCCGCCGCCCTCCGCCGCGCGTGTCGAGAACTCCGAGTAGCTCATCAGTGGGAGCAACAGAACGGCCGCGAGCATGGCGGACAGAACCCCGCCGGCGACGATCGAGCCCACGCTCGCTCCCACCGGTCCCCATCCCTCACCTGACCGCCGTCGAGCGACCACGTAGTAGACAACCAGCACCAGAACTGCGAGCCACGTGTAGTAGCTGATCTGAACGTGACGCGCAAGGAACTGCAGCCCGCCGAAGAGCCCCAGAAGCGCGAGCCAGCGGCGATCGGCCGACTCCATCAGCCTGTGCGCCGCCATCAGTACGAGCGGCAGCCATGCGGTCGCGAGGACCTTGCCACCGTGCCCTATGGTTGCGAGACCCACCAGGTGCGGCGACAGCATGAAGGCGATGCCCGCGACCACGGCGCCTCCGTGCCCCATCTTCCTGGAGCGCAGGTAGAAGTAGGTGCCGAGGCCCGCGAGCTCGTAGTGCAAGAACAGGAAGAACAGGCGCGGTAGCTGAACGCCGGGTATCTTCTCGATGATGACCTTGATCCAGTAGCTCGGGTAGACGAACGCGCTCCAGCTCATGCTGTCGAAGAACGGCATGCCGGAGAAGATGTAGGGGTTCCACAGAGGTAGGTGCCCCGCCGCCATCCGCTCGGTGGCGTAGTCCTCGAAGATGGCGGCCGCCGCAAGCACGTCGCCGCCGGTGAGGATCTCGCCCAGGAACACGACTCGCCAGAAGAACACGAGCCCCGCCGCGACTATGATCGCGGCTGAGATCAGAGTGGAGCGTCTACCGAACAGCGGTGCCCCCGCCGGTTCGCTCGCCGTGCGTGACTGCGCGGCGTCGGCGCGCCGCTTCTTCGGTGTCATTTGGACTCCCCCCGTGCCGCGGGACCGAAGCGGCCCCTAGACCTCTACCTGTTCGACCGCGGGCCTTTCCGACAGGTGCTCTCTGTTCAGCCATACGATCACATACCCGCCCGCGAGCCTGAGCACCCAGGCGACCGCCGTCGCAAGGGCCGCTCCCACGAGACCGGCGGTCCGGACCATCGCAACGACCAGCCCGATGTTCACGACCATACCGGCCAGATTGAGCACCATGAACTGCCTGAGCGCTCTTCTGGGCAGGCGCCCGCCGATCACGCTTGAAGGAACAGAGTAGAACAGCTTGACGACCCCGGACAAGGCGAAAGGAAGAATGAGCGCTGCTCCGTGGTCGTAGCGCCCCTGGTAGAGTAGGTGGACGATCTCGTCGCCCAGGAGGAGATACAGGGCCGCCACCACAACGGCCAGCCCCGTTATGGAAAGGTTGTAGAGCCTGAGGTCGAGCTTCTCGACGACGTTAACTCTGGGCATCAGGACGAAGCTGATCGAATAGAAGAGGAAGTCGAAGCCCCTCATGATGGCGAAGACGGACGCGAAGACCGCGAGGTCCGCGTAGCTCATCATCTTCCCGATGATCACCTTGTCCATGGCGACCATCACTGAGAACGAGATGCCCAGACCGAGGAAGAACAACCCCTCTACGACCACGGACCGCGGGACCCTGGACAGCGCGGAACGTGAGGTCGGACGCCTGGCATAGACCACGAGGGCCGCGAACGCGAACGAGGCCGCCAGGGCCAGTACTGCGCTCCGATACGTCAGGAGACCAAGCAGCTTCAGCGCGACAAGCACGAGCGCCGACAGGATGGCCGGCAGCCGCACCCCTGTCATCGCCATCTCGTAGCGGTGCGCCGCCCGCAGCGCGGACGTCACCGTCGTGACAGTGTTCTGGGATACGACGAGGATCAGGAGCCCCACGCCGAGCCACCAGGCGAGTCCGTAGTACCACGCACCCAGGAGCGAGACGACAGCGCCCAACGGAAGAACGAGCAGAAGAGTGCGTCTGATGTGTCGCGAGGTGTCGTAGCGCTCGGCGCCCTCTCGCGTCAGGAACCTGACCGTGGACGCGTCCTGTCCGAGCATGGACAGCGACGTCAGAAGCGGAAGAGCGCCAAGGAGAAGCGACACGAGACCGACCTGAGTGTCGGGCAGCGATCTCGCGATGATGGTCTGCGTCACCACCTGAAGGAGCGCGCCGAGCAGGACCACAACGAACACGCGGCCGACCCTCGTATGGGTCGACCTCGCGTGTCGGGTGAGAAGTGTCCTCAGGTTCTCGACCGCTCTCACCGGTCCTCCGTGGGGAACGGGCGCGGGCCTGTGCCGCGTCCGCAGCCGACAGCCTTGAGCCCGGCGCTACTCGATGTAGCCGAGCGACCTGAGCTGTTCCTTGATCGAGTCGTCCATCGTAGAGCCTACCTCGCCCCTCTCTCTGCCCAGAGCGGGCTCGTACGACGGGATGTAGCTGACGGGTCGCTCCGCAAGCCGCTCTTCAGTGATGACCTCGGACAGCACCCGTCCGTCCATGTCCTCCCCGACTGGCAGGCCCATGATCGCGAGCGCCGTCGGTGTGACGTCGAAGATGGTTGCGCCCTCGATCCTCCCGGCCCGCGCTATCTCCGGCCCGGCCGCGATCAAGACACCGTCGTAGTCGTGCGTCCCCGTCAACTGCGGTCTGCCCGGATCGAGGTCCAGCCTGGCCTTGAAGCCGTGGTCCGACACGATGAGAACGTTGACGTCCTCCCCGCAGGAGTCCAGCAGCTCGCCCAGAAGGGCGTCCGTGTAGACGTAGTAGTTGTCGATGACCGGGCCGTACGCGGCTATGTCCGCCTCGGTGACCGACTCGAACGGTTCCGGGTCGGAGTACTGCCAGAAGAAGTGCTGCACGAAGTCGACGCCGCGCAGGTACACGGCCGCGAACGTGGGGTGGTAGCTGGGCGCAAGCGCCCTGGTCACCCTGGAGTAGATGGCGTCGCGGAGGTAGCCCCATCGCAACGGTTCGTCGACTATCCTGTTCTGCTGGTAGCGCAGCTCGCTCTCGTCGTAGCCCTTGTAGGAGGGGTCGAACTCGAACTGCCCGAAGGTCTCCAGCCTGTCGTTCGTCGGGCGTCCCGTCACCGACTGCAGCATCTGCACCGGGCCTCTGAGAAGAGAGTGCAGTCTGTCGGAGACGAGGAAGCCGTTGACCTCGTCGACCGGCCACGTAACGTACCATCCGACGACTCCGACGGGCAGCCCGGCCGCGGACGCTATGTCCCAGACCGGAGCGGCCGTGCGCATCGTGGCGTTGACAGGCACTCCGGACTCGTTGACGAACCCGAGAATGCCGTGCTTCTCCGGCGTCTTGCCGGTCGCAATTGTCGTCCATATCCGCGGGGAGACCAACGGCGCAGCGGAGCGCAATGGTCCGTAGGCCCCGCGCTCCATCAGGCTTTCGAAGTTCGGGAGTCTGCCGGCCTCCACGAGCGGCCCGAGTTTCTCCCAGTCGCAGCCGTCCACGCCGATGATTACGACGCGAGGAGTGTCCGCGGGCGCGGCTCCTGCGTCCCCTCGGCCGCGGGCGCCGACTCCGACGAACAGGATCAGAAGTGCAAGGGTCACGTACGCGACCCCGAGCAGTCGGACGCTCCTGCCGGAGAGTCTCCGTCTCAGAGCCCCGAGGAGCGCCGAGAGAAGCCGCGCTACGATCCAGCCTGCGACCCAGCCCGACACGACTATCACGGCGAGACCGATGGCGTTGAGCTGCACGGTGGTGAGCGTGTCGGCGCGGACGAAGGCCTCCGAGCCCTTGAGAGGTAGGAACATGAGCACGAGCGCGACCCAGAGCGTCACCGTCGCAAGCGCGTGGAAGACGGGACCTTCCGACGCGCGAACGCCGCCAGCGCGACGCCTCCGCGTCGTCAGCAGCAGGAAGAGCGCCGCGACAGCCGCGTACATGACGGCGAACGCGCCCAGGAGCGGCAGCACCTGACCCGGAACCACCGTCAGAGCGAACCCGCTGGTTCTGAATCCTGCGGCGCCGAGCACCGCCCCCACCGTGACGGTGAAGAAGACGGCGGCTGCGAAGAGCGTCATCCAGACCGGAACGCGGGTCCTTTCGGCATCCATCACACGCTACTCCTCGGCGCTCTCGAGAGCGCCCGTCAGCGCTTCGTAAACCGTCTCAACGTCTATTGCGTCCATACAGCTGGGCGTGATGTCGCAGCTGCGCCTGTAGCACGGCGAGCAGTCGAGAGGCGTCACGACCTTCGCGCCCGCTCCATACAGGTCGATCTCCTGCGGGGCGCTCGGGCCGAAGAGCGCGACCGTCGGTACTCCCAGAGCGACGCCCAGGTGCATAGCGAGCGTGTCGCCAGTGACGATGGCGTCCATCTTCCCGACCACAGCCGCGAAGTCCAGCACGTCGTGAAGCTCACCGTCGACGGCGGTGCCCCCTGCGTCACGCAGGACCGATTCCGCGCGGTCCCTGTCGTCGGGTCCGCCCAGCACGACTGCGGTGCCCCCGAGTCTCTCGCGTACGGCGCGCGCCAGGGCCCCGAAGCCGGACGGGGTCCATGCCTTGTTCGCGAACACCGTTCCCGCGCCCACGTTGAGCCCTACCACGGGGTCTGAAGGCGAGAGCCGCGCGAGGAACGCCTCGGCGTGCTCGATCGCGCTCTGCGGGAGGGCCAGCATGTAGGGCTCTCCCTTGTACTCCAGCTCCGCCGTACGGCAGAAGATCTCGGGGTAGGTCAGTTCGTTCTCGTGGAACTTCATCTCGTTGGACAGGCCCAGCTCGTAGTCGTATCGCGCGCCGTCGTTGAGAGGCGCGACCGCGCCGACCGTCGAGAGCGCGAAGCCGCGCTTCTCGCCCGCGCTCAGCGACGAGCACAGCGCGCAGGCTCTCTCTTCCTTGTCGAGACACAGCACGAGGTCGAGCGATTGCGTCGAGAGCGAGAGCCACGCTTCGAAGCCGAAGGCCACGGCCCTGTCAACGTAGGGATTGAGTTCCACGAGCGGGAGCGCCGAGGGGTCCGTGACCCAGGTGACGAAGGACTCGGGGTAAGCCCTCTTGAGCGGCGGCAGTATCGCCGTCGTCCGCAGGACGTCACCGGCCGCCGCGAGCTTGATGACAACGATGTTCTTCCCCCTGGGGGCGTAGTGCTCGCATCCCTCACACCGGCCGCCCCACACACAGGGCCTGTCGCCGATGAACAGACGGCAGTCGGACTTCACTTCCATTGGCATCTCGTCTCTCCGTCGGCGGCCGTCGTTCGGCCGCCCGCAGCTATTCTATGTATCCCAGCGCGCGGAGCTTCTCTTTGATACCCTCGTCGAGCGGCGATTCCATGGGCGCCTCATCGCCGCGCGGGCCGTCGGTCTCGTACGTCGGGATGGTGTCGATCGGGCTCGCCGCGAGGAACTCCGGCTCGAATGCCTCCACCACGGGCGAGCCGTCCATGTCCGCGGCGGTCGGCAGTCCGAGGTACGCAAGCATGGTCGGCGTGACGTCGACCACCGACGTCTCCGGCAGCCGGTTGTTCTGCTTGATGCCCGGCCCCGCAATGATGATGGCGCCGTCGAACCCGTGATCCCACGGGACGTCCTTCCCGCCTTCGACGGTCCGGATCCTCTCGCCCCGCTCCCACCGGACCTTGAGGTCCTCCTTTGTCTCGAAGCCGTGGTCGGCGACGATCAGCACGGCCGTGTCGTCGCCGCACTCGGCCAGATACCTCCCTATGACCTCGTCCATCCAACGGTAGTAGTTCCTGACGACCTGCCCGTAGAGCCTCTCGTCGGCGGGGTCGGCGTGGAAGCCCTCCTCGCTCATGTATCCCCAGTAGTAGTGCGAGACGACGTCGGTGCCCTGGAAGTAGACGGCGAAGACGTCAGGCTGGTATTTCTTGAGCATCGCGAGGCCGGCGTCTGCGAAGGTCTTGTCCTTCGCGTAGACCCAGCGCGCGTGGAACTGCTTCGCCGGGTCCGTGAACGACGGGTCCGTGAAGAGCATCGACAGTTCTTCCGTGGAAACGTCCTCCTCAGTGACGATGTAGGGCTCGAACTCGGCGTAGAGCTCCTCTGGATACGATCGCCCGGGGAAGTCGTCCACAACGAGACGCCCGGAACGGTCGCGTGCCGCCCCGAACGGGATGCCGTGTCGGCTCCAGTTCACGGGCCACGCGCGCTGCGCGATCATGAACCCGTTGACCTCCTCGGCGGGCCAGCTGGGCCACCAGCCGACCACGCCCACCGACAGGCCGGCGTCGGAGAGGATGTTCCAGAACGCTTTGACCTTACGCATGTTGCTGGTCACGGGCACCTCTCGATCGGTCCCAGGCACCTCGGCCGTGAAGCGCATGATCCCGTGCTTCTCCGGGACCACGCCGGTGGCGATCGAGGTCCACATCTGCGGCGACTGGATCGGTTCGCCGCTCTGCAGCACCCCGAAGGAGCCGCGGTTGACGAGCGACGCCATGACCGGCAGCTCTCCGGCCTGCATCATCGGTGTCAGCACGTTCCAGTTCGCTGAGTCCACTCCGAAGAGAATGAGCTTCGTTGAGACGAGCGGGGTCTCGTCCTGCTCTCCCCCGGAGCACGCGCCGAGAGAGATGAGAAGCGCCGCGGCCATCGCCGTCGCGGCCGCTCTGAGCGCGCGCGAACGCGCCGCCGTTGCTCTTGATCCAAGATGATGCTCGTGCATGATGTCAGTTCCTCTTCCGTCCGGTGAGTGTGTCGAGCGCCCCCCGGACGATGGCGCTCACGTGGGCGCCGTTCCCTTTCGAGAGCTCGCGCGCTGCGAAACCGAGCGTCCTGCACGCGGTCGAAGGCAGTATTCCCAGCCAGTGGTACGGGCGCGCGTGCAGCGAGAAGAACCGCCCGGTGCTTCGCAGCCGATTGTAGATCTTGTAGGAGGTCAATCCCCCGCCCGAGCTCATGGAGACCTTGTGCCAGATCCTGGCCTCGGGCGCGAACAGGACCTCGTATCCCGCCTCACGGGCACGGACGCACCAGTCCGTGTCCTCGTTGTACATGTAGTAGCCCTCGTCCATCACACCGACGCTCTCTACCGCCTCCATCGAGGCGAGCATGGCGCACCCGGTGACGTAGTCGACGGAAACCACCTCCGTGAACTGCCCCTTGTCCCTGTCACGCAGTCCGAGGTGGCGAATGTTGCCCGTCCACATTGACACGGCGCCGCCGGCCGACCACACGACGTCCGGGCGGTCGTGGTAGTAGATGAGGGGGCCGACGAAGGCCACTCTCTCACGCCCGGACGCGGCCCGCACCATTGCGCCCACGGCGCCGGCGTCGAGCTCGATGTCGTTGTTGAGCAGGAGCGCGTACTCGGCGCCCTCTTCTCGGGCTGCTTCGAGTCCGGCGTTGACGCCGCTAGCGTAGCCCTCGTTCTTCTCCATCTCGACAACCCGAACGGACGGGAACCGCTCCTTCGTAAGAGCGACCGAAGCGTCCGTCGAGTCGTTGTCTACCACAAGGACCCGCAGGTTCGGGTACGTCGAGGCCAGGAGAGTCTCGAGGCAGGGCCCGAGCACCTCCTCGCCGTTCCAGTTGACGACGACCGCGAGCACGAGAGGATCCGACACGTCACGACCTCGCCATCTCGAGGAAATCACGGAACGCGCTGCGCATCAGTTCGCCGGCACGGTCACGCTGCGCCTCGACCTCGGCGTTGGCACGCATGCGCTCCCCGTCGCCGCTCTTGAAGAAGCGGACGACGGCAGCCGCCAGTTCCGCCTCGTCCCCCGGCCTCACAATGTAACCCGTCTCGCCGTCGAGGACCACCTCCGGCAGCCCGCCTACGTCAGTGCTTATGACCGGAAGGCCGAACGCCATTGCGATCTGCGTGATCCCGCTCTGCGTGGCCGAGACGTACGGCAGAACTGCCACGTCAGCGGCTGAGAAGTAGTCACCAACCTCCTCGTCGGGAACGTGCTCCGCAACGACCCTAACGTGGTCCCCTATGCCTTCATCTTCTATGATGCGGTCGTACCGGGCACGGTCGTCGTAGAACTCGCCCACGACCAGAAGGTCCACGTCCACTTCACGGAGTATGGGACGCATCGCTCGCAGAAGGTATGCAAGTCCCTTGTACTCGCGCACGTATCCGAAGAACAGCACCGTAGGCCGTGTTAGCCCTAGACGCGCCCGAACGGTCTCCCGGTCAACGTCGTGCGGGTTGTAGCAGTCGTAGATGGGGAGCGCAGCCTGTCGGACGGGCACCTTCGGGAAAAGCGAGTGGACTCTGCTCTTCACGACGCCCGAGAGCACCATGAAGTAGTCGGCCGCCGACAGCGCGTACCGGGTCAGGAACTGGTCGACAAAGCGCTTCTCGTGCGAGACGACGTTCTCGGCGACGAAGACGATCTTCGCGTTCGTCCGTCGCTTGAGCAGGCGAGCCATCACTCCGTAGCAGACACCGAAGAACGGGTTCCACCACACGAACGCCGCGATGTCCGGAGTGCGTTTGGGCTGCGCGATCCAGCGCGCCGCTTCGAACCAGGACCGCGGGTCGACGGAATCGATGATCTGTCTCGACGGCGTGTTCTTCACGGGGTCGTGGCTGACGTTCATCTGCGTCTTGCCCGGAAAGAGCAGCGTCGGGTAGAGCCGTCTGAACGACACGACGTACGTGTCGTAGTCCCGCCTCAGGCTGTCGAAGAGGTGCGCCACGAAGAGAGCGTTGCCACCACGGAGCGGGTACGCCGGACCGATTATGGCTATCCGCGCGGCGGACTCGCCGCCGAGCGTCGGTGTCGCGCGAGTGGCATCGTCAGGAGCGCTCGTCAATGTCCCCGTCCTTGCGCGCCAGACGCTCCCGGACGACGTGTGTCTCGTCGTCGCTCCTGAGATTCGCGACCATCTCGCCAAGGAGACCGAACGACACGAACTGCACTCCGATGACCATCAGCAGGATGGCCAGCGTCAGGAGCGGCCTGCGTCCGATCGCCTGACCACCTATCTTGAGCACCGTCAGGTAGAGCCCGATGAGGAACCCGCCCGAGAAAAGGGCGGTCCCCAGCATGCCGAACAGGTGCAGCGGACGCGAGATGTAGCGCCTGAGGAACATGACCGTCACGAGGTCGAAGAACCCCCTGAGGAACCTCTCGGCGCCGAACTTGGATCGTCCGAACTGCCGTGCGTGGTGTTTGACCGGGATCTCGGTGACGCTGAAGCCCGCCTGGTGCGCGAGCACCGGCGTGTAGCGGTGCAGCTCGCCGTAGACGCGAATGGTCTTCACGACGCACTTGCGATAGGCCTTGAGGCCGCAGTTCATGTCGTGGATGCGCACGCCCGACAGCCTTCCGGTCACCCAGTTGTAGAGCTTAGATGGAAGTCGCTTCGACAGCGGATCGTGGCGGGTTCTCTTCCAACCTGACACGAGGTCGTAGCCGCTCTCGATGAGCTCCAGCATGGCCGGCAGCTCCGCCGGGTCGTCCTGCAGGTCGGCGTCCATCGTGAAGACGACTTCTCCCTCGGCCTCGCGGAAGCCCACGCCGAGCGCGGCCGACTTCCCGAGGTTCCTGCCGAACGAGAGCACCGTCACGTTGTCGTTCCGCGCGTGAAGCTCGCGGAGGACGTCCATCGACCCGTCCGTGCTGCCGTCGTTGATGAAGATGACCTCCCAGCTGCGCCCCAGTGGCGACAGCGACTCACCTATGCGCCGGTAGAGCTCCCGGAGGCTCTCCTCCTCATTGAGAAGCGGTATGACGAGAGAGATGTCCATGCGTCATCAGACCTTTCCGTTCGCGTCGGTGACCGCTCCGAGCGCCACCGACTCGACCCACTCGCGCTCGCGCGCGAGACCTTCCGGCAGACCGACGCTAGGACGGAAGCCAAGGTGCTCGCGTGCCTTCGAGTTGTCCGCGAGCGTGTCCGTCACGTCTCCCCTAGCCCGCTCGAGGTATCGTCGGTCAAGCGCGCGCCCAAGGCAAGCCTCAACAGCGTCCAGAGCGTCGTTCAGTGTGACACGGCTTCCGCCGCCGACGTTCAGCACGCTGCCCTCGGGGCCGGATTCCAGCGCTCTGACGGTCGCGTCGACCGTATCGGCAACGAAAGTGAAATCGCGCGTCTGAGAGCCGTCACCGTAGATCTCGACCGGCTCGCCGAGGAGACCGGCGCGGATGAACCTGTGGAACGCCATGTCCGGGCGCTGGCGCGGCCCGTAGACCGTGAAGTAACGCAGCGAGACCGTCGGAACCCCGTAGTTGCGGTGGTAGAGCACCGCCAGGTGTTCGGCGGCGAGCTTCGTCACGCCGTATGGCGACACGGGGCACGTCAGCCCGTTCTCCCGCATCGGCAGGTCGGTCGTCTCACCGTAGACCGACGACGACGACGCGTAGACGAAGCGCGTCAGGCCGCCGTCCTTCGCGCGTTCAAGGAGCCGCTGCGAAGAACGGATGTTGCAGTCGATGTAGGTCTCGAAGCTCTTCCCCCAGCTCGCGCGGACCCCGGCCTGAGCCGCGAGGTGGCAGACCCCGGTCACACCGTCGAACAGGGGGTCCAGTTCGGCCGTAGCGAGGTCCGCCTCGACGAACTCGAACGCGTCGTGCGTTCTGGCCACCGCAAGGTTGCTCTCCTTGAGAGAGCGCGGGTAGTAGTCGATGAACGCGTCGACTCCACGGACCTCTCTGCCGTCCGCCAGCAGGCGCTCCACGACGTGCGACCCGACGAACCCAGCTGCTCCTGTTACGAGGACCTTCCCGCTCACGCGCTCACCTCCGGTTCCGCGTCCGGTTTGGCGTCTTCACCCGACACCCTTCTGAAGCTCTCTCCCACACGTATGCCCATTGCGCCGAACGACCACAGGCCCACCGCCGTGATGAGAAGCCCCGTCATCGCGTGGGCGACGATGACGACGGCCATCACGTCGTGGCGTGCCACGCCGGCCACTGCCACGCCGCCTGCGAAGATAAGGCCGATGACGAACTCGTTGTAGCCGATCTGCGCGGGCGGGGTCGGCAGTATGTACGACAGCGTCAGCAGGGTGTAGCCGAAGAGGACCCGCGTGAAGGCCACCTCCACCGCGAACGCCTTGAACATCAGGAAGAAGTAGACGCCGTCCATCAGGACGGCCGCGGCCGTCAGCGCCAGGAAGAACCAGATGGTGCGCGCCTCGCGGCGCGCGACCCCCATTCCCTCCACGAACAGGCGGATGGACTTCGAGAGCCGGCCGTAGATGCGGTCTGGCAGCCAGGAGAAGAGCCCGCACAGCAGTCGCGACGCCCCCTCCGGGCGTCTGAACGCGAAGATCAGAAGGGATATTGCCAGCAGGAAGACGCCGAGCACGACGTAGATGAGGGTCGCCAGCGTCCTGCTCATGTCGATCGAGAGTATGGGGACCATGGCGACTATGAAGAGCACCGGGACCAGCTCGAACAGCTTGTCGACGAAGACGGTCGGCAGGCTCGTGGAGATCGGGACGCCCCTGAGACGTTTGAGGAAGAACGACTTCGCCAGTTCTCCCGCCCTGATCGGGATGACGTAGTTGAGGAAGAGTCCCGCCATGAACATCTGGAAGCCCTCGGCGACACGCAGCGGGGCGATGGGGTGGAGTATCGCCCTCCACCTGAGGCTTCGCACGAGGTACGCGAGGAGGTAGAGCGCGGCGGCGGCGGCCAGCCAGCCCACGTTCGCCCGGGCGAGACTGCGCTTGAGCTCGGCGCCGTCGACGCCCCACAGGGCGAGCGCGAGAAGCGCAACGCCCACGAGGAACGCGACCGCGGTTCTAAGCCGCCTGCTCGTGTGACCTGCGCCTCTCAAGCAGACGTCCCTTCGTTCGTGCCCCGCTCCGCGAGAACGCCCCTGTGGTGCGCGAAGAGCAGCTTGAGCGGAGTGAATCGGGACCTCTCGATGATGAAGTGCTTCTCTATCTCGTCCATCAGCTTCGCGAGACGCTCCTCGTCGAAGTACGGAAGGGTGTCTATGGTCCACGTGTAGTGCTCGAGGCGCTCCGTGCCGCCGGAGAGGCGCTTCCGAAGGAACGGAAGGAACGTCGCCGCGACCTCCTCGATGGGCGAGTCGATGTCTGGCCACCAAGGTGTGTCCACGAGCAGCTTGTCGACAACGTGAAAGCCCCGCTCTCCAAGCTTCTTCGCGATCTCGCCTGCGTTCATCACCGAGATATTGCCGTGGACCCACTCCTCCCCCGCGGCCTTGTGGTGAAGGCGGTGAACGGGGAACCCGTAGTTCTTCGTGTTGGAGACGAAGACCATGACGTAGCGGGCGCTCGCGTCACACATCTCGTCCAGCAGCCCGTCCGGGTCCCCGACCTGGGGCAGCGAGTTGAAGTTCCAGACCAGGTCGAACGTGCGCCCGCCTGCGCCCAGCGTGCCGTCCGAGGACTCCCTGAGGGTGAGCCTCTCCGACAGACCCAGGGCCTCCCACGCGCGCCGCGCCAGGTCGACCTCGTCGGGCGCGCCGAGAACGAGTTCGACGTCCGCCCCACGCTGCGCCAGCGGAACGCTGTTGAGGCCGCTGATGCCGGTGATGCCGTCCGTCGGACCCTCCAGCACCGTCGCGATGTCTCGCTCGGAGGCGATGCGAGACAGCAGCCTCGCCACCGCGACGCGCTCGTAGGTCGTTCCCAGTCCGGTGTCCTTCTCGGTTGCCGGCATACGCTAGAGCTTCCTCCTCAGTGTCTCGGCGACCTCCTCGGGCGAGGGCGGGCAGCCGGGCAGGTGCGTGAGCCCCTCTTCCTCCGCGAGCTTGCGAGTGCACTGGCCCAGACACACGACGCGTCCGGAATCGCACGGCAGCTTGGCCGCCTTGCCCTGGACGATGTGGAGCTTGCCGAACACGCCCCAGTACCCCAGCTTCGGGACCAGCGTGAACCAGTACCTCGGGCTCCTGACCGCCAGCTTGACGGCGCCGCTGAACGAGTCGATGCACATCGAGCATGCGGTCGGGTCGCGCCACGAGTATATGTTGGCCACGCGGCCGAACTCCTCGTTCGCCGGCTCGAACTCCCGGGACGGAGCGGACCCGATGGTCTCCGGATCGACGTCCCCCAGTCCCAGTTCGCTGGCTATGCGCAGGTGCTCGATCGCCATCGGGTCGAAGCCCATGTGGCGCGCGGCGACGAAGTCGGCCTCGAGCATGTTCGTGCCCATTGCGAAGAACCGCGACCTCACGACCTTCCCGTGCAGCGGCCCGTCACCCTCGACGCCCGTGATGCCGTCCATGACGATCAGGTCGGGAGGACGGATGCCCGCGTGCTGTGCCAGCGGGTCGTGGAGCCCCAGCTGGTGGTCGCGCTTCTTGTCCGGCTCGGAGAGCAGACCCTTGTGGTTCTTGATGGACAGAGTGACGGTCGTGTAGCCGTGCGTCTTGAGCTTAGGGACGTTGACGTAGAGGTCGGCGTCCAGGACCACGGCTGGAACTCCGAGCTCCCCGTACTTCCAGTCGTGCTTCCTGCGCTCGGCCGTGTTGAGGTTGACCAGCTCGACCCCGAGCCTCTTCGCGAGCCGCTCGTAGCCCGACACTCTGAAGACCTGCTCGACGTTCAACCCTACTCCGGGCCCGTCTCCCATCGAGATGTCCGCGACCCCTCGGTCCCTCAACTCAGCGACGAGAGCCTCGACCACCGCGGGGTGAGTGATGACGGCGGTCTTCGGCTTCGCGGCGATCACCAGGTTCGGCTTGATGAACGCGGTGCGTTTCTCCGAAAGGTCCAGCCCTAGCGCGTCGATGCCGCGGGCGATCGCCTCGCGGAGTTCGCCGAGTCTGTAGTTGCGGACCTCTCTCAGAAAGACAGACACGCCAACTCCTTGTGCCGCCGTCCGAGCCGACTACCGGCGACCGCCGCCAGCGTGGCGTCCGGTGGCCACCTCGAAGGCGACCCCCGCGACGGTCGGCACGTGCATCAGCATGTTCGTGTAGGCTGCGTTGGCGAGGGGACAGGCGCACTCGCCTGCCTTCACCTTCGCGCGCTCACGCGCCGCCTTCTCATTGAACCAGATCCTGCGGAAGTCGTAGCCGACCTCCCGCAGATTCCCCATCGGGTCAGCCTTGATGCAGCAGAACCACACACCTCCGTCGGGCGCGATCTGCGCAGACGCCACGCCCGAGTAGCACGGGATGGGCTGCCGGCCGGCCGCGAGGTAGCGTTTGACAAGCTCGTAGTACCTTATGCGGAACGACTGCGTGACCCTCGAGATCCCCGAGTAGTCCTGCTCCTTGATGCGCGCGATGAGGAAGTCGACCGCCCCCGCGTAGGCCGAGAGCGATGGTGTGATCTCGGCACCGATCGTCTCGAGCTCGACTCTCTCTTCCGCGATCTCAGTGATGAACGAGTCGGGCTTGAGTTCCCTCATCACGTGCTCGTATATCGCCGGGATCCTGTCTACGTTGTGCACCGATATGACAGTGTGCACGCCGACCGTGAGATTCGGGCTCTCGATGGAGCGCAGGCCCTGGTAGGTCTCCATCGCTCGCTCGAAGTTGCCCTCTATGCCTCTGATGCGATCGTGGTCGGCGCCGACCCCGTCCAGCGACAGGTTTATGATGACCTGAGAGCGCGAGCACCTTCGCGCGATCTCTTCGACCATGTCGGGGATGCGAGACGACAGGAGACCGTTGGTCGGGATGTTGATGATGCCGGGGCTGCCGTGGCGGTATGCGCTCTCGCAGATGTCCGGCAGGTCCTTCCTGAGGAACGGTTCTCCTCCGCTCATCGTGTACCAGTACGGCGCGCGCCCCAGGGAACGGAAGGTCTGGTCGAACTCCTCGGCCGTGAACTCGTCGGCTTCCTTCGTGTAGACGTTGCACGTCAGGCAGCGGGAGTTGCAGCGATAGGTGACGCCCACCGTCAGGTTGAGCGGCAGGAGTCGCGGCCACCCGGTCGCGTGGGCGAGCTTGTAGAACGGTATCTTCAGGAGTATCTCAACCATCGCGCCGCCCCGCCCCAGTCGGGTCTGCAACGTGGGTCGCGGGCGCGTCCAGGCTCTTCGTGGAGTGAGAGACGTCCCAGGCGTACGGGTTCCTCTTGAACACGTAGAAGTCAATCGTCCCCAGGAGCCTGCCCCAGAACTCGAGGAAGACCCCGGCCGCCGTCCAGACCACGTTGCGCGGGCTCCACTCCATGTCCTCCAGCAGAACCGACACTATTCCGCCGACCTTCTTGGTCGAGACCTCGTAGGACTGAACCTTCTCGAGCCAGATGTGACCGGCGAAGATGCGGCGGCGCTGCTTGAGGAAGTCGCCGACCGTGGACGCGCCTTTGTTGTATATGACGGCGTCCGGAACGTAGGCGAGCTTGAGGTCGTTGTCGTGGATGATGGCCTCGATGCTGGCTTCGTCCACTGCGGAGTCCGGCGGTATTCGCCTGACGATCGACCTGAAGGCGACCATCTCCCCCAGCTTCGGGTGCTTGAGAGCGAGCCTGTGGTGCAGACGCCAGAGCATGTGGACGACGAACCCCATGAACGTGTCGGGATCGTCGACGGGCATCGGGCGTCCCCCGGCCATCCCCACCTTCGGGTCCTCGAAAGGCGCGAGCATTCGCTCGACGCAGTCTGGCGCCGGTATCGTGTCACCGCTCTCCAGAACGAACACGTCGGCGTCGGCGGCCTCGAGGAACAGGTTGATCGCCGACGACTTGCCCTGCCGCGTCTCCTGGCGTATGAGGCGGATGCGGGCGTCCTTCTCCGCCCACTCGCTGACAATGTCGTCGGTGCGGTCGGTCGAGCCGCTCGACACCACGAAGATCTCTCTGATCTCGACGCGGTCGAGACGCTGAGACGTCAGCGACGCCAGGAGCTTCGCGATGTTCTGCTCTTCGTTATAGGCCATGACGCCGACGCTGGCCGTTGTCAATCCGCCACCTCCGCTCCTACAGAGCGCGCTTCAGGCGCTTCACCGCGCGAGACGTCGCGTCTCCCCCTCCGCTTCCGCGTTCGCTCCTACTGCCCCAGAAGAAGCCTGTCACCAAGGAACCGTGGCAGGCCCGCGGCTATGATCTTCTCTCTTGCCGCGTTGTGGTCGTAGGGCACCTGGACGAGCTTGGCGCTCCTGTCGTCCAGGTCCAGGACCGCGAAGGAAGCGCGCGGGTCCCCGTTGCGCGGCTGCCCCACGCTCCCGACGTTGATCAGGACCCTGGCCCCCGCGGGCAGCGCCACCTCTCCGTCGAGCAGTTCGCTCGCTCCGACCTCCGTCCGAAGCACGATCATCGGAACGTGAGAGTGCCCGATGAAACAGAAGGACTCTGAGAACGTCGAGAACTCCCTGGCGGCCGCCTGCGGGCTCAGCACGTAGCGCCACTTCTCCGGTTCGCCGGGCGAGGCGTGTACCAGCCTTGTGTCGTCGAGCAGACTCACGTAGGGGAGGCTGCTGAGGAACTCCGCGTTGGCCGCCGTCAGCTGGTCACGAGTCCAGCGTATCGCCTGCACCGCCCACGAGTTGAAGTACGCCTCTTCCGCGGGGTCAATGGCCGCGTGGTCGTGGTTGCCGCGGATCGTGAGCTCGAAGCGCTCCTTCGCGATATCCACGACCTCGTTGGGGTTCGCCCCGTATCCGACGACGTCGCCGAGACACACGATGGTGTCCGGAGCCATCTCGTCGATTACCTCGAGGACGGCCGTCAAGGCCTCCAGGTTGCCGTGTATGTCGCTGACTATCGCGACCCTCACGCGGCCTCCGAGATCTCCCCTTCCGCAGCTGCGCCCCTGGTATCGCTCGCGATGCGGTCGAGGACGCCGTTGACGAACCGCCCGCACTCGGCAGTGCTGAACTTGCGGGCGATCTCAACGGCCTCGTTGATTATGACGCTGACGGGCGTGTCCACGCGCTCCAGAAGCTCGTACACACCGATGCGCAGGACCGTCACGTCCACGAGGCCCATCCGCGGGATGTCCCAGTGTTCGCTGGCTCCCGCGATCGCATCGTCGATCCTCTCGAACTCGGCCCTCACACCATCCACGAGGGCGCTGGCGAAGGTCCTTGCCTCTTCGGGAACATCGTCGATGTCCGGAATGGCCAGATCGGTGAGCCCGGTCAGCTTCTCACGGTACAAGAGCTTGACGGCGAGCTCGCGGCCTTCCCTTCTGGGATCCATGAACGGACGCGCCTCCCGCCGTCTCTATTCCATCGCAGCGTACAGGTCGGCCAGCTCCATCGCCGCCTGCGCCGCGTCCCATCCCCTGTTGCCGTTCTTGGAGCCGGCCCTCTCTATGGCCTGCTCGAGGCTCTCGGCCGTCACAACGCCGAACACGGCCGGCACGCCCGTGTCGGCCGCGACATTCGCGACGCCCTTGGCCACCTCTGCGGCCACGTAGTCGAAGTGTGGCGTGGCCCCTCTTATCACCACGCCAAGGCATACTACAGCATCGTAAGTGCCAGCGTCACCCATTCTTTTGGCGACCGCGGGGATGTCGAAGGCCCCGGGCACCCAGGCGATCGATATGTCGTCGTCGGCCGTTCCGTGGCGCCTCAGACAGTCCATCGCCCCCTCCAGCAGCCTCAGGGAGACGAACTCGTTGAACCTGGATACGACGATCGCGAACTTCCTTCCCTCGCCTCGTATCTTCCCCTCGTAGGTCTTGCTCATCGGTTCCGACCCTCCCTTACTTGTCGCGCGCGTCCTCGGGGCCCGTCGCACAGCTCTCGAGCTCCAGCAAGTGCCCCAGCTTCTCCTTCTTCGTGGAAAGATAGCGTCTGTTGCGCTCGGTGGGTCTCATCTCTATCGGCACCCGCTCTACTATCTCAAGTCCGTAGCCCCCGAGCCCCACGACCTTTTTCGGGTTGTTCGTCAGAAGGCGAAGCCGGCGCACGCCCAGGTCCGCGAGGATCTGCGCGCCGATACCGTAGTCCCTGAGGTCCGCCTCGAACCCCAGTTCCTCGTTCGCCTGGACGGTGTCGCGGCCGTGGTCCTGGAGTTCGTAGGCCTTGAGCTTGTTGCTCAGCCCTATCCCACGGCCCTCCTGCCTCATGTACAGGAAGACGCCCTCGCCCTCCTGCTCGATCAGCTCCAGAGCGTGTGCCAGCTGATCGCCGCAGTCGCACCGCCCCGACCCGAACACGTCTCCGGTGAGACACTCCGAGTGCACGCGGACCAGCACGTCCTTGTCCGGTCCCGGCTCTCCCTTGACGAGCGCGAGATGAGGGCTGTCGTCGAGTTCGCTCTCGTAGACGGTCAGCTTGAACTCGCCCCAGCGCGTCGGCAGTGTCGTTCGCGCGACGGCGTGCACCAGCTTCTCCGTCGACTGCCGGTACTCTATGAGCGATCTCACGCTCACTATGTTGAGATCGAAGCGGTCTGCGACGCGGATGAGCTCGGGCATACGGGCCATGCTGCCGTCCTCACCGATGATCTCGCAAAGGACGCCCGCGGGCTTCAGGCCGGCAAGTCGCGCCAGGTCGACCGCCGCCTCCGTGTGCCCGGCTCGCCTGAGCACGCCACCTTCGCTCGCGCGCAACGGGAAGATGTGTCCCGGCCTCGCGAGGTCGTCGGGCCTGGTAGAGCCGTCCACCAGCGCCCTGATCGTGGTGGCCCGGTCGTGCGCCGATATGCCCGTGGTGGTCCCGTCGACCGCGTCGACCGAGACCGCGAAGGCCGTCCCCATGATCGAGGTGTTCTTCCCCACCATCGGGTGCAGATCGAGCTCGTCGAGACGCTCGCCCGTCATCGGGACGCAGATTAGACCTCGACCCTCGCGCGAGATGAAATTGATGTCCTCGGGCGTCACCTTCTCGGCCGCCATGATCAGGTCGCCCTCGTTCTCACGCGTCTCGTCGTCTACCACGATGACCATCCGACCCTTGCGGACGTCCTCTATGGCCGCCTCGACCGCGATGAACTCCCTGTCCGTGTTCGTCATTCCGTGAACCCCAGTTCCCTGAGCCTCTCTTCCGTCAGGCCGTCGTTTCGCCCGGACGCGCCGGCGCCTCCCTCCCGCAGCAGCTTCTCCTGGTGTTTGGCAAGCACGTCCGTCTCTATGTTGACCGCCGTCCCCCGGCGGTAGGTCCCCGCTACTGTCGCCCGCAGTGTCTCCGGGATCAGAGCCACCGTGACCAGCGCTCCATCGACCTCGGCAACCGTCAGGCTCGTCCCGTCGATGGTTATGGAACCCCGCGCGACCACGTGGCGGGCGAGCTCCGACGGCACCTCGACCGTGAGCAGCACGCCCTCAGCTCCGTCCACGAGGGAGCGCACGGTGCCGAGACCGTCGACGTGGCCCGTGACGAGGTGACCCCCGAGCCGGTCTCCAAGCCTGAGAGCGCGCTCGAGGTTGACCTCGGCGCCCGGCCTCAGGCTCCCGAGCGTGGTTACCTGCAGCGTCCGCGCCACGGCGTCGATCTCGAATCCCGCGGAGTCGGACCGCACCACCGTCTGGCACACGCCGTTGACGGAGACGCTCTCGCCCACTTCGAGCTCTCCGGCGAACGCCGCCGCGATGCGGAGCGACGCGCCAGTAGAAGAGCGGCGCGACCGTTCCACTCTGCCCCTCGCCTCAACGAGACCGGTGAACACGTCACTCTCCTCCTTCGTGCCGGACGACGTCCGCCTGGAAGAGGCAGTCTCCTCCGACCTCCGTCCACGAGGGGTTATCGAACGAAGCGCCGTGCTCCCACCACCCTCCTCCGAGCGGCGGCAGCGCCGGGCGCCCGTCGGCGCCGTAGAGCCTGGGGGCCACGAAGAACGCGACGCGGTCGACGTGTCCTCCCGTCAGCAGAGAGCCGGCTACCGCCGTTCCTCCCTCGGCCAGGACGGACAGCAGCCCGGCTCCGGCCGCCCTTTCGAGAACCTCGCGAAGATCGAGACCTCCCGGGGATCTCCCTACGCGCCAGACACCGACCCCCGCCCTCTCGAGGGCGGCGCTACGCGTCTCCGACGCCTCCTTCGAGCACGCGACGATCGTCCGGACGCTTCCAGAGGTTCTCACGAGCGCGGAGCCCTCCGGCGTACGGAGCGACGTGTCGAGGACGAGGCGCGCGGGCTGGCGGGACGGGCAGCCTCCACTCGCGCCCTCCCTGCGGTCGGTCAGGCGCGGGTCGTCGGCCAGCACCGTTCCGATGCCCACCAGCACACAGTCCGAGTCCCCCCGCATCGAGTGGACGAGTTCTCTCGACTCCGGCGACGACGTCCATCGGGGTCCGCCGGGGGCCGGTGCTATGCGGCCGTCCAGTGACAGGGCCATCTTCAGAGTGGTGAACGGAAGTCCGTTCAGCCGGAACTTGAAGTACGCCGCGTTGAGCTTCGTCGCCTCGTCGCGCATGAGTCCGAGGTCGACGTCTATGCCGGCGGAGCGCAGAAGTTCGATGCCGCGGCCTGACACGGAGGGGTTAGGATCGGTGACGGACACAACGACGCGGGAGACACCGGCCGACACGATGGCCTCGGTGCAAGGCGGCGTCTTGCCCGAGACGGAGCAAGGCTCCAGCGTCACGTAGAGCGTCGCGCCCCGCGCGTGACCACCGGCGCAACTGAGCGCGTTGACCTCCGCGTGAGGGCCGCCGCAGCGCTCGTGGTGACCCTCTCCGACGACCGCCCCGTCGCGCACGAGCACGGCCCCGACCATCGGGTTGGGACTCGTCGAGCCGCGCCCCCGGGCCGCCAGCTCGAGCGCGCGCGCCATGTGGACGCTGTCGCGTCCGCGCCCTTCCCGCGTCGCGCCAGCGGTCTCGGTCCCGCGACCGCCCGTGCCGCGCCTGCTCTCTCTTGTGGTAGCGCCGCTCACGCTCAGTCTCTCCCCGGGGGCACAAAAAACGCGCCCCTTACTACCTCCGAGGCGCTCCGACAACGGGAAAGCGAACCTCGCTTCCCGTACTGGCTCCTTCTCCCGTCCAGACTCTCACTGTCGGCGCCCGAATTCCACGGGCTCAGCGGATGTCTCCGCTCGCGGGCTGTGACCGCCGGTGGGGAATTGCACCCCGCCCCGAAGGAACGATATTCGACTGTTCTAGGAATCTACCACCGTTCGAGGCCGGTGTCAAGGCGCCCGGGAAGGCTCGCCATCCACTCCCATGAGCCCTCTGGCGAAGTCCCTCGCCACGAAAGGCTCTATGTCCTCGATGCTCTCTCCCGTGCATACGTGCCGCACCGGGATCGAGAGCTCCCTCGCGATGGCGACGACGATCCCGCCCCTTGCCGTGCCGTCGAGCTTCGTCAGGACGATTCCCGTCAGCCCCAGGATCTCGTCGAACTGGCGGGCCTGCGTCAGGGCGTTCTGCCCCGTGTTCGCGTCCACGACGAGCAGTACCTCGTGCGGAGCGCCTGGGAGCCGCCGCTCTATTACGCGCCGCACCTTCTGCAGTTCGACCATGAGGTTCTTCTGTGTGTGAAGGCGACCGGCCGTGTCCACTATCAGCACGTCCGCCGAACGGGCGACCGCCGCCTCGAGGGCGTCGAACGCCACGGCGGCCGCGTCTCCTCCCTGCTGACCGCCAACTAACTGCGCCCCGCTGCGCTGCGCCCAGACGGAGAGCTGCTCGCCGGCTGCCGCGCGGAACGTGTCGGCGGCGGCGAGTACGACGTCCTTCCCGGAGTCAACGTAGAGGCGGGCCAGCTTGCCAATCGTGGTCGTCTTGCCGACGCCGTTGACTCCGGCCACCACAACGACGAAGGGCGCGGCACCGTCACCGGGCGCTCCCTCTCTCTCGGCTGCGGCGAGCATCGAGTCGATCTCGTCAGCGAGGAAGCTCCTCACCTCCTCGTCCGTTCCCGATCCCCTGAAGCGCGCGTCGAGAGCCTCGACAAGATGGAGCGAGGTCTCGACGCCCAGGTCCGCCGCTATCAGTGTCTCCTCTATCGACTCCAGAGCGGACGCGTCCAGACCACCGCCCACTCCGAGAGCCGATCGTATGCCGTCCGTGATCGCCCGTCTGGTCTTAGCGAGCCCGTCACGCAGTCTCGAGAACCGCTTCCTCACTGACAACCTCTTCCCTCGCCGTGTCGAGACTCACCGACACGACCTTCGAGACTCCCGACTCCTCCATGGTCACCCCGTAGAGGCGATCGGCCTCCTTCATCGTCGCCTTGTTGTGCGTGATGACGATGAACTGCGTGCGTGACGAGAACTCCTTCAGCATTCGGACGAATCTCACGACGTTCGCGTCGTCCAGCGGGGCGTCTACCTCGTCGAGGATACAGAACGGCGACGGCTTGACCAAGTAGATGGCGAAGAGCAGCGCGATGGCCGTCAGGGCACGCTCGCCACCCGACAGCAGAGAGATGCGACCTAGCCGCTTCTGCCGCGGGCTGGCGACTATCTCGATCGCCGACTCAAGTGGATCGTCCGGATCGACGAGCACCAGGTTCGCGTCGCCGCCCTCGAAGAGGCGCTGGAACATGTCGATGAAGTTCTTTCGGACGACCTCGAACGTCTCGAGGAACATGGTCATCGCCGTGTCGTTGATCTTCTCGATCGCGTTCTTGAGCGACTCCTTCGACTTCTCGAGATCCTCGTACTGCCCTTGCAGGAACTCGAGGCGCTTGCTCTCCTCGTCGTACTCGTCTAGCGCCAGGAGGTTAACGGGACCCATAGAGCGAAGTCGCGCCTTGAGCCGTTCGATCTCCTCGCGAGCCTTAGAGGCGTCGAACGGAGGCTCTCCATCCTCGAGCACAAGGTCACCGAGCGACTCGACGTCCGCCGAATACTCCTCCCGGAGGCGCGCTCGCAGCGATTCGAATCGACTCCGCATCTCGGTGTCCTTGAGCTCGATCTCATGGAGCTCGGCCTGCGCGCGGTCGCGCGTGTCTCGAGACGTCTTGGTGTCGCCGTCAAGCCTCTCTATCTTCACGCGCAGCTCTCTCACCGATCCGCGCATTGCGTCTCTGTCGGCCTCGAGCGCGCGCTTCTGCTCGTTGATGTCCGATAGGGTCTCGTTGTCCGCGGCGTTGCGTTCGTCGAGTTCTCCCACCGTCCGGATGTGCTGCTCGCGCTCCTCGGTCTTCCGCTCGATAGACGTCCTCGCCGCCCGTACCGCATCGCCTATCTGGGCGTGCTCCGCCTTGAGCTGAGTGAGCGCCGAGCGCGTCGCCGCGGCCTCGATCTCGGCCTGCTTCTCTTCTTCGGCCGCCTTGGCGCGCTCTCGCTCGGCGAGCTTGAACTTCCGCTCCAGTTCGCCCACCTTCTCGCCGAGCTCGTCCTCGCCCTTCGAGAGGAGCGACAAACGGTCCGAGAGCGCCCCGATGTCCTTGCGCGTTGCCTCCATGCGAACGCCCAGTGCGTCCCTGTTGGCGGCCAGTCGGGAAACGCCGTCCTCGAGGTTCGTCTTCCCGAGTTCCAGCTCCGTAAGCTGCCGCTTGACCTCCCAGAGCTCGGCCTCGGCGCGCTCCGCCCGCTCCTCGCTGCTCGCGGCTTCCTCCGACGCTCTGCCCAGCGCTTCCTCGGCGCGCGCCTCGTCGTTCGTCGCCTCGGAGAGCCTTCCCGCCAGCGCCGCGACCTCTCGCTCCGCCGCTTCCAGACGTTCCGTGCGACGCAGGAGCCCCGCCTCCTCGTTGCCGGGGCGGCCGCCGGACAGGACGCCCGAGGAGGTGACCATGTCTCCCTCCGGCGTGACGAACGCGAGATGTCGTGCGTCCTCCCTGTCTCTGAGTCCCATCGCCGTATCGAGCCCCCTCACCACAACAACGCCTTCGAGGAGGAACTCCGCCAGCTGGCCCAGCTCGCTCCCGCAGCTCACGAAGTCGGACGCCGGACCCACTACCCCGTCCGAGCCGAGGATGGCCGGTGGGGCGGGCTCGACCGAGATCGCCGATAGCTCCGAGACCGGGATGAACGTCGCCTTGCCCAGCGCCCCCTGCGAGAGCCTGCCCATCGCGGCGCGCGCGGCACCGACGTCCCGGGTGACGATGTACTGCACCGCGCCCGCAAGCGCGGTCTCTATGGCGCCCTCCATGCCCTGGTCGACGGTCATGACGTCCGCAACGGTGCCCATCAGTCCTTCGACGGCTCCGGCTTCCTCTGTCAAGAGAGAGCGCACCCCGTCCTGGAAGCCGCCGTAGCCGTCGCGTATTTCGGAGAGAAGCTGGCGCTTGTGCTCCGCGGTGTCCAGTTCCCCCTGGAGCTTCGCCTCACGTTCCCGGGCCGCCAGGAGGCCCTCTCGCGCCGCGTCCAGCGCCGTCGTCGCGGCCTTTCGTGCCGCCCCCGCCTCGTGAGATGCGGTTCGGAGGCCCCTCTCGGTCTCCAGGACCTCGAGGATCTTCTCCTCTCTCTCAGTGAGAGCGGCCCTGCTCTCTCCGAGTTCCGACTCGAGGGCCATGTGCTCCTGCATGAGATCGTCGAGTCTGGTGCGGTAGCTCTCCAGCTCGCCCTTGAGGCCGGCCGAACTCTCAAGCCCCGCGAGCCGCGTCTGCTTCTGTCCGTCGAGCAGTTCCTTGAGACGCCTGTACTCGGACTCGATCTCGGACATCCCCTGCGTCGCCGTCGAGAGCTCGCCTTCCTGTTCGCCGGCCTTCTCCGAGACGCCCTTGATCTCGTCCTCGATCTTCGCCGCCTTCGCGAGGGCGAGAGACAGGTCGGCGCGGATGTCTGTCAGCTCCGTGTCGAGTTCGGCCACTCGCCTCTCGGAGGCGTTCCGTCGCTCGGTCGCCACGAGGAGCCCGTCGGCCAGAGAACGCGCTCTTGCGTCCAGCTCGCCTATCTCTATCTCGAGACTGGAGAGCGCCTCCTCCTTGTCGTGACGCTCCGTGCGTATGCCCATCCCGTCGCGCTCCGCCCGAGTGAGCACTCCGTCGCATTCGTCTATGGTCCTCTTGAGCTCGGCTATGCGTTCGGAAGACTCGTCCTTGCGGGCGCGCCACTCGGCGTACTCGCGCCGACCGAGGGCGATCTCCAGTTCCTTCAGCTCGTCCGTGTACCGCCGATGTCGACGGGCCTGCGCGAGCTGGCGCTTGAGTGAACGGACCTGTTTCTCCACCTCGCTGATGATGTCGGACACGCGCTGCATGTCGGCCTCGGTAGCGGTCAGCTTGTTGAGGGCCGAACGCTTCCTTACCTTGTACTTCATGATGCCCGCCGCCTCCTCGAACATGAAGCGGCGGTGCGCCGTAGAATCGGAGAGAATGGAGTCGACCATCTTCCTCTCGATCAACGAGTAGGTCCTCGTGCCCACGCCGGTGTCGAGGAAGAGGTCCTTGATATCGCGGAGTCGACAGGGGGTCTTGTTCAGGAGGTACTCGCTCTCGCCCGAACGGAAGACGCGGCGGCCGATGACTACCTCGCTGTAGTCCGTGGGGAGATAGCCGGCGGAGTTGTCGATGGTCAGGGCGACCTCCGCCATCCCGAGACGGCGGCGCTTCTTGGTGCCGTTGAAGATGACGTCCGCCATGCTCGACCCGCGCAGTTCGGACGGGCTCTGCTCTCCCAGGACCCATCGGATCGCGTCCGCGACGTTCGTCTTGCCGCAGCCGTTGGGGCCCACCACGCAGGTCATTCCGGGTCCGAACTCCAGGCCTATCTTGTGTGCGAAGGACTTGAATCCGAAGATGTCTAGCTGCTTGAGATACAAGAATGGCCCTCCTACCCGTCGGACGCCGGTCTCGGAGCGAATTCTATCCAGGCACCTTCATACCCGAGGCTCTTGATTGTGTCAAGGACTTCGAGGGCGGCGGCGTGCCTCGGGTAACCACCGGAGACGACGATGCGATACCACGTGCCCCGGTCGGGTACTTCCGCGGCCACCACGTCGACGTCCACTCCCTTTCGCTCGATCTCGGTCGCCTCGAAGCCAGCGTCGCGTTCCATCTTGTGCGAGCTGACCATGACGAGGTAGCGGCCTCCCGGCCCGTGTATCCTCTCGTCGGAGAGCGGTCGGCCCTCCGTGCTAACGTCCCCTGACGTCGCGTCTGCCCCGCCTGTCTGTTCCTCGATCGCGACCGCCTCTGCTGGGAGATCGGACACCGGCTCGCCGCCCGGCTGGTCCTCACGCTCGGCGGTCATGGACTCCGCTCCCCCCTCTGGCGCCGTCGCCTCCTCCCCGGAGTCGGCGGGCCCCGTCTCTTGCTGCCGGCCGGGCGCCGCTACCTCACGTGGCGGCACGCGGTCGCGCACCGCGCTCGGTCCGAACCGCTCCCTTCCGTCCAGCCCCCACCAGACCGCCGCCGCGGCAACGATGACAACAAGCGTGACAAGGACACTGAGTCCCCGCCTCTTCCTGGGTTTCCGCTCTAGCGCCGCGCCCACTACAAGCGGCTCCGGGCGCACGAAGGCCTCCTCGACGCTGCCCGCCGGTTCCTCGCCGGCATCCGTCTGCGGCCGCTCCGATGGCTCAGCGTCGCCCACCTCGAGCGGCCTCATCTGACGTTCGCGGAGCCCTCGCTGATCCTCCTCACTGGCAATGTCGCCCAGCAGTACCGTCACCGTACGCGTACTGTCCGCCGTCGCCGCGAGCGACGACAGCTCCCCCCCGTCCTCGACGACACAGACGAGCGCGTCGAGCGAGGCCGCAGCGTCCCCCAACCGAGCCGGCTCCAGCACTACGAGCGCGAGGCCGTCGCCGGCGAGACCTCGGAGCATCGCGCCGTATGCTGCCGCTTCGAAGACGCCCCTTACGGTCACCGGATGGGAACCGGCCGTCACCACGCTCACTCCGGTTGCGAGCGTGCGACGGACGACGCACTCGGAGGAGACTCCGAAGAGCAATGAGTCCACGAGCCCCTCGTCTCCGTCTTCCGGGAGAGGCTTGCGCAGCACCGGTTCCTCGACGCAGGAATCGACGACGGTGACGGCGAGCCCGCGCTCCCCCAACCACGCCGCCAGCAACACCGCAACCTGCGCGGCGGCTCTTGTGTCGCGACCGGACACTCCGACGACACCGGTTCTCGTGTCGAGCGCCGCGCTCAAGGGGGCTGCCCACTCGAGGAAGTCGCCTTCAGCGAGCGCACTGACGCCGACAGCTTCGTCGAGCCGTCCCGCCCGCCCAAGCGCGAGGCCTCTCTGCAGGTCGCCCTCGGACCTGAGTCTCTCGAACTCCGCCCTCGTCGCGCCGGATGGCGGTCCGAGTCTCATCTCCCTTCCTCCCCGAACGCCGCCACGAGGGCGGAGACCACCGCCTCCTCCTCTGCGGGGGCGACCGTCCGCAGATCGATGACCACCCTGTCCTCGCGCGCGAGCGCGACGACGGCGGGTCTCGTCGCCAGCATGGCGGCCGTAACGTGCGTCACAGAGATGCCCGCGAGCGGCTCCACGACCACACCGCGGCTCGGCAGCACAAGTTCCGGCGCAGCGCCTCCTCCAACGCGCCCCTCGAGCTCCTCCGCGGACACTCGTGCCCGCCCGCCGAGGGCGGCTCCCAGGGACTCTGCAAGAGCGCGTGCCCTCGCCTCAAGGTCCGAAAGCGGAGCGGTGATGGAAGCGAGGACCGGCACCTGCGCCTCGGCGTCGCCCCTCAGGTAGCTTTCAAGAGTCGCGGACAGGGCCGCGAGAGTCAGCTTGCCTGGCCTGAAGGCCCGCATCAGCGGGTTCTCTCGCATCCTGGAGATCGCGCTCGAGCGTCCGACGGCGATGCCCGCCTGGGGACCACCGAGCAGTTTGTCTCCGCTGAAAGTGGAAACGGTCGCGCCGGACGCGACGCTCTGGCGAACGGTCATCTCTCCAGGCAGTCCCAGACGCTCCGGGTCCGCGAGGATGCCGCTTCCCAGGTCGTGTATGACCGGGATGCCGTAGCGTTCCCCCAGCTCGGCCAGTTCCTTCAGAGGGACGCGTTCGACGAAACCCGATATCGAGTAGTTGCTCCAGTGCGCCGAGAGGAACGCGCCCGTGCTGCTTCTGATCGCGCCCTCGAAGTCGGAGAGATGCGTCCTGTTCGTCGTTCCGACCTCCACCATCCTCGAGCCACTGCGCTCGAAGACCTCAGGCAGCCGGAACGAGCCGCCGATCTCGATGAGTTCGCCGCGCGAGACGACGACCTCTCTCGATGTCGCAAGCGTGTTCAGGACGAGAAGCACGGCGGCCGCGTTGTTGTTTACGACCAGGGCGTCCTCTGCGCCCGTCAGCTCGCAGAGGGCGTCCCGAACCAAGAAGTCGCGCTTGCCGCGAGAGCCCCGGATGAGGTCGTACTCGAGGTTCGAGTAGCCACCTGCCACGCTGGAGATAGCGGCCAGTGCTTCCGTCGACAGCGGCGCGCGACCCAGGTTCGTGTGCACGACTATGCCCGTCGCGTTCACCACTGGCAAAAGACCCTTTGACGGCGATCTGACGACCTCAGTCTCAACCGCGGAGAGGATGCGTTCCCTTATCCCGTCGGAGCGAACTTCGTCGCTCTCCTCCAGTATTGCCGTCCTCTCGCGGTCCAGGACCTCGCGGACCAACCTCACGAGCATGGGACGCGGTCGGACCCCCGCCAGGCCCTTCTCCTCGAGATGCGCCAGCACGGCATCCACCGGCGGTATGGCGCTCATCCGCTCCTGTTTGTCCATGTGTCCACGCGCGGACATGCCTGCCCACGCGTCCTCCAGTGCGGTCCCGCAGCGCCGCTTTGGCCGTCCCCGACAGCCTGCCAGCCCGCAACGGCTCCACCGGCGCGTCTGGACCGCGTCCGTTCGCTGTACGATGTGGGGTCAGAATATCGGCCGCAACTCGGAGGGTCAAGCGGTTTCACCCCTCGTAACTGGTTGAGGCTACGGCCGTACCGGCGTTCCCGCTGCCCGCGCGACCGCCGCAGCATGCAACCGGAAGCAGTGCAGCATGCCCACGGACGGGCGCCGCCGCCCCGCCCCTCCCACGCACCCCGCCCGTTCCTGCCCGTGGAGGGCCCGCACGGGCTCCTAATCCACAGCATCTTGCGAAGTTACGTCCCTGTGGGTCGCCGCTTGGCACGTCTATTGCACGAAGAACGCACACTGACGCCCCAGAGACGAGGATTCGGGGGACCTGCGACCGAGTGACCAACGGGAAAGGAGGGCCACCGAGAGAGCGTTGATAAGGCCGTGGCAGAGACTGCCCGGAGGCAGTGACGGCGAGGGCGAGATGGTCTCCCCTCAGAAGGAGCAGTTCCAGACAAGGAGTGATCTGATATGCGCAAGACAGTGCTTTGTGTTCTGACAGTCATCGTCATCGCGGCCGCGTTTGTCGCCGTCGCCACGGCGAAGAAGTCCGTTGCCGAGTACACCGAGTATCCCGACGTGACGACCTCACGCAGCCCCGTTGTCCTCTACTACGATGACATGGAGGGCGGGACGGCTGGCTGGACGAGCGTCGACAACACCGCCGTTGCGGTTCCCCACTTCCACGTCGATCCCTACATGGCGTATGAGGGATCGAACTCGTGGTGGTGCGGCAACTTCGACTACGACGCGGACGGCGGCTACGGCAACAGCTGGGACGACAGGCTGGCCATCCCGACGACCGACCTGACGGGCGCGACCTACCCCATCCTGACCTACGCGTACCGTCACGACTCGGAGGCCGCCTACGACTTCACGTACGTCCAGGCCGAGAGCATGGGTGCCTACGTGAACCTGAACCGCGGGTACGACGGCGTGCAGGCTTGGACGGACATCGGTGTCTACGGTTTCGTCCTTGTTGCGTACGACAATCCGCTCAACGCGAGATTCCGCTTCGTGTCTGACGGCGCCTACTCGGACGAGGACGGCGCGTACGCGTCGGTCGCTGGTGCGTTCATGTGCGACATGGTCAAGGTCTTCGACTACTTCTCCGGCTACGTGTACTTCTACGACAACGCCGACGATCAGGTCTTCATGGTTCCGGGTGTCCCGGCCTCCGCCGGCGACTACTGGCATCAGATCACGCGCAAGTGCCCCGCGGCTTCGGACCCCACCAGCTGGTGGTGCGGCGACGACGCGGACACCTCGCTGATCCCGCCGAACCTCAACAACTCGCTCATCTCGCCGCCCGTCAGCATCACGGGCAGCGTGACGTGCACGCTTCACGTCCTCATCCACTCCGAGGTCCCGACGGTCGACAACGACTACTACACGGAAGAGGTTACGGTCGACGGCGGCGCCAACTGGACGATGACGGGCGCGTGGTGGGGCGACTTCGGTCAGTGCGACGGCTGGGGCACCAGCGGTATCATCGGCACGGACATCAGCTCGCTCCTCCCCGGCACGGTGTTCCAGTACAAGCTGACGATGTACACGACCGACAACGGCTGCGGCCCGGGCACCGCCGGAGGCGCAGGCATCATGTTGGACGACACGTGGCTCGAGGACTGGACCGGGTCGCCGGTCGAGGAGACGACCTGGGGCGCCGTCAAGGCGATGTACAGGTAGTCAATTCGGTTCGGGTCCATTCGGGACCCATGGTTGGTGGATTTCGCAAGAGGTGAGACATCAACGAGCGACACCTTGCGGTTCCCAACAGAGACGAGGGGCGGCATTCACTGCCGCCCCTCTCTCTATCTTCTGTGGTTCCCGTCCTACCCGCCGACACTACTGGTTCGTGATCTCGCTCTCTTCGAAGGGCGGGTTCTCCTCACCCATGTGCTCGAGCATCCAGTCGGCCGACTCGACGAGCTCCGAGTCCGGGTACTGCGCCTTCATCCGGTTGAACGCGTTGCGCGCGGCCTCGTAGTTCGAGAGCTCCTCCGCGTGGATGAAGCCGATCATGAACTGCGCCTCCGCCGCGTGCTCGCCCTCCGGATAGTTGAAGACCAGCTCGGAGTAGTAGTTGAGCCTCGTCAACGGGTCGTCGGTCTCCTGCGCCAGCGTGAAGAGCTCCTCCTCCGTCCTGGGCTTCGAGCGGAAGACGTCCTCGTTCAGCATCACACCGTAGCTCTCCTTGAGCTCGGCGAGGACCTCTTCGTAGCGCGCCCGCGTCTTGTCGGGCAGCAACGAGTTCTCGATCCTGTCCCTGACCTCTTCCAGCGGCCGCGTTCCGGACTCGGTCTTCTCCTCAATGTAGAAGATGTGCCAGCCCCTGTCGGAACGCAGCGGCTCGGTGACCTCACCGACCTTCCACTCGCGCACGCGCTCGATAAGCCCGGCGTCCAGACCGGCTTCCGGCACGCCCTCGCCCTGCGGGATGGAGGACATCAGGCCGCCCGCGTTTCGCGTTGCGTCGTCCGTCGAGAGCTCTCTGGCCACCGACGGGAAGTCCTCGCCTGCGAGCACCCGCTGTCTCGCGGCATCGGCCTGAGACCGCGTCGGGACCAGGATGTGGCGGACCTTCGTGCGCCCCGCTCGCTGGAACTGCTCGCCGTACTCCTCGTAGTAGGCGACGATCTCCTCTTCTGGGACGACCGCCTTTCCCTCGATGTCGTCGGCGTAGAACTGCTGGATGACGGCGCGCCGTCTGACGGCGTCGAGCGCCTTCACCACCTCGGGGCTCTCGGCGTATCCGGCGTTCATCGCGGCCTGGTACAGAACCTCCTCGTCGACGAGCCTCTTGAGGAACTCGATCGTTCCCTCGGGGCCCGCGAACTGCTGCTGCGCGAACGGCGGAAGGTCCGCCATCTTCTCCATCAGGTCGCTCTTCGTGATGTTGGTCCGTCCGACTCTGGCGACGACCTCGTCGTCACCACCGGTGCCGCAGCCCCAGCAAAGCACTAGCGCGGCGAGACCGACGAGCACGAGCGCCGTGACTCTCAGGCTTCTCGGCATACTGCTCCTCCCCGCCTTCCGGCTGGTCGGCGCGCCGGGGCGACCGGGGCCGCCCCGAGCACGCAGCTACTCCCTGATGACCCAGACCTTGACCTCGGCCTCCACGTCGCTGAAGAGCCGAACCTTGACCGGGTATACACCTAGCATCTTGATGTGCTCTTCCATCAGCACGTTGCTCGGGTCGATCGAGTGGCCCTGCTCCTCGAGCGCGGCCGCGACGTCTCTCTCCCCCACGGACCCGTAGAGCTTGTCGCCCTCGTCCGCCTGGACACGCACCGTACACGACACTCCGCTCAGCCGCTCGGCCATCTCCTCGGCCGCGCGCTTGTCCTTCTTCACCTTCGCCTCGTCGCGCTTGACCTTGACCTCCAGCTGCGCGAGGGCCCCAGCGGTCGCGGGCATCGCCTTGCCCGACGGGATGAGGAAGTTCCTTCCGAACCCGTCCTTGACGGTGACGACGTCGCCGCGCGACCCGAGCCGGGGGATGTCCTCAACAAGTATGACCTTCATTGCTGATGCACCTCCGTTGGCTCCCTCCGCCGTCCTAGCCGTGTCTGTGATGCCGGCCGATGAACGGAAGGAGAGCGATCTGACGGGCGCGCTTGATCGCGACTGCCAGCTGTCTCTGGTGTCTGGCACAGGTCCCGGTGACCCTGCGCGGTATGATCTTGCCCTGCTCCGTGATGAAGCGGTTCAGGCGCTTCTCGTCCTTGTAGTCCACGTGCTCCACCTTGTCCTGGCAGAGCCTGCAGAACTTCCCGTGTCGCTCACGTCTTGCCATCTTCTCCTCCGAGATCCGGTTTCGTATACGACGAGGTCGGGTCAGTCGTCCAACACGATGTTCATGTTGCGGATGATCCCCTCACGCAGCTTGTACGCCTCGACGAGGCGCTCGATCGCCGCGGGGTCCGCCTCGAACTTCAGGAACGCGTAGTACCCGTCCTGCTCACCCTTGATCTCGTAGGAGAGCCGGCGCTTGCCCCACTTGTCCCACTCCTGGATCGTTCCACCTTCCGCCTTGATCAGCTCCTCGACCCCGGTCATCTCAGCTTCGAGACCGGCTTCGTCGAGGCCGGGACGGAAGATGAAGGCTCCTTCGTACGTCCTCATTGCTGCCTCCTCCTCTCGGACCACTACGACCCCGCCACCTGGGCGGGGTGAGGAGACCCCAGGCACCGCGCCCGGGGCTTGCCCCTCTTCCTTCACTACTGCCGCCGCGGTTCTTCCCGCGGCCGCACTGCATCCACCGCCGGCCTTCTCGCTGCGCCGCCTAGTGGAAATGTATGAGGACCACGTCGCCTTCCTGCACCTCGTAGTCCCTTCCCTCCGTTCTGAGGTGTCCGCTCTCGCGGAGCGCCCCCATGGAACCTTCCTCGCTGAGATCCTCGAAGGACACGACCTCCGCCCGGATGAAGCCCTTCTCCATGTCGGAGTGGATTTTCCCCGCGGCCTCCGCGACCTTCGTTCCTCTGGTCACTGTCCAGGCTCTCGTCTCCGTGCCCTTGATCGTGAAGAAGGTCACGAGATCCAGCAGCCTGTAGCCCGCCCTGACCAGCCTCTCGAGTCCCCGTTCCGAGAGACCCAGCCCCTTCAGGAACTCCGTCCTTTCCTCGTCGGGGAGCGACACGAGCTCCGCCTCGAGCGAGGCCGCTATCGGAACGACCTTCCACGGCGGCTCTCCGGAAGCGGACACGATCCTCTGGACCCACTCCGCCTCTCCGCCGCCGGCGTCGCCCTCCGAGATGTTGGCGACGATGATGCGGTCCTTCGACGTCAGGAACCGGTACTCGCTCAGGACCTCACGCTCCCCGTCGGTGAGACCTGCATCGGACAACTCGGTTCCCGAGTCCAGGGCGTCTCGCGCCTTCGCGAGCGCCTCCACGGCCGGCCCTGCTTCCTTCTCCCCTCTGTCCCTGTCCTTCTTCCGCTTCGCGAGGTTCCGCTCTGCCGTCTCAAGGTCTGCGAGCAAGAGCTCTGTCCTGATGGTCTCCAGGTCCCGTTCCGGGTCGACGCTGCCGTCGACGTGCGCGACCGAGGAATCCTCGAAGCAGCGGACCACGTGTGCGACGGCGTCGACCTCGCGAATGTTCGCGAGAAACTTGTTCCCCAGTCCCTCGCCGTGGTGCGCCCCTCTGACGAGCCCCGCGATGTCGACGAAACGGATCGCCGCCGGCGTCAGCTTCTCGGGCTCGAGTATCTCTCCGAGCCGGTCGAGGCGCGCGTCCGGCACCGGCACCACCCCCACGTTCGCGTCCACCGTGCAGAAAGGGTAGTTGCTGCACGCGACGCTGGTCCCCGCGAGCGCGTTGAAGAGCGTCGATTTTCCGACGTTGGGAAGGCCGATTATGCCGAGCTCCAGTGCCACCGAGCCTCCCCCCTTCAGGGTCTTCCGAGCGTCTTCAGCAGCACACCCGCGCCTGCGTGCCGGACCCCTAGCCGCTGATGAAGAGCGGCGCCAGCACGAGCGAGATGACGCTCATCAGCTTGATCAGGATGTTGATCGACGGCCCCACCGTGTCCTTGAGGGGGTCTCCGACCGTGTCCCCGACCACGGCGGCCTTGTGGGCGTCCGAGCCCTTGCCGCCGAAGTGTCCCTCTTCGATGTACTTCTTCGCGTTGTCCATCGCGCCGCCTGAGTTCGCCGTCTGGATGCCGAGCACGACGCCCGTGACGACCGCTCCGATAAGGAGCCCGGCCAGCGCCTTCTCGTCGTAGAAGCCGACAATGACCGGCACTATGATAGCCATAAGACCGGGCTTCAGCATGCCCCTGATGGCGCCGCGCGTGCTGATGTCGACGCACGTCGCCGAGTCGGGCATGACCTCTCCCTTGAGGAGCCCGGGAATCTCACGGAACTGCCTGCGCACCTCGTCGATCATCTTGAATGCGACGTCCGAGACCGCCTGGAACAGCATCGAGCTGAACAGGAACGGCAACATGCCGCCCACCAGCAGCCCCGCCATCACCTTCGGGTCGGACATGTCGGCCACGCGTATGCCGGCGGACGCCATGTAGGCCGCGAGCAGGCCGATCGCGGCGAACGCCGCCGAACCGATGGCGAAGCCCTTACCGATGGCGGCGGTGGTGTTCCCCACAGCGTCGAGATTGTCCGTGATCTCTCTCACCTCGGGCTCGAGACCCGCCATCTCGGCTATTCCCCCGGCGTTGTCGGCGACCGGGCCGTAGGAATCGACGGCGACTACCATGCCAGTGGTCGCCAGCATGCCGAACGCGGCCATGGCGATTCCGTACATCCCCGCGAAGTGGTGCGCGAGGACGATCGAGATGCCGAGTACGAGCACCGGCACGGCCGTGCTCTCCATGCCGACCGCCGTTCCGCTCGTGACGGTGATCGCGGGGCCCGTCTGAGACGCCTCCGCGAGCCTCTTGACGGGCCTGTATTTCGACGACGTGAAGTACTCGCTGACGAAGCCGACGATGACACCGGAGGCTATTCCGGCGAGCGTCGCGTAGAACGGTCCCATCAGCCCGTAGGTCTTGACGCCGATGGTGAACTCCGATCCCAGGGCCCGAATGATGAAGAAGCTCGCTAGGGCCGTCAGGCCCGCGGCGACGTACGTCCCGCCCATCAGCGCTGCCTGGGGGTTCTTCCGCCCCACGGCCTTGACGAAGAGGATGCCGATTATCGATGCGATGACGCCCGCTCCCGCTATGTAGAACGGGAGCGTCATCAGCTGCTCCTTGACCGCCGCGCCCGCTACCAGCGCGGCCGCAAGCGCCATGCTGGCGATGATCGATTCGACGTAGGACTCGAGAAGGTCCGCGCCCAGGCCCGCGACGTCTCCGACATTGTCGCCGACGTTGTCCGCGATGACCGCCGGGTTTCGCGGGTCGTCCTCAGGTATGTTGGCCTCGACCTTCCCCACCAGGTCGGCGCCCATGTCCGCGCCCTTTGTGAAGAGCCCGCCGCCCGACCGGGCGAAGAGCGCGACCAGCGACGCGCCCATCGCGTAGCCGTTGACGACCGCGGGCACGCGGAAGAGCCAGTAGATGACGGCCAGTCCTATGAGCGCCATGCTGGCGACGCTCATGCCCATCACAGACCCCGCCGACACGGCCACCCCGAGTGCACCCTTGACGCCGCCGTCAACAGCGGCCTGCGTCGTGCGAGCGTTCGCGCGAGTGGCTATGCTCATGCCGACGTAGCCCGCGAGGGCCGAGACCACCGCGCCCAGGATGAACGCGACGGACGTCCTCCATCCCAGAGGCAGGTTCGGGTTCCCCGAAAGGGTCGGGGCCAGTGCGATGAGAGCGGCGATGGCGACGACCAGGATGGACACGTAGCTGTACTCGCGCTTCAGGAAGGCCTTCGCGCCCTCCTGCACCGCGAGCGAGATCTTCACCATCACCTCGTTGCCCTGGCTGCGAGACAGGACCTCGCGCACGAGAATGCCTACGAAGATGAGACCCACGATTCCCGACACCAGCGGGACTGCCACCTGTGACATCATTCCTCCCGCGACTCCCCGCCTGCGGCGGGGCTGATCCTCCGATTGAAGATCGTCATCGCCCTTTCGATCCCGTCCCTCTGCATCACACGCACCGCCTCGACGGCGCTCGCGACCATCTCTTCGACCGCCGGTCCTTCGTCCCCGGAGAACTCCTCCAGCACGAAGCCCGCGGTGTCGTCACCGTCCGGTGGGCGCCCTACGCCCAGTCTCAGCCTGGCGAACTCCTGTGTCCCTGTCGACGCCGCCACCGAGGCGAGTCCTCTGTGCCCTCCGTCGCTGCCCGCCGCTCTGATTCGCAACTGCCCGAGCGGCAGATCGACGTCGTCGCAGACAACGAGCAGTTCCTCGACCGTTGAGCCGGTCTGTTCGAGCGCCTGTGCCACGGCCAGTCCACTCGAGTTCATGTATGTAAGGGGCATGACCAGCGCGACGTGGGCGCCGCCCATTCGCCCTTTCCCCATCATGAAGTCGCCGCGCCCTGCCGAGAGCTTGATCCCGCACCCGTCGGCGAGCCCGGCGACAACAAGAAAGCCTGCGTTGTGGCGGGAACCCTCGTACTCTCTGCCGGGGTTCCCGAGCCCTACTATGACCCTCACCTCGCCTAGCTCTTCTCCTCGGCCTTGTCGCCCTCGGCGTCCTGAGCCGCGGCCTCGCCCTCGGCGGCCTCTTCGCCCTCGGCGGCCTCTTCGCCCTCGACCTCGGCGCCTTCCTCGCCCTCCGCCTCCTTGAACAGCGTCGGCTGCAGGACCTCTACGACGGGTCTCTCGGGGTGGTCCAGGATCTCCACGTCGGGCACGGTGATGTCGCTGACGTGAATGGCGTGCCTGACCTCGAGTTCCGAGATGTCGACGTCGATGTGTTCCGGGATGTCGCGCGGGAGACACTTGACCTCGAGTTGCCTCATAGTGTGGTCCAGGATGCCGCGCCCCTCCTTGACGGCCAGCGACTCGCCCGTCAGGTGGACGGGCACGTTCATGACCACGGGCTTGTTCTCCGAGATCCGCTGCAGGTCAACGTGCAGGATCTCGCGCGTGATCGCGTCGCGGTCTATGTCTCTGATGACGGCCCTCGACGTCCCGTCCTCGCCGTCCAGCCCCAGCTGGATGATCACGTTCCGCCCCGAGGGAGTCGACAGCGCGGTCCTGAGTTCGTGGGCCTCGATGCAGATCGGCACGTTCTCCTGCTTCTCGCCGTAGAGAACGGCGGGCACGTCGCCACCCGCGCGCGTCCGCTTGCTTCCCTGCTTACCCGTGTCCGTTCTTCGTCTGACCTTCAACTTGACAGTCGCCATGCGTTCCTCTCTTGAGTGCTTACCTTCTGGCGTCCCGGTGTCGCGGGAACCCTGTGCGACCGCTCGCCCGGGCCTCTCTCCCGGCCCGCCTAGACGAACAGCGAGCTGACCGACTTCTCCCCGTGGATCCTGTCTATCGCCTCGCCGAGCAGTTCGGCGACGGAAAGCGTCTTGACCTTGTCGCTGTTGGTGACCTCGTTGCTCAATGTGTTCGTCACGACGATCTCCTCGATGGGAGACCGTTCGAGGTCCTCGACGGCACCCTCGGCCAGCAGCGCGTGTGTGGCTCCCGCGGTCACCTTGACCGCGCCCATCTTCATGACGGCCGTAGCTGCCTCTATCATCGAGCTGCCGGTGCTGATGATGTCGTCGATCATAACGACGTGTTTGCCCTCGACCTCGCCCACGACGTTCATGACCTCGGTCGCGTCCGGTCGTGGGCGGCGCTTGTCAACGAATCCAAGCGAGGCCCCCAGCCTCTTGGCGAACGCGCGCCCCATCTTCACGCTCCCGATGTCCGGCGCCATGACGACCAGGTCGTCTCCCGCGTGCTCGTCGAAGTATCTCAAGAGCACGGGCGCCGCGTAGATGTGGTCCATCGGGATGTCAAAGAAGCCCTGGATCTGCGGCGCGTGCAGATCCATCGTGAGCACGCGGTCGGCGCCTGCGACGGTCACGAGATTGGCGACCAGCTTCGCCGTTATCGCAACCCGGGGCCTGTCCTTCCTGTCCTGCCTCGCGTAGCCGAAGTACGGCACTACCGCCGTTATCCTCTGTGCCGAAGCCCGCCTCAGGGCGTCGATCATGATGAGCAGCTCCAGCAGGTTCTCCGCGGGCGGCCCGGTGGGCTGGACCACGAAGGCGTCCATACCGCGGACGTTCTCGGAGATACTCACTCTGATCTCGCCGTCCCTGAAGCGGCCGACCTCGGCCTCACCCAGCCTCAGTCCGAGGTAGCCGGCGATCTCCTCCGCGAGAGCCCGGTTGGCGTTACCGCTGAAAAGCCCTAGCTCGTTCGGCATCTCGTCGCCTCCGGTAGGCGCTCGCGCGCTCTCACTGAATAGCCGCACCGCCCCAGCGAGCGGATTGGCTGGGGCGGGAGGACTCGAACCTCCGATGCGGGATCCAAAGTCCCGTGTCTTGCCACTAGACGACGCCCCAGCAAGCTCCTGCTAGTCGCAGAACTCATCGGCCATGACCAGGTGGTCGTCGACCGATTGCGGTACGTCACCCTGGAGCGCGAGCTGCTGTTCATACTCCGCGAGGACCGCGTCCTCGATCATGCGTCGTGTCTCGTTGTTGATCGGGTGAGCGATGTCTCTGAACTCACCGTCCTTCCGTCGTCGACTGGGCATCGCGACGAAGAGCCCGGTGTTTCCCTCGATCACCTTGAGCCCTCTGACCACGAACGCGTTGTCGAACGTGATACTGACGAACGCCTTGAGTCTCTCCTCACTGCGCAGCGTCAGCCTTACCTCGGTTATCTGCATCGCTTCACCGCCCTCCGCCTGGATGAAGGGACTGGTCGGCTGCCGGTCCGGCCTCTTCGGCCTGACAAGGCTGATCCTCCTATTCGGAGGTGATGTGCTGCCCGGCGCCCACCGGCGCCACGACATTTATGTTCCAGCCACGCCCCGCCAGGCGTGACGCTGTGCTTCTCCCCTCCTCCTCACCGCGCACGACCCCAAGCACGGTCGGTCCGCTTCCGGACATCACCGCGGCCGAAGCACCCGCCTCTAGCAGGGCGTGCTTGACGACCGCGACCTCCGGACGCGCTAATACGACTCCAGCCTCCAGGTCGTTCCGGAGCCCTTCGATGAGCGCCGGAATGTCGCCTTCCCGGATAGCCGAACAGTTTACTCTAATGAAGCTGCGCGGCCCTGTCAACCCGATTCTCGCGGTTCTGTAGGCCTCGGCCGCCGAGACGCCGAAGTCCGGTGTCGCAAGTACGAACCAGACGCCGCTCAGAGGTGGAAGCCCCTCTGTCAGCTCCCCTCTGCCAGTGCCGTGGGCCGTGCCGCCCTGGAGCATGAAGGGGACGTCCGATCCGAGCCTCGCGGCCATGTCCTTCAAATGCTCCAGGGGCGTTCTCAGGTCGAAGAGCGCGTCCACGCCCTTGAGTACCGCCGCCGCGTCGGCGCTCCCGCCTCCCAGGCCCGCCGCTATGGGGATACGCTTGTGAAGGCCGACGGCCACGGGTGGAGCCCCAAGCTCGTCACGTGCGGCCTCTGCGGCTGCGAAGGCCAGGTTGTCCTGCCCGGGTGGCGCGGGCAGCCCACTGACCCTGAGCGTGACACCCGGCCCGGCCTGGTCGGCTCGCTCGATCTCGACCGTGTCGGCAAGCGAGACGCTCTGGAAGACCGTCTCGATCTCGTGGAAGCCGTCTTCCCTCGCCTTCCCGACGGCCAGTCCCAGGTTGACCTTGGCGTAGGCCTCTACTGTGACACGCCTCACACGCTTCCCCTTGTGGAGGCGCTGCCGTCCTGGAACGGCAGCGCCTCGAGTTTGCGGTCTGTCCGCGCGGTCGCTCATTGGGTCACCGAGCGATGATGAAGGCGACGAGCGTTACCCATATGACTATGTTGAGCGCCAGTGGTAGGTCCGAGACCAGGGCCCGCGAGGGCTGCCCTCCACCCCCCTCCGCGAACATAAGGTACAGGTATCTGAACACGCCGTAGACCACGAACGGTATGGTGTAGACCAGTTCCGGACCGCCGACCTTCGCTACGGTGCCCGGCCAGATCGTGTAGATGGCATAGGACACCACCGTCGAGGCGGTCACGACGCCGAACAGCGAGTCGATCAGCGCCGGCGGGTAGTGTTCGAGCGTCGGCCTGTGCTTGCCGGCCTCGTCGCCGAGAACCAACACCTCGTGTCGCCGCTTGCCCAGCCCGAGGAAGAGCGCAAGGAAGAACGTGCAGACGAGCAGCCACGGGGACAGTTCGGTCTCGGGCGCCGGCCCCTTGAGGACCTCGACGCTCCCTACGGCTCTCAGGACGAAGCCTATCGCTATCGACATGACGTCGAGCACCACCATCTTCCTGAGCGCCAGGCTGTAGAGCACGTTTAGAACGAGATAGCCGGTCGCGACCATCCCGAAGTTCGTGTGCAGCCTGTAGGCCCACACGAGCCCCACCGCGGCCAGCACCGCCGCGGTCCCCGCGGCGACCCCGGTCGGAAGCGCTCCGGAAGCCAGGGGGCGCTTCCGCTTGACCGGATGCTCCCTGTCCCGCTTGAGGTCGGTGAGGTCGTTGAAGAGGTACGTCGCACCCGAGAGAGCGCAGAAGACCAGGAAGCCTGAGGCGGCATTGAGGACCAGTGTTCGGTCGCCCATACCGCCGGCGAAGATCAGAGCCGCGAAGAGCACGAGGTTCTTCGTCCACTGATCGGGCCGCAGAGCCCTGAGCAGATGTAGAAGCATCTCTCCCCTTCCGGCGCAACGGCGGCTTGGTGCCGCGCGAGCTATGCCGCCAGGATGTCCCTGACCTTCGTGGTGATGAGGTCGACAGCCACCAGGTTCTGTCCGCCCTCAGGTATGATGACGTCCGCGTAGCGCTTGCTCGTCTCGACGAACTGCAGGTGCATCGGCCGGACCGTCGACAGATACTGGTCTATCACCTGGTCCACCGTCCTGCCCCGATCGACGATGTCGCGCTTGAGCCGCCGTATGAAGCGTTCGTCAGCATCGGTGTCCACGAAAAGCTTGATGTCCATCCTCTCCCGGAGCTCGTCCTCGGCGAGCACGAGGATGCCCTCCAGCAGGACGATGCGCGCGGGACGAACCGTGATCGTCTCGAGCTTCCGCGTGTGCGTTTCGAAGTCGTAGATGGGCTTCTCGATGGCGCGCCCCGCCTTAAGCTCGTTGAGGTGCGCGATCAGGAGTTCGTTGTCGAACGAGTCGGGATGGTCGTAGTTGACGTTCTGCCGGTCGGCCATCGGCAGATCGCAGCGGTCAAGGTAGTACGAGTCGTGGTGTATGATCACGACGCTCTCCGCCGGGAAGTGTCTCCGCACCTCCTTGGCGACCGTCGTCTTGCCGGAGCCGGTGCCGCCTCCGATACCGATGACTATCGAGTCCACGTATCTTCCCTCAACACGCTTGGCACGACCGGCCGCCCGACGACGCTCCGGGTCCGGCGCGCCGGCGTCTCCCACGCGTCACGCCTGGCCGAAGAGGACGGTCTCCACGATCTCGCAGATCGCGTGGCCAACAGCTATGTGTATCTCCTGAACGCGCTGCGTGTCCTCGACCGGGACCGCTATCAGGTGGTCGCACAGCGGGGCGAAGGTGTCCGTGTTGCTCCCGCAGAGGCCGACGGTCGTCACTCCCGCGGCTCCCGCCGCCTCCAGCGCGCGGACCACGTTCGGTGAACCGCCGCTGGTCGAGATGCCCACCAGGGCGTCCCCGGGCCGCCCGAGCGCCTCGACCTGCCGCGCGAACACCATGTCGTACCCGTAGTCGTTGGCCAGCGCGGTCATCACCGAGGGATTGACCGTAAGCGCCACGGCCGGAAGACCGCCCCGCTCGAGCCGGAGACGACCGGCGAGCTCGGCGGCAATGTGCTGTGCGTCAGCCGCGCTGCCCCCGTTCCCGCACAGAAGCACCTTGTTGCCGACCCTGAGCGCCTCCGTCACAGCGGCGGCCGCGTCGGCCACAGCTCCTGACAGCTCGACGGCGGCCGTCGTGTGCACCCGCGCAGATTCCCTGAAGATGGCGTCGACCCTGCCGACCATCGCATCGCGTTCCATCTGGTTACCTTTCGGTGATGTACTCCGCGAGCGCCTCCCGCCAGCCTCTGGGCCGGCTCCCCGTCAGCCCTGTCAGTCGATCGAGCGACAGGACGGAGTAGGCCGGCCTGCGGGCGGGAGTCTGGAACTCGCTCGTCGGGACCGGCGTAAGGCCGACGTCGCCGAGCCCCGCGAGCCTCAGCGCTTCCTCGGCGAACTCGAACCACGTGCACGTTCCCGTGTTCGTAGCGTTTACCACACCCGACGCCTCGACCGCAACGAGTTCCGCGACCGCGGAGGCCAGGTCCCTGGCATTCGTCGGCGAGCCGGTCTGATCGTTCACTACGCGGAGCCTCGCCCCGGACTGAGCGAGCGAGATCATCTTCTCGACGAAGTTGGGACCCGCGTGGCCGTAGAGCCAGGCCGTGCGCACCACGAGGGCGTCCGGGCAGGCCGACCGCACGAGGATCTCGCCTTCCAGCTTCGAGCGCCCGTATGCTCCGATGGGGTTCGGTGTATCGTCCTCTACGTACGGTCGCGTGGAGCTTCCGTCGAACACGTAATCCGTGCTTATGTGAACGAACCGCGCCCCGACCCTCCGCGCGGCGGTGGCGAGACCTCCCGCCCCGGTGGCGTTGACCGCGAAGGCGAGAGCGGGGTCGCTCTCAGCGCCGTCCACGTCGGTGTAGGCTGCGCAGTTGACCACGAGGCGGGGTTCGAACTCGCCGACGAACCTCTCGGTGGCCTCGGCGTCCGTCAGGTCGAAGTCATCGACGTCGGCGGCCTCGACCTCGAAGTCAACGGCCAGTCTCGGCACCATCTCCGTCCCGAGCATGCCTCGCGCGCCCGTGACGAGCGCTCTTGCACGCGGCGCGGCGCCCGTGTCCCTGCCAGGCGTGTGGTCAGGCATCAGGGAACCTCTATTCTGCTCGCGTCACCGACCATGAACCTGAAGGCCGTCGGCATGGTCCCGCTCTTCCTGATCTCGACGTCCTTGCCGATCAGGCTCTTCTCCATGCGACTGCCCAGATTGGAGATCGTCGAGTTCTCGAGAACGATGCTGTGTTCGATCTCCGAGTTCTGAACCGTCACGCCGTAATAGATCGACGTGAAGGGGCCTATGTAGGACCTTGCGATGCGACAGCCCGGCCCGACTACGAGCGGCCCCCGGAGCACGCTCCCCTCGATCTCCGCGCCATCGGCTATGACAACGTTGCCGTCGATGCGAGACGCGCTGTCCACGCTGCCCGACACGTCCCGCGCCACCGTCTCCAGGATCATGCGGTTGGCCTCGAGAATGTCCTCGAGCTTCCCGGTGTCCTTCCACCAGCCGGTCACCTCGTGCGCCCTGACCTCGCGGCCGGTGTCAATCAGGTTCTGGATGGCGTCAGTGATCTCCAGCTCGCCCCGTGCCGAGGGTGAGATGTTGCCCACCGCCTCGAAGACCTCCGCGTCGAACATGTAGACCCCGACGAGCGCCAGGTTCGAGCGCGGGTGTTCGGGCTTCTCCTCCAGCCGCGCGACCCTTCCCCCGGACAACTCAGCCACGCCGAACTCGCTTGGGTTGTCGACGCGCGCAAGCAGGATCTGCGAGTTCGGCTTGTTCTTCTGGAACTCACCGACGAAATCGGTGATGCCGCCCATGATCAGGTTGTCGCCGAGGTACATCACGAACGGCTCCTTACCGATGTAGTCCTCGGCTATCTTCACGGCGTGTGCGAGCCCCAGCGGAGCGTCCTGCCTGATGTAGCTGACCTTGAGCCCGAACTTCGAGCCGTCACCCACCGCCGCCTCGATCTCCTTCGCCGTGTCGCCCACGACGATCCCCACGTCCACTATCCCCGCGTCGCGGATGGCCTCGAGCCCGTAGAAGAGAATGGGCTTGTTGGCGATGGGCACGAGCTGCTTCGCGCTCGTATGCGTGATGGGCCTGAGTCGCGTGCCTTTTCCACCGGAGAGCACGAGTGCCTTGATGGCGACCACCTGCCTTTCGATGTGTGTCGCGAGTCGGGCGCCGCCGACTCGCCAATGCTACGCGTGGACCGCGTCCGCGAACGCGCGGAGCAGCCCGGCGTCCTTGGTCTTCTCTACGATGTCGCCCGTCACTATCGCCTTCGCGCCGGCCTCGACGAGGCCGCGCGCTGTCGCGGGCTCCCGGATCCCGCCGCCGACGATCACCGGGATGTCGATGTAGCTCGAGACCCTCCTCACCAGCTCCTCTGGCACGGGCCTCTGTGCACCACTGCCGGCGTCGAAGAACGCGAGCCTCATCCCGAGATACTGCGCGGCCAGGGCGTGAGCCATGGCGATGTCCGGCTTGTCCCGTGGTATCGGACGCGTGGAACTCATGAACTCCACCGAGGTCGTCGCTCCGCCCTCGACGAGCATGTACGCGGTAGGGATCGGCTCGAGCCCTGAGTCCCTGAGCAGCGGCGCCGCCCTGACGTGCTCGCCGATAAGGAAGTGCGCGTTCCGTCCGCTGATCAGTGAGAGAAAGAGGACGGCGTCGGCCCACCGCGACACGAATCCGGTGTCTCCGGGGAAGATCACGACGGGCGCCTCGATCGCGCTCTTGACCGCGCGCACTGTCTCATCGCTTCGTCCGGCGAGCGACAGGCTTCCTCCCACGAAGATCGCGTCCGCTCCCCCGTCGACGGCTGCTCGGGCGAGCCGAGCGTTCTCGTCGGGTTCGAAGCGGTCCGGGTCGAGCAGGACGAAGTAGAGCGCCCCCGTCCCAGCCATGCGCTCCTCCATCCAGGCGAGAGTGCTCCCCTTCGCCGTCATCACGCCCCCTCTTTCAGCATCCGGGCGACCACGACGTAGAACTGCTCAAGCGCGTCGTCCAGCTTCTTCGGATCGCCGCCGCCGGCCTGCGCCAGATGAGGCTTGCCTCCGCCTCGGCCGCCCATCACTCCTGCGACCTCGCGGACGATGTCGCCTGCCTTGAGCGCTCCATTGTCGACGAGGTCGGAGGTGACCACCGTGATGAGCACGACTCCGCCCTCCGTCACGGCCGCCAGCAGGCCGGCACCACTCCCGAGGGAGTCACGCATGAGGTCCGACAGCGCACGGAGCGTCTTGACGTCGGGCGCGTCCGTTCTGACCGACAGCAGTCGGACACCGGCGATCTCCCGGACACCGTCCATCATCGAGTCCAGCGACCCGCCGGCAGTCTTCTGCCGTTCGCGCTCGATCTCCTTGCGGAGTCGCGAGATCTCAGCGGCCAGTTCCCTGCACTTCTCGACGACCTCGTCCGGCGAAGACTTGAGGACGTCGGCCAGTTCGCGCCGGAACTCGGCGTCGTGCCTCGCCCTCTCGACCGCCGCCCTCCCGGTCACGGCCTCTATACGCCTCACGCCGGCCGCCACGCTCGACTCGCCGACTATCGCGAAGGAACCTATCTCTCCGGTTCGCTGGACGTGTGTCCCACCGCAGAGCTCGAGGCTAACGCCCTCGTCGCGGTTACCTATTGTTATGACCCTGACGTCCGAGTCGTACTTCTCGCCGAACAGCGCCATCGCGCCCTTGTCGAGCGCCGCGTCCAGCGGCATCTGCTCAGGGGTCACCGCGAGATCGGAACGGACCCACGAGTTGACGCGGTCCTCGATAGCCGCGACCTCTCGCGGCGACAGCTCCGAGAAGTGCGTGAAGTCGAAACGGAGCCGGTCCGGCCCCACCCAGGATCCTGACTGGTGGACGTGGTCACCGAGGGCGCCTCTCAGCGCCGCCTGCAGCAGGTGCGTGGCCGTGTGGTTCTTCTCGAGGAGCCTTCGCCTGGCGACGTCAACCCTGGCGACGGCGTCAGCGCCGGGTATGACGACGCCGGACGGGTCGGCCGCGAAGTGCACGTACCGCTCGTCCCTGACCATCACGTTGACCACCTGCAGCGTTTCGCCGCCGACATCGACGGTGCCCGTGTCCGAGACCTGCCCTCCCGACTCGGCATAGAAGGGGCTCTCGGCGAGCGTGAACTCCACTCCCTCGTCGCCTCGCCTCACCTCGGAGATCTTCGTATCGACGCCCCCGGAGAGCACGGTCTCAGCCGACTCGCAGTCCGCGCCGCCTCCGCAGCCGCACGTGAGCTCGTACCCGACAAACCTCGTCTTGGAGCGCTCACCCTCCCACGCGGCGCCGCCGCTCGAGTCCGTGAACGCCGACGCGCGCCTGCCGCGTTCCTTCTGCTCGTCCATTGCCGCACGGAAGCCCCGGCGGTCGACACTGAAGTCGCGCTCCGACGCCATCTCCTCCGTCAGGTCCAGAGGAAAGCCGTAGGTGTCGTAGAGACTGAAGGCGACGTCGCCGGGAATCGTCCTCTCACCGGAACCGGACAGCTTCGCGATGACGTCCTCGAAGACCGCGCTCCCGGTGGAGAGCGTCTCGTGGAAACGCTCCTCCTCCGACTTGAGAACGAGCGCTATGTGCTCTCTCTTCTGAACGAGGTGCGGGTGCGCCTCTCCGAGCGTTTCGATGACCACGCCGGACACACGGTAGAGGAACGGGTCCTCGATGCCCAGCTTCAGTCCGCGGCGCACTGCGCGACGGATGAGTCGTCTTATCACGTAGCCCTGCGCCTCGTTCGAGGGCAGGATGTTCTCCGCTATCGCGAACGTCGCGGCGCGGGTGTGGTCGGCTATGACTATCAGCTCCTTGGACGGCTTCCCGGCGGGCGGCCTCGTGCCGCTCGCCGCCTCGGCCTCGTCCCGCACGGCGTCGAGCACCGGCAGTCCGGTGTCGGTCTCGTGTATGCTGGCCGCGCCCTGCAGCACGCTCGCTAGCCGCTCGAACCCCATTCCCGTGTCTATGCCCGGTCTCTTGAGCGGCTCCCGCGTCCCGTCCGGGTGCTGCATGAACTGCGGGAAGACCAGATTCCAGATCTCGAAGAAGCGGTCGCAGTCGCATCCGGGGTCGCAGTCGGGCCGACCGCAGCCGACCTCCGACCCCATGTCCAGGTGTATCTCCGAGTCCGGACCACAGGGCCCGGAGTCGCCTGCCGGACCCCAGAAATTGTGTTCGTCGCCAAGACGCACGAGCCTCTCGGCCGGGAAGTTCATCTCGTTGAGCCATATCTCCGCTGCGGCGTCGTCCTCGGTGTGCACCGTGACCCACAGGCGGTCGGCCGGAAGTCCGATGACGTTCGTCAGGAAGTCCCAGCCCCACTCGATTGCCTCGCGCTTGAAGTAGTCCCCGAAGGAGAAGTTGCCGAGCATCTCGAAGAACGTCGCGTGGTATGGCGTCTCGCCCACCTCGTCGAGGTCGGACAGTCTGAGGCAGCGCTGAACCGAGACCGCGCGGCGGACAGGGGGGGTCTCGTCCAAGTAGTACGGCTTGAACGGAACCATCCCGGCCGACGTGAAGAGCAGCGTCGGGTCGTCGCGCGGGATCAGGGGCGCGCTGTCGACCTTCTCGTGCCCGCGCTGCGTGAAGTACTCGATGAACAGGCGTCGGATCTCGCTCGATGTCATGCCGTCAGGCATCGTCCTCTCCCTCGGTGTCTCTCAGTGTCTCTCTCACGACCGTCGAGGCGACCTCGTATGAGAATCCCCTTCGAAGCAGGAACGAGTACAGCCTCGACCGCCGCTTCTCGCGATCGAGCCCCGCCGACGCGCGAGCCTTCGACGCGACGGCCCGACGGGCTACTTCGAGTTCCGCGTGCTCCCGGAACGTCTCCTCCACGACGCGATCGGCCAGGGTTCTACCGACCTTCCTCGCGAGAAGCTCCTGAACCAGCCGTCTCGGACCACAGGGACGGAGTCTTAGCTTCTCGTCCACCCAGGCCCTCGCGAAGTCCTCGTCGTCGACAAGCCCGACGTCTTTGAGCGCGGCGACCACGAAGGCGCACGACTCCTCGCGGAACCCCTTCCTGCGCAGGCGGTCGGCCAGTTCTCCCTTACTCCTTGCCCGGACGGCCAGCAGCCGAAGCGCCGCCTCGCGCGCCTTCTCGCGCTCGTCGTCCGCTTCGAGCAGCTGCGAGGCCGAGTCTACAAGTTCCGCTCCGACCTCGATGCCGAGCTCGCTTGCTACCGCCTCGGAGACCGTGAACGCCTCCGCTCCGTCCACGAACACGACGACGCGTGGCGGGTCGTCCCCGGTCCTCCTTATGTCGGTAACTCTACCGCTCACGTTGCCGAGTCTCCGGACGCTCGTTCGCGCCCTCGCGTCAGCTCTTCGACCCGACCTTCTCGCGCGCGGACTTCTTCTCTTTCTTCTCCGGCTTCGCGTCGGGTTCCTGCGCGGACCCCGCATCGGGCTGCGCGTGGGCCGACGGCGTCAGTCCGGCGGCTTCCCTGATCTCGCTCTCGAGCTTCTCTCGAACGTCTTCGGTCTCCTCGATATAGGCTCTTGCCCGCTCGCGTCCCTGGCCGAGCTGCAGGTCGCCGTAGCTGAACCACGTGCCCTTCTGGGTGACGAGACCGTGCTCCATGCCCAGGTCGAGAAGGTCTCCGGCCAGCGAGATGCCCTTTCCGTAAATGATGTCGAACTCGGCGATCCGGAACGGCGGCGCCACCTTGTTCTTCACTACCTTGACCTTCGTGCGGTTGCCGACGATCGAGTCGCCCGCCTTCAGGGCGCCGATGCGCCGGATGTCCATGCGAACGCTCGAGTAGAACTTGAGCGCGCGCCCGCCGGAGGTCGTCTCGGGGTTGCCGAACATCACACCTATCTTCATTCGGATCTGGTTGATGAAGACCACGCAGGTCTTCGAACGCGCGATGGAACCCGCGAGTTTGCGGAGCGCTTGAGACATCAGTCGAGCCTGCAGCCCGACGTGTGAGTCACCCATCTCGCCCTCTATCTCAGCGCGCGGAACAAGCGCCGCCACGGAGTCCACGGCTATCACGTCCACCGCTCCGCTCCTGACGAGCATCTCGGTGATCTCCAGCGCCTGCTCGCCGGTGTCCGGCTGAGAGATGAGCAGGTTGTCCGTGTCCACGCCGAGCGCGCGCGCGTAGGTCGGGTCGAGGGCGTGCTCAGCGTCGATGAAGGCGGCGACGCCGCCCTGCTTCTGTGCGTTGGCCACGATGGTCAGAGCCAGCGTCGTCTTACCCGATGCCTCCGGGCCGTAGACCTCGATAACGCGACCCCTTGGCACACCACCCACGCCCAGCGCGATGTCGAGCGACAGCGACCCCGTCGGGATCACCTCGACGCCCTGCCCCACCTCGTGGGCGCCCAGCATCATGATGGAGCCCTTGCCGAAGCTCTTCTCGATCTGCGAGACGGCCAGGTCCAACGCCTTCTGCTTGCCCTTCTCCTCTGCCATGGTGTCCTCCCCGCCCGCGCGCCGCGCGGACTTCTCTGCTTCGTTAGGATGTCTCATCCGACAGGGGTATGGCCTCCACCAGTTCGTGAAGCGCGCCTCCGGGTTGGAGCGTGCTCCTCATCACCCTCACCTCCCCTACCACCGTCCTCTCTCGTGGGGCACTGAGCTCTTCGTAAAGAGACAGCACGCTCTCCGCCTCGGGGTCCCGCACTCTGCCCAGCGTTATGTGCGGGTGGAAGCGACGTTGCTCGCGGGGGAAGCCGAGTTCGGCGAGCTCGTCCTCCACGGCGCGCGCGAGCGCGAACAGCTCGTCCGGAGCGTCCACGCCCACCCAGAGCACCCTGGGGCGCCTGGGCGACGGAAAAGCGCCGAGCGAGCGTGTTTCGAAGGTAAACGTAGACACCTGCCCGGAGGCTCGCTCGACAGCGTCGACCACCCCCGGCAGCTCGTCTTCCTCGACGTCTCCAAGGAACTTCAGCGTGAGATGAAGCGTGCCGGACCGCGCCCAGCTGGCACGGACCCCACGCCTCCTCATCTCCTCCACAAGGCCGAGTATGCCCGTTCTGGCGTCCTCGGACAACTCCAAAGCCACGAACGTGCGAACCGCCACCGGACCTACTCCTCTATGTTGAGAATGAGCCGTCTCAGGAGGTCGAGGGCCGCCTGGGCTGCCGCCCTGCGGACCGTTCCCCTGCCGCCGGCCAGACGCAGTTCACGCACACGTTCGTCCGACGCGGACGCGACGGCGACGTAGACCAAACCCACCGGCTTCTTGTCGGACCCCCCGCCCGGACCCGCAAGCCCGGTGACGGCCAGTCCGTAGTCCGCGCCGCACTTGTCCCGCACTCCGCGCGCCATCTCGAGCGCCGCTTCCTCCGAGACCGCTCCCTTGCGCTTCAGGGTTCCGGCCTTGACTCCCAGCAGCCTCTTCTTGAGCTCGTTCGAGTACGCGATCACGCCGCCCGCGAAGTAGTCCGAACTGCCCGGCACGCGCGTCAGCCGGTATCCTAGAAGCCCTCCCGTGCACGACTCTGCCACCGCGAGCGTCGCGTTTCCCATGGAGAGCAGGTAGCCGACGACCTTCTCCATGGACTCGTCACCTCGCGCGTAGACGTATGGCTCGAGCTTTGACGCGACCTTCTTCTGCGAGTTGTCGGCGGTCTTCGCCGCTTCGGTCTGCGTCTGACCTCTTCCCAGTATCTTGAGATCGACGCCGAGCGCGGACGGGAGGTAGGCTATGTCGGTGCGAGCAAGTCGCTTCGCGAGTCTCTCCACCCTCTCGGCTACCTCCGTCTCCCGAAGCCCCGTCGTCCGGACGATCCGCTCCTGCGCCAGCGGCCTCAGACCCCGCCCTTCGAGGAAGGGCGACACGTAGTTCTCGAACATCGCCCTGAGTTCTGACGGTACTCCCGGAAGCACGAAGAGCACCGAGCCTGTCGCGTCGAACAGAAGGCCCGGCGCGGTGCCGCGCTGATTCCCGACGGGGCGGCACCCCTCGGGCAGCATCGCCGACGCGATCAGAGCCTCGGGCATCACCTCGCCTCTCGACTCGTAGCGGTCGCGCAGTTCATCGAGAACGTCCTCGTCGAGAACGAGCCTTCTCCCGAGCAGCCTCGCGACCGCCTGCTTGGTCCGGTCGTCCGCCGTCACTCCCAGCCCACCAGTGGTGACCACGAGCTCGGAGCGCTCCCGCGCCCTGCCGAGGGCGTCCTCGATGTCACCGACCGAGTCGGGAACGGTCGTGATCCGCCTGACGTCCGCTCCCAGCGAGGAGAGGCGGTCTCCCAGGTAGCAGGCGTTCTGGTTGAGCACGCTGCCGTCGAGGAGCTCTCCGCCTATTGTCAGTATCTCGGTCTTCATGTAGGCACCGTCGGAAGGTGGGGACTGCCCGACCTATCCCCGGACCAACAACATCAGACGCAGGAGCAGGTTGGTGTATATCCCGGCGACCACGTCATCGAGTACGATACCCAGGCCACCCGGCAGCGCCTCCGCCCGTCGCGCCGGGAACGGCTTGGTGATGTCCATGACCCTGAAGAGCAGGAACGCGACAACGTAGACTAGCAGTGACTTCGGGAGCAGGAGGACGGCGAAGACGAAGCCCGCGAACTCGTCGATTACGATGCGCGATGCGTCGTGCCCGAAGTTCCTCTCCGCGAGGTCGGCCGCCCACACGGCGAGGGCCGTGAAGGCGAGCGTCGACAGAGACACCGTCGTTACGGCGAGGGGGGAGCTGGCGGGAGTCACCTCTGGAGCGTACAACCAGACGAGGGCGGCGCAGACCAGCGACCCCGCGGTCCCGGGAGCGATTGGCGCGTAGCCGCTCCCGGCTCCGGTCGCCAGGAAGTGGACCAGTGGGTGCGGACCTGAACGCTCGTGCGTCATCGGGGCCGTCTCCCTTCAGCGCGAGGCGTCCCCCGTCGACCTCTCGTGGGGGTTCCTGCGCCCTATCATGTACTGAGCGCCCGACACGACGGTCAAGAGTACCGACAGGAGACCAAGGTACCACAGCACGCGCTCTACCACCAGAGCGCCCCCGCTCCCGGCCGTCAGTCCAGCCGCGGGACCGAACGCGAGGTAGAGGAGCGCCGCGGACAGCCAGACCATTTGCACGGCCGTCTTCCACTTGGCCGTCCGGCGCGTCACGAGCGTCTCGCCGCTCTTGAAGACGCCCGTACGGCAGCCGAGGATGAGAAGCTCCCTGCCGACGATGACAGCGACCATCCACAGGGGCGCGAACGGAGCTCCGACAAGCAGCAGGCCGACAAGGACCGTGATTCCAGTTACTTTTCGGCCCGCCGGGCCACTAGGATGGCGGAACCCGTGAACCCTCCCGAA